>Ga0247836_1000032_pt1 | contig 204330 bp, 194 predicted proteins | sample LaCruzMarch2015__4_FD_187116 | JGI IMG/M metagenome (GOLD analysis project Ga0247836, IMG submission 187116) | Freshwater microbial communities from meromictic Lake La Cruz, Castile-La Mancha, Spain - LaCruzMarch2015_14m | ecosystem: Environmental > Aquatic > Freshwater > Lake | place: Spain...
TAACATCTGCAAATGATGACTCAAGTTGGAAATCGGATTCAAATCGTGGACACCAAAAAATAGGGATTTATCTATGAATATCAATTATTTACAGCGTTTTACTTCTGAAACGTTGGGACACTAGTGATATTGTGTCTAAAAACACGCTAAAAATAAGCTTGATTGTTGTCGTGAAGCCATGCGCACACAATATTCAACTCAGTTTCTAGCAAGTTTCATTGATTCCACACCAAAAAGGAGTGAAAAATGAAAATCCTCGTCGCCACCGATGGCTCGAAAAATGCGCTACGTGCTGTTAAATATGCCGCTGACTTGCTCGCGAGTACTACTGACAAGACCAAAAGTATTACGCTCATCAGCGTGCATGACGATGCTGGCTTGCGTCACGCTCAGGCTTTTGTGGGCAAGGACGCTGTTGCGGACTATTTGCGGGAGCTTAGCGAAAAAGAGCTTAAGCCAGCAATGAAACTACTTGATACAAAAGCCATCAAGCACGATATGGTCATGCTGGTGGGTAATGCATCCCAAGAAATTGTCGCCCAAGGGCAAAAAGGCAAATACGACATGATCGTGCTGGGCTCCAAGGGCCGCAGCGCAATCGCTGACATGTTGCTAGGCTCTGTTGCGCAGCGTGTGCTGACTCAGGCTAAACAGCCCGTTATATTGGTAAAGTAATTTCCACTTAGATTTAACAATGCGGGTGATAGAGTAAATAGGCGAGCCTGGAATATTTAATTCCGGCTCGTTTTTTTTTGAAGTGTACGAATTGCCCCATTTATGCTGTTGCAGTGTTGTCACAGCGTAACGCGGGTAAACCCGTAATATTTAACGTTTTTTCTTAGCTTTGTTGCAGTAACCCAACAAAAAGAGGTCTCTGAGGCTCTTTTCTGACGGGATACATAGCCACAGCCCCCGATTTTTGATGAAATAACTATAACTTCCCTTAGCGGAGTTAAGGGGGCGGCAGACAAATGGTTGTTTGTTGCTCTAATTACTCAAATCTACGGAGATTTCTTAAATGAAAAAGACTCTGCTCGCCGCCGCCCTGTTAGCTGGCTTCGCTGGTGCCGCTTCGGCCCAATCCTCAGTAACTTTGTATGGTCTTGTTGACGGCGGTCTGCGTTACAACAATGTCAGCTACGCCAATGGCGATGGCGCTTCAAACTTCGGTTTGGCCTATGGTCAGCAGTCGGGTAACCGTTTCGGCCTGAGAGGCGTCGAAGACATCGGTGGCGGTAACAAAGCCATGTTCGTACTCGAAAACGGCTTCGACTTGGGTAACGGTACAATCGGTCAAAGCGGCCGTTTGTTTGGTCGTCAGGCTTGGATGGGCCTTGATAATAATTCATGGGGCTACGTCCGTATCGGTCGTCAAACCAACTTCGCAACAGAATACGTTGGTATCCCAGTTGATCCGTTCGGCACAGGCTTTGGCCAGTTGAACATGGGCACTGCATTCGGTATCGTCAACACAGACCGTATCAGCAACACCATCAAGTATCAAACACCTAACATGTCTGGTTTCCAGGCAGGTATCGGTTACTCGTTCGCAACAGGCAATACAGCGTTTTACACAGCTGATGCCAACGGCAACAACAAAACTGGTACATCCGGCACAGGTTACAACTTTGCTACATCTAACAACACACGTCAGTTGACGTTAGGTGCTAAGTACGCAAACGGCCCAATCTATGTCGCTGCTTCGTATGACAAGTTGTATGCTGACAACGGCAATACACCAAATGCCTTAACTCAGTTGGGTCGTAATGCATCCATCAGCTCATGGAACATTGCTGGTACATACGACTTTAAAGTTGTCAAACTTGCTCTCGGTTACGGTCAGACACGTGACGGCGCAGTCTTGGGTCAAGGCACTGGCGTAACAGGCGCGAGCTCAATCACCACGAAAATTGGTGGTTCTGGCGATCTGATTTTCGCACCATCAGTTGGCACAAACAGCTACATCGTTGGTTTGACTGTTCCTGTGAACCCAGTTTCACGTGTCTTGTTGTCATGGAACATGTTGACACCTAACACCAACATGCAAACTGCTTATAACGCACAGAACCAGTCAGCTTACAACATTGCCTACACATATGACTTCACAAAGCGCACAAACGTGTACGCCTTGTTCGGTTACATGGACAACGTCGGTACTGTTGATACAGCTAAGAGCACCCTCATCGGTCTCGGCCTGCGTCACCAGTTCTAAGCAACCGCTTAGGATGGCAACCTAGCTTAGGTTAGGTTGTTGCAAGTCACTAAGAAGCGAGCCACTCTTTTGAGTGGCTCGCTTATTTTTTTATGGGTCATTACAGGTAAAACCCTGATGCAGGATGATACAATCTTGAAGTTTTGTGCAACAGCCGGAAACGTTCAATGAATCTGGAACAATACTTCCCCGTTTTGTTATTTATTGTGGTGGGTTCAGCGATTGGCTTTGCGCTGATTGCCGCAGGCTCACTCATTGGCCCCAATCGTCCCGACGCTCAAAAGCTCTCTCCCTATGAGTGTGGCTTTGAGGCCTTTGGCGATGCTCGGATGAAATTCGATGTGCGCTATTACCTAGTCGCAATTTTATTTATCCTGTTCGATCTCGAAATTGCTTTTTTATTCCCCTGGGCGATCGCAAATAGCTCAGTCGGAATGGTTGGTTTTGTTACGGTCATGATTTTTCTGACTGTACTGACCGTTGGTTTCATCTACGAATGGAAAAAAGGCGCGCTCGACTGGGAGTAATCCCACCGCAGCAGTGAGACACCTATGGCAATTGACGGTATTTTGAAGCAAGGTTTTGTCACCACAAGTGCTGACAAATTTATAAATTGGGCCAAGACGGGGTCAATGTGGCCCATGACGTTTGGTCTGGCCTGTTGCGCAGTCGAAATGATGCATGCGGGTGCTGCGCGTTACGACCTAGACCAGTTCGGCATTATTTTTCGACCTAGCCCACGCCAGTCTGACCTGATGATTGTGGCAGGGACGCTTTGCAACAAAATGGCACCTGCCTTGCGCAAGGTCTATGACCAGATGCCTGAGCCTCGCTGGGTCGTCTCGATGGGTTCGTGCGCCAATGGTGGTGGTTATTATCACTACTCCTACTCTGTGGTGCGAGGCTGTGATCGCATCGTGCCCGTTGATGTGTATGTGCCGGGCTGCCCGCCCACTGCTGAGGCCTTGGTATATGGCTTATTGCAGATGCAAAACAAAATTCGTCAGACCAATACAATCGCTCGTTAAATCAAAAACGTTGAGCGATCCTTTATGAGGGATCGCTCAGCGGTTGAACCAGGCTTAAGACATGTCCAGGCTAGAAAACCTGCAACAACAATTGATCGCTTCGTTCGGTGAACAAGCCAAGATCACCTTATCGACAGACGAGCTGACGCTCGAAGTCTCCCCCGAGCAGTGGCAGTCCTCCTGTCAGCGCTTGCGTGACGAGCCAGGTCTGTGTTTTGAGACCTGCATTGATTTATGCGGGGTGGATTTCTTGACCTATGGTGCAGGCCGCGTGGGTGAGACGCCAGCGGACGCTGTTGTTCCCCAGGCACGTTTCGCAGTCGTGGCCCATCTGTTGTCCCTCAAGCACAATTGGCGTTTGCGTGTGCGTACCTTCGCCGTTAACACTGAGTTTCCAGTGTTGGATTCGCTTGTCGAAACTTGGCCATCGGTGAATTGGTTTGAGCGCGAAGCTTTCGATCTTTTTGGTATTGTGTTCGAAGGTCATCCAGACTTGCGTCGTATCTTGACTGATTATGGTTTCATTGGACATCCTTTCCGCAAAGATTTCCCTGTTTATGGCAACGTAGAGATGCGTTACGACCCAGAGCAAGGACGCGTGGTGTATCAGCCTGTCACGATTGAGCCGCGCGAAGTCATCCCGCGCGTGATCCGTGAAGACGGCTACGGAGTGGGGCGCTAATCATGGCAGAAATTAAAAACTACACACTCAATTTTGGACCTCAGCATCCTGCCGCGCACGGCGTGTTGCGTTTGGTACTAGAGCTCGATGGTGAGGTCATTCAGCGCGCGGACCCACACATTGGTTTGTTGCACCGTGGCACGGAAAAGCTTGCCGAGCACCGCACATATCTCCAGGCCTTGCCTTACATGGATCGTCTCGATTATGTGTCGATGATGTGTAACGAGCACGCCTATGTGATGTCGATCGAAAAAATGATGGGCGTCACGGTTCCACTGCGTGCGCAATATATCCGTGTGATGTTCGACGAAATTACCCGTCTGCTCAATCACTTGATGTCCTTGGGTTCGCACGCGTTGGACGTGGGAGCCATGGCGGTATTTTTGTACGCTTTCCGCGAACGTGAAGATTTGATGGATTGCTACGAGGCGGTTTCGGGTGCACGCCTGCATGCGGCCTATTATCGACCAGGTGGTGTGTATCGCGACTTGCCTGATGCCATGCCACAGTATGGCAAATCCAGCCAGTACCGTTCCGCAAAAGACCTCAAGGCCATGAATGATGCGCGTTCTGGCTCTTTATTGGACTTTATCGAAGACTTTACCAATCGTTTCCCCGCCTGCGTCGATGAATACGAAACCTTGTTGACGGATAACCGTATTTGGAAACAGCGTCTGGTGGGCATTGGTGTCGTAGACCCTGAGCGCGCCAAGGCACTTGGTTTTACCGGTCCAATGCTGCGTGGTTCTGGCGTGGCCTGGGATCTGCGCAAGATGCAGCCCTACGAGGTCTACGACCGCCTGCAGTTTGATATCCCCGTTGGCGTCAACGGTGATTCGTATGATCGTTACTTGGTGCGTATCGCTGAGATGCGTGAAAGTAATCGCATCATTGCCCAATGTGTGCAGTGGTTGCGTAACAATCCGGGTCCGGTGATGATCGACAACAACAAGGTGTCGCCACCGCATCGCACTGGTATGAAGTCCAACATGGAAGAGTTGATTCACCACTTCAAACTCTTTACAGAAGGATTCCACATGCCAGCAGGTGAGGCATATGCCAGTGTTGAGCACCCCAAAGGTGAGTTTGGTATTTACATGGTGTCAGACGGGGCCAATAAGCCTTATCGACTCAAGATTCGTGCGCCAGGTTTTGTGCACTTGCAGGCGCTTGACGAGATGTCGCGTGGCCACATGATTGCCGATGCCGTCACGATCATCGGTACCCAAGACATTGTTTTCGGCGAGATCGACCGCTAATTGTTTCAGCTGCGTTTTCATATTGTGCGTTTTAACTGCGTTTTGACTTTGCTATCACCGGATTTAGATCATGCTGCTCTCTGAACAGGCTTACAAAAGAATTGATCGTGAGATCGCCAAGTATCCGCCAGATCAAAAGCAATCCGCCATCATGGCGTCTCTTGGCATCGCCCAAGAAGAAAAAGGCTGGGTCTCACCTGAGGTGATTGAGGATGTCGCTAACTATCTCGGACAACCCGCGATTGCTGTGCAGGAAAATGCGACGTTTTACAACATGTTCGATGTGCGTCCAGTCGGCAAGTTCAAGATCACTGTCTGTACGAACCTGCCTTGCGCCTTGCGCGATGGCGAAAAGACCGCCGACTATCTGAAAAAGAAACTCGGGATTGGCTTTCGTGAAACGACGCCTGATGGCGCTTTTACCTTGATGGAAGGGGAGTGCATGGGCGCATGCGGTGACTCACCTGTCTTGTTGGTCAACAATAACCATATGTGCGTGCGTATGGAACGTGAAAAAATTGACGCAATGATCAGCGAATTGTCTGCAGCCGCCAAGGGAGTTACAGCATGAGCGCCGCAATATTGTCCAAGTATTCGCAGGGCCTTGATGCTTCTCCCGGCATAGATTCGATGGGACTTCATGGTCGTCACATTGGTGCGCAGATCATGGCGGATCTAGATGGTAAAAACTGGGGTCTAGCGGATTACGTCAAGCGTGGTGGCTACGAAGCCCTCCGTAAGATTTTGACGCAAGGCATGACCCAAGAAGAGGTGATCGCCGAGGTGAAAGCTTCAGGTTTGCGTGGCCGAGGTGGTGCGGGATTCCCGACAGGTCTTAAGTGGAGCTTTATGCCCCGTAGCTTTCCTGGTCAAAAATATCTCGTCTGTAACTCGGACGAAGGTGAACCTGGCACGTTCAAAGACCGTGACATTCTCCGACTCAATCCGCACATTGTGATTGAGGGTATGGCGATTGCGGCTTACGCAATGGGTATTTCAGTTGGTTACAACTACATCCATGGTGAGATTTTCGAGGTGTACACCCGCTTCGAAGAGGCCCTAGATGAAGCGCGACAGGCAGGCTTTCTCGGTGACAACATTCTCGGTTCAAGTTTTAATTTTGAGCTGCATGCTTTTCACGGTTACGGTGCCTACATCTGTGGCGAAGAAACTGCGTTGCTCGAGTCGCTCGAAGGCAAAAAGGGTCAGCCACGCTTTAAGCCTCCATTTCCAGCTAGTTTTGGTCTGTATGGCAAACCCACCACGATTAACAACACCGAGACTTTCGCTGCGGTGCCGTGGATTATCCGTAACAGTGGCCAGGCTTACCTCGAAGTGGGCAAGCCTAATAACGGTGGAACTAAACTATTTTCGATTACCGGTGATGTCGAGCGCCCCGGTAACTACGAGATCCCCTTGGGCACACCCTTTTCCAAGCTTCTCGAGCTCGCGGGTGGCATGCGTGACGGCTCCACACTCAAGGCTGTGATCCCTGGTGGCTCCAGCGCTCCGGTCATCCCTGGCCACATTATGATGGATACGACGATGGACTATGATGCCATCGCCAAAGCCGGTTCGATGTTGGGTTCAGGTGCTGTGATTGTGATGAACGACACACGCTGTATGGTCAAATCGCTGTTGCGTTTGTCATATTTTTATTTTGAAGAAAGTTGCGGTCAGTGCACGCCTTGCCGTGAAGGTACGGGTTGGCTCTACCGTATGGTCAATCGTATCGAGCATGGACAAGGTCGCCCCGAAGACCTCGACTTGCTGGACTCGGTCGCGGGCAACATTATGGGTCGCACAATTTGCGCACTGGGTGATGCGGCTGCGATGCCAGTCCGTGGTTTTCTAAAGCATTATCGCGACGAATTTGCACACCACATCGAGCATAAGCGATGTGTCGTAGCCCCCTATCTCTAAGGTCTGGATAAAGTTATGGTTGAGTTAACCATCGACGGCAAGAAAGTCGAAGTGCAAGAAGGCAGTATGGTCATGCACGCCGCGCACAAGCTTGGCGTGTACGTGCCCCATTTCTGTTATCACAAGAAACTATCCATCGCTGCAAATTGCCGCATGTGTTTGGTTGAGGTTGAAAAAGCACCCAAGGCGATGCCTGCATGTGCGACACCTGCAACCAACGGCATGGTGGTGCATACGTGCTCAGAGCGCGCAGTCGCTGCGCAAAAGAGCGTGATGGAATTTTTGCTGATCAATCACCCGCTTGATTGTCCGATCTGTGATCAGGGCGGCGAGTGTCAGTTGCAAGACTTAGCGGTTGGCTACGGAGGGTCGACTTCCCGCTACAACGAAGAAAAACGTGTGGTGTTTCACAAAGAGTTGGGACCGTTGGTCTCTGCAGAGGAAATGTCGCGCTGTATCCATTGCACCCGTTGCGTCCGCTTTGGACAAGAAGTCGCAGGCGTGATGGAACTCGGCATGGTCGGTCGCGGCGAACATTCCGAGATCACGACCTTCGTTGGCCGTGCGGTCGATTCAGAGCTGTCGGGCAACATGATTGATTTGTGTCCTGTCGGTGCGTTGACCTCAAAACCTTTCCGTTATCAAGCACGTACTTGGGAGTTGGCACGCCGACGTTCCGTATCGCCGCATGACAGCATGGGTGCCAATCTGGTTGTGCAGGTCAAGGGTGATGAAGTCATCCGCGTTGTGCCTTTTGAAAATGATGCTTTAAACGAATGCTGGATCAGTGACCGTGATCGTTTCTCCTACGAGGGACTGAACGAGGATCGCCTGACAGCCCCAATGATTAAGGGTGAGGACGGCCAGTGGAAACAAGCCACCTGGTCGGATGCCTTGCAGGTGGTTGCGCACGGCTTGATGGATGTGCGCGATGCCTCTGGTGGTGCGCAGATCGGCGCTTTGGCAAGCGAATACTCGACACTCGAAGAACTTGCCTTGCTCGCGCGTGTCACGCGCGGCTTGGGCTCTGAAAATATTGATTTCCGCTTGCGCCAGACGGATGTCTCATTGGATGCGGCGTTGACGGGTACGCCATGGTTAGGATTTCCTGTCGCAGATTTGGACACGCTTGATCGCGTCCTGATCGTGGGTTCGTTCTTGCGCAAGGATCATCCTCTGATGGCCCAGCGTTTGCGTCAGGCAGCCAAGCGCGGTACACAGATTTCACTCATCGATATCGCAGGGGATGATCCTCTGATGAAGTTGACGACACGTGCGACGGTATTACCAACGGCGTTGGCACAAACTGTTGCCCAGGTGGCTGTCGCACTATCCAAACTTAAAGCGCAAGAAGTCCCTGCCGCCTTGGCTTCTGTGCAGCCAGATGCAGTCTCTCAGGCAATGGCGCAGAGCCTCGCGAATGGTGAGCGCGTCGCGATTTTGTTGGGTAATACAGCAGTCAATGCCCCTGATGCAGGGATGATTGCCGCCAATGCGCAACTCATTGCTCAGTTATCAGGTGGTAAGTTTGGTTTCTTGACCGCTGGTGCCAACACTGTAGGGGGTTATCTTGCAGGTGCAGTGCCCGTCAAAGGTGGCAAAGGTGCTGTGGCGATGTTGTCGCAACCACTCAAGGCTTACGTTGTTTTGCATGCAGAGCCTTTGCTTGATGCTGACAATGGCGCCCAAGCCGTTGCCACACTCAAATCAGCAGAGTTTGTGGTGGCGTTGACGCCGTATGCGTCCGGTGCACGCGATTGGGCCAACGTCATGTTGCCGGTGGCTCCTTTCACAGAGACCTCAGGGACTTTTGTCAATGCGCAGGGTACTGCTCAGAGCTTTAAGGGCACAGCAACTGCCCGCGGTGAGAGCCGTCCAGCCTGGAAAGTCTTGCGCGTGTTGGGTAACGTCTTACATTTGGCTGGTTTTGATGACGAGTCTTCTGAGACGGTCCGCGATACTGTGCTGGCCAATGGCGTGGATGCTCGGTTGTCCAATCAAATCCAAGCCGCTCCTGGGATTGCTTCTGGTTCGGCACAGGGTTTGCAGCGTGTAACGGATTTACCGATCTACCGCAGTGATGCGATGGTACGCCGCGCGCCGGCTCTTCAAGCGACACATTCTTCGCGTGCACCTGTTGCGCGGATGCACGAGCAAACCTTGACCAGTCTGGACGTGATGGCGGGTCAGCAGGTTCGGGTCAAGTCTGCAACGGGCCAGGTCACGCTGACAGCCGAGGTCGACAATACGCTGGCATCTGGTGCGGTGCGTATCGCTGCCGCGTTTGAGCAAACGGCCGCACTTGGCAGTGCCTTCGGTCAACTTCAAGTGGAGCGTGCCTGATGGAGTGGCTCAACGTTCTTGAAACCTTTGGGACAGACCTGCTGGGTCCAACACTTTGGTTGGTGGTCTGGACGCTCATCAAAATTTTGGTGATTGCAATTCCAATTATCTTGTGTGTGGCGTACCTTACTTATTGGGAACGCAAGATGATTGGCTACATGCATACGCGTCTTGGACCCAACCGTGTCGGTTTCCGCGGCTTGCTCCAACCTTTTGCAGACGTCTTTAAGCTCTTGACCAAAGAAGTGGTCGTCCCCAGTCAGGCCAACAAAATTCTGTTTATTTTGGCACCAGTAGTGACGCTGATGCCAGCATTGGCTGCTTGGGCAGTTGTGCCTTTTGGTCCAGAGCTTGTGTTGGCGGATGTCAATGCGGGCCTCATGTATGTGATGGCGATTACCTCAGTGGGCGTGTATGGCGTGATCGTGGCAGGTTGGGCGTCCAACTCCAAGTACGCTTTTTTGGCCGCTATGCGCGCTTCAGCGCAGATGCTTTCCTACGAACTCGCGATTGGTTTTGTCTTGGTCACGGTACTGCTCGTGTCCGGCAGCCTCAACATGTCCGAGATCGTCAACGTGCAGACGCGCGGCTGGTTTGCTGACATGGGTCTGAACTTCATGTCTTGGAACTGGTTGCCGCTGTTACCACTCTTTGTGATTTACGTGATTTCCGCTGTCGCTGAAACCAACCGTCACCCGTTTGACGTGGTGGAGGGTGAGTCAGAGATTGTGGCGGGTCACATGGTCGAGTACTCGGGAATGGCCTTTGCGCTGTTTTTCCTGGGCGAGTACGCCAACATGATTTTCTTGTCCTGCATGGCCGCCATCATGTTCTTGGGTGGCTGGGCTGCACCGGTGGAGTATGCACCATTTACATGGATCCCCGGCTGGATCTGGCTTGGTCTCAAGACCTTTTGCGTGGTGTCATTATTTATTTGGTTCCGTGCATCATTCCCACGTTACCGCTATGACCAAATCATGCGTTTGGGCTGGAAAATTTTTATCCCTTTGACGGGTGTGTGGCTGGTCGTTGTTGCGATCTGGATGCAAACTCCCTGGAACATTTGGAACTGACCGCGACTCGACGGCGAAAAAGGCATTTATGGAAGCGATCAAGGATTTTTTCGGTAGCCTCTTGCTGCTTGAGTTACTCAAGGGCATGAAGCTGACTGGCAAGTATTTTTTCAAGCGCAAGATTACCCTGCGCTATCCGCAAGAAAAGACACCCATGTCACCGCGTTTTCGTGGCCTGCATGCGTTGCGTCGTTACCCCAACGGCGAAGAGCGTTGCATCGCTTGCAAACTTTGCGAAGCCGTTTGTCCCGCCATGGCCATCACCATCGAATCAGAGCAACGTGAGGACGGCACGCGTCGCACAACACGTTATGACATCGATCTGACAAAGTGTATTTTTTGTGGGTTTTGTGAAGAAAGCTGCCCGGTGGATTCTATTGTCGAAACACATATCCATGAGTACCACGGTGAAAAACGTGGTGACTTGTACTTCACCAAAGACATGTTGTTGGCAGTTGGCGATCGTTACGAAGACGAAATCGCCCGCAATCGTGCCATCGATGCGCCTTATCGCTAATCGCCGAGGCTAAAAGAAATCATGTTTATCACTATCCTTTTTTATGTCCTCGCCTTTGTCTTGGTGGTGGCAGCGTTCCGAGTGATTACTGCCTCCAGTCCCGTGACAGCGGTATTGCATTTGATTTTGGCATTCGCGAATGCCGCCATGATTTGGATGTTGCTCGGTGCTGAGTTTCTGGGTTTGCTCCTGGTCTTAGTTTACGTGGGCGCTGTGATGGTGCTGTTCTTGTTTGTCGTCATGATGCTTGATGTCAAAATGGAAGAGTTGCGCTCCGAGATCAAAACCTATCTGCCAATGGGCTTGATAGTGGGTTTGATCATGGTGGTCGAAATGTCTTTTGTATTATCCACCTCATGGGGGCAGGTAGGACCTGCCGCAGTCATGGGTGATGACTACAACAATACGCGCGCGTTGGGCGAGTTGATGTACACAGAGTATGCATTTGCTGTCGAGGTAGGTGCTGTTCTATTGTTAGTGGGCATGATTGCCGCGATTTCCTTAACGCTGCGTAAACGTCGTGATGTGAAATACAACGATCCTTCAGCCGCTGTGCGCGTACGCGCAGCCGATCGTGTGCGTCTCGTTGATCTGCCTAGTCAGGAAGCCGTCAACGCTAAATCGGGAGACCAAGCATGATGACGTTGACACTGCCCCATTTTTTGGTGCTGGGCGCCATTCTGTTTGCCATAGGTGTGTTCGGGATTTTTTTGAACCGTCGCAACTTGATTGTGCTGCTGATGTCGGTTGAACTGATGCTACTAGCAGTCAACATGAATTTCGTCGCTTTTTCCACGTGGATGGGTGATGAGGCCGGTCAGGTCTTTGTGTTTTTTATCCTGACAGTGGCTGCAGCTGAAGCTGCTATTGGTTTGGCGATCTTAGTGCTGCTGTTCCGTAATCTCAGCACGATCAATGTTGACGAACTTGACCGCCTAAAGGGCTAATCGGGATATAGAAGAATATGTTTAGCTCACCTAGTCTCTATTTAGCCATCGCACTCGCGCCTTTGTTGGGCGCTGTGTTGGCAGGCCTGTTTGGCACAGGTTTTCTGGGTCGTCAGATCGGTCGTCGCGCTTCGCACATGATTACGATCGCACTGGTTGCATTTTCTGCGATTGGTTCGGTACTTGTTCTGATCGATGTGTTAAACGGCTTGCGTTATGACGGTACGGTCTACACCTGGATGATGCTCGGTCAGGCCAAACTTGAAATCGGCTTTTTGATCGATCCCCTGTCGGCCTTGATGATGGTCGTCGTCACGTCCGTTTCCTTGATGGTGCATATTTACACCATTGGTTACATGGCTGAAGATCCGGGCTATCAGCGCTTCTTTTCCTATATATCTTTGTTTACATTCTCCATGCTGATGTTGGTGATGGCCAACAACATGCTTCAGCTGTTCTTTGGTTGGGAAGCGGTAGGTTTGGTTTCGTATCTTTTGATTGGTTTCTGGTACACCAAGCCGACGGCGATTTTTGCAAATATGAAGGCTTTTTTAGTCAACCGAGTCGGCGACTTTGGTTTTGTACTCGGCATTGGTTTGTTGTTTGCCTACGCCGGCACAATGCACTATGGCGAAATTTTCAAGCAAGCGGGCGATCTCGCTACAGAAACGCTGCCTGGCACTAGCTGGATGCTTGTGACCGTGGCGTGTATCTGTTTGTTTATTGGTGCAATGGGTAAGTCAGCCCAAGTGCCCTTGCACGCGTGGTTGCCAGATTCGATGGAAGGCCCAACGCCAATTTCTGCCCTGATTCATGCTGCCACGATGGTGACAGCTGGAATTTTTATGGTGGCGCGCTTTTCGCCCATTTTCGAGCTTTCAGATGTCGCACTCTCGTTCATTATTGTGATTGGTGCGATCGGAGCGTTATTTTTGGGGATCTTGGGTATCATCCAGACAGACATCAAACGCGTTGTGGCGTACTCAACCCTGTCACAATTAGGTTACATGACAGTCGCCTTGGGCGCGTCGGCTTACTCGGTGGCTATTTTCCATCTGATGACGCATGCGTTCTTTAAAGCCTTGCTATTCCTCGGGGCAGGCTCAGTCATCATAGGTATGCATCACGATCAAGATATCCGCAACATGGGTGGCTTGCGTAAATACATGCCCATCACTTGGATTACGTTTTTGATTGGTACCTTGGCACTCGTTGGTACGCCTTTCTTTTCAGGGTTTTATTCCAAAGAACATATCATCGAGGCGGCTGCCGCGTCGACTGTCTGGGGTTCTGGCTTTGCACAATACGCAACCTTGATTGGTGTGTTCGTGACTTCGCTTTATTCTTTCCGCGTGTATTTCCTTGTGTTCCACGGAAAAGAGCGCTTTGATACCTCGGGTGGTCATGGTCATCATGCACATGCACACGATGATCACAAGCACGACAGTCACAAGCACGACGACCATGGGCATCATGGCGGCACCCCGCACGAGTCACCTTGGGTGGTGACGTTACCCCTCGTATTGCTGGCGATTCCTTCTGTGATTGCGGGTGCCCTCTTATGTGATTTCTTGTTGTTTGGTGGCTACTTTAAAGACACGATCGTCGTGCTGGCGCAGCATCCCGCCATGGCGAGCGTGGCAAAAACATGGCACGGCTGGGTGGCTTACGGCTTGCATGCTTTTGTAACGGTTCCTTTCTGGCTGATGATTGCGGGTGCGGTCGTAGCCTGGTATTGCTACCTGATTAACCCCAAGGTCCCAGCTGCTATTCAAGCCAGACTCAAGCTAGTCAACTGCATCCTGGAAAACAAGTACTTCTTTGATTGGTTTTACGAGCAAGTGATCGCGCGTGGCTCACGGATGTTGGGCAAAGGACTTTGGCAGCAAGCGGATCGTGGCTTGATTGATGGTTTGTTGGTCAATGGCTCAGCAAAAGTTGTCGGTGCGATTGCCGCCGTGACCAGACGTTTACAGACTGGGTATATCTACCACTATGCCTTTGCGATGATCATCGGCCTGATGGCGGCGATCACCTACATTATCTTTGGTACTAAATGATGGCGAGCGAGATGGCTTCTTTTTCTACCCCTTGGCTCACCCTTTCGATTTTTGTTCCAATCGTCTGCGGTTTGATTGTGCTGGCACTCGGACGTGATGATCGTCCAGGTCTGACGCGCAGCCTTTCGTTGTTTGGCGCTATCATCAGTTTTCTGGTGACGATTCCGCTTTACCTCGGTTTTGACAGCTCAACAGCAGCGATGCAATTTGTTGAAAAATCAATCTGGATCGAAGCCTTTGCTGTGTATTACCACCTTGGCGTGGATGGTATTTCGGTTTGGTTTGTTTTGCTGACAGCCTTTATTACGATCATCGTAGTGATTGCTGGCTGGGAGGTCATCACCTCGCGTGTTTCTCAATACATGGCGGCCTTCCTGATTTTGTCGGGATTGATGATCGGAGTGTTTGCCGCACTCGATGGTCTGTTGTTCTACATTTTCTTTGAAGCCACCCTGATCCCCATGTATATCATCGTGGGCGTGTGGGGTGGACCCAATCGCGTCTATGCAGCATTTAAGTTCTTTTTGTACACGCTAATGGGTTCACTGTTGACCTTGGTTGCCTTCCTTTATCTGTGGAATGCTTCTGGTGGTTCGTTTGATATTTTGACTTGGCATACCTTGCCGCTCGATTCGACACCACAGTTGTTTATTTTCTTTGCTTTCCTCGCTGCGTTTGCAGTCAAGGTGCCAATGTGGCCCGTCCACACTTGGTTACCCGACGCGCACGTCGAAGCACCGACTGGTGGCTCGGTGGTGTTGGCTGCGATCATGCTTAAGCTAGGTGCGTATGGATTTTTGAGGCTGTCCTTGCCCATCGTGCCGGACGCAGCTGCAAGCATGTCAGGGTTGATCATTGCCTTGTCATTAATAGCGGTGATCTACATTGGCTTGGTCGCCTTGATTCAAGAGGATATGAAAAAGCTGGTGGCATATTCCTCCATTGCACATATGGGCTTTGTCACGCTTGGCTTGTTTATCTTTAATACCGCTGGTGTTGAGGGTGCCATTGTTCAGATGGTCTCGCACGGTTTTGTCTCAGCTGCAATGTTCTTGTGTATTGGTGTGCTGTACGACCGGATGCACACTCGCGATATCTCCGCCTACGGCGGTGTCGTCAATACTATGCCCAAGTTCGTCACTTTCTTTGTGCTGTTTTCGATGGCCAATGCGGGCTTGCCAGCCACAAGCGGTTTCGTAGGTGAGTTCATGGTCATCATGGGCGCTGTCGAGTACAACTTCTGGATTGGTTTGTTGGCCGCTACGGCGCTGATCCTTGGCGCAGCGTATTCACTCTGGATGGTCAAGCGTGTGGCGTTTGGTGATTCGGCGAACGACCATGTACGCGACTTGCAGGATTTGTCTTCTCGAGAGTTCCTGATGCTGAGCATCATGGCAATCGCAGTGATTTTTATGGGTATCTACCCCAAGCCCTTTACCGACGTCATGCACGTCTCGGTCGAGGCCCTGTTGCAACACGTGTCTATTTCTAAACTGTAAGCCTCGCCATGATGCAATCCCAATTCGATTTCGCCCTGGCCGCACCAGAAATTATTTTGCTGGTACTGGGTTTGGTTATCTTAGTTCTGGATGCGCTGAGTCAGTCTCCACGCCGGACGCTGGCCTATGGCCTTTCTCTTTTGACTCTTGGACTCCTGACTGCTGTCTCTGTGTGGCAGCTTGGGGCTGGCATGGTTGGAGAAACATTCTCCGGGCTCTATGTCGCAGATCCTTTCGCACATGTCCTCAAAATTGCCTCATATATCGCGGTGGCGCTCACGCTAGTCTACGGCCGTGAATACATTCAGAGCCGTGACATGTTGCGCGGGGGAGAGTTCTACGTTCTGGTGCTGTTTGCCTTGTTAGGGCAGATGGTGATGATTTCTGCCGGTAACTTCTTGACGATCTATCTTGGCTTAGAGTTGATGTCACTTGCTTTGTATGCGCTAGTCGCCATGCGACGCGATCATGCCCAATCAACCGAAGCCGCAATGAAATATTTCGTGCTTGGCTCGCTTGCTTCAGGTTTTATGCTTTACGGCATGTCGATGATGTACGGTGCGACGGGCAATCTGGATTTGAAAAATATTGCAGATGCCGTGAGTTCGGGACAGATTGACTTCCTGCCCCTAGCCTTTGGTGTGGTGTTTTTGGTGGCGGGCTTAGCATTTAAGCTCGGCGCAGTTCCCTTCCACATGTGGGTGCCTGATGTTTACCAAGGTGCTCCGACAGCGGTGACCTTAGTGCTGGCCGCAGCCCCTAAGCTTGCAGTCTTTGCGATTACCGTTCGGATGTTAGTGGTTGGCTTTGGAGAGCTCGCTGTGCATTGGCAACCAATGCTGATGATTTTGGGGGTACTGTCACTAGCGATTGGTAATCTGACTGCGATTATGCAGACTAATTTCAAGCGGATGTTGGCCTATTCCACGATTTCACACATGGGTTTTGTGATTCTTGGTCTCGCCTCGGGCGCTTTGGATGGTGACATTCAGGCGAATACTTCGGCCTACGGTTCAGCGTTGTTTTATATCTTGACGTATGTCTTGACCACACTCGCGAGCTTTGGCTTAGTGATGTATCTCTCCCGCGAGGGTTTTGAATGCGAAAACATTGATGACCTCAAGGGTCTCAATCGTCGCAGCCCATGGCTTGCCGTAATGATGCTCATTTTGATGTGTTCCTTGGCAGGGTTGCCACCGCTGGTTGGTTTTGATGCCAAGCTCTTGATTCTTCAGGCTTTACTTCAGTCAGATCGACTTTGGCTTGCAGTCGTCGCCGTGATGTTTTCCTTGATCGGTGCCTTTTACTATTTGCGTGTGATCAAGGTCGTATACTTTGATGACTCTGTTGAGCCCGTGACGCCTGTCCCCGCAATGGGCGTGGTATCAAATGGCTTGATGCTGATCAATGGCTCCTTAGTACTTGTGCTTGGCTTGATGCCCGGTCCCTTGATGGCCTTGTGTTTGCAGGTGATGCACGCCACACTTTCTTATTAATTTAAAAGTTGATCAACGCACTGGGTTGTCAGCAGAAAGGTTGTGACGGATGAATCAAAATGCTGCGGTGTGGTTATTAATTCTGTTAGCGATTGTGACAGCGAATCTCCCTTTTATTAATGAAAGGTTGTTCGCTGTTGTACCTATCAAGCACTTTTCAGGTGGAATCAAACCATTTTGGGTGCGTGTACTTGAATTACTCTTTTGGTACGGAGTGATTGGTCTGCTTGGGATGAGTCTTGAGCGAATGATTGGCAACATCTTTGTTCAGCGCTGGGAGTTCTACGTTACAGCGTTGACTTTGTTTGTGGTACTTGCCTTTCCAGGTTTTGTTGTGCGCTACTTGCTCAAGCGACAGTAATTATTTTTCAAACCAATTCAACACACCGTCTAAGCCAGTGACATTTAGCGCAAAACGGGCTTGAGCACGCACCACAGGTTTGGCGCGATAGGCAACCGAATACCCCGCAAGGCCGAGCATCTTGAGATCATTGGCACCGTCACCAATGGCGATGATTTGCTCGGGTTGTGCCCCGAGCGCTTGTGCAAACTGCAAAAGGGTATCCGCCTTGCCTTGCGCGTCGAGAATCCTGCCCTTGACTAAACCTGTCAGTCGTCCTTCTGAGGACTCCAAAACATTGGCATGTGCCGCATCCAGATTGAGCAAAGTCTTTAGTTTTTCGGTAAAAAAGGTAAATCCGCCAGAAACCAAGAGTACTTTAATACCGGCCTGTTGGGCTGTTTGGATGAGTTGTTCGGCACCTGGGTTGAGTCGTAATTTTTGCTCATAAACGGCTTGTAAAACGTCTGTGGAAAGTCCTTTTAAAAATGCCACGCGTCGCATGAGGCTTTCAGAAAAGTCCTTGATCTCACCCCGCATCGCAGCCTCAGTAATGCTGGCGACTTGTTCCTTGACACCACCAAAAGCAGCGATTTCATCGATGCATTCAATATTGATTAGGGTTGAGTCCATATCCATGGCTAACAATTTGCAATCTGTCAGTCTTGAACCAGCTAAAACATAGGCCGTATCGACATTGACGCGTTCGCCCCACTGTCTGACTTCTTCGCGTACAACGGCATCCGTATTGACCCCTAAAATGCGCGCTGCAGTTGTGCCCAGGCGCTGAACGCCTGAGGCTTCGGCAATCGCCGCGGCGTGTTCAATCAATTCGCCAGACAGGGCAGGGGACTGGATGACTAAGTTTTGTGTGGTCATAGATACGGTCGTGCAGTGCGAAAAGTGGGCGTGAATATCAAGAACAGAAGTAGGTGCGTGGAGCGAAGTCTATAACGTTAATGTAACGCCTTGAGCACGGCACGCGTGGCATCAAAACGTGCGGGCACATCGGAGGCCTTAATTTCAACCCGTAGCTTGTCCTGGCCTGAAAAGCGGATGTGACGTTGTTTTTGTACAAGCTCAATGAGTTTAAGTGGGTCGACAGGCGCATTTTGTTTGAAATGCAACACAATCTGCGTCTCACTCGCGTCAATTTTCTGCAATCCCAGAGGCACACCAAGCAGTCGGAGCTTATGGGTGGAAATAAGCGTGCGTGTTGGCTCGGGCAGTTTGCCAAAACGGTCGATGAGCTCCTCTTGTATTGCAATCAGATCGTCATCGTTTTTTGTATTAGAGAGGCGTTTATAAATAGACAGTCGGGCATGTACATCACCGCAATAGTCGGCAGGCAAAAGAGCGGGCGCATGCAGATTGACCTCGCAGCCCGCGCTAAAGGGAGCATCCAGATCCGGCTCCACACCGGCTTTTAATGCTCTGACAGCTTCGTTCAGCATGTCGTTGTACATTGAAAAACCAATTTCCTGAATATTGCCTGATTGCGATTCACCAAGCACCTCACCGGTGCCGCGAATCTCCAAATCGTGCATGGCCAAAAAGAATCCGGAACCGAGCTCCTCCATCGCCTGGATAGCTTCCAATCGTTTTTTAGCGTTTTTAGTGATGGCATCTTCGCCAGGCGTCATCAGATACGCATAGGCTTGGTGATGCGAACGTCCCACGCGTCCTCGCAGCTGATGAAGTTGCGCCAAGCCAAAGCGATCTGCACGGTGAATAATGATGGTGTTGGCGCTCGGTACGTCAATGCCAGTCTCAATAATTGTCGTACAGAGCAGAACGTTAAAGCGCTTTTGATAAAAGCCCTTCATCACTTGCTCGAGGTCGCGCTCTCCCATTTGACCGTGTGCCACGGCGATGCGCGCCTCTGGGACAAGCTCTTCAAGCCGCGCGCGACGGTTATGAATGGTTTCGACTTCGTTATGCAAAAAGTAAGCCTGTCCACCGCGCTTGAGTTCACGCAGCAAGGCTTCGCGCATGGTGCTGTTGTCCTCGCGTCGGACAAAGGTTTTGATGGCAAGACGCTTTTGAGGCGCTGTGGCAATGACCGAAAAGTCGCGGATGCCTTCGAGCGACATGCCGAGCGTACGTGGGATCGGCGTGGCGGTAAGGGTCAGCACGTCGACTTCGGCACGCAGAGATTTGAGTGCTTCTTTTTGACGAACGCCAAAGCGGTGCTCTTCATCAATGATCACCAAACCGAGACGTTTAAAGTTAACGTCTTTAGATAAAATTTTATGCGTACCAATGACAATATCAACGGTGCCATCCGTAATGCCATCGATCGCGCTTTTAATTTCCTTGGCAGAGCGAAAGCGCGAGAGTTCAACCACCTTGACGGGCCAGTCGGCAAAACGATCGGAGAAGGTCTGTGCGTGTTGCTCGGCCAGAAGCGTGGTGGGGCAAAGTAGGGCAACTTGTTTGCCGTTTGCAATCGCGAGAAAAGCCGCACGTAAGGCGACTTCGGTTTTTCCAAAGCCCACATCCCCACAAACCAAGCGATCCATGGGGCGACCTGAGGTCATATCCTCGATCACACATTTAATGGCTGCAGCCTGATCGGCTGTTTCATCAAAACCAAAACCTTCAGAAAACAGATCGTAGTCGCCTAAAGGCAGCTTAAGAGCGAATCCTTGTCGCGCAGCACGTTTTGCATACAGATCAAGCAATTCTGCCGCGGTATCGCGTACTTGTTGCGCGGCTTTACGACGCGCTTTGTCCCACTGTCCAGAGCCTAGCAGGTGCAGGGGTGCCGAGTCAGCATCGGTGCCGCTGTAACGGGCAATGACGTGCAGTTGAGACACTGGAACGTAGAGCGTTGTTTTATTGGCGTACTCGAGAAAGAGAAACTCCATCTCGCCTTCACCCATGTCAAGATTGACGAGTCCATGATAACGGCCAATGCCATGCTGTGCATGGACGACCGGATCGCCTTCACGAAGCTCGGACAGATCACGCACCATCGCTTCGACGTTGCTGGCACGTTCTTGGTCACGCTTGCCACGTCTTGCTGTGCCGCCATGGCTCGGGTAGAGGTCGTTTTCTGTGAGAAAAAGAAGACCTTGGGCAGGCACGGCAAAACCTGTGGACAGGGGCGCAACAGTCATGCCAAAGTGCGCATCGCCTTGAAGAAACAGTGCAACGGACTCGGTCTGAGTATCAGGCGCTAAGCCATGCTCCGCCAGCATTTGAACAATGGTTTCGCGACGACCATGAGAGTCGGTGCACAACACAATGCGTTGAGCGCGGTCGCGGTTGCTGCCGCGACCCGCTTGAACTGAGGGTGACAGAAGCTCGCGAAACTTGGCGAGTGGGTCCTCCGCCCTACGTGAAACACCGATATCAGGCGCCGCAGCAAAATCCGGATGTTTGGTGTCGGACGTCAAGGCTAGTCTTGGAAAGGCCTTGAGCTGTTCAAATAAAGCTTCGCTTTGTAAAAAAAGCGCATCAGGGTGCAAAACAGGTCGTTCACGATCACTTTTGAGGAAGTTGTAACGTGTCGCAGTGTCTTGCGTGAATCGTCGCATCGCGTCGTCAATGTCGCCGAGCGTTGCGACAATGGTTTCCGTTTTTAAATAGTCAAAAAGTGTTGCTGTTGTTTCAAAAAATAAGGGGAGGTAGTACTCAACACCGGCAAAAGGGATGCCATTTCCCATGTCACGATAGGGAAGTGCTCGCGAAGGGTCGCCTTCGAACACTTCACGGAAGCTTGCGCGAAAGTGATTGCGAGCCGTCTCGTCCATAGGAAACTCGCGGCCCGGTAGCAATTGCACTTGACCGACAGGGTAAAGGCTTCGCTGCGTATCAATGTCAAAGGCGCGGATAGACTCGATCTCGTCATCGAACAAGTCGATGCGGTAGGGCACGACCGACCCCATGGGAAACAAATCAATCAGGCTGCCCCGCACACAAAACTCACCAGGCGCGGTGACCTGTGAAACGTGCGCATAGTTGGCGAGAGTCAGTTGAGTCCGCAGCGCAGTTTCGTCGAGTTTGTCTTTTTGCTTAAAAGAAAATGTGTAAGCCGCCAAAAAGCTGGGAGGCGGGAGTCGATACAACGCAGTCGTAATGGGGACGGTCAGAACATCGACTTCGCCAAGCATGAGGGCGTGTAGCGTGCGTAAACGCTCCGAAATAAGGTCTTGATGTGGAGAAAAGCTGTCATAAGGCAGTGTTTCCCAATCGGGTAGGGGGCGAACCCTGAGCCCCGGTGCAAAGATAGGAATTTCCTCTGCAAGGCGCTGAGCCTCAAGTGGCTCAGCGGTCAGGATCACAAGCGTTTTTCCGCTCGCTGAGGCAAGTTCAGTCAATAGCCAGGCGTCGCCTGAGCCGGCAGGGGTGGGTTGAGCAAAGCGCAGACCTGGCTTGAGCGAGGCGAGTAAGAAGGAAATAGAGTGAGGGGCAGTCGACATTGACAGGAAATCGCAGGGGTGATCGCGCATGAAAAAGCGCAAAGTATGCGCGACATATCGGTACATCTGACACCGACTAATTGATTGATTATAAAATCAAGTCCATATGACGTCTTCTAAACCCCTTTTTGCCGTCTCTAATCGCCTCGTGGCTCTTGTGCCGGCAGCGGGTATTGGTGCGCGTGCGCTCACTGCGGGTGAGGCCAACCTCCCTAAACAATATCGTTTATTGGCTGGACAAGCCATGCTTAGGCATTCGGTGCAGGCTTTATTAGCAGACCCACGGATACAGGAAGTGCGGGTGGCGGTTGCGCCGGGCGATCAACAAGCTACCTCGGTATTGGCAGGTTTGCCGAGGACGCATTGTTCGCAGTGCGGAGGCGCTACGCGAGCCCAAACCGTTCTAAACGTCCTCCGTGAGGCGCAACTCGCACCTCAGGATTGGGTGCTCGTGCACGATGCGGCTCGCCCAGGTCTGCCTCTGGAGGCGTTAGGGCGCTTAATTGACGCTTGCTTGGTGGACGGTGTCGGCGGCCTGTTGGCCTTGCCTGCGGCGGACACCCTTAAAAAGGCTCAGCCCTTGAGCGATCATGTCGCACGCACGGTGGCGCGAGAGGGACTTTGGCTCGCGCAGACGCCACAAATGTTTCGAGCGGGCTTGTTGTTAGAGGCGCTTACGCATGCAATCAATGCGCCCGAACCCCCAACGGACGAGGCCCAAGCGATGGAGGCCTTGGGTTACGCACCGATTTTGGTGAGAGGTTCTGGTAAAAATATTAAAATTACTTGGCCTGAAGATTTTCAATGGGTGGAGTCTTGGTTATGAACGATTTTGCTTTTCGTATCGGACAGGGCTTTGACGTGCATGCACTGGTCGAGGGGCTTCCTTTGATACTTGGGGGCGTCACGATTGCACACACCCATGGTTTGCAGGGGCATTCGGACGCAGATGCTTTGTTACATGCGGTGACAGATGCGCTGTTAGGTGCTTCTGGTCTCGGTGACATTGGACGTCACTTTCCTGATACGGATCCGACATACAAAGGGGCTGACAGCAGAGTGCTGCTGCGAGAGTCTTATCAACGTGTGTTGCAAGCGGGCTGGCGGCTCGTCAATCTGGATGCTACGATTCATGCTCAAGCACCAAAAATTGCACCTCATGCGCCTAGCATGATCAAAAATATTGCCAGTGACTTAGGCGTTCAGCCGGCCGATATCAATATCAAAGCAAAAACCAACGAAGGCTTGGGTCACCTCGGTCGCAAAGAAGGTATTGCGGCCAATGTTGTGGTCTTGTTGTGTCGGTGTTGAAGGGCTAATCGTTTTGAAAGATGAAAAGCTCGACTTGAGCAGTCAGGCCGCCTCCACGCCGTGCAATAAAGGACAAATTACCATTCATGTGCTGCAACAGACGGTCGATAATGGCAAGTCCGAGACCTGTGCCCGTCGCGCCTGTCCGGGCAGCGTTACCACGCGAAAACGGCTGACGTAGGCGCTCGACATCATGCGAGGGGATGCCTGGCCCTCGGTCAGAAACTTTGATTTTGATTGAGTGACTATTGCCTTCTAAGATCACGTCTAGCTCTGGAATACCTGCTTGATTCAATCCATAGCGTCTGGCATTTTCGATGAGATTCGTGAGAATACGGCGCAAGTCAGTGGCAGAAATCTGCGCATGTAATTCTGAGGTAATGGTCGCAGAAAGCGTGCCGCCAGCATGTGTGGTCAGATAGCGCTCGCGTTCGATGACCTCGGTGACTAAGTTCGAGAGATTGATCGTGGCTTGAGGCTCTGAACTAGCGGGTCTGGCATAGTTCATCAGTTGTGCAAGCGAGCGATCAATTTGGGCAAGATCCAGGTCGATGGCCTGTCTTCCGATTTCGTTCATATTGCTCATTTCGATTTCTAGTCGCATTCGAGCCAAGGGCGTACGAAGGTCATGGGAGATACCCGCTAACATCAAGGCGCGATCAGCATTGGCTTGGTGAAGCTCGCGCGCCATACGATTGAAGCTGCTGTTGAGCTTACGGAGCTCGCGCGCGCCAGTTTCTGGTAAGGCGGGTGGTGAAGCACCTTTTGAGACCAAGTGAGCGGAGCGCGCCAGACGCGCAAGTGGACGATTGATATAAGACACTCCAAAGGCGGCTCCAATCAGGGAAAGTAAGAGCGCAGCAGCACCCCAGCTCAACCACTCTAGTCCACCCGTCAAGCGAATCTCGTGACGCTCAAAGGCGAGCCAATATTTTTCATGATTGAGGCGAAAACTGACCCAAAAGCCCGGCACCTCATTGACGGACCAAGCCAAGATCGTTTCTTCGCCAAGCTGATGACGCAGAAGTTTGCCAACGCGATGCCAGTAGCTGCCACTCGGCAAAGGCTCTATCACGTCAAGAGCAGTGCGGGTGTAAACATCCAATCCCTCTCGTAAAGATAGCGTGCGCAGTAGATCCCGACGTTCTGAGCTGGGGGCGTAAGTCAGTGTCGTTAAGGTCAAATTGACTGAGGTCGCAATCCGTTGGCTCATCTGTGCGGAACGTGGCCCCATTTCGAGGCTAAAAAAGATCAGCACCCAAGCGCCCAAGCTCGCCAGCATGAGCGCGGAGAGCAAAAGAAAACTTCGCGTAAAGAGATCAATTTGGGACGCAATTTGCAAAAGCCAAGACCAAGCTTGTCGAAGGCCGTTTGCCCAATGCGTCAGTTGTTGTCTTATTTGGTGCTTGAGCGAACTAATTTCTGCCATCCGGAACAAAAACGTAGCCCATCCCCCAAACTGTCTGAATAAATGCCGGCTTGGCGGGATTGATTTCAAGCAATTTGCGCAGTCTTGAAATTTGGACATCCAAGCTGCGGTCAAAAGCTTCGTATTCGCGCCCGCGCGCCAGCTCCATGAGTTTGTCCCTTGAAAGCGGAATCTTCGGGTGACGTGCAAATACCTTTAATACTGAGAATTCACCCGTCGTAATGGGAACAATTTGCTGATCTCGCATGAGGCAGCGTGTGGCCAGGTCGAGTGTATAGGGCCCAAAACTAATGGACTCTTTGTCTTGACCTGGCGCGCTTGGATGCTCCTCGGAACTTCTGCGCCTAAGCACAGCATTGATACGTGCCAATAATTCGCGCGGGTTAAAGGGTTTAGACAGGTAATCGTCCGCGCCCATCTCCAGGCCAATAATGCGATCAATTTCCTCGGCTTTTGCCGTGAGCATAATGATGGGAGTCTGGTCGAGGTTGGCGCGCAGGCGTCGACAGATAGACAAACCATCCTCTCCTGGCAGCATCAAATCAAGCACGAGCATATCAATGTGTTCGCGCTGGAGTATTTTGATCATTTCCCGGGCATCCTCTGCAGTGAGGACATTAAAGCCTTGTTCTGTCAGGTATCGACGCAGCAAGTCACGCAGCCGTGGGTCATCATCGACGACCAGAATTTTTCGTGTGAACTGGGTATTTAAAGTATTCATAAGTAAAAATGTAACCGTGCTCGCGGCATAAAACGTGGGAATCTCGCAGAGTTTTACAAACGCTGACACTTGCTTAACATCTTGTGACAAACTGTTACGGCCTTTCAATCACGTGCGTCGTTTTGCGTGTTTAGTTCGTTGTGATCAAGGGTTCATTACAATCACACCATGACAAGAATTTTGGCATTTGAAACCTCGACCTCCACTGGAACAGTTGCGCTGCTCTCTGCACAGGGGACAACCGTGAGCGTCACGCAGCGCACAGTCGAGGGATCCACTGGCCATGCCGCTGCGATACTTCCGTTGGCGGATTCAATTTTATCTGAGTTGAATTTGACTCAAAAAGATCTGACGGCGGTTGCCTTTGGACAAGGGCCTGGCGCTTTTACGGGCGTACGCGTCGCGTGCGGGGTGGCGCAAGGCATTGCAATGGCACTGGACATTCCAGTGCTTCAGATCGGCGCGCTTACTGCGGTGGCATCACAGGCTGCTGTCCATCATCCTGGCGCACTGCTTTATGTGGCGCTGGATGCTCGGATGGATGAAGTCTATTTTGGGGTGTTTGCATGCGTTTCCCCCCTCGAACTGGTTGTCGTCCAACCCCCCGTCTTGGTGGCGGCGGTTGATGTGCTGTTGTTGCTCAAGCAGCGTCAGAGTTTTTGGTTTCAACGTTTGCCTCAGCGTTCATCTGTCACGCTTGTAGGGGAGGGGTGGGGTGTGGTGCAACAAATGTGTCCTGACCAGGTGCTGTCAGAGATAGGCGTCGTGGATAATCTTCTGGCGCGTCCCGAGGCTGGTGCAGTAGCAATGCTGGCTTTGCAAGCATTGAAAGCCGGGCTGACATTACTGCCAGAACATGCTGCACCGATGTATCTACGCGATAAGGTTGCCTTTACAACGCTCGAGCGGGCACGGGGCGACGGAGGTAACCCGCGCGCCCAAGCCCCGAGCGCTGCTGCGTTGCTTCCAATGCTCAAGGCGGACTTGCCTGAGGTGGTGGCACTTGAAGCCTCCGTTCAATCCTTTCCATGGACATATAAAAACTTCGAAGATGCGCTTGAAGCGGGGTATGAAGCTTGGGTGTTGCGCACAGGAGAGGGTCTCCTAGGCTTTTTCATCGCCATGATGGCGCCTGATGTTGCCCACCTGTTGGTGATTGCCGTTGCGCCCGATGGACAGCGTCGCGGTTATGGCAGGCAAATGTTAGAGGACCTGACGCGTCAGTCTCGCGGCACGGGGAGAGAAGGCATTGTGCTTGAAGTCCGTCCCTCAAATCTGAGGGCGTGCGCGTTTTATCAGGCTGAGGGTTTTGTGCAGATTGGCGTCCGACGGGATTACTATCCTGCAGCAAAGGGTCAGCGCGAAGACGCATTGATCCTAAAAAAGAGCTTTGATCATCCATGACGATACCGCAATCTAACGCAACGCAATATTCAGCTTTGCAACTTGCGTGGTTGCAAGAACTTGGCATTGAAAAGCCTTGGTTGCCAAGTGAGCAACTTGCTCCGAAAACAGTGCCTGCGCCTGTTTTGGTTGCGGCATCCAATGCGCCTGTCACCATTGTCGAGGAAGTGGCCGCGGTGGCGCGTACACCCGTCGCGCGTCCAGTTGTGGCGCGCCCACCCGTCACGCGTCCAGTTGTGGCGCGCCCACCCGTCACGCGTCCCCCTAACGCTTCAGGCGCACGTAAAGCGACCGTTGCGCCGTCGACTTTTGCACCTGAAACGCAGATCGATACGCGTGCACTTGCCGCTGGTGCGAGGGATCTGACCGCTTTGGCGGAGATGATCAGCGCATGTCAGGCTTGTGGGCTCTGCCGGGAGCGACAACAAGCCGTGACAGGCGAAGGGGTCATGCAGCCCGCCATCATGGTGATTGGCGAGGCGCCGGGTGATTATGAGGACCGTCAGGGCAGGCCTTTTGTCGATCGTCCGGGCCTGATGTTGGACAACATGTTATCTGCGATTCAAACTAGCCGCAGCAAAAATGTGTACGTGAGCAATATTGTTAAATGCCGTCCGCCGGGTAACCGCAACCCTAGGCCGGCAGAGCTTGCGGCATGTAAGCCCTATTTACTGCGTCAAATTGAGCTTGTCCGACCATTTAGTATTTTGACGGTTGGTCGCGCGGCACAGGCACTGCTCGAAACAGATGAGCCCTTAGAAAAATTGCGCCAAATGACCCATTCACTTTTGGTTGCCGGTCAAAAAATCCCATTAATCGTGACCAGTCACCCGGTCACCTTACTGAATCACCCCGCGGATAAAGCGGCAGTCTGGCAGGATCTGATGTTGGTCAAAAATGTTTCGGGTCTCTGACAGGCTAGTCTGACCTTATAAAAGGCTAAAGCGCCTTGCCATGTCCTTCTTGACCGATTTCGTCCAAAAGGCGGGGGTGTTGCTTGAGATTGCGGCGGTTCCAGCGGAGCATGACGACCATTAATACCGCCACTATTCCACCAAAAATCCAAATAATGATGTCGATCGAGAGGTCTAGCCATAGCAGGAGTGTGTAGACAGCCACCATCAGCAAAATATTCAGTTGTTCATTAAAGTTTTGAACAGCAATTGAGTGTCCGGCTGAGAGTAGGACGTGACCACGATGCTGAAGCAATGCATTCATCGGCACAACAAAGAGTCCTGAGGTCAATCCAATCAGGATCAGTAAGACATAAGCCACCCAAGGTAACTGCGTACCAAGAATGCTGATACTCATTGAGTCATTCACAAAAGGCATCAGCATCACAATAAAGCCCATCGCGATCCCCAGCGGTAAGACCTGTAAGGCTTTGGGTAATGGAATACGCCCTGCCAAAATTGAGCCTACGATCGTGCCCAATGCTGTAATACCCATCAAAATGGAAGCCTGATCTAGACGATAGCCCAAATGGCTTTCACCCCATTCGATCACAATGAGCTGAAGCGTGGCGCCTGCGCCCCAAAACAGCGTTGTCACACCCAGAGATATTTGACCGAGTTTGTCGCGCCAGAGAACACCCACATAGCCGGCAAAGGTTTTGACTAGCTTGAATGGGTTTTTGTTTTGCTTTGGATAGACAACGTGGGTGCTTGGGATCAATAAATTACAAGCTGCGGCGGCGATGTAAACAAAAGCAATCATTAAAATCGCGGCTTCGGCAGGCGTATCGACCAATTTGCTGACCCAAGCATGGCTTAAAAGCCAGGAAGAGACCGTGGGTGAGACAAGTAAGCCTCCGACGACCGTACCCAGAATGATGGACAAAATTGTCAGCCCTTCGATCCAGCTATTGCCTTTGACAAGTTGCATCGGATGGAGCATTTCCGTGACGATGCCATATTTTGCAGGAGAGTAGGCTGCGGCCCCAATGCCGACCAAGGCGTAGGCTACGCAGACGAGCGCAATCTGACCGTCTTGAGCCAGCCCGAACATGGCGTAAGAAAACATTAACAGACAGCCGCTGACTTTGATGGCATTGGTCAAAAACATGACGCGCCCCTTGGGAAAGGTGTCTGCCACTGCACCGACAAAGGCTGCCAGCACGACATAAGATGCGGCAAACCACCATTTCATCATCGGTGCCATCCAATCCGGGCCGTGAAGCTCTTGAATGAGTGCGATTGCAGCAATAAACAACGCATTATCCGCCAGCGAAGACAACGCTTGCGCTGCCATGACGGTAAAAAAGCCTCGATTCAAGATGATTTCCCGAAAAAGTGAACGCACGCCACAATGAGGCATTTTTCATTATAAAAGAATGAGGGATTCCCCGAGGTATTGTTCCAAGGAACCAAGAGGTATTCTCCCCCCGCCGCCAGTTTTGTCATCAGCTTTATGCTCAGGCTGCGTTATGATCTTAGGGATTCCATCCGAGATTGTGCCAATATTGTGCGTCTGACCCAGATCAAACTAGCGGGCTTTAAGTCCTTTGTCGATCCAACTGTGATACCGACCCCCAGCCAGCTTGTGGGCGTGGTAGGCCCAAACGGCTGCGGTAAGTCTAATATTATCGATGCGGTTCGCTGGGTGATGGGAGAAAGTCGGGCATCGGAACTTCGCGGTGAGTCGATGCAGGATGTGATCTTTAGTGGATCTGGCCAGCGCAAGCCTTCGGCACGCGCGTCTGTGGAGCTGGTGTTCGACAACAGCGATGGTCGTGCTGTGGGCCAATGGGCAACCTATGCCGAAATCGCTGTGCGTCGGGTGCTGACTCGGGATGGCACCAGTAGCTATTTCATCAATAACCAGCAAGTACGTCGTCGTGATGTCAATGATATTTTTCTAGGCACCGGCCTTGGCGCCCGCGGTTACGCCATCATCGGTCAGGGCATGATCAATCGTTTAATCGAAGCCAAGCCCGAGGAACTCCGCGTGTATCTCGAAGAGGCTGCCGGAGTCTCCCGCTACAAAGAACGTCGCCGGGAAACTGAAAATAGATTGTCCGACACACGAGAAAACCTTGTGCGCGTCGATGATATTTTGCGTGAGCTCACTTCTCAGCTCGAAAAACTTGAATCCCAAGCTGAAGTCGCGCGCCAGTATCGTGCCTTCCAAGCAGAGGGCGAGGGCAAGCAAAATGCCTTGTGGTTCCTCAAGGAGGCCGCAGCCCACGAAGAGCAGGAGCGTACGCGACAAGAAATCGAGCGTGCGCAAATTGAACTCGAAGCCTCGATGGCAGGTCTGCGCGCAAGCGAAGCCGCGCTGGAGGCACGGCGTCAAGCGCATTACGCCGCAGGCGACGCTGTGCATGCTGCCCAAGGCTTGCTTTATGAGTCCAACGCCAAGGTGAGTAGCCTAGAGGCAGAAATTCGCCACGTTGTCGAGTCGCGTCACCGCGTTCAAACGCGGCGCGCGCAGCTGCAAGTCCAGATGACGGAGTGGGATTCGCAAAAAGAACATTGCGTGTTGCAGATCCAGGAAGGTGAAGAAGAATTGATGACGAGTGCAGCTCGCGCAGAACAAGCGCGTGAACTCGCTTTGACCGCTCAAGAGGGCTTGCCAGATATTGAGGCCCGCGTCCGCCAAGCCGCGGCGCAGCGCGAGGAAATGCGCGCCACTCTCGCGCGTGTTGAACAAAGTCTTGCGCTTGTTGCGCAGAAGCAGCGTGATTCGGACCGTCAGCTACAGACCCTTGAAATGCGCCTTGAGCGCCTTAAACAAGAGTTACATGGCGTAGATGCACCGGACGTAGATGCTCTTGAACGCTTAACGGGTGATAAGCTTGTCGCAGAAGAGTCCCTAGAAGAAGCGCAGGGTGCGCTCGCTGAACTCGAAGACAAAGTGCCCGATGTTGATGCGCGTCGAGCCCAAGCGCAGCATCAAGCGCAAGCCGAAGCGGAAACGCTGGCCCGACTGGATGCACGCCTGACGGCTTTGGTCAGACTGCAAGAGGACGTGCAGAAAAAGGGCAGTCTTGAACCTTGGCTGGCCAAGCATGAGCTTGCTTCGTTGACCCGCTTGTGGCAAAAGCTGCACGTTGAGCCAGGTTGGGAAACCGCTTTGGAAGCTGTGCTAAATGAGCGCATGACAGGTCTTGAGGTCCGCAATCTTGACTGGGCACGGGCGTTTGCGAATGATGTACCTCCTGCACGCCTAGCTTTTTATCAGCTGCCTCCTGCCGCGCCCGTAGCGCCCGCACCCGCTGGACTCAATCCACTTTCCTCCGTGTTGCGCATTACCGACCCTGAGTTACGCACCTTGCTTCAGGGTTGGTTAGGCAACGTATATATTGCTAAAGATGTCACCGAGGCGCTTGCTGCACGTGCGACGCTTCCCGCAGGCGCTACCTTAGTGTTGCAAGGCGGGCACTTGGTGGATGCCAACAGTGTGCGTTTTTATGCGCCTGACTCAGAACAGGCTGGATTGCTGGCCCGTCAGCAGGAAATTGAAAATCTTCAACGGGAAATAAAAGCCCAACAGCTCATCGCGGACAATTCGCGCTCTGCCACGGCCCAAGCCGAGTCTGCTTGGCAGCAAGTATCGCAGGCATTGCCACCCGCGCGTCAGCGTGTTGCTGAAGTCACGCGCCGCTTGCACGATTTGCAAATTGAACATACACGCCTGCAGCAACAAGTCGAGCAAACCCGTGCGCGATCAGGGCGACTCGAGCAAGATATTGCCGAAGTGATTTCACAACAAGAGGAACTCACGGCGGCCAAACTCGAAGCCGAAGCACGCTTCGAAGAGCTCGATGCTGAGATTGGTGTTCAGCAAGAACTTTATTCCGAAGCTGAAATGGCGGGTGAGGCACTCTCCGAGCAAGCCGAAACTGCGCGCAATCGTTTACGCGATCAAGAGCGTGGTGCGCAAGAAGCTGAGTTTGCAGAGCGCGGAATACGCGCAAGGATTGCCGAGTTGCAACGTAATCTTCAGCTCGCGACGGAGCAAGCGACACGTGCTCAGCAAGAGTTGTTGTCCTTGGAGTCTGAGCTTTTGACCTTGGATGCTGCAGCAGCCGAAGCCGGATTGCAAGAGGCCTTAGAATTTCGTGCTGAAAGGGAGGAGACCCTCGGTCGTGCGCGCATCGAAATGGATACTCTCGCTGCTCAGCTGCGCGAGGCGGACGAGGCGCGTATGACGATCGAGCGCTCGCTCGAGCCTCGCCGTGAACGTATCATGCAACTTCAGCTGCAAGAGCAAGCCGCCCGCCTGGCAACAGAGCAGTTTGCTGAGCAACTCAATGAGCGACAAGTCGACCGTGCTGTGTTGAAGGCTTCTTTGGTGGATCAGCCTGAGGAGTGGCAGCGTCCTGCATGGTTACAGTCCGAAGTGCAACGTATCACTAAAAAAATAGAAGGCTTGGGTTCAGTCAACTTGGCAGCGCTAGACGAGCTCACGACGTCGCGCGAACGCAAAAACTATCTTGATGCACAGTATCTGGATTTGCAGACGGCGATCGACACGCTTGAAGATGCGATACGTAAGATCGATCGTGAAACACGCGATTTGTTACAGACCACTTTTAATGAGGTCAATGGACATTTTGGCGAGTTGTTCCCAAAGTTATTCGGGGGCGGCGAAGCCCGTTTGATGATGACTGGCGATGAGATTTTGGATGCGGGTGTTCAAGTGATGGCGCAGCCGCCCGGCAAGCGAAATACCTCCATTCATTTACTCTCGGGTGGTGAAAAAGCGCTTACGGCGACGGCCTTGGTGTTCGCGCTGTTCAAGCTCAATCCCGCCCCGTTTTGCTTGCTTGACGAGGTAGACGCACCGCTCGATGACGCTAACACGGAGCGTTATGCCAATCTTTTGAGTAATATGGCTGACCATACACAGTTTTTATTTATTTCACATAACAAGATCGCCATGCAAATGGCTCGCCAGCTCGTTGGCGTGACAATGCAAGAACAAGGCGTATCGCGTATTGTGGCTGTTGATATCGAATCCGCATTGCAGCTCGCTTCCGAAGCTGCTTAATCACCGAGGCAACACATGAGTGAGTTGCAAATCTATCTGATAGTGATCGGTGCAGCGATTATCATATTGCTGCTTGGTTTTAATTGGTTTCAAGATCTTCGCGTGAGGCGACGGATGCAGGCACAAATGCCTGTCATTGATCAGGATCCTCTACTTGGGGAGTCTTCTGGAGGCGGCGAAGCGAGGCGCGAGCCCGGACTTGGCGGTGTTCAGTCTTTTGCCGAGGCTGTTGCGCCTTCGGCGTTGAACGGGACCGATGAGCACCCCGAGTCGGCGACCGATCAACAGGGCCCGGACCCTTCGACTGAAGTCGTGATCGAAATCGCCTTTCAGGGTCCCATGTTGGGTGAAGACCTTCTCCCGCTCCTGCAACCTTTGCGGAGTGCAGGACGAAAACCTGTTCGCATTTTTGCTCAAGATATTGAGGGGCAACTCGACTTGCGTGTACAGGCGGGTGGTCAGTACGCTTGCGTGCATCTCGCGGTATTGTTGGCCAATCGTAGCGGAGCATTATCCGCAATTGAGTGGTCACAAATCTGGAATCGTGCTCAGAGTTTAGCGGATCAATTGGAATCCACGATCGAAGGGCCAGACCAGCAGTATGTGCTGGTTGCAGCGTCGCGTCTTGACGATACGTGTGCCGCATTGGATACTCAGGTTGGTTTAACTTTGTTGCTTGGCAGTATGCGGTCTGTTTCCGAGGTGACCTCTACTGCCCAAAGTATGGGCTTTGTGCCTTTTAATGGCGGTCTCGCTTGGTTGGGTGATTACGGTTTGGTGTGTTTCAGTTTGTCTCGTGCCGATGCAGAGTCTCTTGATGCGGGGATGGCGAGCGTGGATCGTCTTTCGATGCTCTTGGATGTTCCTTGTAGTCCGGTCGATACGCGTGCTTTTGCCAAGATGACAGAGGTCGGTTTTGAGCTGGCACGACGACTTGGCGGCGAATTGGTCGACGACCAACTGCGCCCCTTGCAGCCGGGTGCAGAAGTGGCAATCGATGAAAAACTCATGACTTTGTATGCTCAGCTTGAAAAGGCTGGCTTTGCTGCGGGTAGCCCTCGCGCAAGACGCGTCTTTGCATAAAACAGGCATTAAAGAATGGATCCGTTGGACTCGATCAGTGAGCGCTTGAACTGGTTGCGCAGTGAGATTGAGCAACATAACCAAGCTTATTACGTACACGATGCGCCGGTTGTCAGTGATGCGCAGTACGACACGCTGATGCGTGAATTGCAAACGCTTGAAACAGCCCACCCAAATCTGATTACCACTGACTCACCGACTCAACGCATTGGCGCTTCACCACTTGCTGCATTTGGTAGTGTGGCGCATCGCGTTCCGATGTTGTCACTGGGCAATGCGTTTGAAGATGTCGAGGTGCGTGCTTTTGACAAGCGGGTATCTGAAACTTTACGTGCGGCAGGAAAACTGTCAGCTTCTGAGGATGTTTCTTATTTTTGTGAATTAAAGCTCGATGGTCTCGCCATCAGCCTGCGCTATGAGCAAGGACTATTGGTACAAGCTGCGACGCGCGGGGATGGTCAGACGGGCGAGGATGTCACGATGAACATTCGCACAATCAAGTCTATTCCACTCAAGTTAAAAGAGGGTGCTCAAGATATTCCTGAAGTGCTAGAGGTACGTGGTGAGGTTTTTATGAATCTCGCTGATTTTGATCGTTTAAATATCGCCCAACAAGCGCGCGGTGAAAAGATCTTTGTTAATCCCCGTAACGCAGCTGCAGGAAGTTTGCGACAACTCGACTCTCGTATCACAGCACAGAGGACTTTAAGTTTTTTTGCTTATGGCTGGGGAGATATTGGCATCGTACAGATGCCGCGTCATAGCGAAATGTTAGATTGGTTAGAGCAGTTGGGTCTGCCTGTTAACCGGTCTCAACATATGTTGGCTTGCGGTGCAGATCAGTTGCTTAAGTTCTATGCGGAAGTGGCTGCGCGACGCGCAAAGCTGCCCTATGACATTGATGGCGTTGTCTACAAGGTCGATGATTTGACTGCTCAGCGGGTGCTGGGTTTTGTCGCAAGAGCACCGCGTTACGCCATTGCGCATAAGTTTCCCGCACAGGAAGCCACCACAGAACTCTTGGATATTGAGGTGCAAGTTGGGCGGACAGGCGCGATGACGCCCGTGGCGCGCTTGGCCCCAGTTTTTGTCGGAGGGGTGACAGTTACAAACGCCACGCTTCATAATGAAACTGAAATTCTGCGCAAGGACGTGCGCATAGGCGACACTGTCGTTGTCCGCCGTGCGGGTGATGTGATTCCTGAGGTTGTTGGACCTGTACTGGCACAGCGCCCAATTTTTGCAGCTTCCTTTGTGATGCCAACCGCATGTCCAGTTTGTGGCTCGGCGATTGAAAAGTTAGAAGATGAGGCAATTGCGCGCTGTACGGGCGGTTTGTTTTGTCCAGCTCAGCGCAAACAAAGTTTGATCCATGCTGCAGGTCGCAAAGCGCTCGATATTGAGGGTTTAGGTGAAAAGCTCGTTGAGCAACTCGTTGATCGTGGGCGTATTCATTCTTTGGCTGAGCTGTATACCTTGCGGATCGAAGAGCTTGCTGAGTATGACCGGATGGGTCGCAAGTCAGCTGAAAATCTGATCGAGGCGATTGCCCAGGCAAAGCGTCCCCAGCTCAATCGATTAATTTTTGCTTTAGGTATTCGTCATGTCGGCGAAACGACTGCACGTGATTTAGCCTTGCATTTTGGTTCGATTGAGGCCGTGATGCTGGCGCATCCAGAGTCGCTTTTAAATGTCCCTGACGTGGGACCGGTCGTGGCGGGATCGATTGCCAGATTTTTTGCAGAGCCTCACAACCAAGAGGTTGTCAAGGCGTTGCGAGAGCAGGGTGTTGAGCCACAGGCGCCAGCAGCGCAGCGCAGCGCAGGGCTCGCGGGTAAAACGTTTGTATTGACAGGAACCCTACCGACATGGTCACGCGAGGAGGCGTCGAGCCAAATTATTGCGGCGGGCGGAAAGGTCAGTGGTTCTGTTTCGCGCAAAACCTCTTACGTGGTCTCTGGCGAAGAAGCGGGAAGTAAGCTTGAAAAAGCGACTGAACTCGGTGTTGCGATTTTGGATGAAGCAGGCCTCAAGGCATTGCTTGAGGCCTCGCAGTAGATCCAGTGTTTACTGGATCTTGGCTTTGCCGCGCAGCTGTGCCTGATAGGCTGCTAATGCTTGCTCACGCATCATTTGGTCGAGTTCTTTGCGAACCTGATCCAATGGTGGGAACTCGACAGGACGAATGTCCACGACTTCAATGACGTGCCAACCAAACTGCGACTGAACAGGCTTGTCTGCCAGCTGTCCTTTTTTGGTCGCAGCAACCGCTTTGGCAAAGGGCTCGACATAGTTTGTGTCAGGCGCCCAACCTAAATCACCACCCTTGGCAGCACTACCGGTATCCTTGGATTGTTTGGCCAGTTCTTCGAACTTAGCTGATTTATTCTTAAGCTTGTCCTGAATGTCGTTCGCTGTCTTTTCGTCTTCGACCAAAATATGACGAACGTTGTACTCAAACTTATCGGCTTCAGCCTTTTTCAGTTTTTCGTACTCGGCTTTGACGGCTTCGTCAGTGATGGGATTCTTTTTCAGATAGTCAGCCATCAACGCTTGCACCAAGATACCCTGACGTGCCAATTCGAGTTCGATGGCAACAGAAGGATCCTTGGGGATACCCGCTGCATCCGCTGCCTGAACCATGACCTGACGGTTGATGAGCTCTTGCTTGATCTGGTCGCGCATTTCTGCGGAGTCAACTGCACCACGCGCCACCAACAGCTTGACAAACTGATCGACGTTCGCCTGAGTAATTGCTTTGCCATTCACCGTGGCAACGTTTTGAGCATGAAGAGGTGCAACCAGCACAAGTGCGGCGGCGAGCATAACGATACGTTTCATGAATTTCCTTTAGAGGGCGCCCGGGTTGTCAGCGCTAGCGCATGAATCGGGTGTGGGATTAAATCACGCAAAAGATCATACACCAGCCGATGTTGCGCAATCATCGTACGGTGATTAAAACATTCAGCCACGATCGTGGCACGGAAATGACTCGCATTACCTGGGTTACCAGAGTGACCTGCATGAAGGTGTGACTCGTCTACGATGTCTAGCTCAAGGGCATTGAGCGCAGTCAGACGCTCGCGCAGCAAGGTCAAATGTGGGTTGATCACAGGATTCACGGCTTTTGGTCCTTGGCATCAGGTGCAGCCAAATCGTCGTTGGCGGCTTCCTGTTGCATGTGTTTGCCGAGCCAGATGGACTGCGCGATCACAAAGGCGATCAATAGTGCCATTAAGCCAAAGACTTTAAAGTTGACCCATTGATCCTGAGTAAAGAGTCCTGAAAATGCAACAAACAGATTCAGTCCACCAGCCGTAATAAAAAAGAGTGCCCAGCTCAAGTTGAGCTTGTTCCAAGCTGCACTCGGCATGGCGACTTTTTCACCTAAGAGTTTTTGCATCAGGTTTTTGTTCATGAGGTATTTACTGACAAGCAAGACCCCACCAAATAACCAGTACAGTACCGTGGGCTTCCATTTGATAAATGCATCGTTCTGGAGCCACAGTGTCGCGCCACCAAAAAATACGATGACTGCAAAGTTGACCCAGTGCATGGTTTCTATGGCTTTGCCCGTCAGCTTAATCCAAAGGATTTGTAAGACGGAGGCCGCAATGGCCACTGCCGTAGCGACATAGATATCCGCAAACCGGTAGGCAATAAAAAATAAAATAAGGGGAAACAGATCGAAGAGGAATTTTTTCATGGTTTGACTGGCTCGAACGTCAGGGACAAAGAGTTGATGCAGTAACGCAGGCCAGTGGGGGGTGGACCATCAGGGAAAACGTGACCTAAGTGACTGTCGCAGACATTACACATGACCTCAGTCCGGACCATCCCGTGCGACATATCGGTCTCTTCTTTGATGTTTTCAGGGTTGAGGGGCTCAAAATAGCTCGGCCATCCACAGCCCGCATCAAACTTAGTATCCGAGGCAAACAGGGCGGTACCGCAACCTACGCAGCGGTAAATGCCGTACTCGCGATGATCCCAGTAACGACCTGTGAACGCACGTTCTGTGCCTTTTTGGCGGGCAACGTAGAATTCTTCAGCAGAAAGCTGGGCTTTCCATTCGGCTTCGGTTTTATTTATTTTTGACATACTTATCTTGGAGTGAGAGTTTTGGAAAAAGTTCTCATGCATAATAGATCACCATGTTAATCGAGTTTAAAAATATCTTTGTCGAGCGCGATGGTCGTCAAACGTTGACCGATCTAAACTTAAGCCTGTCTGAGCGTCGAATTGGGATCATTGGCCCGAACGGCTCAGGCAAGAGTACCTTTATTCGCCTCATAAACGGTTTGTTACTCCCAAAAGAGGGACAAATTTGCGTAGATGGTCTTGATACTCGGGTAGATGTCGAAAAGATACGCAGAAAGGTCGGTTTTGTGTTTCAAAACCCTGATAACCAGATTGTCTTTCCGGTTGTGATTGAGGATATCGAATTTGGTCTCAAACGACGTGTGCCTGAGCCGACCCAAAGACGTCTGCGCGCGCTAGAGGCTTTAACTCAGCTGGGTGCGCTGCACTTGCAGGAGCGTTTGATACACACCTTGTCAGGAGGCGAGAGGCAGCTCGTCGCACTCGCCGGCGTGCTGGCGACTCAGCCAGAGATCTTGGTGTTTGATGAGCCTACCACGCAACTTGATTTGCGACTGCGCAATCGTTTTGAGCTGCATTTGACGTCCTTGACGCAGGCTGCAGTCATCGTCAGTCATGATCTAGTGTTGATGGGTACCATGGATCGTGTGCTGGTCCTCAATGGCGGTCGACTGGCTTTCGATGGTGCGCCTGACAAGGCCATCGACTGGTATCGGAGGCATTGCAGCTGATGGGGTCCTTTTATGTTCCGGGCGATAGTTGGTTGCATCAGCTGCCGACAGGTCTAAAGCTGTCGTTGCTCATGCTGGCGGGGGCAGGACTGATGTGGGTGCATGACTGGCGAATCCTGCTCGTGATATTGATCGTCGTGCTGTTACTAATCCAGCAGTCTGGCGTGCGCGTCCTGCAATGGTGGCAGCACATCCGAACCTTAAGCTGGTTGTTACTGGCGCTGATAATCTTTACGGCATTGACACAATCGCCCATGACAGCCATTGAGGTTGGACTGCGGATGCTTGCGCTGCTTCTGGCGGCTTTGTTGGTCTCGCTGACCACATCGATTGCGAAAATGATGGAGGTTTTGATTTGGTTGCTGCAGCCGCTTCAAACGCGGGGTTGGGTTAATAGCGAACGCGTGGCGCTTGTTTTTGGACTTACCTTACGACTCATTCCTGAGCTGTCAGTGCAATGGCATGAAATCCGCGAAGCACAAGCTGCACGCGGTTTAAAAGCCAACCCTCTCACCATGGGCGTGCCGATGTTGTTGCGCACGCTCAAGCGTGCACAGGAGATCGCGGATGCGCTGGATGCGAGGCAATAGCACGACTGATTTATACTCAAATTCCCCTGGCTCGGGTGAGGGCAGAAAAGGATTGGAAATCGATGTTGAAAACTAAAGACCTCGTGCTTGTGGCACTCTTTACGGCAATGATCATTGTGTTGGGTCTGGTTCCTCCCATACCTGTTCCATGGGTCCCTGTCCCTGTAACCTTACAAACCTTTGGTGTCATGCTGGCTGGTTTGATGCTGGGTCCTTGGCGGGGCGGACTCGTGGTGCTGACCTATGTATTGATCGCGATGGTTGGAATACCCGTTCTGCCTGGCGGTCGTGCCGGACTTGCAGTATTGGCTGGTCCGACAGGCGGTTTTTTGTTGGGGATGATTCCTGGCGCTGTGGTAACGGGCCTGCTTGCGGGTCGCCTCAAGACTGACAGTTCGGTCAGTCTTGCGCAGGGATGGTCCGCGGCAGCCCCCCAAGTCCTTCGCTGTTGGTTAGCGAGCGTGGTTGGAGGCCTGTTGGTTGTCTATGCCGTCGGCATACCCTGGCTCGCGATAGTCACGGGCATGGGGTTGACCAAGGCTGCTTGGGCGATTGTCGTGTTTGTTCCCGGCGATCTGCTGAAAGCCCTGATCGCGGGCATCGTCGCACAACGCGTGCGACGTTTAGCGCTCATTTAAGTTTGCTTGAGTGCTTTGCGGCGCTCAAGCCAGGCACCAAACTCTCCAACGATTCCGCGGCGGAATGCCAAGACGCAGATCACGAAAATCAGTCCGATCACAATCGAGACAGACTCACCGAGTCGTTGAAACCATTCGATCCCGGTCAAGCCCGTCAGCATCGACCCAAGCTCGCCTACTTTATTTTCTAGCAAGACGACGATAAATGCACCGATCACTGGACCAATGAGTGTGCCGAGTCCGCCAATCAAGGTCATCAAGATCACGAGACCAGACATTTGCCAGGTCGCATCTGTCAGCGTCGCAGAAACAAAAATTAACATCTTGGTCGAGCCTGCAAGACCCGCCAACATGGCTGATAAGACAAACGCCAACAGTTTGAAACGATCGACGTCATAGCCAAGCGAAATAGCCCGTGCTTCATTTTCACGAATGGCTTTGAGGACTTGTCCAAAAGGAGAGTGCACTGTGCGCCATATGATGAAAAATCCTAAGACAAAAATGGCCATCACCACATAATAAAGATTGAGGTCACTTTTTAAATCAATTAAACCAAATAAGGTGCCCCGAGGCACGCCTTGGAGGCCATCTTCGCCACCCGTGAAATTGGCTTGCAAGAAAAAGAAATACACCATTTGTGACAATGCCAAGGTGATCATCGCAAAATAGATCCCGCTTCGGCGAATAGCGATGGCCCCCATCGCGAGTCCGAGAACGCCTGCAACCAACACACCAAAGGCAAGTCCTACTTCCGTTGGAAAGCCCCAAAGTTTGATTGCATGTCCTGAGGCGTAGGCAGCACTTCCCAAGAAGGCGGCGTGACCGAAGGAAAGTAGACCTGTAAAACCCAGCAGTAGGTTAAATGCGCAGGCAAACAGCGCATAGCACATGATCTTCATGACAAAGACGGGATAAATGCCCGTCAAGGGTATGAGAGCTAAAAGGATCAGTGCCAGTAAATAGCCGAGATTCTGACGATTCATTTTTCTTTTCCAAACAAACCGGCTGGGCGAATCAACAAGACAATCGCCATGATGATGAACACAACCGTACTTGAGGCCTCAGGCCAAAAGACTTTAGTCAGTCCTTCGATGACACCAAGTCCAAGACCTGTGACGATCGCTCCGAGTATCGAGCCCATTCCACCAATCACCACAACGGCGAACACCACGATAATCAGGTTCGATCCCATGAGGGGTGATACTTGAATAATGGGGGCGGCCAACACGCCTGCAAAACCTGCCAAGGCGACGCCAAACCCGTAGGTCAAGGTGATCATCAGCGGCACATTGACCCCAAAGGCTTCTACAAGACGGGGATTTTCCGTGCCTGCACGCAATAAGGCGCCTAGTCGTGTGCGTTCAATCACAAACCAAGTGATCAGACAAACCGTGAGAGATGCCACCACCACCCAGGCACGATAGTTTGGAAGCATCATGAAGCCAAGGTTGGTCGCACCTCGAAGCGCCTCAGGAGAAGAGTAGGGCTGCCCTGAGGCGCCGTAGAAACTGCGGAACAATCCCTCAATCAGCAGCGTGATCCCAAAGGTCAGTAACAGGCCATAAAGGTGATCGAGTTTGTAGAGGTGTTTTAAAAGAAACTTTTCAATGAGGATGCCGAAAAGGCCAACCAAAATAGGGGCGGCGATGAGCATGACCCAATAATTCAAGCCAAGATAATTTAGGCCCATCCAAGCAAGAAAAGCACCCAGCATATACAGGGCGCCGTGTGCGAAATTGATGACGTTGAGTAAGCCGAAAATCACGGCCAGGCCCAGCGATAAAATGGCGTAAAAGGAGCCGTTTACTAAACCAAGCAAAAGTTGGCCCAAAAACGCTTGCAAGGGAATGCCAAAAATAGTAATCATTATCTGCCTACTTCTCGTCTGCTTACTTCATCAAGCCCATCACTAAAACTGCTCCACGCCCCCGGCTAGTGTGGAAGCCGAGGGCGAGTACTGCTGACTTGTCGTGCTTACTTCTTAACGAGTTTGCAAGTGGACTCAGATAACTTGGTGAATACTTCTTCACCTGGTAAGACTGCGATTTGCTTGTAGTAGTCCCAAGGTCCTTTGGACTCGCTAGGCTTTTTGACTTCCATCAAGAACATGTCGTGCACCATGCGACCGTCTTCGCGGACGTAGCCGTTCTTGGCAAACATGTCGTTGACTTTATTGGACTTCATCCATTTCATCACGGTATCGCCATCGTCGCTACCCGTTGCTTTAATCGCATTGAGATAGAACGAAACAGCGGAGTAGTCGCCGGCTTGAATCATCGAAGGCTTACGCTTCACACGCGCTTCGAATTTTTGTGACCAGGCACGGGTTTCCTCGTTTTGATCCCAGTACCAGCCGTCAGTGAATTGCATACCCTGAGTGGCTTGTAAACCAAGCGAGTGGATATCGTTAATAAAAATTAACAGCCCAGCCATTTTCATGGTCTTGCCGATACCAAACTCGTTTGCGGCTTTGATCGAGTTGATCGTGTCGCCGCCAGCATTTGCGAGACCCAAAATTTGTGCTTTGGAGCTCTGTGCCTGAAGCAGGAATGAGGAGAAGTCGGAGGAGTTAAGCGGTGCGCGCACCTGACCTTTGATTTCGCCTCCAGACTCTCTGACAACCTTGGCGGTGTCACGCTCGAGTGCATGGCCAAAGGCATAGTCCGCTGTCAAGAAGTACCAGCTCTTGCCGCCAGCTTTCACCACAGCAGAGCCGGTGCCGCGTGCGAGTGCCACGGTGTCATAGGCCCAGTGGACCGTATAAGGCGTACATTGTGAACCCGTTAGGTCAGAAGCAGCTGCTCCAATTGCGAAAAAGGGTTTTTTCTTTTCTGCAGCAATGCCTGCCAGAGCCAAGTTAACGCCTGAGTTAGTACCGCCAATCAACATATCGATCTTTTGCTGATCGAACCATTCGCGTGCACGTGCGGCAGCAACGTCCGCTTTGTTTTGGTGATCCGCAAAGACGAGTTCAATTTTTTTACCGTTGATCTCACCACCTGCGTCGGCAATTGCCATGCGGGCAGCTTCAATGCCGCCTGCGCCGTCGATATCAGAGTAGACGCTGGCCATGTCGGTCAAAAAGCCAATGCGAATGACGTTGTCAGACACGTTTGCTTGTGCGGTGTGACCGACAAGTCCAAGGCCTGCCATCATCAACGAAGCGCTTAGGGTACGAAGTTTCATTTAATTCTCCTGGGTTCGCTGCTTGAAAGTTTTATTGGTTTAAGAGTAAAGGGTAACGTTTACAGTTTTATACGCCTAACAGTTCAGTTAAAACGGATTGTTTTTCTTTGAGGTCTTTCGCATCAAAGTGCTCGACGATTTGTCCATGTTCCATGACATAAAAACGATCTGCCAAGGGCGCGGCAAAACGGAAGTTTTGTTCGACCATGACAATGGTGTAACCCTTGGCTTTTAGCATCTTGATCATTCGTGCTAGAGCTTGAACTATGACGGGCGCCAAGCCCTCTGAAATCTCGTCCAGTAAAAGTAGATTGGCACCCGTGCGCAAAATACGTGCAACGGCGAGCATTTGTTGCTCACCTCCAGACAGACGTGTGCCTGGTGAGTGTCGACGTTCCAAAAGGTTGGGGAACATTTCGTAAATTTCAGTCAGTGACATCCCACCGCCGGGTACGCCCACGGGTGGTGGCAACAGCAGATTTTCTTCGCAGGATAAGCTCGCAAAAATACCGCGCTCTTCTGGACAATAGCCGATGCCAAGGTGCGCGATCTTGAAAGTGGCCATGTCGATGGCTTCTTGGCCGTGTATGCGCACAGAGCCTTTGCGAGAGCCAGTTAAACCGAGAATCGCGCGCAGCGTTGTGGTACGTCCGGCACCATTTCGACCCAGCAAGGTTACAACTTCGCCTTTGTTGACGGTTAAGTTGACGCCATGCAGAATGTGGGACTCACCGTACCAAGCATGCAGGTTATTGATTTCGAGTGCGGCATTGCTCATCCGTGTGCTCCCTCAAGTTCGCCCTCAGTGGTCCCCATATAGGCTTCCATCACGGCAGGGTCCTTGGAGACGTGCGCATAGTTACCCTCGGCCAAGACCGATCCACGCGCCAGTACCGTGATGGTATCTGCGATAGATGAAACCACATTCATGTTGTGCTCAACCATCAAAATGGTGCGGCCAACGCTGACGCGTTTGATGAGTTGCGTGACGCGATCAACATCCTCATGTCCCATGCCTTGGGTGGGTTCGTCCAAAAGCATGAGTTCAGGTTCCATGGCGAGTGTGGTAGCGATCTCCAAGGCTCTCTTGCGGCCGTAGGGAAGGTTGACTGTCATCTCATCGGCAAACGCGCCGAGGTCGACTTGTTCCAGGAGCTCACGCGCACGCTCGTTTAAGGTGTTTAAACGCTTGTCGCTTTGCCAGAAATGAAAGGAGAGCCCCGTCTCACGCTGCAAACCGATACGAACATTTTCAAGAACGGATAAATGTGGAAAAACGGCAGAGATTTGAAACGAGCGAATAATGCCTCTGCGCGCTATGTGTGCAGGGGTGTCGCGTGTGATGTCCGTGCCATTAAATAAGATATGGCCGCGTGTTGGCGTTAGGAATTTGGTGAGTAAGTTAAAACACGTTGTTTTCCCAGCACCATTGGGGCCAATCAAAGCATGAATTTGTCCGCGTTGGACTTGGAGAGAGACGTCATTGACCGCAATAAAACCACGGAATTCTTTGGTGAGCATCTGTGTCTCAAGAATGATGTCTTGCATACAGCCACCTACCTACGTTGATAAACTTTTGAGTGCTAAGTATGACGTAGTTTACCTTTATTGCTCAATGCGGGTTTGCCTTAAGGTGTTAACCCTTGGTTTTTTTTGTGTATTCGCAAAGGTCAGCAATTCCGCACTGAGGACATTTTGGGGTACGGGCGACGCAGATGTATCTGCCATGCAAAATTAACCAATGATGGACATCGAGTTTGAACTCCTCGGCGACAAACTTTTCCAGTCCTTTTTCAACCGCGACGACGTCTTTGCCAGGTGCGATTTTTGTTCGATTCGACACCCTGAAAATATGCGTGTCGACTGCGATGGTTGGTTGACCAAACGCCGTGTTGAGGACAACGTTGGCTGTTTTGCGACCTACGCCTGGGAGTGCCTCTAGCGCCTCGCGTGTTTGTGGGACTTTGCCACCATGTTGCTCAAGCAAAATGCCGCAAGTTGCAATTGCGTTCTTGGCTTTGTTTTTATAGAGACCAATGGTTTTAATGTAGTCCATCAGTTTTTCTTCACCGAGCGCATAGAGTGCCTTTGGCGTCCCATAGCGAGGGAAAAATTTGCGTGTCGCAATATTGACGGCTTTGTCAGTGGTTTGGGCTGAAAGTAGGACTGCGATCAGCAGCTGAAAGTCAGTCTTGTATTCAAGCTCGGTCGTGGGCTCAGGATTTGCCGCACGCAAACGCGTGAATATTTCTCGGCGTTTATGGGGATTCATAAGGAGGTGGCATTGCGTCGCGCACGCGCGCGCGAGAGTGCTGCTTGAACCGCTGTTTGTTTCTCTTGGACCGCACTTGGTGACAGAGCCGTTTGATGTGGAACTTGCATCAAGCTTTCCCCAAGGATATCCATATCTCCGCTGGTCCTCAAGCTAGCAGGTGTTTTGTCGAGTCGTAGTTGTCTGCGCTCGTATCTCATACGTGCTTGCTCAGCGTCGTTGCGATCCCACGTCCGGGCGGGCTCAACATTGACCATTTCTATGCAATCGACCGGGCAGGGCGCCACGCACAAGTCGCAACCCGTACAGTCAGTAGATAATACGGTATGCATCGCTTTTGAGGCCCCAATAATGGCATCGACTGGACAGGCCTGAATGCAGAGCGTGCAGCCAATGCAATATTGTTCGTCTATGACCGCGACTTGAAGCGGAACGTGGTTGCCACAACTCTGATCAAGTGGCAGTATTGGCCGATTGAGCAGCTGGGCGAGGGCGGCAACACCGGCCTCGCCGCCAGGCGGACAGCGATTAATGGGTGCCGAATCCTCGGCGATGGCGCGCGCATAAGGCGCGCAGCCATCAAAACCACATTTCGTGCACTGTGTCTGCGGAAGCAAACGATTGATGCGTTCAGCCAGCATTAGACGCGACGAATAAATTCCGCAATTTGAGGGCAAATTGTGGTGCGCCAACGACGACCCGAAAAAATGCCGTAATGACCGCATTCAGGCGCCGTGAAATGCTGTTTGCGTTTGGCAGGGATACCGGAGCAAAGGGTTTGTGCTGCGCGCGTCTGGCCTTCGCCAGAAATGTCGTCGAGCTCGCCCTCAATCGTAAAGAGTGCGACGGTTTTGATGTCGGCAGGCCGCACCATCTGACCATCAATTTCCCAGGTGCCGTTGGGTAAATCAAAATCCTGGAAGACAACGCGAATCGTGTCGAGGTAAAAATCGGCAGACATGTCTAACACTGCGTTGTATTCGTTGTAAAAACGGCGATGCATTTCAGCGTCTTCATCGTCACCACGCAAAAGGTGGAGATAAAATTCGTAGTGTGATTTGAGATGACGATCAGGATTCATCGACAAAAAGCCAGCATGCTGTAAAAAGCCCGGATACACGCGACGACCCGCGCCAGGATATTGGGCAGGTACCGTATGGATCAGCTTTTCTTCGAACCATTTAAAAGGTTTGGTGGTGGCCAGGCGGTTGACTTGAGTGGGTGAACAACGTGGGTCAATCGGACCACCCATCATGACCATGCTGCGTGGCAGGCAAGGGTCTTTATTGGTTGCTATCAAAGAAATTGCAGCAAGCGCAGGAACAGTAGGCTGGCACACTGATATGACGTGCACGTCGGGACCAAGTTGTCTCACAAAATCCTGCAAGTAATGCACATAGTCATTCAAACTAAAAGAGCCTTCGGACAACGGCACCATGCGCGCATCTTTCCAGTCAGTCACATAGACTTCGTGTTCGGCGATGAGTGAGCGCACCGTATCTCGCAACAGCGTCGCGTGGTGGCCAGACATCGGCGCAATCAATAGTATTTTTGGCGAGGTCTTACGAATTTTTTCTGAAATATCGCGGTTGAAATAAATCAGATCGCAAAAGGGTTTGGCGTACACATTTTCTGGTTTCACACCGACGATTTTGCCGTTGACCTCAGTAGTGGGTATGTCCCATTCAGGCTTATCGTATGTTTTGCCGAGGCGAAAAATCAGTTCGTAACTTGCGGCCACCTGTCTGGCCATCGGCGAGTATGCAAGCGGACTGCCAGGGAGGGAAAAGAGTTTGGACCCGACTTCGGTGAAGTGTGCCAGAGGCGACATCATGGCCCGTTGCATTTCATGCAAATCATAAAGCATGCGTCATTCCAATAAAGGTAATAGGGTGATTCATTATCCACTCTAAATCGAGTGATAAGGGGACTGAGTGAGTATGAATTGCTGTGCTGCAACAAAATGTCGCAAAACTACCACGCAAAGAAGGGTTTACCAGTAGTTTTCAACGGCCAGATTTCCCGCGACGCCGCGTCTTCCAGGCGCAAATCCGCGTTCAGACAGGCGTCCGCGCATTTCTGTGACCATAGCGGGATTGCCACAAAGCATGATCCTGGAGCGGGCGGGTTCGAGCAAGAGGCCAACGCGCTGTTCGAGCTCGCCACTGTCCAACAAGGTGGTTAAACGTGCAGCGTTTAGCCACTGCGACTCAATAGAGGGGGATAAGTCGCAGGAGAGGGGTTCCTGGGAAGTGACAGGCAGATAGATAAATTGGGCGTTTTGGATGCCAGTATGTTGTGTCAGCGCGACGAGCTCATCGCGGTAGGCAAGCTCGGTGGCATTGCGCACGCCATGAAGGAGAATAATGCGTTTAAAGCGCGTCCAGGTGGCAGGGTCACGCAGCATGGAGAGGTAGGCAGACAGACCTGTGCCAGTCGCAACCAGCCAGAGATCCTCACCATCCACAAAACGTTCAAGAGTCAAAAAGCCATAAACCGTTTTATCGATCCAGAGGGGCTCTCCGATTTGCAGGTGCGCAAGTGCAGGACTGAATTTACCGTCTGGTACGACGACAGAATAGAACTCGAGTTCATCGGCATCAGGACGGGAGACCATCGAATACGCACGCCACTCATCGGGGGAGGAGGATGAATCAGCGTCTAGGTCCTTTCGATCACCCACACACAACCCCAAGCGGGCGAATTGTCCGGGTATAAATGAGAAGTCTGGGTCGCGCGTGACCGTGACGGAAAACAGCTTGTCCGTCAGCCAGCTGGTTTTAGACAGGACGGTTTGTTGGGTATAGCGCGACACGCCTAACGCTCGAGGAGTTTGAGCTTGTCGGACATACCGTTCCAGTTATCCGCGTCATCGAGTGGTTTTTTAGAGCGGCTGATGCTTTGAAAGATGGGCGATAGCTCAGCATTCAGAGCAATAAATTTCATCTGGTCTTGGGGGACGTCTTCTTCGGCAAAAATCGCGTTGGCGGGGCATTCGGGAATACAGACCGCACAGTCGATACATTCGTCAGGATCGATCACTAGAAAATTAGGACCTTCGCGAAAGCAGTCCACGGGACAAACGTCCACACAATCTGTGAACTTACATTTAATACAGTTTTCGGTCACGACATGCGTCATGTAATTCACCAAAGTGCAAATAAGATGCAGTTATTTTACCCAAAGCGGTGTCGAGCGTTCGGGATACCCCTATCAATGGCGTTGGCTGTGCTAATGTTCAAAAAAATTCCAAATTACAGCCCATGATTATTAAATCCCTGCTGGACACTGACCTGTATAAATTCACCATGATGCAGGTGGTGTTGCATCACTTTCCTGCCGCTCAGGTTGAGTACCGCTACAAATGCCGGACTCCGGGGGTCAATTTGCAACCCTATCTGGAGGAGATTCGGTCCGAAATACACAGCTTGTGTCAGTTACGGTTTAGCGAAGATGAGCTTTCGTACTTGGGTGGGTTACGTTTTATTAAAAGTGACTTCATCGACTTTTTAGGACTGTTCCACCTCCCCGAAAAGTGCATTACGGTCACTGAGGGCGTCTTGCCAGGAGAAATTGATATTCAGGTCAAAGGTTCTTGGCTACATACTATTTTGTTTGAAATCCCTGTTTTAGCGATTGTGAACGAGGTGTACTTTCGTCGAACATGCAAGATTCCCGACTGGCAAGAGGGGCGCGAGCGTCTGCAAACCAAAATGAAACTGGTCCTCGAGGCAACGGATCTCGAGGACTTCAGAGTTGCTGAATACGGAACGAGAAGGCGTTTCTCGCGCGAATGGCACGAAGAAGTCGTGATCACTATGAAAGCCCAAATGGGGAAACACTTTGCCGGTACCAGCAATGTCTGGTTTGCCATGCGTCATGGCGTCCTGCCGCTCGGGACGATGGCGCACGAATATTTGCAGGCCTGCCAGGCGCTTGGGCCGCGTCTGCGAGACTCACAGGTCTTTGCCTTGGATGTGTGGGCCAAAGAGTACCGCGGTGACCTTGGCATCGCCCTCTCAGATGTATACGGTGTCGCTGCGTTCTTGCGCGACTTTGACATGTATTTTTGTAAACTATTTGACGGTGCCCGTCACGACTCGGGTGATCCGTTTGACTGGGGTGAGCGCATGATTGCGCACTACAAAACCAATCGTGTTGACCCCCGCACGAAAACCTTGATTTTTTCAGATGGGTTAACATTTCCGAGGGCGATAGAGCTTACCCGGCGTTTTTCTGGACGCTGCAAGACAGCCTTTGGTATTGGTACAAATTTGACCAATGATTTAGGTCATGAGCCACTACAAATCGTCATGAAAATGGTGCGTTGTAATGGTCAGCCGGTTGCCAAAGTCTCTGATGCACCAGAAAAAACAATGTGCGATGACAAAGCTTATCTTGCGTACCTTAGACAAGTCTTTGAACTCCCGCCCGCCTGATTTGTCCAACTCTCGGTGCAGAAAGCACCACTTATCATTTAAGGAAAAGTAATGAGCAACATTAAACGCGTAAACGTAGGCAAACGACTTTCTGATATGGCGGTCTACAACGGCGTTGCTTATCTGGCTGGCCAAGTCGCGAATGACACGACACAGGATGTCACTGGTCAGACTGCCCAAGTATTGGCTGCGATTGACGCGCTGCTGGCTGAGGCAGGTACTGATAAGACACGCATTTTGATGGCACAAGTTTTTGTAGCCAACATCGCTGAGTATGATGGTATGAATGTGGCCTACGAGGCTTGGGTTCCCGCTGGCCACACACCACCCCGTGCCACGATCGAAGCGCGTTTGGCGGGCCCTGACTACAAAGTTGAAATTGTTGTGACAGCTGCCGTATAAGCCAAGTTACTTTCTCTAAGTTTGACAATTTGGTTTCGTCTGAACAGCAAGCACAAGTTGCCGACCTCATCGTTGACATCAATGAAGACGATGGGGCTTTGTTGCGTCGAGCGGCGCAGTGGTCGAGCCAGATGCTTGGCGATCAGCGCACATCTTCGGGCGAGCGGCTGATCGATCACGCGCTGGGTTCTGCCAAAATTTTGTCGAGTATGCAGGCAGATCCTGCCACGCTTACTGCTGCATTGTTGGTGGCAACTCTGGAGATTTCGCAGCCCGACCTCAGTCCGGGCCGACACTTAGATGCGATTAAAGCGCAGTTCGGGCCTGAAATCGCACGGTTGGTTCAAGGTTCGCGGGAGTTGTTGCGTTTGAGCGGTATCGCTAGCGTTGCAAGTGAGACTGCTGATGACGCGCCGATGCAAAAAGAAATGTTGCGCAAAATGTTGTTGGCCATGGCGGCTGACTTGCGCATTGTTTTGCTTAGACTGGCGTCTCGACTGCAAACTTTACGTTGGCATGCAAGCGCCAAAATTCCTTGTAGTCCTGCGTTAGCGCGCGAAACTCTCGATCTTTACACACCCTTGGCAAGTCGTCTGGGGATTTGGCAGATCAAGTGGGAAATGGAAGATCTGGCTTTTCGTTTTACGGAACCCGCGCGTTACAAAGAGATTGCGGGCTTGCTCGAAGAAAAGCGTGCTGAGCGTGAGTTGTTTATCAAAGAGACGGTTGAGGAATTAACCGCCGCACTGCAAAAAATGGGCATCTCAGCCGAGGTGACGGGCCGACCCAAACATATTTACAGCATCCACAACAAGATGCGTCAAAAAAGCCTCGATTTCAGCGCGCTTTTTGACGTGCGCGCGATGCGAATTATTGTCCAAACTGAGCGTGATTGTTTCAATGCGCTGGGGCTGGTGCACGAGCGCTGGGTGCCGATGGCCGATGAGTTCGACGATTATATTTCGCGCCCAAAACCTAACGGGTATCGTTCCTTACACACCGTAGTAGCCGATGCAGATGGCCGCCCCTTCGAGGTTCAGATCCGGACGCGCGCCATGCATGAGTTTGCAGAGCTTGGGATGGCTGCACATTGGCGCTACAAGGAACGTCCGCGTGCGGGAGCGGCAGAAAACGCCGCATTAGCCGAGCAAGACGATCGTCGACTTGCCTGGATGCGACAGTTACTTGCATGGAATACCGAGGCTGCACAACAGCCAGGTAGCACCACGGGAAGGGCGGCTGCGACAACATTGACCTCAGGTTCTGTGACTGAGAGTCACTCCACTGGGCGTATGGCAAAGCCAACAGATGACCGGATCTACGTTTTGTCACCGCAGGCGCGCGTGCTTGAGCTTCCTGCCGGGGCAACGGCGGTTGATTTTGCTTATCTTTTACATACCGATCTGGGGCATCGTTGTCGTGGCGCGCGTATCGATGGTCAATTGGTGCCTCTCCAGACTCAATTGCACACGGGGCAAACGGTTGAAATTGTGACCGCGAAGTCGGGGGGGCCATCGCGTGATTGGCTCAACCCCCAACTGGGTTTTCTCGCAAGTCCGCGCGCCCGTGCCAAAGTACGTGCCTGGTTTAACGCGATTGAATTACAGCAGCGAATCACCCAAGGCCAGACGCTAGTTGAAAAAGAACTACAGCGCTTAGGTAAGACCGCGATCAATCTCGAACAGTTGGCGCATCAGCTTGGATTTGCGCAAGCAGATGATTTGTATGTGGCGGCGGCTAAAGAGGAATTCAGTTTGCGTCAGATTGACGCAGTATTTCAGCCTGTGGCCTCAGAAGTCGAGCCTAGCCTTGAGTCAATGGTTGTCCATCCCTCTCGTGCTGAGCGCGGAGGTTTTGTTGGAAAAAGTGGCGTCTTGGTGGTGGGCGTTGATTCTCTATTAACGCAGCTGGCGAGGTGTTGCCGTCCTGCGCCGCCGGATGCGATTGCGGGATTTGTCACCCGAGGACGGGGCGTTTCTATTCATCGTGCCGATTGTGCGAGCTTTGTGACGTTAAAGGTACGGCAGTCAGAGCGTGTGATTGACGTGAGTTGGGGCCAAGCCGAGGCGCAAGCGCTTTTTCCTGTAGATATCTACGTCCAGGCTCAGGATCGAGCAGGGTTATTGAGGGACTTGTCCGAGGTCTTTGCCAGATTGCGTTTAAATGTAGTGGGTGTCAATACGCATAGCAAAGCTGGGGTGGCATACATGTCCTTTACGGTAGAAATTCGAGATGGTGGCGAGTTGCAGAGAGCTTTGATTGCTCTGCGAGACGTTGGCGGTGTGTTAACTGCGGAGCGGCGATCGCCAGGCTCTTGAGCACACGAGGGGCAACTGCAGCCTCAATTGAGGGATTATTAGCAGTTTTTCCCGCGACACACTGGTAATATGACTTCTTTAGAATTTTTTACACATTTGGCATATTGTTGCCGGTGTAGCTCGGTCTGATCTGGAGATCCGGTCTTGAAACCCTATGACTTTCCCGATGCCAAAGGGCATTTTGGTCCTTACGGCGGTGTTTTCGCAGCAGAAACTCTCATGCAGGCTATTGAGGATCTGCGTTTGTCTTATGACAAATATCGTAACGACCCCGATTTTCTGGCTGAGTTCGAGTACGAGCTCAAGCATTTTGTTGGTCGCCCAACTCCCGTCTACCACGCGCGCCGCTGGTCTGAAGAACTCGGTGGTGCGCAGATCTGGTTCAAGCGCGAAGACCTGAACCACACTGGCGCCCACAAAATCAACAACAGTCTTGGACAAGCCTTGCTTGCTCGTCGGATGGGTAAGCGCCGCATCATCGCCGAGACCGGCGCGGGTCAACATGGCGTGGCGACAGCAACCGTCTGCGCGCGTTACGGCATGGAATGTGTGGTTTACATGGGTAGCGAAGACGTCAAACGTCAATCGCCCAACGTATTTCGCATGAAGCTGTTGGGTGCGACCGTTGTGCCAGTTGAATCCGGCTCCAAGACACTCAAGGATGCGCTTAACGAAGCCATGCGTGACTGGGTTACCAATGTGGACGACACGTTTTACATTATTGGTACTGTCGCAGGACCTCATCCTTATCCAATGATGGTGCGCAACTTTCACTCAGTGATCGGCCAGGAGTCGATTGAGCAAATGCCACTTTACGCTGGACGACAGCCCGATTACGTCTTGGCTTGCGTGGGTGGCGGTTCAAACGCCATGGGTATTTTCCATCCCTACATTCCATTTGAACAGACCAAACTGGTCGGCGTTGAAGCTGCCGGTGAGGGTGTTGAAACAGGCAAGCATTCTGCTTCGTTAACGGCCGGGCGTGTCGGTGTGTTGCATGGCAACCGAACGTACGTCTTGCAAGACGAAAACGGCCAGGTTGCCGAGACCCACTCTGTATCGGCTGGACTGGATTATCCCGGTGTTGGCCCTGAGCATGCTTGGCTTAAGGACAGCGGTCGTGCGTCTTATGTCAGCGTGACTGATGACGAGGCACTGGCGAGCTTTCATCACTGCTGTCAGATCGAAGGCATTATTCCTGCACTTGAGACATCACATGCGTTAGCGTATGCCGCAAAGCTTGCCCCCACTCTGTCAAAGGATCAAGTGATCTTGGTGAATTTGTCAGGTCGTGGCGATAAGGATATCAACACAGTCGCACAGCGTGCGGGCATGGTGCTCTAAGGTTTAAAGGTTTTCAGATACAAATGGCTCAACATACAGATCGCATCGCCGCAGCATTCGACCGTGCTGCCCAACAGCAACGGGCGGCGCTGATTCCCTACATTGCCGCAGGCAATCCTTTGCCTGAGTCAACGGTGCCCTTGATGCATGCCTTAGTGAAGGCGGGTGCCGATGTGATCGAACTTGGTATTCCTTTTTCAGACCCAATGGCTGACGGTCCAGTGATTCAACGCGCCGCAGAACATGCGATTGCGCAAGGCATTGGACTCAAACACGTATTGGTGATGGTTGCCGAATTTCGTCAGCAAGATCAGATCACACCGATTGTACTGATGGGCTACGCCAATCCAATTGAAAACATTGGGCAACAAGCGTTTGCCGAACAAGCTGAACAAGCTGGTGTGGATGGGTTGTTAACCGTTGATTATCCACCCGAAGAAATCGATGATTTTGTTGGTTTGCTTAGCAAGCACCACATTGCACCTATTTTCTTGCTGGCTCCAACGTCGACCGACGTGCGTATTCAGGCCGTAGGAAAGATTGCCCGAGGCTATGTCTATTATGTGTCACTCAATGGCGTGACGGGTGCTGGTCATCTTGATACTGCTGATGTCGCCATGCGTCTAAAGGGTATTCGAAAGCATGTGGCCTTGCCGGTTGGAGTGGGTTTTGGCATCAGTGATGCACAAAGCGCCCAAAGCATTAGTTTGGTGGCTGACGCGGTGGTGATTGGTAGCAAGCTGATCGATACGATGACGAAAGCGTGTGCGGGTTTGCCCAAAGATCAGCAGTCACAGGCTGCGATTCAAGCCGGTGCGGATTGGCTGGCCGGCATTCGAGAGGCGATCAATGTTGCGCGCCACGCGGAGCAAGTTAAATGAGTTGGCTTGGTAAGCTGCTTCCCCCGCGAATTAATAAGGCGCCTTCACAAGAGTCTGCAACAAAGCGTGTGCCCGAAGGTATCTGGGTCAAGTGTCCCTCCTGCGAGTCGGTGCTTTACAACGAAGACTTAGCTGCAAACCTGCATGTTTGTCCCAAATGTGATCACCACATGCGCATTGGATCGCGTGCGCGTATCGAGTCACTCCTCGATATCGAGGGTCGCGTAGAAATTGGTTCAAACACACGCTCAATGGATCCTTTAAAGTTTAAAGATTCTCGCAAGTATCCAGAGCGTGTACAAGAAGCAGTCCGTCAAACCGGTGAAACAGATGCGCTTGTGGTGGTGAGTGGCGCGATACGGAGCGTTCCGTGCGTACTGGCTTGTTTTGAGTTTGAGTTTATGGGCGGCTCAATGGGCTCCGTTGTAGGCGAGCGCTTTGTCCAAGGGGTTCAGGCTGCGATCAAAAATAAAGTTCCTTTTATATGTGTCGCTGCCTCTGGTGGTGCGCGTATGCAGGAAAGTTTATTTTCATTGATGCAAATGGCTAAAACAAATGCAATGCTCACTCGATTGGCAGAGGCTAAGTTGCCATTTATTAGCGTACTAACTGATCCCACTATGGGTGGCGTGTCAGCGAGCTTTGCTTTTATGGGTGATGTCGTGATTGGCGAGCCCAAAGCGCTGATCGGCTTCGCGGGGCCGCGCGTGATTGAACAGACTGTGCGTGAAAAGCTGCCGGAGGGCTTTCAGCGCTCTGAGTTTTTACAGCAGAAAGGTGCGATCGATATGGTCTTGGATCGCAGACAGTTGCGTGAAGAGCTCGCGCGTTTGATGGCGATTATGACGCATCAAGCCGTGGACAGTGTCGCTGCAGCTTAAATAAAACCTGAGGTACAAAAAAAGCGGTGCATCCTTTGAGTGATGCACCGCTTTTTTGTACCGATTGATACGTGCCTACAGCCATCGCGCGCGTGCGCGATAGCATGTTAACGACTTGTTTCCACTTGAACTAATGGCTCGCTGGAAACTGCAACACGTGGCTTGGGCTCACGACCAAGCTTGACGGGCGACACGCGTTGGTTTGCCAGTGCTTGCGCAACACGAACGGGATCGCTCTCTACCCATTGCAGACCAGCTGTTTGCACAATGGCATGCAAGGTTGCAGTGTCTACAGGGGCAGCGGCCACCACAATTGGTGCAGTGGGCGTCGTAGCCACCTGCACAGGTGCGGGTGCCGCTTGCACAGCAACAGGGGTTACGTGTACAGGTGTTGCTTGGGCAGGTGCTATTTCTGTTTGTGCAAAAACTGCAGACGTTGGAGCTGGTGCTGTAACAGGTGCTGAAACATCCGGAGCCGAAGCAACAGGCACAGCAACAGGCACAGCAACAGGCACAGCAGCAAGGGGCGCTGCAGACAAGGATGAAACGGCCTCAGGCGCGGCGACAGCAGTTGTCAACGCTGGATTTGAGCTATGTTCAACGTAGTTGACAGGAGCGCCAGAAAGGGCGTTGCTGGACACATGGTCAAAGCCTGCGCTTTCTGATGTCTGGTCTTCGCGCCCATCCTGTGTACTACCTTCATCAGCACCACGGCGGCCACGACGGCTACGGCGACGACGGCGTTTGCGCTCAGGATCGCCCTGGTCAATGTCGTCCTCGCCTAAGCCCTGTGCATCCAAGCCTTTTTGCAAATTGGCTTGATCATCCGACAAATTGCCATTAGCGGAGGCTGGACGTGATGCCTGAGGGCGACGCTCGGCAGGCGCTGCATGCTCGGTTGTCGGGTTGGTTGTCGCGACGCCATCGACTGAGTCGTTACGAACATCCGAGCCGTCTTCGCGGCGGTTGCGACCACGACCACGGCGATTGCGATTACCACGTGCGCTGTCTTCGCTTTGCTCGCTAGCGTCTGCGCGTGCCTGAGGTGCACGATCAGAACGCTCGTCCGCATTAGGAGCGTGACGATTGTCAGGTGTGGTGACAGACTCGCTTGTTGCGGAGCGACCTTCGCCTCGGTTGTCTGGACGACGTCCACGACCACCACGATTGCCGCCGCGACGGTCACCTTGTACCGAACGTCCACGTTCACGTGAGTCGGCTGGCTTGGTAGTTTCTTCTTTTTTCTCAGAAGAAGAGCCTGTTAACCAACTAAAGAAGCGAGAGAACAATCCGGGAGTCTCATTTGCATCCGCTTTTTTGGCAGTCGTCGATGAGACAGGGGCGGGTTGTGCAGGGGTGATGCCTTTGACTAAGGCTTCAGGTTTGGCTTTGATTTCCTGTTCTTTAGGCGCCCAACTCATGTCAGTAGAGGGTGCATCCACTAAATCAAAGCTTGTCTTGATGTCCTCTAAGCGTGGATCATCGTGACGCAAGCGCTCGATGTGGTGGTGCGGGGTCTCGAGATGACGGTTAGGAATCAGGATCAAGTTAACCTTGAGGCGTGTCTCAATCTTGGTGATGTCTGAGCGTTTTTCATTGAGCAAGAACGTTGCCACATCCACAGGGACTTGTGCGTGCACAGCCGCGGTGTTTTCCTTCATGGCTTCTTCTTGGAGTAGACGCAAGACTTGCAATGCACTCGACTCGGCGTCGCGAATCACGCCTGTACCATTACAGCGTGGGCAAGTGATGTGTGAGCCTTCGTTGAGCGCAGGACGCAGACGCTGGCGAGACAACTCCATCAGACCAAAACGGGAAATTTTGCCCATTTGGACACGCGCACGATCAAAATGCAACGCATCGCGCAGACGATTTTCAACGGCACGTTGATTTTTTGTGTCCTCCATGTCGATGAAGTCGATCACGATCAGACCACCCAAGTCGCGCAGGCGCAATTGACGTGCGACTTCGTCGGCCGCTTCTTGATTGGTGCGTAACGCCGTTTCTTCGATGTCAGCGCCACGGGTAGCGCGAGCGGAGTTGACGTCGACCGCAACCAAGGCCTCGGTGTGATCAATCACTACGGAGCCGCCAGAAGGCAGGTCTACCGTACGCGAATAGGCTGTTTCGATTTGGTGTTCGATTTGAAAGCGCGAAAATAGAGGCACATCGTCGCGGTAACGTTTGACGCGCTCGACGTTATCGGGCATCACAACGCTCATAAACGCGGTGGCCTGATCGGCGATATCGTCCGTATCGATCAAAATCTCACCGATATCGGGCGAGAAATAATCACGGATTGCGCGAATGACAAGGCTGGACTCGAGGTAAATCAGAATCGGAGCGGGATTGTCCTTGGCGGCGCCATCAATGGCAGTCCAAAGTTGCATCAGGTAGGACATATCCCATTGAAGCTCTTCGGCATTGCGACCAATACCAGCCGTCCGCGCAATGATACTCATGCCGGTTGGGATCGTGAGCTGATCCATCGCTTCGCGAAGCTCTTGGCGCTCTTCACCCTCGACTCTGCGTGAAACACCACCGCCACGTGGGTTGTTAGGCATCAAAACCAGGTAGCGGCCTGCGAGAGAAATAAAGGTGGTGAGTGCTGCGCCTTTGTTGCCACGTTCTTCTTTTTCGACCTGAACAATCAGTTCTTGGCCTTCGCGCAGCGCGTCTTGAATGCGGGCTGTACGAACGTCAACACCTTCTTTGAAATAGCTGCGTGCAATTTCCTTGAAGGGCAAAAAGCCGTGGCGGTCTTCGCCGTAGTGCACAAAACAAGCTTCGAGACCAGGCTCAATGCGAGTAATCACGCCTTTGTAAATGTTGCCTTTGCGTTGTTCGCGTCCGGCGATTTCGATATCGAGATCGATGAGCTTTTGCCCGTCGACGATTGCAACGCGCAGTTCTTCTTGGTGCGTCGCGTTAAACAGCATGCGCTTCATGAGAGTGTTTCTCCATTTAAATGGCACGTCGGAAATCGACGCGCAGCCACGCGTTGTTGGCTGCGAAACACTGAAGCAGGCAAAGAGGACGCGCGCCCTGTCGGGACGCACGAAGAAAAGGTCTTTAGACCAGCACTGTGCGCCCTGAGGCGCGGGGTTCATTCAGCAGGAGGGTCAGGATCACAAGAGTGTTTGACAAAAGTGGTTGACTAAAAAAATGCTGAGAACATCAGGCGGATATGTGTCAAACGCCTGGTGCAGGGACACGACGGTTTCTTGCTTTTAATCTTGCTCTTAATTCAGTATTGCGCGCGGCACGAAGGAGATGAACATTTCTAGCGCGGGCGAAACGTGAAAACGTCGCAACATCGCGCATAAAGTGCATCCCGGTCTAGCCGACGACCAGCAACCCAGAGGACAAGAAAGCAAGCGGTACAATACAAACAATGAAGTGCGCGATCCAGACGGAGACGTGACATGAAGTTGCATCTCAACGAAGGAAGGGTTTTTAACCCGGCTTTCTTAACCCTTTTAAGGCTTGTATGATTATAAGCCCCTTTTGCTGATGCGCAAAGATTCCCTCGCCCTTGCGAAAAACGCCACGCGACACGGACTGAAATCCGTGCGAAAAACAGTTTCTCCAAAGACTGCAACCAGCGAGGCTAAGGATGGCTTATTTTCTGATTCCAAAGTGCCTTCTGTGATGCCTGTTGTTCGGATGATCGAGGTCACCGAGGAGCATGACGGTCAACGTTTAGACAACTTTCTCATGCGTCTGTGCAAGGGTGTGCCAAAGAGTCACATTTATAAAGCAGTCCGAGGAGGGGAGGTTCGCGTCAATAAGGGACGGGTTGCGCCTGATGATCGCCTCAAGCTTGGGGACATGGTGCGTGTTCCGCCAATGCGTCTGCCAGCACCGGATGAAAAGAGAGCAGTGCCGGGGAGCGAATTTCCGATTGTGTTCGAAGATGATGGCTTGCTGGTGATTGATAAGCCTGCGGGTACGGCCGTTCACGGCGGAAGCGGTGTGTCGTTTGGTGTGATCGAAGCGCTTCGGTCGGCGCGTCACGAGGCAAAGTTTCTAGAACTGGCGCATCGCTTGGACCGGGATACGTCTGGATTACTTATGATCGCCAAAAAAAGAAACGTTTTGCTGGCTTTGCATGAAATGTTTAGAGCGGGTGGTGGGAGTAAGCATTATTTAGCGTTGGTGGAGGGTGACTGGGTCAATGCCAGGCAGCATATACGCTTGCCTTTAGTGAAATGGACCACCCAGTCAGGAGAGCGCCGTGTCAAAGTCGAAGCCGAAGGTCAAGTCTCGCACACGATTGTGAGTGCAGAGCGTCGGTTCAATGGCTATAGTTTGGTCGATGCCGAACTACGGACCGGCAGAACGCATCAGATACGGGTGCATTTGGCCTCAAGCGGATTTCCAATTGTGGGCGATGATAAATATGGACGCGACGAAACGCGAGCCCAATTCAGCAAGTTGGGGTTCACAAGAATGTTTTTGCATGCCTGCCGGCTGGAAATGCCTCATCCTTTGACACAAGAACCGATGGTGCTTGAGGCGCCGTTGCCAGCCGCTTGTGAAAAAATCCTCCAAAAGTTGGAGGCACTATGACGCCTTATTCAGTCATTGTGTTCGACTGGGATGGCACATTGATGGACTCGACGCACAGCATTGTGACGGCGATTCAGGGTGCTTGCCGTGACTTGGAGTTGCGGGTGCCGACCGACGCCGAGGCGGCATGGGTCATTGGTTTGTCCTTGGAGCCTGCTTTGCGGCGTGCAGTGCCTGACTTAACCGCTTCCATGGAGCCGCTGTTTTTAGAGCGCTATCGCCACCACTATCTGTCCAAAGATACCAAGCTCAAGTTGTTTGATGGCGTCACTGAAATGCTAAGTGACTTACAAGCCGCGGGGGCGACCTTGGCAGTCGCTACGGGTAAAAGTCGCGTCGGCCTGAATCGCGCGTTAACAGCAACCTCTTTGCACAGCGCTTTTGCCGCGACCCGGACGGCAGACGAAACCTTTGGTAAGCCCCATCCTGGTATGTTGTTGGAACTCATCGACGAATTGATGGTGGAACCCCATCAAATGGTGATGGTAGGAGATACCTCGCATGACCTGACTATGGCGGCAAACGCCGGCGTGCATGGAATTGGGGTCGCGTATGGTGCGCATCCTGAAAGCGAGTTACGCGCATGCCCCCACCACACAATTGCGCCCGACGTACCGAGTTTGCATCAGTGGTTACGCGAGCGTATTGTCTAACGTAAACGTGGCAGTTAACGTTTGTAAAACCCATAGACAGTATGTGATTGGGTGAGCTGAAATGTGTTTCAATTGATTAAACACCTAATGACGGAGTTCCAGATGCCTGTCTACCGCTACCCACGCATTCGTTCAAGTGAAATCACCCCAGAAGAAGTCTGGCAAAGTCGCCGTCAGTGGATGAAAGCGGCAGGTGTTACCTTTGCCGCTGGCACGCTTGCTGGACTGCCTCAATTGAGCTCAGCTGCAAGCCTGGCTGCGCTCGAAGCACAACGATCCTCCAAGTTTGTTTTGATGGAACCCCTTACCCCAGAAAAAGACGCCACCACGTACAACAACTTCTTTGAGTTTGGCATGGACAAAGGAGACCCGGTTAAATACGCGGGCAAAATGCAAACATCGCCTTGGCAGCTACGCGTTGAAGGCGAGTGTGCCGCCCCCAAAACCTTTGATCTTGATGATTTGCGCAAACTTGCCCCTCTCGAAGACCGCAGCTATCGGATGCGCTGTGTAGAAGGCTGGTCGATGGCCATTCCCTGGATTGGTTACTCGATGTCTGAGCTGATCAAACAAGTGCAGCCTAATAGCAATGCAAAGTTTGTAGAATTCATCACTGACGTACAGCCTAAAAATATGCCGGGCGTGCGGACACGTTCAATCGACTGGCCGTACCGTGATGGTTTGAGGATGGACGAAGCGATGCATCCACTCACCATGCTTGTCATGGGGATGTATGGGAAAGTCTTACCGAATCAAAATGGTGCGCCTGTGCGCATGGTCGTGCCTTGGAAGTATGGCTTTAAGTCTGTTAAATCCATTGTGACGATTCGCTTGCTTGAAAAACAACCGGTGGGTAGTTGGGAAAAGTCGCAGCCCTCCGAGTACGGTTTTTATTCAAACGTCAATCCTGAGGTGTCGCACCCACGCTGGAGCCAGGCGACCGAGCGTCGCATTGGTGAAGATGGCGTGTTTTCACCTAAGCGTAAAACACTGATGCTTAATGGCTATGCCAATGAGGTTGGGTCTCTTTACGCAGGGCTGGACTTGCGTAAAAACTATTGAGATAGGTTTTGCAAGCGCTCTCAGTCAAAGCGTTTGACCGCGCCAAACCCCTGCTTTTTATTGCGGGGCTTTACCCCTTGTTGAGATGGGTCGTGCTTGGTTACCAAAATGCACTCACCGCCAATCCAGTCGAGTTTTTAACGCGCTCTTCCGGCACTTGGACGCTCGTTTGCCTGTTGGTGACCTTATCTATTTCGCCGCTTCGCCAATGGCTCAAGCAGCCAGCGCTCTTGCGTTGGCGACGGATGTGCGGACTATTTGCCTTCTTTTATGCTGCTTTGCATGCGTTGACTTGGGCGTGGTGGGATCAAAATTTTGAGTGGATCCCCATGCTGTCTGATATTTGGAAGCGGCCATTTATTTTGGTGGGCGCTGCTGCATTTTTAACCATGACGCTTTTGGCGATCACTTCAACACATGGCTGGATGCGTCGCCTGGGTAAACGTTGGCAATATTTACATCGATCGATTTACCTCATCGGTGTGTTAGCCATTTTGCACTATTGGTGGCATAAACAAGGTAAGAGCGATTTTGATACTGTCTTGATTTATGCTGCCGTGTTGGCGGTCTTGCTTGCTTGGCGAATCAAGCGCGCTTGGTCAAAGCGCAGAACCTGAGGTTGGTAACGCCATCAGACGGGCCGCGGTTTGCGGATCCGGTCTGCTTGTGACGCGGTCTGGGCGGTAATGCATCTGAAAAGCGCCGATCGCAGCGAGTGTTTGTGCATCAAAATAATTTGACTCTGGGACTTGATAACCGACTCGTTTGAGTTGCTTTTGAAACCAGCCCGCATCGGGGTAACCGGTCTGAATAAAGTTGGCTTCATATTTGGCTGCGGCTGCCTCGTCAAACCATCGTCCGACACCGGCTTGTGCAAGTTTTTTCCACGGAAAAGAAGGACCTGGATCGATTTTTCGCATCGGGGCCACATCACTATGCCCGACAATATTTTCAGGTGTAATGTTGTTGCGCTTGGCGACATCACGCGTGAGTTCGATAACGGCGGCAATTTGCGCATCAGAGTAGGGAATACCTTTGTCTCCGTTGCTGTTTTGGGTCCAGCCCGGATGAACGATTTCTATACCGATGGAACGCTGATTAAGAAAGGTGCGACCATACCAGCTGCTATCACCCGCATGCCAAGCACTCTTGTCCTCACTCACTAAGCGATAAACGACCGGCGGCGTGTCATCTGTGACGACATAATGTGCGCTGACATCGCGATTGGTCAGTGTCATGAGTGCACTGGGTTTGGTAGAGGCGGTGTAATGCAACACTATCACGTCGATGCGACCGCTTTGTCCGCGTGACTTCATTGAGTCGTCATAACGAAGCGGTCCGCCCACTTGAGAGGCGCATCCACTGAGCAGCAAGGCGATAAAAAAAATAGTGAGGCGTGTGTAGGCTTTGTTAGTTGCTAAAAGGAATGCGTGCATCATGCTGATTGAAATAAAAAGAGGGTTGGGTGCTTATCAAGCACGGGTATTGGTTGCGCTTTCCATTGCGAAATGGTTAAGGTACGAATCCACTCATCAGAAGTTGTCATCGCGCGGGCCACGCATAATCTGGTGTTGCCTTTGAGGTGTTCGATCAGGGTGGCAAACATCGCTTGGTTTCGATATGGCGTTTCAATAAAAAGTTGTGATTGCTTTTGTTTAGCTGATATGTGTTCCCAGGCCTTTAGTTGTTTTGCACGTTCGTTGGGTTCAACAGGCGCGTAGCCATGAAAAGCGAAACGTTGGCCATCTAAGCCGCTTGCCATAAGACCCAACAAAATAGACGAGGGACCGACCCAAGGTTTGATCGAAGCACCCATTTGATGCGCAAGTGCGACGGCCCGGGCGCCAGGATCAGCAACTGCCGGGCAGCCAGCATCTGACACCAAGCCAATATCTTGACCCGTTTTAAGCGGAGCTAACCAAGTTTCAAGCGTGCCATCTTCGACGCGTGCGTTGAGCTCGTAAATAATGATCTCTTGCAGCGGGTGTAGGAGCGGCGTCAGCTTTAAAAAAGCGCGAGCGAGCTTGGCGCTTTCAGCAATATAGGTGGTGAGGCCGCCGGCTTGGATTTGTGCCTGAGTGGGCAGCCATTGGTCGATTGGCGCCTCGCCCAGCCCGACTGGAATGAGATGCAAGGTGCCGAAAGCATTTTGGCGAGCCGTATTTTTTTTAGGATCGGACATCATCTGAATTTTTTAGAGAAGTCATCTGGATCATTTCCGCATGCTCGAGTGGATCTAGACCGAAGTCTGCCAACAGGCGGGTCAAGGCAATCAACGGCAGGCCAATAATCGAAGTCGGGTCGGAGCTTTCCATGCTTTGCATTAGCGCGATACCCAATGACTCAGCTTTTGCGCTTCCGGCAGTGTCGAAAGGAGTATCAATCGCTAAATATCGATCAATTGCAGCGTTAGTCAACGCACGAAAGACACAGGTTGTTGGGACCTCGACGGTTTGAATACGTTGGTCAAACGCAACGGTCATTGCACTATGAAATACAACTGACTGACCTGAAAGCGCGCGGAGCTGTCGTTTGGCGCCCTCTAGATCACCGGGTTTACCTAATGGGGTGCCGTGAAGCGAGGCCGTTTGATCCGCGCCAATCACAATATGTCCGGGATATTTAAGTGCGATGATGCGTGCTTTGGCTTGGGCGAGGCGCAAGGCAAGAGATCTGGGATCCTCTCCCTGCATGGGTGTTTCATCGATGTCAGGAGATATTGAAAAAAAAGGAATTCTTAGTCTTGACAAAAGTTCTCGTCTGTAGGGTGAGCTTGAGGCAAGTATTAATGGGGGAGCCACTGTTGTTTCAGACGTGTTTAATGTTGACGTTGCGGGGGAAAACACGCTATTATCTCTTGCTTTGTTGCACTGATGTTGCAGTTTTGTGTGGATATTGGGGTGTCATTGTTTGACGACATTTTCCCATCATTAGGCTACGACAGACATCCGGTTTAACGAGCAATTTAGAAAGGCAAGCGATTTTGTCAGAAGATCTTAGCGCTGCATTTCGGTTCAGTGTGCCTCCTGTAGTGGATGCGTTTGACTTTGCGCGTCGCGGTCAGGTGCTAAAAGGTGCGTTCAGCGTACATCGACTGGACCGTTTGCTCGAAGGTTTGCCAGAGCAGCCGGTCTCAGAGTTGACTGTTTTAGAAAGTCCTCCGGTCGTGCCTGGCATTGTGCGATACGTGATCGAAGGTCGACGAACAAAAGATGATTTGTCTGAGTTAGTTGTGCAGACACAAGCGAATTTAGTGCTTGAGTGCCAAAGATGTTTAGGTGCGCTCATTTTGCCGGTCAATCGGCAAACAATATTTCAGTTAGTGCGTCGCGAGTCTGATCTCGGCGATGATGAAATCGAAGAGGAAGACTTTGGTCAGCCTGAAAAAATAGTAGGTTCGCCCAAGTTTAATTTGTGCGATCTGGTTGAAGATGAATTAATTTTAGAAGTTCCTTATGTCCCGCGTCACGAGGTGTGTCCGGAAACAGTGGATTTGGATGCGCAAGCTGACGAAGAAGCTGGTAGGGAAGAGCCCCTTTCACCGTTTGCGGTGTTGAGCCAGCTCAAAACCAAGGGTCAGTAGTTGTTATCAAAGCGGTTGGCGTACAATTCGCCGATCCACAGGAGTTGTCATGGCTGTTCAGCAAAACAAAAAATCCCCGTCCAAGCGCGGTATGCACCGCTCCCACGACTTTTTAGTGAATCCCCCAACGGCCATCGAGCCAAATACGGGCGAGCAACACCTGCGTCACCACATTAGCCCAACAGGCTTTTATCGTGGCCGCAAGGTTCTGAAGACTAAGACTGACGAATAATACGCGGCTGACGGGCTTGCCTCGTCCAAGCGTGCCTTTTCCTTGCGCGCAGCGTTGCATCATCACGTGGCTTCCGACATTCGCATCGCGATAGATTGTATGGGCGGTGACGAGGGTATTCCCGTCACAGTCCCTGCAGCCTTCGACTTTGCTCAGCGTTTTGACGATACATATTTATTGTTAGTAGGCCTGCCCGATGAAATCGAGCGGGCCATTGTTGTTGCTGCGAAACGCTACCCAAGCGTCGGAACCGATCGTTATACGATTCTTCCTGCTACCGAAGTCGTCACAATGGATGACTCCGTAGAGGTCGCCTTGCGACGCAAAAAAGACTCTTCGATGAGAGTAGCTGCCCAAGCAGTCAAAGACGGTCTTGCAGATGCGTGTATTTCCGCGGGTAATACTGGGGCTTGGATGGCGATCTCGCGCTACGTGCTTAAAACACTTTCTGGCATTGATCGTCCTGCCATTGCTTCTGCTCTACCCAATCAAAAAGGTGGAGCAACGACGATGCTGGATCTCGGTGCAAACGTTGACTGCACACCCGATCACCTCCTGCAGTTTGCCATTATGGGCACAGCACTTGCCCAAGCCGGTGATCCAAGTCACGCGCCTTCTGTAGGCTTGCTCAACATTGGCGAAGAAATCATCAAGGGTAACGATACCGTCAAGCAGGCGGGTGAGCTGCTCAGGCAAAGCCCCCTTAACTTTTACGGTAACGTTGAAGGCAATGACATCTTCAAAGGTACGGTAGATGTGGTGGTGTGCGACGGTTTTGTCGGAAACGTTGCGCTCAAATCTTCTGAAGGCTTAGCGCGCATGATGTCTGTCATCGTTCGCGAAGAATTTGGACGAAATAGTCTGTCTAAATTTTTGGGCCTCATCGCGTGGCCGGTCCTGTCAAGGTTTAGGCGTCGCGTCGATTATCGCCAATACAACGGTGCCGCCTTGCTTGGTTTGCGCGGTGTTGTGATTAAAAGCCATGGCTCAGCCGATGCATTCGCCTTTGGCTGTGCGCTAAAGCGCGCCCGCGAGGCCGTGAGCTCTGGTTTACTCAAGCGCACAGCAGAGGCGATTGCCCAATTAACGCATTCTCAAGTCGAAGCGGTGTCTTCGGCCCAAGCTGGAGAGCCCGAATGACTCAGGTCATGCCTTATGCACGGATCGTTGGTTCAGGCGGATTTTTACCTCCACGCGTCGTGAGTAATGATGATTTGGCTGCAGAGTTAGCGACCCGTCAAATCGAAACGTCAGATCAATGGATTACCGAGCGCACAGGCATTCGTCAGCGTCATCTGGCTGACAAAGGAATGACGACTAGTGCATTGGCGACGGAAGCGGCTCGGCGAGCGCTTTTAGATGCCGGCGTTCAAGCAAGTGAAGTGGATTTGATTATTGTGGCGACGTCGACGCCAGATTTTGTATTTCCAAGCACTGCTTGCCTGGTGCAAGCCAATATCGGTAACAAAGGCGCTGCAGCGTTTGATGTGCAGGCTGTTTGCAGCGGTTTTGTTTATGGATTGACGACGGCAGACAGTTTTATCCGTGCAGGTCGTGCGCGATGCGCGCTTGTCATTGGTGCCGAAGTGTTTTCCAGTATTCTTGACTGGAGTGATCGATCAACCTGCGTGTTATTTGGTGATGGCGCAGGTGCGGTCGTTCTCAAAGCCAGTGATTCTCCTGGTATTTTGGGTGCTGAACTCCATGCCGATGGCAGCCAGATGAATATCTTGTGTGCCGCCGGCAATGTCGCTTTTGGTCAAGTCACTGGGGATCCCTTTTTGCGCATGGATGGTCAGGCTGTTTTTAAACAGGCCGTGACCGTTCTTGATCGTTCTGCTCGCGCGGTCACTGCGCAATCCGGAGTTGAGTTGTCAGAGATTGATTGGTTAATTCCTCATCAGGCTAATCTTCGAATTTTGACCTTCCTAGCTAAAAAACTCGATATCCCCATTGAGAAAGTGGTGATCACCGTTGATCAGCATGCGAATACCTCTGCCGCCAGCATTCCCTTGGCGTTTGACGTAGCGCGCCGCGACGGTCGTATCCAACCCGGCCAACTCGTGTTGATGCAGGGCGTAGGGGGAGGGTTCACCTGGGGTTCGGTACTGATACGCATGTAGTATTGTTCTTCACTTAATGTTTAATTAATTTTTCAACGACAACATGAAATTTGCATTTGTTTTTCCTGGACAGGGCTCACAGTCGGTCGGCATGATGGATGTCTGGTCGGGTCATCCTGCTGCCGTGCAAGTGATTGCTGAGGCGTCCGCCGCGTTAGGCGAGGATCTTGGGGCCCTAATAGCCCAAGGGCCTGCAGAGCAGCTGAGTTTGACCACGAATACCCAGCCAGCCATGCTGACGGCAGGTGTTGCGATGTTCGAAGCTTGGCGTGCCGCAGGTGGTCCTGCACCTGCATTGATGGCTGGACATAGTCTCGGCGAATATGCGGCATTGACCGCTGCTGGTGCTTTGTCGCTTGCCGATGCCGTGAGGTTAGTGCGTGTGCGTGCGGATGCGATGCAGGCTGCAGTCCCCGTGGGCACAGGTGCGATGGCGGCAGTATTAGGACTCGAAGACGATGCTGTGCGAACCGCATGTGCCGAGGCTGCACAAGGACAGGTGGTTGAAGCAGTCAACTTCAATGCCCCTTCGCAGGTTGTGATTGCAGGCCACGCCGAAGCGGTTCAACGCGCGATCGTGACTGCCAAAGCAGCAGGCGCAAAACGCGCCATGCTTTTGCCTGTATCCGCACCTTTTCATTCAAGTTTGCTTAAGCCTGCTGCAGAAGTATTGCAGGGCGCACTTGCAGCGGTCCATGTGAACCCGCCTAGTGTTCCTGTGATCAATAACGTCGATGTTGCGATTGAGCAGGAGCCTGCAGTGATCCGCGATGCTTTGGTGCGTCAGGCTTGGCATGCGGTCCGCTGGGTTGAAATTGTCCAGGCGATGCGTGGTCAGGGCATCACCCATGTTGTGGAATGTGGGCCTGGCAAAGTCTTGACGGGTATGGTCAAACGTATAGACCCAGAGATGGTGGCGCTTTCTGTGACGGATCCCGAATCTATGCAAGCCGCGCTTGACGTGTTGGCCGCCGCTTAACGCTCAGATCAAGGAAATTTTCATGGACCTTAAAGATAAAATCGCTCTAGTCACTGGCGCTTCACGCGGAATTGGTCGTGCGATCGCGCTTGAGTTGGCCGCCCGCGGCGCAACAGTGATTGGTACTGCGACAACCGATGCAGGTGCGGCAGGCGTGACCGAAGCCTTGACAGCCCATGGTGGCCGCGGTGTTGTACTCAACGTGACCGATGTGGATGGTTGTGAAGCCTTGCTAGATGCCTTGGCCAAAGAATCGGGTGGTCCGCACATCTTGGTCAATAACGCCGGTATTACACGAGACAACTTATCGATGCGGATGAAAGACGAGGATTGGGATGCCGTATTGCAAACTAACCTCAGTGCAGTGTTTCGTTTGTCGCGTGGTGTCATGCGCACCATGATGAAGGCACGCTGGGGTCGTATCATTAATATCACCTCGGTCGTGGGCTCAAGCGGCAATCCTGGTCAGGCCAATTATGCTGCCGCAAAAGCGGGTGTTGCAGGGATGAGCCGCGCGCTGGCGCGTGAGCTTGGTAGCAGGGGCGTCACAGTGAACTGTGTGGCTCCTGGCTTTATTGAAACTGATATGACAAGTTCACTTGATGAGAGCCAAACTAAGGCTCTTTTGGGGCAAATTCCGCTTGGACGACTTGGTTCGGCCAGCGATATCGCGCACGCGGTGGCGTTTTTGGCGTCACCTCAAGCAGGCTACATCACAGGCACGACATTGCACGTCAATGGCGGCATGTACATGTAATAGGTTTTTTTTTCCCGGTTGGCTATAATTCGCCGGACTTTTCCCTTTTGGAGATCTGCATGGAAAGCATCGAACAGCGCGTCAAAAAGATCGTCGCTGAACAACTTGGCGTTAATGAAGCCGAGATCAAGAACGCATCCTCCTTTCTTGACGACCTCGGTGCCGATTCGCTCGACATGGTTGAGTTGGTCATGGCTCTTGAAGACGAATTCGAAACCGAAATTCCGGATGAAGAAGCAGAAAAAATCACAACGGTCCAACAAGCCGTGGATTACATCACTTCGAATTCCAAGTAATTTTTGTTCATAGTTAGGCGGTAAGGAACAATACGTAAACTTTGACGGGGTCCTTTGGCTCCCGTCTTATTACGTCAGGCTTCTTGACCGCCTCTATCTATTTAAGGAGTGCTCCGTGAAGCGACGAGTCGTCATTACAGGTCTAGGCATTGTGAGCCCAGTGGGCAACGACATTGCTACGGCTTGGGACAATATCGTGAGCGGTCGGTCCGGAATTGGACGGATTACACGCTTCGATCCTAGCGCATTTAATGCCCATATTGCCGGTGAAGTCAAAGGCTTTGACATCACCCAGATCATCCCCGCCAAAGAGGCGCGGACGATGGATACTTTTATTCATTACGGCATTGCTGCCGGTATTCAGGCATGGAAGGATTCTGGTCTCGAAATTACTGAGGCCAATGCGGAGCGCGTAGGCGTCATTGTGGGTTCGGGTATCGGTGGCTTGCAGCGTATCGAAGAGACTCAGACTGAGTATCTCGAGCGTGGTCCGCGTAGAATCTCTCCATTTTTTGTCCCTGCTTCATTGATCAACCTGATCTCTGGTCAGATTTCCATCATGTTGGGCTTCAAAGGCCCTTCTTATGCGGTGGTGTCAGCTTGTACAACTGGTTTGCACTCAATTGGTGATGCTGCACGTATGATCGAATATGGGGACGCTGACGTCATGATGGCTGGCGGCGCTGAGTCCACAGTATCTCCCTTGGGAATTGGTGGATTTGCTGCAATGCGCGCTTTATCTCAGCGTAACGATGATCCCGCCACTGCTTCGCGTCCTTGGGATCGTGATCGAGACGGTTTTGTTTTGGGTGAAGGTGCAGGTGTCTTGATTCTCGAAGAATACGAGCACGCTAAAAAACGTGGTGCGCGCATTTATGGCGAGTTTGCTGGCTTTGGTATGAGCTCAGACGCGCACCACATCACTGCGCCTGATCGGGACGGTCCTCGTCGGGGGATTGTGAATGCCTTGCGTAACGGTGGGATCAACGCCGATCAAGTGCAGTATGTCAATGCGCACGGAACTTCGACACCTCTTGGTGATAAAAACGAAACCGAGGCATTAAAGTTGGCCTTCGGTGATCATGCTAAAAAACTGGTGATCAATTCGACAAAATCGATGACGGGTCATTTGTTGGGTGCTGCAGGTGGCATTGAGGCTGTTTTTGCCACACTTGCTGTCCATCACCAAATTTCCCCCCCGACCATTAATATTTTTAACCAAGACCCCGAGTGTGATCTTGATTATTGTGCAAATACTGCGCGAGATATCAAGATTGATGTCGCACTCTCTAATTCCTTTGGCTTTGGTGGTACAAACGGCTCGATGGCCGTACGCCGTATTTGACACCTAAGCAACCCTTGTATGGGCAGCTTATTCCGTTAACCCAGCCTCGCTGGGTCTCGATTTTTTCGATTTTGTTACTGTCGTTCAGTGCAAGTTGCTTAGTGATCTCGGCCCTCTGGGCTGGATGGAGTGCTTGGATCGCAGCTCCCTTGGCAATCATTCCGTTTTTGATAAATTATTTTTGGTATTGGCGTAATCAACGCAATCTCCAAGGCCGCGTGTTGGTCGTTTGGTCAGAGCAATCTTGGCAGCTCGCTTTTTTTTCAGAAGTTACTGGTCTGACTCATAGCATAGAGGTTATTGTTGTTCAGCGTTGGCACCATCTTTTTGGACTAAGTTTGAGTTTGAAATTGCAAAATTGTCCCCATAACATGCCTAAGACCTTCATGATGGTGGTCTGGAGACAGTGCGTGAGCGCATCGGTATTTCATCAGGTCGCGCTTCATTCTGCGCGTCAGGTTGACCGTGCCGGTCGTCAAACTAAAGGGGATGCAGCTTGAGTGAACGCGACGTAGACGCCGAGTTGGTGGCGCGCGTACAACGCGGGGATAAACAGGCGTTTGACCTGTTGGTCCTGAAATATCAGAGAAAAATCATGCGCTTACTATCACGCATGATTCGCAACCCTAGTGAAATTGAGGACGTTGCTCAGGAAGCCTTTATTAAGGCGTACCGCGCTCTACCTCAATTTCGAGGTGAAAGTGCCTTCTATACGTGGCTCTACCGTATTGCGATCAATACAGCGCGTAACTGGTTAGCTCAAAATAACCGACGTCCAAGCACGCCATCTTCACAAGAAAACGAAGATGGTGAAACTTTTGACGCAACTGACAACCTAACTGACAATAGCAACCCAGAATCTGAGATGGCGAGCCGGCAAATTGCTGACACAGTCAACAAAGCGATGAATGATTTGCCCGAAGATTTGCGCAATGCGATTGTGATGCGTGAAATTGACGGAATGAGTTATGAAGATATTGCAGAAAGTATGAATTGTCCGATCGGGACAGTGCGGTCCCGAATATTTCGGGCGCGAGAAGCGATCGCAACACGTCTGCGTCCTTTGCTGGGTGAAACCGGCGATCGACGTTGGTAAAGATTTCAAACGATGAAACAGTCTAACGAGATGTCGAACATGAATCAGTCAACCCAACAGCCCAAGAGTGCGATTTCAGCCTGGATGGATGGTGATACAGAGACTGTCATGCCTGAGCACCTGGGCTCGGAGCATGGTCACACTACCTGGGCCTTGTATCATTTGATTGGTGACACGCTTCGAACGCCTGAGCTTGCGATGCCACCCACGCTTTCCCTTCAAAAGAGGATTTCACTCGCGCTTGAGCATGAGCCTGCCATTATTGCCGCAGCCAAAATCAGTGTCACCCCTCATATGCGTTCTGACTCGACTGCCAAAAAAAGCGCAAGGTTTTGGGGTAAGTCGGTCTGGCCTGGTGTTGCGATGGCTGCGGCCGTCGCTTCTGTGATCTGGGTCGCCAAGCCCTTTTTATTACCCGAGTTTTCCTCGCCTACAGAGCAAGTCGCCGAAGTCACGGCCCCTCAACCTCTCCGTGCCACAGAGGTCGCTTTTAATGCGCCCGTAGTGCGTGACTATGTCAGTACGCATCGTGAGATGTCAGGTCCAGCGAATGTGCGTCAAGTTTCGTTTGGAGCCATGCGGTAATGTCGCGCTTAGTTAGTTGCGCTTTGACGCTCATGCTGGCGAGTGCAAGCGCATTCAGTCAGATGTCCCCTTCTCAACAGACATTACCACTTGCCTCTCAGGCAAGGCAGTCTGCGACAGCGCCTTCGTCTGAACAGCCTGAGGTTGGGCAAATCGTCGGTCAAATTCAACATGCCGCTCGAACGCTCAATTACGTAGGTGTATTCGCCTTTCAACAAGGCGAGCGTTTTGAGTCATCACGCATCACTCATTTATTTGATGGAAAAAATGAGAAAGAACGTATTGAGGTACTAGATGGTTTGCCGCGCGAGTATTTGCGCTTCAATGATGAAGTACAAGGTCTCATACCGGATCGCAAGCTAGTTTTGCTAGAGCGCCAGCGCGGTGATCGTTTTCCCGGCTTGTTGCTAAATCAAGCGCAAACATTAGAAAAAAATTACAGCTTGCGTCTGGCCCCAGATCTTCTGCGTATAGCGGGTCGCCCTTGCCGCGGAATTGAAATCAAACCCCTTGACGCGCATCGTTATGGTTATCGCCTCTGCGCTGATCTTGAGACGAACTTACTGCTCAAGGCGCAAATGGTGGGACCTGAAGGTGTAGTCATTGAACAGGTGGCATTTACGCAGGTGGTGATTGGTGCTGACATTACCGAAGCAATGCTGGCGCCGACTTGGATCACAACAGATTGGCGAACCGTTCGCGCGCAACATTCAAAAGTAGATTTGTTTGCGCAAGGCTGGCGTATACCGGCGCCTTCAGGCTATGTTGCGACGTCTCAACAGGAAAGAATTTTTTCTGACGATAAGCGCGTGAATCAACTTGTTTTATCTGATGGTCTGGCAACTATTTCAATTTTTATTGAACCTTATCAACCAGAACGGTCTGAGTATGAACCCCAAGGCGCTGCGCGAAGCGGTTCAGTCAATATTTTTGGGATCAAGGTAGCAAACTTTTGGTTAACCGTTCTGGGTGAAGTGCCGGCCGCAACCCTTGAACAGTTGGCTCAATCAATTCAATACGCCCCTTTAAAGCCCGCACGCTAAGACTGTGCGTGCAAAGAGTGGGCAGTTTAAATCGGAGTTCATGATGCAAGATCAGTCACACTCATATCTGTATCAGTCAGTAGATCGTATGCGCCGTATGGCGACTACGTTGATGTTCGCCATGGCTTTAGTGTTAGCCAGTGTGCAGATGATGCTTGCACAGGCAAGTAATGCGGCATTGCCAGACTTTACGAGTATTGTTGAAAAGTCAGAGCCAGCGGTTGTGAATATTAGAACGACCGCAAATGCTGCCTCACGTCCTGGCGCGGGCGGTTCCCCAGGGCAAGATCCTTACGAATTATTTCGTCATTTTTTTGGTCCTGACTTTGCGCCGCCAGGTGGACGTCAAGGTCCTCAACCAGCACCACGTGGCCGCAATGCCGAGCCCGAAGAACGCTCTGTCCCGCGCGGTGTCGGGTCAGGTTTCTTTATTTCAGTAGATGGTCATTTACTGACCAATCACCACGTAGTGGCTGGTGCAAAGGAAATTTTCGTGACGCTGACAGATGGTCGCGAGTTCAAAGCAACCGTCGTGGGTAGTGATCAACGCACCGATGTTGCCTTGCTCAAGATCGATGCTAAGGGTATGGCAACTTTGCCGATTGGTGATGCTAAAACTCTCAAGAAAGGTCAATGGGTGATGGCGATTGGCTCACCTTTTGGTCTTGAGTCAACGGTGACCTCAGGCATCATTAGCGCTTTAGGTCGTGAAACGGGCGATTACTTACCCTTTATTCAAACCGATGTTGCAGTCAATCCAGGTAACTCAGGTGGTCCATTGCTAAACCTTAAAGGCGAGGTGGTTGGCATCAACGCACAGATCATTTCTCGTAGTGGTGGCTTTATGGGGATTTCTTTGGCAATCCCGATCAATGAGGCTATGCAAGTGGTCGATCAACTCAAGGCCTCCGGTCGTGTCACCCGTGGACGCATCGGTGTCCAAATCGGCGAAGTCAGCAAAGAGGTCGCTCAGGCGATCGGCTTACCTAAGGCTGAGGGTGCGCTTGTGAGTGCAGTTGAGCCAGATGGTCCCGCAGACAAGGGTGGAATTTTGCCAGGTGACGTCATTTTGAAGTTTGATGGCAAAACGATCGCTCGTATGTCTGATTTGCCCCGCCTCGTCGGACAAACAAGGCCAGGTGAGGTTTCACCTGTCGAAGTTTGGCGCAAAGGCAAACCCGTCAAGCTCAACGTGACTGTGATTGAACTCAAGGCTGAGCAAACCGCCGCAGCGCCTGAGCCAAAAGCTAAACCAGCAGAGTCACAGACAGTTGTGCTGGGGATGACAGTGGTTCCAGTCGCCGCGGATGCCCAGAAAAAGCTACGCATCAAAGGTGGCGTGCAGGTTGTCACGGTTGGTGAGCCCGCTTCAACAGCAGGTATTGCCGAAGGCGACATCATTTTGGCGGCAAACGATAGCGATATTTCGAGCCCTGAGCAGTTTGCCAAGATGATTTCTGGCCTCAGTAAATCTCGTTCTGTTGCTTTGATGGTCAGAACGGGTGATCAAACCCGTTGGGTCGCTGTGACCTCCGCCAAATAAGGTCAAGAACGGCTAGAATGGTAGTTTGTCGCAAAAGGGGCGCAGAGCGCCCCTTTTGCTTGCTAGCTCGCTTACTTTTCAGGTGTTATGCAGCATATTCGCAATTTTTCAATCATTGCCCACATCGACCATGGCAAGTCCACCTTGGCGGATCGACTGATTCAGCGTTGCGGAGGCTTGGCCGATCGTGAAATGTCTGCGCAAGTTCTGGACTCCATGGATATCGAGCGTGAGCGCGGCATCACCATCAAAGCCCAGACTGCAGCCCTGCACTACAAGGCAAAAGATGGCAAGACCTATAATCTCAACTTAATCGATACTCCCGGGCACGTTGATTTTTCCTATGAGGTAAGCCGTTCTTTGTCGGCCTGTGAGGGCGCTTTACTCGTGGTGGATGCCTCCCAAGGTGTCGAGGCGCAGACCGTCGCAAACTGCTATACAGCGATTGAGTTGGGCGTAGAGGTCGTGCCGATCCTCAATAAAATGGATTTGCCTCAAGCGGATCCTGAAAGCGCGCGTGCAGAAGTCGAAGAAGTCATCGGGTTGGATGCGACGGACGCGATCTTGGCGAGCGCCAAGACTGGCATGGGGATTGAAGATATCCTCGAGGCGGTGGTAGCGCGTATTCCTGCACCTAAAGGCGATCCTGAGTCACCATTACAGGCGCTGATTATCGACTCTTGGTTTGACAATTACGTTGGCGTAGTCATGTTGATTCGCGTGATCAACGGCGTACTCAAACCTAAAGACAAAATCTCGTTCATGGCGACAGGTGCTATGCACCTCTGCGAACAGGTCGGTGTGTTTACCCCAAAGTCCGAACCCCGCAAGTTTCTTTCAGCAGGCGAGGTGGGCTTTGTCATTGCAGGTATCAAAGAGCTTGCCGACGCCAAGGTTGGTGACACGATCACTTTGCTGGCTAGGCCTGCTTCAGAACCATTGCCAGGTTTTAAAGAAGTTAAGCCGCAGGTGTTCGCAGGACTCTATCCGGTCGAAAGCAGCGAATATGATCAATTGCGTGACTCGCTTGAAAAGCTCAAGCTCAATGACTCTGCCCTGATGTATGAGCCTGAGGTGTCTCAGGCGCTTGGCTTTGGTTTCCGCTGCGGCTTTCTCGGATTACTCCATATGGAGATTGTTCAAGAGCGACTTGAGCGTGAGTTTGATATGGATATTATTACGACCGCACCGTCCGTGGTGTACGAAGTCGTCATGCGTGATAATTCGGTCATCCAGATCGAAAGTCCTTCGCGCATGCCCGAGGTCGGCAAGTTTATTGAGGTGCGTGAGCCCATCGTCAATGTGACGCTGTTTATGCCTCAAGAGTACGTCGGGACGGTCATGACGCTTTGTAACAACAAGCGTGGTGTGCAGCTCGATATGACCTATCATGGCCGTCAGGTGCATTTGCATTATGAAATTCCGCTTGCAGAGATCGTGCTTGATTTCTTTGATAAGCTGAAATCTGTGTCCCGTGGTTATGCCTCGATGGATTACGATTTTAAAGAGTATCGCGCTGCGGATGTCGTCAAGGTCGATCTCCTAATTAACACCGATAAGGTCGACGCCTTGTCGAACATTTGTCACCGTTCCAACGCTCGGTATCGTGCACGAGAGGTCGTCTCACGCATGCGAGAGCTGATTCCGCGTCAAATGTACGACGTGGCGATTCAAGCTGCGATTGGTGCCGAAATTATCGCGCGTGAAAACGTCAAAGCATTGCGCAAAAACGTTTTGGCCAAATGTTATGGTGGTGATATCAGCCGCAAGAAAAAACTGCTTGAAAAGCAGAAGGCTGGTAAAAAACGTATGAAGCAAGTAGGTAGTGTTGAAATTCCTCAGGAAGCTTTCCTGGCGATTCTGCAAGTAGATGACAAATAATGCTGAAGCAAGGTTGAACTGATGAGCTGGAACTTTGCCCTAATTTTGTTTATTGCGCTTGTGATCACGGGCGTGATCTGGACGATCGATAAATTTGCCCTGAAACAAAAGCGTTATGCCCGGATGATGCAAGCGATCGAGTTGGCTCGGCCTAGCTGGTCGGCACTCCCTCAGGATGAAAAACGCAGTCGCGAAGAGCGGATGCGCGCCGATTTGGGTAGGCAGCCGTGGTGGGTGGAATACGGAGCTAGCTTTTTTCCAGTCATCCTGTTTGTGTTTGTGCTGCGCTCCTTTATCGTCGAGCCCTTTCGTATCCCCTCTGGATCAATGTTACCGACCTTGCAATCTGGCGACCTGATCTTGGTCAATAAATTTTCTTATGGATTGCGCTTACCCGTGCTGCATGAAAAAGTCATTGCCCTTGGAGAACCTGCACGCGGCGACGTTATGGTGTTTCGTTACCCTGTCGACCCTTCTGTGGATTACATCAAACGTGTGGTGGGTTTGCCCGGAGACGAGGTGGCTTATCTAGATAAACGCTTATACATCAATGGTAAAGAGATCCCTCGCAAACGCGATGGAGAGTATTTTGAGCCAGACCGTGTGGCGTATACGGCACAATTCACGGAATATCTTGGTGAGAAGCCGCACCAAATCTTGTTAGATGAGCGGAGATGGCAGGACTTAGGGGCAACATCAAGCTTTCCGCATCGTGAAAAGTGTGAATATCTACGAAATGGCATGCGTTGTACCGTACCATCGGGCGTTTACTTTATGATGGGTGACAACCGCGATAACAGCCTAGACAGTCGATTTTGGGGATTCGTCCCTGAGGCCAATATCGTTGGTAAAGCTTTCTTTATCTGGATGAACTTTGGAAACCTCGGTCGTATTGGTCCATTCCATTAAATTATCCAGATCCTTGTCACCCGTTTTATGTCATCCGTTACATGCCTCTGTCCGCTCTTGAGACTTCGCTAGGATATAAGTTCGTCAAACCCGCTCTGCTTGAGCAGGCGCTGACGCATCGCAGCCATGGAGCTCGGCACAACGAGCGTCTGGAGTTTCTTGGCGACTCCGTGCTCAACATGTCTGTAGCCGCACTGTTATTTAATCATTACGGTACCCTTGACGAAGGTGACTTGTCTCGCGTTCGCGCCAATCTGGTCAAGCAATCCTCGCTTGCCGACATTGCACAAAAACTTGAATTATCCAAATACCTTCGCTTAGGCGAGGGCGAGCTTAAGAGCGGTGGCTTTAGACGTCCATCGATTTTGGCAGATACTTTTGAGGCGATTCTTGCTGCGGTGTATCTGGATGGCGGTTTCCTTGCAGCTCAAGATCTGATAGAGCGTTTGTACAAGCCGATTTTGGCGAGTGTTGACCCGTTGACGCTTGGCAAAGATGCTAAGACGCTGCTCCAAGAGTTTCTGCAGAGTCATAAGCTTGCCTTACCTTTGTACAGTGTGGTGGCGACTCATGGAGCGGCACACAGCCAGCAGTTTGAAGTCGAATGTTCGATCCCCTCGCTTGAGATCAAGGTCAATGCCCCTGGCTCAAGCCGCCGGGCTGCTGAGCAGTCGGCCGCCAAGCTTGCATTAGAAGCTGCAGAGACCTCCAGCCCCACCCCAGCTAAAAAGCGTTCAACCCGAGCGCGCAAAACGGCACAATTGACGCTGCCGGTTGCGGTTGCTCAGGAACTTAAATGACAGAAATGATCGACATCGTAGACGCCGTACCCACCCCGGATGCTTCGGCTTACCATTGCGGCTTTATTGCTGTCGTCGGACGTCCAAACGTTGGTAAGTCGACGCTTACCAACGCCTTGATTGGTAGCAAGATTTCGATTGTCTCGCGTAAAGCGCAAACGACACGCCACAGAATTCAGGGCGTGCTTACGCGTGAGCACGAGCAGTTTGTGTTTGTTGATACGCCGGGCTTTCAAACGCGACACGGTGGCGCGATGAACAAAATGATGAACCGTGTGGTGACGCAGACATTGGCAGATGTTGACGTGGTGCTGTTTGTCGTCGAAGCGGGTAAATGGTCTCCAGGTGACGCCAAGCTTTTATCTCTATTGCATCACCCAGAGCGGACAATTTTGGTCATTAGTAAAATTGATCAGCTCAAAAATCGTGATGAACTGTATCCGTTTGTTGCTAATATTGCCGCTCAGTTTAAGTTTGACGCTGTAGTGCCGGTGAGTTCGACTAAGCGCCACCAACTTGATCAATTGCTTGATGAAGTCGCTAAGCGCTTACCTGAAAATGAGCCTTACTTTGATGCTGACACGCTCACGGATCGACCGATGCGTTTTATCGCAGCAGAGTTGATTCGCGAGAAGATCTTTCGTTTGGTGGGCGACGAACTGCCTTATGGCTGTACAGTGGTCATTGAGCAGTGGGAAGAGACGGACAAAGGCGCACACATCAATGCGTGTGTGATTGTCGAGCGAGATAGCCATCGCCCGATTTTGCTGGGTGCAGGCGGTAACCATATGAAACGGATTGCGTCCGAGGCCCGTCAGGACATGGCCAAACTGATGGACAAGCCTGTTCACCTTGAGGTGTACATCAAGGTTCGCAAGGGTTGGGCTGAAAAAGAAAGCAGCCTGCGCGACTTAGGATATGAGTAGGCGAGTTCTTCGCGTCCTTGATGCGCCAGGGTATGTGTTGCATGCAACGGCCTGGCGGGAAACCTCACTGATTGTTCAAGCGTTCTCCAGAGATCACGGGTGGGTCAGTATGGTTGCCAAAGGCGCCAAACGACCCCATTCAGTGCTAAGACCCGCCTTATCCGTGTTTCAGCCCCTGTTGTTATCCTGGACAGGCTCTGGGGAGATTAAAACGCTCACGCGCGCTGATTGTGCAGGCGTGCATGCTTTGCCTGGGGCTGCTTTGATGTCATGCTGGTATATGAACGAATTACTCTTTCGTTTATTGCCCCACGAAGATCCTCATCCTGGTTTGTTTGATGCCTACGTCATTGCACTACAACGTCTCGCTGCAGGGCAATCTGCCGTGGGTGCGTTAAGACGATTTGAGTGGATTTTGCTTAACGAAACTGGGTATGGCCTCGATGTGGAGGAACCAGACTTTGATGATCCACAGAGCGAGCCTGCCTTGCGCGCGAGCCTGCGTGAGCGCTTGTCGGAACACTTGGCAGGCCGTCCATTGACGACTCGCCAAGTGTTGGTTGCGTTACAGCGCTTTCAGCCAGCTAAAACTTGAACGTAAAGCGCTGCACACCAAGCGTGCTGCACATCAATCGCATCAAGCGTCCAAGGTTGGAGACTTAAGCGGTCAATACGGCTCGGCCAGTGACCTGACCTTGACGCAAGGACGTCAACACCTTGTCTGCGTCGGCAAGGGGATGTTTATGAACAGGGATTGGCGTAATCTTATTGTCTTTGACGAGCTGCAATAGTTCTTTGAGCTCATCTAAGGACCCGGTATAGCTGCCCAGAATTTGTAAGGCCTTCATGGGAATAAAGGCAATCGGCCAGGATGCGCCGCCGCCAAACAAACCGACGATCACGAGTTTGCCACCTTTGATCAAAATATCGAATCCCAAGGATGTCGTGACAGGTGCACCGACCAGATCGATCATCGCTTGCACCATTTTGCCGCCATTGGCCGCGATGATTTGCTGTGTGGCATCGGGTGCGGCACCGTCTACAACCGCAAGTGCACCCGCGTCGAGGGCCGCCTGACGTTTGGCGGGATCGATATCCACCACAATTGCACCGACACCATTCAAAGCCTTGACCAAGGCTAGACACATGAGCCCCAGTCCCCCTGCACCCATGATCACGATAGGGTGTTTTTGATAGAGGCTAACACCAACTTTGTTGAGTGCACTGTAGGTGGTGAGACCTGAGCATGCATACGGAGCGATCTCAGCCGGGTCCAAGTCACCGATATCGATGAGGTAGCGTGGATGTGGCACCAAAAGGTGATCCGCATAGCCGCCCGGTCGCTGAACTCCTAGGTATTGCGGGCTTGAGCAATGATTTTCGAGACCATCCAAACAAGCGGGACATTGGCGGCAGCCAATCCACGGATAGACCAGATAGTTGCGCCCTTTTTCAACACCCGTCGCCTCAGGACCTAACGCCACGACAGTGCCTGCCGTCTCATGCCCCATCGTCATCGGTAATTTGATGCCACGATCTTTGAGCAAAAGGCTGCGACCATTGCCGAGGTCGTAGCTGCCTTCCCAAAAGTGGATATCGCTATGGCAGACGCCCGCGGCGCGCACTTGTACCAAGACTTGTGTGCCTGTTGGCGTGGGTGTTTCCATTTCCATCAAACCGAGCGGTTCTTTGAAATTCATCACGCAATAACATTTCATTGTTGGAAGCTCCAGTTGCACTGAGGTGTTTACATCACTAGTTCAATCAGTCGGGGACCCTTTTCTTTGGTCGCAACACGCAAGGCATCCGTAAGGCCCTCAAGCGTATTGACTTGCACACCCGGGACACCGTGCCCGCGCGCGATCGATACCCAATCCAAAAATGGCCGATCCAGATCAAGCATGCGGCGTGCGTTTTCACCGGCTTCAGGTCCGCCCATATTGGCGAGTTCGCCACGCAGGATTTTGTAAGAGCGATTGGCAAAAATCACGACTGTGACGTCAAGATTTTCGCGGGCCATCGACCACAGTCCCTGCACGGTATACATTGCGCTGCCATCGCCTAAAAAGGCAAAGACCTTGCGGTCCGGGCAGGCCACCGCAGCGCCAACGGCCGCAGACATTCCCCAGCCAATGGCTCCACCTGTGATGTCGATACAGTCATGGGGTGCGGCCTGAGGGGTGACTTTAGCAAACTGTCGACCAGTCGTGACCGCCTCATCCACCATGATGGCGTTTTCTGGCATGAGTGCGGCAATCACAGTCCCAATATGTTCGACTAACGGTGCGCCAGTCGGTAAGTCTGTGATGATGGGGCCTGTGGAAAGCTCTGCAGGGGCCGTGTTTTGCGCACCGAGGGCATCAACGAGTGCTTGTAAGCTCGCTTCGATATCGTGTGTGAGCGTGGCCAGCGTGTGCACTTCGCAGTCTGGCTGCTTGATCATACGTGGCTTGTTAGGATAGGCAAAAAACGCTACCGGTGGCGCACTACCGACCAAGACCAAGTGCTTGGTGTCTTTGAGCATGGCGACCGCGCCATCGACGGGGAAGGGTAATGGGGTGATGTTGACGCGACCTCTTCCACGTTCCATACGCGGGTTGCGTGGCTCAGAAGCGAGCTTACAGCCCGTGTGTGCGGCGATTTTTCCGGCGAGTGTGGCTTCGCGTGCCCGCAAGGCGCGACCGCCCAGCAATAGCGTGGTGGCTTCAGCCGTTTTACGATCGGACAATAAACGGGCGAGCGCGACGATTGTTTCAGTCAGCGGTGCAGCGGCGGTCTGCGCGGGTGCTGTGGAGTAGCGGCCCGGATCAGAGGGTTCCCAGGCGCAGTTTGCAGGCAGCACCAAGGTGGCGATGCGGCCTGGGGTGCTGCGTGCTTGAGAGATCGCTTCAGCGGTATCCAGAGGGGCTGCTGCGGCCGACATGGTGGTCTTGACCCAATTGGACATCGGGCGGGCCACAGCTTCTACGTCAGAGTTTAGGGGCGCGTTGTTGTGGATGTGATCCCAGGCATGTTGGCCCACAATATTCACCATGCCGGAGTAGGCGCGTTTGGCATTATGAATGTTTGCCAGGGCGTTTCCTAAACCAGGTCCGAGGTGCAAGAGCGTCGCAGCAGGCTTTTCTGCCATCCGGTAGTAGCCATCCGCCGCACCACTCGCGACACCTTCGAATAAGCCTAGGACGCAGCGCATACCTGGCGCGCGGTCCAAGGCTGAGACGAAGTGCATTTCAGAGGTGCCGGGATTGGCAAAACACACATCTACGTCGCCTGCAAGCAGGGTGTGAACCATTGCTTCTGAACCATTCATTTTTATACCCCTCCAGTTTTGTTTTTCATTGTTTCACGCGCGATGATGACCTGCTGGACTTCAGTCGCACCTTCGTAAATGCGCAGTGCTCTGATTTCACGATACAACATTTCCATCGGATGGCCGACTTTGACACCCAGACCGCCATGTAACTGGACGCAGCGATCAATCACACGTTGGGCGGACTCTGTGGCGAACATTTTGGCCATGGCGGCTGATTTTGTAGTCCGTTGTTTCAAAACGTCGCGTTCCCACGCTGCCCGGTAAATGAGTAAGGTTGAGGCATCAATCTCTGTGCTCATTTCACCAATCGCCGCCTGTGTGATTTGAAGATCTGCGAGTGTGGCGCCAAACATCTGGCGTGAGGTGGCGCGCGCGATCCCCATGTCGAGAGCGGCTTCGGCAAAGCCCAAGGCCGCTGCGCCAACTGAGGCACGAAAAACATCAAGGTTTTGCATAGCAACTTTGAAACCCTTGCCTGCGTCACCGATACGTTGACTGACAGGTATATCGCAATCAGTAAATGTCAGCGTACCAATCGGGTGGGGGGCACAGACATCAAAGCGTTCTGAGACCTTTAACCCTGGGGTGTTGGCATCTACGACAAACGCCGTGACACCTTCGGCTTCGTCATGCTCAACCTGAGCAAAGACGGTGTAAAAGTTAGCAATGTCGGCATTTGAAATCCATGTTTTGACACCATTGAGCCGATATCCCTGAGTGGTGCGCGTCGCACGCGTGGTCATCGCGGCCACATCTGAGCCCGCGTCGGGTTCAGAAAGTGCAAAGGCTGCTAGCATTTTTCCAGAGGCTACATGGGGTAAGTATTTTTGCTTGAGTGCCTCTGAACCAAACAGTGAGATGGGGCCGCTTCCCAAGCCCTGCATCACAAAAGAAAAATCCGCCAGACCATCATAATAGCCGAGCACCTGACGCAGCAGACAGACACTGCGGGAATCGAGTTCTTTGAGTGCGCCACCGTACTCTGCGGGGACACAATAACGCAACCAGCCTGCGTCTCCCAATTGTCGTGTGAGGTTGACGCAATGTTCGTCGACGTTGCCCAAGTGGACCCGATTGGTGAGTGCGGCGGCGGCCCACCCTTTGATGTCCGTATATAGCGCGCGATGGCTGTCGTCGAAAAATGGTAACTTCAAAGAATCAGGATTAAACATATCAACGATTTCCTAAGAGATCAAATTTCATCTGGACATAGCGCGTCGGAATCTCTAGACGCGCAAAATACACAACATCGTCATTGACGCAGGCGAAACGACGGAGCTCGGCGACCGGGGCAGACAAAGGCAGATGCAAGGCTTCAGCCGAGTCCGCACCTGCTTCGATAATAGTCAGTAATTGTTCCGCATGGGTCAGTGTTTCACCATGTAATTCATCCAACACAGGGGCAATGGTGGAATGTCGGTAACGTGTTGGGTGCTGCCGATAGATATCACGTTCGAGATAGACCTCGGTGTAGCAAAACGGACCAGATGCGGTTGTGTGGATGCGTCTCAGATATTGAAAGCGGCCGCTGGTTGCGTAAGGACACGCCATCCCAAGCAGTGGAAGGGGAACATCAGCATTAGACTCCATCAAGGTCGTGGTGCCGAGCTCTTTGGATAGCGCAACAGTGTCAGCCCACGTTTTTGGGAGCGTGAGTTTGTGCGTCTCTGGAATGTCTTCATTGACATATGTGCCTGAGCCTCTGGAGCGGTGAATCAAGCCCTCGCGCTCTAATAAACCAAAGGCCTGTCTGACGGTTGCCCGTGAGACGCCTAAGGTGTCGACCAGCGACTCAAGGGCCGGAACTTGGTGACCACGCGGCCAGACGCCGCGCTCGATATTACGTCGCACGATCGCGGCCACCTGCAGGTACAGAGGCTGTGGACTTCTCGCATAGAGGAGGCCGGGCGCTTGTTTCATGCGTGTGTGGCCAAGAGAGCATCCGCCATTTCGCGTAATTTATTTTTTTGGATTTTGACAGCATTGGCGCTTTCGACTGAGGGAAAAACAGACACGACTTCAAAGCGCACGGGTACCTTGTAGCCAGCCATCAAGCGCTTACAGGCCTGCGTCCACGCGATGGGATCGGCTTGTGCGCCATCTTTCAATATCACAAAGGCAACCGGCAAAATTTTGGTGCCCAAGGTCCCACCCACGACCTGACAGGCTTTGACACCTGGAAGCTTTTCAACCGCCTGTTCGATTTCGGCAGGATTGACGAGAAAACCTGAGAGCCGCATGGAGTCACCCATGCGCGTTTGAAAGACAAACTGGCGTTCACTGACGGCATAGCCCAGATCGCCCGTTTTGAAAAAACCGTCAGCGGTCATGGCACGCGCGGTTGCCTCGGGCTGGTCGAGATAGCCGACCATACGGCTGGGGCTGAAAATTTCAATTTCGCCAGACTCGCCTTGTTTCAACACCTGTCCCGTCTCGGGATCTGAGGTTCTCACGCGGGCGTCAGGGTGAATCAACTGCCCACCAGAGAGGTAGCGCACGCTGATATCTCCCTGACTTGCGTCTGTGGGTTGTGCTGCGACCAAGGCTTGTAGTTCGCTTGACCCATATAGTCCTGTGAGTGCAACGCCATTGCGCTCAGCTTGTTCGAGCAAGCTGTTAATGGCGGGAGAAAAACTGGCAAAGCCAAATAATTGGCAGCTTTCAAAGTCTGAGGCAGACGGGGCTGTTTCGAAAAGTTTCAAAATAGATTCGTTATTCGCATAGGTATGCGTGACACGATGCTTGCGGATTTGCGCAAGGGTGCTGTGCGTATCGGAGACGGGTTCGCTGACGGTCGTACACCCCGTCACGAGTCCGCCTGTCAGCGTCGCAAAACCAAAGGCACCGCAAAAAGGTGCGCTTGCCAAAATACGACTGTCAGCACCGTAGCCGTACACCTGTTGCATCACGTCGCCGTGCTTGATCAGCGTTGCCTGATCATGCAGAACAAATTTTGGCAGCGATGTCGTCCCTGAGGTGGTGAAGCACAGCACGCCAGCGTTACCAAAGGCCGGGGGCGGCGCGCAAGGTGTATCGAGTAAGGTGTTGTAACCCAATACCTTATAGCCGCGTGCCGCAATGGCTTGCGTGGCAGCGCTCTGCGTATCGCCAAGGGTGATGATGGCGCGCAAGCGCGACAAGACTTCTGTGGGGACGTCAGCCAAAATGTCTGCAAACGCAATCCCTTTAAAGTCGGGCCACATTAAGAGCCAGTCCGCTTTGCCACGACCGATAATATCCGCGACTTCTTGGCTGCGAAAACGCGTGTTGACAGCCAGCACAGTGGCGCCGAGATGGGCGCACGCTAAAAATGTTTGCAGCCAAGCCAGACAGTTAGGTAACCAGACCGCCACCCGATCATTCGGTCCTATGCCCAATTGGACAAGATTGCCAGCCAGTTGCAAGGACTGCGCATGCAAGGCGGCAAAGCTGGTGGGAACGTCCTGATCTATCAATGCTAGGTGCTGGCCATGGCTCTGGGCCAATGCGGCCATGCGCTCGTAAAAAAACATAGGTTGCCTCGGGTAGACTTTGTGCAGCAATAGACTGTGTACTGCTATAGTGATCAAATAGAACTATTACTATAGTACTTATTTACGTACTTTTGATTTAAGTTTCACATATGAAAAACGCCTCACCGAATGCGTTCATCGACAGGAGCAAGATCCAATGAAATCAACAAAATTTGTTATCCGCGCCATTGCAGCTGCACTCGCGTTAGGCGCTGCGACCTTCGGCGTCGCTCACGCGCAAAGCTTTCCTAACCGTCCGCTCACTTTGGTGGTCCCTTACCCCACCGCTGGTGCCGCTGATATATTTGGTCGTTCGATTGCCCAAGCGATGGAGGCCACGCTTAAACAGAACGTGATTGTTGAAAACAAGCCGGGTGCTGCGGGTAACGTTGGTTTAACCTTTGTGGCGCGAAGTAAGCCTGATGGCTATACGATTGGTTTAGGCACGATTGGTTCGCAGGCAATTAATCAATTCATTTACAGCCAGATGCAGTTTGATCCTGCAACGGATTTAGTGCCGATCGCCTTGGTGTCTACTACACCAAACGTGCTGGTCGTGTCAGCAACCTCCCCCTGGAAAAACCTTGGGGATGTTCTGGCCGCTGCTCGCGCAGCCGGTAAGGACAAGAAACTGAGTTACGGGACACCCGGTATTGGTTCTTCGCCCCACCTGACAGGTGCGTACTTAGAAGCGATGGCTGGCGTGGAACTGCTGCACGTTCCCTTTAAAGGGGTCTCAGCCTCTATGCCTGCATTGATCGGTGGTCAGATTGATCTGCTGTTCGATAACTTGTCAGGTTCGATCGCTCAGATCAAAGACGGCTCACGTGTGCGCGGTATTGCCGTGACCTCACTTGAACGTTCGCCCATGTTGCCGACGTTGCCTAGTTTTGCAGAGGGCGGTGTTAAAGGTTTTGATGTCACTGCTTGGTTTGCGATTTATGCACCTAAGGGCACGCCACAACCTGTCATGGACAAGCTGATCGAAGCTGCGCGCGAGGGCTTGAAATCAGAAAAAGTTATTCAGGCCTATGAGCGTCTAGCAGCGGTTCCTGGCAATCTGTTTGGACCTGACTTGGCTAAATTTGAAGCAGCTGAGCGGGCTAAATGGGGTAAGTTGATCAAAGATCGCGACATCAAGGCAGAATAAAATGAAAGGCACCACAGCACTTGTGACCGGCGCAAGCCGCGGAATTGGTCGCGCTGTGGTGCAGTCACTGATTGAGGATGGCTACGAGGTCATCAACTTCAGTCGGACTGCACCCGCACAGCTATTGCCCGGCGAAATTTTTGAATCAGTGGATTTGGGTGACCCTAAACGCGCGCGCGAAGCCGCTTTTGACTGGGCGGCTAAAAAAGACATACTGAGTCTCGTCAATAACGCTGGCATGATCCATGTCGGCAAGATCGAGGACATCACGCTTGAGCAAATCGATGACATGCTGTCGCTCAACATGATCGCACCCTTAATCATGTTGCAGGCTGTTTTGCCAGCAATGCGGGCCAACAAGTTTGGTCGCGTCGTCAATATTGGCAGTCGTGCTGCACTTGGCAAATCCGGACGAACCATTTACGGCGGGACTAAAGCCGGTCTGGCGGGCATGACGCGCACATGGGCACTGGAGACTGCAGCTGATGGCATTACGGTCAACGCGATCGCACCAGGTCCCGTTGCGACTGAATTGTTTATCAACAGTAATCCGCCGGACTCACCTCAGACCAAAAAGATTGCAGCGTCGGTTCCCGTGGGTCGCTTTGGCGAACCAGAAGAAATCGCCCATGCCGTCCGGATGTTGCTCGATCGCAAAGCAGGCTTTATCACGGGACAGCTTTTATATGTCTGTGGTGGGATGTCCGTTGGTCTGAGCACCTAAGGCGCTCAGCCTTGGCGGATCGCTTCAAATTTCTTGTCGTGCATGACTTCCTCGACGGACTGTCCTGCACGAACAGCCTGCACCATGCCGTCCTGACGGGCGGCAATGCGCTGGCCTAGTTCGATAACGGCTTCGATTTTGTCGGCAGGGATAAAGACCGTGCCGCAGCGATCTGCAATGACATAGTCATTTTCGTGCACAGTCACACCCGCCATCTGCACCGGATTGCCTGAGTCAATCTGAATAATACGATTGCGTGCGCTAATCATCGTGACGCCACGGCCATAGACTGGGTAGCCAATCGACTCGCTGCCCTCGATATCGCGGCTCACGCCATCAATCACTGAGCCGCGAATTCCTTTCATCTTGGAGGCGTTTGCCAAGATATCGCCCCAGCAGGAAATCCCTTCGGGACCACCCGCAATGACGAGGATCCTGTCCTCCGTTGTAATACTGGTGATGACAGGCGTGATCAGATGAACAGTGGGCGTGGTGCCTTGTTTAGGACCTAATAAGATCGTTGCAGCACGGCCAACGATTTTTGGACAGTTCCATAAAGGTCTTAAACCAAACGTCGCACCGGGCAGTCCCATAAAGTCCAGTGCATCAGACACTGTATTGGAGTCCAGTTGCTCAAGGTCACGCAAAATTGCAGCAGAATTTGTCATCGTTTTTCTCTTAGTCAATGCGATATTAATCAAGCTGAATATTGGCGGCTTTAGCGACAGTTTGCCATTTTTTAATTTCGGCTGCGATAAAGGCTGCAGTTTGCTCTGGCGTCATGTTCATTGGCTCAAACGCCATTTCAGCCAAGCGGGCAACATAGTCAGGATTGGTAACAATTTTTTGATTCCACTCACGCAGTTTGGTTTGAATCGCAGCAGGCGTTTTGACTGGGACGGCGATGCCCCACCATGAGCTTGAGACGATTTCAGGCATGCCGAGCTCGGCAAAGGTCGGGACATTTGGTAATGGCTTGAGTCGGCTGGTGTGCGCAACAGCCAGTGGCTTGAGCTTGCCCTCGGTAATCTGTGCTTGAAAGGTGCTCAGATCATTGACATTGAGCGTGACTTCGCCGCGCAACACGGCCAAGGTCGCAGGTGCGCCGCCCTTGTAGGGGACATGCATGAGTTCAATACCGGTCTTGGTACGGAAAAGTTCTGCACCCATTTGCACGATGCTGCCAGTGCCAGCCGACGAGTAGCTCAGCTTGCCTGGATCTTGTTTGGCCAGCGTGATGAGTTCGGTGACGCTATTGACCGGAACGGTTGGGCCGACCACCAAAAGATGAGGTGCATCTGCGATCAGACCGATCATTGAAAAGTCACGCTGAAAGTTGTAAGGCACTTTCTTTTGCACAACTTCGTTGATGACGCTCGTACTGGCTGTACTAAAAAGAATGGTGTAGCCGTTTGGTTCGGCCCGCACTGCATTCTGCGTACCAATGATGCCGGCAGCCCCCGCCATATTTTCTACGACAACAGGCTGACCAGCTAGCTTTGAAAGTTGCTGCGCGTACAGACGAGCCACGATATCGGTTGGACCTCCCGCAGGGAAAGGGACGATCAGTTGAAGTTGGCGGCTCGGATAAGGGGCGGGCGTTTGTGCCTGCGCCACGCCCTGGGCCATGCCCATGACAGCAATGGATGCAGCAAGCCATTTAATCAGGCGAAATGTTTTCATGTGTAACTCCGTTAAAGGCTGGTTGATTGGTCTAGGGGCGTGATGCAGGATGCAAAGTCGATCTGTGAACGGATGAAGCGTCCACTGTGCAAGCTATAGGATAATCTGTCAAAACCTGTTTTTGACATCTCTGTAGAACAAGCCCACACGCCATTTTCCAAATATCGCGCAATCGCTTGCTCAAGGTGTTGTGCACTCAGTTCAGGAAAGAAGGGTTGAACATGGGATGCAAGGATTGCGGGTGTCTGTGCATGCATCCAGGTTTGGAGTGTGCGCAGCACATTGTTGAGTGCAGTAAATGCCACATGATGTTTAGCCCACCCATCGCGTGAACAAATCAGTGTTGTGTAAACAGTCGGTCCGCGTGTGTAGCCCGCATACAGTACTTGATATGCAGGGTCGTACAGAAGCTCGCTGGCAAGCGGTTCAAAGACTTGTGCGATATCGAGTGTGCCTGCTTTGAGTGCTTGGATTTGCTCAGGCATGCTCAGGCCGCGTATGAGTGCGGCCTCTATTTCCGGGACACTGAGTCCCAAGTCGCGCAAGTCTGCTTGCAGGCACAACCAAGGTGTCGGGACTTCTGAGACCTGCGCGAGGCGGAGCTGCCTCAGTTGTGCGAGCTCAAAACGTCCGAGCGTTTTTTTTCCAACTAAAAAAAATGGATCTCGCGAGACGACCTCGCCAAAACATAAGAGGGCTTGTCCGTTGGAGGGCGTGGAGTCATGATCTTTCATGACACGCATCGGACCACCCCAGGTTAAGTCCACAGTGCCATTTTTAACCGCATCGATAGCGCCGCCAGGTGAGCCGGGCGGCAACCAATTGAGCTCAAGTCCCGCCTGCTCAGCAAGCCCGATCGTTTTAAGCAAATAAAACGGCGTATAAAAAATAGCTCTAAAGTTTTCGGCGAGCGTAAGCGTCATGTCGGACAACGGTTAATCCTTGATGCCGGTAATTGAGGCGACCATGGCACGCGGATCACGCATAGGCCAACGACCGCTTGCTGCGTGACTAATAAAATTGCCCACAATAAGATTGAACGCATCGGGCATTTCGATGTTCATGGTGTGACCGCAATTTGGCAAAATTGCCAAGGCAGCAGAGGGAATCGTTTCCTTGAGCATCAACCCAGGTTTCAAGCAAGGCCAGTCTTCATCTCCGTTCAAAATCAGTGTAGGTACAGTCAGCTTAGCGAGCTGGTCTTTTAGGTTGTAAAGAGAGGGTCGCTCACGCTGCACGCCAAGTTGTGTATTGGCCGAGCCGAGTGCAGAATGACCGTAAAACTGCTGCTTAAACTCATCAAAGCCGTGAGGATCTGCACGCTCAAAGGAGAGGCGAGTTGGGCCGTGGGCATACTTGTCCACAAAGGCTTTCATGCCTTGGGTGAGCAACATGTCGGCGCTGGCTTCTGCTTCCTTTTTAAACTGTTCTTGCTGCTCGAGTTCGGCACCATAGCCGCAACCTGCCACACACAAGGACAGTGCGCGATTAGGATGTTGTAAACCAAAGTGCAGTGTGGCAAAGCCGCCCATCGACAAGCCGACAATGTGTGCCTTGTCAATTTTCAAATGATCCATCACAGCGATGATGTCTGCGACGGCACGGTTTTGTGAATACGATGAAATCTCGGGTGGGACGGAGGAGGGTGGGTAGCCACGTGCGTTGTAGGTGATGACTTGATATTGACGCGCGAAGTGACGGACTTGTGGTTCCCAGCTCTCTTTGTGTCCGGCAAACTCATGAACAAAAATAATTGGGGTGCCCGAGCCATAGGTTTCGTAGACTAATTCAACGCCATCGTCAGTTTTTACGGTCAACATGAAGTTCTCCTAAGAAGGGGTCTAGCTTGGCATGAGGATGTCAGCAGCGTCAAGAGATCATGGTTGTTTTTGGTGTTTTGCGCTTGAGGGGCACTGTGCTGTGCAAGACCGTCAGCGCAGCCAAGCCCAACGCAGATGCCTTCGCACCAACAACGCCCCTGTCTGAGCCCCACCGGGGCGAGTTCGGGCGTTGTGCGAAGGCATCAAGGCGGGCGCAGGGAAGTCCGGGCAACGCCCGGACCCAGCACCGGTCTTGCACAGCACAGTGCCCCTCAAGCGCAATGCGTGATACTGCTGATCTCGGTCAAGTGATGGGCTTACTTTTTTTATTTAGAAATGTGGCAAATGCTTCTTGTGCTTCGGCGGACTTTAGGCGCTCATTGAAGTGCGCCCATTCGTAGTCGAAGGCTGCATGTATTTGTGGGCGAAGGCTGTGCTTGAGCATGCGTTTGGATGTTTGTAGGGCCTCGGGTGGGAGGGACGCTAGCTCGTTTGCAGTGTTTAGGGCGGTTTGAAGTGCTTGGCCGGGTGCGCATAGCCCGGTGATGAAGTCGGCCTCCAGTGCTTCTTTAGCTGAGAAGGGGCGACCACGTAATAACCAGTCTGTGGCACGACGCGTCCCGACGATCTGTGCCATCAGCATGCTCGAAGCACCCTCAGGGCATAGGCCTAGGGGCACGAAGGGGATTTTGAAGGTGACGTTATCGGCAGCGTAGATAAAGTCGCAGTGTTGCAGCATCGTGACGCCGATGCCTATTGCACTGCCTTCGATCGCGGCGACGATGGGACGGTCACAGTCCACCAGACTGCGTAGAAATTTGATCCCAGCACTATCTCCGTCTGGTCGTGGAGTTTGAAAATCTTTGAGATCATTGCCAGCCGTGAAATAGTGGTTAGCACCCGTCAGTACGATGGCTCGGATATTGTTGTCATCGCGCACGGCCAAAATTTGCTCGGCCAGGCCGAGGTAGGTCGCAATATCCAAGGCATTGCGACGCTCGGGGCGATTGATCGTGAGCGTGAGCACGCCGTTGTGTTTTTCCGCCAGGACAGTTGGAGTCATCGAGAGATTTCCGAAATTGAAAACGTGAGTGACAGTTGTAGCGCAAATTGGACGAATCAGCTTCGTCACATAAAAAGGCCCACCGAAGTGGGCCTCTGTTCCGTTAGAACACTGTGGACTTAGTCCTTGCTGCCGCCCACGATGCCAAGGATGGCAAGCAGGTTAGCAAAGACGTTGTAGACGTCCAGGTAGATCGCCAAGGTGGCCGATACATAGTTGGTTTCGCCGCCATTCACAACACGCTGCAGGTCGATCAGCATAAAGGCCGAGAAAATAACAATCGCCAGCACAGAGATCGTGAGCATCAGCGCAGGAATCTGTAAGAAGACGTTAGCGATGCCCGCAAGCAGCAGAACAACCACACCGACAAACATGAACTTGCTCAAGCCTGAGAGATCGCGTTTGATCGATGTTGCCAACGTGGCCATTGTGCCAAAGACTACAGCGGTGCCACCAAAGGCAAACATCACCAAGGAGGTGCCATTGCTCATACCAAGAACAAAACCAAGCATGCGCGAAAGCATCAGACCCATAAAGAACGTGAACAACAACAACAGTCCGACGCCTAAGGAGTTTTCTTTATTTTTCTCAATGGCGAACATTAAACCGAAGGCGCCCACAAGAAAAACGATCATCGTGATGCCAGGGCTGGTGGCCATGACTTGGTTAAGACCGCTATACATGCCAACGGCGGCGCCGATGACGGTGGGAATCAGTGAGAGAGCTAACAACCAATAGGTGTTGCGCAGAACCCGGTTGCGCACGACCTCGACTGGTCCCGTTTGGTAGGGGCTGCGTGATAATGTGGAGCGCGGATCATTCATTTCATTTTCCTTTCTCATAAATTGGACCCTAACTGTAGGTGAAGCCTAAACAGTCCATGAGTCTATGACCGAAAGCATACCTTACAGTTCCCTGAAAGGCTAGATTTCCTGCAAAATATGAGGATATTTTAGTCCTTGGGCCCAAGCGTGTTCTGCAAGGAGTATGACTTGAGGTCGTGACCGGCGGCTTGGTAACTCCGCCAACGCTGACGGGCCGCCTCTTTGTCTTCGGCTTCGTCCGAAACAATTTCGAGTACACGCTCGAGTGGCCCACAGGTCGGTGGGCACGCGTCATCAAGGTTCAGTAACCACGTATCTGGTGACATGCCCTCAAGGGTGCGTGCTAAGTCTTTGTTGACTAGCACGATGGGTGTTTGAGGGGCCAAGGGATCATCTGCCCAAACATGCGGAACAAAGGCGGCCTCATCGACTGCCCAGAGTTTTTGATCGAACTGACGGAGTCGGTCGAGGTCGCTTGCGTAGACCACCAACTTTTGGCCTGCCAGATACTGTTTGAGAGTCGTCTGGCAGGCTTGCGTGATGCGTTCCGTTGCGCCAAAGGCAAAATTTATGCGCGCCATTTGTCTAGATCAGGCTTGATTAAGCAGATATTGGACTAACAATGGCACGGGTCGCGCTGTCGAACCCTTTTCCTTGCCGCCCCGCCACGCTGTGCCTGCGATATCAAGGTGTGCCCAACTGTAAGCTTTGGCAAAGCGAGACAAGAAACACGCTGCAGTGACCGCACCTGCAGGTGGACCCCCGATGTTGGCCATGTCAGCAAAATTTGACTTCAGTTGATCTTGATACGCCTCGTCAAGCGGCATACGCCATGCAGGATCGAGCGCTTGTTTACCCGCGGCAAGCAAGGCTTCGGCCAATGCGTCGTCCGTTGAGAAGAGTCCGGAGTTGACGCCACCCAAGGCCACAACGCACGCACCTGTCAATGTTGCGATATCAATGACTGCGGAGGGCTTGAAACGCTCGGCATAAGTCAAGGCATCACACAACACCAGGCGTCCTTCGGCGTCTGTGTTCAAAATTTCGATCGTCTGACCCGACATGCTGGTGACCACATCGCCAGGCTTGTTGGCGGTACCACTTGGCATGTTTTCACAGGCAGGAATGAGGCCTATGACCTCGCCGGCAATCTCAATCTGTGCGATGGCACGAAAAGTCCCCAGAACACTTGCAGCACCACACATATCGAATTTCATTTCGTCCATCGTGCCTGCAGGTTTGATAGAGATGCCACCCGAGTCAAAGGTAATGCCTTTGCCCACTAAAACAATCGGTCCTTTATCTTTGGAACTTTTCGTGGTCTTTTTGGCGCTGTCTGTGCCCTTGTAATGCAGCACAATAAAGCGCGGTGGCTCTGCTGAGCCTTTGGCTACGGATAAAAAAGAGCCCATGCCGAGTGCTTCGATTTGCTTGCGATCAAGTACGCTGACTTTGATACTTTTAAACTCGCGACCGAGTTTTTTTGCAGTATCACCGAGGTAAGTGGGTGTGCACAAATTGCCAGGCATATTGCCAAGCGTGCGGGCGAGTGACATGCCTTGAGAGAGGGCAGCCCCTTCTTTGAGACCTTGTTGTGCGGATGCTTGATCAGTCTTAGTCACCAAAATCGAGATTTTTTTAAGTTTGGGACGTGCTTCAGGATCTGGTTTGCCGAAACTCATGTCGTAGTGGTAGGTGGCTTCGCCAGCGGCTGACGCAGCGATGAGCGAGCGCTCTCGCGGTGTACTCGCACCATAAACAATACCTGACAGGCCTGAGGTGCCCTCCGTCAAGCGTGTTTGGACGCAAACGTTAGCAAAAGCGCGCTCTGCTTGCGCTTGAACCTTGGCCTTAAAGTCAGCTTGTTTACCGAGGCCGACCAACACAACGCGTGTAGCCGTCACACCCGTTAAGTCGCGTAATACGAGCGTGCTGCCGGGCTTTGCCTGAAACTCGCTTTTTACGACTGCACGGACAGCGCCTTGGCTCGCCCGGTCGATGATGTCTGCGGTTGTGCTGAGAACACCGTCACTAAAAACGCCGATCGCGAGCGCTGCCGTTTTGATTTGATGGGGAGAGACGGTGACGAGCGTGCTGAAATCCATAGGTCCTGCCTGTTGATAAATGAGATGAAATGAACTTTCTAATGTATGGATTATCTCGCATGTTTTGTGCGGATGGTTGAATCTAAATGATGGTTTAAGTGTGCGCGCTTATTTTATTAATGGTTAATTAAGCGTTCTAGCTGCGTTTTATTCTAAAAAGCTATTTATAATGTATTCTATATTACTTATTGTCACATTCTGAAGAAGGTCAATATGAATTTGCAACAGTTTCGTTTTGTCCGTGAAACCATCCGCAGGGATTACAACCTGACCGAGGCGGCACGTAGCTTGTTTACCTCGCAACCGGGCGTATCCAAGGCCATTTTAGAGTTTGAGGATGAGCTTGGCGTGCAGATTTTTGAGCGACACGGCAAGCGAATCAAGGGTCTGACCAAGCCCGGCAAGGCGGTGGCGCAAGTGGTCGAGCGCATCATGCAGGAAATCGATAATCTCAAAAAAGTCAGTGATGAGTTTGCCAGACGGGACGAGGGGAGTCTGGTGATTGCCTGCACGCACACGCAAGCCCGGTATGTCCTACCTAAGGTCATACCGGCTTTTCGTCAACATTTCCCTAAAGTGCATCTTTCCCTCGCGGAGGGCAGCCCTCCGCAGCTTGCGCAAATGGTACTGAGTGGGCAGGCAGACCTCGCGGTGGCAACAGAATCTTTGGCGTTGACACCTGGTCTTGAGACCTTGCCTTGCTATATCTGGGAGCACGCTGTTGTCGTCAAATCTGATCATCCACTGGCCGCATTTGCTCTCAAAAAGGGTTTTGAACTCACGCTCGAGCACCTCGCGAGTTACCCCATTGTGACGTATGACAAAGCTTTTTCTGGTCGACTGTCGATTGATCGGGCCTTTGAGGCGCAGGGTATCCGACCTGATGTAGTGCTGGAGGCGATTGATGCGGATGTGATTAAAACCTACGTGGATGTTGGCTTGGGGATTGGCATTATCGCGGGGATGGCCTATGAACCCGCTCGTGATAGCCATCTGGTGAGTTTGCCTGCGGGTCACTTATTTGGAAAGCAAATAACAAAGGTTGCTCTGAAGTCTGGCGTATTTTTACGTGATTACGTGTATACGTTTATATCAATGCTGAACCCGGAGTTGGATGCAGAGCGGGTGCGCAGCTTGATTGAAAACAAACAAGAATGAGTATTATTACGCTTGCTATTTAAATAAGAATCATTATCATTTAGTCTGTTGCGAACTAAAAGGAACAGACATGATTTCAGTACTCAGCAGCACAGGACTGCAGACCCCTGCACTCAGCGCGGTGGTAGTTGGTGCAGATCGCCTGGGCAATATCCCAAATCTTCTCCGTGGTCACAATATTGCAATTACCCACCACATCAGCGGCAGGGATCCCGCGCATCAAAAAAAGACTCTGGCACTGCCCAGCGGGACGCAAGTTGTGATTCTATTAACGGACTTTTTAGGCCATAACGTGATGAAAACATTCAGGAATGCGGCTCAAAAGTCTGGGATAAAAGTAGTGGCGTGCCGGCGCTCAGTCTGCGCCATGCAGCAAGCACTCGAGCAATGTGGCTTGTGTCAGTGCGCAGGATCAGCGCGATGCGAGCAGGGTCGGGTCTAGGCGACGGGCGCCCGTGTAACGGGCTGTCCAATAGCGTTGTGTCATATCTTCTATACGCACAACGCTTCCACGGGTAGGGGAGTGCACAAACTTATCCTTACCGAGATAGACACCCACATGGGAAAAGCGGGTTCCTAAGGTATTAAAAAAGACAAGATCGCCGACTTGGAGGTCTTTCTTGTTGATGGTGTCACCATACTTGGCGATGTCATCGGAACGGGGTGGCAATTTGAGTCCAAGTGAGCGCTGAGCAGAGTAAACAACCAACCCGCTGCAATCAAAACCTGTTTCAGGTGACTTACCGCCCCATTTGTAACGAATCCCTAACTGACTGAGCGCTTGATTGGCAAGAGGGTGATTAATTTCTCCCAGGCCCGCTACATACTGTGGACCTACTGCGAAGGCGCCGATCGGATCTGAGGCGTTTCGCCAATCCAAACCCGCACGCTTTCCTGAGCCATACTGAGCGCAACCCGCCAACACTGCCACACTTAGGCATGCAACCGCTATCCGCACGCTCGAGAGCATGCGCGATAGCGCAGACATGAATGAGTGCGGACAATTGTTAACAATCATTGTTTGGGATCACACATATAAAGGTCAAACACTAGTAAATTTTATGATCATAAAAGGAAAAAAACACCTTTGGAAAGGCTCGTGAAAGCTTGATCTGCAACAATAGTAGTACAAAAAGCCTCAAAATTCCAAAAAAAACAGTTGGAGACAGCCATGCAGGTGATCAAAAGCACTCACCACAGCTCCCTAAATGACAGGGATCAATTCTGGTCGAACGAGGCGCAGCTTGTCCATTGGGAAACACCCTTTAAGCAGGTATTAGACTTTTCTAACCCCCCATTTGCCAAGTGGTATGTGGGCGGCAAGACAAATTTATGCTTTAACGCAGTCGATCGCTGGCTAGATACCCAAGCGGATCAGCCTGCCCTGATTTGGGTCTCGACCGAAGTTGATCAAGAGCAAATCTTTACGCGCCGCCAGCTTTACAAGGAAGTCAACGCGGTGGCTGCCATGTTGGTCGCACAGGGGGTCGGGCAGGGTGATCGTGTCCTAATTTACATGCCGATGGTGCCAGTAGCATTGTTTGCAATGCTGGCTTGTGCGCGTTTAGGGGCGATTCACTCCGTGGTATTTGGTGGCTTTGCCTCTGTCAATCTGGCACAGCGGATCGATGATGCCTCCCCAAAGGTCATTATTTGTGCAGATGCGGGCTCACGCGGCGGCAAAGTAACTCCATATAAGCCTCTGATGGACAAGGCGATTGCGTTGTCGACGCGTCCACCCGAAAAGGTGATCGTCGTCAATCGCGGGTTGTACCCGTTTGAGCCCATTGCAGGACGTGATCTGGACTATGACACCCTAAGAGAGGCGTTTGAGGGCGCGGAGGTGCCGGTCACTTGGCTGGAGTCGTCTTCGCCGAGCTACGTGCTGTACACCTCCGGTACCACCGGAAAGCCAAAGGGCGTTCAGCGGGATACGGGCGGATATACGGTTGCGCTGGCGTCTTCGATGCGGCGTATTTTTAACGGCAAACCTGGCGATACCTATTTTTGTACCAGCGATATCGGTTGGGTGGTGGGTCATTCCTACATTGTCTACGGTCCCTTAATTGCCGGTCAGACCACGATCTTGTATGAGGGCACACCAGTCCGCCCAGATGGGGGGATTCTCTGGAGCCTAGTTGAGCGTTTCAAAATCAACACCATGTTTTCAGCCCCAACTGCGATTCGCGTACTGAAAAAGCAAGATCCTGCATTACTCAAAAAATATGATCTCTCCAGCTTGCGTGCGCTGTATATGGCAGGCGAACCCTTAGATGAGCCGACCGCGCAGTGGATTGCGGAGGGTTTGGGTAAACCGATTATTGATAACTACTGGCAAACCGAAACGGGTTGGCCGATTTTGGCAGGCCAGCCTGGCATTGAAGATGTCCAGACGAAGTTCGGTAGCCCATCTTTTCCGGTCTATGGTTTCGATGTCCGCGTGCTCAATGAGCAAACAGGCGAGGATTTGGGACCCGGTGAAAAGGGCGTGGTGGCCATCGTTCCTCCTTTGCCTCCTGGTGCCATGACTACCATCTGGGGCGATGATGCCCGCTTTGTGGATACCTATTTTTCCTCGATTCCTAATCGCAAGGTGTATTCGACCTTTGATTGGGGACTGTTCGACAAAGAAGGTTATTGGTTCATTTTGGGACGCACCGACGACGTCATTAATGTGGCCGGGCACCGCTTGGGGACCAGAGAAATAGAAGAATCGATCAATAGTCATCCCGCGGTGGCTGAGTCGGCCGTAGTGGGGATTGACGATTCGCTTAAGGGTCAGGTCGCTGTAGGATTTGTTGTATTGCGCGATCCGACTTTGTACGCCGATGCAGCTGCCAATATGAAGCTCGAGGGTGACATCATGAAATTGGTTGATGAGCAGCTCGGTCCTGTTGCAAGACCTGCCCGAGTTCGTTTTGTGACAGCACTACCCAAAACGCGGTCTGGTAAAGTTCTGCGTCGAGCCATTGTGGCGGTCTGCGAAGGACGTGATCCAGGCGACCTCACCACAATTGAAGACCCAATCGCACTTGAACAAATAAAGGATTCACTATGAAAACCAAAGTTGTATTGACCGATGCAGATGTTTCACTGATTCTCGAGGCTGCAAAGGCCCATGCCCACCAAAACAAATGGGCTGTGACGATCGCCGTGGTAGATGACGGAGGCCATATGCTTGGCATGCAGCGTCTGGATGGAGCCAACACAATTTCTGCCTATATCGCACCTGCCAAGGCACATACCGCCGCGATGGGCGCCCGTGAATCCAAGATTTACGAAGATGTCATTAATAAAGGACGCATGTCCTTTTTGTCCGCACCTCTGTTGCAGGGCATGCTTGAAGGCGGCTTGCCGATTCTAGTGGACGGTGTGACGATTGGTGCTGTCGGCGTGTCAGGTGTGCAGTCCAATGAGGATGCGCAGATTGCCGCTGCCGGAATTGCTGCATTGAAACTTTAACAGTCAGTTTTAAAATTTAAACTTTGTGATTAAGTTCTATTGATAAAAACCCCACTTCCTAACGGATGAAAGAGGAGACTCCCTTTTATGTCTAATTCGATTGAATCAACAATGGTTGAGACGCGTGTTTTTCCACCTCCAGCAGACTTTGCCAACCAAGCGAATGTCTCTCAGGCGGCTGGCTATCAGGCTTTGCTTGAGGAGTCCGATCGGGACCCGGAAGGTTTTTGGGGGCGCTTGGCGCGTGAGGAGCTGCTCTGGAACAAACCTTTTACCAAGGTGCTGGACGAATCACGCGCGCCTTTCTATGAATGGTTTGGTGACGGCGAGCTCAACGTTTCTGCAAACTGTCTCGATGTCAATCTGAAAAATGGCAATGCCAACAAGGTTGCGATCATTTTTGAGTCTGACAGCGGCGAGGTTCAAAAAGTCACTTACCAGCAGCTGTACGAACGCGTGTGTCAGTTTGCAAATGGCTTGAAATCGCTTGGTTACAAGGCCGGTGATCGTTCCATTATTTATATGCCTATGTCTGTCGAGGCTGTTGTCGCGATGCAGGCATGCGCTCGACTCGGGATCACGCACTCGGTGGTGTTTGGTGGTTTTTCATCCAAAAGTTTGCATGAGCGAATTACCGACGTAGGTGCGACGCTCGTGATCACCGCAGACGAGCAAAAACGCGGTGGCAAGGCGATACCGCTCAAGCCTGCGGTCGACGAGGCCCTTGGTATGGGCGGTTGCGAGGCTGTGCAACATGTCGTCGTTTACAAGCGTACGGGTGGCAAGATTGCCTGGGACGACAGGCGTGACGTTTGGATGCATACGTTGTCGGAAAACCAGGCAAAAGACTGTCCAGCTGTGCCTGTCAATGCGGAGCATCCGCTATTTATTTTGTATACCTCGGGCTCCACAGGCAAACCTAAGGGTGTGCAACACTCCTCCGGTGGTTATTTGCTTTGGGCAAAAATGACTATGCAGTGGGTGTTTGACGCCAAAGCGAACGATGTGTTCTGGTGTACAGCCGATGTGGGCTGGGTAACGGGTCACACCTATATCGCTTATGGTCCGTTTGCCGCCGGTATGACACAGATTGTTTTCGAAGGTGTGCCAACCTACCCAGATGCGGGCCGTTTCTGGAAAATGATTCAGGATCACAAAGCCACGATTTTCTACACGGCACCCACGGCAATTCGTTCTTTGATCAAGGCCTCAGAAGCTACCGCCGCGCATCATCCCAAATCCTACGACTTGAATAGTTTGCGTTTGCTTGGTTCAGTCGGTGAGCCCATCAATCCCGAGGCATGGATGTGGTACCACAACAATGTCGGGGGCGGTCGTTGCCCGATTGTCGATACGTGGTGGCAGACTGAGACAGGTGGCCACATGATTACGCCATTACCTGGCGCCACCTCACTCAAGCCGGGTTCGTGCACCACACGCTTGCCTGGTATCACGGCTGCCATCGTGGACGAGGCGGGTGGCGATATTGAGGCGGGTCAGGGTGGTTTCCTTGTGATCAAGCGTCCTTGGCCGTCGATGATTCGCAATATCTGGGGCGATCCGGATCGCTTTGTGAAGAGTTATTTCCCGCCCGAGCTAGGTGGCTACTACTTGGCTGGCGATGGCGCCCAATGCGACAAGGACGGTTGCTTTTGGATTATGGGTCGCATTGATGATGTGTTGAACGTTTCTGGACATCGGTTGGGCACGATGGAGGTTGAGTCCGCTTTGGTCGCCCATCCGATGGTGGCGGAAGCTGCAGTCGTGGGACGTCCTGATGACACAACCGGTGAAGCTGTGGTGGCGTTTGTCGTACTAAAACGCACGCGCCCCGAAGGCGAGGAGGCGATTGCGCTTGGCAAAGACTTACGCAACTGGGTCGCCAAGGAAATCGGACCGATCGCCAAGCCCAAAGAAATTCGCTTTGGTGACAACTTACCCAAGACACGCTCTGGAAAGATCATGCGACGTTTGTTACGTGTGGTGGCTAAGGGGGAAAAGGTCACACAGGACGTTTCCACGCTGGAAAATCCGGCGATTTTGGATCAGCTCTCCACGCCTGTGTAAATACCTAATAGCCACATAGAGTGTAGGTTTAAAGGGTCTCTAAGGAGACCCTTTTTTGTTGTGCCGGGTAAATGAGAGGTAGACTGCAACTCACTTATTTTGGAGATCATCATGACGATTGCAATTTTGCTCGTGCTGCACTTGCTGGCTGCGTTGATTTGGGTGGGCGGAATGTTTTTCGCGCACAGTGCGTTACGTCCAACGGCAGCCGAGGTGTTACAACCTCCAGAGCGTCTGAAGCTGTTGTGCGGTGTTTTTAAGCGATTTTTTATTTGGGTCAAAGTGTCTATCGTGGTGTTGTATATCACCGGCTTTGGCTTAATTTCGCTGATGAGCGCTCAGGCTAAGCTTGGCGCGCATGTGCATGCGATGGTGTTGATCGCCGTAGTGATGACAGTCATTTTTGGTTATATCTATGCGCGCCCATTCAAGAAACTCAAGCTTGCGATCTCTGACAATCATTGGCCCGTGGGTGCTCAGGCAGTTGGACAAATCCGTGTCTTGATGTTGACGAATCTTGTGCTCGGTCTCATCACGGTAGTGATTGGTGCGGGCGGTCGTTATTTCTAAAAGTGTGCGATGGATTGATTTGGCTTTGCGTTAGCTGTTAAATTGCGAAGGCATTCAACCAAGGAGAAGCAATGAAACTCGTACGTTATGGCGCGAAAGGTAAAGAAAAGCCCGGCCTGATCGACAAAGAAGGCAAGTTACGCGACTTGTCTGGCGTGGTGTCAGACATCACAACCGAGCAGCTGTCCTCAGCCGCTCTCTCCAAGCTCGCTAAAATCAAAACGAGCACATTACCGCTTGTCAAAGGCAAGCCACGCTATGGTGTGCCCATCGCCAACGTCGGCAAGTTTCTGGCCATTGGTCTGAACTACTCGGACCATGCCGCCGAAGCCGGAATGCCTTGTCCCAAAGAGCCCATCATTTTCTTTAAGGCTGATACCAGTTTGTCTGGCCCAAATGACAAGGTGATGTTGCCCAAAGGCTCCAAAAAGTCGGACTGGGAAGTCGAGCTCGCGTTTGTGATCGGTAAAAAAGCCCGTTATGTCAGCAAGAAAGACGCATTGAAATACGTTGCGGGCTATTGTCTGGTTAACGATATCTCCGAGCGTGAGTATCAGCTCGAGCGAGGCGGCACTTGGGATAAGGGCAAGGGTTGCGATACCTTTGGTCCCGTTGGCCCCTGGTTGGTCACGACCGACGAGATCAAGGATCCGCAAACGCTAGAAATGTGGCTCGATGTGAACGGTAAGCGTTTTCAGACAGGCAACACGCAGACCATGATTTTTGATGTGGCGACGATTGTGAGCTATGTCAGTGAGTTTATGACCTTGATGCCAGGTGACATCATCACGACGGGCACGCCTCCAGGTGTCGGCATGGGTGTTAAGCCTAAGCCACGCTACCTCAAAGCTGGTGACGTGATGACCTTGGGTATCCAGGGTCTGGGCGAGCAGCGTCAGGAAGTGATCGACTTTAAAAAGTAAGACTGTCAACTTAGACAAAATTAGACAGCCCTCGGGCTGTCTAATTTTTTGTTAAATCAGAACCGGTCTCGCAGGGCCTGGGCGCAGAGTTTGACGGCTGTATTGGCCTCATCGAGGATTCGACCCAGCGGCACAAAGCCATGGATCTGACGCTCAAAGCAAACATATTGCGTAGGGACACCCGCTGTCGATAGCGTGTCGGCATAGGCGTAGCCCTCGTCGCGCAAGGGATCGTAGCCTGCCGTGAGGACAAAGGCCGGCGCTAAACCAGAGTGTTCTTTGGCTAAGATCGGAGAAGCGCGCCAATCTTGACGCATCCATATCTCGGGCATGTAGTGTCCGTAAAAATAAGCCATCGAGTCACGCGTCAGCAAATAGCCCTGACCATTGGTGCGCATGGACTCGCGTTCGCAGCTGGCATCCGTGACGGGGTAAATCAGTAGTTGCAAAACAGGTTTGAAAGAACCGTCTTGCTTGAGCGCCAAAGCGACGACGGCTGCAAGCTGACCTCCTGCGCTATCGCCACCCACGGCAATACGCGCGCCATCGATTTTTAGTGCGGCTGCGTTTGCATGTACCCATTTGGTCGCGGCGATACAGTCGTCTGCGGCAGCTGGAAAAATGTGCTCGGGAGCGAGTCGATAGTCGACAGAAAACACCGCGCATTGGGCTTGGTTGGAGAGGGTACGACACAGTACATCGTGTGTCTCGAGATCGCCAATCACATGACCGCCACCATGGTAATAAACCAAGGCAGGTAAGGTCTCCGCAGGCGCTGAGCCCAGCGGCCGATAGTGACGCACCGTCATCGCACCTGCCGGACCGGGAACCTGGATATCCAGCGCCTGTGCAACCTCTGGCGCATCAGGCTGGCTAAAAAAACGGCGCTCGGCGTAAAAAATTCGAGCCTGTACAGGCTCGGTGGTGTGGACCGGAGGGATCCCTTTTGCAATCACTAGATCAATCAGGGCCTTGGCTTGTGGATCGAGCATGTCATTGCTTCCGAAAAATTGAAGGAGAGAGCGTTTAGCGTAATTCGATTTCTACAAACACGACCTCGTGATCACTCGCGTTAATCACGTTGTGGTTAACACCGGCGCCACGGGTATAGGACTTGCCAAGCACCAAAGGAAACTCCTTGAGACCGTCCGGTGTTTCTAGATGAAGCATACCGTTAGTCGTAGGCACCACCACATAGTCGTGGCCATGCGTATGCCAACCTGTCTCGGCACCCGGCGCAAAACGCCATTCGGTGACGATCACGCGGTCGTTATCGATCTGGGTGGTGGGCGTGGCTTGTGGACGTGTTGTCATGATGTTTTTCCTTTGGGCATTACATTCCGGTGTAAACAGGGCCCTCACCACCTTGCGGTGTGACCCAGACAATGTTTTGTGTGGGGTCTTTGATGTCGCAGGTTTTGCAATGTACGCAGTTTTGCGCATTGATTTGCAAACGATCCGCGCCCTGGTCATCCTTGACGTATTCGTAGACACCTGCCGGACAGTAGCGGGCTTCTGGGCCGGCGAATTTAGCCAAATTGATGGAAACAGGGACAGAGGCGTCTTTGAGTGTCAGATGAATCGGCTGATTTTCCTCGTGATTGGTGTTGGAGATAAACACCGAGCTCAAACGATCAAAGGTCAGCACACCATCTGGTTTTGGATAGTCGATCTTGATGCAGTCCGCTGCCGGTTTGAGACACGCGTGATCAGGCTTGTCGCGATGGATCGTCCAAGGAATATTGCCTTTGAGCAGCCATTGCTCGATACCGGTCATCAGCGTGCCAACGGAACGGCCTTTTTTGAACCACTGCTTAAAGTTACGCGCCTTGTGGAGTTCAGTATGTAGCCATGAGCGTTCAAACGCAGCGGGGTAGGCGGGCAATTCGTCGTGGCTGCGTGCGGCGACCAACGCATCAAACGCGGCTTCGGCGGCCATCATGCCGGACTTGATCGCAGCATGACTACCTTTGATGCGTGAGGCATTCAAGAAACCCGCTTCGCAGCCGACTAGGGCGCCACCTGGAAACACCAGCTTGGGCAAGGACAACAAACCACCCGCGGTAATGGCTCGCGCACCGTAGGCAATACGTTTACCACCTTCGAAGGTGCCTCGAATGGCGGGGTGCGTCTTGTAGCGCTGGAATTCCTCAAAGGGCGAGATCCAGGGGTTGGCATAGTCCAGTCCGACCACCATACCGACGGCGACCAGATTGTCTTTGAGGTGGTAAAGGAAAGAGCCTCCATAGGTGTCAGCATCCAGCGGCCAGCCTGCGGTGTGCACCACCAAGCCCGGGAGTGATTTGGAGGGCTCGACCTCCCAAAGTTCTTTGATGCCAATGCCGTAGCTTTGTGGGTCGCGATTTTGGTCAAGGTTGAACTTTTCGATCAGCTGGCGTCCGAGCTGTCCGCGCGCACCTTCGGCAAAGATCGTATATTTGGCGTGGAGCTCCATGCCAGGCTGATACTGGTCGGTGGGTTGGCTATCGCGACCCACGCCCATATCACCCGTGGCAACGCCACGCACAGCCCCTTTTTCGTCGTAGAGCACTTCGGCAGCCGCAAAGCCGGGGAAGATTTCTACGCCGAGTGCTTCGGCTTGCTCGCCCATCCAGCGGGCAACACTGCCTAAGCTCACGATGTAGTTACCGTGGTTTTGAAAACACTCTGGCAGCAGCCAGTTAGGTGTTTTTTGTGATCCCGTTGGGGATAAAAACAGGAACTCATCTTCGGTGACTGCTGTATTGAGCGGAGCACCCATGGCTTTCCAGTCGGGCAGCAGCTCGGTCAGCGCTTTTGGATCCATAATGGCGCCAGACAAAATATGGGCGCCAATTTCGCTGCCTTTTTCAAGCACACAGACTGAAATCTCGTGATTACGCTCAGCGGCGAGCTGTTTAAGCCGGATTGCAGTCGCCAGTCCACCAGGACCGCCACCTACGACGACAACGTCGTATTCCATTGATTCACGTTCGGACATGAGAGTCTCCCTGCTTCCAAGTATGATGTTTCATTGAATGCGATTGTATTGCACGCGTAAGGTGTTTGAAGGCGGCCAGACTTGCAAAGGCATGAACTCACCCTTTCGCTGTTTTGTGGAGAAGGCATTGGAGCAACCCGACGGATCGACCCGCATGCTTGAGGTGGGTGATATTTTTGACTTTGACCTGCCGATGCGCTGGGCGGATGCCGATGCGCTCAATCATCTCAATAATGCCAACTATTTTCGTTATATGGAAGAAGGGCGCATCAGGATGTTTGTGGAAGGCCGTGTGCAACAGAGCGCCCGTTTTAGTCCTGTGGTGGTGCATTGTGCCTGTGACTTTAAAAAACCAATTACATATCCCGCTCTCATCCGGGTGAGCCATCGTGTAGAGCGTATTGGTCGCTCCAGTATGGAACATGCAGTCGACTTATCTATAGTACACAGTGAGGGACTCGAGCTGTGCGCGCAAGGAAAATCAATCATGGTTTGGATGGATTTTGAATTAAACCGCAGTCATCCCTGGCCCGTGGATGTCTTACAGGCTTTGGCAAGCGCTATAAATCGTCGATAATCGAATTTAGGTGACCTTCAAGGAGTCGTTCTGATGAATAAGCTGTATCCGAGCGCAAAAGACGCGCTAATCGGTATTTTGAAAGATGGACAGACCATTGCTGTGGGTGGGTTCGGATTGTGCGGGATTCCGGAGGCCTTAATTGCCGCCGTCAAGGATCTCGGTGTGCAAAATCTGACCTGCATCAGCAATAACGCGGGTGTGGATGGCTTTGGCTTGGGGATTTTGCTAGAGTCTCGCCAAGTGCGCCGTATGATCGCTTCGTATGTCGGCGAGAACAAAGAATTTGAACGTCAATATCTGGCAGGTGAGTTAGAGCTCGAATTCACGCCTCAGGGAACATTGGCTGAGCGTTTACGCGCAGGCGGCTCTGGTATCCCAGCCTTTTTTACGAAAACCGGCGTCGGTACCATCGTGGCAGAAGGTAAAGAGGTACGTGAGTTTGATGGTCAGCAATACATCATGGAACGTGCCTTGGTGCCCGAGGTATCCTTAGTTAAGGCTGAAGTGGCAGACCGCAGCGGCAACTTAATGTTTAGCAAAACTGCGCGTAATTTCAACCCACCGGTTGCCATGGCTGGAAAACTTACAGTCGTTGAGGTCGAGCGCATCGTCGAGAACGGTGAACTTGAACCTGAAAATATTCATTTGCCCGGTATATACGTGCACCGCATTGTGATCAATGCAACGCCTGAAAAACGTATTGAGCAACGTATTGTTCGCGCGGCGAGCTAAGGAGAACAGAGATGGCATGGACTCGTGATGAAATGGCCGCGCGTGCTGCGCGTGAACTGAAAGATGGTTTTTACGTGAACCTGGGAATCGGCTTGCCCACCATGGTGGCCAACCATGTGCCGGACGATATGGAAGTCTGGCTTCAATCGGAAAATGGTTTGCTCGGGATTGGACCTCATCCGCTTGACAGTGAAGTGGATCCTGACTTGATTAATGCAGGCAAACAGACCGTGACGACCTTGCCGGGCTCGGCAATTTTTTCCTCCGCTGAATCATTTGGCATGATCCGCGCCGGCAAGATTAACCTTGCTATTTTGGGTGCGATGCAGGTATCTGAGACTGGCGATCTGGCCAACTGGATGATCCCGGGCAAAATGGTTAAAGGCATGGGCGGCGCGATGGATTTAGTCGCGGGCGTTGGTCGCGTTATTGTGCTGATGGAGCACGTGGCGCACAAAAAAGACGGTACAACGGACCTAAAACTGTTGCCTAAATGCACCTTGCCTCTGACGGGTGTGGGCGTCATAGATATGGTGATTACCGATTTAGGTGTGATGGCTGTCACGCCAAACGGCCTCAAGCTTCTGGAGTTAGCACCAAGCGTGACCGTTGAGGAAATCCAGTCCAAGACGTCTGCCAAGCTGGATGTTTCAGCGCTCAAAGGATAATTCGGTGTGCTAGATTTTCTTTCGATGGCGATCGATATGATTATGCATATCGATCGAACCATGTTGCAATTTATCGAGCAACACGGTGCGTGGATCTATGTGCTGTTAGTTGCTATTATTTTCGCTGAAACAGGCTTGGTTTTCGCTAGCCTGCTACCCGGAGATTCCTTGCTTTTTGTCGCGGGCGCTATTTGTGCCATGGGCAAAATGGACCTCACGTTGCTGATGCTGTTATTAACAACGGCAGCGATTGTGGGGGATGCGGTGAACTACTCGGTTGGACGTTGGTTTGGCAAGGCATTAATGGCGCGGACTCGCTTGGTCAATCCTGCGAGACTGGCATACACACAAGGCTTCTTTGACCGTTACGGCGGACAGACGATCGTCATCGCACGATTTTTACCCATCGCACGTACGATGGCACCTTTCGTAGCCGGTTTTGCCAAGATGGAGCCCAAGAGGTTTTTCCTCTTTAATGTTTCTGGGGGCATTCTTTGGGTGGTTTCACTCACCGCAGCAGGCTTTTGGTTCGGGAGCTTGCCCTTTGTCAGGGATAATTTAACTGCTGTGATCTTGGGCATCATTGTCGTTTCTCTCCTGCCAGGCGTGATTGCCGTCTTGCGTGCAAAGTTTTCTAAACCCAAAAATATCTAACTTGTTGTCATCGATGAACACTTTTGCTCTGAGTCCAATTGAGGCACTAGCTGCATTGCGTCTTAGCATGCAGCAGGCACATGTTGATGCGTGTCTGATTCCTTCGGCAGACCCTCATCTATCTGAATATTTGCCGGCATATTGGCAAATCAGGCCTTGGTTGACGGGGTTTACCGGCTCGGTGGGCACCGTCGTGGTAACGCAAGACTTTGCGGGTATTTGGGTGGACAGTCGTTATTGGGTCCAAGCCGAGGCTGAGCTCGCGGGAACACCCGTCACGCTCATGAAAATTGGTGTGGCGACGGATCCTGCACATGCTGCATGGCTGGGGGCAAATATCAAAAGCGGTGGAGTGGTTGCTGTAGATGGTCGTGCGCTCGGTTTGGCTGCGCGCGAGGCCTTGCAAGAGCAGTTGGCTGCGCGTGCGATCAAGCTCGACTTATCCCTAGACCTGCCGGGTCAGTGTTGGTCAGATCGTCCTGCGTTACCGACAGCGCCCATACGTAATCTGCCGGTTGAGTTCGCGGGTCAGTCACGGCAGGAAAAGCTTGCCCGCGTGCGTGCCGAGATGGCGGAGCGGGGCGCGCAGTGGCATCTGATCTCGACCGTGGACGACATTGCATGGTTGCTGAATTGTCGCGGCGCGGATGTAAGTTTCAATCCTGTTTTTTTGGCGCATGTACTAATTGGGCCCGAGCAAGTGTTGCTGTTTGTTTTGCCCGAAAAAATTGACACCACCTTAGCAAAGCTGTTGGCTGAAGACGGCATTAAGGTGCGCCATTATCAAGAGGCCGCTCAGATACTCGCCGAATTGCCATCGGAGTCGCGTCTGTTGTTTGATCCGGCGCGCACAACCTGCGCTTTGATCGATTGTGTGTCCGGTCAGTTGGTGCGCGCGATCAATCCGAGCACATTTTTTAAGTCACAAAAAACGGCCTTTGAGTTGAGTCACGTGCGTCGGGTGATGGAGGACGATGGTGCGGCCTTATGCGCATTTTTTGTCTGGCTTGAGGATGCGATTGCGCGCTGTGATGTTTTTCCGCTTAACGAGCTGATGATTGATGAGCAGATCGTGGCGCAGCGCAGCCGGCAACCCGGCTTTGTCTCGCGCAGTTTTGGCACGATTGCGGCTTATAACAGCAATGGTGCGATGCCGCATTATCGGGCAACCCCCGAGTCTTTTGCGGTCATTGCCGGCGATGGCTTGCTCCTGATTGACTCTGGTGGTCAATATGTGGGAGGCACCACGGATATTACGCGTGTGGTGCCCGTCGGGCAGCCCAGTCAGGCTCAAAAAGACGATTACACGGCTGTTTTGCAAGCCATGATTGCGCTTTCTCAATTGAAATTCCCGCGAGGCGTGGCTTCTCCTATGATCGATGCGGTCGCCCGAGCTCCCCTTTGGGCGAGGCTGGCGGAGTATGGACATGGGACCGGGCATGGGGTGGGGTACTACTTGAATGTCCATGAGGGACCGCAAGTGATCTCCTATCGCGCCGCCCCGGGTCCTCAAACCGCCATGCAACCAGGGATGATTACCTCAAACGAGCCGGGACTCTATCGTCCGGGTCGTTGGGGCATTCGAATTGAAAATCTGGTGACGAATGTGTCGGCAGGGACGTCGGAGTTTGGTGAATTCTTGGAGTTTGAGACCTTGACGCTTTGTCCAATTGATACACGTTGTGTCCAGCTGACTCAGTTGAGAAAGGATGAGATTGACTGGCTCAATGCCTATCATGCAGAAGTTCGCAGGCGTTTAGCCCCAAAGGTATCCGGCTCAGCACTGGAATGGTTGCTGCACCGAACAGAGCCGCTAGCTTAAAAACCTCTTTGTCGTGGTGAAAGTGTAAATTTTGTTGTTAAATCTGTACGGGTTTTCCGCAAAAGTGGGTCAGACGGCTATAATCCAAATTTCCCGCATACGCCTCGTGATGAGGCGTCAAACACATGACCAAATTTGTCTTTGTTACCGGTGGTGTGGTGTCCTCGCTTGGCAAGGGCATCGCCGCTGCGTCGCTGGCCGCCATCCTAGAGTCCCGCGGCCTGCAGGTCACCCTACTCAAGCTCGATCCTTATATCAACGTCGATCCTGGCACGATGAGTCCTTTTCAGCATGGTGAAGTCTTCGTGACCGAAGACGGTGCTGAAACTGACCTTGATCTCGGGCACTACGAGAGATTCATTTCCTCAAAGATGCGTAAGGTCAACAACTTTACGACAGGTCAGATTTACGAATCTGTTCTGCGAAAAGAGCGACGCGGCGATTACTTGGGTAAGACCGTTCAGGTGATTCCGCACATCACAAACGAAATTCAGGATTTCATTGCTCGCGGTGCCGACCTGTCTTGGAACGGTGCAACGGATGTCGCGATTGTAGAAATTGGGGGAACGGTGGGTGACATCGAGTCGCTGCCTTTTCTTGAGGCCGCGCGTCAGATGAGTTTGCGATTGGGTCGCAACAACGCAGCCTTTATCCACCTCACGCTGGTTCCTTTTATCGCTTCGGCGGGCGAGCTCAAAACCAAACCCACCCAACACTCTGTTCAAAAGCTCCGCGAAATCGGTATCATCCCGCATGCACTGTTGTGCCGTGCGGATCGACCCATTCCAGACGAAGAGCGTGCCAAAATCTCTTTGTTTTCGAATGTGCCCCTCGATGCGGTCATTTCGGTCTGGGATTCGGACTCGATCTACAAAATCCCTTCGATGTTGCACAAACAAGGATTGGACAATTTGATTTGTGAGGTCCTCAACCTCAATCCTCCAGCCGCTGATTTGTCCATGTGGGACAACTTGGTGTATCGACTTGAGCACCCCGAGCGCGAGGTGCGCATCGCCATGGTGGGCAAGTATGTCGATTTGACGGAGTCTTACAAGTCGTTGACCGAGGCCTTGATTCATGCGGGCATTCACACAAAATCGCGTGTCAAAGTCGAATATATCGATTCAGAAAGCATTGAAGAAAGCGGTGTCGAGGTGCTCAAGCCTTTTGATGCCATTTTGGTCCCTGGCGGTTTTGGCAAACGTGGCACCGAAGGCAAAATCGCCGCTATTCGTTTTGCACGAGAAAATAACGTCCCTTACTTAGGTATTTGTTTGGGGATGCAGCTCGCCGTGATTGAGTTTGCACGTGATGTGGCTGGTTTAGAACATGCCAACAGCACAGAGTTTGATCCAGCCTCTCCGCACCCTGTGGTGGCGCTGATTACCGAGTGGTTGGATCGTGAAGGGGTGTCTGAAAAGCGTGATTCGCAGTCTGACCTCGGTGGCACGATGCGTAAAGGCTCACAAAAGTGTCCGGTCAAACCCGGCTCTCTGGCGCACCAGATTTATGGCTCAGACGTCAACGAGCGTCATCGCCATCGCTACGAGGTCAATAATGTTTACGTGCCACGTCTGGAAAAGGCGGGTCTCGTGATTAGCGCTCGTACACCGACTGAAAACCTGCCTGAAATCATGGAATTGCCCAATCACCCTTGGTTTGTTGGCGTGCAATTCCATCCTGAGTTCACCTCGACGCCCAGAGACGGGCATCCTTTATTTACCAGCTACATCAACGCCGCGCTGGCGCATCAGACTCAGCGCAAGGAAACCTGATGAAGCTGTGCGGATTCGATATTGGCCTGGACAAGCCTTTTTTCTTGATTGCTGGACCTTGTGTCATTGAGTCACGTCAAATGGCCTTTGATACAGCGGGTCAGCTAAAAGAGATCACGTCTGCGCTCGGCATTCCGTTTATTTATAAGAGCTCGTTTGACAAGGCCAATCGCAGCTCTGGGACGTCTTATCGTGGCCCGGGCATGGATGAAGGTTTGCAGATTTTGGCGGAGGTGCGTGCTGAACTCAACGTACCTGTACTGACGGATGTGCACGACAAGGATCAGGTCAACGCAGTCGCCTCGGTGGTGGATGTGCTGCAAACTCCTGCTTTTCTCTGCCGTCAAACGGATTTTATTGAAGCGTGTGCCGCGAGCGGTAAACCTGTCAATATCAAAAAAGGCCAGTTTCTCGCACCCCATGACATGTTGCAGGTCGTCAACAAAGCACGTCATGCCGCGCGTCAAGCGGGTGTGGCCGAGGACATTATGGTCTGCGAGCGCGGTGTGTCATTTGGCTATAACAACCTTGTTTCTGACATGCGCTCGCTTGCGATCATGCGTGAAACTGAGTGTCCAGTTGTATTTGATGCCACCCATTCGGTGCAGTTGCCGGGTGGGCAGGGCACGTCCTCAGGTGGACAGAGAGAGTTTGTGCCTGTCTTGGCGCGTGCTGCGGTAGCGGCGGGTATTTCTGGCCTCTTTATGGAAACCCATCCCAATCCCGTGCAGGCAATGTCCGATGGACCCAACGCAGTGCCGCTTGGTCAAATGAAAAACCTGCTTATCACCTTGGTTGAGCTTGATCGTGTCGTGAAGCGGCATGGTTTTCTCGAGTCACAATTTACGTAAAAGATTTTTAATTTTTTAGGAAAGATAGACATGAGTGCAATCGTAGATATCATTGGTCGTGAAATTCTTGACTCACGCGGTAACCCAACCGTTGAATGTGACGTGTTGCTTGAGTCGGGCGCCATGGGGCGGGCAGCTGTGCCTTCGGGCGCATCGACCGGTAGCCGTGAGGCGATCGAGCTGCGTGATGGTGACAAAGCGCGTTACCTTGGCAAAGGTGTGTTGCGCGCGGTCGAAAATATCAATACAGAGATTTCTGAGGCCTTGATGGGCTTGGATGCGCAGGAGCAAACCTTTCTGGATCGTACGCTGATCGAACTGGACGGTACAGAAGGCAAGTCCCGACTCGGTGCCAATGCAATTTTGGCCGCCAGCATGGCTGTGGCGCGCGCGGCAGCGGATGAGTCTGGCTTGTCGCTTTATCGTTACTTCGGTGGTAGTGGCCCGATGAGCATGCCTGTGCCGATGATGAACGTGATCAATGGTGGCGCGCATGCCAACAACACGCTCGACATGCAAGAGCTGATGATTTTACCAATCGGTGCAACGAGCTTTCGCGAAGCGATGCGCATGGGTGCAGAAACATTTCATGCCCTTAAGAAAATCATTAATGACCAGGGTATGTCGACGGCGGTCGGTGACGAAGGCGGTTTTGCACCAAACGTTCCGAATCACGAAGCTGCGATTCAACTGATTTTGCGCGCGATCGAAAACGCAGGCTATGAGCCTGGCACGCAAATCGCGCTGGGCCTGGACTGTGCCGCCTCGGAGTTTTATCGAGACGGAAAGTACACCCTGCATGGTGAGGGCGGCGTGTCGCTGACCTCTGAAGAATTGACCAATTTATTGGCGACTTGGGTGGACAAATATCCCATTATTTCGATCGAAGATGGTATGGCGGAAAATGACTGGGCGGGCTGGAAACACCTGACGGAAAGACTGGGCCGTAAGGTTCAACTGGTCGGCGACGACTTGTTTGTCACTAACACCAAGATTCTGAAGCAAGGCATCGATCAGGGCATTGCCAATTCGATTTTGATCAAAATCAATCAGATTGGCACGCTGACTGAAACGTTTGCTGCGATAGAGATGGCTAAACGCTTTGGCTATACCGCTGTCGTGTCCCATCGCTCAGGGGAGACTGAGGACTCAACGATCGCTGATATTGCGGTTGCGACGAACGCCATGCAAATCAAAACGGGTTCTTTATCTCGTTCAGATCGGATGGCTAAGTACAACCAGTTGTTACGTATTGAGGAAGAGCTCGCTGAAGTGGCGACCTACCCCGGCCGTGACGCTTTTTACAACCTGCGCTAATCGACCTGCTGGGGCAGCAACTCGTCGTCCCTGCACAAAAAAGATGTCATGCGTTTATTGTTGATCGTGATTGTTGCACTTGTCGCTCTGATCCAATATCCCTTGTGGATGGGTCGGGGCGGCTGGTTTTCTGTATGGGATATGCAGGCACAAGTCACGGATCAACGGATGGTGAATGACGGCCTCACAGCAAGAAATAAGGCCTTGGCTGCCGAAGTTGAAGACTTACGTTCGGGCACTGAGGCCTCAGAGGAGCGTGCCCGTAGCGAACTGAGCATGATGCGGCAAGGTGAGGTATTCGTGCAGGTTTTGCCTCAAGGCGTCAAAGCGCCTGAACTCAAGCCTAATTTAAACCCTCCTGTAAAACCTACGGCATCACCGCCCTCAAAACCGCTGCTACGCTGAGATTCTTAGTGCTTGCGCAAGCCTGTACTGCGATGCCTCAACACGCGATATTCAATCACCATGGGGATTAAACCCAAGCGCCATGCTTGTTGCTCAAGAGAGCGTTGGCTTTCGCCGCTTTGTCCGAGTTTGGTGCTGAGGCGCATGATATTTTGTAGTACGACTCTGAGCCATTCCTGCATTGGGCGATGAAGATACGTCAAACGCAAGTGGATAGTTTCATGTGTTGAAGCGAGCTCAACAGCGTGCCAGCAGGGTAAATGAAAGCGTTGTCTAAATAACTGGCATGAGGCGTCCCTGCGTGCCTGAGGCGATGCGTAGCGACCAGCAGGTACAAAAAGAATAGAAAGTGCGTCGTGTAAAGCAGGTTGCCATGCCTGAGGCGCCGCATGGTGCACGGCGGCGACTCGAGCGGCCATCTGAAGTGACAGTGTAAGTTGATGACGCAGCTGAAACCCGCGGGCGAGTTCAAAACATACGCTAGATGCCAGTAAAGTTGGGAGCAGTACAAGGAGCGTCTCGGCAAATGCTGCGCCGATCTGTTTGCGAATCCTGAAATTATGAAAAAACGTGAGAACTTGGTGTTTACGCATCCGGTCCAGTCTGCTTAATTTGCAGAGTCAAAAAATCTTCAAAGTGTGGTGTTCTTGGAACCTGTTGTCGATTCGGACAAGCGCGTAGGTAATCCAACAGGTTAAAATTAACGAACTTTTTACAAGGATTGGATATGACCTCGTCTGCTGCTGCTTTTCCTTATTTTCCAGGTGTGCGTTTGCTCCACTCGCCCGGGCCATCCAATGTTCCCAAAGCGGTGCTGGATGCGATGACCAAGCAGCCTATGGATATGGGAGACCCGCGCGTGGACGCCTGTGTCGATGCCTGTGAGTTGGGTTTAAAAAAACTCTTAAAGACAAAAGAGACTGACGTATTTTTTTACGCCACCAATGGACATGGTGCTTGGGAAGCAATGATTGTAAATTTGCTTGCACCTGGTCAAAAAGTATTGATTCCTGGTACAGGTCACTTTTCAGAGTCGTGGGCCATCATGGCCGAGGCGATGGGCGCGATTGTGTTGCGCACCCCCTTCCATGAGGGCTACCCGATTGATCCTGAGTCCGTCGCACAGATTCTGCGTGCAGATGCCCAGCATGAGATTGTGGCGGTTTTTACTGTACATACCGATACGGCGAGTAGCACGACCAATGATATTCCGGCTTTGCGCCGTGCGATCAATGCCACCGGGCATCCTGCGCTGTTTGTGGTGGATGTCGTGGCCTCGTTGGGTGCGATTCCCTTTGAAATGGACGCGTGGGGTGTCAATGCCGTGATGGGTGCCTCCCAAAAAGGCTTAATGGTCCCACCTGGTGTTGGATTTTGTGTCGCTGATGCGCGCGCCATGCAGGTGTGTGAAAAGAATCCGGCACCACGTTTTTACTGGGACTGGTTACGTCGTCGTAAAGGTCCTTCATACAGCCGCTTTTGCGGCACAGCACCTCAAAACTTGTTGTTTGGTATGGAGGTCGCCTTTGAGCTTTTGGAACGTGAGGGCGTCGAGCAGGTCTACGCAAGGCATCGCGCGTTGGCCGGTGCAGTTCGGGCGGCAGTGCAGTCATGGTCCGAAGCTGGCAATTTAGACTTTCTCTGCAAAGTGCCTGGCGCACGCTCCGATTCTGTGACAGCGATTATGGTCAAGCCAAGTATCGATCCTGAGCTGATACGCAAGACTGCACGCGAAAAATTTCAGGTCATGGTGGCAGGTGGACTCGGACCGTTTGCGGGCCGAGTATTCCGAATTGGCCACTTGGGGGATCTCAACCCAGCGATGATCCTGGGCTGTATCGCAGGCGTCGAGGCCTCAATGCAGTCACTTGGTATAGAGGTGGGCGACCGTGGCGTTCGGAGCGCTGTAGAGTTTCTGTCTAAGGACGCTCGCTAACCATGTCAACTGTGCGTCAAGCATGCATCGTGCACAATCTGCATGCTTCGCGCTGTATGTATTTTTTGCGTGCGTGCTTATTTTTGTTGCTCGTAGCCCTAGGTATGGGCGTGCAGGCTAAACCAGACCAAGACCTCATTATTGAACGTGGGGTTTATATTGAGTCTGCTCCGGGTTCACTCAAGATTCAGCAGGCCGTCGCACAAGATTTCCAACCGTTTGGAGTCGTGTTGAATCGTGGCTTTACGCCGACGGTCAGGTGGTTGAGATTGTTAGTGCAAGCGCCTGCTCATGGCTCAGAGCAAGTTGTTTTGCGAGTGGGGCCGCACTACATCCGTGAGATACAACTCTTTGAACAAACAGATGGTGTGTGGCGCAGTCGCACTGCGGGTGATCATTTCCCCATTAGTCAAAATACCTGTGCAGACAGTTCATACTGTTTTCCAATCACGATCCATGCAGGTATTGAAAATTATTTTTATCTGCGGATAGATACGATCAATGGTTTTTTTCTGACCACTCGCGTGTTGCAAGCCGAGTCACTCTCAGCTCTGATGGTCAACCAACAGCGAAACTTGGGTCTTGAAGTTGGTGTGATTATTGCCATCGTCTTTTGGGCCTTGGTCTTTTACCTCAGGACGCGCCAAACGATCCTCGGGGTCTTTTTAGTTTCTGAGATCGTGACACTTTTATTTACGCTTTCGAGTTCAGGCTTATTGGCAAATCTCTTTTTTGAAAAACATGTTTGGCTGGACAATCTTACGTTCAATACCTTGTATGTCTTTAGACTGATGGCCTCGTTATTGGTCACTTACGAGTTACTCAAACAGTATGAGCCACCACGCTGGCATAACTATTATATTAAGGTAGTTTTTGCCATTCTCTGTCTTGAACTTTTAGCGCTCAAGCTTGATTTTCTGACATTGCTTGCACTCAACTTCAACTTTTTAGTTGTAAGTTGCTTGCCTCTGGTTTTGATGGCTGCACTGCCGTGGTGTAAAAACATGCCTGTTAAGCATAGGCGTTTGATCGTTGGTGGTGCCTTGTTGATGGGAACCCTGATTTGGATTGATATTTTGCCTTTGCTTAGTTGGGTGCATCCCAATATTGTCTCTTTACCCGGTAATTGGGGTGGTTTGATTATCGCTTTTGTACTTTCAATTATGGTGCTGAGTGACATTACACAGCGTCGGAAAATTTACGAGCGCGAAATGCAAGAGTTACAGTTTATGCGCGCGCGTAATCTAGTGGAAACTGAACAGATTAAAGAACGCAGTATGCTGATTGACATGCTGACACACGAATTAAAAAATCCGCTTGCGACGATGCGGATGGCGGCAGGCTCACTTAGGAGTAGCTTGCAAAAACATTACTCTGAACAGTCTGCGGATTCTTCAGATCGCATCGACAGCATGATTCAGGCTATCGCTAATATGAACACTGTGATTGAGCGTTGCGTTCAGGTGGATCAACTCGATCAAAAAGGATTTTCGCCTAAGTTTGAAGACTTTGATGTGTCTAAGGTGGTACGGACGATGTTAGCCAACCAACCTGAGGTTGAGCGAATTGATTTGCGTATGCCGCCTTCGCCATTCATGTTAAGAACAGATCCCAATTTATTCACAATTATTTTGGCTAATTTATTGGATAATGCGAACAAATACTCTCAGCCTGACAGCCGAATTTTGTTGGAGCTCTATGACGATCATCCAGTGGGTGATTATGCTACATCTTTCATTTTGCGGGTGAGTAACAAAGTGGGTGACAATGATGCACCTGATCCTGACAGCTTGTTCAATCGTTACTATCGGGGACCTTATGCACATGACAAATCAGGGACAGGCTTAGGGCTTTATCTGGTCAAATCTTTATGCAAGATTCTTGAGGGATCGATTCGATTCGATAGCGATGATCACTTAGTCACCTTTACTGTTGAGCTCAAACGATGAATCAAAATAGTTCAAATGTTTCGTCGTTCCAGACTGAGGCAACCGGAGAAGAGGCTGCTAGCAAGTTTTCTATTATTCCTATGCGCGTGGCCCTCGTCGAAGATGATGCGCTGCTCCGTAAGGAAATTCACTTTCACCTCAAGCAGAATGGATTCTTAGTGTTTGCGGTCAACAGTGGCCGCTCGCTGGATGATTTGTTGATTACCGAGCCGATAGATGCGTTGGTGCTTGATCTCAGTTTGCCAGGTGAGGATGGTATTTCTATTGCGCGTCGACTTCGCGTCAGCATCCCCAGTATCGGCATTATTATGTTGACCGCGCGTGCGGCGATACCGGATCGCCTCAAAGGCTACGAAGCGGGTGCCGACATATACCTAAGTAAACCAGTGGCACCAGAGGAGCTGACAGCGGCTCTAATGAGCATGTATAGGCGCTCAAGATTACTCAATAAAACCGCGTTGAGTTGGGTGATTAGTTTGCAGGATCGTTCAATTATGAGCCCGCGTTCCGAGGAAAAAGTCTTTTTGACTAATAGTGAAAAAACCTTGTTGGTGGGTTTGACGCAAGCTTCTTCGCACGTGCTCGAAACAGAAGTGATATGTGAAATGCTCAGCCAGAGACCAGATGTCGATGACATTGGCAAGCGAGCACTTGAAAGCCTTGTCAGTCGCTTGCGCAAAAAACTTTCGGTCTTGTCTGAGGATGGCGCTGAACCTGCACTCAAAGCCGTTTGGGGCGTCGGTTACCAACTGTGCATTCCGATTGAGATTCGGCCCTAAGCTTTTGGGCTCGCTCGTGTTGCTGAGTTGTTAATTAATGTAAAGACTGGCCTGCGCCGGGCGCAATCGGTTGAAAGAGCATCGCCGAATCTACGCCATCAAACAGATAAGGTTGTCCGCAGAATTCGCACGCGACTTCGATTTTTCCCTGCGTCTCAAGAATGTCCTCAACTTCGGCTCGTCCCAGCATTTTTAGCATGTCTGCGACACGCTCACGCGTGCAAGAACACTTCCATACGATTGGGCGTGCATCAAACGTCAACAGCGTTTCTTCCCAAAATAATCGATGCAAGAGCGTATCTTGAGTGGCCTCAAGCATCTCCTTGGCTGAGAGCGTCTCGGCGAGGCGCTGAAAGCGCTGCCAAGACTCGTCTGCACTTAGAACCTCGGCTTGTTGGTTACCACCTTGAAGCGGAAGACGTTGCAATAACAGACCTGTGCAGTGTTCGGTGTCTGCAGCCAGCCAAATGCGTGTTTCTAGTTGCTCAGAGCGCAACATGTATTGCTCGAGTGCTTGTGCGATCGTATCGCCCTCTAGGGGAACGACCCCTTGATACGCCTGCCGACCCAGGGTGTTTTTTGGAGGATCTAGCACAACAATGAATTTGGCTGTGCCACCTGGGTTGAGTAGGGACTGTAAGTCACGCTGAATGGGTAAAGGGCGATCGCGCAGTTTGATGGTGGCACGAATACTCATGTCTGCGCGACACTCCACTACCATCAAGGCGATCGCACCATCGCCCTGAAGTTGCAGCAGGAGTGAGCCGTCGAACTTGAGCGTGGCAGCGAGTAGTGTTGATGCTGCGACAAGCTCACCAAGTAAGGCTGCGACAGAAGGTGGGTAGGTATGATGTGCCTGAGCAGCTTGCCAAGTCTGTTGCATGTGAACAGACTCAAGGCGAACGCTGCGGTCTTCGGATAGGAATTTTTTAAGTTGATCAGACATACAGGACAATAAAAGAGTCTCAGCTTACGCGTTTGAGTTGTTGACGATACATTTGCCCACGTGCTGCGTAGTGCTCGATATTGTGGCGAATTTGGGCGATTTCATCCTCACCGAGTGAGCGAACAATCTTGCCAACACCAATGACCAGACTGCCATCAGGAATCTCGCGACCTTCTGGGACAATCGCACCTGCTCCAATCAGGCAGTTGCGTCCGATGCGGGCGCGGTTGAGAATAATGGCTTGCATACCAACCAAGGAGCCTGAGCCGATTGAACAGCCGTGCAACATGGCTTGATGACCAATCGTGACATACTCAGCGATGGTGAGAGGGGTATCGACATCAGAGTGCAATACACTGCCTTCTTGGACATTGCTATGATGACCAATATCAATCAAGGTATTGTCGCCGCGTATGCTGACGTTAGCCCAAATGCTCGCCTGGGCACCAATGAGAACATCACCAATGATGTCTGCAGAATCAAAGATAAACGCGCTAGGATCAATACGTGGGGTCAGGTCGCCGAGCTGATAAATCGCCATGTTGTTGCACATCCTTGAGAGCATTAAATAATGCGTCAAGTTTACTCTGTTGGTGGAACGGTCGCTAAGGTGGCTTGGGGGGCGATGTGGTCTATAAGGGCAGCAGCCGCAGGGGCCGCCGGAGCGGTTGTCATCGCGGGCTGAGCTATTTTGTTTTTTGCGGGTGATCGATTTTTTCGTCCAGAATGCCAGAAAAATCCCTCTGCATCCATGCGACCCAGCTCACCACTGCGCCACCAGCCGTTTTGATCAGGGTTGGCCTCCGCAGCATCCAGTGTTCGCCAATAGCGCAGTGGCAGCGCTGGATCCTCTGCACCATGTGGATCGTTTCGATGCAGGGCAATTTCACCAATTTGGTCTGGATGGGCAAGTGAGCCATCTTCGTTGAGTATGGCAATGCGGTGGCCTGGATACGCTCTACCTAGACTACCAACTTTACCTGCCCATTTGAGCTGACAGTCGCCAATGATCCCTTGGATCTCAGGGGAGTTAAAAAGGTGATTGGGCGAAACGCCAAATTGTGCTTTACACCATAGAGCTAGCCCCTCCTCAATGCCCTCGTCTAAGATCGTCATACTGCGCAGACGAGAAGAGTGTGCAGCAGTGTCAGGTGAAACGCTGAGTTTGAGTTGTCGGAGCAGCGAACCCGGTACAAGCGCATGGGTGACTCGATAGCGTTCAAGGAGCTGTTGAGCCTGTCCAGGCGTGCAGGCACCACGTACGCCAACGATTGCGCGTCCGAAATAGAGTGTTGGTAAAACGCCGCATAAAAGTCCAGAGGCATTGGCCCAATCTAATGCGGTCCAAAAGACCTCGGCGTTTTGGGGAAACCAATTTTGTGAAGCAACAAAACCTGGTAGCGCACCAAGGAGCGCTCGGTGTGGCAACACTACGCCACGCGCTGGTTGACCTGAGTCTGGACTGTAGAGAAGCAGTGCTGGATCTTCGGCGCGAGTCGCGATAGCTTTGAATTGTTCCGGTTGTCGGATCATCAGGCTACGCCAAGGTAATAAGCGATTGTCTTCAACCCCAACACCAATCACCTGAGTCAGTTTGTTGCAGCGAGACAAAATGCTGAGTAAATTGGATGCTGCCTCAGCGCCCACGATGGCGATACGTGTTTCTGCGTCTCGCAAACGATATTCAAGTGCTTTGGGTGCGAGGTTATTTGCCAAGGGCATGGCAACAGCGCCGACACTAAAGGCCCCAAGTTGCGCAATGACGGCCTCAGCGCTTTGTCCAAGTATCGTGGCAACACGATCGCCAGGCTTGACGCCCATTCGGGTCAGGGCATTGGCGAACTTATTGTTGGCTGCCCCTAAACGCTCATAGGTCCAAATGTCTCGATGTCCTGCGGCATCTTCGAAAAATAAGGCAATGCGTCTTGCATCGGCCGAACTTTTTGCCCAGCGATGACAGCATTCCTCGCCAATATTAAAATTGGTAGGAATGAGCCAGTGGAGGGATTCACTGAGTGAAACGTATTGGTCCAACATGCCTGAGCGGGTGGGTGATCTGTGAAATTGCCACTAGCATGGCTCACACAAGCATTTGGTGCAACTGTCAGATGCATCCAGAGCATAAAATCAAGGGTTTTTACTAATGTCAATGCTGGGTTGAACACTCACTAAACGCGTTCCTGCCAGTAAATCATGCAAAAACTGTTGCTCAGCAGTAAACCAAGTTGGAACAAAAATAAGGAAGGGCGCTGCGATGATCAGCATCAGCATGGCATTCCAACCAGAAAGATAAGAGGCTGCCCAGACCAAACCTGCGCCAAGAAGGGGCAATATCCACATATAGGCATAACGCAGCACTAAGCGGCCAGTCTCGGCAGGCCGGCCGTTTACGCCAACTAATTTGATATGCCAGGCCTTCATAGGAAGGGTCTGACCGCTGCGACGCCAACAAATTAAAAAGTAAGCACCCATGGCAATAAAAAGCCAGATTTGACGGACTCCGCGCAACATCAGTCCATGTCGGCTTTGTGTGAGAGTATCGAAAAGATACCCGGCCAAAAAAACAACCGCGAACAGAAGGACGCCCTCGTACATCATCGAGGCGAACCTTCTAAATCGCGGCGGCGCTGGCGCGTGAATCAGCGCAGGGCTAGGGTCAAGCGGTGAGGCGTCAGGTCGTTTAGCTGTGCGAGTTTTCATCAGGCCTATTATCACGCACTTTTAGGGCGATGCTGAGCGCCCCAGAAGGATAATTAGACCATTTCATTAACGCTAGTCTGAGCGCGGGCTGTGGCGATAAAAGAGGCGATGTCGTTGAAGAATGTGCCGACAGCATGAAGCGGGCGAAAACGGAACTGATTTTCCATCGCTTTTGCAAGCAGGTCACGTTCGAGAGCATCGGTCAGGCGAGTAGGTGTGTTGTAAGTCATGATGATTTCCATTGCTTGTTAGGGATAACCCTATTATGAGGGAAAACCCGTATCTAAGCAAATGTTTTTAAGGGAAAACCCTTAAGAGGTATGGAAAACGTTCAATCTACTCATCTTGTTGTGCACTTGCAACATTTCGGTAACTGCTCTCGACTAATTCAAAATTAAACAAGCGACAGTCCAGCGCACCATTAAAGATCGGAGTGCGACGATTGGCCTTGAGGCGCAGGTGCTTGGGCAAGTCGAGATCGGAAGTGATGATGTTGACCTGCCAGCCTGCAAATTCGCGCTTGAGGTTGGTGGACCACTCGCGCCAAAACTCGAGATCTTCTTCATCCAAGCGCTCTCCATAAGGGGGGTTGGTGAGCATCCAGCCCGACGGGGCGGGGGCCACTGCATCGCGGGCATCACCTAGCTCAAATTGGATCGTATCTTCCGTTAAAAAGGCCCGTTCAGCGTTACGTTGTGCAGCCTCAATCGCTTGGGGATCGGCATCGATGCCCACGAGCGGCGCTTCCAGTTCGGGAAGAATGCGACTACGTGCATCTTCTTTAAGATCTTCCCAGCGACCCGGCTGATGATCTCTGAGTCTTTCAAAGCCAAAAGGACGCGTGATACCAGGAGGTACGCCTAAGGCAATCCAGGCTGCCTCAATCAAAATAGTGCCACTGCCACAGAAAGGATCAATTAGTGCAGCCTGAGGATCCCAACCCGAAAGGGCCAGCAGACCTGCAGCGAGATTTTCTCTTAGTGGAGCATCTCCCTTGTCCAGGCGCCAACCACGTTTAAAGAGTGACTCGCCCGAAGTGTCGAGATACATCGTAGCCGTGTCTGAGGATAAAAATAAATGGACACGGGCATCAGGTCGAACGGTGTCGATAGAGGGGCGCGCACCCTCTAGGTCTCGTAAGCGATCACAGATGCCATCTTTGGCGCGCAAATTACAGTACTGCAAGCTTTGCATCGGACTCTTGACCGCCGAAGTGTCCACGCGCAAGGTGTGTTCGGCGCCAAACCAGCGCTCCCAGCCAATGCTTTGTGCAAGCTCAAGGATATCGTCTTCGCTCTGCACAGGGGCTTGACCCACACGGACCAAAATACGCGTGGCAAGACGGGAGTAGAGGTTGGCACGCTGAATACCCCACCAGTCGGCGACAAAATGACAGCCCGCACGCGTAGCGCTGACTTGTTCGTAACCCAGTGCGGAAAGTTCTGCGCTGAGTGCTTCTTCGAGGCCCATGGGGCAAGGTGCAAAGACATGAAAAATATCTGTCGTCGGGCTCACGATCGTACTGCTCGCGCTAAGGGGCTCTTGTGGCAGGGATTTAGGTCCTGTATTGCGCGGCGAGCGATCGGTGAGGGGACGGGCGCGTTCACCCGGTTCTCTGAATTCATTTGGACCACTACGTAAGGCGGCACTCCGGGTCGAGCCACGCGCAGACGAACTGCGGGGTGCCGAGTTTCTGGGCGCGCTGCGTTCAAAGGAGGGCTCAGGCGTCTCGACTTTTTGACGTGCTGTTTTGTCTTTGTTGATTTTTTGTTGCGCGACGTGACGTGCGCGGGCGCCGACTCGAACGCGGGGACGATCTTTCATTGCTTCCGTTGGGGTATCACCACTTTTTTTAATGGTGAGGGTCTTGCGAGTAGGGTCCTGATCAGACATGGAGTCTCATTAAAAAGGCTTGATGACGACAAAGGCCGTCGCGGCGGTCAGGATCAACACAGGCACTTCGTTGAACCACCGATAAAAAACGTGTGAGCGACGATTCGCCCCTTGTTCGAATTTGCGCAGCAAAACGCCACAGCTGTAATGGTAAGCCAATGCTGCTAACACCAGCACAAGCTTGGCGTGCATCCAGCCATTACCGGGTCCTAGGCCAATGCCATAACCTAGATAGAGCCAAATACCTAAAAGGACTGCGGGCACCGCCAGGATAGTCATAAAACGATAGAGTCGTTTTGCCATACCGTCTAAAACGGAAAAAACAGCAGGATCTGATTGCTGTGCCATATTGACAAAAATTCGCGGCAAGTAAAACAAGCCTGCAAACCAAGAGGCGACAAGTACGATATGAAAAGTTTTGACCCAAAGCATGATGATGTGATTTATCCGCGAGTCTGTCCGTGACCTTGCAAGACCCACTTAAGTGTAGTGAGTCCTTCGAGCCCGACGGGGCCTCTGGCATGGAGACGATTGGTTGAAATACCGATTTCCGCACCAAGCCCATATTCGAAGCCATCGGCAAAACAGGTTGGTAAATTGACGTAGACCGAACTTGAGTCGACCTCACGTTGAAATTGTTGCGCCTGAGCAATATGGGTTGTTACGATGGACTCCGTATGGCCTGAGCCCCAGCGCTCGATGTGTGTAATGGCTTCGGGCATTGAGTCCACCACTCTTACCGCCAAAATAGGTCCAAGATATTCGGTGGCCCAGTCTTCGTCAGTCGCAGCAAGCGCTTGTGGTACGAGCGCTTGCGTCCGCGCGCAGCCCCTGAGTTCCACTCCATGCGCGATCAAGGCGCGCGCAATTTCTGGCAAAAATATTTGCGCAATCGACTGATGCACTAGTAAGGTTTCCATTGCACCACATACACCGTAGCGATACGTCTTTGCATTGAATGCGATATCGACTGCCATTTTTATATCTGCGAATTCGTCTACATACACATGGCAGTTTCCGTCGAGATGTTTGATCATGGGCACGCGCGCCTCTTCTGCGAGGCGTTTGATCAGGCTCTTGCCACCTCGCGGGATGATGACATCGACAAACTCTGTCATGGTGATCAGCGCGCCGACTGCCGCACGATCAGGGGTATCAATGACTTGAACCGCCTTTGCAGGCAAGCCAGCAGTTTGAAGTCCGTGACTGACGATTTTTCCGAGCGCGAGGTTGGAGTGCAGCGCCTCACTACCGCCCCGTAGGATCGCCGCGTTACCAGACTTTAGACAGAGAGCTGCAGCGTCGATCGTGACATTCGGGCGGGATTCGTAGATGATGCCGATCACACCAAGCGGCACGCGCATTTGTGCAACTTGTATGCCGTTTGGGCGAATTTTGGTGGCAGTGAGCTCGCCGACTGGATCAGGCATTGCTGCGATTTGGCGCAAGCCTTCGATCATGAGGTCGATGCTGCGATCGGACAGGGTGAGTCGGTCAAGTAGAGCGGAATCGAGTGAGCGTTTTTTTGCTGCCTCAACGTCTTGCTGATTCGCTGCCTTGAGCGTTGTACGCTGTTCGGGGAGTGCGTCGGCCATCGCCTGCAGGGCTAGCGACTTTTGTGCGCTGGTGGCACGCATCATGGCACGCCCGGCTTGACGAGCCTCTCGGCCAATCTGTTGGATAGCTTCAATCATAGTCGTCATCAGGTTAAGTCGGTTTAAAAGCGATACGCATGGCGAGACGGTTCATTTCTTCCCAAGGATCTTGCAGTCTACCCGAGACGTGAAGACCTTTGATCAGACGATCAACCTCGTGTGCATGTTGCACAGCGGCGGGCCAGCTACGCGGAGCAACACGCGCCAACGCCTTACGGACAAGCGGTTCACGCGAGCCAAAAACACGTTGCGAGCGTAGCACGCTCGATAAGTCCTGACCGGTGGCTACAGCTTGAGAAATACGGGCAAGGGTCCTGATTTCTTCGCCGACTGCCCAAAGAACCAGTGGCAGCGCTTCGCCCTCAGCCTTTAGCCCATCCATGATGCGAATCATACGTGGGACATCGCCTGCTAGCATCGCATCGCGTAAGCCAAAGATGTCATAGCGAGCAACGTTCATCACGGACTGTTCAATGTCTGCGGCTTGAAGCTTACCTGGCTCAAACAGTAAACCGAGCTTGAGGATTTCTTGATGGGCCGCCAGCAGGTTGCCTTCGACTTTGTCGGCTAACCACTGCAAGGTTTCGGCGTCGGTCTCCTGAGATTGACGCGCCAGACGTTCTGCAATCCAACGCGGTAGTTGAGCACGTTCGACGCTTGGTATATCTATAAACTTGCCCGATGACTGCAAGGCACTGGCCCATTTTCCTTCACGGGTAGCTTTATCGAGTCTTGGAAGCGAGATGATCGTGAGGACATCGTCTGCGCTCTTGCCAGTACAACGCTTGGCCAATGCGATTAAAGCATCGGCGCCAGTCTTGCCAGGTTTGCCCGTTGGTAATGAAATTTCGACGAGTTGTTTGTCACCAAAGAGTGATCCGCTCTGACTGGCCATGCCAAGCGCGCTCCAGTCGCTTCGAGCATCCATTAAAAATGAACTGCGCTCGAGAAAACCAGCCGCTCGTGCGACACCACGCAACGCATCCGTGGCCTCAATGGTCAGCAAAGGATCGTCTCCGGTTACCACAAACATAGCCGCCAAGCTTGCACCTGGTCGGCTCAGTTCATTGATCAGGCGTTGTGCATCCACGGGAGGCTCTGCTTAACCGCCCGGATTGACCGGAATCGGCAACGGGGTGAGTGATGGATTTTGCCATGGGATCGGAATGGGGCTTGGTGCTTGAATGGGTATGGCGGTATCGATATTTTTCTGCTGATCTGGTGAGGCTGTGCTTAGCTCATCCCAGCGTTGTTTGATATCGGGTGCGGTCAGGCGTCGCATCATGCGCGCAACCAAGCTTTTCTGCATATCGCGATAAAGCGTCGCCGCTTCACCTTCTTTGGCCTGCACGACACGTTCGTCAAAAGGCATCGAACGCGCTGCCGTCAATGTCGTATCAGGCAAAATGATCTGATTCTTGGCGTTAATCAGTCGGAAAGTAAAAGCCAGGGTCAACTCAAACTCTTCGGGCTTGCCCTGCGCATTGAGAGAAACGATGCGTGTGTTACGCACCTCGGCAACCTGTTCAAGACGTGCTTGAGGGGGGGTTGTCGGATCAATCACAATGTTGGGAGAGGCTGCGCGAATAGAACGTCGCACATCGGCACCAAACTGTGAGTTTTGAGGGATAGTAATCAGAAGCGAGTCAAAAGGCATCGGCGTGACACCTTGCATTTTGAATCCGCAGCCCGTCAGTAGAACAGCTATCAGACTAAGCAGCACTCGCACGATTGACCGAGTCATGATGATGTTTTCCAATTAACCGACAACGTTGACAAGCTTGCCAGGCACGACGATCACGCGCTTGGGTGGACGGCCCTCAAGATTACGGGAAACGGCTTCGTGCGCGACGGCGAGTTGTTCGATTTGTTCACGTGTGGCTTCACGCGCCACACACAAACTGCCGCGCAGTTTTCCATTGACTTGCAACACTAATTCAACTTCGTCAGTCATCAGTGCGGTGGCATCGACCGTTGGCCATGGTGCATCAAGCAAATCGCCATAAGGCGCAGTGAAGCCAAGTTCTGACCAAAGTTGCCAAGTGATGTGTGGCACTACTGGATATAGGACTCTGAGCAAAATGCCTATGGATTCGGCCGTCGCAGCGCGTGCAAAATTAGAATCCCCGAGGTTGGCATCATCGATAGCATTAAGCATTTTCATGCAGGCCGACACAACGGTGTTGTACTGAATACGTTGGTAGTCGTAGTCTGCCTGTTTGAGTAATGCGTGGATCTCGAAGCGCAGTTGTTTAACTTCTTTAGGGGCGTCGCTCCAGTCTGACACCGAGGCTTGTAGTCCTGCCGCGATGAGATCCTTTTTTTGTACGCCGAGCGACCAGAGCCTGCGCAGAAAGCGGTTTGAGCCCTCTACACCTGAGTCTGACCATTCAAGCGTTTGCTCGGGCGGACTGGTAAACATCACAAACAAACGTGCTGTGTCCGCACCTTGGGTATCGATCAACGACTGTGGGTCGACGCCGTTGTTTTTGGATTTGGACATGGTGCCGACACCACCGTAGGTGATCTCGCGTCCATCACTTTTGAGGCGCGCACCAGTGATCGCGCCTTTTGCATCGTACGTGTTTTCGACCTCTTCAGGCCAGAAGTACTCGATGCCGCCTTTGGCATTCTTGGTTGAATAGATGTGGTTGAGTACCATGCCTTGGCACAGTAATTTGGTGAACGGTTCGTCGAACTTGATTAGGCCCAAGTCGCGCATCACGCGCGTCCAGAAACGCGCATACAGCAAGTGCATAACGGCGTGTTCGATGCCACCGATGTACTGATCCATCGGCATCCAGTAGTCATTGCGCGCATCGACCATGGCTTGATCATTACCAGGTGAGGTGTAACGCATGAAGTACCAGGATGAATCGACAAAAGTATCCATCGTATCGGTTTCACGACGTGCGTCTTTTCCGCAGCTCGGGCACTTGCATTGCAAAAAGCTCGCATGCTTGGTCAGCGGGTTGCCGCTGCCGTCCGGAATCAAATCGTCAGGTAGGATAACCGGGAGATCTTTTTCTGGAACAGGCACTGCACCACAGCTGTCGCAATGGATGATAGGAATCGGTGTGCCCCAATAACGCTGTCGAGAAATGCCCCAGTCGCGCAAACGCCAGGTGGTTTGGCGCGTGCCTAGGTTTAGAGATTCAAGCTCGCTAGCGATCGCCTCAATGGCTTGCGCAAAGTTCAGACCATCGTACTTGCCTGAGTGGATCAGGTGTCCGGATTGTTTGTCGGCATACGACTCGTGCCAGACCTTGTGATCGAAGGGTTTGTCACCGACTTGAACGACTTGTTTAATCGGAATGCCGTATTGATTGGCAAAGGCAAAGTCACGTTCGTCATGTGCGGGCACGCCCATGACGGCACCATCTCCATAACTCATCAAGACGTAGTTACCGACCCAAACAGGAACAACTTGTCCCGTCAGTGGGTGCGTCACCGCGAGGCCTGTATCCACACCTTCTTTTTCGCGGGTGGCAAGCTCAGCTTCGGTCGTGCCGCCTTGCTTGCATTGCTCGATAAAGGCGGCGAGTACGGGGTTGTTCTGTGCGGCGAAATGCGCCAAAGGGTGTTCGGGTGCAACAGCGCAAAAAGTCACGCCCATGATGGTGTCTGCACGGGTCGTAAAGACATACATTTTGCCGTCTTGAATCAACTGGCCAGAGGCATCTTTGATGGTGTGTGGAAACGCGAAACGAACACCTTCGCTTTTGCCGATCCAGTTTTCTTGCATGGCCCGTACACGATCTGGCCAGCCCTCGAGACCATCTTGGACCCGTTCGAGGAGCTCGCTGGCATAGTCGGTGATACGCAAGTAATAGCCGGGAATTTCACGCTTTTCTACAGGAGCCCCTGAGCGCCAACCGCGCCCATCGACCACTTGTTCGTTGGCTAACACGGTGTTGTCAACGGGATCCCAGTTGACGACCTGAGTTTTACGATAGGCAATGCCCTTGTCTAGCATCTTGAGAAAGAGCCACTGGTTCCATTTGTAGTAGGAAGGGTCGCAGGCACACATTTCGCGTGACCAGTCAATCGCCAAACCCATCGCCTTCATTTGCTTTTTCATATAAGCAATGTTGTCGTAGGTCCACTTTGCAGGCGGCACCTTAGACTTGATTGCTGCGTTTTCGGCGGGCATGCCAAAGGCATCCCAGCCCATTGGCATCAGCACGTTGTAGCCGCGCATACGGAGTTGGCGCGTCATCATGTCGTTGATGGTGTAGTTGCGAACGTGACCCATGTGGAGCTTGCCGCTAGGGTAGGGCAACATCGAGCAGGCGTAAAACTTGGGCTTGGGTTGTCCCGAGGCGTTTAAGGCGCCTTCGGTGACCCGATAGGCGTCCCGGGCGTCCCAGTTTGTATGGGCCAGATTTTCAACAACAGTGGGGAGGTAGCGTTCCTGCATTGCGACAGCCAAAAAAGGTGGGGGCGCTGTTGCGCCCAATCAATCTGACATTATAGGGCGGAGTGGCCATTCAGCGTGTTGTCAGAGCCACTTAAAACAAACAGCCTCGCGATGCGAGGCTGTTAGCTTGTGATGTCCCGTCAAAGACGGATAACTGAACGCAAAACTGATTTACTTCAGTTTTGTTTCTTTGTAGTCGACGTGCTTGCGAGCGACTGGATCAAATTTCTTGATCAGCATCTTTTCAGGCATGTTGCGCTTGTTTTTAGTCGTAGTATAAAAATGGCCCGTTCCAGCGCTGGACTCGAGCTTGATCTTTTCGCGTGTACCTTTTGCCATGTTGGGCTCCTTAAGTAGAGTTAGGCGACTTCGCCGCGCGCGCGCAGGTCGGCTAGGACGGCGTCAATGCCATTCTTGTCGATGGTACGCAGGGCATTCGTGGACACGCGCAGGCGCACCCAACGGTTTTCGCTCTCAACCCAGAAACGACGTGACTGCAGGTTAGGCAGAAAACGACGCTTTGTTTTGTTGTTTGCGTGTGAAACGTTGTTGCCCACCATGGGCTTTTTTCCAGTCACTTGGCATACACGTGCCATGGCTACACCTATTTGTTTGTTCAGATTTTGACATCAAGTCCGACATTCTAATACAAAATCAAGCATTTAATCAACCCAATAGGCAATGGCTGGTCACTGACTCAGCTTTCGCGGCGGGCAATAAAGCCAGATATGCAGGCCAAAGTTGTGCACCCTGCCATCATAATCGCCAGCGGCAGCGGGCCATTGAGCGGTATCAGGCTCACCAAAAAGCCTGCCGCGGCGCCACAAGAAATTGAAAGCGTCCCCATCATGGCGGAAGCCGAGCCGAGTTGATGCCCTTGGTCCGAGAGCGCCAAAGCTGATGAGTTGGGACCAACAAAACCGTAGCAAAACATAAAGACCAGCAAACAAACCATAACGAGAGGCAGGGTTGCCAAGCCGATGAGCGCTAAAAGAAGAACGAGTATCCCCGCAGTTAAGAGGCCGCCAAGCGCCCAGGGGAGAATTTTCAACGGGTTGTGTTTTCTTAGCAATCGGGCGCTCACCTGAGAACCAATAATCAGGCTTGCGGCATTGAGGCCGAATAACAGCCCATACGTCTGAGGTGTGACATCAAAATACCCGATGAACAGACGCGGTGAACTGATGATATAGCTAAACATTGTGGCGGTCGCCAAGCCACCTGACAAGGCAAAGGCTAAAAAACGTCGATGTAAAAGAAGTCCTCCATAAGTGTTGAAAATGTTGCGCCAACTGAGTTTGATCTGTCGTTCGGGGGATAGGCTTTCGACCATGACTTTGGACAGGGTCCATAGCAACACGACACCGCAAAGGGTAATTGTGACAAAAATGCCGCGCCAACCGACCCAGTCGAGAACCTGCGCACCGACCAGGGGCGCCAAAATGGGTGCGATACCCATCATGAGCATCAACATTGAAAGCGCACGGGCGGCTTCTTGGGTGTTGTAGTGGTCTCGCACCACAGCTCGCGGGATCACCATACCGGCTGCGCCGCCCATCGCCTGAAAAATACGGCTAATGGTTAGGAACTCTACATTTGGCGCGAGTGCGCAGCCTGCTGAAGCAAGAATATAAAGAAGAAGTGCACCATATAAAGGAGGTTTGCGTCCATAGCGGTCCGCAAGTGGACCGTAAATGAGTTGTGCACCTGCCATGCCTAGTAAATAAGCGGCCAAGGTACGTTCGACCTCGCTGCTGCTCGCGCCAAGATCGCTGGCAATCGCAGGGAAGGCGGGCAGATACATGTCGATAGACAGTGGACCGATGGCTGTCAGTGCGCCCATCAAGATGAGCCAGCCGGGCAAGCCCATTCCGGCAAGTCTGGTGCGCATGAGTTAGGCCGCGAGCGCCGTCGATATTTCTATAGATTGCGCGGCTTGTGCTGCGATTTCAAACGAGCGCAGGCGCGCTGGGTGATCGAAAATCTGCCCTGTAATCATCAGTTCATTGGCACCCGTCTTTTCCACCAGGCGCTGCAAACCTATGCGGACTGTTTCTGGGTTGCCAACGACCGAGCAAGCAAGCTGCTCGTTGACGGATAGCTTTTCCTGCGGCGTCCAAAAGGTTTCGATGTCATCAATTGGAGGCGGGAGTTGACCACGAGTATTGCGGCGCATGCGTGTGGCGTGTTGCTGGTGGGTGGTAAAGAGATACTTTGCTTCTTCGTCTGTGTCGGCTGCAATGACATTGACTCCGACCATGGCGTGCGCTTTGTTTTGCTGCACCGAGGGCTTGAACAGACCTTTGTAAGCGCGCATCGCGTCTAGCAAGTAATCAGGGGCGAAGTGTGAGGCAAAGGCGTAGGGCAGTCCAAAATGCGCCGCGAGCTGGGCGCCATACATACTGGATCCCAAAATCCAGATTGGAACGTGCAAGCCTGCGCCGGGAATGGCTTTGACAGCTTGGCCAGGTTGCACTTCGCCGAAATAGTGCTGTAACTCCTGAACATCCTGCGGAAACTGGTCGGAGTTGCCCAACAGGTCTCGCCTGAGGGCGCGGGCCGTCATTTGGTCAGTACCAGGTGCACGCCCCAGACCAAGATCAATCCGGTCAGGAAACAAGGCGGCCAAGGTGCCGAACTGTTCGGCGATCACCAAGGGCGCATGGTTGGGCAGCATGACGCCGCCTGAGCCTACGCGAATGCGCGAGGTGCCGCCTGCCACATAGGCAATCAGTACAGCGGTTGCCGAACTGGCGTTTCCCGTCATATTGTGGTGTTCGGCGAGCCAATAGCGTGTGTAGCCCCACTTTTCAGCGTGCTGGGCAAGGTCGCGCGAGTTGTGGAGGGCATCAGCCGCCGTAAACCCCTGAGGAATGGGGGACAAGTCGAGAATAGAATAGGGAATGCTCATGGGTATCTCATGACGTCTAGGCGGGTTATGCTTATTACAATAAGCTTGATGATACTTTTTTATTTGCAGGTTGCAATGTCATTTGCCCTCTGTGGGCCAATTTTTTACTGTTTAAGGAGCACACAATGCGCGAAGTATTTATAACCGGTGCAGCGAGAACTGCGGTGGGTGACTTTGGTGGCGGACTTAAAGATGTTGCACCCATTGACTTGGGTACCACCGTCGTTAAGGCGGTCTTGCAGCGCTCTGGTGTGGACGGAAAAGATGTCGGTCACTTGGCCTTTGGTCATGTTGTCAACACAGAGACTCGCGATATGTATCTATCGCGCGTCGTGGCCTTGAATGCTGGATTGCCACAAACTTGCGCCGCTTTTAACGTCAACCGTTTGTGCGGTTCGGGTTTGCAAGCCATTATTTCGAGTGCGCAATCGATTTTGCTCGGCGATACAGAAATGGCGATTGGTGGTGGTGCTGAGTCCATGAGTCGTGCCGGTTATTTGTCGCAAACTCAGCGTTTTGGCGCACGGATGGGCGATACGACCATTGTCGACATGATGGTCGGTGCTTTAACTGACCCCTTTGAACGCACCCATATGGGTATTACGGCTGAAGCGGTTGCCAAGCAGTTTGGCATTTCGCGTGCGGCACAAGACGCTCTAGCCGTTGAGTCGCATCGTCGTGCGGCCTTGGCACAAGACGAAGGTCGTTTTAACGATCAGATTGTGCCGGTCGTGATTAAAACGCGCAAAGGTGAAGTGGAGTTCAAGGTCGACGAGCATCCACGTCGCGATATTTCTCTTGAAGGCATGGCGGCCTTGCGCGCTGTATTTGTCAAGGAAAACGGTACCGTGACGGCTGGCAATGCCTCCGGCATTAACGATGGCGCAGCTGCAGTGCTGATGATGAGCGGTGAAGCCGTCAAAGCAAGTGGTGCAAAGCCTATGGCGCGCTTGGTGGCCTACGCACACGCAGGTGTTGACCCTAAGATCATGGGAATCGGTCCCGTACCAGCCACTCAGGCTGTCATGAAACGCGCCGGTCTCACCGTGGATCAAATGGACGTCATTGAGGCCAATGAGGCTTTTGCTGCGCAGGCGTGTGCCGTCGCGCAAGAGCTCAAGCTCGATGCCCAGCGTTTAAACCCTAATGGCAGCGGGATCTCGCTCGGTCACCCGATTGGTGCGACGGGGGCAATTGTCACCACCAAAGCGATCTATGAATTGCATCGCATCGGTGGACGTTATGCCTTGGTGACAATGTGTATTGGCGGCGGTCAAGGTATTGCTGCGATTTTTGAAAGAGTCTAAGCGCATAAAAAGAATACACGGCCAAGAATTCACGGCCAGTTCAAGGCAGCCTTCGGGCTGCTTTTTTTACATTTGTCCCAACTCTGCGATGGAGACGACTTGATGTCCGGCGACGATCAGGTGATCGAGAAAGGCAATGTCGACGACAGCGAGTGACTGTTTGAGTCGGTGCGTCAAGGTGATGTCGGCCGCACTTGGCTTGGCCAGACCGGAAGGGTGGTTGTGCGCTAGGATGATGGCGGCAGCATGATAGGCGAGGGCGGCTTTAACAAGTTCACGTGGATAAATCGTTGTTTCAGTGAGTGTGCCTTGAGAGATTTCTTTTGCAGCAATGAGCCGGTGCTGATTATCCAAAAATAAGGCGACACAACGTTCGATGGGTGAGTGACCCAGCAGGTTGGCGCAATAGGCTTTGACTTGAAGAGGATGCTTAAGTGAGCAGTCCCGTCTGAGTTCTTCTTCCATGGCGCGCTTGGCCAGGGTGAGAATGGCGTGGAGTTGGCAAATCCGGGCATTTCCCAATCCCACAACAGCTCTAAGGTTTTCGCTGTCAGCACTCAGGAGGGGGCGCAAGCCGCCATAGCGCAGAAGCAGCTGCTGCGCCAGTTCTAAGGCATTGGCACCGCGAGTGCCAGTACCAAAAATCAGCGCCAGAAGCTCTGCATTTGTCAAGCTATTGGCGCCGTGTTGTAGCAATCTTTCGCGGGGGCGCTGGTCGGGGTGGAGTTGTTCGCACAATGTCATCGGGATGGCTCTAAAATAGATGTTTAGCAAAGCACTCTACGGTGACAGATTTTGACTGATCAGGCCCCTAATATTCCGCCTATTGTCCGTGCGGATTCATACCTTACTCTCCATTACCGCATCGTGATCGAAGACGGTGCTGCCGCTGGGTCGACGTTTATTGACACGTTTAGTGGTCGTCCTGCGACGCTTCAGCTCGGAGGCGGTCAATGGTCGCCAGGCATGGAGACACCGTTACTCGGGCATCCCGAAGGTGATTGCTTTAGTTACACGCTCTTGCCTGCCGAGGCCTATGGTGATCGCAATCCAGATTTGATTCAGCGCGTGTCGCGTGCCATGTTGGCCCAGCACGCCGGAGAAGATGCTGAATTTAATCCGGGTGACATGGTGGAATTTACTGCCCCTAACGGCGGGCGTTACTCGGGCGTATTGAAAGAATACGGCGAAGATTCCGCCATGTTTGACTTTAATCACCCGCTCGCCGGCTTGACGTTACGTGTGGATATAGATTTACTTGGAGTGTTGTGATGCAAGCATTGGGCGCTGAAATTTTGCTGGCTCAACCACGCGGCTTTTGCGCTGGCGTCGACCGTGCCATTGATATCGTGGAGCGCGCGCTCGAGTTGCATGGTGCACCGATCTATGTACGCCATGAGATTGTGCACAACCGTTTTGTCGTCGAGGATTTACGTAAAAAAGGCGCAATCTTCATCGAAGAATTGGCTGAAGCACCTCAGGGCGGCATCGTGATTTTTTCTGCCCATGGTGTCTCCAAAGCTGTCCGCGAAGAGGCTGAAGTGCGTGGTCTGCAAGTTTTTGATGCAACCTGTCCGCTGGTTACCAAAGTTCACGCTGAAGTTGATCGCATGCGCGCAGCGGGTTGTGAGATCATCATGATCGGTCATAAGGGACATCCAGAGGTCGAGGGAACGCTCGGTCAGTCCAAGCAAGGCATGTACTTGGTGGAGACCACTGCGGATGTGTTGACGCTCGAGGTGGCCAATTCAGCTCAGCTCGCCTTTGTGACACAAACTACATTATCGGTCGATGATGCCGCTGAGGTCGCACAGGCTTTGCGTACGCGTTTTCCGCATATCCAAGAACCTAAAAAAAGCGATATTTGTTACGCCACGCAAAACCGTCAGGATGCCGTCAAAGTTCTTGCTCCAGCGTCTGATTTGGTGCTGGTGGTGGGAAGTACGAACAGTTCGAACTCCAATCGATTACGTGAAGTCGCCGAGCGGATGGGAATTACGTCGTATTTGATTGATGGGCCTGAATCGATCGATCCCGCTTGGCTGGTTGGACGTCAACGCATTGGCATCACGGCGGGTGCCTCCGCGCCAGAGCTACTGGTTCAGCAAGTCATCGGCCGGTTAAAAGAACTCGGTGCGATCTCAGTGAGAACCATGGATGGGCTGCATGAGAGCGTTTCATTTTCCTTGCCCAAGGGCTTGTCTCGTAAGACAAATTAAGCATCGCGTGCGCGAATAGGCCTTTCTATTAAGTTTCTGACAAAATCGATGGTGGTGCGTAGGGTGTAATACTCACTCACCACCGCGCGTGGCACGCGGAGTTTTTGCGCACGTTTATCGAGATCGTCTAGTCTTTTCAAATAGGCATCGTGTTGCGTGGGATCGTAGTCTGTTTCAAGTTCTTGCTCAAAGAGTTTGAGTGCGCCGTAGACTTCGTTGAGACGTGAACGCACTCGACTCAGTCTATAAGCGGGCATAGACTTGAGAATGGGATACGCGAATGCTGCCATAGGTAACAACAAAATCAGCATGCGGTCGAAAAACTCGGCTAGCCAAAAAGGCATGTATTCCAACATACGTGGTGCGCCATATTCATAAAAACTTTTGGCTACATCACTTTCCTCAATGATTGCATCTTTAAAGTTAGGAAATTCTCCGTATTTTGCAAAGAATGAACGATCGCCATTGATTTTTTCAGCGGCTTGTAAAAAAAGAAGCTGAATCGCGGGGTGCATTTGAGGATCAATCACAAGTTTGGTGGTGGGGGCGACGGTATGAATCGTTTGTGGCGGTTCATTGCGTTCCAAGTTCAAGGAACCTTCGGGAATGGTCAAGACATGATAGAAGGGCGATATACGCGCAAACGCTTCTGCTTTGGCGAACCCGACCATACTTGCATTCGGATCATTAATCATCGCTTGGACATTTTCTGACTCTAAACCGTCGACCAAGATAACGCTATCGATCGTGCCGTTTTTAAAAGCTTTTACACCTTCTTTGCTAGAAAGTGTTTTGAAATTTTCAGGCAGCTGACGGTCAGTGAGTTCCAGTAAGCGAATTGCATGAAAGTGAGTCCCGCTCCCAGGTTCTCCGATCGAGAGGGGGTGCTTCAGGAATTCAAACTTATGCGTTGTATCGGGTTTAAGTAAGTTTTTTCTAAAAAAAATCCAGAGTGGTTCGTATCCGACGCTGCCCAGTGATTGAAGGCCTTGCCCTTGTTCGCGATTCGCCACCTCACCGCCTTGAATAAACGCTGCCTGCATGGGATCATTTCGATCTTTGATTCGCTGAAGATTTTCTTCGGCGCCTTTTGTTTGCACGAGCTCGAGCGTGACGCCGTTTTTCTTGAAGTAGTCGATGTACTGTTTGGTAAGTTCATTATAGGAGCCGCCGACTGAACCCCCGCCCATTAGGACGTGCGTTGGCGGTGCGGGTTTAGCCAGCCAAATGACGATCGCGACTAGAGATAATAATAAAAGGACAAGCACCCAAGCTTCGCGCAAAAAATGAAACGCATTTTTAAGCTCTTCGTGCACGGTTTCGTACGCAGCTACCACATGATCGCGCACTTCATTTTTAAAGCTATCCATGCCAGTCTGCTACCTTGGTGTTTAGTTGTCTGCTCTGGTGTGCGCGACCCAGATGAGGTTGTCTGTCGCAAAGCCCATTTTTTTTGCCTGTGCTATGAGTGCTTCACGCACGTCGGGCGCGAGTACTTTAGTGCGAGCCAGTATCCATAAATAGTCACGATCAGGGCCGGCGACGAGCGCCCATTGATAGGCCGTCTGATCAAGGGCTAGTACATGGTAGCCGCCGTAAAAGGGGCCGAAGAAAGAGACTTTGAGTGAGCCTTGGTTTGTGTTGCCTGTAAATAAGGCGCGCCCTGTGGCGGACTTCCATTCGTCTTTTTTGGTGTTGAACCCGCGGTTGATGACCTCGAGACTGCCATCTGATTTGAGGGAGTATGTGGCGCTGACATCCGTCAGGTCGCGTTCAAAAGAGTGGTCCAGACGGGCGATTTCAAACCATTTGCCGAGATAGCGATTGACATCAAATGGCGTGACGGAGGTCAGTCCCTCTGGCGGTGCTGTTGAGCAGCCTGACATAGCGAGGCTAAGGGCGGTTGCGGCAAAGGCCAACCATAGGGCGCGCGCGAGCCTAAAGAATAGGGATTGAGACAAACTCGGCATATTGATTTTTTTCATAAGCCAAGGGTAGCCGAGTCAGAGAGATCTCGCAATATTTTGTGGTGCTAAAGTGCTTCACCAAGCGCCACCATCAAGCGCCTAGGATGGATCGTATTTAATCAAAAAGACTTAAATAAGGCCTAAGAGAGACCGGTGATGTCGCCAGCCTCGTTAATGTCAATGTTGTTGGCGGCTGGCACGACAGGCAGGCCTGGCATGGTCATGATGTCACCACAGACAACCACAACAAAGCCAGCACCGGCTGCTAGTCGTACTTCACGAATCGCTAAGGTATGCCCGCTTGGCGCGCCGCGTAGCTTTGCATCTGAAGAGAAGGAATATTGTGTTTTTGCAATACAAACGGGGAGGTGGCCGTAGCCACCCGCTTCGAGTTGCGCAAACTGAGCGCTGACTTTTGCGTCGCAGGTGATGCCATCTGCACCATAGGTTTTGATAGCGATGGTACTGACTTTTTCTAATAGTGACGCATCGTCTTCGTATAAGTATTTAAAATGATTGGGTTGATCGCACAGCTTGACGACAGCATGTGCGAGCTCTGCTGCGCCAGAACCGCCTTTGGCCCAGTGCTCAGCCAGCACGACTTCTACACCGAATGCGGCGGCAGTGGATTGCAGGAGTGCAATTTCAGCGGGTGTGTCCTCAGTGCGATGGTTGATCGCCACGACGCAAGGCAGACCAAAGTTATGTTGAATGTTGTGAATATGACGCTCAAGGTTGACGAGGCCTGCGCGCAGGGCGGTGAGATTTTCTGTTCCAACGTTTTTGACCTCTACGCCACCGTGATATTTTAGGGCACGCACGGTCGCTACCAGTACAACAGCAGAGGGCGCTAACCCAGCTTTGCGACATTTGATATCTAAAAACTTTTCGGCGCCTAGGTCGGCGCCAAAGCCTGCCTCAGTGACCACATAGTCTGCGAGTTTGAGCGCTGTGGAGGTGGCGAGCACAGAGTTGCAACCATGCGCAATGTTGGCAAAGGGACCGCCATGGACAATGGCAAGATTGTTTTCAAGCGTTTGCACAATATTGGGTGCGAGCGCTTCTTTGAGTAATGCAGCCATGGCGCCTTGTGCCTGAAGGTCACGCGCACGGATAGGTTTTCCGGCAAGCGAATGGCCGACCACGATTTCGCCAAGGCGTTCTTTGAGGTCATGTAGATTGTTGACCAAGCAAAAAATCGCCATCACCTCAGAGGCGACAACAATATCAAAGTGGTCTTCGCGAGGAAAGCCATTGGCAGCACCTCCGAGGCCCACAACAATTTGGCGTAGTGCGCGATCGTTGAGGTCTACTACCCGTCGCCAGGTGATGCGTCGCACGTCGAACTGAAGCGTATTTCCGTGATGGATGTGGTTGTCGATCAGCGCTGCTAGCAGGTTGTTGGCCAAGGCGATGGCGTTAAAGTCGCCGGTGAAGTGCAGGTTGATGTCTTCCATCGGCACGACTTGTGCCATGCCGCCACCGGCTGCGCCGCCTTTCATGCCGAAAACCGGGCCGAGTGAAGGTTCGCGCAGACAAATCATGGCGCGCTTGCCGATGTGATTGAGCGCATCGCCCAGACCGACAGTGGTGGTGGTTTTGCCTTCGCCAGCCGGCGTGGGGGAGATCGCCGTCACTAGAACGAGTTTTCCATTGGGACGATCTTGGATTGAGCGGATGTAGTCAAGGGAGAGTTTGGCTTTAAAGCGACCATAGGGCTCAAGTGCGTCTTCTGGGATATTTGCCTTGGTTTGTGCAAGCTTTAGGATAGGTGTTTTTTGTGCAGCTTGGGCAATAGCAAGATCAGAGCGCATATGAATATCCTTTTATCGACCGACAAATACGGCCGCACGTTTTTCGATGAAAGCCCGCTGTGCTTCTTTGGCATCTTCTGTTTTGGCAATGGCAGCGGTCATGTCTTGTTCGTAGCGGTAGCCATCTCTTAAGGACATATCCTCAATCGCATTGAGCGTTTGTTTGGAGAGTTTGATGGATAACGGGCTCTTGGCTGCAATCGTTCTTGCAATTTTTAATGCATCAGCAATGAGATTTTCATGCGCAGATACGCTCAACACGATACCAAGTCGATAGAGCTCGTCTGCGGGAACGCGATAGCCTGTAAAAGCCATCAGACGCAGGGTTGAATGACTAAACAATCTTTGTGCATGGCTGCAACCACCTAACAATCCCACATCGATTTCTGGAAGCCCAATTGACGCTTTTTCTGAGGCGATCAGAATATCCGCGGAAGCGACCATGGCGAGTCCCGCACCTAGCGCCGCACCGTTGATCGCTACGATGACTGGCTTGGTACATTCTCTAATCGCATGAAAACATTCGCGTGTTCTTCTCGAGTGTGCTTGAAGATCGCCAGGGCCTTTGATGACGTCAGCACGTCCCTTGAGGTCTGCGCCGGCACAAAAAACTTTTCCCTCACCTGTGAGAATTACGCTGCGGATATCCTCTGTCTCTGAGATGAAATCCAATGCAAATGTTAGTTCATCACTGAGCGTCCGGCTCAGTGCATTCACTGGAGCGAAGTTCATACGCAAAATCGCAACGTGTTGATCGATCTCAACCTTGAGTTGAGTGAATTGGCTCAGTGGGTGTGTATTTGACATGATGTTTAGATGATTTTTTTGTTGGCGTAGCCTGTTGATACAAGATCTAAAGTAAGCAATTTGAAGACATTATGCTTGAATTATTAGGCAAGCTTCTGAACCGGAGCATGCCGGTGGCAGGTCACCAAATGATCATTGACCATCCCTGATGCCTGCATGAAGGCATAGCAAATGGTCGAGCCCACAAACTTGAAGCCAACTTTTTGCAATGCTTTGCTCAGGGCATCGGATTGAGCGGTTTTGGTTGGAACGTCGGCCAGGGAAAGTCGATTGTTTTGAATTGGTTTGTGATCGACAAACTGCCATACAAAGTCGTTGAATGTTTGTCCGTCTTTTGTGAGAGCTAAATACGCTTTGGCATTACCGACGGTGGCTGCGATTTTGAGTTTGTTGCGAATGATGCCGGGATCTTTGAGCAAAGCATTCACTTTTTTCTCGTCGTAGCGCGCGATAATTTCTGGGTCAAAGGTATCGAAAACAACGCGGTAATGTTCGCGTTTGTTTAAAACTGTTGACCAGGAGAGACCGGCTTGAGCACCCTCCAACATGAGAAGTTCAAATAGCGGACGGTCAGCTCTTAGGGGGACGCCCCATTCGGTATCGTGGTAATGACGGTAAAGGTCTGAGCCTTCGCACCAAGGGCAGCGCTGCATGGAGTGTCCAAAGGATTTTTTAGAATGTATTCAGTGCTGCTCGGATTCTTTTTCTACTCGCCCGGTTGCACTCGGTGTTAATTTTGCACCAAGCTATCTCGGTCCGCGCTGGTGAGATGCTAAGACCTTTTGAAGTGGTGCCGATGATCGGAATCGAACTGACGACCTTCGCATTACGAATGCGCTGCTCTACCAACTGAGCTACATCGGCGATTTAAAAAGTATATCAGACCAAAATTAGAGCTTTTTCAGAGCTTTTTGTCCCTGAAGCAACAGTTTTAAGCCTTCTAAGACCCTTTGGGTTTTGAGGCGAACCTTGTTTATAGGGGTAATTACTTGGATAATAGCGGTTTAGATCTTTCAGGCAATGTTTTGATGCCGAGAGCATTGCCAGGATTGATATGACTACCTTCGCCGATGTATCCCTTTTTCCCCGCAACGCAAAGCCCCTGAACAGTTACAAGAAGTTCTGGGCCGCGCGCTTTGGTACTGCACCTTTTCTGCCAACGAGTCGCGACGAAATGACTCAGCTTGGCTGGGATAGCTGCGACATTATCATTGTGACGGGTGACGCGTACGTGGATCACCCAAGCTTCGGTATGGCCGTGATTGGCCGGATGCTCGAAAACCAAGGGTTCCGTGTGGGCATCATTGCCCAACCGGATTGGCAAAGCGCCGAGCCCTTCAAAGTCCTGGGCAAGCCCAATCTGTTTTTTGGCGTAACCGCGGGCAACATGGACTCAATGATCAACCGTTACACGGCTGATCGCAAAATGCGAAGTGATGATGCCTACACGGCTGGTGATGTGGGCGGCAAGCGCCCCGATCGCGCTGCGATTGTCTACACCCAGCGGTGCAAAGAAGCCTATAAAGATGTGCCGATTATTTTGGGTGGCATCGAAGGTTCGCTTCGTCGCATTGCCCACTACGACTATTGGTCCGACAAAGTCCGTCGTTCGGTTGTGGTCGATAGTAAATGCGATTTGCTTCTTTACGGTAACGCAGAGCGGGCTGTGGTTGAAATTGCTCACCGTTTGGCGGCCAAGGAACCTGTCCAAAATATTACTGATGTGCGCGGAACAGCTTTTGTGCGCCGCGAGACGCCCGAGGGTTGGTTTGAGATTGATTCGACGAGCGTTGATGCGCCGGGCAGGGTAGAGGCTCACGTCAATCCTTATTTGATGATTAGTGAGCAAGCCCTCGAGCAAGGCGAAAGCTGCGCGCGCAATGATGAGGCACGTGCGGTTGCCGATGAGGTCAACTCCAAAACTGCGGCCAAGGACACGAAGGCTCTGAAAGTCACCAAGGGCGGCAAAACAGAGTCGCCGCTTCTCTTTCAGCCCAATCCTTCTCTGCAAGTTAAAGGCAAGCTCAAGGTACCTCCTCGTGATCGCAGCGTGATTCGCTTGCCTTCATATGAGCAGGTCAAATCAGATCCCGTGTTGTATGCCCATGCAAACCGTGTGCTGCATCTGGAAACGAATCCAGGGAACGCACGCGCGATCGTTCAAGCGCACGGAGATGGCAGGACGGCACGCGATGTTTGGATTACGCCACCTCCTATTCCGTTGACGACGGCAGAAATGGATTTGGTGTTTGATTTGCCCTATGCGCGTAGCCCACATCCTAATTATGCGGATGAGAACGGTGGTCACGATGGTGCGACCAAGATCCCCGCATGGGAAATGATTCGCTTTAGCGTCAACATCATGCGCGGCTGTTTTGGTGGCTGTACGTTTTGTTCAATCACCGAGCACGAGGGTCGCATTATCCAAAGCCGCAGCGAAGACTCCGTCATCCGTGAAATCGAGGATATCCGCGATAAGGTTCCGGGTTTTACGGGTGTGATTTCAGACTTGGGCGGTCCGACCGCCAATATGTATCGCATCGGTTGCAAGAGCCCTGAGATTGAGTCTGCCTGTCGTAAGCCGAGTTGTGTCTATCCAGATGTCTGTCAAAACCTCAATACCGATCACAGTTCGTTGATCCATATGTACCGTCGTGCCCGTGCCGTGAAAGGCGTGAAGAAAATCCTGATTGGTTCGGGTCTACGGTATGACTTGGCGGTGAAATCGCCTGAGTACATCAAAGAGCTCGTCACGCACCACGTGGGTGGCTATCTCAAAATTGCACCAGAGCACACCGAGATGGGACCTTTATCCAAGATGATGAAGCCCGGTATTGGAAGCTATGATCGGTTCAAGCAGCTGTTCGATAAATTCAGTCTTGAAGCCGGTAAAAAACAGTTTTTAGTCCCTTACTTTATCGCGGCACATCCCGGCACGGCTGACGAAGACATGATGCACCTGGCTTTGTGGCTCAAGAGCCATGGATTTCGTGCGGACCAAGTCCAAACGTTTTATCCGAGCCCGATGGCCACAGCGACCGCGATGTACCATTCGGGTCGCAATCCTCTGGGTCGCGTCACGCGTGAAAGTGAAACAGTCGACATCGTGCGCGGTGATCGTCGTCGCCGTCTGCACAAGGCATTTTTACGTTATCACGATGCTAATAACTGGCCTTTATTGCGCGAAGCACTGAAGGCGATGGGGCGTGCTGATTTGATCGGTAATGGAAAAAAACATTTGATTCCATTCCATCAGCCACAGACAGACGGCAGCTACACCAGCGTGCGTCGTAAAAATAGTACTGAGGCTGTCGGTGCGCGGGGTGTGAAAACTGCACAACCTGTGCGCTCCGGTCAACCTGTCAGGCCTGTCGCGACGTTCGGAAAGCCGGTCGTTCAGACGCCTATGAAAGCAGGTGTAAAGGCCACTGTGAAAGCTGGCCAGTCAGTTAAGCCAACCGCAGCAGGACGCTCTACTCAATCAGTCCGATCGGGTCAGATACTTACGCAGCACACAGGCTTACCTCCCCGGCGCAAGAGTTAGAGCCACCCTCTGCGGCGAAAGCGCCAGTACAAAATAACGGCAACTGACCCGATGGTACCAAGTGCCATGAGATAACCATACTTCCAATGCAACTCAGGCATTTCATCGAAGTTCATCCCCCAGATGCCAGCCATGGCAGTTGAGGCAGCAAAAATTGCAGCCCAAGCTGCTAATCGTTTTACGATTGTTGAGTCTTCAATTGTGACCAAGGACAAGTTCACTTGAATGGCGGTCGTAATCGTTTCGCGCACCGCATCCACCGTACCGTTGATGAGTGCTAAATGATCATGTACGTCACGATAATATTCTTGGCTATTTACACAAACTGCGGGCGCACGCGCGCCATGCAACTTTCCTACGACTTCCAGTAAAGGCACGACAGCATGTCTGAGCGTTGAACTGCGTTGTTTGAGGGCATAGAGTTGCTCAATATGTGAACGTGCGGAGTTCTCTATAAAAATTTTTGATTCGATTGCCTCTAAGTCTGCTTCTAAGGCATCCACCAGCGGAAAATAGCGATCTACGATGGCGTCCATCAAGGCATAGGCAACAAATCCTGAGCCTAGTTTGAGAAGTTCGGGTTCTCTTTCGCATCTTTCCCTGACACCGAGAAAGTTTTGATCCGTGTCTCTTCGAATAGAAAGGACAAAATTACGACCTACAAAAATGGCAACCTCGCCTACATGAAGCGTATCTGCTCTCTGCTCAAGCAGTTGCATCACGATAAAGACAGTTTCTCCATATTCTTCAATTTTCGGACGTTGATGTCCGTTGGCGGCATCTTCAATGGCCAATGGGTGAAGTGAAAACTCCTTTTGCATTTGAGCGAGCTCCTCAGACGAGGCATCACGCAGGGCTACCCAAACAAAACAACCTGGTTGATCGATCCATTCACTGATATTGGCGATGTCGATGTCTGCAAGCTTATTACCGTCGCGATAAACAACACAATTGATTAGCATTTTTGGTTAAACCTTAAGTTCTGGTGGCTGCGCGCTTAATGAGTGTAGGCCTCGAGTTACCAACACCTCATCAGAATATGCTAGAATCTTTACAGTTTTAAAACATCAGGTCTTTTATATTTTTAGCAAAAGCTAATTTAGTACCTTGATTGCTAACACTATTCCCTGATAGCTCAGTCGGTAGAGCGACGGACTGTTAATCCGCAGGTCCCTGGTTCGAGTCCAGGTCGGGGAGCCAAATTTATGAAATAGCAGCCTTTTGGGCTGCTATTTTTTCGCTACTTTTTTGGTCTAAACCAATCCAGCCCTTGCTCTACGGTGATGTTTTTTTTGCCCGCTGGGCTCATAGCAATAAGCTCTACACCTTACAGAGCATTAAAATTACAATAATGACTCCGCAAGGGTTCTATAGGTGAAACCGCTATGAATAGAATTACCCTAGAGGCAGGCAAGAGAGGCGGCAAGCCTTGCATTCGTGGCCTTCGTATTACGGTCTATGACGTTTTATCCATGCTATCCGAAGGTATGACGCAGCAGGAAATCCTCGAAGATTTTCCAGAGCTTGAGTTGGCTGACATCTTAGCTGTTCTTTCTTTTGCTGCTGATCGCGAGCATCGCATTTATTCCTTGGCTGTTCAATGAAGCTGTTGTTAGATGAAAACTTGTCTCGGCGCCTCGTTCCTTTTTTACAGAACGCATATCCGGGTAGTTCTCAAGTAGTTTTGCTTGGAATGGAGTCCGCATCCGACAGAGAAATATGGCAGTCAGCTAAAGAAAATGATTTTGTCGTCGTGACACGAGATGCAGATTTTGAAGAGTTATCTGTTGTTTTAGGGCAGCCACCTAAAATCATTTGGCTTAAAGTTAAAAATCAAACACGCGCCGCAATTTTGAAAATTCTTATCGATAATCTGATCACGATTGAAGATGCGTTGATTGCAAAGGATTTGGCATGTGTTGAATTGACATCCCTTTTTTAACAAAACGGACTGTTGATCATACTAGTCGCTTATTCGAATCCAAGTATTCATTAATGCAGATTTAATCGCTGCTGACTTGGCGCCGTTCAATCCAGAGACTGCTGCCTTTAAGGCTGTACTAAAAAACTTTAACCAACATTATCGCTACGCAGTTGATTCTTGGATGCTTTACGATAACTCTGGTATGACACCAAAGCTTCTTGACTGGAGTGATAAATGAATACAAAAGACATTCGAACTTCGAACGATTCAGATCTGATTGGCTCATATGTCGCAATCCAGAGGGCTGCTCGCTCAGCACACGAGCTAGCTATTACTACTAATACGGGGATTGTTGTTGTTGTTGATGGGAAAAATGTAATCATTTCCGCTGATGAGTTAAAACTTTTGCGAGTCAAAGAGGACATAACAAAAACATAAAGTTTTCTGCCATGCAGTGTTTGATATAGATTGTTAACGCATTCTGATGGCGATTGATAAAGGTTTGGCTCAAACTAGTTATAGCTCAACACTGACCTAAGTGCCCAAGAGTTACATTGTTCAACCCTTTAATCAACTACACGAACTATTACACAGTGGTCTTTTTTTGAGTTAAGTCATTGTTTTAATTTATAAATCGAATAAACGACTTTTCTGTTAATCCTGCTGGTCGCTGGATCGAGCCCAGCTCGGGGAGCCAGTACAAAAAGTCTAGCACTCATGTCGAACTCTTTCTCAGACATGTCATTGGCAGTTGTTGAATTGTTGGCGTCGGTAACCGGCGCCAATAATTAGGCGTTTAAGCTATTCAGCTTTGATATTCGCCTCTTTGACGATTTTACCGAAGCGATTGAATTCATTAATATTGAATTCAGTGAATTGCTGAGTGGTCATATCAATTGAACTACCCCCCAGCGCTTTAAGGCGCTGTTGAACATCAGGTAGTTGCAACGTCTTTTTTAACTCAGCACTTAGTTTATCTACGACAACCTTTGGAGTGCCTGCCGTTGTGTAAAGGCCGTACCAAGTGCTAATTTCAACTGCAGGAAACCCGATTTCGCGCATTGTCGGTACGTCTGGCAGCTCTGGAGAGCGATTGGCTGTCGTGATAGCCAAGGGCCGTAGCTTTCCCGCTTTCACCAGCGCCATCGACGATGAGGTGGTATCAAGCATGATTTGAACCTGTCCACTAATTAAATCCGTATGCGCGGCACTGCTACCTTTGTAAGGAATATGCAACGCTTTAGTTCCTGCAGACATGTTGAGTGCTTCGCCAGCGATGTGCTGCGTACTACCAATACCAGACGAGGCGTAGCTATAACCCGCAGGCTTGATTTTCATAGCTGCCACAAGCGCTCTAATATCTTTGGCTGTTTCGTTAGGGCCCACAAGCAGTAAATGCGGTACAACGACGACCATGCCAATTGGCTGTAAATCCTTCATCGGGTCGTAAGCAAGTTTTAAAAGATGTGGCGCTATTGCCTGACCAGTATTAGTTGCAACCAATAGTGTGTAGCCGTCTCTCGGAGCTTTAGCGGTTGCATCAGCTGCCAACGTATTTGCGGCTCCAGGTCTGTTTTCGACCACAAACGACTGCTTCATTGACTGCCCAAATTTATCGGCTAATAGCCGCGCGAGGATATCGGTACCGCCTCCCGCCGACGCACCAACCATAATTCGGACTGGTTTAGCCGAAGGATAGTCTTGCGCATAAGCGGTGGTTACGCATAATGCGCTAAGCAAACTACAAGCAATAAAGTTTTTGCGATTCATAGCATCATCTCCGTTGTTAAAATGTTTCTAGCGGTGGTTTTGCACCATATGGCACGCTAGTTCAAAAGCTTGCTGCATTGCACCTGGGTTTGCCTTCCCTTGCCCAGCAATATCCACAGCCGTCCCATGGGCTGGCGTAAGAATTGGTATGGGTAACCCTCCCTGAACGGTGACGCCACGCCAGAAGCCCATTAGCTTCATGGCGATTTGACCTTGATCGTGATACATCGTGACAATGCCATCGAATTGACGCTGTTCACCTTGTACTTTTAAAAATAATGTATCCGCAGCAAACGGACCTTGTACAGGGATCCCTTTAGCCTTCGCGCTTTGAACTGCCGGCGCAATGACGTCAATCTCCTCGCGTCCGAAGGATCCATTATCACCATTGTGAGGATTCAGACCACACACCGCAATACGCGGCGCCAATACCCCGCAGTCGCGCATGGCGCTATACAGCAAGGTGATGGCTTGTTCTATCCCCGGAATCGTTAGCTGCATTGCCACATCTTTGTGGGCGATATGAGAGGTCACGCGCGAAGTCCACAGACCATCCAGCACATTGAACTCGCTGATCGCTCCAGTGAAACTCAATCGTTCTGCAAACCAGTGCATTTCGTCGGGGGTGTGCATTCCAGCCAAATGCAAGGCATGCTTATTTAAGGGTGCAAAAACGATTGCGTCAGCTAGATCTTGCGATACAGCATCTAGCGCAATTTGCAAAGTTTGTATCGTATAGCGACCCGACGCTTCGTTGCACTCGCCGGATCGAAATTCTGTCGTTCGACTCGTATCGAATTCAAGCAGCGCTAGGCTTTGCGCATAGGAAACCGATGCCAAAGAATCAGCCCGAACAAACGCAGTATGTTGGCCCGCAAGGCGCATGCCCTTTGCAACCTCTTTAGAATCAGCTATCAAAAGTATGTTGGCCATCTTCAGTGTGCGAGGGTCAGCAAGCAAACGTGCAACAAGCTCAGGACCGATTCCGGCAGGATCACCCAAAACGAGTGCAATTCGAGGCTTGCTCATAAAGCCTGCTTCCTTTCAAAAGTTGTTGCTTGCCACATTTGTCGTTCCGTCAAGTTTCTTTGTAACGCACGGATTCCAAACGTCCAAGGTTTTATCTGGTCACAGTAATTGACGTGATTTAATAGGGCGCCGAGCGCATCGGTTTCAATGCGAACACTGTCGCCAATTCGATGCGTAAAGCCACTGCCAAGGGCACCACGATCTTGTACAGGTGCGAACATTGTTCCCAAAAACAACATGCATCCATCAGGATATTGATGATGTCCACCCATCGTCTGCGCGACAAGTTCGCTTGGATCGCGGCTAATTTTTTTCATTGAACTTTCTCCGCGCATAACAAAACCGTCTTGACCACGCACCTCTAATTTCACTACACAACGTCTAATCGTATCCAAATCAAACGTGTTATCAAACAAGCGTAGAAACGGGCCGATCGCACACGAGCCGTTGTTATCTTTTGCTTTACCCAAAAGTAAAGCGCTACGTCCTTCAATGTCACGCAAATTGACATCATTACCCAAGGTTGCTCCCTTGATCCTACCCGAGCTATCAACAGCAAGGACAATCTCCGGTTCAGGATTGTTCCAAGACGAACTAGGGTGAATCCCAATCTCTGCGCCTAGACCGACAGCTGATAGTATCGGAGCTTTAGTAAATACCTCAGCATCTGGACCGATTCCGACTTCAAGGTATTGCGACCACATTCCCTGCTGAATCAAAAAGGCCTTTACCTCTTGCGCCTTTTCTGAGCCAGGCACGATATCTGCTAACGAACCGCCTAATACGTCTAACACTTGCGTGCGTATACTCATCGCGAGCGCAGGATTGCCTTTCGCTCGCTCCTCGATCACACGTTCGATCAAACTCGAAGCAAACGTAACGCCAGCCGCCTTGATTACCTGAAGATCACAAGGTGCCAAAAAATGCGGTTGTATTATGCCTCGAGCAGATACTTTTGAATCTAACGTATGTTGCAAGACTGCTTCGATACTGCCGATATGTTTGCCTGGCACCCTAGCTACGCTTTCCGCTGGATTCGGCTCTTCCAACAAGTCGCTCATGGTTGGCCAATGTGCAGTCAAATCAAATACGCCGTCTTGGCGTAACGCCACCACACAAGGTCCGCCATTTGGTGGGCTGGTCACTTGGGTACTCCACACTCGGCCCACCAAGGTGCCTGCCAATCCGTCTATTGGAAGATAATTTTGCGATGAGAAGTTTTCCATTTCTAGAGCCAAGCTTCGCCGTCAGGGTAAGAATATTTATCCAAACTATTCTTGTGAATTTCAATGCTGTAACCAGGTCGTTGTGGTGGCATATAACGGCCTCTTCGAATCACAACAGGCTCTACAAAATGCTCGTGCAAATGATCTACATATTCCAAAACACGCTTATCGAGTGATGCTGAAACGGCTATGTAATCAAAGATTGATATGTGTTGCACATATTCGCATAAACCCACTCCGCCTGCATGCGGGCAGACGGGAACACCAAACTTTGCTGCCATTAGAAGCACAACAAGAACTTCATTGAGACCGCCTAACCGTGCTGCATCAACCTGACAAAAATCGATCGCTTTTGCTTGAAGCAACTGCTTGAACATCACTCGGTTGTGACAGTGTTCCCCGGTGGCTACACCAATTGGCTTTACACGCGCTCGGATACTTGCATGGCCTAGGATGTCATCTGGGCTTGTGGGCTCCTCGATCCACCAAGGATCAAATGCGGCGAGCTTGCGCATATTGGTGATAGTCTCGTCGACATCCCACACCTGATTCGCGTCCATCATGAGCTTTCTATCCCAGCCAATCTCTTCTCGCAAAATGCTAGCGCGACGCATATCATCGGCTAAATTGCCACCCACCTTTTGTTTAAAGTGTGTCCAACCCTCAGCAACTCCCTCGCGTGCCAAACGCCGAATCTTCTCTTCTGTGTAGCCAAGCCATCCTGCTGAAGTCGTGTAGCCTGGGTAGCCCTTTTCCTGCATTTCATTTGCGCGAGTAGCCCTGCCGGCCAGGTTTCTTCGTAACAACGCTAGGGCTTCTTCTGGTGTAATGGCGTCGGTCACAAATCTAAAGTCCAAACACGCCACCAACTCTTCAGGTGTCATATCTGCCAACATTTTCCAGACGGGCTTATTAACTGACTTCGCCCACAGATCCCAAACGGCGTTAACAATCGCAGCCGTCGCCAAATGCATCACTCCTTTGTCTGGACCTAGCCAACGCAATTGACTATCGCTTGTCGTGATTTCACGCCAAAAGGCTCCCATATTTTCTGTCAACTCACCCAGCGTTCGCCCGATTACAAAATGTTGCAACGCCTTGATCGCGGCCACGCATATTTCGTTTCCACGCCCAATCGTGAAGGTCAACCCATGCCCCTCAAGGCCTTGTTTGCTATCGGTGTGCAACACAACATAGGCCGCTGAGTAGTCAGGCGCTGCGTTCATCGCATCTGACCCATCCAAGGTGCGGGAGGTTGGAAACCGAATATCTTTGACAGAAATAGAAGTTATTTTCATGTTGACAAGTGGTTGATAATATTTGCAGGCTATTAATCGTAGATTCTTGATCGATAAACGTATAATCGTTATATCTGATTAACCGATATGTTTTTTTATATTACTTGTAATGATGAAAAACAGCCTGCAACTATCTGACAATCAGTTCCGACAACTGCGCTTAAAAAGCCAGCAAGTGATGCTCCTGGTCGCTCTTGACCAGCATCGCAACCTGCATCGCGCAGCAGCGGCTATTCATACTACGCAGCCAGCAGCTACCGCCTCACTTCAGCAGCTAGAGGAGCGCCTTGGTGTCAGTCTTTTTTATCGACAAGCCCGTGGCATGCTTCCAACCACCTATGGTGAAGCCATGATTCGGTACGCCCGAAGCGTATTGCACGACTTTGAGCACGTCATCAAGGAAATCGATGCGCTTGCAAGTGGTGCAAGCGGACTACTGCGCATCGGTAGCGTGATGGGGGCGGTTCCAATCATACTGACCAACGCGTTAACCACTTTCCATGAGTCCAATCGAAATGTCCATGTATCGCTTCTGGTTGAGACGAGTGATTTGCTAATCCCCGCGTTGGCCGGGGGCGAGCTCGATATTGTGTTGGGACGACTACCCGATGACTTTCAGAACGCAAATCTTCAAATCGATCCTCTTGAGGGCGAGCCCATGTGCATCGTTGGACGCCTAGGGCATCCGATGATGAAAAAGAAAAAAGTTACGCTAGGTGATTTAGTCCAGTACCGCTGGATATTGCATCCGGACGGTAGTCCGATGCGTCGTCGCATCCAGCAGGTATTTCAAGTCGCAGGCATCACCTTAGTCCCTCATATTTTAGAGACCTCATCGATACTCGCTACAACGTCGATTATTTCTAAAACCGATTCACTGTCAGTTCTGCCATCAGATGTGGCTCAGCACTATGCTAAAGCTGGTCTATTGAATGTATTTTCAGTAAAACTACCTCTACCCATGGCAAAGCTTGGCCTTATAACTCGCAACGATCGAGATACATTCCCCGCGCTAATGGCTTTTATTACTGCGCTCAAAACTGAGTTTCGGACCACAACTACACCTTGATTAAAGTTTTTGAGTACAAACTAACGCAAGTCGACAAAAATTACGACCAGAAAGGTCAGCGCAAAAATATGATGGGGAAACAACCGGGCAACTTGGAAGCTGCCTATCCTGCAGATTTCTGGATGTATTGATTAAGGAGATTGGTATTTTATTGTTTGTGTAATGAACAAAACGGATCCAAGTGCCCAAGAGTTGCATAATGCAACTCTTGACTCAATTACACGAATTATTACACGGTGATCTTTTTTGAAGATAACCTACTGTTTTTAAACAATATTTAAATAACCGACTTTTCTGTTAATCCGCAGGTCCTTGGTTCGAGTCCAGGTCGGGGAGCCAAGAATACGAAAAAACAGCCTTTGGGCTTTTTTTTTGGGCTAAAACCTCATTCGGAAGTGTTGCAAAGTTGATTTGCATTTTCACCAGTTCAGACCGTAGCAAACAATCCTATGACAAGCTAGGAAATCTTCGAAGATTTTCCGGACTCAGATACTTTGGGTGATCATCATGGATACTTATTTATAAGCTAGCATATCTCATTTGGCTCAATCCTGTTTCTTTTAATCCATGCTTCCATATCCTGACGCTCTGTGGCAAATCATCCTAATGGCGGTGCTATTGATTGTCGCGGTCCTCACTGCAGTTCATCAAGCCGAAGTGATTGCACATAAAGTAGGCGAACCCCTTGGCACGCTTGTGTTAGCAGTGTGTGTCACGATTATCGAGGTTGCTTTAATCGTTTCGATTATGTTGTCGGCAGGTCCGGGCGGTTCATTGATCGCTCGCGACTCTGTCTTTGCTGCTGTCATGATTGTAATGAATGGCGTTATAGGTTTATCAATATTACTAGGTTGCTTACGACACCACATCCTGTCTTTTCGCGTTGAGGGCAGCAACTCAGCCTTGACCGTATTGATTGCGCTGGCAGTCATGACCCTAATCGTACCGAATGTGACAACCACAACATCAGGCCCAACCTTTTCAGAGAGTCAATTAATCTTTGCCGGCGTTTTGTCATTGGTGTTGTACGGTACGTTTGTATTTGTTCAAACTATTCGGCATCGCGATCATTTTCTCCAACAAAGCGAAGCTGAACTTACAAACCCCAACAGTCATGTGCCTCCTCCTTCAAATGCAAAAACATTTGTCAGCACTATTCTGCTGCTAATTTCGCTTGTTGCTGTGGTGCTACTTGCCAAAGCCTTAAGTCCTTCTATTGAACGCGCGATCGATACAATGGGCGCACCACGCGCGGTCGTGGGAATTGCAATCGCTTTACTGGTTTTGTTGCCTGAGGGTGTTGCCGCGACGCGCGCTGCAATCGATAATCGTCTTCAAACCAGTTTAAATCTTTCCCTTGGTTCGGCGCTTGCAAGTATTGGTCTCACGATTCCAGCTGTTGCCTTCGTTTCGATCGTGTTTGACTTGCCAATAAGCTTAGGTGTCGACGCACTGGGCATGACTTTTTTAGGGCTGACGTTTTTACTCAGTATCTTGACTATCGCGATTGGTCGCGCAACAGTGCTACAGGGGGCCGTTCATTTAGTGGTCTTTGCCGCATATTTATTTTTGAGTTTGGTTCCCTGAGTTTAGGTTGATCTATTGATTGACAGACATATAAAAAAACAGCCACTTAGGGCTGTTTTTTTTTGGCTAAAACCTAACTGCATGCAATGAGCTCTGTCAGAAAAAAATCAGGCAAACCGGATGGCGACTTTGCCCAGTAATGTGTTCTGTTCGACGTATTGCTTGGCAGCCGGCAATTCATCAAAGTAAAACGTTCGATCGATGACGGGGACGATCCGACCATCGATGATGGCGGGCATAACCTCGCGTTCGAAGCCACGTTGCGCAACCGCACGCATCGCCGTCGATAAGGGCGCATTCGAAAGTCCAAAAATCTGTAGGCGTTTGCCATGTACCGGCTCAAGATCGAGACCCGTCAACATCTGCCCGTCAACGTAGCCTACAACCGCCAAACGGCCGAAGTCAGTCAGTGCTTCAAGGCACCCTGCAAAAGCGCTGCCGCCCACCAAATTCACAGAGAGCCTGACACCGGCGCCGCCTGTAATCTGCAGCGCCTCATCTGCAAAGTTTCCGCCGCGTGTTTGGATGCCGGCGTCGAGACCGAGCGCCTTCAACCGCGCAAGCTTTTCTGTGGATCCGGAGGTACCGATGACCTTGGCACCGCACATTTTTGCGATCTGTATCGCGGCGACACCGACGCCAGAAGAGGCGCCGGCAATCAACACCCAGTCGCCGTGTTGCAGACCACCAAATTGTAATAGTGCCTCGTAGGCGGTGATATAGGCGATTGGAATCACGGCGGCCTGCTCCCAGTTTAGGCAAGCCGGAACCGGCGTGAGCAAGGTTGCTTCGGCAACCACGTATTCAGAAAAACAGCCCTTAGCGCGAAACATGACACGATCGCCGATCGCAACTCCACGAACATTGGCACCAAGTGCCTCTACTGTGCCGGCACCATCGACTCCGGCGGGACGCCCGCCGTTGGCGCTATGCAGCTTGATGGCACCAAGCATGTCGCCACGATTAATGCTCGTTGCACACATACGCACCAAGACCTGTTCGGGGCCTGGCGCAGGCACAGGTTGTTCGCGCAGTTCAAGCTCGGTACCGTTCGGGGTTTTGTTGATCCAGTAAGATTTCATCGAAGGTGTGCTCTCAAAATGTTTAATAAAGATCGGAACTCGCGCAACGAAATCCAATATTATGATGACCCGCTTTTGGATTACGAGATAAGTATCTGCCGCGTTGGGTTGCGGTGAGTTCGTCTTCGCTTGAATCATGCCCGCCACCGCGGGTCGACCTAATTGGGCCCGGAGTTTGATTTTCTCTGCCATCGTCAGCGCTGTAGGGGTAGGATCGATAGGCGCTCGCTACCCACTCCCATTGATTGCCAGACAAGTCTAAAACTCCGTACGGACTGGCGCCTTCTGGAAACGCATCAACCGGTGCAGAAGCATTGTAGGCTGCGCCGAACAGAGCCCGAGTGTGATCTGGTTTTGAATTGCCCCACGGATACTTTCTTCCGTCTGTGCCGCGTGCGGCTTTTTCCCACTCTGCTTCGGTTGGTAATCGCTTGTTTAACCAGGCGCAGTAATCACGCGCACCTAACCAACTCACTTCATTGACCGGGTGCGTTGCGTAACCTAGATCAGCCTGCCAAATTGAGTTTTGCTGATGAATCCTTGCATCACGATCATCGTCGTCATAAAAGGATTCCCCAAGAGGATTTTGTAAGCCGCGTGCATTCAGGAATTTCGCAAAATCAGCATTACTAACCGGAAGCACATCAATCAAAAATGATTTCACAAAAACCTGATGCTCTGGTTTTTCATCATCGGGCCCATTGTTGGAGCCCATCACGAAATAGCCCGCTGAAATAAGAGCGATCGTTTTAGATGAGTGGGTATTGACTGCAGTCGTTTGGGTTTGGCTGATTGCCGTGAACCCAAACAATGTCAGCAAAAAGAATAGCGCTCTAGTGCAAGTCATATTTTTCAACCTGTGCTTAGGACAAAGAGCGACGGTGCCCGATTACTCGACTGTATAACCATCTGGGGCGGGGTGGTTGCCTTGAAACAAGAGCATATAAAGCACTGACCGCCCGCGAATTGACCATAGCCTTTTTAGATCTAGTATTTTTCTTTATAGTCTAATATTGTTATTGTAATTAGTGGCTTGAATCAAGAAATCTTATTCCATAATAAGAAGATAGCGTTTATTTGAATGTTCCGTCCCCCGCCCCTGACACAAGAAGAAATCTACTTGAAATCGATTTACCAAAAATTTAAGGTCATTATTTGGGTTGGCGTCACCGCTTTACTAGTTTTGGCAGTAATTTCTGAAGCGCCCCCTTCTAAGATCACCATTGAAGCAGGCCCCAAAGGCGGCTTTTTTGATTCAACTGCCACGATGCTAAAAGGAAAACTTTAAGAGCACGGCATCGAAGCCTCCATCATTAACAGCGAACAATCCTCTAAGATCATTGGTAACATCAACGATGCTAAGAATGATAATGATGTTGGTTTTATTGCACACGGAGTCGAATCAGGTCAATATCCCAACGTTAAATCTCTCGGCTCCATCATCATGGATCCCTTATTTATCTTTCAGCGGATTGGAGACAGTGCAAAGTCCCCTGCTGACTTTCGAGGTCTGAAGCTCGGTGTCGGTCCACCTGATACCGGCGGACGTATCATTACCGACATCGTATTAAATGAATACGCAATTTCTGAGGACAACGCTACTTATGTAGTTTTAAGCCTCAACAATATGGTCAATGCTTTAAAAACAGGTCAGATTGACATTGGTTTCTTTTTGCAACCGACAAATAACAAGATTGTCGAACAGCTCAGCAATAGCGGGATGTTCAGCCTAGTTTCAGTCGAACATGCGCCTACTATTATCAAGAAAAACAGTTCTTTGCATCACTTAACCATTAATCGTGGTGCGTTTAATTTGATACCAGAACTCCCCAGTTCAGATATTCAAATGGTAGGTATTCCAATCACCGTAGTCGCTAAGAAAAACCTGCATCCGGCGATCGTGACGCTCATCAGTCTCGCGTTAAAAGATGAGTTTCGCGGGCCCACACTGGTCTCAAACCGGGGGGCATTTCCAAGTATGGATTACGAGCGAGATCTTAATATTGACCCTGATGCAGACAGAATCTATCGAAATGGCACTGGGTATGTGCCCTTTTTATACAGGACATTTAATTTCTGGATCGCTGGGGTTTTGGACAAGATCGCTCTAGTTTTAAGCTTTTTAATAACGGCCTACTTTTTCTTTTATTACATGGGTGGACCTAAACCCTTCGATGTCTGGAAGGATGGTCGGGCAAAGCGTCTTATCCTGACACTTGATCGACTGAATGAAAAGGCCGTTAACAATTCTCTCTCTAAATCCGAGCTACGCAAATTGCATCGTATTGAAGATTTCTTTACTTCATCAAGTAAGTTATCTCAAAAAGCCTCGCAATTGATTGCTGAAATCAAAGCGCGTGAAAATTAATGCGCAAGCCCCTGATTTGAGTTCAGGTCGGGGAGCTAAAAAAACCTTAAGACGAAATGACATTAACGGTTGCGAATGCATTTTGTAGAACCACTCGTACTCGACGACAGGTTTAAGAGTTTTTAATGCTCACGGCCTGAACTCAATTCACGGATTTGTAACCTTCCTTATTTACATTAGATTTAGATTTGATTATTGAATTTTATCTTTAATGGGGATTTTGATGACATTGCCATCGCGTAGTCGACGTGAGTTTATTATCCGTGTTTCATCTGTTTCAGCTGTGGTTTCTGCGGGTGCTGTCTTGTCGGCTTGTGGTGGTGACTCCGCTGAGGAGGCTCAATTTTCTTATGGTGTGGCCAGTGGCGACCCGCTCAATGACCGCGTGATTTTGTGGACTCACGCCCAGTTCGCAGGCAGTACAAGCAATGTAGAGTTGTTCTACGAGGTTGCCACAGACAATGAGTTCACCATGTCCAGCGTAGTGACCTCTGGTTTTGTTAATGCCACGCCCAGTACCAACTTCACAGCCAAGGTGGATGCTACCGGTTTGCAGGCAGGCAAAACCTATTTTTACCGCTTCAAATCGGGCCGTACGGCCTCTCCCGTGGGAAAGACACGCACTTTACCTGCTAGCACCGCGACTGAAGTGAAGTTTGCAGTGTTTTCTTGTTCGAATTACCCCGAGGGATTTTTCAATGTGTATGGTTTGGCCAGCCAGTCGGATGCCCAATACGCCATACATTTGGGTGACTATTTGTACGAATACCCCAATGGTGTCTATCCCACCGCGGCCACGGCAGCTCGCATCCATGAGCCTAGCACCGAAATTTACAGCTTGGCCGACTACCGCACCCGCCACGCTCAGTACAAAACTGATCCTAATCTGAAAGCATTGCATGCCAGCATGCCAATGATTGCGGTTTGGGATGACCACGAGATTGCCAACGACGCCTACAAAGACGGCGCTGAAAATCACGACGCCGCTAAAGAAGGTTCTTTCGCTGCGCGTAAAGCAGCGGCTCTGCAGGCCTATCACGAATGGATGCCAATTCGCACAGGCAGCGATCAAGGCATCATTTATCGCAGCTTTGATTTTGCTAGCATTTTGTCTTTGCACATGCTGGACACACGCTTAGTCGGCCGTGACAAACAAGTGGAATTTGCTGATTTGCTCAATCCGGCAACTGCCGCCACAGCGCAAGCCGCCTTGTATTCACCTACACGTGAATTGTTGGGCAGCACCCAAGGCACTTGGTTGAACGGCAAAATCGCTTCATCCACTGCCACTTGGCAGGTCCTAGGCCAGCAGGTGTTGATGGCGCGCGTAGAGTTTCCCGTTTCAGTCCTTAGCGTTTTGAACCCAGCGACCTTGACCGACCCCGCTGCGTTGGCCAATGGCACGGCCGCGATCAATGCCTACTTGACAGCAAAGAACACGCCTGTGGCATCACGCACACCCACTCAGTTGGCTTTGACGAATCCCCAAACGAATCCCAAGTTGGGCTACAACTTAGACGCCTGGGACGGATACCCCGTTGCACGTGAAAAACTGCTGGCAACTGTTTTAGGCGCTAACAAAAAATTGGTGGTGTTGGCAGGCGATACGCACAACGCCTGGAATAGCCAACTCACCTTGGCAGGCTTACTTTCACCCTCGCAAGCTGGACTTAAAGTGGGTGAAGAGTTTGCCACGCCGAGTGTTAATTCCGTCGGGTTTGAAAGTTATTTCACTACATTGCCCTCTGCAACGGTCAAGTCGATTTTTGAAAGTGTGCCAGATGACGTGAAATGGTTGGACCCCTCACGCCGTGGTTATTTGAAAATGACTTTTACCAAAACTCAGGCTAAAGGTGAGTGGGTGTTTGTGAACACCGTTAAGTCTGCCACTTACAACGCGGTAACCCCTGTGGCGGCTGAGACAAGAACTTACTCGATTTAAATTTGGGTTTTTCGCAAAGAGGAAACAGCAACCTTTTGGTTGCTGTTTTTTTTTGAGCGAGTATCCTTAGTGCATTCAATATTTGTATCCAAAGGGACAAACATGCTGCTTTATGACATGACTGTAGGGATGAACCCACGACGCGTGCGAATTTTTTTGGCAGAAAAGGGACTCACGATTCCGATGCGTCAGGTCGATGGCGTCAAGCGTGAAAACCTCTCCCCAGAATTTCGCGCGATTAACTCTCTGGGTAAAGTTCCAGTGCTTGAGTTGGATGACGGTACGCTATTGACCGAGTCCGTCGCGATCTGTCGCTACCTAGAGGCACTCCATCCGGACAAACCACTTTTTGGTAGTACTGATTTAGAAAAAGCCCAGGTGGATATGTGGACCCGAAGGATCGAGTTTGAAATCGTTGCTCCGATTGTTAGCCGCTTTCAACATACCGGCGAATACTGGATTGGTCGCTTGCCGCAAGAGCCTGTCTGTGGCGAGCATGCGCGTAACCGGGCATACGATGCGTTTGCTTGGCTTGATCGCGAGTTGGCTGGTCGCGAATTCATCGCAGCAGATCACTACACGATCGCAGATATTGTTGCCCAGTGCGGCTTTCTAGTCGGCAAGGCAACGGGAACACGTATTCCGCCTGAACTCAAAGAACTCAACCGCTGGTACACCTCTGTGGTTGCACGCCCCACTGCGAGGGCTTAAGCATGAGCACTTCGACTGCGTTCGCAACGAAACAAAAGGTTTGCTTGATCTTAGGGGCAGGCGACGCGACGGGAAGTGCCATTGCAAAACGCTTTGCACAAGCAGGCTTCACAGTCTGTGTGACGCGTCGTACACCCGATGCCAATGCAACACTGGTGCAAAGCATCCAAGCTGCAGGGGGCCGTGCGGTTGCATATCAACTCGATGCACGCCGCGAGGACGAGGTCATCGCACTGTTTAAAAAAATCGAAAGCGAAGTCGGTGACCTTAAGGTCGTGGTCTTTAATGTGGGTGGGAACGTGCGCTTTCCCTTGCTGGAAATGACCGCAGAAAAATATTTCAAAACTTGGGAAATGTGCGCGATGGCCGGCTTCTTGGTCGGTCGCGAAGCTGCGCGCGTGTTGTTACCCAAAGGGCGAGGCACGATTTTGTTTACGGGTGCGACTGCCAGCTTACGGGGTGGGGTGGGCTTCAGTGCCTTTGCGGGTGGTAAGGCGGCCTTGCGCGCATTGGCACAAAGCATGGCGCGAGAGTTTGGCCCGCAAGGCTTGCATGTTGCCCATGTCGTGGTGGATGGTGTGATTGACTCAGAACGTGTTCGCAATACGCAACCAGAGCGTGTTGCGGCCTTGGGAGATCAGGGCTTGCTTGAACCAGATAGTATTGCTCGTGCGTATCTCTGGCTGCATGAACAGACCCCTGATGCCTGGACCTTTGAGTTAGATCTGCGACCAGGTGTTGAGAAGTGGTAGTTAAAGCTGCAGGAAGTCTTGCGACTTATTCGCTCAATGAATCAGCGATTTCCTTGGCCTGGCGGTAGCCACCTATTCGCTTGATATAGTCCAGTAAATCCACGAAAAAAGGATTGAAACTGAGCGTAGAAGCGTCACCGACAAGTAACAATTTACGGCGGGCACGGGTCATGCCAACGTTCATGCGACGAATGTCGGAGAGGAAACCGATTTCGCCGTATAGGTTGCTTCGCGTTAATGAAATCGCAATGATGTCTCGCTCCTGACCCTGAAACGAATCGACGGTGCCCACGCTAAGCGTTCGTCGCAGCAGTAAATCATGGAGAGCGACGTTTTCCTCAATAGCATCCATCAAGTAATTAATTTGAGCGCGGTAGGGTGCAATCACGCCAATCGTGAGCGGTTTGTGTGTGTGCTCGGTTGGGTCGTAGGGCGCAAGGAGTTGCGTGAGACGTGCGAGTAATAAGTTCGCTTCTTCGGGGTTTGCCGTTGAACGGCCCTCAGAAAGCGTCACTTCAAGAAAGTCACAACCGGTGGTGTCGATAAACTCCACGGGTAGATCAGGCGCGAAACGCGGATCATACGCAGCCAAGCCGGCGTAACGGACACTTTGGTGCGCGACTAATTGGCCTTTGTAGAACTTCTCCGAACTGAAACCCATGATTTGCTCGTGCATGCGGTACTGCACGGTCAGCATGCGAGCCGTATCTGGCTGGCGATTAATACACTTTTCGAAAAGAGTTTCGCGCAGACCTTCGCGGGCAGCTTGTTCGTTTTTCACTGTAGGCGGCAACTGGTGGTGATCACCTGTCAGAATAATCCGCTGTCCCTTGGCAATCGGGATCCAACAACCCGGCTCCAAGGCTTGAGCGGCCTCGTCGATAAAGACGGTGTCAAAGCTAAGGTGTCGAATATTACGGTTGCTGGCACCGACGAGTGTACAGGTGACGATCTGCACCGATTCGATCACGTCCTCGGTCATCACGCGCTCTAACTCGTCGGATGCTTGAAACAGCATGCGCGCTTCTTCCCTTAACAGTTGGCGCTCCTGTTGCTCCTCGTAGCCAACGCGTCGGGTTCGCTGGCTGGCTGTTTCACGATACTGATCCGCGGTTTGACGCATCGCACGCATCTTGCTGTAGCTGGGATGCGCCATCAAGCCGGCATCAAGCGTGTGCTCAAGCAGCAGGTCCGACACGCGGCTTGGGTTGCCCAACCGGATGACGTTGACACCGCGTTCGGCTAACTTTTCGGTGAGCAGGTCTACTGCCGTATTCGAAGGCGCACACACCAGAACACGTCGCTCGCGCCGAATGGTTTCTAAGATGGCATGCACCAACGTTGTCGTTTTTCCCGTGCCGGGTGGCCCATGGATGATGGCGACGTCCTGAGCCGTAATCACGTGGCGTAAAGCGGTGAGTTGCGAGTCGTTGAGTAGGTTGGGGTACAAAAGGTCGTCGGCTTTGTGCGCGCGAAAGCTAGCCTGTCGGGCTCCTAACAGGACGTCGCGTAAATGAGCCAACCGGTTTAAATGTGCGCCCATGACTTCAGTCAGAGCACTATTCATTTCGCGGTAACTCACCTCATCAAAGGTGAGGTCTATGCCCAGCGTCCCTCTGTCAAAGACCCAGTCAGGCAGCTCATCTTTAGTGGTGGTCATCTGTAACGTATTGCGCCGCACACTCGTCACGACGCCGTTGAGCGTCAGCCGTTCGGATGCCGCGTGGGCTGGTGCATCAAGGAACAGAGACGCATTTTTACCCACCTGAAACAAGTGGAGTTCCTGCCGTTTAGCAGGGCGCTCTATCTCTAATACTACTTTGCCACCAAAACCAATGTCCTCTTTAGTGATGGTGATGGGATACCACGTCAAGCCGCGCTTGCGACGCTCCTTGATGCTGGCACTGGCATTTTTGAGTTTGAATTGAGCTTGGTCTTCCCTTTGCTCAAGTTGCATCAGTGCACGCACGTGACGTAATTCATTTTCAACAATGCGAGGGTCGAAAGGGAGCGCGTCGATATCAGCCAAGGAAGTTAAAAAAATTCAATAAAATATAACTATCGCTTCAATTTTAAACGTTTTGAATGGGTAAAATTCATTTTAATGAATTCGGATCTTTTATGGTCAACTTGCGAATGCAGAAAGTCGCAAGAAAGCTTTTTAGCATAAGCCTTGAATAATTTAATACTGCAGGGTCCTGACTGCTTTGCCGATCTTGCTGGTCAATCTTATTTAAGCGGGAGTTTAAGCGATGTGCATGTGGTGTAGAAAATCCGAATTTTCCGAACATTTGACCGCTGAATTTTCAGGAAAGCGTCGACAGATGATGCTGTTTGCCGGTGCGGGTTCGATTACTGCTGCATTTCATGCCAGTTTGGCCGCGCAGAATGTCGATCAGCCCGACACTGTTTTTCGTAATGGTGCTATTTATCCGATGTCTGGCAATGCCAGTAAAGTTGAAGCCCTGGCAGTGCGGAACGGAAAGATTTTAGCCACAGGTTCGGTCGATCAGGTCATGAGTTTGACTAAAAATAAGCCGACGATTGTCAATCTCGAAGGAAGGACGGTATTTCCAGGTTTTATTGATCCACATAACCACGTGGTGCTCAGTAGCTTGTTTGATCAGTTGCTGACGAATGTAGGTTTTTCAAAATACAAATCGAAAGCGGATGTTGCGTTTTTCATGAAAGCTACAGCTGCTAAGACGCCTGCAGGTCAGTGGCTGGCATTTGGTTTTTATGACAATCTGCTTCAGGGCGGCGATTGGTCGATGGCTGAGTTGAACAATGTTTCAACGAGTCATCCGATTTTTGTTTTTTACGTCAACGGTCATGTCGGCGCTGCCAATGGTTTGGCTTTTGCAAAGGCCAACATTCCACAGAACATCGGTATGCTCCCTGGCGGGGGTTACTTTGGACGTGATAGTGACGGTCAGTTCAATGGATTGATTTACAACCAACCTGCCTTGATGAAGATTGCGGAGTTTGCTGTTCCCAAGCCATCTCCAGAGATACTAGAGAAGGCAGTCGTGCAATATGCCAAACAATCTGCGGCTTCAGGGCTGACCACGCTGCACGAACCTGGGACAGTAAAGCCTGAATGGGTAGAGTCTCTTGCAAAGCTTTCCAATCATTTGCCCATTCGATTTAGCGCAAGTTTTAGCTCAGACGCGGTCGAGGAGAGTAAACAATACACTTCGCTTGGCCCTTCGAATCGGGCACGTATCCTGCCAAATAGTCGCTTCTCTCTCTATGGGATGAAATGTTGGACAGATGGATCTAACCAAGCTGAATCTGCTGCGCAAACTCAGCCCTATCTGAACACTAATAAAAAGGGTGCCATGAGTTACACCCAAGCGCAGATGACTGAGATATGTAAAAAAGCCAAAGATGCAGGCTGGACAATGCTGGCGCATTGCCAAGGCGATGCCGCCATTGATGAATATCTCAATGCCCTTGAGTCTGTGTATGGCGCGAATCCCTCGGCAGGTCTTATGCGTGTTGAGCATGCGACGATGTTGCGCCAGGATCAAATTGAAAGAATGAAAAAACTGGGCTACGAGCCGACTTTCATGACTGACTTTGTCTATCTCTATGGTGCTGCATATAGAGATACCATTTTTGGACCAGAACGCGCCGCCTTCATGGTGCCATGCGCAGCCGCCCATAAAGCGGGACTGCAATACTCTGTTCATTCTGATAATCCTGCTGCAGGAATGCCTCTCAATTCTTTACGCCACGTTCAAATTCAGCTCATGCGCCAGTGTGTTGCGGATGGATCTGTTGTCGGTCCAGATCAGAGGGTGGATCTTGATACAGCCCTGCGCGCGATCACCATCAATCCAGCTCGGCATATCGGGATGGAGCATATGCTTGGCTCCCTTGACGTAGGGAAGGAAGCAGACCTGACGATTCTTGAAAAAGATCCTTTCCAGACTGAAATGAGTGCGATGAGCGCTATCAAAGTCTCAGAGACCTGGATTGCTGGTCAGAAAGCGTTTGGTTGATCACGCGTTTGGTTTAGGCGCGTGTTTTCGGGATTCGGCGGTAATGTCCCTGTTACAAGGATGACAAGTTTTATTCAAATAATGACTCTGGAGATATTATGTTTAGTCACGTAATGGTGGGTGCGAACGATTTAGAAGCATCAAGAAAGTTTTACGACGCGGCTCTGGGTGCACTGGGTATGAGCCCAGGCGTGCTCAATCGCGACATTCGTTATTTCTACAGAAGTCCTACAGGCGTATTTGCGTTTACTTTGCCTTTGGATAACAAGCCTGCGACGCCTGCTAACGGGGGCACGATTGGATTTATGGCGAAATCTGTCGAGCTAGTCGATGCTTTTCATGCGGCCGGCGTTGCAAATGGTGGCGTCACCTGTGAAGATCCTCCGGGCTATCGTGAAGGTCCTGCTGGAAAAATGTATCTCGCTTATTTGCGTGACCCGATTGGGAACAAGATCTGCGCGATGTTTAGGGCGCCTAAGTAAAGCGGGATAGATGCTTAGGATAAGAAAATAGCAGCCATGGGCTGCTATTTTTTTCTATTCACTGTTTAAGAGGAGGAATATTGGCATCCTGCAATACTTTTTTAGAGATCGCCAATTCCGTCCGGAAAGCTTCAGTGAGTTGTTGATCGTTCATGGGTTCGGCATTTAAAAACGCAGTTTCAAATTGGCGAATCAAAGAGGGCTGTTGGAGAGACTTTTCCAGGGCTGCACCTAGCTTTTGCAAGATGGGTTTAGGTGTCCCAGCGGCTGCGACGATGCCGTTCCATACATAAAAGTCAAAGCCATTGAGTCCTGACTCACTGATACTCATGAGTTTGCGCTGATCCGTGATGGGGGTCTTGCGTGTGGTAGCCAGCACTTTCACTTTGCTATTGTCGGCCAAGGGAAAGGCGAGTGATGGCGCAACCAGAGCCATATCCAGTCTGCCTGCACTCAAATCATTGATTACGCCAGCGGCACCTTTGTAGGGGATCGAGGTGAGTTCCATTTTTCCCAGACCACTCATCCACGCTAGAGCGATTTCATTCCCAAAGCCGACACTCGCGGCATTCAGTTTGCCAGGATTCGCTTTGGCAAAAGCAAATAGCTCTTTGGCACTGTTGAATGGACTGTTCGCGGAAACGATCAGCACATGGGGGTATCCAGAGACTCCACCCACGGGTGTGAAATCCTTGTCGTAGTCATAGCTGACGGATTCGTAACGTGCTGGACCATGGCTGAAAAATGAATTGGACGCTAAAAAGAGTGTGTAGCCATCTGGCTTGGAAGCCATCATTTCTTTGGCTGCGAGTAAGCCACCTACGCCTGGTTTGTTAGAGATGAGTACGGGTTGACCTAACTGTTTACTCATTTGATCTGCGACTGCTCTGGCAGCGCTGTCAGTTGGACCGCCCGCGGAGAAACCGACAAGCAAGGTGATGGGACGGGTGGGGTAGTCTTGGGCGTGCGCCTGACGGATTGTCGTTACGTTTAAAACAAACGCAAGGATCAAGCTCGTTACTAGGGTCAAGCACGAAAGATTGCGATTTGTCATCATTACCTGTCTCCTGATTTTTATGTTCTTCAAGTTTAACGTTTGTATTCATTTGTCTAATTGTCATTTTTTACTGTTGCTGAACATCGCTCAAAACGGACGCTTGAGCTGAACGCCACCCAACACGTATTGGTAGCAGAACTTTGAAAAGAAGTACCAGTTTGGCACAGCATACGCCGAGATGTTTGTGAGGGCTGCGAGTACCAAATGATTGGCAAACAGCGTTTGGTTGAGTTCTTCTTGATAGGCTTTTGAGTTGGCGAAGGAACTCGGCGCGATAAAACTATAAAGAACAAAAATTAAAAAAATTGTGCTCGTGACGAGACGAATTTGTAAATTTGAGATTCTTAAACGCTTTTAAAAATACGTAGAGTCATTCCGAGCCATTGCGCTAAATTGAGTATTGCATAAAAGATCGATATCCCGAGCGTCAGTGGTGGAATGATTAAATTTCGATATGCATTTGATAAGCGCGATTCTGAATCATTGAGTGCTAGTAGACCTTTAATTTGATTGGCGCTCATGTCGCTCCATGCGGCAACTTGTTCAAGGCGGTTGGGTGAATATAAGGCAATTGCTGGAAATAATGACGCGGCAATCTTGCGATCTTGTTCACGCGTCTCATTAAGAAAAAAACCATTGCCACTTTGTGTCGTGAGCATACCGTCAGCGGCTTTTGAAGTGAGCGTCGCGAGAATCAAAGAAACCTCTTTGTCTTCCAAGCTTGCTTGATTCACGAGATAGTCTGTGAGAAATTTCTGTACGTTCCACATCAGACTCACCCCAAGAATTAGGCAATTAAGTGGACGCAGGATCTTTGGAAATCTTTGTGAAATCGCGCTTCGGTAAAGAACGAGGCTTAAGCCTACTCCTGAAAGGATACGTCCCCAAAATTCTAAACCGAGTAAAACTTCATCAGAGACGAAATCAACCGAAATATTTAATAGCTGGTAATTAAACCCAAACTCTACACAAACATATACAAATGTCAGAAGGTATGTGACCCAGCCGATAGGTGAAGCTGTAGCCCTTGAGAAAAAGATTTGTTTCACGGAGATTGATCAAATAGATTAAACGAGTCGAATGCCGGGAAAGCGCTCAAGCAGCCGATTGCGCCACATTGCATCTTTCTTTAGCAAGGCATCAAGTGCAACCGATTGATCAGGTGCATTTTTTGCCATTTGATTGATTTGCCAAGCCATACAAAAGTTGGATGAAATCGCCGGCATGCCGAGATCTGCTAGCGCCATAATGGGGCCTAGTGTAGGCATGCCCGCGCCTGCGAGCAAAATCAAATCAGGCTTATGAACTAAGAGACGTTTGGCGGCATTTAGAACCGAATCGTTGCGCATCATGTAGATGTTGTGAAAGCCACCTGGCGTAGCGGGCGATTCGACTCCGCAGATGTCGACATCGCAACGTTTCCAATATGCGATACTTTTTTGGGTCAGCCAATCTGGATAAGGACTGACAAGTGCGATACGTTTCGCACCTAAACACTGGAAGGCACGGCGAATGGATTGTGCAGCCGATACGATGGGATAGCCATAGTGTGCGCTTAGACGTTCGAAGTGTCCATCCTCTAGTTCTGGGGTGAGGTGGTAGGTTGAGCCGGTGATTAAGAATCCAAGACCACTCAAGGGCGCATTCGCAAATGTAGAAATAAAGCCATCGATGCCAGTAAAGAAATCTTCAAGGCGCTCTTTCATTTCAGGTTGCGGGCTTGTCAGGCGCCCCGTCAGTAGTGCAATATCTGTCTCTAGCATCGCCTGTACCTCAGGCTCTGCCGTTGTATTTGCCTGAGGGACGAGCAAACCCAGTGTTCCACGCGCACCGTATTCGACTTCATCGGTTAATACAGGCATTTTGGAGACTCTCACTATGAACAAAACAATACGTTACGCGGCTGCAATGATCGGCGCTTTAATGCTGAGTTCTGCGTTTGCACAAAGCTGGCCGACTAAACCAATCCGCATGATCAATCCCTATGCGGCGGGTGGCTTTGGCGACACGATTGCCAGACCCATGTTTGACCAGCTCGGGCAATCCCTTGGACAGCCGATCATAGTTGAAAGTCATGCAGGTGCAAATGGCACAATTGCCTCCAATGTCGTCGCAAAAGCAAGTCCAGATGGCTATACCTTGCTGATTGCCAATCTGGGTCCGATTGCGATGAATCCTGTTCTGTATCCGGCGACAACCTTGGATCCACTCAAGGCCTTTGTGCCCATTACACAGCTTGTTTCTGGACCCCTGGTGATTTTGACGCACCCAGAATTTGCCGCCCAAACGCTGCCGGAACTGATGCAATATGCACGCATTAACCCCGGTAAAGTGACCTATGGGTCGGTTGGGCCAGGCAGTACGACACATCTTGCAGGAGAATTACTGGCCCTAAAGGGTAAAGTGGATTTGTTGCATATCCCTTTTAAAGGTGCGGCACCCGTCATCACCAATCTGCTGGGCAAGCAGGTTGATATTGGTATTGTCAATATTTCACTCGCCAAGCCCCACATTGATGCAGGTCGCTTGATCCCGCTTGCCGTCACGACAGTGAAGCGTTCTAGTATTTTGCCGAATGTGCCTGCGGTGGCTGAGGTCGTGCCGGGCTTTGAGGTCAATCCTTGGTGGGGTTTGATGGCGCCTGCGGGAACATCGCCTGAGGTTGTTGCACGCATCGAAAAGGAAATGATTCGAATTTTGCAAATTCCGTCGATTGCTACAAAATTACGCGAAAGTGGACTTGAGCCTGAGGGGACAACAGCGGCTGCTTTTGGAAAGACGATCGCCTCAGACCTCGAGCAGTGGAAAGAAGTGGTCAATACGAACAAAATCACACTTCAGTAGAGTGGGGGGCTCAACGCAAGATCTTCTGTCATAAAAATGCAATACGCTGCAAATAAAATATAAGTAAATTTTGAGCAGATTTTTTAAAAATCTGCTCAATTTTATTAACTATCACATTGTTACATTTTGCGGAGTATTCATATGAAACTGAGCTATTTGTTAAAAACCGCTTTGTCAGGTGCTTTCGTTGCACTATTGGCGATGCCTGCTGTTGCACAAAAGACTGTTTTATCGGTTTATTCCGCTCTTGAAAACGATCAACTCGGTCCCTACAAAAAAGCCTTTGAGGCAGCGCATCCTGATATCGAAATCTCGTGGGTACGGGATTCGACTGGAATCATCACTGCCCGTATTTTGGCTGAAAAAGATAACCCCCGTGCAGACGTGATTTGGGGCCTGGGTGCATCGAGTGTCGCTCTGTTTGACAGCATGGGTTTGTTGTTGCCATATAGCCCAAAGGGTGTTGATCAGCTTAAACCCGTTTTTCGCAGCGCCAAGAACCCTACCTCTTGGACTGGTCTGGATGCCTGGTTGGCCGTCATGTGTTTCAACACCATTGAAGGTGGCAAAAAGTCCATGCCAAAGCCTGAGTCATGGGCCGACTTGACCAAGCCAGTTTACAAAGACGCCATCGTGATGCCTAACCCAGCCTCCTCTGGCACGGGTTATCAGGCTGTTTACGCCTGGTTGCAGTTGATGGGCGAAAAAGGTGGTTGGGAGTTTATGGACAAGCTCCACCAAAACGTTGCTGTCTATACGCACTCTGGCTCCGCACCCTGTGTGCAAGCCGCTAAAGGTGAGCGTGTAGTCGGTATTGGTGCTGACATGCGCGGCGCGAAAGAGAAAACAGGCGGCGCACCGCTTGACGTGATTCTGGCCAAGGAAGGTTCACCTTGGGATATGGAAGCGACGGCCATTGTCAAAGGCACAAAAAAACTAGCGGCGGCACAAAAATTGGCGGATTTCGCCGTGACAAAAGCTGCCTATGAGATGTACGGTAAGTTCTACGCCATTGTGGGTTATCCAGGTTTAAACCCAGCACCGCCAAACTATCCTGCCAATGCCGAAAGCTCCATGGTTAAGATTGATTTGGTCAAAATGGGTGAAGAGCGTGCCCGTATTTTGGCTGAGTGGACCAAGCGTTACGACGCAAAGTCAGCACCCAAGCCAGTAGCCAAGTAAATCTTTTGATATCGGGTAGCGCCTTGCACCATCCCGTGTGAGTCTCAGGGGCGCTGCACAAGCGCCCCTGTCTTATTGAATGTGTTGGTGTGAGCGCGATGACCGTCCCCTACCTTGATGTGAACAATATCAACAAACGCTTCGGTCATTTCTGGGCACTGCGTGATATCTCACTTCAAATCAGCCCCGGAGAGTTTGTTTGTTTTTTAGGGCCCTCTGGCTGCGGAAAGACAACGTTGCTTCGCATCATTGCTGGCTTAGAGAAGCATGACAGCGGCTCAATTTTTCAAAGGGGACGCGACATCTCGGGTTTGCCACCATCGCAGCGTGATTTTGGCATCGTCTTTCAGTCTTATGCTTTGTTTCCCAATTTGAATGTGCGCGACAATGTGGGCTATGGCTTGCAAGGTAAAGCGTGGTCTCGTGAAAAGCGTCACGTACGCGTGAATGAATTATTAAGCTTGGTCGGCTTATCCGCCTCCGCGAGCCAATATCCTGCGCAATTATCAGGAGGCATGCAGCAACGTGTTGCGTTAGCGCGCGCCCTCGCGATATCTCCTGGTTTGTTATTACTCGATGAACCATTGAGTGCACTAGATGCGAGAGTCCGTGCACATTTACGTACTGAGCTACGACAATTACATCAGCGTCTTGGGGTGACGACTATCATGGTCACGCACGATCAAGAAGAGGCACTGAGCTTGGCCGATCGCATCGTGGTGATGAACCAGGGCTGCATCGAACAAGTCGGTACACCTCAAGAAATTTACCAACAACCCCGTAGTGCTTTTGTTGCAGATTTCGTCGGTAAAACAAACCCACTGCAAGTACAGTGGCTTTCGCCCGGACGTTTCAACTGGCACGGGGTCGAGTTATGCTGCGAACACACTTCACCTCAGTCTTTGGGTGAAATGTTTACATTGGCACTTAGGCCAGAGGACATCGTGTTGCACGCTCACGACCGACCGCATTTGCAGGCAAGTAACTGTTACGCAGCACACGTACAAGACCTTGAATTTTTAGGCGCTTATTGTCGGGTGCGGGTCCATCTTCCGGTTAATGGTCAAAGTTTGGTGGCTGATGTGCCGAGTGCACAGGCGGCACGCATGGGTTTGACACGCTCCCGTCAAGTTTTCGTTGGTCTGTCTGCCGAGCGCATGCAGGTCTTTGGCCCGAACGCTAGCGTGGCGTGATGTTGACCTATTGGCGACGGCTTGATGGCGATAGTGCCTGGATGCGTGTAGGCGTGTTATTGCTCGGACTATGGCTGTTGGTCACGTTGGTTTTACCCTTGGGTACTTTGCTGAGCAAGAGTTTCGAAGACGCAAATGGAGCTTGGGTAGGACTCGACAACTATGCCCGTTATTTTGCGACGCCTTCATTGACTGATTCCTTGTGGAATAGTGTCTGGGTTTCTACGTTGGTGGCGGGCATCACGCTCATCTTTGCCTATGTCTATGCCTTCGCACTCACGCGCAGCGTTATGCCAGGTAAGGGGGTGTTTAAGGTCTTGGCCTTAATTCCAATTTTGGCACCTTCTTTATTACCAGCGATCTCGTTGATATATTTGTTTGGGAATCAAGGGCTTTTAAAAGATTGGCTTTTCGGCGCGTCGATTTATGGACCGTTGGGCATCGTGATTGCTCAGGTCTTTTACTGTTTTCCACACGCATTGATGATCTTGGTCGTCGCGCTGAGCATGGCTGATGCTAGGCATTACGAAGCTGCCCGTGTGCTGGGTGCCTCGTCTGTCCGAACTTTTATGACGGTGACCTTGCCGGGCAGTAAATATGGCCTGATCAGTGCGGGCTTTGTGGTGTTTACGTTGGCCATTACCGATTTCGGTATTCCCAAGGTCATCGGCGGGCGGTTTAATGTGTTAGCCACCGATATTTTTAAGCAGGTGATTGGTCAGCAAAACTTTTCAATGGGTGCAGTCGTAGGGTTTGTGCTGCTCTTGCCGGCTGTATTGGCTTTCGTCGCAGATCGCTGGGTGCAGCACCGTCAAGTCGCTTTGGTGAGTGGTCGGTCGGTACCGTTAACACCTTCGCAGCACATTCCGCGGGATATTGGCCTTTTAATTTTTTGTATGCTGGTTGCAGGCGCATTTTTGGTGATCATGGGGATGGCAGTTTGGGCCTCCTTCGTCACACGCTGGCCTTATAACCTTAATTTAACTTGGGCAAACTATCAATTTGAAAGCTTTGATAGCGAGGGTTGGAATGCGTATTTCAACTCTTTACGTATGGCTGCTTGGACAACGGTGGTGGGTACAATGGTCGTATTTACAGGTGCTTTTGTGTTGGAAAAAACACGAGGATTTGTGTTGATTCGCCACGCTACGCAGTTGATGGCCATGCTTTCTATGGCAGTGCCGGGCTTGGTACTAGGTTTGTCCTACATATTCTTTTTTAATGCACCTGGCCATCCACTGGGTTTCATTTACGGCACGATGGCGATATTGGTACTGAACTCGGTCGCGCATTTCTATACTGTCAGCCACATTACTGCAACGACAGCACTCAAGCAGTTAGATAGTGAGTTTGAATCTATATCAGCGTCTCTCAAAATCTCTGTCGCTCGCATGTTCAAACGCGTGACGGTACCAGTTTGTTTACCTGCAGTTTTGGATATCAGTATTTATTTTTTTGTGAATGCGATGACGACTGTTTCAGCAGTAATCTTTTTGTATGGTTCTCAGACAAAGTTGGCCGCAGTCTCTATCGTACAAATGGATGAAGCGGGCTCCACCGCCGCAGCTGCGGCGATGGCTGTTGTGATTGTTGCCACTTCAGTTGTAGTGAAAGTCATACATAGTCTACTGACGTATCAGCTGCGTCAAAAAACTCAAGCTTGGCGATTACGGTGAATTCGGGCGTCGTTTGTCATGTGCACCCTCCGAAAGAAATTGCTTAATATTTCAACGCTTTAGTTTAGTTTGCGTTAAGATTTGTAGACCAATCTGGAGATGTTGTCATGCCACACTTTGCACCTACTTTACGTCAATCATTAGTATTTTTATGTGCGTTTATATTTAGCTCTTTAACTTGGGCCTTGGAGCCAGCAGTTAAAAATCCTCAGGTTGATACGCCCAAGAGACTATTACTGATTGGGAATAGCTATCTTTATTACGGCGATAGTCTTCATAATCTCCTAAGAAATATGGTGATCGCAGATCAACCCGACATTTCAAAGGCGCTTCAATACAAGTCTGCCACCATTGGTGGCTCAAGCCTTGATCATCATAATATTGACTGGCTCACCAAGCCGGGTCAGATTGGCGTAAAAGAACCTTTTGAATTAGTTATTTTGCAGGGTCATAGCGGTGCAGCCATTGATGCCAAGCAGGGTGAGACCCATATCAATGCTGCCAAGAAAGCCGCAGCGCTGATCGCTGAGCGAGGTGGTAAGGTCGCGCTTTATATGCCGCACTCGTATGTTGCACCCCATAAACAGGCTGCACCAGAAAATGTACAAAAAAATAACGACTACTTCGTCAAACTTGGAAACGAGCTCAATGCGTTAGTGATCCCTGTTGGGTTAGCGTTCGCAGAAGCGTATAAGCGCGACCCTGGCTTGAAGCTTCATAAATATTACGATGGCAGCCACCCTTCAAAGGAGGGTACGTACCTCGCTGCGGCCACTGTCTATGCGGCGCTATATAATCGCTCGCCTGTGGGAAACACCTTTGATGCATTCGGCGAGGTCGATCCCAAGACGCGCTTGCTCTTGCAGCAAGTGGCTTGGGATACCGTCAAGAAGTTTTACGGTCGATAATGGAAAAGGGTTCCAGACCTAGGGGTTACATGCTCTGGGTGACTGGGGCTCAATGATGGCCCATTGAATTTCGATTGGGCGAACCTTCTTATATCGATTCCAATACATGTGAATCGAGCCTTTTTCAGTGGCCCGATCAAGAAAGCCCTTCATACCCTCAGTGAGCGGTCGATGTGCTTGGGCCGTATCCAAAACAATCAGTGCACCACATTTTTTGATTAAGTCGGGCGTGATGGCGGGTGATTGGGCTGCAATACCATAGGGCATGACCAGCGGTTGGTCGCGTGACATGACTGAGGTGACGCCGGCCACCCAGGTCTCACCAATGACGACCTTGAGCGGTCCGCGCTTGTTGGCATCCCAGACCGCGTCAAGTAACGCGCCTTGTTGTTTAGCCGGATAGTTTGCACGTCCGACCTTGCCCAAGACGTCAATCAATACACCGTAATACAAGCCCACAGAGCAAGCAAACGCGATATTGATTGCGAGTCCGACACCGACCACGCGCTGCAAGGCGAGGGAAGTGTCGAATGTTGGAATATATCGGATGGCAAACAGGCCGATAACGACAAAGTATGCTGTCGCCCAGTTTGCATTTAAATCAATCCAGATGGCACCCAGTACGCACGTGACAAGCATTGGACCAAAGGCAGTAAAGGAGACGTAACGCTCTTCGTTTGTCGCGTTGGAACCCCCACGAAGCGGAAGCCAGGGCGCGCCATCGCGTTTAAATTGCAGATTAATAATAATGAGCGCGATGAGGAGAGGAGATAGTTTGCCTAGTTGGCTCAGTATAAATTTGCCGACTTCGGCAAAGTGATTGACCTCGACACCAAACTGGCGTTGCATGTAGCGAATGGGGGGGGCGTCCGCGCGAATCAGCCACTCGATATGGGGAATCATGGCGATGCCACCCGCCACAATTGCAATCCCGACACCAAACATCGCTCGACGATTGTGTGCACGTTTATCAAAAAGCAACCATGTGCCCATCACTGCAAACCAAATGCCTCCAGCGTATTTTGTTAGTAAACAAATCGCTCCAGCCACCCCTAACAGTACCCAACGCCACCAATCTTGGTGTCGAACAGCGAGCAGCACAGCCCACAGAAATAACGCTGTCGGCAATAGCTGCATTAAGTTAGAGCTGACTTGTAGGCCATTGATGTTATGGTAGGCAACCAAACTTGTCAGCACCACCGTCATCAGAGCACGCGAGGGGGTCGTGATCAATAAGGCAATGCGCCAAACGACCAAGAGCATCAGGGCCACGTTGACCACGCCCGCAAGGTAAGTCACCCAGACTGCGCGTCCGAATATCACCACAAAAAGATGGACCCACCAGGTCCCGATAGGACCGAACTTTGGGTAACCCCAGTCGAAATATTGCAACCAATTAAGCTCTTCGATACTGTCTTTATGTGGGGCGGTATGGCTCAATATCGCGATCAAAAACCAAAATAACGCATGAAAAACGATGAAAGCAAGTGTTACTTTGCGTAACTGTTCGGCGTTATTTGCATCGAGATTTCTTAAAGAGAATTTACCTAGCATATTGCCCCGCCTACGTTTTAAGTCACGCGCTGTTGTGATTGGCTCATTTACAAACTTTGCAAATCTTACTTTTATTGAACGACGTCACCAGTGCGACTCAGTCATGATATTGACATTATTTTATGACAACCTTTTTTTATTGAGCGGTGTGACAATATCGCAAACGGAGCTTCAGTCCAATGTCAGTTAAAAACCTCTTCAAAATGCTTACGAACGTGCCATTCATACAAAAAGCCGAATTGATCATTGAAAGATCGACGTCATTTGTAAAACGTTTCATTGCGATGCTAATCATATCAAGCGTGGCTTCAGGTATCTGCGTTGCTCAAAGCTTTAGCTTTGTTGCTTTAGGTGACATGCCCTATGGTAACCAAAATCAAACATATCTCTCTTATCGAAGCCTCATTGAGACAATTAATCGTTCACAACCAAAGTTTTCTATTCATGTGGGGGATTTCAAGAGTGGTTCAAGCTTGTGCTCAGATCGTGAGTTCGCTGAGCAGCTCAAACACTTTGCAATGTTTGATGCGGGGGTTGTTTATACCCCCGGTGACAATGACTGGACTGATTGCTATCGATTAAATAATGGCGGCCATGACCCCTTGGAAAGACTCCGTAAGATCCGCGAGGACTTTTTCAAGCCGGAGGTCTCTCTGGGCAAAAGTCCTCTGCGCTTATTCAGTCAGCCACAAACTCATGCTGATTTTGACGAGTATGTTGAAAATCAGCGCTGGATGATAGATGAAGTGTTATTTGTGACCGTGCATATCGTGGGCAGTAATAATAATTTTGAAACTCGCGATGCGGAGGCAATTAAAGAGTTTTTCGAGCGCGATGCCGCCAATATTGCATGGATTCGCAGTGCGTTTGATCTCGCGCAGCAAAATAAATACAAAGCGATCGTCTTTGCCTTTCAGGCTGATGTTTTGATTAGTCGATCAATGTGGGAGGATTTTCCTAGCTGGTCGGGTTTTCGTAACAGCATCGGGCAGACGCTCCTGCCGCTTGCCAAAGACTGGGCTAAGCCGGTCTTGCTGATTCATGGTGACGGGCACAAATACCATTTTGATCAGCCTTTTAAATTGAAAGGTGCAGTGATTCCGAACGTGACGCGGCTTGAAGTGCCGGGTGCTTCTGATGTGCGCGCGGTACGCGTTACTGTTGATTTAGACAAAGAAAAGGTATTTAGCACCGAGTTGCTCAAGCCCTAGTTTTTTCTATCGTGTCGGTGATGATGCTGTCTACCCCCATTTTTAAGAGGGTATGCCCGGTCTCTAAATCATTGACTGTATACGCCAAGCTGTATAGGTCTCGTCGTTTAATTTCATCGATCAATGCCTCGGTATACAAGGGAAAATGACAGGCAACGGCTATGCACTGCAAGTCGTGCACAGCCACTTGCCAGTCCGCTCCTAACTCATGCATGAGGAGACCGCGAGGAAGCTCAGGAGCAACAGCTTGGGCGCCCCGAAGTGCCTCACGCTTAAATGAGGTTAGTAGCGGTGGAATAGGTTGGTTCTCCCACAGACGTTGGGCTTTGCGGGCCACACATTGTCCTGTAAGGAATTCAAATCCTGGAGAAGGTTTGATTTCGATATTGAGCTGACAGGCGTTTTCTAAACAGAAGTTGGCGACTTGCTCAAGACTTGGAATGGTCGCACCAGTAAATGGAACGCTATGCCAGCTACCCGCGTCTAGTACGGCTAACTCATCCCAAACATAGGTATGGGCCGAGCCTTGAACGTTCGTCGTTCGGTCGAGTGTGGCATCATGCAAAAGAAAAACCACTTGATCCGCACTGAGTTTGGCGTCACATTCGAACATCGTGAATCCAGAATCAAACCCTAGCTGAAATGCGGCTAGGGTATTTTCTGGTGCAGAGAGACCTGCACCACGATGCGCAATCCATTGGGGGTAAGGCCATTTTTTTTTCAACACTTATCGCTCCAAGCGTTTCTTTGTCTGCGCATCAAACCAATGCATGCGATCAGCGATAGGTTTGACATAGAGTGTCTGGCCGATTGTAGGGGCAACTTGCTGCGCGTCTACGCGAATCACAATCGTTTCATTCCCCAAATTTCCGTGAATGAGTCGTTCTGCACCTAAAAGCTCTACCGTATCGACGATGACTGGCCAACCCTCTGAAGTATATACAAAGTGCTCAGGCCGAACGCCTAAGATCTGTCCGCTCGAAACCCCCGGCGCATTTGCAAAGAGATTCATGGGCGGTGAACCGATAAATCCCGCAACGAAGAGTGAAGCAGGTTTGTTGTAAATCACTTCCGGTGTGTCAAACTGCTCAATCTCTCCGGCATGCATGACAATGACGCGGTGCGCCAAAGTCATGGCTTCGACTTGATCGTGGGTCACAAATAGCGTGGTGACACCCAGTCGTCGATGTAGTTTTTGTATTTCTAGTCGAGTATGTACCCGCAACTTGGCATCAAGATTTGAAAGAGGCTCGTCAAAAAGAAAAACTTTCGGTTGTCGAACGATGGCACGACCCATTGCCACGCGTTGACGTTGACCACCAGATAGTTCACGAGGCTTGCGTGCTAATAGTTCACTAATGCCTAAAATTTGCGCAGCTGCTTCGACCCGCGTTTGAATTTCAGCCTTGCTGACACCCGCGATCTTGAGTGCATAACCCATATTGGCACCCACTGTCATGTGCGGGTACAGGGCATAGTTTTGAAAAACCATCGCGATGTCTCGATGGGATGGATCGACATCATTAATGACGCGATCGCCAATCATGATCTGCCCTTCGCTGATGTCTTCGAGTCCAGCTACCATGCGTAAAAGGGTGGACTTGCCGCAACCTGAGGGCCCGACGATGACGACTAATTCACCAGCAGAGATTTCGGCCTCAAAGCCACGTACTGCGTGATGTCTGCCTGCATCGCGACCATAAAACTTTTGAACATTTCGAAAACTTAGTGCTGTCATCATCAATCTCGATATGTGATTATTTTTCGTTCTCTACAAGACCTTTGACAAACCATTTTTGCATCAGTACTACGACAAATAACGGTGGTGCCATGGCTAATATGGCAGTCGCCATGATGACGTTCCACTCAGTTTGTGCATCCCCCGCGGGAATCATCCTACGAATGCCCACGATGACGGGGTACATATCTTCTTTAGTGCTGATCAGCAAGGGCCATAAATACTGGTTCCAACCATAGATAAATTGAATGACGAATAGCGCTGCGATGCTTGTGGCGGAGAGTGGCAAGAGAATGTCAAAAAAGAATCGAATCGGTCCTGCTCCATCTACTCTTGCCGCCTCAATTAATTCATTTGGAACGGATTTGAAAAACTGTCTGAATAAAAAAGTTGCCGTTGCTGAGGCGATCAGAGGTATGGTTAAACCTCCGTAAGAATTGAGCATGCCTAAATCGGCGACGACTTTAAACGTTGGGACGATGCGTACCTCGACAGGGAGCATCAATGTGATGAAAATACACCAGAATACAAGGCCGCGAAACGGAAAGCGAAAATAGACCAGCGCAAAGGCGGAGAGCAATGAAATAATTATTTTTCCGAACGCGATGGTTAAGGCGGAGATCAGACTCACGGCCAGCATGCGATACACACTCATCCCACGCGTCCCCGAGTTTTCAGTCCCGGTTAGTGCGGACATATAGTTTTCGAGCATTTGATCGCCGGGCAAAAGCGGGATCGGCCATTGCGCCATAGCTTGCGCGGTGTGCGTGGAGGCGACCCAGGCCATATAGATAGGAAAGGCAATCACCATGACACCGATGATCAGTGTCGTGTGTGCAATCGCATCTACCCAGGGTCTTTTTTCTATCGACATCAGTAGTTCACCCGTTTGTCGATGAACTTGAATTGCAGGGCAGTCAAGAGAATGACGATCGTCATGAGGATCACCGACTGCGCAGCAGAACTGCCTAAGTCAAGCGCCTTGAAGCCGTCAAAGTAAACCTTATAGACCAAAATTTCTGTTTCCTTGCCCGGACCGCCTTGCGTGGTCGCATCCACAATCCCAAAGGTATCAAAAAAGGCATAAACGATGTTGATGACCAGCAAAAAGAAAAAGACGGGTGATAAAAGGGGGAGTTGGATAGACCAAAAGCGTCGCCAAGGTCCTGCTCCGTCGAGCATAGAGGCTTCGATGAGCGACTTGGGAATACTTTGTAAGCCCGCTAAGAAAAATAAAAAATTGTAGGAGATTTGTTTCCAGACAGAAGCCACGACAATCAAGGCCATGGCATGATCACTGTTCAGTAGAGAATTCCATTGCACACCAACGGCTTCTAGCGAGCGCGCAACGACACCTACACTTGGAGAAAATAAGAACAACCACAATATGCCCGCAACGGCAGGCGCAACCGCATAGGGCCAAATAATTAGACTACGATAAATTAAGGTGGCGCGCACAACGCGATCCGCAAATACGGCAAGTAACAACGCTAGACCGATGCCAATTGTTGCGACTAAAACAGAAAAAATACCTGTGATTTTGAAGGAGTACCAGTAGGCAGGATCAATCAGGAGTGCTTTAAAATTTTTTAAGCCTACCCATTGCACCGACATACCAAAAGCATCGGATTCCTGAAAGGAATTAATCAATGCCTGACCCGCAGGCCAAAAGAAGAAGACTAAAACGATGATGCCTTGAGGCGCAACAAGCGCCCAAGGCAACCATCGGGACTTAAAAAATACTTCTTGTTTTTGAGACATGGTTACGATGCCTGTATGAGTGATGCAGATACACTCATACAGACATACTAAACACTTTACTGATTGGTCGCATCAAACTTTTCAAGCAAGGCATTTCCACGCTTGGTGACTTCATCAAGTGCTTGTTGAGCTGTTTTCTTGCCAGCCCAAACTTGCTCAAGTTCTTCATCGATAATCGCGCGGATCTGCACATAATTCCCTAAGCGAATGCCGCGTGACTTGTCTGTCGTTTTGCGGATCATTTGATTGACGGAAATATCTGTACCTGGATTATTTTTGTAAAAACCTGATTCTTCTGTCAGCTTGAAGGCCGCCAGTGTGACAGGAAGGTATCCAGTGCGCATGTGATTGTCTGATTGAACTTTAGCGTCAGAGAGGTAGTTGAAAAAAGCACCAACGCCTTTGTACTCAGCTGCAGGTTTGCCAGCCATTACCCACAAGCTCGCACCACCGATGATGGTGTTTTGTGGCGCACCTGCGACATCTGGGTAATAAGGTAGCGTCGAAACGGCAAACTTGAATTTCGCATTCTTGACGATACCTGCGTAAGCAGCTGAGGAGTTGAAAGAGATCGCGCACTCACCTGACTCAAACGAAGGCGCAGGGGCAGCACCGCGGCCCTTATAGACAAACAGACCGTCTTTTGCCATCTGTGCAAGATTGTCGATATGACGAACATGCAGAGGTGAGTTGGCGACTAAGCGAGCATTTGGACCCGTCATTCCGTTGCCCTGAGTGGCGAGCTCAGTATTGTGCCAAGTTGAAAAGCTTTCAAGTTGGGTCCAGCCCTGCCACGCGGTTGTTATGGGGCACTTGTGGCCATTGGCTTTAAGTTTTTCAGCAGCGGCTTTAATTTCTGGCCAAGTGGTTGGTAATTTTTCTGTGTTGACGCCAGCAGCTTTTAAAGCATCGAGGTTGAGCCAAGTCACAGTAGTTGAGCTATTGAATGGAAACGACATCATTTCGCCTGTTGGCGCAGTGTAGTAACCAGAAACGGCAGAAATGTATGAAGTTGGATCAAACTTGAAGCCATTGTCAAGCATGATTTTTGAGGCGGGGATGACAACACCTTTGGAGGCCATCATTGTTGCGGTGCCCACTTCAAATACCTGGAGAATATGTGGAGGCTGACCCGCTCTAAAGGCTGCGATTGCAGCTGTCATCGCTTCTGGATAGGTGCCTTTGAAAACGGGGACAACGACGTAATCATTTTGACGCTTGTTAAAGTCACCCGCGACATCATTGACCCAATCGTTGAGCGCACCTGACATTGCGTGCCACCAGATGATTTCAGTTTTAGCCTGAGCCTGCGCTGTGAGGTGTGTACCTGCCAACATTGCTAAAGCAGTAGCAATGGTTGCTAATTTTTTGATCATTTGTATTCTCCATCGAATATGAACTAGTTATCTAGTTGCATTGACGATAAAGAGTTTTCATTTCAAATTTATGACAGTTTCTGTTTGGTTTTGACATAGGCGACCGCGATGAGCACCATATGTGGGACCGTCACAGCCGCTAAACCAATGAAAATAAATTTTAGGATCAGTGTATTGACCGGTAAGCTTGGCCATAACCACCAGAGTACGCCTAACAGCAATAAGGTTGCTGAGGTGTAAATCAACATCATTCGCATCAACCGTGGATGTTCTGCTGTCGGGGCAGCACTAAACAAACCACAGAGATGACGTGGGCTGTGTAAAAGACAAAAATACAAGGTGAAGTAAATGAGTGGTGGCGTGAAATAAGCAAGCGTAATAAGCGTGAGAAATTCTAGGCTGTTACGCCATTGGCGCTTCCAAGCTGAGACCGCTGTCAAGAGAGCCATCGTCGATACTAAAAACCATGTTGGCAACGCAAGGGTGACGGCAAGTTTGTCGCCCTCAACGTCTGAGAGTTGTTGAAAAATCATACTGACGGCTTCTGTGTGAAAGCCAATTGGCATCAAAAGTAATAATGTGCCTGCAATGAGGCGTTCGGGCATACTGAGTGAGGGCATCCAATCCGCAGAGAAGTGCCAGGCACTGATGCTTAAAAAAACAATCAGACTGAGCGCGGGCAGCCACCACCAGATCAGAATGACGAGTGCCGCTAGCGCTAGGTAACCTGCATTGAATAAAAATTTTTGCTGAAGGGTATTTTGCAACCCGATGCGCTCAGCAATCCAAGGATCGAGCGCACCGTGGGGCAAACCAAACAATGCGATCACCACGCCTAAAAGGATCAGTTGTGCAGTGGGAGAAATAAAATCGAACGATGCATTCAGTGCAACGATGCAGAGCAAGGCTGATAAGGGGAAAATCAATTGCGCACTTTTTAAAAGTGTCATGATGAGCGGCGAGGGCGGCTGTTGCATCATTTTCTTTTAAAGAGCGTCGATAAGAGTGCTTGAATAAAAGGCATTTTTGGCAAGCACATCACAATATAAAGATAGTCGATCAAGCTTGCGCGATCATTCATAAAACGGATAAAGCGCTCTGGCTGCGTTTTTCCTAAAAGCTTGTTAAAAAGAGTAGGTGCAAGACTGGGTTGAGAGTGAATGACCGAAAGAAAAAGCTGATCCATCTTTTGAAGCCAAAAGCCAGGTGGTGCCTGAGCAATAACGGTGCCCTTTTTGCAGTAATGTTCAGCGCATAAGGCAGCCCAGCGTTGAATCCTCATAAATCCATAGCCAGATGAGGGGCGCAAAGCACCACCGCCTAGGCCCGCACGCGGAGGATCGCTTTGCTGGAGGGGTAATCCCATTGGGAGATTGCCATACTCAAGACGAAGAGATGATGCATCATTCAAACCACGCTCAGTGAGTAGCTGATCGAAGGCCTTCCTGAGCGCCTCTGCCGTGTAAGGACGGCGGGCAAAGAGTGTGAGTTCGATGAGCAGACGATCCTGTCCAAGGGGTAAGAGATAGGTAAAACAAAACTCACCGTCCACCATCCGCATATCAGTCATAAGCTCTAAGGCAGAATGACTGGTGTTAATGCCATGACCGAGTTGAATTTCTGCCCCCAAAAAGCATTGATACAAGGTGGCTTGAGCAAAATGTGCGGGGCTAGGGGGACGGGTATCGATGACTTGTTTGGCGAAATAACTTTCTTTCGTCGTTTCTATGTGCCACCCGTCATCTTGTTTTTTTAGATTGAGGACAGTTATGCCAAGGCTTGACGCAATCGATGCGCATTGAGCGATCTTATTCCTGCAATCAAGGTAAAAATCAGCAGAGCGTATGTACTGATAAGGATGGAGAGTGCTGCTTTTCGTTTCAACGGGTTGCCCCTGTTGCCCGAAGAGCCAAGTTGTCCAACTGTGACTGACCAATCTAGAGAGTGGATGTTGTGGTGATGACCAGAAACACCAGCTGCGATCGTCTTGGTAGTGCGTGCGTGGTTCCAAAATAATGATTGATTGAGACGTTTGACGCTCGGCAAGCTCTCTGGCCAGTGAAAGGCCTGCACAACCCCCACCAATGATCGCAAGATCAACGCGTTTGGTTGGTTCCAAAGCATTCTTGTAAGTGTTGATGTAATGGTCGTTCATGACGAGGGTTCGGTTGTCGTAAGCTAGGATGCAAAGCGTAACGCATCAGCGCCGACACTGCACAAAGTACTTTGCGAGGCTGCGAGACGACTGCGCGCCGATCCCAAGAGCGATAGTCAGCATGTGCGATTGTTTGTCCAATCTCGCTGTAAACATGTGCTGCAACAATAATGCCATAGCGGGCAGCCGGCGGGAGATAAACGACACCACTTAGGCCACTTCGGTAATAGTCTTTTGCCAAAGCTAGCAGTCTCTTTGTGGATGATTGAAGACTGAGGGACTGTTGCGCGCTCGGCGCTTGAATTTCTTTTGTACTCAGGCTGCCGATCCACGTTGCAGGCAAATAGATGCGACCAAGTGCTGCATCTTGCCCCACATCGCGCGCGATATTCGTCAGTTGCATCGCGATGCCGAGGTCGATCGCAAAAGACCAAGCTTGCTTTTGTTGAACATCTAGCACTTCGCACATCATCAAGCCAACGGTCCCCGCAACTTGATAGGCATACCGCAGCAAATGTGCCTCGTCTAGGATTTGTTGCATCGTCAAATCAGATTGAATACCCTCAATCAGGGATAAGACCGGTGCCTGTGGCATGGCCAGTTCTTGCATCAGGGCGATCATGTCACTCACGCAAGGATGGTCAGAGTGACCACCTTGTAAAGCCTGTTTGATGTCGTCTAATTCTTGTGAGGCCAAGACGGGATCACACGCTTCATCGGCTACATCATCTACGTAGCGGCAAAAAGCATATAAACGTGCTGCACGTGTGCGGTAAACAGGAGCGAGTAAATGACTTGCGAAGTAAAAACTTCGCCCGTGCGATTTGAGAACTGCCAGGGCTTGATCCTTGGCAGGTGTCATAGGCGCTGACTCAGTGCGACTTCTGGCAGAAGTCTATCCACCACTTTCGCTGAGGAGACAACGCCAGGCAATCCTGCACCTGGATGTGTGCCCGCCCCGACAAGAAATAAGTTGGCGGGACCTTCGCCTCGATTATGAAAGCGAAACCAAGCGGATTGGCTGAAAATCGGCGATACAGAAAAACCGGCGCCGTCAGGAGAGAGGTAGCGGTCTTTAAAGTCGACGGGTGTCATGAAGAACTGATCCACGAGGTGTTCGCGCAAACCGGGAAGGGTACGTTCGCCCAGTGCGTCGATCACGCGATCGGCTAAGAGCGGACCCGTTTTTTCCCAGTCAATATCGGCTTGTAGATTGGGGACAGGCACGAGCGCATAAAAACTATCACCACCCTCAGGCGCAAAACTCGGATCGGTTGCGGTCGGTCGATGGAGATAAATCGAAAAATCATCTGCTAAGACTTTGCGATTAAAAATGTCATCGAGTAATTCTTTATAACGCGGTCCCATCCAAATCGTGTGGTGAGCGACCTTTGGGTATTGGGTGTTTGTCCCAAAAAAGAGTACAAACAAGCCCATTGATTTGCGCCAACGATCCGCTTTAAAGCGCGCCGTCCATTTAGTGGCTTGTTTTGGTAAAAGATCTTTATAGAGATGGACGGGGTCTGCATTGGAAATCACGTAATCGCAGCGCAGACTTTCCTTTTGACCATCTTCGGACTCTATTTCTACACTTTTAATATGGCCGTTTTGATTGGTTAAGGAGGTGACTGTTGTGTTGAGTTTGATTTCAATACCCTGCTCAACCATAAGTGTGCCCAGCGCATCGACTAAGGCACCCGTGCCTCCCATGGCGAAATGCACGCCATGTGCCTGCTCCAGAAAATGAATCAGTCCGTAAATGCAAGTGGTATCAAAAGGGTTACCCCCTACTAGCAAGGGCTGAATAGAAAAAGCTTGGCGTAAATAATCACTTTTAAGATAGCGACAAACCATTTGCCAGACTGTTCGCCATGCTCCCAATCTTGCGAGGTGAGGGATTTGCGCAAACATGAAGGCCATGCTGTGAAAGGGGCGATCTGAGAGCTTGGTAAAGCCAATGTCATACAGCTTTTTAGAGTGCTCAAGTAAACGCCTGTAGCCTTCGACATCGTCAGGATTGATCCGTCTAATTTCAGCTAAAGTGTCCTCGAGTGTGCCGCCATAATCAAAATAGTTACCATCGGAAAATTCAAAGCGATACCAGGGCTTGAGTGGTACGAGCTTGACATGGTCATGCAAAGATTGACCAAACAGTGCGAAGAGTTCTACAAAGAGAAAAGGGGCCGTTAAAACGGTCGGGCCTGCGTCGTGTTTGAATCCGGCGCGTTCAAAGACCTGTGCCCGGCCTCCGAGTCGAGGACAACGATCAATCAATGTGACTGCGTATCCTTTTTTACGGGCGCGTAGCGCAGCGGCTATTCCTCCAAAACCACCACCAATCACTACAACTTGGCTCATACTTCCTCGAGACTGAGTTTGCCGCACAGACTCATTAGAAATTCACCACTGTGGGAAGGTAATTGGGCTGCATGCGTTTCGGCCTTGAGCAGGTACGTCTGCATCACGTGCATCGCTTCTGTGGTGGCCAAGGTTTTGTCTAGGTGCAGTTGCTCTAAAACGCTAATGATATTGCACGTGCCACGCGTTTGATCATCATGGACGTCATTGAGGTCATCGGCAATCTGGTAGGCCACTGCAAAGGATTGACCTGCGATAGTGGCATCAGTCAGTGCACTGTTTTGTTGACTAGCAATCATGACAAGCTCCAGCGGTAAGGCTAAGAGGCTACCAGACTTGAGGGTGGCAATATTGAGATAACCCTCTAAATTGACGGGCTGTGCTGCATAAGATAGATCTAGTGTCTGACCACAGATCAAATCTGCGGTTCTAAGATGCAAGTGAGAGACGAGCCGAGGGGAAGCAGGCTGAATCTGATGAATGGTGTCGAAGGCCGCAGAGAGCATCAAGGTTCCCGCGCACATCGCGGTACTTTTGTCGAAACGAGACCAGGCGGCTTCTTTTCCACGGCGTTGGGTATCGCCGTCTTGAATGTCGTCATGCAACAGCGAGGCATTATGAATGAGTTCACAGCTGGCGGCGAGGGCGATACAGGTATTTTCGCTTAGGCCAAGCGCAAGACCTGCTGTGAGCGCCAATCTTGCTCTGGCACAACTGGCATTGCTATCAAAATGATAAATAATGAGATCGTTTAGTTTTTTTGCATCGGTACGACAAAGTTTGTTCAGAATGAGCGCATCCATTTTGCGCAACAACGCTTCTATTTTTATATCTTCTTGGGCGTTATATGAACTCATTCGGACATCCTAAAAAACAATCCCTGGTCAACGTTGCTGACCAGGGATTGGATCATGCCAAAGCCACTTTAGGGTGACGGTTGGACAGACTTAGTTGGTCGAACCTTGTGACTTGCGAACTGCGATCATGAAAATCATGACGCCGAACATTGCTTTAGCCACGATGTCGGAAATGGTGTAACCCACTTCGATCACTGTTGTTGCAGTGCCGCCATTTAAAGACATGACAAACGGTGCAAAGTAAACGATCGGGTAGAAAGACCATGACAGGATCACAACCCAACGTGCTGCGCTGATGAGGCCGCGAACGTCAGCAGGTTGCTTTTCGATCGAATCGGACAAGCCTGAGAACAAGTTGATGACAATGTACAGGAAAGGAATCATCGACAACGCACCCCACAACAAGCGGGTGTTATCGATACCGCCAGAGACTTCACCTGGGTATCCAAGAACGATCATCAAGGCAGCTGCAGCACCGAGCTTGACGCTCTTGTCGATTGTTTCTGCACGACTCAAACCCATGACTAAAATCAATTCAATCAAGAGGAGTGGGACGGTCAAGAGCCAATCTACGTAACGATAAGCAACGTTAAAGGCAACACCAGTTTGTTTCACAACGCCGTTGACTGCAATGTAGGCTTCGCCGAAACTTGAAAAAATTCGGAGGTAGTGATAACCGGCGATGAATGTCACTAAACCAGTAATGACGAGTGCTGTTTTGTATTTACTTGAAACTTGTGAGAGTCCCAGCCAGAAGAAAATTGTTGCTGCGAAAAAAGTTGCTACGCCAAAGGAGAAGGCGTTGTATATCAGTTCGTATTGCCCAAAGGTCAGTTGCATTTGGATGATCTCCGAAAGGAATGCTTTAGTTAAAACTGCAGGTGTTCCGAAGTCCATTCAGATGCAATATGGATGTATGCAATCTTAGAGGCAGATCATTCCGTTGGCACAAAATGACCAGAACGACATTAGATTACCCCTGAACATTAGTTATGACAAGAGTTCATTACAATTGTGTTGCAGAAAAACTCTTGTGAAATAAGTTCAACAATATTGCATTCAAATTTAGGATTTCGCTTAGTCCGTGCGGTGACGTACAGACGATGTGTTTATGAAACTTTAGAGTGAGGTTTTATAAAGGGAAATCACCATGTCACTAGAAAACTGTAAATCTTAAAAGATGTATTGGAGCATGCGCTTAGTGCATCACATAATGAAGAGTGATTAATCAATCTTCATATTCGAGGTTTTCACGATTTCTGCATACTTAGCGACTTCGGTGTTCAAGTGTTGACCGAATGCTGCAGGAGTGCCACCAATAATTTCAATACCACGCTCGGCGAGATTACGTTTAACAGCCGGATCCTGCAACGACTTGTTAAACGAGGCATTCATCCTGTCAATGGCGATTTGCGGGGTAGAAACAGGCGCGATGATTCCGTACCACGAATCAGTTTCGAACTTTGGCAGGCCTTGCTCAGCGATCGTTGGAATTTCAGGGGCCAGAGGCGCACGGGTCAAATAAGTCGTACCAAGCGCCTTAATTTTGCCACTTTTGATGTGCGGCATGAAATCAGGCAAATTTCCAAACATCAAATCAATATTGCCTGCGAGTAAGTCTGTGAGCGCAGGGCCTTGTGCTTTATAAGGCACATGCACCATATCAATGCCCGCCATGGATTTGAGCATTTCACCTGCAAAGTGCGGCGTTGTTCCATTACCGAAAGAACCATAAGACAGTTTGCCAGGATTTTTCTTGGCGTATGCGATCAGTTCCTGAAGGTTGTTGATGCCTAAGCTTGGTTTGATCGCAAGAACGTTGGCAGTTTTCGCAAGCAAAATAACTGGGGCAAGATCCTCGAGGGTTTTGTAGGGAAGGTTTTTAACGAGTGTTTGGTTGACGGTAAAGCTATTAGCCACACCACCAAAGGTGTGTCGATCCGTAGCTTTGGCGGCTGCGTCCACGCCGATCACAGTGCCCGCACCGGGCTTGTTTTCAACGATGACTGGAGTGGCGAGGTCGCGGCTGACTTCTGCTCCAAGGAGACGGACGACGGAATCCAAGGTGCTGGCGCCTCCCGGAAAGGGCACGATTAAACGAATCGGTTGGGTGGGCCAGGAGGAGGGTGCCGCTGTTTGCGATTGGGCGGAAAAAGCTAAAGCCGAGAGCAATGAACACGCGGTAAGTAAAAGTCGTTGTATCACTGAGTATCCTTCCAAATAATGATGTTGACCTTCCCTGACGATGCTTTATTCTATTATTAAATAACTAAAGTAAGGATGAGTTTTCTGATCCGTAACGATAAAATCAAAAAGGTTGAGACATGAAGCAGTTTTTGATGCAAGGAGTGAGCGTCAGCAAAACAGTACTTTCTGTTGTCGCTGTTGCTATATGCAGTTTTGTTACGCCAGCAAAAGCGTCCGAGGCTTTTCCAACCCGTCCCATTAGATTTGTGGTTCCTTATGCGGCGGGTGGCGCGACTGACACGACAGCGAGATTGATTTCTAAAGAGCTGACAGCTTTGCTTGGCCAGCCAGTTATTGTTGAAAACAAGGCTGGCGCGGGTGGCAACATCGGAACAGATTATGTTGCGAAATCTGCTCCCGATGGCTACACGATGTTGTTGGCATACACCGGTCCGATGGCGATTAATCCTTTTTTATACGATTCGCTGCCTTTCAAGCCGAAACAGGATTTCGCGCCCGTGACTTTGTTGGCGCAGGCGCCGCAGATACTAGGGGTGCATCCTTCGATCCCTGTCAAGACAGTGGATGAGTTGATTGCCTATGCCAAGGCGAATCCTGATAAATTATTTTTCGGCTCTTCAGGCAACGGCGGTGCAGATCATCTAGCCGGTGAGCTTTTTAAAATGCGTACCGGCACAAACATCACGCATGTCCCATATAAGGGGGGGGCGCCTGCGTTGGCGGACCTTGTTGCAGGGCGAACGCAAATGCAATTTATGACGATCCCGGCCAGTATTGGGCATATTCAGTCAGGACGTATTCGACCATTAGCGATTTTGAATAAAGAACGTTACCCCTTGTTTCCTGACATACCAACTATTGCTGAAGCGGGCGTCAAGGACTACGACATCAATAATTGGTATGGTGTTGTCGTTGCCGCGGCCACGCCTCCCGCGATTGTGAACAAGCTCAATGTTGCCTTGATCAAGGCGCTTCAATCTAATGAAGTGCAATCTCGCTTTAGTGGCTTGGGTTTGATTCCTATTTCTAATAGTCCTGAAGCATTTAAAGTCTTTATTGATAAAGAGTCTGATCGCTGGGCAGAAATCATTCGTGTTTCCGGTGCAACATTGAAATAGACCATTCATTCCTGTTGATTTGCTTTAAGCGATTGTTATCAACGTAAACCCTTGGGGTACCAAGATTCTGCATACGTAATTCGGTTCAAGCCTTGACACATTTGAGGGACTGTCCTAATGTTTGTTTAAGCATCTTGGCTTGGCAAGTGAGTAAAGAAAAATATTTGGAGAAGGCAATGAAAGTGATGAATCGACTCATCAAATCCGCTCTTGTAGTAGCGCTATCCTTATCAGCGATTCCTTTAGTGGCGTCGGCACAAAAGTTTCCGGATAAGCCTATCAAAATTGTTGTACCTTTCCCCCCGGGGGGCGGTACTGACTTTGTCTCGCGCATTGTGGGTGCAAAGCTTGGAGAGTTGACGGGTTGGAATGTGATTGTGGAAAACAAGCCGGGCGCAGGTGGTAACTTGGCGATTGAGTTTGCATCGAAAGCGCCCGCGGACGGATACACTTTGGTCATGGGGCAAACTGACAATATGATGTTGGGCCCCTGGCTTTATAACAACCTCACGTATGACAGCGTCAAGAGCTTTGCGCCTGTCATTCAGGTTTCGGTGACACCGGCTGGGATTGGTTCCTCGCCTAACTCGCCGATTAAAACTCCGCAAGACTTAGTGGCTAAAGGTAAGACGACCGAAGGTTTGCGTTGGGGAACCGCTGGTCTCGGGACACTTGGACATATTATTGGCGAAGATTTCAAAAAACGTGCCAACATCAACTTGTTGCAGGTGCCTTATAAAGGTGCGGGCCCAGCAATCATCGATGTGATGGGCGGCCAAGTCGATATTTATATCGGTACGCTGGCGTCTCTGGCACCGCATATCAAGAGCGGCAAACTCGTCGGCGTAGCGGTTTCTTCTGGTAAGCGTTCGTCTGAGTTTCCAAATATCCCAACGCTTGATGAAACCGTGGCCAAAGGGCTGGACGCTAGTATTTGGACGGGTCTTTTTGCACCGGCCGGTACGCCACCTGCGACAATTGCAATCTTAAATAAAGAGCTGAATCGTGTTCTCGCTTCACCAGATGTCATTTCAAAAATGAAAGCGGGTGGTGTGGATCCAGGCGGTGGCACGTCGGCTGAGTTTTCTGCATTTGTGGCAAAAGATTATGCAAACTGGGGTCGCATCATTAAAGAATCGGGCGTAAAACTGGAACAGTGAGTTTGATGTTGCTTATGTAAAAAGTCTTGTAATAAAAAACCTGCTAATGAGATGATCTCATTTAGCAGGTTTTTTATTTGGTGTTTTTAAGTATTAAGTAATCGTATGAATTTTTAATGATGCGTGTGGTGAATGACTAGTTTGCATCGAATTTTATATCTTTAAGAATGGAGCCCCACTTTGCAGATTCGACTTGGATAAACTTGGCAAATTCTTGTGGATTTGAGGGTCTTGGATCCATGCCCAGTGCGATGAGTCGACCTCTAAATTCTGGATCATTGAGCGTTTTCATCAAAGCGTCGCTGAGTTTCTTTTGAACCTCGGGAGGCAGGTTAGCAGGTGCGACCAAGCCATACCAGGTAGACATGTCATAAGTCGGTAAGCCGCCCTCTGCGATGGTTGGAATAGTTTGTGCCGCATTAGACCGTGTGCTGGTGGTGACGCCAAGTGACCTGAGCTGTCCTTGCTCAATCAAAGGAATCGCAGTGGGGAGATTTGGAAACGCCAGATCGACTTGTCCGGACATCAGATGTGGCATGAGTGCACCAGCACCTTTGTAAGGAATGTGCACCATATCTACGCCGGAAAGCTGTTTGAAAAGCTCTCCTGACAGATGAAGCGAGGAGCCAATGCCTGAAGATGCAAAATTGATTTTTCCAGGATTCGCTTTGCCATAATCAATCAGATCTTGGAGCGTTTTAAATCTGGAATTTGCGGGAACGACCAAGGCGTTGGGACCTGCAAGGACTTGACCAATCGGCGTGAAATCTTTGACTGGGTCGTATTTGGCCTCTTTGTAGATCAAGGGGTTCGTGACATGTCCAATCGAGGTGTAGAAAACTGTGTAACCATCTGGTGCTGCGCGACGTACAAAGTCAGTCGCTAAGTTGGCGTTTGCACCTGGCTTGTTTTCGACAATGACCGACTGTCCTAAAATTTTGGTAAAGGAGTTTGCGAGTTGACGACCAACTGCATCGGTGCTTCCGCCCGGCGTAAAACCAACAATGAGTTTGATGGGTTTATTTGGATAATCACCCGATTGCGCGATAGCTGATAAGGGTAAGCAAGTCGTGAGGGTCAATGCGGCAAAAAAAGGAAGATTTTTTTGTAAGCTGATCATGTTTTGTCTCCAATGACGATGATTTTTTAAATCTTATTGTGGGTTATCTGATTTTAGGTTTATCGGGCTTTTGCGCGACAGGCAGCTTGCATATCGGGGTCTCGAATAAATCCGCATTGACCAGAGCCACCGCCAGTTTCTGCGCGACACATAGCCTGCAAGTCATTGTTGCGGATGAATCCGCATTGACCTTGACCACCGCCAGTCGTGGCCCGGCAGTATGCTTGTCTGTCGGGGTCTTGAATAAAACCACATTGACCAGAGGCGCTGCTTGAAGACCGACTTTTGCCATCGGCACTTGCCCGACAGGCAGCCTGCATATCAGGATTCCTGATAAAGCCGCATTGTCCAATGCCGCCGCCAGTTTCGGCGCGGCATCGTGCCTGCAGGTCATTGTCGCGAATAAAGCCACACTGACCCGAGCCTCCTCCATTTATTGCACGGCAATAAGCTTGTTGGTCTGGGTTTTGAATAAAGCCACACTGACCTGATTGGGCGTGAGCGACAGGCAGGATCAACATTGTCAGCAGCCAAACTGCACACAGAAATTGACGCAGATAAGGAATATTCATTTGCCAATTAATTTGCGGTCGAGATATTGGCGTTTTTGATTACGACACCCCAACGATCGTATTCGTCTTTGATGTATTTTTGTGTGTTGGCAGGTGTTGTGTACACCAACTGTGCGCCGCCTGCCTCAAGTCGTTTTTGTGCATCGGTGTCTTTCAGGCCTTTGATCATTGCTTGATTTAAGCGGTCCACAATAGCTTGAGGTGTTTTGGCGGGCACCATGGGCATGTACCAAAGTGAGGTCACCATCTTTGGATAGCCAAGTTCTGTAAAGGTTGGTAAGTCTGGAGCCAAGGCGTTGCGTGTTGGGCTAACTGCAGCGATCGCACGAAGCTTGCCACTTTTGATGTGTGGCGCCAGCGAGGGGAAGCCATCAAACATGATATCAACCTGACCGCTCGCTACGTCCACTACCGCAGGCGCAGAACCTTTGTAGGGTACGTGAATCATTTTGACGCCTGCTTCTGTTAGGAATAGTTCAGCAGTGAGGTGTGGCGCACTTCCGGGGCCAGGTGTGGCAAAACTCATTGTTCCGTTCTTACTTTTAACTAAGGCAATGAGTTCGTCCAGATTTTTAACGGGAAGGTTTGCATTGATGGCGAGTACTAGAGGAAATTCAATCACAACGCCGAGAGACATAAAGTCTTTGAAGGGGTCGTAAGAGGTCTTGGTATAGAAATGAGGACCAATGCCGTGAGTAGAGATGGCACCTTGAAGAATGGTGTAGCCGTCTGCAGGCGCTTTTGCAACGTAAGCTGTTGCAATGGTGCCGCTTGCACCCGCTTTATTTTCAATCACGACAGGCTGTCCTACTTGTTTGGACAGTGCCTCTGCAATCGTTCGACCCGCAAAGTCAGCTGCGCCGCCTGGAGGAACCGTGACAACATAGTTGATGGGTTTTTCTGGGTAGTTTGACTGGCTGTTTGCAGAGAATGAAGCGAGGGGGACAATGACCGCACAGGCGATACCTGCCACTTTTTTGAATATCGAACGGCTTTGCATAATAAAAATCCTAAATAAGGTGCATGAGGCATACTTAATGTGAGTATTTTGCATATTTGGGGTCTGTTTTAAACAGACGAGTAAAAAGATTACTTGACCGTGCTACCCGGCACAACCCCGTCAGGCAAGCTATTGATATGATCGTAAATCTCTCCGGGGCGGGCTAACCAGATTTGGTCTCGATGTGCCAGAATGTGTTGCATAACTCTGCGAAGCTGTCTTAAGCGATAAGGCTGACCCAAAATAAAGCTATGCAGGACAATGCTCATCACTAGCGGCCGTTTGGCGGACTCTTCAAGCATTTCATCAAATTGATCAATTAGATTTTCACAAAAGAGCTGTGCTGGCGTGCGTCGCGACACACACTCTATTGAGTCGTTTAGGTCGTGAGAGTAGGGAATCGCGAGGATTCTGCCATGTTTAGTTCGAAACCAGACGGGCTGATCATCAAGTGGCCAGTCCATCATGTATTTAAAACCTTGTTCCTTGAGCAAGTCCGGTGAGTCGTAGGTCTGCGAGATATATGGTGCGAGCCAACCTTTGGGAGCAACGCCCTCGTGCTTCAGGATGGTTTGGGCGGCCTCTCTGATGCAGGCGCGCTCTTGCTCGAGATTCATGTCGGCTTGACGCTCACCGTTTGTACGACCGTGTCCGACAATCTCATCCCCGCGCTTGCTAAAGGCCTCGATCATTTCGGGGCAATAGTCATAGAGTTCTGTATTGACTAATAAGGCATAAGGAAAGTTAAGATCGTTGGCGAGCTCTAGCAGGCGCCAAGCTCCGACACGGTTGCCGTAATCGCGCCAAGCAAAGCTGCGGGAGTTTGGTTCAGGGTGTGGGGCGGCATAATCGTTACCCAAGCCTTCCCCAAAAGAGAAGTGCTCGACGTTTAAACTAAAGTGGATCGCTAGGCGTTTGCCCTCTGGCCAACTGTAGTCTGGACGGTCTGTGATTGCGGAGTATTCATAACGATTATGAGATTTCAACATCTGAATATGGCTCCAAGAAAATCGAAATAGTGATGTAATTCAATCGATAGTATCGCCAAATCCTACGGAAAATCCATGAAAATCAAATTAGCTGAAAATTTTAGAGCTGTCTTTTACGCCCCTTTTTATGCTACCTGTGCGCTTGGGTTGTTCAAGCATGAGGGTATTGAAATTGACTTGATTGATTCTCCCTCGCCCGGAAGCGGAATTGCCGATATGTTGGCCGGAAATATTGATGTGGTGTGGGGAGGACCGCTACGAGTGATTAAACAGCGTGATCAAGAGCCTGATTCAGAGGATGCGCTACTCGCATTTTGTGAGGTGGTCGGACAAGATCCATTTTTTATCGTGGGTCCAGTGGGACCGTCGGCTTTTCGTTTGAGTGACTTATCGGGTAAAAAAATTGGTGTAGTTACCGAGGTGCCGACTCCTTGGTTATGTTTGCAGCAGGATCTGAGAGACGAAGGTATTTCAATCGCTTCACTTATTGTGAACGAGAGAAACTCGATGGGGCAGAATCTTGAGGCGCTTAAAGCTGGCGAAATTGATTATGCACAATATTTCGAGCCCTTCGTATCTCAGACAATCGCGTCAGGTGCGGGACAGGTGTTACATGCTGCAAATAGTCGCGGACCTACTGTATATACGACTTTTATTTCCACAAGAAAGATCATTGCTCAAAAGCAATCAGCCTTTGAGGCGATGATTCGTGCGATTGAAAAAATGGGGCCTTGGATTGCTGCGCACAGCGGACAAGAGTTGGCCTCGCTCATTGCGCCTTTTTATCCGCATGTCGCACCCGATATTTTGGCGCAAGCCATGGATCGCTATAAAAAAGCGGGTCTGTGGTTTTGTCATAAAACGGTTTCGCGCGTGGGCTTTGAGCGCTTAAAGCTCAGCATGCAAAATGGAGGCTTTATTTCTTGTGATCCAGCTTATGAGGATTGCATTGCTGCTTTTTCACAAGAGTAGGGTCTTACCAGCTATCGAGGGTTGGTTCGAATTTGCTCCATTCGTCGAAAGTTGGACGCATTCGCTGACGTGACTCATCTTGCCAGAGTGAATGTTTGATGGTTGGAGTTGCTGCAGCGCGTAAACCTAAGAAAAATAATGCGCTGAGATATGTGCCAACGCTGATACCCGGATCCCCTTTTTCGAGGCGGCTAATGGTGGGTTTGGACACTTTTATTTGTTCGGCAAGTTGTGCGGCTGTTTGACGCTGAGCGATACGTTGATTTTTAACGGCACTTCCCCACATTTTTACATGCTCTTGAATTTCTATGGAAATTTCTGTGGGGGAATATGTCTTTTTGGGCATTTTTAGAAACTTCATAGATTTAGCATTAAAAGAAGTAAAGACAACTCTATGAGCGATTATTCCATCATAGAGTTATCTTTAAAATTCGTAATGCTACGGATATGACAATTTCATTTTTAGTAGAAAAAGACATAACAGCCATGTCTTTTTTAGAATGATTAAACTTATTGGGCGAGTTTGATATTTCCCTTTTTTATGACATCTGCCCATTTCAATGTTTCTTCGGTCACAAATGCTGACCATTCAGGTAATGAGCGCAAATCTGGTGTTGAGCCGCGTTGAATCAATACGTTTTGCATCGTTGGTTCTTTCATAATTGCATGAACATCGTCCGAGACTTTTTTGACGATCGCGGGTGGTGTGCCTGCAGGCATGAACAGTCCCCCCCAGCCAACACCAACAAAACCAGGATAGCCTTGTTCGGCGATGGTCGGGACGTCAGGAAGCTGTGGAGCGCGATCGCTGGATAATGATGCGATGGCCTTGAGCTTTCCTGATTGTATAAGTGGGAGTGAAGAGGCCATGGTGTCTACCGCTAACATAATGTGGCCCCCCATTAAGTCGTTCATGGCTGGACCGCTTCCTTTGTATGCCACGCCACTAATGTCGATTTGCGCACGTTGCTTAAAAAGTTCTGCCGCCAGCTCAAGCGCATTTGCGCCATAGCCCCATGTAAGCTTACCTGGTGCTTGTTTAGCCGCATCGACAAGCTCTTTTAAATTGTTATAGGGTGCAGCCGGATTGGCCAAAATCAGCCACGGCTGTGTAAAAACTCCTCCAACGGGCACAAAATCTCGCTTCGTGTTGTAGGGAAGTTTTGGATAGAACGCCTCGTTGACGGCTGTTGTTGTACTGCTAGCGAAGGTAATAGTGTAGCCATCAGGAGCAGCATCTTTGCCTGCTGTCATACCGGGGATACTTGCACCGCCGCCACGATTGTCGACAAAAACAGGCTGTCCCCATTTTTGTGTCAAACGTTCCGCTAATAATCGCGCAATGATGTCTGTGGCTTGACCCGCGGGGAAGGGTACGATTATTCGCACGGTCTTCGTTGGATAGTTGGTAGAAGTTTGAGCTTTCAATGTAAAGGAAGGGAAGGCCAGTGCCAAACCTAGACCTAAACCCAAAACAATAGAAGCTTTGCGGAAAACTATTTTCATATCATTCTCATTTTGATGCACGACTACCTTTGAAGCGATCTACTTCATTAAATAAACTGAAGCGTTCGATTTCGTTCATAACTCCATGGGTACCTTCACCCAAAATCACGAGTTTTTATTCTTTGACCTGGATATGTTGCCCCTCGGTCTAATGCCAAGGGTGTCTTACTCGTTTTAAGCCTTTACGGTTATTAAGTCAACGAAGCTGGAGACATCATGATGAAATTAATTAGACATGCGCAATACAATTTTTCCAACGTGCTGGTTAGTTTCCATCATTGCTTTAGCCTGCTCGAGTTCGTCAAAAGCAAAGGCTTGATCGACGAGCGGTCTGATGCGGCCGTCTGCGATTGCAGGAATGATCTCAGCTTTAAACTCAGGTAGAAACTCCGCGCGTTGGGCGGCTGAGCGGAGTTTGTTTGACACGCCGAATAGTCTTAGACGCTTGGAATGTAGCGCGAGTAAATCGAGCTCGGCTGACAGAACGCCATCGACATAGCCGACCATTGCAAAACGAGCTTCAAAGGCCATGCAGCGGATGCTTTCAGCAAAAACTGAACCGCCGACGGTGTCGATAACAAGGTTTGCACCTTTGCCATCCGTGACCTTCATGACCGTTTCTTCGAAATCAGAGCCTCTGAGGCATAAAGGCACATCCAGACCGAACTCTTTTAGACGTGCGAGCTTTTCTTGTGAGCCTGAGGTACCGATGACCTTGGCGCCCATGGCTTTGCCCATTTGCAAGGCTGCGACGCCTACGCCGGAAGAGACGCCGTGAATCAGTAGCCATTCATTTGGCTGGAGTTTGCCTTGTAGAGACAGCATGTCGTGCACGACGAGAAATGTAAGCGGAACGCTGGCTGCTTGTTCAAAGCTCAATGTCGCGGGAACAGCCATGGCCTCAACTGCATCCATGACTGCATATTCAGCAAAAGCGCCGCGGCAACGACCCATGACTTTATCGCCGACTTTTAGACCTGTGACTTCTGAGCCTAGCGCCTCGATGACGCCAGCGCCTTCCATACCGATTGCGCTTGCCTGGCCGCCTTTGTGTAGGCCGTGACCGATAACGAATTCACCGCGATTGAGGCTGGCTGCGTGCAGACGCACGAGTACTTGTGTTGGGGCAGGTGTGGGGCGTTCAATATTACGCATTTCCAATACAGTCTTGTTACCAACTGTTTGCATCCAATATGACTTCATTTTTAATTACCTTATTGAGTAAATATTTAATCGAGAACTTTACTGCAATTTTCTTAACGCAGGCACTTTCAAAATAATCAGTAGCATCAGTCCAGCGGCGCAGACTCCGTAGGCGCCGAGAGCGACTTGGACACCGAAACTTTCTGCGACGGCGCCGGCGAATAGGTTGCCAAAAGGCAGGCTGATGACTACACCCGTGCGAAGGCCCATGACGCGGCCCCGCATCTCTGGCGCAGTGTTGCTCAAGATCAGGGTGGCGATTAAGGTCCAGGTGATGGCTTGGGCGAGGCCTGCAAAAAATACGATGACTAAAGACAGATAGTAAGAATCTGACAGAGAAAACATAAACAGCGTGGCGGGCCAAAGTAAGCCGCCCGTGACTACAAACAAGCCCCTGCGTTTAAAGTTACCAAGCGAGACAACTAACAGTCCTGCCGTTAAAGCGCCAAGCCCCGCCGTTGCGGTGAGCATGCCGTAGCCGGTTGGGCCGACATCCAATACGTAGCGGGAAAACAGAGGTAGAAAGGAATACCGATAGGGTGCCACAAAAAAATTGAGCATGAACGCAATCATTAACAGCACAAAGACCGTTTGATGGCTCAGTGCGTAACGAAAGCCGGCCACCAGGCTTTTAAGAGGCGGTTCGTGCTTTCGGGGTGGTGCTTGTTCAATCGGATGTTTGGCATTTTTAAGGCGGAGCAGGGCACCGAGATCCAATAAATAGATGAGTGCAATCAAGGCATAGGCACCACTCATGCCAAAAGCAGGGATTAAGAGTCCTCCAAAAGCGGGGCCGATCACGACAGTCATTTCGGTGGCCACAGCATTCATTGCCACGGCGTTGGTGAGGTCATCTTTAGCCACAAGATCGGGAATAAACGCTTGGCGCGTAGGGTGATCAAGTGCCCATGTGAGACTGCTGATGAGTGACAGGACAATCAGATGGCCGATGTTTAAGGTATCAGTCATCAACAACATGAGCATAGTGAGCGTCACGGCACTGCTGACTAACGACGCCATGATGAGGAGCTTACGTCGATCCATACGATCTGCCAGCACACCCATCATGGGAGCAAGCAGATAACCAGCCATTTTGCAGCCTGTGACGATACCGACCATTAAAGGGGAGTCCGTCAATACAAGTGTGAGCCAACCTACGACGACAAGGTCGGCCCAACGCGCTGTCGAAGACAGCACCGTGGCGATCCAAAGCATCCGAAAATTACGGTGGCGAAACGCGCCGTTTTTAAACATTAAAAATTAAGCCTCTGCGTTTGACCATCATGCCGCAGGTGCACGGCTATCTATCGCCAGGACTTCTTGAGCAGTTTTCCCAACCACTTCTTTATAGATCACAGGGTCGGTATCGCCTTCGCTGCCAATTAACAGTACGCGAGAGTCAGTATTTAAGTTCATTGCGTCCCAGAGGGTTGCATTCCCTTGCGCGGCCATCAACAATCCCAGACCTGTACTGCCTGTTTCACCGGAGACGATTGTCGGATCGTTCCCGATTGGATTGGCAAAGACGCGCATGCCTTCTAGCGCAAACTCGTCTGCGATCGTGGCGTAGCAATTGATGCCGTTTTTTAGAATATCCCAGGCGACAGGCGAGACCTCGCCACAGGCGAGTCCGGCCATAACGGTGTCGAGATCGCCTGTGACAAGGACAGGGTGCCCGACTTGTCCACTTTGAAAAAAGCAGTCTGCTCGCTCGGGTTCGATGATGACGAACTGAGGGCGGTTAGGACCCCAGGCTTGCCAGAAGGTTGCGCAGATAGAGGCTGCGAGCGCGCCGACACCGGCTTGAACCAAAACGTGTGTGGGAGGGTGATCTCGTAATTCGTTCACGATTTCTCGTGACATCACGCCATAGCCGTGCATCACATCGATCGGAATGTCGCGGTAACCTTCGTAGGTCGTGTCAGAAACGACCGTCCAACCATGCTCTGCGGCTTGTCGCGCGGCGTGATGAACGGAGTCGTCATAATTGCCTTTTAAACGGATGACTTCAGCGCCATAAAGCGCGATCGCGGCGCGTCGACCTTCACTCACTGTGGCGTGAATATAAATCACGCAACGACAACCAAATAGCTGAGCGCCCCAAGCGACCGAGCGGCCATGGTTGCCGTCCGTGGCACAGGTCACGATTGTCTTTGAAATGATTTCGGTATATTTTCCCGACAGTATTTCCTCTGGTGAGGCGAGATAACCGTCATGTTGTAGTGCAATATTTTTTTGAATTAAGCGAAAAACTGCGTAAGCACCGCCGAGCGCTTTAAAACTTTTCAAACCAAAGCGCGTACTTTCGTCTTTGTAATAGAGTGCTGCGATCCCGAGCTTTTTGGCTAGATCAGGCATTTCGTGCAGGGCAGTACTGGCATAACCTGGCCAGCCTGAAATTTCCTTTTCAGCAGCGTCAAACCCTGATTGATGCAGAAAGGTGG
>Ga0247836_1000034_pt1 | contig 200744 bp, 171 predicted proteins | sample LaCruzMarch2015__4_FD_187116 | JGI IMG/M metagenome (GOLD analysis project Ga0247836, IMG submission 187116) | Freshwater microbial communities from meromictic Lake La Cruz, Castile-La Mancha, Spain - LaCruzMarch2015_14m | ecosystem: Environmental > Aquatic > Freshwater > Lake | place: Spain...
CTGCACCTCGGTGAGGTCGCCCAATTGTTCGACAAGTGTCCGGAAATCCTGCACTTTCATGGCTGCCCCCGCCGTCGCGAATCACAGGGGCCAGTCAGCGCCCACATCAAGTCAAAACAGAGCCTTATTATTAGACATCTGCACATCGAGCGATAAGCAAGAAACAATTTCTATCGGCATGTCTATATATCACATTCTCATGAATCTTATGCTTCCAAAAAAAATTGGGTGGCTAAGCGTTGGAAAGTTTGTACCCCGCGAATTCAAAGCGCTAAACGATAGCGCGTTCGACAGGGTGCTAGTCGCTTACAGAAATTTACTAGAAGGCGATCCAAGCGACTTGATCGAAATCTCACTTTGCGTACTGGATGCTTGGGGCGGACCCGTTTGGGATGGATTTTCTCAAACACGATAAGTCCTGTATCGTCATCGCTCCGTCATGAGATCATGCAATATGTAGTTGCAATTTCACTGTTTTGGAGCTTTGACCATGCTGCAAATACAAAATATTTCCCAATCGCCACATCCCCTGCTCAACTCGTGGAAGGAGACTATTTCCCTATCTGGGGAGTCGGGCGCCCTGGTTGGTACCATCTCAGTAAGTGCAGATGGAAAGGTTCAACTTTGGGATATGGTTGGCTCGCAGTTGGCGGCCACGAACACAGAAGTTACGTTTCAATTTGATCCCACTGTGCGGAACGGTGCCGACTTATTCGAAACAATCAGCACCGGCGCGGAAGGTCAAATAACATCCCGAATTTTTGCTGATGCCTTAGGGCATGTAACCGAGCTTATTGGATACACTTCCTACGGTGCGGTTGATTTGCTATTTGACCCCTCTGGAAATCTAGTGGCTAGCAGGGATTGCTACAAGAATTACAATGGATTCAACGGTGACTCCGTGACAGAGTGGAGTGTTGACTATAACGGCGGTGGCTATTTTGTAACCTTAAATGGCGAGATGCACGACGCTGGCTGGCATGGAGGTGGCTCAGGAGGTGAAGATCACAGCAGCGGTTGGGGCAATTTTGGTTTCGCCGACAGCGGATACGCTGAAGGATCATACTTCGATAGCGATGAGTTTGCTTCTGATTGGGCGGCGGATGCAAGTTCTGGAGCAATATCGGTTTCGAACTATGACACCTCCACAAGCGAGGTGACGCAACTCGTCGGATTATATGACTCCGATTATTTTCAAGAAGTGGCTTTGGGCGGCGATGGCCCCGGCACCACAAATAAGCTGGCAAAACCTTGGAGCGACACCTCACAGTACTTTGATGGGGCACTGTACGACCAGTGCGTTGTGGCAGCTGATGGTTCCCCGTTAATGAACGGCATGGAGGTAGTTTACGTACCGGGCATGCAAATATGCTTGGCTTCAAATTCGCTTGTAATTGACCCCATCGGCAATATCAGCACAAATGGTACCACCTTTATGTTTGGTCCAAACGGTGCCTCGTTCGGCTTAAGCAATGGAGGGTATTTTTATGATGCAACCACGAATACGATAACGAGCAGATGAGATGCATGGAGCTAATCGTTGAAAGTTGAACTATTTCTGGTCGGCTTGGTTGGTTACTGTGTCACCGTCGGCACGTTCGCCTACGGCGAGACGGAGGTTCGGCCCGTTGACGTCGGACCCGTTTCTGGGATCGGGCCCGCTGCGTCCATCGGCAAACGCATATGGCCAAAGGGAACCGACGGGTGTTCGAGCAGTACGTTCGCTATTCGCATTCATGACGGTACGGTTCTCGTTCAAGGTCCAGCCGGCAACCTCGGTCCCGCCATGGGCGAGAGCGTCGAGTACGGCAAACCCGCAGAGGGGCGGGGGATGCGTTTTACGCTTGGGAAGCCGTCGTGCCGTATCGAGTTCGTGATCCGGCCGGTGGACGAGGCGAAGTAGTATGGGCTGGCCTATTTGAACGGATTGACGATCTTTAGTCCGTCGATGACGAGACCGTCGTGCACGTCTTCGCTGTAAAGGGTTGTACAGCCCGCAAGTTGAGCCGCGGCAACGATCATGGAATCGTAGATATGCAAACGATGGCGCTCAGCAATCGCCAGACCGAGACGATGTGTTTCGATCGACACCGGAACCACTGCAACAGCCACTAAGAGGTCCTCGATAAACTGCGTTGTTTCGGCCATGGAGAATTTCAATTTGCGCTTCGCAACGAGCGCAAACTCATTCAACACCTGTACGCTGACCGTTCCGCCTATCGCCACGTGACGGCGCGCTGTATCCGATCGGGTCAAGTCTGCCGACGTTAGGTATACGATCACGTTCGTGTCAAAGAAGGCACTACTCATCGCCATCACGTCCGCGACTGTTGGCTTCTTCGCGGTTGAACTTAAAATCAGCGGGCAATCTGCCCCTAAAACAGCTTAACCGGTCGAGTGCGTCCTCGACCGTCTGCTTGCGTTCGACGTCAAGGCGATCTCGTTGGGCTTTGATAATCTGGAGTTCGTCACCCTCGACCAGGCCGAGTTCGGAAACCAGTTCAGCGGGCAAACGAACCGCGAGGCTGTTGCCCCATTTGGCGACTTTCATTGGCGCACCTCCTGGATATACATTTGCATAAAATGTATATCCACAAGCTCTGAACGTCAACGTCTGCCGTACCGCTCAGCAACCTGCGCGAATTTACTGCAGACGCGAACAGTGACGGCGGGCGTTCAGCAGGCTATAGGTCGGTGCTGCATAATATTCGAGAGACGAGAACACGATGGGCAAGCCGACGGGATTTCTGGAATTCGAGCGTCACGACCGCGCGTACGAACCGGTTGAAGCGCGCACGAAAAATTTCAAAGAGTTTGTCATTCCGCTGGCGGATGGCGAACTCAAAACTCAGGCGGCGCGCTGCATGAATTGCGGTATTCCGTTCTGCCACAACGGCTGCCCGGTCAACAATCAGATCCCCGACTGGAACGACCTCGTTTATTCCGGCGACTGGGAGGAAGCGGCGGCAAACCTGCACTCGACCAACAACTTCCCCGAAGTGACCGGGCGCATTTGTCCGGCACCGTGCGAAGCTGCGTGCACGCTCAACATCGACGACAGTCCGGTCACGATCAAAACGATTGAAGCCGCCATTGCCGATCGCGCATGGGCTGAGGGCTGGATCAAGCCGCAGCCTGCCGCGCACAAAACCGGACGACGGATCGCAATCGTGGGCTCGGGTCCGGCTGGATTGGCTGCAGCCCAGCAGCTTGGACGTGCGGGCCATGACGTGCATGTGTTTGAGCGCAACGCGGCGCCGGGCGGACTGCTGCGCTATGGCATTCCCGATTTCAAGATGGAAAAAACGATCGTCGAGCGCCGCGTCAAGCAGATGGAAGGCGAAGGCGTCACGTTCCATTGCAACACGCAGATCGGCACCGGTGGGCGTCCGATGGCCGAACTGATCGCTCAATTCGATGCCGTGCTGCTTGCAAACGGGGCTGAAAAGCCACGGGATATTGCTGTGCCGGGGCGCGCGCTCGGTGGCATCCATTTCGCGATGGACTTCCTGCCGCAGCAGAACCGCCGCGTGGCGGGCGAGCCGATTTCCAATCAGGCGACCGGCGAGATCGCGCAGGGGCGGCATGTGGTCGTGATCGGTGGCGGCGATACGGGTTCGGATTGCATCGGCACCAGCATCCGCCAGGGCGCGCTGAGCGTCACGCAGTTAGAGATCATGGCGCTTCCGCCGGAGAGGGAAAATAAGGATCTGACGTGGCCAAACTGGCCGCTCAAGATGCGGACGTCGTCGAGCCAAGCCGAAGGCGCCAAGCGCGACTTTTCGGTCAACACCAAGCGCTTTGAAGGCAAGGATGGCCGCGTCACCAAACTGATCTGCGTGAAGGTCGACGAAAAGTTCAAAGAAGTTCCAGGTAGCGAATTTGAAATCAAGGCCGACTTGGTTCTCCTGGCGATGGGCTTTGTTTCGCCGATCACAGACGGCCTCGGGCTCGAAACCGATGCGCGCGGCAACGTCAAAGCCGACGACAAGGCCTATGCGACCAGCCAACCGAAAGTGTTCGTGGCCGGTGACATGCGACGTGGGCAATCGCTCGTCGTCTGGGCGATCCGCGAAGGACGCCAAGCCGCGCACGCGATCGACAAGACGCTGATGGGCAAAACGAGCCTGCCGCGCTGAGCATATGGCCTACACGATCCAGGCCCTGACGACGGTCGCCTTGACATTCGCGCTTTCGGTTGCCGGGGTGCGGTGGTTTCTCGGCTGGCTCAGTTCACGCGGGTTCGTCGCCGACGAGAACGACCGCACGATGCACAGCGGGCGGATTCCCCAAGGTGGGGGCGTCCCGGTTTTGCTGAGCATCATCGCGGTCATGGCGCTCGCTTGGGGCGATGACGTGGCCATGAACGTTTTGCTTGCGGCAGCTTTCGGACTGGCGATCCTGTCGGGCGCAAACGACCGCCGCGCGATTGCTTTCCCGTGGCGTCTGGCATCGCACGTGGCAGCGGCGGGACTTGCTATAGCGGTCGTCATACCGGGGGCATCCGTTTTCGGCGGGTGGCTTCCGATCGGTCTCGATCGTGCCGTCACGCTTGTCGCCCTGGTATGGTTTATCAACCTGACCAATTTCATGGATGGCATCGACGGCAATGCCGGGGTGCAGACCATATCGGTGGCGGTCGGCTCATTGCTGGTTTTAGGCACGCAATTTGATTTTGCCTATGACAGGGCAGAGATCGGTAATTTCGATGGCCTGGCATTTGCCTTGATCGGGGCCTCCGCTGGGTTCCTGGTGTGGAATTGGCACACGGCGCGGGTTTTCTTGGGCGATGCGGGGTCAATTCCGCTGGGATTGCTCATGGGCATGATGCTGGTGCATGTGGCGACGACCGTGTCGATGGCGTCTGCGGTGATCTTGCCGCTGTACTACGTGACGGACGCGACGCGAACGCTTCTGATGCGGTTCTGGCGCGGGGAAAAGGTGTGGCAGCCCCACCGTCTGCATGTCTACCAGCGTGCGGCACGTTCGGCGCAATCGCATTCGGCGGTCGTGGTGCGGATCGGGACGTGTAACATCGTCCTTATTCTTGCGGCGATTTTGGCGGTTGAGATGCCCGTTCTGGGACTGGGCATTGGCGTTGCCAGCGTTGCTGTGCTGTTGTGGGTTCTGGAAGGGATTGCGGCTGAGCTGCCGCCGAATGGCCGGGTCGCCGCTGGGGACGTAATGCCCGCGCAAGGTTCGCGCGGCGATGCCTCGAAGTCGCCGCCAACGGCCTGAGCCCAGCCGCAGTTGTCTGATCATCTCCGTCATGAGCTGTTCTCACGTGTATGCTGGGGTCGCAGCGATTATGCCGCGTTCACGCCGTGGCATGAAATGTGGACTGCTGCTCATTGCCGATACGCAAGACTGTTGAGACAGGACGTTTATGCTTCTTCGCCAGACCCTGCTTTATCTGCCAGCCCAGGTGCTCGGACCGATCTTTCAACTGATTTCGGCGTTCGCGTGGACCCATTACCTTGCGCCAACCGAAATGGGCGCATTCGCCTTGATCAGTGCGGCGCAGGAACTGGCGTTCAGTTTCGCGCTGATGTGGTTTTCGTTATACACCGTGCGCTATTTCGACAAAGACGCGGACGCGGCACGCAAGGACGAGTTTCATGCCACGGAAATGGCCGTTCTGATCGGTTCGTCGATCGCGATGGGGCTTGCTGTCATGACGGTGCCCTTAGGGCAGAGCGGACGGCTCAGCGGGGCACTGCTGGCCGCGTCGCTTGCCTACATCATCAGCCGGTCGCTGGTGTCTTATCTGGCCGACCGGGTGCGCGCGGAGGGCGACACACTTGCCTACACGGTGCTGCAGACAGCAGGACCCGTCGGCGGTTTTTTCGCTGCTCTGGCCCTCGTCGGGGTGCTGCCGGCAACGGCTGCGACGGTGCTGGCTGGCTATGCGGGCGCACAAATCGCGTCGCTGGGGTTTGCGGCGTGGCGGTTGCAGTTCAGTCTGCGGCCGCATGCCGGGGCGTGGCATCTCGTCAAGGGGGCGATTGTCTATGGGCTTCCGCTGTTTTTTGGCGGGCTGCTGGTTTGGGTCGCCAACAACGGCGTGCGGTTTCTCGTCGAATGGCGAGAGGGCGTGGCCGCCGTTGGGCTGATCACGGTCGGCTGGGCGCTTGGACTGAGGGCTGCGCAATTCGCCTCGATGCTGACCACGGCGGCAGCGTTTCCGCTGGCAGTGCGCAAGTCACGCGAAGAGGGGATGGCTGCGGGCCAGGCGCAGCTCATCAACAACGGGGTGTTGCTGGTGGCAGCCCTCGCACCCGCGATTGCCGGGTTGTATGTCGTGGGCGGTCCCATGATCGAGCTGATCGTGGCGGCTCCCTATCGCGAGATTACGACGCAGATCCTTCCGATGGCGCTGATTACGGGGGCGCTGCGCAATGTGCGCATTCACTTCGCCAATCAGGTTTTCCTGCTGCACGAAAAGCCGCTGATTCCGGTGGCGAACGACGGGCTCGATGCGGTCTTAACGCTCGTGTTCGGCGGAATCGGACTTTGGCTTGGCGGGCTCACGGGATGCGTGTTGGGAGTGATGCTTGGGTCGGTGGTGACGATGTTGACCGGCTTTGCGGCCGCGTGGCATTGGCACAAATTCACGTTTCCAGTCGCCGATGCGTTGCGAATTGGGACAGCGACGCTGGCTATGGCGGTCATGGTGGCGCGGCTGGACATCAAGGCTGCGCCTTTTTCGCTGGCCTACGCCATAGCCGTCGGGGCACTGGTCTATGGGGGCGTGTTGGCGGCGATGTACCCGGCGGTTGCTGTGAAAGCGGCGAGCCTTTTGCAAGGCGCATTGTCGAAACTCAAAGCCATTGCCCGGCTGGCCCACGTCTCCAAGCGGAGCTAAATCACAGATGCCCTCGATGACTTATCGACTTTGCGTTATCCATTCATTCGATCCGCGCGGCACCAAGGTTGGCGGGCTCGAAACGTTCATCCGCGACATGATCAAGTTTTTGCCGGAGGACTTCACGTTCCTGATGATCGGCGTCGATGGCACCGGCGATCTGGAACTGGGCCGGGTGGTGCGCCGCGACTTTGGCGGGCGGCCCTATGAGTTTTTGCCGGTGCTGCATTACCCGGACGCCAAGGCCCATGAAGCGGCCAAGACGCTTGGCGACAGTATCAATCTGCAACTGATGGCTGGATTGCTGAAGTATCTGCCAACCGTTCGGCGGACGTTGCGGGCGCAGCCAACAAGCGTTGATCTCCAGCGCGTCGAGTTTGCTTCGCTGGTGCGGGCACTCGGCGTCCCGTTCACGCAGATGCTGCATGGCGAGGGCGCGCCTAAACTGGGCATGGACAGCCTGCTCAAGAGCTATCGTTATCTGCACAACATCAACGAGAAGATCGCGGTGATGGCGTGCGACAAGTTCCTGTGCGTCAATCCCATCATTACCGAGCGCATTCGCGCCACGTACCCAGGCCAAGCGCATAAGATCGAGACGCTGACGACGTGGGTCGATACGGCGCGGTTTACGCCGAAGCCGTTCCCCACCGACGACGGTTTTCGCGTGGCGTTTGCCGGCCGCCTCGATCTGTTCAAACGGCCACCGCTGATGTTCAAGACGATCGCGGCGTTGCATCGGCGGCTCGGCGATGGCGTTCAGTTTCATTACATGGGGACCAGCGATGTGCGGCGGTTCCCCGAGTTCGACCTCATCGAGAACAACGCGGTGCTGCACGGGTTCTGCTCGGCGCAGAAGGTGGCGGAGGTTCATGCCTCGTGTCACGCGGGGATTTTGACGTCGGAGTTCGAGGGAATGCCGTTCTCGGTGTTGGAGACGCTGGCGTGCGGGCGGCCGATGGGGTCGGTGCATCTGCCGCAGCTCGACGCCGTTATTAAAGAGGGCAAGTCCGGCACGCAGATCGCGCGCTCAACCGATGAAGACGAGATGGCCGAGCGGTTGGCAGATGCGTTCGTCGCGATCGGTGAGAAGATCAAGGCAGGGGTGATTACGCCGGAAGGGGTTGCGAGCCAGATCGCCGACTTCACGCCGCAAGTGCAGTTGGCCAAGTGCTATGCCAACCACCGGGCGTTGCAGCACAAGAAGTATGGCGCGGCGGCGAAGGCTGCTTGAGGGATGGGGCTGCCGCCCAAACCCGCTCGATATATTGGGCTGCCGCCCAAACCCGCTTGGGGGGAAGGCTCCCCCCAAACCCACCCTCTTTTTTGGCACATAATGGATGTTTTGTAGGGCGCAATAGCCCCTTGGCGTATTGCGCCGCAGGCGGTGCGGAGTGCTGCGCTGGCGCAATACGCCAAGAGGCTATTGCGCCCTACGAGACTGCGGGGACCGAGGTCGCGCTTGCCCTTATTTGCGCCATGACCGATAAGCGTTGACCGCATTGGGGTTGCTGGGAGTTGTTGGAATGACTGTTCAAACGCCGATCGAACCGCCGTTGTTGTTGCTTGAACGTCCCGAGGCGGGGATTGCGCTCGTGACGCTCAACAGGCCGCAGACGCGCAATGCATTGTCGCGCGCGATGATGACGGCGCTGGCCGAGGCCGTCGAGGCCGTCGGTGCGGATGGCGACATCGCGGCGATCGTGCTGGCGGCCAACGGACCGGCGTTCTGCGCGGGACACGATCTGAAGGAGCTGACCGCTCATCGCAACGACAAGGATGGCGGTGCTGCGTTTTACGCCGCGACCATGACCCAATGCGCCGGGCTGATGCAGGCTATCGTCGCCTGCCCCAAGCCGGTGATCGCCGCTGTCGAAGGAATCGCGACGGCGGCTGGATGCCAGCTGGTTGCAACCTGTGATCTGGCGATCGCTGCCGACACGGCGACCTTTTCAACGCCCGGCGTTAACATCGGCTTGTTCTGCTCAACGCCGATGGTGGCGCTGACCCGCAACATGCCGCGCAAACGCGTCATGGAAATGCTGTTGCTCGGCGAAGCACTTCACGCTGCGGAAGCGGCCCAATACGGACTGGTCAACACGGTCGTGGCAGCGGGGCAGGCGCGCGACGGCGCTATCGGTTTGGCGCGGACGATCGCTGCAAAATCACGGGCGACCGTTGCCATTGGCAAGTCGGCTTTTTACGCCCAGGTCGATCAGCCCCTCGATGAAGCCTATGCTTATGCGGCCGAGATCATGACACGCAACATGATGCACGCGGATGCGCGCGAAGGAATCGGGGCGTTCCTGGATAAGCGCAAGCCAAAGTGGAGCGGGTGCTAGCCGTTGGGCTGCCGCCCAAACCCGCTTGGCGGAACCCACGGCCTTCGCCGAGGGCAAGCAAGTTCCCCCACCACCCCTCCCTTTTTGGGACTTAAAAAATGAATCACGACAGCTATACCGACACGTACATCGCTTCGATCATGAGCACCGTGGGGACCTTTGCGTTCGTGGGGGCGAGCCCCAACACGAGCCGACCCAGCTATTTTGCGATGAAGTATCTGATCGCCAAAGGTTACAAAGTCATCCCCATCAATCCTGGGCATGAGGGGGAGACGATCCTGGAACAGCCGGTGATTGCGCGCCTTGAGGACCTCACGGAGCCGGTGGATGTCGTGGACGTCTTCCGCAATTCCACCGCTGCCCTGGAGATCACACGGACAGCCATCACGTTGCGCGACAAGCTCGGCATCAAGGCTATATGGATGCAGCTGGGGGTGCGTAACGACGCGGCGGCCCTTGAGGCGGAGGCCGCCGGATTGAAGGTGGTCATGAACCGGTGCCCCAAGATCGAGTACGGACGGTTGTCGGGCGAAATCGGCTGGATGGGGTTCAACACCGGATCGATCTCGTCGAAGCGGCCGTTGCTTGCCGCAGGCGGCGTTCAACGTCATGTCATCGCCAAGGGTTAGCGCTGTCTGGCTGATGGTATAGCGGCCGCCTGAATTGGAGCCTGACCCGACGATGCACATTGCGCTGATCCTTGACGCGTCGCGGTTGTGGCGTTGGCATCTGACCCTGATCGATCTGCTGAGTGCGCGCGCTGACACGCGTGTGACTGTCGCGTTCTCGCCGGTGCAGCGGCCGCTCGATCCAGCCGTCGGGTTGGTGCTGATGCTGGAAGCGTCCATCACCAGGCGCGCGGGCGTGCAGCCATTCGAGGTGCTGCGGCCGGCCGCTTTCGACCGCTGGTATCACGAGGCCCACGACGCGTGCGATCTCGTGATCGATCTGGCTGCACTTGAGCTCGACGACAACCCGCGAACGCGAACACTGGTGCCGCTTTATAATGGGGTCGCAGGCGGGTCGGCATTTTGGTCGGCGATCCTCGACGGGACGGCTCCGTTCCTGAGCGTTTTGGATAGCATTCATGGCGTGATCGCCGTCGGGCAGCCTGCGATTGAGGCCCCACATGCCCTGGGGCTCAGCGCTGGCGGGGTTGTCACGCGCGTTATCAGCGGGCTGCTCGCGGCATCGGCTGGGTCGGCGCCAGCATCGACGACGCCGTTTCTGCCTGATTTTGGTGCGCGGGCGCCTGGCTTGACAATGGCGGCAGCCAACCTGCTCGGGCGCAAGGTGACCAGCAAGGCGCGCCGCTTCCTTGATCGACAATTGGCGTCCGCGCCGCAGTGGGCAACCGCTTGGCGGATGCGCAAGGCGGGATTTGATCCGCTGGCGGGCGGAGATCTCAGCCTGTCGGATTTCAAGGTGCTGGCCGACGATGGGCAACGCTTTTTTGCCGACCCGTTTTTATTTGCGCAGGGCGACGACATCGACGTGTTTGTCGAAGAACTGCCCTATGCGACCGGACGGGGGATCATCTCCGTCTTTACCGTGCGGGCCGATGGAACCGCGACCCCGCCGCGCCCCGTGCTGGAGGCGCCCCATCATCTGTCTTATCCGCATGTGTTTTCCCGCGACGGGGCCATTTGGATGCTTCCCGAGGGACATGCGAGCGGGGGGCTCACGCTTTACCGGGCAGCGCGCTATCCCGATCAATGGGAGGCGGTTGCGCGCATCATCGACGAGCCCGTGCACGATGCGACGCTGTTCGAGCACGGTGGGCGGCTTTGGATTGCGGCCAATACTGAGGGGCCTGCGGGCGCGCGGTGGGGGTCGAGTTGGGATAGTCTCAGCCTGTTTTCGGCGCAGACGCTGTTTGGGCCTTGGACGCCTCATGGCGGCAATCCGGTGCTGATCGATGCAGGGAGTGCGCGTCCGGCGGGGGCCGTGTTCTCACACGAGGGATCGCTGTATCGGTCGGTTCAGGATTGCCGGGGGGGGTATGGTGTCGCGCTGGGGATTGCAAAGATCACGCGTCTCGACGACGGGAATTTTGCCCAGCAGGTGGTATCGCGGTTGTCGTTTGCGGCAGGGACCGGGGCTGCTGGTCCGCACACGCTCAGCCGGATCGATTATTCGGGTGGGACATTCGAGGCAATTGATCTGTTTGCGCCCGCGCGACAGCTTGCGACCGTCGGGCGGGGCAATCAGGTCTGAGTGCGCTCAAATCCAGCCCATCAGTTCGCGTCGCGTGATGGCCTCGATCACGCGCATCCCTTGATCGGAGTCGTTCAGGGCGGGCAAATACGCGTAGTGCTCGCCGCCGTTGTGCTCGAAGTACTCGCGGTTTTCGACGTCGAGTTCTTCCAATGTCTCAAGGCAATCCGCCGAGAACCCGGGTGCGACCACGGCCAGCCGCTTCACGCCCTCTTTGGCAAGTGCTGTGATGGTGTCGTCGGTGTAGGGCTTCAGCCACGGATCGTTGCCGAAGCGGGATTGGAACGACGTGCGCCACCGCTCCTTGGAAATCCCGAGGCGTTCGCGCAACAGCCGCGACGTCTTCTGGCACTGGCAATGGTAAGGATCGCCCTTTTCGAGATATTTCTGCGGCATTCCGTGGAAAGTCGCCAGGATGATCTCGGGGGTGAAATCGAGTTTGGCGAGGCTTTCCTGCATGGAGACCGCGAGGGCATCGATGTAGGTCGGGTCATCGTGATAGGAGGGTGCCACGCGCACGAATGGCTGCCAGCGCATTTTCATCAACGCCCGGAAGGCTTCATCGGCAGCCGTTGCGGTGGTCGCTGCCGCATAATGGGGGTAGAGCGGCACCAGCAAGATCCGCTCGCAGCCCTGCTCTTGCAAGGCTTTGATCCGACTTTCCGTCGATGGGTTGGCGTACCGCATGGCCCAATCCACAATCACCTTGGGATGGGAGGCCAGACGCTTGGCCAGTTGCTCGGCTTGGCTGCGCGTGATGGTCTTGAGCGGGCCTTCGTCGCGTTCCTTGTTCCAGATCGACGCGTAATCTTTCCCCTTCGGCCCAGGCCGCTTGGTCAAAATAATCAGGTTGAGAAGTGGCCACCAGATCAACTGGGGTACCTCGATCACCCGGCGGTCCGACAGGAACTGCTTGAGGTATCGCCGCATGGGCCAATAGCTGGTGCCGTCGGGCGTTCCAAGATTCAGCAGCAGCACACCGACGCGACCGTAGGCGGTCTTGGGGTGATCGGCAGGCCATGTCGAACGATCCGGCTCGAAAGCCTTGGGCGGCACCATATCGTTCATGTCGTCGTGCTCCTGGCGTCTTTGTGCGCGCAACGGCTTGCGCTGATGTAACGGGAAGAATCGGTATTGCAGATCAGTGTGATGAGCGCCTGACTGCGGTTTCGTGGGACGACGCCCAATAGTGCTTGAAGCGGTCAGCGAAGGCAGCGGCTGGCTCGGCAAAGAGACGCAACCCCAGCACGTGACATTGCGCCCGCAGCTCGGTTTGCCGCTCGACGGCTGCGGCCAGGGTCAGCTTGTGCTGATTTTCCGACAGGCTGTCCTTGGCTTTGCGGGTCGTTGCGCGCGTGCCCCGTGCGGGCTTTGCGGGTTCTTTGCCGTCCAGCGCCGCCAGCATGACCGCAATATCGTGATCCTCGCCGAGCATCTCGGAAATGCCTTTGGCGGCCTGAACACGGGCTTGAGTCATCTCCGGCCACGCCTCGCGCAGCAAACTCATGTGCCGCCAATGGTGCTGGACCCGTTTGCGCCACTCGTGCAGGGCCTCGTTGTCGTTCGTCTCGTAGGCGGTCTCGAAGGTTGCGACGGCTTGCTTATAGGTGCGCTCCAGCCCATCCCAGGCGACGCCGTAACCGCCGCCTTTGAGGCGCAAGTCGACCATCGCCGCGCGTCCGTCCTGAAGTGCCGTCACCGCTTGGGCGATTGCCGTGTTCTCGTCGCCAGCAGTCTCAACGCCGTTTCGCTCTTCGAGGCGGGCCAACGCTGCAGCGAATGCCGATTTCGTCCGCCCCTGCGCTGCCGTCTGGAATTTGCCGACCGTCTCGATCAGCACATGCCGGTCGCGCGCGCCAGACAGCGAACGGCCAATATCGCGATATCGCGCGTTTTCATTCAGATAGTCCTGGGAACTCAAGCCGGGCCGGGCGAGCCGCAGCAACGCTCTGATGCGTTTGAGGCTTTTGCGCGTTTCATGGACGGCACTGGCTGGGTCCTTGCTTGTTTGAAGCTGCGCCAGCGCGCGGTCGATCTGCTCGACTGCAATCCGCCGGACGCCGTCATCGAAGGGTTCGGACACTTTGAAACGATAGGCCATTGATGATGTGAAACTCTCAAATCGCAAAACGACATATAACTCAGGTCGCAGCTTTCGCCCAATCCAGCCATTGCCGCACCCGCGCCTCAGGCGTGGGATGAGTATAGAAATCGGTGATCACGGCCAGACTGTCGGCACCGGCTGCCTTGACACCCGGTGCCCGCTCAGGCGTGAGACCCGCGATCGCGACCAGCGGCAGAGTGCCAATTTTTTGTTTCCATTGGCCAATCCGGTCCAGGCCTTGGGGCTGCCATTTCATCGCCTTGAGCTTGGTTTCATAAATCGGGCCCAGCGCGATGTAGTCTGGCTGAGTTGCGCGTGCGACTGCAAGCTCGGCCTCGTCGTGGGTGGACACCCCGAGCTTTAGTCCGGCGGCCTTGATGGCGGCGACATCCGCGTCCGCCAGATCTTCCTGGCCCAGATGTACATAGTCAGCGCCTGCCGCGATGGCCTCGCGCCAATGGTCGTTGACGATCAGTTGGCAGCCGTTAGCGCGACATATTTCCAAGCCGCGCGCAATCTGGCGGCGCACCTCATCGCTCGGGGCATCTTTCAAGCGCAACTGGATCGTCGCAACGCCCAGCGGTACGATCCGTTCTAGCCAGTCAATGTCGGGCACGATTGGATAGAACAGGGCGGGTTGGGGTTGATGAACGGGCCTCATTTGCGCGGCTCCAGATCGAACACGGGCATTCCGTCGACCGGTGACGATGGCTGCGCCATGTCGCGCGGCTCCATCAGTCCGGCGAGGTAGGCCGTGCGACCGGCTTCGATAGCATGGGCGAATGCCGCCCCCATCAACGCGGGGTCGGTCGCCTTTGCAACTGCTGTGTTGAGCAGGCAGGCATCATAGCCAAGCTCCATGGCTGCTGCCGCATGCGATGGCGCGCCGAGCCCGGCATCGACGACCAGCGGCACGCCCGGAACGAACGCCCGCAAAAGCCGCAGGCCGTAGGCGTTGTTCAAGCCGCGCCCGCTGCCGATCGGTGCGCCCCATGGCATGAGCACTTCGCACCCCGCGCGCATGAGACGCTCGGCTACCGACAGGTCTTCGGTCGTGTAGGGGAAAACCTTGAAGCCTTGTCTGGTCAATTCGGCTGCCGCCTCGACGAGCCCGAACACTTCGGGCTGCAACGTATCATCGTTGGCAATCACTTCGAGCTTGATCCAGTCGGTTTCGAACACCTCGCGCGCCATGAGCGCTGTCGTGATCGCTTCTTTCGCCGAATGGCAGCCTGCCGTGTTGGGCAGCACCCGCACGCCAAGCTCGGAGATGAAGCTCATGAACCGCTCGCCGGTTCGCCCGCGTGCCTGCTCGCGGCGCAGCGACACCGTCACGATGCCAGCGTTTGAGGATTTTACACTCTGCGCCAGAACGGCTGGGGAGGGATAGAGCGCTGTGCCGAGCATCAGCCGTGACGGCACGTTTTCACCGTAGACGGTCAAGGCGTCCGAGCCTGGTGCGTGCGGGGGCAGAGTCGTCATACCGTCTGGGGCCTTGTTGTTTGGGACATCACATGCTGTGAGGCCCACCAGCTTGTTGGTGCGCACATGATATGGGTTCAACCACCCTGCCGCGCCGTTACGACCTCGATGCGGTCGCCTGTCTTGAGCGATGTCGCAGCGCGCTTGGTGGCTGGCACGAAATCACCATTCAGGGCGGTCGCGACCTTGGATGCACCAAAGCCCAATTCCTGCAAAGCTGTTTCGAGCGTTGCTGCCGCCAGGATTTGCCGCTCTCCGTTGACCACCACCTCGAAACCGTGTCCCGGCATCCTGCATCCCCAAACCATCACTGCACACCGGCATCACATGTAGGACGAGTGGTCCCCACGCGCCACACCTCTCAAGCGTCTGATGCCTCAGCGAACCTGACATACCTGCAAATTTTTCTTCAGGCCCAAATAAATCACACTTGAACATTGTTCATGTATCGGCTATGTGTTGTGAACGTAGTTCACGATGCCCGTTTGCGATGGATAAGTTTCATGTTTGATTTGTCCGGTGTTGACATCGGCGGCCCCAACCACTGGACTTGCCTTAAAAAGCAACCAACGTCAGCGGATCGTTAACGACGATGTGCTAATCTAACGCCTTGAAATCGTTCGCTTGCCTGTTGAGTCTGCTGCAACGTTGCCCGTTGCATCGCCTCGTTTGGTGAGTGGCCAGGAGCCCGCGCCATGTTCAAAGAGTTGCTGTCGACCCGCCGTTTTGCACCCATCTTCTGGTGCCAGTTCTTCGCTGCCCTCAACGATAACTTTGTGAAAACGGCGCTATCGCTGCTGATCCTCTACAAGCTCGGTGCGCAAGACGGTCAGGTGCTCGTCACGTTGGCTGGCGTCGCGCTGATCGCGCCGTTTTTCATACTCTCAGCGCTTGGCGGCGAAATTGCCGACCGGTTCGACAAAGCCCGCGTGGCGCAGAAGCTGAAACTTGCCGAAATTCCGGTTGCCGCCATCGCGGCCGCAGGCTTTTATTTCGATAGTATCCCGCTTTTGTTTGTCGCTCTTGCCGGACTCGGTATCCTTGCAGCCCTATTCGGCCCAATCAAATACGGCATCCTGCCGGTCCATCTGGAGACCCAGGAACTCTCGGCCGGCAACGCCCTTGTTGAAGGCGCGACGTTCCTTGCGATCTTGTTTGGCACCATGGCGGGCGGGCTGATCCTCACGAGCGACGTTCAACCCAAGGTCGACGCTGACTTCATCCCAGCCGTCGCGGTCGGAATCATCGCGCTGGCGGTGGCCTCGTGGGTCGCCGCGCTCCAGATCCAGCCGACCGGGGAAGCCGCCCCTGGCCTTGTCATCAACCCCAACCCGATTTCCTCGACGATGGCCCTCATCGCCGACTTGAAGCGCGACCATCGCATCTGGCAGGGCGCGGTCATCTCCGGCTGGTTCTGGCTGGTCGGTGCCGTCATGCTGGCCATGCTGCCCGCGCTCATCATGGGCAAAATCGGCGGCGGCCCTGGGGTTTACACCGCCGCGCTGCTCGTCTTCACGGTCTCAATCGCGATCGGTTCGGCGTTGGCCGCCGTTGCCAGCCGTAAGCGCCCCAACCTTGCCGTGGTGCCGTTGGGTGCCATTGTGATGGGCTTGTCTGCGCTCGCGTTGGCCTGGATCGCATCGGGCCTTACCAAAGCCGAGCCGCCGCTCACGCTGACAGCGTTCCTTGGCACCTGGGCTGGCATCGAGGTTTTGAGTTGCCTCTCGTTGCTCGCCATCGGGGGCGGGCTGTTCATCGTGCCCTCGTTTGCCGCCGTTCAGGCGTGGTCAGCGCCGGACCACCGCGCCCGCGTCGTTGCAGGTTGCAACGTGCTGTCGGCGGCGTTCATGACGGTTGCGAGCCTGCTGCTGGCAGCGCTGCAATATAGCGGCGTCGACCTCAGCGTTCTGCTCGCCCTGATCGGTGTTGCCTGTCTCGCTGTTGCCTACGGCATTTGGCGCGTGTGGGCTCCCACCATTCTCAAAGACTTCGGGATGCTGGTGTTTCGCACGCTGCTGCGGCTGGAAGTCCGGGGTGAGGAAAACTTGCCAACTGCCGGTACGAAGGCTGTGATCGCGCCCAACCACATCTCATTGCTCGACGCGCCGATCCTGCATGCAACCATGCCGGGCCACACGACGTATGCCGTCGATAACGCCATGTCGCAGCGGGTCTGGATCAAGCCGTTCCTGCGCTATGTCAACTGGCACGGCATCGACCCGACCCGCCCGCTTGGGATGCGCGACCTGATTAACGGCGTGAAGGGCGGCGAGCAGCTCGTGATCTTCCCCGAAGGCCGCCTGACCACGACGGGCAGCCTGATGAAAGTGTATGACGGCACCGCGCTGATCGCCGACAAGGCCGATGCTGTGATCGTTCCGGTCCGCATTGAGGGTCCGCAGCGGGCTAAAAACTGGAGCTATCTGCGCCCGAGCCAGATCGCCAAGGCGTGGTTTCCAAAGACCGTGCTGACCATCCTGCCTGCCGTCAAACTCAACATCGATCCGGCGCTGCGCGGCAAAGCGCGTCGTCTGGCGGCGGGGGCCGCCATGCAGGACATCATGACCAACGCAGCTGTCATGACAGCACCTTACGAGACGACGTTGTTTGAGGCGCTTGGCCGCGCCCGCTCGCTGCACGACACCGGCACGCCCATTGTCGAAGACCCGCTTGGCACCAAGCTCAGCTACAAGAAGCTGATCATCGGCGCGCAGGTGTTGGGGTCCAAGATTGCCGCGTTCACTGCGCCGGGCGAGGCGGTCGGCGTGCTGCTGCCGAACTCGGCCGGGGTTGCCGTCACGTTCTTTGCACTGCAGGGCACGGGGCGGATTGCCGCCATGCTGAACTTCACGGCGGGGTCTGCCAACGTCATATCGGCGTGCAAGACCGCTCAAGTGAAAACCGTCCTGACCTCGCGCGCCTTTATCGAGAAGGGCCGCTTGGGCGATTTGATTACGGCGCTCGAACCGGTCGTCAATATCGTCTACCTCGACGACGTGCGGACCACGATCACCGCGGTTGATAAGATCAAAGGCTTGCTGCGCGGCTCGAAGCCCCAGGCTGTGACCAAGACCGACGACCCGGCTGCGATCCTGTTCACGTCGGGCTCGGAGGGGACGCCGAAGGGGGTTGTGCTCTCGCACAAGAACCTGCTGTCGAACTGCCATCAGGTGCTGGCGCGCATGGACGTCAACGGCGAAGACAAGGTGTTCAACGCGCTGCCGGTGTTCCACTCGTTCGGCCTCACGGGCGGGTGCATCATGCCGATCGTGGGCGGTATCCCCGTGCACCTGTACCCGACGCCGCTGCATTACCGGATCATTCCCGAACTCGCCTATCAGACCAACGCCACCATTCTGTTTGGCACCGACACGTTCCTCAACGGCTACGCCAGGGCTGCCCACCCCTACGACCTGTCGAAGGTTCGGATGGTCGTTTCGGGCGCGGAGGCTGTGAAGGAGCGCACCCGCCAGACCTATATGGAGAAGTTCGGCGTGCGCATTCTAGAGGGCTACGGCGTGACCGAGGCCGCTCCGGTTGTATCGGTCAACACGCCGATGGCGAACCGTTCGGGCACCGTTGGGCGGCTGTCTCCGCTGATGGAGGCTAAGCTTGAGCCGGTCACCGGCGTCACCGAGGGCGGACGCTTGTTCCTGCGCGGGCCGAACGTGATGCTGGGCTATTTCCGGGCCGAAAAGCCGGGCGTTTTGGAAGTGCCGCCCGAGGGGTGGCACGACACGGGCGACATCGTCGCCATCGACGCCCAAGGCTACATCGCCATCAAGGGCCGCCTGAAGCGCTTTGCCAAGGTGGGCGGGGAGATGATCTCGCTGGCGGCCATCGAGGCGCTCGCGGCCGAGCTGTGGCCATCGGTGATCACGGTTGTGGTTGCCCAGCCGGACGCCCGCAAAGGCGAAAAGCTGATCCTGCTCACGACGGATGCCAAATGCCAGCGCAGCGCGTTCCAGCAGTTTGCCAAAGCGCGCGGCGCGACCGAGCTGATGATCCCCGCCGAGGTGCTCGTGGTCGATAAAATCCCGCTGCTCGGCTCGGGCAAGCCGGACTTTATCGCGGCGACGAAACTTGCCGCCGAACGCCTCGCGCTCAAGGCCGGGACCGCGGCGGCTTGAGCGGGCGCGCGGCGGGTCAGCCCCGCCGCATGAAGGCACCGAAGAACCGGGCCATCACGCCGCCGCGCTTTGGCGGCTCGGGGGTAGCGGCCGGGACAGGTTCGGCGGCGGGCGGTTCGGGCATGGGGTCGGGGTCGAGGATTAGATCGGGTTGGGCTTGCACCTCCGCTTGTTCGGCTTCGGATTCCGTTCCCGCCTGCGCTTGGATCATGGCGGCGAGGAACCCCCGTGCTGCCTCTTGCTGATCGCTGGGTGAGAGATCGGCTAGCACGGCCAACCCCATCCGCGTGTGCGCCTCATCAAGCGCTGTCCGGAAGTCCGGGTTCTCCAGCATCTGCGCGACCAGTTCATCCGGGATAGCAGAGAGGTCGGGGGTGTCTGGCTTTTGCTGTTTGCGTTCGACTTCGCGGATGTACTGGCGAGCGTCGTTGCGCTGTTCTTCGAGGGGCGTGGTCCCGGACGGTGGGTAGCCGCCAGACTTGAGCCGTGCGTCGAGCTTTGCACGGAATTCGGGATCGGCCAGCCGCGCGTCGATGAGGTCGTCGTCGAGGCCGTCGGCGCGTTTGCGGGCTTGCTCGAAGGCGGCGTCGGCTTCGATGTCGAAGATGGCGCGGGCGGCGTGGAGATCGGGCAGGCGGGCTGTGACATCGGCGAGGTTGTGGGCTGCTGCGAGGCGCGCGACGGGGGCCAAGAAGCTCCACAGGTTGTGCGTACGCATGGTGGCGATGACCGCATCAAGGTGGACGCGGGCGGCGGCGGGGTCGCGTTGGGCGAGGGCCAACTCGGCGCGGGCGAGCGCCAGATCGGGGTCGCGGCGGTGGTAGCCGGTGTTGGTGATGATCTTGGCGGCTTTGTCGAGCGCTTTGGCGGCGGCGGCGATGGCGGCGTCGGTGGGTTGCGCGCGGGCGAGGCGCTGGTGGGCGCTTTCGATCCAGCAGTCGGCGAGGAACAGCATCATGCCGCCGCGCTCGGCGATTTCGAAGGCTTCCGCGAGGTCGGCGCTGGCGAGCTTGTCGCTGCCGACGGTCGCGGCGGGACATTCGCGGTGGAACGCGGCACGGGCGAGCAGGCCTCGGGTAAGGAATTCGACTGCGCCCGCCGCGCGCAAGCCGTCAATGGCGGCGTCGAGATAGGCGGCGGCACTGTTCCCTCTCCCCGCACGTGCGGGGAGAGGGTTAGGGTGAGGGGCGGACGCAAGGGAGACCTGAACATCGCTCCGCCCCTCACCCCATGAAAGGGCATGGGAAGAGAGGAACGCCATCTGGGCTGCGCGCCCGAGGGAGAGCCGATTGAGGGCAATATCGAGCAACGATTTCGATCCGCGTTGAACCAAGTCGAGCGCAACCGTTGCCCGGGCTGCTACCTCGTCCGCGCGACCCTGGGCGAGCTTCAAGTCGCACCATTGGAAGCCCGCAAGTGTATAAAGCAGCGGCAGATTGGGCTGCCGCTCGCGCTGAAGGGTCTCGGCCTCGGCGAACCGGGTGAAGGATTGAGCCCAGGCTCCAGCGGCCAACAGTGCATCGGCGTGGGTGGTGCGAAACGTCATGCGGCTGAATGCATCCCCGCTTTTGTCGGCGTACGCGACCGATTGCGCGGCGGTGGTCACCGCGCCCGTGTTGGCGGTGCCCGGATCATCCAAGAGGCGGCCCAAGGTCTGAAGCAACTGGGCGAGGTTAGAGGCGTTGCCCGCTGCCTCTTGCCAGTTGTGTTTGGTCGGCTTTGCAACATGCGTATTGAGTTTTATGTTTGCCCGAAACGGTGAGACGGCCTCGCCGAGCCGCCCGAGCGCGCGCAGGTGGAATCCCGCCAAATTGAGCACCAGGGCTTGACGGCTCGCTGACAGGCCAGCGGCTGGCACCGCGAAGGGCTCCGCGAAAAAGTGGGCGATTGCGCCCAGGTCCGAACCGTAAAGGCCGAGCATTTTTGCGCTGTACCCCATGTTGCCACGAGCAATGCGCGGGCGATAGACCTCGCCGAACGCCTCATTGTGGCGGCCTGCCGCACATCCGTGGGCAATGGCTGCATACAACGGTTGCATCGCCGTGTCGCTTTCGGGCAGAAAGGCTTTCAGCGCCGCCTCCCACTCTGGTCCGTCGATGAGCTTGGATGCGGCGCGGACGCGGTCCCAATCAGCCGTCAGAAGGGTGGGTTGCAATTCTTCTTTCCAGCCATCGGGCCACTGCCCTTGGCGCGCGACTTTGTTGATATCGTCTTTGATTTGCGGGTACGCAACCGCCAGTGCCAAAACCCCATATGCCACCGGTTCCTGAAACGCCTCCGGCAGTCCCCGGAACCGGTAATAGTCATACAGCCGTCCGTGGGCGGCCTTCCACGCCTCGGGATTGTCCTTTTCCAGGCGCGCGCCGAAATATTCGCGGACCAGGGGGTGGGCGTCGAGTTCGCCGGGGGCGTGATCCTCCTTGGGCAGCAGTAGGCCCAACTCGCGCAGGCTGTGGACGGCATAGTCGAGTTGCCCCGGGGTCAGACCTGCGAGGCTTTCGGTGATGTCGGGGATGGGCGGCTTTGCGACGAGGGCGTCGCGGTCGCCGCTTTCCATCGGGCGGTCGAACAGCCCCATCAGAAACAGCAGACCCAGTTGCTTGGCCGCTGCAATTTCCTCGGGCTTGGTGCCCTTGGCGGCCTGTTCGGCGATCTGGCGCTTGAACTGCGTTTCATAGGCCAGCATGACGCGGAACGGATGGCGCTCGTCGTCGCCGCCGAGATCGACAAGGCTTGGGATTTCGTCGCGGGTGCGGACGTCGCCGCCCCGGAAGTTTTTAAGCCACGTCGCGACCTGGGTCAGCGCGATGGCGTGGCCGCGCATGTCCTCGACGAGATCGCGCAGTTCCTCGTATTTGCCATGGACGCCCAGCGCGCGGATCAACTCGATGCCGTCCTTCGTCGGGATCGGGCCCAGCCGTTCGTTGATGACGCCGGGGGCTGCGATGCCCTTCAGGTCGGGCACCTTGAGGCGCGTTGTCACGACGAGCAGGCCGGGGTTGTCGCGGGCCAACTGGCGGACGAGCGCGATCAGGCCCTGGTCCTTGAGGCCGCCGGTCATGCCCACGGTGTCTTGCCCGCCCGTGCGGCGGGACGGGCCGTATTGCAGCGGCTCCAGCCCGTCGAGGATCACCAGCGCGCGTTTGGCCGCGATCAGGGCGGCGAGCCGGACGCCTTTGTCATGGGCCGACGTTGGCAGGTCGCCGGTGTGGCCGAACCATGTAAGGGCTGCTTTGAAGAACTCGTCCGCCGAGGCCTGGCGCTTGTCGTCGGTGCCTTGGGAGTAGAACGACCACACGAACACGGCCTGCGCGCCGCGCCAGCCCTGCGTCTGCAGGCCGGTGACGAAGTGGTTGACGAGGGCTGTCTTGCCGGTGCCGCCCATGGCGTCGAGCACGAGCACGTTGGTCTTCTGCGCGCCGCTGCTGTCCCACGCCCGGTTCAGGTCCGCCATTTCGGTGTCGCGGCCATAGAGGCGCTTGGCGAAGGTTGCTGGAAGGCGGGAGATGTCGATGCGATTTGCTTGCCGCCGTGCCGGATCGGCAAGCTCGCTCAAGCGCGCGACGAGCTTGGTGGGGTTGGTCAGCGTGTCCGCCACGTCGCCGCAATTGAGGGGCCGGTAGACGCTCGGCAGGGTGCCGTAATCGAAGCCTGCAAGCGACAGGGTCGCTGCTTTGCCCTCGACGACGGCATAGCTTGCTTCGTGCCGCACCCAATCCGACGCAATGCTGGTAGCCGACCACACAATGAGCACGGCTTTTGCCTGCCGCAGGGCATCGGGAATGGCGAAGTCTACGTGCTCGCCGGGGAGCAGCCGCGTCTTGTCGCGCCAGACGTTGAGGTTGTGGGGTGGGGCGCTCAGGAGTGTTTCGAGGCGTTCGGCTTCGGCAACGTCGGCGCGCGCGTAGCTGATGAAGACGTCGATGGGGCGGCTGGCTGGTGTGGTGGTCATGAAAATTCCCCGGGCCGTGGCAATCGTTCAATCAATAACGCATACGGTAATTCAGGATCGTGGCACATTCCAGACAGATCGTTGCCCGACACGGCGGGGGCGGTATGCTGTCGACGTGGGCTGGCAAAGCGGGCCGCCACGAAAAGGGACGATTTTGCGGCCAACGTGCGACCGCGGTGCGAAGACGGCCTGGGGAGACGGGATATGCTGTTGTGCGTTCATGGCCGGACCGGGCCGCGCCGTCGCGTGATCTTTGGGGCCATGCTCGCAGCCATCGCCGTCAGCGCCACCGCCGTGACGCCCGCACGGGCGCAGGTCCAGCCGTCCGACGCGCCGAGCGAAGCGGCCGAGACCGACGCTGAGGCCGACACGAAGCTTGCCCTCCGCCTGACGCGTGAGGGCAAATTCCGCGAGGCGGCTATTGCTGCCGAACGGGCGGCTGCGCGCACGGAGGCCCTGCACGGGGCGGGCAGTCTGAAGACTGCGGTGGCCCAGCATAACCTCGGGCTGATTTTGAGCCGCGACAAGCGCCCATCCGAGGGCCTGCCGCTGTTGGAGCGGGCGCTTGGGTTTTACGAGACGCTGCTGCCAGCGGTGCACGAGGATATCGCCAACGTGACCGCCGAGATCGGGCAGATTTATGTGGCGAGCGGGCGGGCCGGAGACCTTGCCGACATCTATGCTCGTCACATCGCGCGGGCTGGCCGCGAGGGGCATGGCGCGCATGTCAATGTCGCCCGCCTGCTGGCCAATCAGGGCTTTGTGCTGCGGGGGCTGAAACGGGCCGATGACAGCGAGGCGGCTTTCGTGCGTGCGGCGGCGATTTATGAGGACCAGGGCGCGATTGCCAGCGAGAGCTATCTCACCACGCTCGAAGCCGTGCTTGATCGCTTGCAGCAGACCAAGCGCATCGAGGCGGCTCAGGCGAAAGCCGATGGGGCGATTGCGGCCTTCATGGCGCTTGGCGATCGGGGGCTGCCGTTTGCCGTGGTGTTGAACAACCGCCAGTCGATGGTGGCGCTCGACTCCGGGCGGAGCGGGGATGCCAAGGCGTACGCGCAGGCAGCCCTTGCGCTGCTGGAGGGAAACACCGTCGCGCCACTTTCAGGACGCGTCGATCCCCAGGTTGCTGCCCTGAACAATCTGGCCAGAGCGTATCGTGGGCTTGCAAACTATGCGGGTGCCGAGGACGCGTATCGCCGGTCGATCGCGCTGCTTGAAGCCAGGGGCGATAAGCGCAATGCTGGGATCGTGACCGACAATCTGGCCGTGCTGTTCATGCATCAGGGACGACTTGATGAGTCGGAGCGGCTGGCCAAGCGCGGCCTTGCCTTGCTGGAAGAGGCACTTGGGCGCGATCATCCCACTGTCGGGCAGTCGGCGGCCAACCTTGGCGCGTTGCTGAACGAGGCCGGGCGACCGCTTGAAGCCGAGCCGCTGTTGCGACGCGCGCTGGCAATCGTGGAAGCACAGCGGACGCCTAATCTCGTTTTGATGGGGATCATCGAGGACAATCTGGCTGGCGTGTTGCGCGTATCGGGCCGTCGGCCAGAGGCGCGGGCGCACTTTGAGCGGGCCATTGGCTACCTCGAGCGGGCGCTGCCGAAAACGCATCCACGCATCGCCACGGCGCGCAACAACTTTGGCCGATACCTGCTCGATCTGGGGCGGCTGTTAGAGGCCGAGGCCGAACTCAAGTCGGCGCTGTCGCTGTCTGAACAGATCTATGGTGCGGAGAGTTTCAATATTGCGGTGCCGGCTGCCAACCTCGCGGAAGTCTACACGGCGCTGAAGCGCTATGATGAAGGCCGCGCGTTGTTCGTGCGCGCGATCGCGGCGCTTGAGGCCGTGTATGGCCGCCGCCATACCAACCTACAGGTGACGCTGAATTCGGCTGCCAAGCTGGAACTGGCGGACGGCAAGGCCCATGCGGCACGCGCCCTCTATGAACAGTCGGTTGCCATTGAGGTGCAGAAGCGCGCGCGCGCGGGTGTGCGGGCCATTGCTGGCAGTCAATTTGAGGCGCGGCGGGCGTTTCATGGGTTGCTTGAGGCGCTTTGGCATGAGGGGGCCGCCGACCGGGCTCAGAATGCCGCACGCGCGCTGGACGTTGCACAGTTGGATTCAGCGACGCCTGCGGCTGTGGCACTCGCAGCGCTTGGTGCACGCGCGGGTGCGAGCGATCCAGCGCTTGGCGTGCTGACGCGCGATCGGCAGGATCTGGCCGCGGAATGGGTCGCGGTCGACAAGCGCCTTACGCAAATCCTGTCGGACACGGGCCCACGCAATACTGCGGTCGAAGCCCAGAGCCGCGCACGGCTGACGGCGATCGAAGCCCGCCTTGAGGGTATCGACGCCGATCTCGTGCAACGCTTTCCCCGCTATCACGAATTGGCAATGCCATCGCCTCTTGCGATCGACGATTTGCGCCGCCTGATCGGGGCCAGTGAGGCCGTGCTTCAGTTCACGGTGACCGATGATGTGACGCATGTTTTTGCGATCACGCATGAGGAGGTGCGCTGGTATCGTGCGCCAATCCAGTCCCATCAATTGCGGACGCTCGTGCGTAACCTGCGCTGTGGGCTTGACCGGGCGGAATGGGCTGCCGATGAGGGTAAGCGTTGCGCCACGCTCCTGGGCATCAACCGCGCCGCAGCACCTGGGTCGCAGGATCCGCTGCCATTCGATCTGGTGGGTGCGCACAATCTCTACAGGTTTTTGCTGGAGCCAATTGCCGATACGCTCGGGGGCCGCGATCTGCTGGTTGTGGCGTCGGAGGCGCTGACCTCGCTGCCGCTTCACGTGTTACTGACGGAGCCACCGCAAGTTCATGGCCGCGCGGCCGCGATCGACGACACCGTGACGATCGGGGCGGACACGAGGATCGCCGCGTTGCCGTGGCTGGGTCGTCGGCACGCGATCACCGTGCTGCCGTCGCTGCCGAGCCTCGCCCCTCTGCGACGCCTTACCAAGCCGAGTGCGGGGTCGCGGCCTTATGTCGGCATTGGCAATCCGCTGTTGACGGGTCCTGAGGGAACGGACCGTCGGGCGTTCGAGGTTCCATCGTGCCGGATCGGCCCTTACCCGCAGGAGGTTGCTGCCGCGTCGCTGGCGCCTCAATCTCGCCCGCCTTCAAGCATCGTGCGGTCTGCTTTGCCAACGGGAGGCTTGCTTGCGACCCGGGCCGCGCGTGCTGCAAACCTCGACACGTTGCGCCGCCAATGGCCGTTACCGGAGACAGCCGACGAGTTATGCCGTGTTGCAGGCTTTGCTGGCGCTGCCGCGAACGACGTGATCGTCGGTGCTGGTGCGACGGAGGCACACATCAAGTCGATGTCGGCGGAGGGTCTGCTCTCCCAGGCGCGCATCCTTCATTTCGCGACGCACGGATTGTTGGCTGGCGAGACCGCACAGTTCCTTGCCGATAAGGTCGAGCCGTCGCTCATGCTGACACCGCCCGACAGCGCGCATGACATTGATGACGGATTACTGACGGCGTCGGAAGTCGCCGCCCTCAAGCTCGATGCGGATTGGGTGGTGCTGTCGGCGTGCAATACGGCCAGCGGCGACGATGTCGGGGCGGAGGCGCTATCGGGGCTTGCGCGCGCATTCTTTTATGCAGGGGCCCGATCACTTCTGGTCTCGCATTGGGCCGTCGATTCAGACGCGACGGTGAGGCTGATCACAACCGCATTCGATGCGATGGCGCGCAATCCCGGCATGACTCATGGCCGCGCGCTGTCAACAGCGATGGCCGCGCTGATTGCGGGCGGTGGGCGGGATGCCCACCCCGAGCAATGGGCGCCGTTCGTGGTGGTCGGGGGTGGCATTGCCGGTGTAACGGCTTCGTCAAACGGGGTCGCTGCCGGTGTTCTCGCACCTGCGCCGACACGCGAGCATCCGCTCACGCAAGTGCCGACGCTAGCACCTCTTGGGGCGAAACCCGGCGCAAAAGCTGAACGCCTGTCGCCAGATAAAACGACGAAAAGACCCACCACCTCCGGCAATGCCCAAAAAACCAAGCCCGCGCCCAAAGACTCGGATTGGACGACAAAAATGTTCCAATAGTTCGGTGATTCCGAATTGCTAGCCTCGACACCCCGAACACGCCTCGGGAAAGCTTCGGCGGATCTTAACGAGTTATGTCTTGAATATTTATCGACCTCTTCAATGGTCGTGGTGCCGCCTGAGGGACTCGAACCCCCGACCCCCTGATTACAAATCAGGTGCGCTACCAGCTGTGCCAAGGCGGCTTAAGGGGTGTGATAGCTCAATGGGCGCGCGATGGAAAGAGCCGCGTTTGCAGCCATTGGCAAACGATGCCGACGGCAGCAAACGTGACTTTGCGGCGTTTTAGGGTGACAGCGGGTGATCGCGCCACCGCGTCGGGTGTGGCCGTGCCGTTAGCGGGCGGATTTTACGCCGCAGGTATTGATGCCGAGCAAGGCGTACGGCGGGCACCAGCCGAGCAGCGCTGTCGCCAGCGGGATCAGGCCGAGCCAACCCCAAGGCGTCATCGGGCCGACGAAGACGATGGCAATGAGACCGAGGCCGACGATCAGGCGCAAAATGCGGTCGATGGTGCCGATGTTGTTGGTCATGGAAAATCTCCGGGAGGGCATGGAACGGTGGCCACAAGCTAGTGCTGCGCTCATTCGGCGTCTGTGACCTAGGTCACGCTTTTCTTCGGCATGGTGCGGCGGTGCGTGACCGTTGCTGTGTTGGTCTGGTGCCCCAACCCGTTTGCGTAACCGCGCCTCCTCACCCAATCACCTTCTTATGCGTGAGAGGCGGCGGGATCAGGCAAGGACCGCCAGCTTTTGCTGCTTTAATCCTGCAGGTTAGGGCGGGGTTGGAAACATGGCACGGCGCTGCAAACAGTCATGCCTGATGTGCGCTCAACATGTGTTATATTTCGTATCTTTATCGCCAATGGGAGCAGAGCATGTCGAACGCTCACGAGAAAAAAGTCATCCGCACGGCAACCACGAAAGGGTATAGCCTGGAAAAAGTTGGGAAAGGTCCCCATCACGGGCGCTACGCGATCATCGACACGGCGCAGGGTTCGCGGGTGCCATCCGGCGTCGCCGGGGCGGAGTATTCGTTTTCAATCGACGAGGCCGAGCGTTGGCTTGATAGTGCGCGCAAGTAACCGCCAGCTCCGAGAGCCCGCCAATTTCACAAACCCGCCCATATGCGTTGCCGTTTGCCGACGGCGGCACAGTGTGTCCGATCGACGGGACGGCGCTTGCGCTTGCGCCTGGGGGTGCGCTGGTTTGCGCGCGGGGGCATAACTTCGATCGGGCGCGAGAGGGATATTACAATCTGCTGGTGGTGCAGCATAAGGCGTCGCGCGATCCTGGCGACAGCAAACCGATGGTTGCAGCGCGGCGGCGGGTGCTCGACAGCGGGGTGTATGCGCCGATTGCGGAGCGAGTGAGCGATCTGGTGGCCGGGATCGTGGACCGCCTGCCCGAGGGCCGCGACGCGCGCGTGCTCGATGCGGGTTGCGGGGAAGGCTATTACCTCGCGCGGATCGCCGGGCGGCTTGGGGCTGGCGAACGGCACTGCCATTGCGCGGGAATCGACATTTCCAAATGGGCCGTTCAGGCGGCGGCGAAACGCAGCGACTTTTGCTTCTGGGCGGTCGGGACGAACCGTCACCTGCCATTTGCGCCGCAGTCGCTGGATGTCATCGTGTGCATGTTCGGGTTTCCGGTGTGGGATTCATTTGCCGAAACGCTCGCGCCGGGCGGGCGGGTTGTTCTCGCCGATCCTGGCCCCGATCATCTGATCGAACTGCGGGCGATCATCTACCCTCAGGTGCGGTCGGCAGACCCGGCGGCCGAGATTCCCGAGGCTGCGGCGCGAGCGGGATTTTGCCGCTCTGATCAAGAGCGTTTGACGTTTCAAATCTCGCTCGACACGCCGGATCTGATCGCCGACATCCTGGCGATGACACCGCACGACCACCGTGCACCCGTGGCCGGCCGTCAGGCGCTGGCCGCACTCTCAAGCCTGAGGGTGACCGCCGATATTATCATCCGTCAATTGGGCAGGCCACGTCTTAACGAGATTTAGGCGGATGATTCGCATCAGCAGGGTTGAATTTTTTGAGTGAATACAACCCTAGGTTCTGGGTTAATTTTATTTCAATGATTCGCACTGGCTACTGAACGCTGGTCTCGCGTTGCGTTTTGTCACGGGTAAAATCTCAATTAAATTCAGGAGTCATCTCATGAAACAGGTCCTGGGTGTCGCCGCTGTGGCGACCCTATTTGGCAGTATCGCGTCTCCGGCCTTAGCAGCGGATCAAAACATTCCACTGCAAGCCGTCGTGTCGTCGTTCTGCAGCGTCAGCGGATCGCTGACCACTGCGACCGACGCCGTTCAGACGATCGGCGTTACCAACGGCGTTATCACCGTTGCAGCGATTACCCGCGTGTTTCCCGTGATCTGCAACAGGGCGACGAACATCTCACTGACGTCCATCAACGGGGGCCTCAACGGGCAGACGCCTGCTGCTGGCTTTGAGCATGTCATCAACTACACGGCGTCGGCCACGGGCTTTGCCACTGTCGCTTCGGCTGGCACCGCAGCGATCGGTGGAGCCGTTGGTAACGAACCGCTTGGCACAGCGACCCGCACAACGCCCGGATCAGAAAACATCACGGTCGTCATCACGCCGGTGGCAAACGTTCTGCCGCTCGTCGAGGGGACTTATAACGACACCCTGCGCGTCCGCATCGAACCGCAGCCTTGAGGTTGAACGGTCGCCGGGGCGGGGCCCCCTCTGCCCCGGCGCATCTCACGACCGTTTTGCGTCACTACCCAACCACCAGACGTTCATTGTCAACACACCAGGGACTTTCATCATGCTGCCTGTCTCCCGTCTGATCGCGACGGTTATCACACTGTTGGGTGCTGTCGTGTTGCCAATGGTGTTTGCTGCACCGGCTACGGCCATGAGCGTGCAACCCACACAAGTCGAGATGGTCTCGGCCGGCCAGCGCGCGCGCGCGCAAGTCAGCGTCACAAACGACGGCGCGGCCCCGATGCCGGTCGAGTTGGTCATCGAAAGCCTCGCGATCGATGAAAAAGGCGAATCCCGCAAGTCACCGGGGGGCGACAGCTTTCTGATTTTTCCGCCTCAGGCGCTCATTGCGCCCGGGGCCTCGCAGGTGTTCCGCCTGCAGTGGGTCGGTGAGCCCCAGATGACCAAGAGCGAGAGCTATATCATTACGGTCAATCAAATTCCGGTCGCGGCGCCCAAGGGGCGCAGCACCGTGCAGATCGTCATGGCGATGGGCGTGTTGGTCAATATCGCGCCGGCCGCTGGGGCTGCCGACCTGCGCATCGTCGACACGGTGATTGTGTCGGACAAGGGCAAGCGCCGCCCGGCCATCACGGTTGAAAACCCGACCAATACGCACGCGCTTTTGCCGGACGCGAAAGTTCGACTGGCCAGCGGTCCGTGGTCAAAAACACTCGAGCGTTCCGAGCTTGGGACCGGGATTGGCCTCGTTCAGCCCGGCAAGAAGCGTCGCTTCGTGTTGCCGGTTGATGTGCCAGCCAACGTGCAGTCGATCCAGGCGAGTATTCAGTACGCAGCGCCACGCAGATAGGTCGGACGGCGATGTTTGGTTGCCGGGTTTTCGTTGGTTGCATCCGCGTTGGTCGGGTTGCGTGGAGTGGTTGTTGAATGAACCAAGCAAGGGTCAGCAGTGGCGCAAGGACGGGGCATACGTGGACGCTGGGCGGTTCTCGCCTGGATGCGTCATGCCTTGCGCGGCGCAGTGGCCTTCAGCATTCTGCTGGGCTTTTCGCACGGGCGCGCGTTCGCGGTTGAAGCTGCAGCGACGGTCTACCAAAAGCCGGTGTCGTCCAAACTCAACTCGACGGGACGCACCATCAGCATGCCGTTGCCGGTGCGCGACGAGGGACGCGACCTCGGCGACGTCGTGGTTCGGATTGCCCCTGACGATACGATTTCGGTGCCGATCGCAGCCCTTGCAACAACCCTTGCCGGGGCGCTCGATAAGCCTGCTATCGCGCGTCTTTCGGGACTTTCTGCGCCAGATGGGTATGCGGGGCTCTCACTGCTTGCCCAAGCTGGAATCAAGCTGGGGTTCGACCCCGGCCAGCTGGCCTTGACGCTGATACCGACCGTCGATCAGCGCCCGGAGGGCGACATCAGTTTGAGCCGACGCGCGCCAATCAGAGCCAGTGCTGCAGCAACTCAGCCCGCACTCGTTGCTGGGTATCTCAATGTGCTGGCGGGGATCGATCACACGTGGGCGGGGGGCCACTCCGGCGAGGCCACCAGCGGGCGGTTCGAGTTCGAGTCGGTGTTCCGCTTGTGGAACATCGTGGCGGAAAACGATTTCCACTATGACGGGTTGGTCGACACATTCACATGCCCCACTGGCGCTGTGTGCTCCTACCAGCATTCCGACGGGCTCAAGCGGCGGCGGTCGCGCCTCGTCTATGACATGCCGGACAGTCAGCTTCGGCTGCAATTGGGGGATGCTGACGTGCAGGGCACGAGCCTTCAGCGGACCAACGACGTGCTCGGGTTCACACTGGAAAAAAGCCCTCGCAAGCTGAAGCCCGGCGAAGACATCCGTCCGATCGGCCGCTCCAGCTTGCGGCTTGAACGGCCCAGCGATGTCGAGGTGCTGGTCAACGGCGCGGTCGTGCAGAAGCTGCGACTGAGGGCTGGGACGTACAATCTGTCGGACTTGCCGCTGGGGACGGGGGCCAACGATGTCGAACTGCGCATCACCGACGATACGGGTGCGCTTTCAACGCGGGCTTACACGACTTTTTTCGATGGCAATCTGCTGGGGGCTGGCAAATCAGAATGGTCGGTGTCAGCTGGCCTGCCGTCATATTATCGCGACGATGCGCGGGCGTACCGTTCGGAGGATTTCGTTGCCACCGGGTTTTACCGCCAGGGGCTCACCGATCAGGTGACGGGCGAGGCGCACGTCCAAGCCGACAAGCAAATCGTCATGGGCGGCGCTGGCGTGTTTGCCATGCTGCCATGGGGCCTTGTGGGCGTGCAGGGCGCGATGTCGACGAGCGCGACGGGGCAGGGATTTGCGGTCAACGTCGACTACGACCGTTCCAATACGGTTGGCATTTTCAGCCGCTACACGGGACTGCGCGAGCATCTGCATGTGGGTGCTGAATACCGGTCGTCGGATTTTCGGACGCCGGGCGAATACATCGTGACCGCAACCGGCGTCGTCTATCCCGACCAGCCCTATTCGCTGCGGCTGTCGGCGTCTTACCTCGTGCCGTTGCCAGACAATCTCACGGCGTCGTTGTCGGGGCGGTATCAGTTTGCCGATTCAAGCGGCGTGCAGCTGACGCCATATACCGTTCAGGGCGACCGCTATGGTCTCGACCTCACACTGTCAAAGCCGCTGACGCCGCTGACCACCGGCAGCTTGTCGGTTGGCTATTCCAACGAGACGACGCGGCCTGGCCTGACGTCTGCCAGCGAGCGGGGGGATTTTCGCGTCATGGCTCGCCTGTATGTTCGCCCGACCATGAACACGACCCTTTCGTCGAGCTATGATTCGCTGAACCGCGAGACGCAGGTCTCGGGGTATCACGCGATCGGGCAGGGGCTCGACCGCTGGGAGACGGCCATCAACATCCAGAACGACGCGCGCGACGGACGCAGCACGGCTGGTGCTCATGCGAGCTATTATGGCAACCGGTTTGAGGCGCGCGTTGCTCATGACGGCAGCATGGACGACCGGCAACCCAATCTCAAAGGATCGCTCGCCACGAACCAGCGCACGTCCATCACCGTGGGCGCTGCGATTGCGTTCGCAGACGGTGCGATGGCCATCGGCGCGCCCATTCGTGGGCACGGGTTTGCCATCGTCGAGGCCCACGATAGCCTTGCGGGGAAAACCGTCACGGTTGGGCCAGATGATTATGTGCAGGCGCGCAGCGACCTGCTCGGACCCGCGCTCGTCACCGATCTGCCGGCCTATTCGACGCGAACGCTGCCGGTTGATGCGGAGGATCTGCCGCTGGGTTACAGCCTCGGGCAGGGGGCGTTTGAGACCGTGGCACCGTATCGGGGCGGATATCGCATCACGGTTGGGTCGGACTATTCGGTGACGGCGTTTGGAACGCTGTTGAAACCGAGCGGCGAACCGCTCACGCTGATTTCCGGCGTTGCCTATCAGACCGGCCGCCCCGAAAAACAAGTCGCCGTGTTCACGAACAGCTCCGGGCGGTTTGGCGCCGACGGACTTGCGCCGGGAGCCTGGATCATCGACATGGCAACCGAAGGCGCGCCGATGCGGTACGCGATCTTGATCCCACCGCAGACGGACGGATTGTTTCGTGCGGGCACGCTGACGCCGATGGAGGGGACACAATGATCGCATGGCTGATGAGGGTTGCGGGTCTTGTATCGCTGGCCGTTGCGCTGCAATTCGCAGCGGGGCGGGCTGCCGCGCAATATTGCCCGCCAAGCAATATCACGGCGCTATCGGCTACAACCATGAACGTGGGGACGTACGATCCTTTTTCGGCGACGGTGCCGAGGATCGTCACCATAACGGTCACCACAACGGCCAGTTGCGCGATCTCGCTTTGGTTTTTCCGCGACCCCATTACGCCGATCATGACCCAGGGTACGTCTCAGCTCACCTATCAGATCGAGCAAGTGGGCGGTGGCAACACCTATGTCGGAATCACCGGGTTTCTTGCTCCGGCGGCCAACCGTTTCGATATCGTCACGGTGGGGGGGCAGACCGTCACCCGTACCGTCCAGGTCCGCGTCGTTGCCTCGCAGATCGTCCAGTCCGGGGCCTATTCGGACACCAACGTCAGCATGATTTTGGCGTCGAGAAGCGGCGGGAACTGGTTTCTGGTCCGGCAGACCACGGTTACTCCGGCCGCGACGGTTGCCAGTGTGTGTCGTCTGGATGCGCCTTCGCCCTCTTCGCTGGCGTGGACGGCAGTCGATATTCCACGCGGGGTGCCTAATACCGCGGTCGTCAGAAACTCGACGATGACGGCGGCCTGCACGGCACCGACGATCGTTCGGCTGACCGGGCGTGCGCTGGCGCTGACGCCAACGGCGCCAGCAGCGTCGGGGTTCAGTAACGTCATCAACTATCGGGCCATTGGCACGTTCGGGGCGGCGACTGCGACGCTCAATACCACGACGACGGTGACGTCGGCGAGTTCTCCGACCCGAAACGTCGCGAGCGGAGCAACCACATCCGGGTCCGTCGGTGTCAGCGTGAATCTCGTGGCCGGGGGTATCGCGATGGCCGGCACGTATACCGGCGTCCTGACAGTCACGATCGATCCGAACTTGTGAATGGTGCCAGTCGGGCGGGCAATTTGCTTGCCCGGTTCGTGGCATACCGGTAGCGTCCGACGCGGCGGGCTGGCCGAGGGGGTGTGGTCCGCTTTCTGGTGACTTGGGAAAATCAACACGCAAGCTGCGGCGCGAGGCGGGGCACTGATGCTGACGATGTATGACACCAACGGTTCCGTGCTTGCCAAACGCGACGGGCTCTGTCCGATCAGCGAGGCAACGGTGTGGATCGATTTGCTCAATCCGACGCCGGATGAAGACAAGCATCTTGAAACCGTTCTTGGGATCGAAATTCCAACGCGGGCCGAAGCGCGGGAGATCGAAGCGTCAAGCCGCCTTTACGTTGAAAAGGGCGCGCACTACATGACCGCCTACATCATGTATGGGCTTGAGCTCCCAAACCCCGGCACTTCGAACGTGACCTTCATTCTGGCGGGCAACCGGCTGGTCACGGTCCGCTATGTCGAGCCTAAGGCATTCCCGTTTTTTCTCCAGCGCGTCGAGCGGGGGGAAGCGGCCTGCAATGGCGGGCCGTCGATCATGATTGGGCTCATCGAGACGCTCCTGCATCGCAAAGCCGACCTGATCGAGCGGATCCAAGATGACGTCGATAAAATGGCGCAGTCGCTGTTCAACCTGAACGGAGGAAAGCCTAAGACCGGCAGTAGTCTCGGCTCGTTCCTGCAGGGCACCGGGCGGGGTGCCGATATCGTCGCCCGCGCTCAGGAAAGCGCGGTTTCGCTGGACCGCGTGTTGACGTTCTTCGCGGGAGCGCTGCGCGACCGTCCCGAAGACAGCGCCCTCAACGAGCGCCTCGATGCCACTCGACGTGACAATACCTCGTTGATGGAACACATGAAGTTCCTGCAGGGCCGGACGAACTTCCTGCTCGACGCGACGCTGGGCATGATTACGACAGAGCAAAACCAGATCATCAAACTGTTCTCGGTCATGGCCGTGATGCTCATGCCGCCGACGCTGATCGCGTCGATCTACGGTATGAACTTCAAGCACATTCCAGAATTGGAATTTGTCTGGGGCTATCCGATGGCACTGGGGTTGATGGTCCTGGCGGCGCTGATCCCGTTTGTCTATTTCCGCCGCAAGGGCTGGCTGTAAGGAATACCGATGATTACGTGGCAGCCGATCGCCGACTATCGCGAGCCGAACTACGACAAGCCTGCCGAACCGGTAGCGCCTGTACTCTTCTGGCGGCCGGCGAAAGGCGCCACGTTCGGATTTATCCGGGACGGAGAGCTGTTTAACTCTGCGTGGATTTATGTGAGCGATTCCAATAAGGTTTCGCATTTCTGTGCGGTGAACGGGCCGGACGCGCCGTGAAGTCGCTTCGCTTTGACCAGGGCCTAAGGCCCTGGACCCTGCTCTTTAGTTCCACTTAGCTCGCGAGTTGGAAGCGGGCGAGATGATCTTCCCAGGCCAACGCCTGGCGGACGATCTGGTCGAGGTCGTCGTGCTTTGGCTCCCAGCCCAGTGTCGCGCGGATTTTGGCTGACGCGGCGACGATGCCGGCCGGGTCGCCGGGACGGCGTGGGCTCAGGCGCACGTCGAAGGCAACGCCGCTGACGCGTTTGACTGACTCCAACACCTCAAGAACCGAATAGCCCTTCGAATACCCCACGTTGAAGATGTCGCTCTGGCCACCGTTGCGCAGGTAGTGCAGGGCGGAGGTGTGGGCGCGGACTAGGTCTTTGACGTGGATGTAATCACGCACGCAGGTGCCGTCTGCGGTTGGATAGTCGGTGCCGAAGACGTCGATGTGGGCGCGTTTGCCAAGGGCTGTTTCGCACGCGACCTTGATCAGGTGTGTGGCGCCGCGGGTCGATTGGCCGGTCCGGCCCTGGGGGTCGGCACCCGCGACATTGAAGTAACGCAGGGCGGTGTAGCGGAAATCATGGGCGCGGGCGGTGTCGGCCAGCATGATTTCGGTCATCAGCTTGGAGAAGCCGTACGGCGACATGGGCGCGGGGGTTGCGTCCTCGGCGACGGGGGTTTCTTTCGGGTTGCCGTAGACGGCGGCCGTCGAGGAGAAAATGAAGTTCTTCACGCCCATCTGGACAGCCGACTCGATCAGCGAGCGCGACCGAACGGTATTATTGAGGTAATAGCCGAGCGGATCGGACACGCTATCGGGCACGACGACGGAACCGGCGAAGTGGATCACCGACGAAATATCGTGTTTTTTCATGACCGTGCGGACGAGCTCCTGGTCGCCGATATCGCCCACGACGAGTTCGACCTGCGACGGGACCGCCCAGCGGAATCCGGTCACCAGATTGTCGATGACGACGAGCTTTTCGCCGACGTCGAGAAGCTCCCAGACCATGTGGCTGCCGATGAAGCCCGCACCACCCGTTACCAACACCGTCATTGCTTAAGACTCCAACATTGCAAAATGATTTGCTGCACCGCACAATCGTGACCGAAACTAGCTTATTCACGATTGAGTTGCATACCCACTTGCCCTGTTAAACGAAAATTCTCAAAACGACGCTAACGACCTTAATTCAAACTCGTTATGCGCACACCAAGCTCGCCGTTCCAACCGGAACACACCTTTGCATCCGCCGTTTCCCGTCCGCCTGGACCAAAACTGTTGAAGGAGTCGACGTCTCATGTCAGCCGCCAATAAGCCGATCCGCAAAGCCGTTTTCCCGGTCGCGGGTCTGGGTACGCGCTTTCTGCCTGCGACCAAGGCGATGCCTAAGGAGATGCTGACCGTCGTCGACCGTCCGGTTATTCAGCACGTGGTGGACGAGGCTCGCGCGGCGGGCATTGAGCATTTCATTTTTGTGACCGGTCGCAACAAAAGCGTGATCGAGGACCATTTCGACAGCCAATACGAACTCGAACATACGTTGGCCGCGCGCAATAAAGTCAAAGAACTCGAAGAATTGATGCGCGATCTGCCGGGTCCCGGCCAGACCAGCTTTACGCGCCAACAGGCCCCCCTCGGATTGGGCCATGCCGTGTGGTGTGCGCGCGAAATCGTCGGCAACGAACCCTTCGCGCTTCTGCTGCCGGATATGCTGCACCATGCACCAACGCCATGCCTTGCCGATATGATTGCCGCCTACACCAAATTGGGCGGCAATCACATCGCCGTCTCGCCGGTGCCGGACGACCAGACGCACATGTACGGCATCGTCGGTGTCAAAGACGCCAAGGCGAAGACTTCGGAAATTACCAAGATGATCGAGAAGCCCGAAAAGGGGACGGCTCCGTCGAATTTGCACATCACAGGGCGGTACATCCTGCAGCCGGAGATCTTCGACTTGCTGGGCAAACAGGAGCGCGGTCAGGGCGGGGAAATCCAGCTCACCGACGCGATGATCCGCCTGCAGGGCATGTCCTCGCAGCATTTTTACGCCGACCGGTTTGATGGCCAGATCTATGATTGCGGCTCCAAGATCGGATTCTTGATGGCCAACGTCGCCTATGCGCTGGCGCGCCCCGACCTCGGGCCAGTTATGAAGGCTGAGCTGAAGAAAATGATCTGATCCGCACGATCCACAGGCTTGATCTTATAGACCAAGCCTGTGGATCGCCGCCTGCAGCAGTGTCGGGGGATTTTTCGCCCGTTCTGGCTGGTGGCGTGCGCTGGCCTTGGTTTGGCGCACGCCCGATCCTAGATTGAGCGGGAAAAAGCTCGTTCTTTTGGTGCGATGCAAGCCACACGGTCTTGCCATCGTACCCTGCGCTGATAAAAAAGCTCAATCGACTGGGCCGACCACGTCAAGGTCACCCGGCAAGCCGTCTGGAGGATTCGTGCCCGCAAGTGCAAAAAACTGGATTGTCGATACCGCGTGGCTTGCCTCGCATCTGCATGCTCCGGGGCTGATCGTCCTGGACGGATCCTGGCATTTGCCAACCGCTGCGCGCGATCCCAAGGCTGAATATCTGGCGGAACACATTCCTGGCGCGGTGTTTTTCGACATCGACGAACTGGTCGACGAGAAGTCGTCGCTGCCGCACATGCTGCCGTCGACGATCAAATTCTCGTCGCGGATGAAGAAAATGGGCATCGGCGATGGCATGAAAGTCGTCGTGTACGACACGCACGGGCTGTTTTCGGCCGCGCGCGTCTGGTGGACGTTCCGGGCGATGGGTCACGAGGATGTCGCGGTGCTCGACGGCGGGCTGCCCAAGTGGAAGGCGGAAGGCCGCGAACTCGAAGACGGGCCGCCGATGAAGCGGTTCGAACGGCACTTCACGCCGCTGCAGAACATGGGACTGATCCGCGACCTTGCTGACATTCAAGACATTGTCGCCAAGAAGACCATTCAACTCGTCGATGCGCGTCCCAAGGGGCGGTTTGAAGGCACTGAGCCCGAGCCGCGTCCCGGTGTGCGCAGCGGTCACATTCCAGGATCGCGGAATGTGCCGTCGTCCAGCGTGCTCAATGCGGACGGGACGCTCAAATCGCGCGATGAGTTGCTGGCAATCTTCAACGCGGCCGGCATCGATCCGAGCGCGCCTGTGGTGACCACGTGTGGGTCGGGCGTCACGGCAAGTATCTTGTCTCTGGCGCTTGCTGTCATTGGCCAGACCAATGCAGCAGTCTACGATGGAAGCTGGGCTGAATGGGGTGCCGAGGGCGGGCCACCGATCGTGACCGGACCCGCTTGATGGCCGAACCGGCAGAGCTTCCCACGCCTGCCAGTTTTGAAACGCTCGTTGCCTGGCGCCGCGATGTGCGACGCTTTAGGGGGCAACCGGTGCCGCCAGAGTTACTGGACCATCTGCTCAATGTGGCGCATCTGGCACCATCGGTTGGTAATAGCCAGCCGTGGCGGGTCGTGCAGGTTCGGTCGGACGAGCGGCGGGCGGCTGTCAAAGCGAACTTTCAGGCGGCCAATATCGCTGCGTCAGAGCGCTACGGGGACGAGAAGCGGGCCCACTATCTCAATCTCAAGCTCGCTGGTTTTGATCAAGCCCCCGTACACCTGTGCGTGTTCTGTGAGGGCGATCCCGTCGACGGGCACGGTCTTGGCCGCCAGACGCAGCCCGAATCGCTCGCTCACTCTTGCGCTGGAATGATCACCGTGCTGTGGCTTGCTGCACGAACGCACGGGGTTGGACTTGGTTGGGTTTCAATCCTCGAACCCCAAGCTCTGTCGTCGCTGCTCGATGTGCCGGCGGGCTGGACGTTTATCGGCTACCTGCTGATGGGGTATCCGGAAGAAGAACACATCGATCCGGAACTGGTTCGCCATGGCTGGCAGACACGGGGGACGATGGGCGAGCGAACGATCGTGCGCTGAGCTATGCCGTGAAACTGGGGGCTGGAAAACGGGCGCGGAGGCTTTCAAACTGCGCTTTGGCCGAAAGGGCTTCTTCGGCGCGACGGACGCGGCTTGCGGTTTCCAGATTGCGGAAATCGCTTTCCGCCAAGCGCGCGCGGTTTTCCAAAACGAGATAAGGCTGGGGCATCTCCAGGCGGGCTTGACGCTTGCTTTCGCCGACCAGAGTTGCGGCCTCATCCATCCGCAATTGTTCGTGGCGCACTTCGCCTTCGATAAGGGCCGAGTCGCGTAAATGGACTGTGCGTCCCGTCACGGAACCGACGACTTGCCCTGCTATGTCGATTTCGCCTGCGATTGCATGCCCGAGGATGTAGCCATCGATTCCAATCTCCAGCCGGGAGCAAACCAGCGTGCCTTCGAACCGGCCTTCGACCAAGACAGTGCCCACGATCGTCAATTGCCCCTGCACGACCATGTCGGCTTCGATGATGAGCATGTGTCCTCCCGATCGTTGATCCGTTGCGTTACTTTCGTTCCGCATTGACCAATGACTAACGGCGGATGCTGCAATTCTAGATGGCGGGGAAGGCTGTGTCGCTTGGGTCTCGGCCAGGAGACAGGGGACAAGTCGGCCTTATTCACAGGGAAACTGGCAAGAGCTTTTCGACTTGACGTTGCGTTTTATGATTCGCTTTGCGCCCTCTTCATCCGGCCTTTACGAACATATGTTTGATTCCAGACGGTTGGGGCGAATCGCAGATGCGCTATCGGAGGATCGTGCACGCCATGCGAGATGATGTTAAACATCGCAAGCCTTGATTGGCATGAGCTTGAGGGGGACGGGTGCTCATTTGCGAGGAACCACGGCGGTCAAACGCCGCGCGTCAGCCGCTGTCGCGCCGCCACCTCACGATGGGGGGGCAGGTCTCGCTGGCGGCTGTATGTGCCGCTGCGCTTTCACTCGCGCCCCCTGCCTTGGCAAAAACACCCGGCGAAGTTCACTGCTACAACGGCATTTGCCATCGCGTGAAAACCGTTGACGAGATGGCGTTGCTCGTCGGGCGGGAGAGCGAGGCCATCACATCGTTTTACGACACTGCCGAACGCGACAAGATGAACGCGGGTAGTGTGACGTCTTCGGGTGAAAAATTCGATGCGGACAGCGATAGCAACGCGGCGAGTTCGCTCTATCCCGACGGCACTGAACTTCTTATCTGGCATCCCAAAAACAGACATGCCGCGCATATCCGGGTCAACGATTTCGGCCCGTTTTATATGTTGCGCACCATCGATGTGACGCGTCGGGTCGCTGAACTGCTCGATTTCAACAAGTCGGGCGTCGCAAGGCTCCGCGTCGCGATCGTATGGGCACCCAGCCCGGAAGCTGCGCGCTACCGGCGGCGCCGTTCTTATCCCCCTGTCGAAGGGTACATTGGTCGGCTGGACTACGATCAGTTCGTGGCGCTGAAGCAACGGCTCATCGACACCGGCCAAGCGCGCAACCCGGCTCCTGTGATGGTCGCGGCCAGCTTCCATGCACTTCCCGCTTTTGCGGGCGCGCACGCGACACCTGCCGCACGGATCAAAACCGCGGCGCTAAATACGCCGCTCTCGATCCTCAAAAGCCGACAGCCCGTCACGACCGTGAAGACGATGGGACCTGCCAAGGCGATCGTGGGCTCGACCAAGGCACCTGAGCTGGTGGTGGCTGCACGGGACGTTCGGGTCGTTGATCTCGACGCGCCGGAAGAGATCACGGTTGCTGTGGCGACCGTTCCTATTCCGTCTTCTGTTGCCGAGGCGACACTAGAGGCTGAGCCGCGCGCGCCTTCGATCGAGTTAAGCGGTGGCGCGGCATGGCTTCCCAACACTTTGCTGTGGCAACAATTGCTGGCGGGTCTCGTGTTCTTGACGATTGCGACACTGGGCTGGCGGACACGCATTAGCAGCCGGGTTGCCCCTGCGGCTGCGGGTCGGTCTGGTCTTGCCCCCGCCATTTCAGATGCCGTGTCGCGGGATGGCGCGGTTGTCGCGGATCGTGTCGATGGGTCGCCGATGGTCGCGCACGTCGTGGCTGAGCCGTCGATGGACGCTTTGCGCGACGATGCGATCGCGCACATGGAGGCCTATGCCTTCAGTGCGGCGGAGGCGACTTATCGCCGACTGCTGGCGGCTCGGGAGAGGGTGCTTGGGCCGGGCGATCCGATGTCTGGCAATGCCGAGCGTCTGCTTGCCAACTGCTTGCGGGATCAGGGGCGATACAATGCCGCCGAGCCGCACTACCGACGCGCGCTGGCGACCATGTCGCTGGCCATTGGTGACCAGCATCCTGCAACGGCAGACGTGCTCGATGACCAAGCCGTGTGTCTGTTGCGACAAGGGCGCGGCGCGGACGCCGAGCGGATGGCGCGACACTCGCTATCGATCCGGCGGAGCAACGGGACGGCAACGCGTGAGTATGCCGGGACGCTGTCGATTGTGGCCGAAACGCTGCGTGTGCAAGGTCAGTTGGGGGCCGCCGAGGCCGAACACCGCACGGCGTTGGCACAGTTCATCGCGCTCAGCGGCCCTGACGGTCTTGATGCTGCGGCCAGCATGACCAGCATCGGGACGGTGCTTGGCGAAATGGGCCGGTTTGGACCAGCCGAGGATCTCTTGAATGCGGGCACACGCATTCTGTCGGCGGTGTGCGGCTATGACCATCCCATCAGTGCAGCCGGATATGCCCTGCTCGGCGACCTCTACCGCCGCGCTGGTGCGCTGGACGCTGCGCGGACGATGCAATCGCATGCTCTGAGTATTCGCGAAAGCAAGCTGGGCGACCGGCACCCCGACACGATCGAGACGCTGCTTTCGCTTGCGCTGATCGCGACGGAGCAGTATCGGCGCGACGACGCGCGCAGCCTGATCGACCGGGCCCTTGGCAGCTTGATCGCTGGCGAGCGGCATGCCCTGGGCCCGCAGAGCCGCGTTCGCGCACTGCTTGTCGCGCTGTCGCACCACCACGATGTCAGCGAGCCGCAACGAGCAGCAGCGGAGTAGGTTAATCCACGGGGCGTTTGGGCAGCGCTTGGGCGTCGCATGGCGCCACATGAACAGCGGCTGAATGCCATGAGTGTTCAACTGCTTTTTTGTTTTGCACACAGGACCGTTACGACTCGCCTCTGCCGCAATTGATGAATCCTTTTATACTATAGCACTTCGTCGCGACGGCATTCGGCGCGACTGGCTGAAGGATTAGGGTTCGTGGTCAAGACACTTCGTTTGCTGGCGGGATTTAGCCTTGCCATCGCGGTTGCTGCCCCATTTGAGGTGGCCCTTGCTCAGCGCCCGGTTGATCCGCCGTTGGACCCCAACCAGCCGGTTAAAGGCCGGCCCGAACAGAAGGCCTCGCCGAAGGCTACCGCGCAGCCCAACCCCGCGCCCAACAAGGGTGCGCCGCAAGCGCCGAACGTCACAGCGCCAGCGGCTCAGCCGCAAGTGCAGCCCGGACCAGGGTCAGACCAACGCCGCGGGTTCGATGGTCGCCGTGACGGGCCACCGCCCAATCGGGACGCCGATCGCCGCCGGGATGAGCGGCCGCCGCTGCAAGCACCGATCAGCCCTCCGCGTCCGCCCCAGGCGGACCGTCCTCCGGTTGTGGACACGCCTGCGCCGCCGCCATCAGCCAATCCTAAAGTAAATCCATTCCGCCGGGACCGAGAGGTTTTGCCTCCGCCCGCACAAGGCGAGCCGTCCATCCGGCCAGAGCGCAAATTCGACCAGCAGGATCCTCCGCGCGGCGGGCCACCTCCACGCCCGACAGGGCCAGTCATTGTGCCAGGGGGAGAGCCGCCACTCCGGCAAGAGCGCAAATCCGACCAGCAGGATCCACCGCGCGGCGGGCCACCTCCACGCCCGACGGGGCCAGTGATTGTGCCAGGGGGAGAGCCGCCACTCCGGCAAGAGCGCAAATCCGACCAGCAGGATCCTCCGCGCGGCGGGCCACCTCCACGCCCGACGGGGCCAGTCATTGTGCCAGGGGGAGAGCCGCCACTCCGGCAAGAGCGCAGATTCGACCAGCAAGGTTCTCCGCGCGGGGGGCCGCCTCAGCGCCCGACCTCGCCAGTGATTGACCCCGCCCGCCCTATCGGCACTCCCCCACCTGCTGCGGTGCTGCCGGACGCGCCACGTCGCGGACAGGGTGGCGTCGAGGGGTTCCGCCCAGGGTTCCGTCCACCAGGACCTCCGGTCACGCGGCTTGAGGACGTTCAACGGGGCCGGACACAGCGCACAGAAGCTGGCGGTCGGCGCACAGTCATCCAAGAATCGGACAACCGCGTCATCATCAAACAGAACAACACGACCATCATCCGCCACGACGAGACCCAGCGATTTGCCAGACAGGGCTCCACGGTGCGCTCGATCCGGCGCGGCGACGGCACCACGCAAACGGTCGTGGTACGGCCTGGCGGCGTTCAATTGTTCAACATCGTCGATGATAACGGCCGCCTCGTGCGCCGCTATCGCCGGGACGATCGCGGGCGTGAAGTCAACATCATCGACAACCGCCGCTTTTATCGCAATGCCGCGTTCATCGGCGCTGGTTTGATTGCAGGCGCCGTGATCTTGAACCTTCGTGAACCCGAGGTTCGGATTCCGCGCGACCGCTACATTGTCGATTACGATCGCGCGTCCGACGACGACCTGTATGAGGCACTGTCGGCACCGCCTGTGGATCGTCTGGAACGGGCTTATTCGTTGGAAGAAGTTCGCTATAACGTTCGACTGCGCGACCGTATGCGCCGCCTCGATCTCGATGCGGTCACCTTCCCATCAGGGTCGTGGGAGGTCGAAAACGATCAGTTCCCCAAGTTGGAACGCCTTGCACACATCATGTTGCGGATTATCGACCGCAATCCGAGCGAGGTCTTCTTCATCGAAGGTCACACCGATGCCGTCGGGCCGCCTGACGACAACCTCACGCTCTCGGACCGCCGCGCGCAGGCGGTTGCCGAAATCCTCTCAGGCGTGTTCGATGTGCCGCCGGAAAATCTCGTCACGCAGGGCTATGGCGAGCAGTTCCTCAAGGTACCGTCCGATGGGCCTGAACCGCTCAGCCGCCGGGTCGCTGTCCGCCGCGTGACGCCGTTGCTGGGTGAAGCCGAGTTCGGCGACAGGCGCTGATGGCTGCCGGGTTGGCCGCATGAGGCTCGGGCTCGACGCCCGGGCTTTCGGCCCCTCGGCGGCTGCGTCGGTGTTCTGATCATTTCCGCACGGTCAACGTCCGAGCAACTCGGCCAACGATCGGGTCTTCGGTGACTTTGGGCGGTTGACTTTGGGCGTCAACCCTCGCCGATGAACGGGATGTGCGAGGGCGCGCGGCCTACGCGTCTGGCGCGTTACTCTTGAGTGCGCTTGGTGCCCGTCGCGGCATTCCGACCTTTGAGGGTGGGCTTGGCAGCGGGTGTTACGGGCTGAACGGGTGGGGCCGCTTCGGCGACCGGGGGCGGTTGCGAGCGTGGCCAGCTGACGTCATCGGCGCGGTCTTGGCGTGGGGTTACGCGCTCTCCCTTTACCATCACGCGGAAGTAGGGCGTCTGGGTCGGCGACAACCGTCGGCGGCTTTCGCCTGTTAAGGGGTCTGTGGCTGGCGTGATCGAACTCATGACCATCAAGCCGCCCGAGATCTGGTCGATCAGCAGATCGCCAAGCTGGGTTGGTTTTTCTGCATTTTCCTTACGGTTGACGAGGGCGATCACCGATGCCGGGATCGATGGGCGCAAAAGATCCATGGGGACGATTTCTTCGCGCCCGCCTGGACCCACAAGGGAGAGATTGATGCGGCCACTGTCGGCTTTCTGGTCGGCATTGGCGTTGGTGTATGGCCCCGTGGCGATCGGGCCGGTGGTTGAGGCTGCGTTCCCGGCGGCGGGTGCGCTGCCTGGGGCGGGCGCGGACCGTGCCAATCTGAGGGCTGCCTGACGGCCGCTGTCGATGGTGGCCTGTTCGGCTTCGGTGCCGGCCAAGGGGATGGTGCGATCGGTTTTGGCTTGGGTCAGGTCGCGGCGGAATTCGCGCTCGACGAAGTGGGCCAGCTTGCGATTGCCCGCGTCGGTAAAACTGACACCGTTGGGTTCTCGCAATAGCCGGATTTTGCCGGCAATGTCAGGGCCCATCGCACTATACCCGCCGCCCTCATCGGCGAAGCCGGCATAGGCATCGATGTACTTCAAGCCGTTGAGGTAGGCGCGCTCGCGGATGATGTCATTTAAAACCTGGACGTCCTCGTTGGGCTCGGCGCGGCGCACGTTCGGCAGGCTCACCCAGTAAACGGCGATCTTGCGCCGCTTCAATGTTTTCATCACAACGTCAATCTGGCGGCCGAACTCGGCTTTCCATTCGTCGCTATCGATCCAGATTTTCTTGCCCTGGGGACCGCGGATCGACACGCGGTCTTGAGGGCCGATCATGACGACTGCGACGGTCGCTGGATCACGCGCAAGGGCGTCGTCGACTTCTTTCAGCTGTTCGTTAAAGTTGGACCTCATAAAGGCATTCAAATCAAGCGCGTTGGGCTTGAGCTGAAGCCGCTGGTCGCCGCGAAAGGCTTCGACCATGCCGTTGAGTAGTCCATCGGCCGCGTTATCGCCGATTACCACGGTCTGGTAGACATCGCCAGCCGGATACAGTTCGAGATAGCCCGTGCCCGATTGGATTTCGTCCTGCGCGCGCACGGGGGCGCTGGCCAACACGGGCAGCATCAGCAATGCGATCGTCACTGCGCGTCTGAGGCGTCGAATCATCGGGCGCTGTTTCCTGTCTAGGCACAGTGTAGCGGATGGGGGATGACAGGGGAAGTGAGCGCGGATTTTTCATCACCGCTTTCCCGCATCCACCGCGTTCGCCATCAGAGCCGTCGGGGCATGCCCCGTCAGGGCGACCGTTGTCGGAACATCTCTCTTTGATCGACGTTTTAGCCTCAGAGATGTTGGGCCATTAACCGCGTTTCTACCCAACTTGAAAGGAGGGTCTGATGCCGACCACCAAATCAAAACTCGAACAGGATCGTGATCTGAGTAAAGATCTGGAAAGAACCTTCCCCGCAAGCGACCCCGCGTCCTCCAACCAAGTTGGCGATAAGCCAGACCGCCCGATTGGCCGTAAGCCTGCGCTCATCGATAAACAGCAGGTCGACACTCTCGCCAAAGAGGCTGAAGCCAAGGAAGCTGAGCAGACGTCACGCGACGATTAGTTCACCGGGACCACTCTTGTATCTGCTGCCGACGTCGGGTGGTGACGCCACCTGCGACCAACATGCAGACGGGAGAGTCGGACATCGCAAGCCGCCAGCAACGCCACCGCGCCGACATTACCGTTGCGCGCTCGACCAATCGACCGATCCTATCGTCTTAGTGATCCAACCCAGACTGACGGTTCAGCTCCAACCTTTGCTTTTCCCGCCGTGAGGACCTGAGCGAATGTGGTTCTGACACATAACATCAGCAAGGGTATGGTTCGCGTATCGCCCTTACATCTGGCCTTCCGGCCCGTGGCGGGGCTGCAAAGCGGGGCCCGGCCTCAAATGCGCGACACGCGCAATACCGGTCAATCCAGCGCAATGCTTGCCGCCGCGCGATCGGTGTCGAGAAGCCCTAAACCCGCGGGGCTGAGCTTTGATAGTCCAGACAGGCAAAGAATTTCGATGCTGCGGCGTCCGGACGATTTGACCAACCCCAGCGATTTCAATCGGGAAAAAATCCGGCTCAAGGTGTCGGGATTCAGCGCCAAAAAGTTTGCAATATCACTTCTTGAAAACGGGATTTCCACGGAAACGATCGAACCGTGCTGACGCCCGAGACGTCGGGCCATTTCAACGAAGAAACTTGCGACGCGTTCTTCACCGGTAAATCCCGCTAAAAGTACGATATGAGCCTTATCGCGGGCGCACTGGAGTGCCAGCTCCGCAGCGCAATACGCGCGAACGTCGGCTGATTGATCCATCAGGCGATCGAAGGTGTATTCGCCCGCACGCAGAATTTGACACGGCGCTGTCGCCACGGCTGCCAAAGAACGCCATGCGGGCAAATCGCTGCCCCGCAAAAGACTACCGGGCGCGTAAAGCGCCACGGCGACGCGGTTGCCAACAGCGAGTTCCGCCTGAAGAATGAGATAACCGCTTCGCACCACATAGACCAGTTTTGCGCGATCGGGGCCAAGATCGAGTTTGTCGCCGCGCTTCAATCGAATAACGGTTGAAACATCCTCAATTGCACGCATCGCGGCGACGTGCCCCTCAGTCGCTGAAACAACAGCCAATGCGGGTTGAGACGTTTTGCGTCGCGAGCCGTTCGTCGTCTGCATGCGCCGAGCCTAAACTAGAGAGCGCAAGGAAATCGCGCCGTCCCCTTATGCGCCCGGTAGAACCTTTCGCGCGTTGATACCTGTCAAACTGCGGTGGGTCTGCGCGCAAACAACGCACGCGTCATGGCGGAGACCACGCCGGATCGACATCCCCGCGCAATGCCCAGGCTCCGCCGTCGGGGCGGATCAACTCTAAACTCGCCAATTTTGACCTTGATCAAACATTGCCGTGACTATTCGGCCACTGCGTCATGAACTGGCAACGTTACCTGATCTGTGTCAGCAACAAGGCCGTTTCCTGGGTGGCGTCGACTCGCCGGAAGCACAAATGTGGCAACACTGGGCGCGGCCAATCATGCCGTTCAATCCATTCCACAACCCGGTACGACATAGGGGAACTTTTATGAAATTCGGTTCGATTGCACGCGCTGCTCTTGCTTCTGCAGCTCTTTGCGTTGGTGCGACTGGCGCGCTTGCCGGCGACAACAACGGCAACTTCATGGTTCGGGTGCAGGGCACTTATGTCGTCACCCAGGACGACGCGAAATCGATCAAGCTCGACGGTGCAGAGCTTCGCCCTGGCCAAGATGCAGCCGTCAGCGACGAGTTCATCCCGACGCTTACCTTGACATACTTCGCGAACAAGAACATCGCCGTTGAGCTTTTCTGCTGCTTCGCCAAGATCGGCGTTGACGGCAAAGGTTCGGTCCTGGGTCCAATCGGCGAAATCGCTGAAAGCTGGATTTTCCCGCCTATCCTCACACTCCAGTATCACTTTGACCCCGTCATGGGCATCAAACCCTACGTCGGCGCTGGCGTTCAATACATCCACTACTTCAACTCCAAGCCAGGCGACAACCTCGTCGGCAGCGTTGACTTCAAGGACAGCTGGGGCTTCGCCCTCCAGGCCGGTCTTGACTATCAGCTCGGTGGCGGCTGGTATGCCAACGTCGACGTGAAGAAGGTGTGGCTCGACACCGAAGTGACCTGGAAGAACCCGCTCGGCGACGGACGCAACATTGTGTCCAAGGTTGACGTCGATCCATTGATCATCTCGGCAGGCGTTGGCTACCGCTTCAATCTGGAAGACATCTTCGGTGCCCGCACCTCGGTCAGCTCGCTGAAGTAAGCTTCAAAAGCAAATCTCGACAAAATGACAGCCGCGCTTGGGTTCGCCCAGCGCGGCTGTTTTCGTTTGGGTGCTGCGCACCCACGATGCCAGGGCCGTAACGCCGACACGAAAAAGGGGCCGACTTCCGTCAGCCCCTTTCCCTTGCACGATGCTTTGTGATTCACTTTTTCGCGGCATCGGTCCCGTCTGGAAAACCTGAGCGCATGTAGGCGATGATACGCCAGATGTCGTCGCGTTTGAGTTTATCTTTGAAGGCGGGCATTTCGGTTTCAAACTGCGCGCCACCATCGCTGATGGCCCATAGCAGGTATTCATCGACGCTGACGGGGCGCGTGATCATGTAGGCCAGCAAGGCGGGCGACGGCGAAAGCGCTTTGCCGCTTTCCCCGGAGCCCATTCCATCCTTGCCGTGGCAAGATGCACAATTCTGGCCGTACAGCGCTTGTCCAGCTGCGATATCGCCTGCCGCCGGAGCCCGCAGATTGGTCGCTGCTCCCGCATATTCGCTGGGGACGCCGTACTGCATGTAAAGCGAATGCCGCAACATGCGCACTTTCATCCCTTTGGGAATATGCCCCGGCCCCCACAGCTCGCGGACCATCCAGTCGGGTTGCCAGTAGTCGAAGTTGCGTCCGGGAGGGGAGGCGGGTCCGGGCTGGGCTGCGGGAATAGAGGGATTCTGAAGCGGTTCGGCGGCACCCGCTGGCATCGCTAAGGCCGTCGCCAGCAGCGACCCGATCAGAACACCCGCACGGGTACGATGTTGTTTCATGCCGCTCATACCGGGTACGCTTCGGGGTCGATGCCGCAGGTCGTGAGAAACTTTTTGATCTGGATAACCTCTTCCTTGGGAAGGTCATGCGCGCCGTGGGCGAAGGCAACCGTGTGGCCGCCGAGCGTCACGCCGATCCGGTTGCCCGACTTGTTGTCGACTTGCGCGCCCAGTTCCTCAAGCACATGGACGACATCTTTGAAGCTGATGTTGCCACTGATGGGATGGGCGAAGAGCGCATGCAGGATTTTGCGATGACGATGGTTCATGGATTGCTCCTGTTTGAAAGGCTTGTGTTTACGGGGGCCTGGGGCCGACGACCGCCGCCAGCGCGGCGGGCTGGCACTCTCACGCCTTAAGCTGCCCCTGCTTGGCAAAGCAAGCACAGGCAATCGCGGCCCTCGTTGCGCAAGATCAAGCTGCCGCAGGGCCTCATGGCTTGACGTTGACTTGTGTCAAACATTCTGGACTGCGCATTTCGTAGGCTTGCGCGGAGATCGACGCTTTCCGCACAAAGGCACGACGCATGAACTCCGAACTGGTCGAAAGCTATGCTGCGCCCGCGCCCCGTTACACGAGCTATCCAACGGCCCAGCAGTTCAGCGCCGATGTTACCAGTTCCCATTATGCCGAATGGCTGTCGGCGTTAAAAGCTGGCGCAAACCTCTCGCTTTATTGCCACATCCCGTTCTGCCAATCGCTCTGCTGGTACTGCGGCTGCACGACGAAAGCACTGCGCCGCTATGATCCTGTGGCCGCCTACGTGGACGCGATCATCACTGAAATCGCACACGTCGCGACGCTTGTCGTGCCAGATCATCACGTGTCACACGTCCACTGGGGCGGCGGCACACCCAACATTCTGCAACCGGGCGATATCGAGCGGCTGTCTGAGGCATTACGGTCCCATTACGCGATTGCGCCCGACGCGGAGTTCGCGGTGGAAATCGACCCTCGGCACCTCGAAGCCGAGCAGGTCGCAGCTTTTCAGCGATCCGGCGTCAACCGCGTTTCCATCGGGGTGCAGGACTTCGACCCCGCCGTCCAGGCTGCTATCAACCGCGTTCAATCGTTCGAAATGACGCAGCGTGCCATCGGCATGTTCCGCGACCGTGGCATCGCCTCTATCAACGTCGATCTTGTTTACGGCCTGCCAAATCAGACGAGCGAGAGCATTGCGCGGACGATCGCGCAGGTTTTGTCGCTGCGCCCCGACCGCATCGCGACGTTCGGCTACGCTCACTTGCCGACCCGCCTCATCCACCAACGACTGATCGATGAACGTGTGCTTCCAGGCCCGGTCGAGCGCTTCGCCCAAAGCCAGCTTCTCGCCGACCTGCTGGTTGACGCGGGCTATGTGCGGATCGGCCTCGACCATTTCGCCCTTCCCACCGACCACCTCACGGGCACCGCGCTCAAGCGCAATTTTCAAGGTTACTCGACCGAACAAGCCGATGCCCTGCTTGGCTTTGGCGCGTCCGCCATCGGCCAACTGCCGCAGGGCTACGTTCAGAACACGGTCGCATCAGGCGACTATATCTCAAAGGTCGGGCAAGCCCGGCTTGCGACCGTACGCGGCGTCGCCCTCACCGACGACGACCGCGCCCGGGCCTGGGTCATCGAACAGCTGATGTGCGGCCTATCGTTCAATACCGCCGAATTGCGCCAGCGCTTCCCTCAAGAAGCCGCGCCTATCCTTGCGGATGCCGACGGCATTCTGGCGACCAAAACCGGTGACTTTTTCACACGCACCGAGGATGGCTACCGCGTCACCGAACCCGGTCGGCCCTTCGTGCGGACGATCTGCACGAAATTCGACAGCTACTTCGAACCCGTTGCTGCCCGCCACGCCATGGCGGTGTGACTTCCATCGCGCGTTAGTCAACCTCTTTGTTATCAAGGATTGCACTGTGACCCTTTTCGGCGTGCCCATCGACGATCATTTCTGGCCATCGATTTATCCGGGCCTCTTTATCGGCATCATCTACGGCCTTTATGCGCGCGGCGTTGTCAACGTGTTCAGCGGCGTTATCGGCGGCATGATCGGGGCCATCGCGGCTTTTATCGTCGTTGCCAAATCGGGGATCGAGGAAGGCCTGTTGCCCCTCGCTTTCCTGATCGGGGTTTCTCTGCTTGGCGCGGCGTTTTTGGTCTATGTTGTGGGCCTGCTCACAGGATCTGGGCGACCCGGCAGCGCCAAGACCTAACCATCTGGCGCACCGGTCTTTAAGGCTGAGACGAAAACCTCCAAGCGTTGGGCACAATCGTGCATAATTTTTACTGACGCCCACCTCTTTTTGTTTAACTTCTGTTGATCTGCGACCCGGCACGATTGTCTGGGGACCAGGACGCCAAAGTTGACATAAAAAGACGCGCCCACCGTGCCTTCCACGGACCGGTACTAGAGAGGGTTTCATCGTGCTGATCGCCATGTTCGCCGACATTCATGCCAACAAACCGGCTTTTGAAGCCTGTCTGGCCGATGCGCAATCGTTCGACATCGGCAAAATTGTGTTGTTGGGCGATTACGTTGGCTATGGCGGCAATCCCGAGTGGGCGGTCGATAAGGTTGCTGAACTTGTGGACAAAGGGGCTGTTGCGATCTGCGGCAACCACGATGTGGCCGTCACCCACAAGCATGAGCAAATGAACGCCAGCGCTCAGTCGGTGATTGAATGGACCCGCGTTCAGCTCAGCACGAACCAGCAGCAATTCCTCGCCCATCTGCCCGTCACCGTTCCCGACGACGACCGTCTCTTCGTTCATGCCGACGCCAGCGCGCCAGCCAAGTTTCGCTACGTGCTGGACGTCGAAGACGCTGTCCGCTCGATCAACGCCACGAAGGCGGATGTCACGTTGTCCGGCCACGTTCACAAACCGGCGATATACTCGATGTCGGTCACGGCAAAGCTGACCGGTTTCACGCCAACGACCGGCGTCGCCGTGCCGCTTTTGCCGCGCCGCCGCTGGCTGATCACGGTCGGGTCGGTCGGGCAGCCACGCGACGGCGATCCGGCCGCTGCGTACTGCATCTACGATACTACGAAGCGCGAAATCACCTTCCGCCGCGTCGCCTACGACATCGAGGCAGCCGCAGCGGCAATTCATAAGAATGGCCTTCCAGCAAAATTTGCGGAACGGCTTTTTGTCGGGAGATAGACGGTGGCTCGATCCAATGTGCAAAAAGGTATGGTGCTGGATGGGTTCCTCATCGGCGAGTTGAAGAATCGCGGTGGGATGGCGTCGTTATGGAACGTCACGCATCCCAACTACACCTTCCCCATGCTGATGAAAGTTCCGCATCTTCACGAGGGCGAAGACCCTGCTGCCATCGTCAGCTTCGAAATGGAGCAAATGATCTGGCCCCGGCTGAAGGGCATTCACGTGCCGCGCTACGTGGCCTCGGGCGACTTCTCCGTCCATCCCTATATCGTGATGGAATTGATCGCTGGTAAGACATTGCTGCAGTACATCTCCGACCTGCCAATGCCCTACGAAAAGGCCATCGACATCGGCGTCAAAGTGGCAACAGCCCTTGATGATCTTCATCGGCAACACATCATTCATCTCGATATCAAGCCCAGCAACGTCATGTTCCGGGAAACGGGCGAAGCGGTGCTGATCGACTTCGGTCTTGCCCATCACGACCAATTGCCGGACCTGATGCAGGAGGAATTCCACCTTCCCTACGGTACGGCCCCGTACATGGCGCCCGAGCAGATCCTGGGCGTCCGCAACGATCCCCGCAGCGACCTGTTCGCGCTCGGCTCGATGCTTTATTTCTTCACCACCGGCGTTCGTCCATTTGGTCAAGTCGATACGCTAAAAGGTATGAAGCGCCGCCTGTGGCGCGATGTCGTTCCACCCCGCAAACTGAGGGCCGATTATCCGCCGTGGCTCCAGGAAGTCGTGTTGCGTTGCTTGGAAGTGAAGCCATCCTGGCGTCATCCGACGGCTGCTCAGTTGGCATTCGATCTGGCAAACCCTGCGCAGGTGAAACTGACGGCCCGTTCGGAGCGGCTGGCCTGCGACTCGTGGATGACGGTCATGAAGCGCCGCTTCAATCCCGAGATCACAAAGGAAAGCGTCAATGCGCCTCGCATTGCAGCACAGATCTCGTCGGCTCCGGTGATCGTGGCAGCCATCGACCTTCAAGAGGGCGCGGACGCGACCAACGAGGCTGTGCGGGTCACCGCCGGTCGGCTGATGGCCAGTTCGGCCGCTTCCCGGCTGGCCTGCATCAACGTGTTGAAACTCGGCATGTTTACGATAGATTCAACGCTCGACGATGAGGGTCACAACAAGCACGTCGACCGCCTCGTGGCGCTGCGCCATTGGGCCGAACCGTTGAAGCTCAACGACGAACGGCTGACCATCCACGTGCTGGAAGCGATCGACCCGGCGGCTGCGATCCTCGATTTCGTCAACAACAACCGGGTCGATCATATCGTGATCGGTGCGCGCCAATCGATTGGTCTGCGCCATTTGCTCGGCAGCGTCGCGGGCAAGATCATGTCGGAGGCACCCTGCTCTGTGACCGTCGTCCGCCCGCCGCGCAGCCTGCAGCAACCGCTGAGCGAGGTGACGCCCGAGTTGGCTGAGGCGAGCTGACTAAAAGCTGACACGCCGGGCTAGCGCCCGAACCCGTTTGGGGGAATGGCTTCCCCCAAACCCCCTTCTTTGTTTGGACCTGAGTAATTTTCGACTGAAACACAGCACCACACAACACGCTGCTTCCCCGGATAGCCTGCACTTGCCGATCCGGGATCTTTACCGTTCTGATATGGGTAATACCAGCCCGCAGAAGTTTCGACTCTTGGTTTGAAGGGCTGCGGGCTGGTATTCTCTTCGCTTTGCGCGTGGCCGCCCCACCAACCCCACGCGCGGATACCAAACCGCATAAGTCAGTACTTATGCGGTTTGGTATAAAGATCCCGGATCTTCGCGCGCAAGGAGGCGCACTTGTCCGGGACAACACATCGGGTAATTTGATTTTACCCCGAAAACGCGAAGGTCTCAGGAATCGTTTGGCTCTGCCTGGCCTTACCTTACGGGTTGCACAGTTCGAACGTGTCGCGCCAATCGGGGGCGACGAAGTTGATGATGATCGAGCGGCGATCTTTGGCGATTGGGTGATGGCCGACGCCGTGCCACGTATTCGTGCCGGGAATAAAGATCACGCCGAGGTTTTTTCCGTACGGTGCCGTCCCGACGTATTTGAAATCTGGTGGTCCTTCGTGGATGTCGGTGCCTGCAAGGGCGAGTTCGGGATCGTCGATCAGATACACGAGCATCGTGAACTTCTTGACCTTAATGTCGGTATGGGGCTCCAGCCAGAAGCCCGGCGCGTCCTGGCAGTACTCGATCCGCAGCTTCGTGCCGTCGAGTTTGGCACCTGTTTCCCGCTCGATCATGGCACGAACGCGCTGGCTATCAAGGCCGACGGCGACCCGCTGGCAAACGGGATACTTCGCTTGATTTTCAGGCGAAAAGAACACGCGCAACTTGTTATTGCTCTCCCGCCGCCCGGTGAAAATCGCGCCATCGGGCTTGGGCAACGGCAAATTCGCCACTTCCTCCACGTCGGCCTTGGGCAGCGCGTCTGTCAGCAGCCAATAGTCGAAGGGGCGCGTGACATGTTTTGCCCGTTCCAGGCAGTCGATAAACGTGTCGGCGACCGCGTCGCCGCACGTCTCTGTGTCTTGACTTTGTGCTGCCGCCACCATCTCAGTGCCCTTTATAGAAAAACGGAACGAGTTTCTTGATTTTCGCCGACAGCTTGTGACGCAACAGTTGCCGGTTCAGTGCGCCTTGCGACTGGACCCAGTTGACCATCACGTAGCGGCGTTCGCCCACGAACGGCTTGTGGCCGTGCCAGGAGTTATCGGCGACCTTGAATGCTGCAAATGCCCCGCCGTTCGGCGCGATCTCGGCGGCATAGTCGTCGAGATTTTCACCACTGCGCAACAGACGCAACCGACCACCGCTTTCGTCCCATTTGTCGTTGAGATAGAGCAGGCAGGTCACGACCTTGTCTTTGGTGTCGGTGTGGATGCGCCCGTCTTTGGCCTGCGCATGTCCCCGCACGGTAATCATCACCGGCAGACCTTTGAGGTTGACGCCGAACTTGCGGCCGAGTGCGTCTGCCATCTGGGGTGAGCGGATTTCATCAACCAGCTTGGAGAAGGCCGGACCATATTCCAACGCCGACAGCGGAAAAATCCCTGGCTTTTCGATCTTAGGAAAATCGGCTCGAATGGCGTCCAGATCTTCATCAGCCAGGACCTGATCGGCTGCAAAGAACGAAAATGGGTCTTGCGTTACTTTCGCTTGCGCGATCGTTTCGAATTTAATCAAAACAGCGTCCTCCCTGTTTCAGGCAACACGTTACAGAATGTTATGCGTGCCGTCGCAATAGGGTGGATCGTCTGTTTCCCGACATCCACACAAATTCACGACTTCAGTTTTTTTGGCGATGAAAGTGACCGGCTCGCACCCGGTGCCTAAGTGCGACCCGCCGTCGCAAAATGGTCCGGCTTTTGATTTGCCGCACTTACACCATTGATACGTTGCACCCTCAACGAGTTGAACTTGAAACGGCGAATTGTGGTCTTTCATTGGGCGCCCTTTACGACAATTCGTGAAGGCGGAACGGCAGTCCGCCTTTCGGCATCAACGTCACAGATGCTGCGATTTTGGGCGCTTGCGCTCCGACATACTCCACGCGGAAGCGGCGAACCAATTGCGACAAGGCGAGGGCTGCTTCCATCTGCGCCATCTGCCCGCCGACGCAAAACCGCTTGCCCGCCCCAAACGGGACATAGCTGTATTTCACGCGCTTTTTCATGCTGCCGGGTTCAAAACGGTCGGGCCGGAACTCCTCTGGTGCGTCCCAGTACTTTTCACTGTGGTGGATCAGGTATGGCAGCACCACGACCCGGTCGCCGGCTTTTATTTTATGTCCGCCGATCACGTCGTCGGCGACAGCTGAGCGGATGAAGGCCCATGCGGGCGGATAGAGACGCAGGGTCTCTAAAATCACGGAGCGCGTGTAGACAAGTTTGTCGAGATCGTCGGCATCGGGCTCGCGATTGCCGTAAACTTCCTCACCCTCGCGGCGTATTTTCTCAACCACGTCGGGGTGTTGCGACAGCAGATAGAATGCCCAGCCCAACGTCAACGCGGTGGTCTCGGTGCCAGCCCACAGGTACTGCTTGATCTCGTCGAGCACCTGCTGATGGTTCCATTCAGCCATCGACGGATCGGCTTCGGCGCCCTTCATCATGGCCAGCAGCGTGTTTTCGCGGTTCTGCCACGGTGTCGCGGAAATCACCGCTTCGGGTAACGAGAGCCATGCGCCGATCGCCTGGACGGTAGGCTCATCCGAGGACGGCACCTGTGTGTATTCGCCAGCCACTTTTTTGAGCCGGATCTGGCGGTGCTCGGAGGTATCGGTGTAGGCTTTCACTGCGCCGAACACAGCCTTGGGATTGAACGGCACTTCGCGGTCAAACAGCGCACGGCACACCATGTCGGCGGCCAGCCCCCACGTCTGCTCGATCATCTCAACCGTCTCGCCCGACTTTGCCAGACGGCTCCACTCGGCCTTCTTGGCATTCACGGCCACATTGAAATGAGGCACATAGCCAGCATACACATTGGGATGAAAATAGGGCTGTTGGGGCTGGCGGATTTTCTGCCATAGCTCCCCATCGATTGTGATCATAGCGCCGCCGAAAATCGGCTTCAGACCGTCGAAATATTTCGCATAATTGTCAACTTTTTCGACCATGACATGGCGGAGATGCTCGATCTCGCTTAAAAAGAATATCCGCTCGGATTTCAAATTGACCGGGAAACATCCGCTGCCTTTTGCGCATAGTCGTTTCAGAATGCCCATCGGATCATCTGAGTTGACGAACGGCGAGATCTTGAACCAGATTGAATTCTCTTCGCCGAGCGTCTGCGAATAGGCTTGGGCTTCGCTCGTCATGGCATATCCTTTTTTAATATCGGCGCGGCAATCGTCGTCGTTCGCAAGCCGCGGTGGCCAGCGCTCCGCCGCCCCGTCTGGGACGACGTAGCCTGAGGAATTTCTCTGATTTGCCGAAAACGGCTGGGAAGCAACGACGTGGTGACCTTACCGGGCGGCTGAGCGTTGCCGGACACCGTTCTCGTTCGTGACTACGGCAGTCCGTTGAAGCCGCGCTTGACATGCGTCAAGCCCACGTGGTGCGCGTTGCCGCATCCACCGGTCAACGGGGCCACGTCTGACAGGTTTTCAGTCGGATTCGGATTCGGCCAGGTTGCGCAGTCTGGCCATATCCAAGACCCGCAAACCACGATTACCCGTTGTGTCGATGACGCCGACGGCTTTCAACTTGCGGAACTGACGGCTGACTGTCTCGATCCGGAGCCCAAGGAACTGGCTGATTTCCGTGCGTGACAATGGCAATTCGCCGTCAAATGCCACTTGCGCTTCGCCCTCCGCGCTAGCCTGCTCGCAGGGCGCACCCAGCCGCTCGGCAATGAACACAAGGAAGCTAGCAAGCTTTTCCTCGGCGGTCTTGCGGCCGAGCACGAACATCCAGTCGCGGGCGGCATCGAGCGATCCCATCGCGTCATGCAACAGCGCCCCTTCGAGTGCTGGATTGCGCGCCCGCAGTCCATCGAAAGCGGATTGGGAAAAGCAGCACAAATCAACGTCGGTTGCTGCCTCTGCCGACAGCCGCCACAACTGTTCAAAGGGCTGGCCGAGAAACTCGCTGCCGAACTGAAGCCCGACAATCTGCTGGCGTCCATCGCTGGATGTCTTCACGAGTTTGACAACGCCCGACACGATCATACCGCACCACGCGACTGGATCGCCTTCGCGCAGAATGATTGCACCCTGGCTGAACATTTTGCGGTAGGAGACCGCGTTTGCATCCCGCAATGCGTCTTCGCTCAGGCCCCGGCAAGCCGCCGTCTCACGCACGCTGCAGAGGCCGCATTCGAGCTTGCCCGAGCGGCTGCCGTGGCGGTAAGACGCGTGGGGCGGGTGGTTGCATTTCGAATTCATAACACAATGTATCGCGCGATACGAAACTGCTTTTCTTGACGCAGATCAACACGTCCTGGCGCGTCGACTGCGGCATGTTTTGAGCTTAGACTTCCCAACAAGTTGTTCAAAATGCAGCGATTTATTGCAACATCGGGCGGTGAACGGCGGTTGTCCCGACTGCCCCTCTCGCTATCCGACCAAAGTCGCGCTAGGGTCGACGTCCGCCGATCCAAAATAACAGGATCCAACGTACGTCCAATCCTGATCAAACAGGAGCCACGAGCCCCCCATGTCCACGAAATCCACGGCAAAGCCGGTTGCGCACAACTTGGCTGCTCCCGCTGCCGCGCCCGTCCAAAAACCAACCCGCGCTGAAGTCGAGGCCGCCGTGCGCACCATCATCTTGTGGGCTGGCGATGACCCCTCGCGTGATGGCCTGCTCGAAACACCGGCCCGCGTCACACGCGCTTATAGCGAGTATTTCAAGGGCTACGCTGAAGATCCAGAAGCCATTCTGCAAAAAACGTTCGAGGAAACCGACGGCTACGACAACATGGTCGTGCTACGCGGCATTCGCTTTGCGAGCCATTGCGAACACCATATGGCCCCAATCGTTGGCCGCGCTTGGATTGCCTATATTCCCAACGGGCGGGTGGTCGGTATCTCGAAGCTTGCGCGGGTTGTAGAGATTTATGCCAAGCGGCTTCAAATCCAAGAGAAAATGACGGCGCAGATCGCGAACGCTATCGAGCACGTGTTGAAACCGCAGGGTGTCGCCGTTGTCCTCAAGGCCGAGCATCACTGCATGACCACTCGCGGCGTCATGAAGCCGGGCACCGACCTTGTCACCAGCCACATGACCGGCTCGTTCCGCGACAACCCTCTCACGCGCCAAGAATTCCTTTCGATGATCGACGACTGATCTGACGGTCTGCCGGTTGGGTCGCGCGGTGACTGACCGCCGCCCGCCGGCAGGGTCACTGGGTCCTGAAAACATCCGCGCCGGGATAGGTTACCTTCGTTAAATAGAGCCCGGTGGGTGGTGCCACTGTTCCGCACCGCGTGCGATCTTGGGCGTCCAAGGCGCGTCTTACGTCGCCGACGGACCACTGTCCTTCGCCCACAAGCTTGAGCGTGCCGACCATCGAGCGTACCTGGTTGTGCAAAAACGATCGGGCCTCAGACCAGATGTGGACCTCATCGCCCGCTCGCATCACGTCGAGCCGTTCAAGCGTTCGCACGGGTGATGCCGCTTGACACATGGTCGCGCGGAACGTCGTGAAGTCATGGTGCCCAACGATCGTTTGGGCCGCTGCATGCATTGCGTCTGTGTCGAGCGGGCGCGGCACCCACCAGACACGGTGCTCGTCAAGCGCTGGCCGTGCGCGGCGCGCTAAGATGCGGTAGAGATATTGCCGCTGGACGGCGCTGTGGCGCGCATCAAACGTATCGGGCACTGCGACACATGCAATGACCGCTGCTGGATGCGGCTTCAAATGGTAATTCAGCGCATCACGGATTTTGCCAGGGTCCCACGCCCGCGAGAGATCGAAATGCGCGACTTGGCCCAACGCATGAACGCCGGAATCGGTCCGGCCTGCACCGCGCACAAAGACCGTTTCGCTGGAAAACCGGGCGATCGCGGCAACCAGTTCGCCCTGCACGGACGTTCCATGCGCCTGGACCTGCCAGCCGACGAACGGCGTGCCGTCGTATTCGATCGTGATAGCATAGCGCGGCATTCTCGGGCCTTTCGGGTCAGCCCGTGTGCCTAGATGGATTTAGGAATACTGTGAAGTGCGTTAGCTCACCTATGTCCGTGACCACCGGGTCTGCCACCGTGCCGGGGGCCACCGAAGGCCATTCGCCGAGACCCACCGGCATGTCCCCATGAACCGCCCGACCTTGCGTGCGCAAAGCCGTGGCCGCGCCATTTCTGGCCGCGCATACCGTGTCGCGGACCATAGCCTCTAAACCCGCCAGCAAGCCCTACCACGGGCGCGCCGTAGACTGGGACGGCATAGCCCTCGGATTGCGAATTTGAATAACGAACCGGCCATACGGGGCCGGCTTCAAAGCCGCCCGTTGTTCCCAACGGTCGCCAAACCCGGACGCCGCGCTCTACGGTGACGGCTACGCTGGGCTGCGGCGCCGGCAGAGAGACGGTCCGCTTTTTCTGGCCCGCGCCGTCGGCCATTGCCGAACCGCTGGTCAGGAGAATCATCGATACCACAAAGAGCAAACGACGCATGAGCTTATGACCCGATCTTGAGATGAGAAATCGAGCCTACTGCGTCTGCCCGCAGACCTGAACGCTAATCTTAATCAATCCTTAACAGGCAGCGTCAGTTTCAAACCCGGTCGCCTGCTTTCAGCGCGAATCCACGTAAGAATTCGTCTGGTTGCTGGGGCTTTTTGCCTGCCCGTTGGACTTCCAACAGACGGACAGCACCGTCGGCGCAGGCAATCGTCAACTGATCGTCCAACACCGCGCCGGGTAGCCCATGTCGATCGACAATCGTCGACGCCAGCACCTTGATCCGCTCGCGCTTGCCCACCGGCCCTGCTTCGAACCACGCGCCGGGAAACGGCGACAAGCCGCGCACCCGGTTGTGGACTTGATGGGCGCTCGCCCCGAAATCCAGCCGGGACTCGGCCTTTTCGATCTTGGCTGCATACGTCACCCCGTCTGTGGGTTGCGGCGTCTCGACCAGTCTACCCTGCTCCAGAGCTGCCAATGCCCGTACCATGAGCGCCGCGCCCGCCACGCTCAACGCGTCATGCAGCGCGCCTGTGGTCGTGTCCGGCCCGATCGGCATCGGCTCGACAAGACACATCGGTCCGGTATCGAGCCCCGCTTCCATCCGCATAACGACGTTGGCGGTCGCGGTATCCCCTGACATGATCGCCCGGTGAATGGGGGCCGCACCGCGCCAGCGCGGTAGTGCCGACGCGTGAAGGTTGTAACACCCGCGCCTTGGCGCGTCCAAAATGGCTTGCGGTAGCAACAGTCCGTAGGCCACGACCACAGCTGCATCGGCTTTATGCGCTGCAAATTCCTGCTGCTCGCCCAGGCCTTTAAGGCTCAACGGCGTGAAGACGGGTAATCCGCGCTGCTCAGCGAACGCGTGTACCGGCCCTTTGGTCTCCGTCATTCCGCGACCGGCCCGGCGGGGCGGTTGGGAATAGACGGCGCAGACGTCATGGCCCGTTGCCAGGATGGCGTCCAGCACCGGCACGGAAAAGGCTGGCGTGCCCATGAAGACGAGGCGCAGCGTCATCAAAACCCTTTCAAATCAGGCACTGCGTGCCTGTTTTTTGAATTTGCGGATGATCATGTCGCGCTTCAGCCGCGTCAGGAAATCGATGATCAACTTCCCGTCGAGATGATCGATTTCGTGCTGGATTGCCGTTGCGAGCAGGCCATCGGCTGCAAGCTCGTGCGGCCGTCCATCGAGGTCTTGGTAGGACACCGTCAACGTCGTTGGCCGTTCGATGTCGATGCGGACATCCGGTAGCGACAGGCAGCCCTCCTCGTAGACTGCCGACGTATCGCCGAGTTTGAGGATCTCAGGGTTGATCAAAACGAGCGGCTTTTTTGCCTCGCCGTCCTCGCTATCGGACACATCGAGCACCAGCAGGCGCTTTGGCACGTTCACCTGAATGGCCGCCAGCCCGATACCCGGTGCTTTATACATCGTTTCCAGCATGTCCCCGGCAAGTCGTGCCAGCTCAGCATCGAACCGTTCGACCGGCGTCGAGACGAGACGCAGGGCGGGATCGGGCAACGTAATGATGGGTAAAAGAGACATGTTCGTTCAGCTTTTGTGTTGGGTCGATCACGCGCGTGGATGGAAGGTGCCACGCGGAGTGCGCGATCCTAATACCAGCCCGCAGAAGTTTTGACTCTTCATTTTACGGGCTGCGGGCTGGTATTCTCTTTGCTTTGCGCGTGGCCGCCCCACCAACCCCACGCGCGGATACCAAACCGCAAACGTCAGTAGTTATGCGGTTTGGTATGACAATCCGGTCCCCGCTTTAAAATCGGTCAAGCGTTCGCACGTACGGTATGGCACGATGCGCACGCGTTTCTCAAGTCCCACTGCATGATCGCCAGCGGGTTGTGGTGGGGGCGCAGACGGGTTAGAGCCACCATGGTCAAACATCTGACGGCAGCGCATGGACCAGAACTCGCATTTGATACTGGGTTGGGAAGAATGGGTGGGCCTGCCATTGTTGGGTTTGCCTTCGCTCAAGGCCAAAGTGGATACCGGCGCGCGCACGAGCGCGCTGCATGCCACGGATATCGCGCCCTATCTGCAGAACGGTGACGCGTTTGTTGCCTTCAATGTGCATCCGGTGCCGCGACACCCAAACATTGAGGTCGCCTGCTCGGCCCGGTTATTGGACCAGCGCATCGTCACCAGTTCCAACGGGGAACCCGAGCGCCGCTATGTCATTGCGACGGAACTGGAAATTGGTCAGCACCGGTGGCCAATCGAAATCACGCTGACCAACCGCGAAGGGATGCGCTTTCGCATGTTGATTGGTCGCCGCGCCCTTCAGCCGGGCATGCTCGTCGACCCGTCCGCGACGTTCCACCAGCCGCGCCGCAGCCACAAAATCTATCGCCAGCTCATCAAGCCTTAGCGCATTGGTGCGGTCTTGAAAGTCAGTCCAAGCCCATCGCCGCAAGCAGCGTCTCGTGCACCGCTCGCGCGTCGAAGCGCCGCTCGGCTTTGGCGCGGCTGGCGCGCGCGATCGAGGGGATCAGATCGGGCCGCTTAAGGAAACTCTCCATCGCGGCTGCCAACGCTGGCGGATCGGATGGCGGAACGAGACAGCCGTTGATGCGCTCATCGACCGTATCGCGGCAGCCCGCGACCGCCGTCGTAATGACGGGCCGCCCGGCTGCCATTGCTTCCAGCACCGAGCGCGGCATTCCTTCGGCGTGGGAGGGATAGACATACACGTGACACCCGCCGAGCGCGGGCCGCACATCGTCCAGGGTCCCCCGATAGGTCACGCAATCGCTGAACGGCGTCAGCGCTTCGACCTTGAGCCCGGTTGGGCCGTCGCCGGGCGGGCCTGCCAGTTCAAACCGCGCGGAGGGCGCGCGCGCCTTGAGCAGGCGCGCTGCCTGACAGAAATCCAATACGCCCTTGGCTTTGTCCAGGCGCGACAGCATTAAGAACACGAGACCCGCACCAAGCGGTGGCAGGGGCTGCACGCGATGCGCGTCGAGGTCGACCCCGCCGCCTGCGACCACAACGTAGGCCAAATCGGCTGGCAGCATCCCACGCTTTTTCAGGGTGCGGGGATCGTCCGCGTTGTGGAACACGGCCAGATCGGCCCGTTCCAGCATCCGCGCCGTGATGCGGAGCCCGGCCTCGTTGCCGCCCTTGGCTGGCACGTCGCTGACGATGACGACGATCTTTCCGGCGTTAGCCCGGCGGGCGGCCTTGACCGCGCGCAATCCCATTTCGCTCCCCGACGCTGAAACCACGACATGGGGCCGCCACGCCGCCAGTTCATTCGCTAGTGCCACGACGCAGCGTCGCTCGGCAAACAGTGCCAACCCGGGCGGTCTGGGTGCGAGCACATGTTGGGATATGCCAAGCGCCTCGAGTGCCCGATCGCTGCCGCCTTTGTAATCGTTGGCAAAGCAGGCGACGGAATGACGGTTGGCCCGGATGCTGGCCATGAACCCGCCCCGCAACGCAAACAACTGCTGCCCCGAGGCACCGATGACGGCGACCCGCTTCAGGGCTGCACCGGTGCCCGGCTTGATCGTTCCGGCCCGTCCGGCCGCGCGCTGCACCCCTGTGAAAGCGTCCATATCGTTCCCGTTCGTTCCTGATCAATGCAACGTCCGCGACGGCACCCCAAAGGCTGCGGGGGGAAGGGCCACCTCGGGTAGCGCTGGATCGAGCCGATAGCCCTCGACGGTGCGCATCAACACGGCATGCACCGATTCGACGTCGCGGAGCCCGATTGCTGCGTGCAAAACGTCAAGTTCACAGCGCAGATCGGCGGTCGACAGAAACGGTTCGTCCGACCGCAGGATACGGGGATGCTCGGTGGTTTGCGTATTGACCCCGATCAGGAGTTCTTCGTACAGCTTCTCGCCCGGGCGCAGGCCGGTGTAGGCGATCGCAACATCACCATCGGGACGCTCTTCCGATTTGACTTCGAGACCTGTCAGACGGACCATCAGGCGGGCCAGATCGTCGATTTTGACGGGTTCGCCCATCTCAAGCACGAAGACCTCTCCGCCAACGGCCATGGCTCCTGCCTGGATGACGAGCGTGGCGGCTTCGGGGATCGACATGAAATAGCGCGTCACGTCCTTGTGGGTCACTGTAACCGGCCCGCCCGCCCGGATCTGCGCGCGAAACAATCCGACGACCGATCCGGAACTGTCGAGCACGTTGCCGAACCGGACCATGGTAAACACCGTGTTGCAGGCGGGCTCAGCGGCGCGGGCCTGTAAGATCAGCTCCGACAACCGCTTACTGGCGCCCATGACGTTGGTGGGCCGCACGGCCTTGTCGGTTGAAATGAGCACCACCCGTTCAACGCCGCACGCTTGAGCGCATTCCGCCAGTACCGCCGTGCCGAACACGTTGTTTTCTATACCGGCGATCGGGTTGGCTTCGACGATCGGGACATGCTTGTAGGCAGCCGCATGGTAGATCGTGCCGATTTCATGCACCCGCAACGTCTCTGTCATCAGTGCTGCATCCAGCACAGAGCCGAGGACCGCCACCACGTCGGGCGCTGTTTTGTCCTTGTAGACGAGGCTGACGATCTCACGCACCTCAAGGTCGATTTTGAACAAGGCGAATTCGCAATTGTCCAACACCACGATCTTCTTTGGGCTTTGACGCACAATCTGGCGTACCAATTCGGCCCCGACCGATCCACCCGCGCCTGTGACCAGGATCGCTTTGTCCTTGATGTTGCGCTCCAGAAGATCACCGAGCGGTGGCACTGCGTCGCGCCCGAGCAGATCTTCAACGTCGATGGCCCGCAAGTCCGAGAAGCTGATCCGACCGCTGGCAATATCCTCAAGGGCTGGGAGCACTTTGACGAGGACCGGCTGGTGCTTCAGTTCTTCAATGATCTGCCGCCGCAAGGTGCGTTGTCCCGGCAATGCCAACAGCACTTCTTGAACGTCGCGCTTTTCAATCAGCGCGATCGTCTTGCTGGGGCGGTAGACCTTTACGCCCTCCACGTACTGGCCCCACAGCGAGGGCTCGGTATCGATGAACCCGACTACGCGCCGGTCGGCGACGGAGCGCATCGCCTGATGCAGTTGGACGCCTGCACGACCTGCGCCGTAAATCAGCACGCGCTTCAAAGGCGTTTCGTCTGGAAGCGAGGGAAGCGGCACACCGGCCGACTTCAGCAGCCACGACGCCAGATGGCGGCTTCCCAGAATCGCCAGGGTGCCAAACAGGGGATAAAGCACAATCGACGTTCGCGGTACGCCCTGCTGGTTGAGCATGAACACCAGCAGCGACCAGATGAGCGTCGCCAGCCCGATGCCCATGGCGACCCGCGTATTGCCGCGATGGCCGATGTATCGCGTCACCAGCCGATAGAAGCCCAGCAGTCCAAATGTCGTCACCGTGATGACGGGGGCCAGCCCGAGCAGCAGCACGCCCAGCCACGTGGTTTCCGAGATTGAAAACCGACGCAGCCAGACGACTGCGAACATGACAAGGCTCAGTAAGATCAGATCGGTGACGATCAGGATCGCGCGCTTATGCAGGCGCGGCAGTTCGACCAACGTTTTGCTGATCGAAGATGCCTTCTGCCGATGCCGCGCCAAAGCGCTCCGACCCGTCATGTCCTCAAAATTCATCGTGCTCGATTATTCCATGAGGTCGCAACCACGGCTGTGACATCTCCGCCAGGCCGCAATCTAGCCAAAGTCTCAATCAGACGGGAGCACATCCAGACACCGATCACACCGAATACGATGCCCCCCAACATATGTCCTGCCAAAACTCCGCCTGCGCCACCAAAGTATCCACCGGCCATGACAAACGGGACGGTGCCAAGGGTGGCACGTCCCCAGTTCAAAACCATCGACGTGGCAGGACGGCCCAACGTGTTAAATGCCGCATTCGCAATAAACAGAGCACCGAGAAATACAAAAAGCGGTGTCAACCAACGGCAGTATAGGACGATCAGGCGCTCCGCGTCTCCTGTCGCGTGCATGACGTTTGCGATCGGGTATGCCATTGCGGCCATCACAGCCCAAGCGATGGCCGTAAAGCCCGTCATCACCCACAACGACAGGTGGAATGCTTGTCGCATCCGTGCGCCTTCGCCTGCGCCGTAGTTCTGTCCGAGAATTGGCCCGATCGCCCCCGATAGCGCATAAATTGCGCCGAATGCGACCGGTAAAACGCGCCCAATCGTCGTCCATCCGGCGACCGCTCCGTCGCCGTATTGCGAGATCGCGGCCGTGACGTAGGCATTAGACACGGGCGTGGCGATGTTGGTCATGATCGCAGGGCCGGCGATGCCGGCGATCAGCACCGCATCGTTGACGAACATGCCCCAGTGCGGCCGATCAATGAGCTTATGGACCACGATCACGCCGTAGAATCCAACGGCCATCATTGCAAACCGCGCCAAGACACTGGCAATTGCCGCGCCTTCCAAGCCCCAGCCAAAGCCGAAAATGAAGATTGGATCGAGGACGATGTTCACGACCGCACCGAGCAGCGTCACATTCATGGCACGGCGGGCATCGCCGACCGAGCGCAACACGCCGGTTGCGGTCATCCCGAGGGCCAGCGGGGCGAGCGAGGGCACCAGAATGTTCAGATACGTTTGAGCCAGGTCGAAGGTACGGCCCGTTGCGCCTAGCGTCTTGAGTGCCCAGGGGATCGACAGCCACACCAGAAAGCTCGACACCAGGGAAACCAGAAGAGTGGCCAAGAACACATTGACCGACAACCGTCGCGCGCGGGCCAAATCTCGCGCGCCGATAGCTGGTGAGACGAGGCTGGTTGCCGCAATCGACAGCCCGATCCCGATCGAAACGGTCAAGAACAAGATCGAACTGCCGTAGCCGACCGCAGCTACGATGGCCTCGTCCTTCAACCACGACAAAAAGATGAGGTTGGCCAGATCGCCGATGAAAATCGCCATCAGTCCGAACGCGCCTGTCCCTGTCATCACAAAGATGTGGTTCAACAGCGATCCGCTGGTAAACTTAGGCGCTGCCCCAGGCGGCGTTACCGGCGCTGGCACGTCTTGACTATCGATGCTCATGAACCTGCCGTTTTACATCCGCCGCCGCGACTTGATGGCCGCTGCCAGCGTTCCTTCGTCGAGATAGTCGAGCTCCCCGCCGATGGGAACACCTTGCGCCAACTTCGACACGGCGACGCCGCTCGCCGACAATTGTTCCGTGACATAATGTGCCGTCGACTGACCTTCCACTGTGGCATTGAGCGCCAGCAAGACTTCAACGACCGCGCCGCCGCTCGCGCGCTCCAACAGCCTGGGAATATTGAGCTGATCAGGCCCGACCCCATCGAGCGGCGACAATTGCCCGCCGAGCACGTGGTAGCGCGCCGACACCACGCCTGCCCGCTCCAGCGCCCAAAGGTCGCCGATGTCTTCAACGACGACGATCAGTGAGCCGTCGCGGCTTTCATCCCGGCAGATCGAACAGGGTTCGACCGTGTCGAGATTGCCGCAGATGGTGCAGGTCACGAGCCGTTGGGCCGCTTCGTTCATGGCGGCGGCCAATGGGATCAAAAGCTCTGCGCGCCGCTTGAGCAGCGCAAGCGCTGCCTTGCGCGCCGACCGTGGCCCCAATCCTGGCACGCGCCCGAGCAGTTGTATGAGCCGCTCGATTTCCGGCCCGGTTACTTTTTTCGCCATGAGCGTTATCTACCGTCACCGCGCCATACAGCCAAGCGCGAACCCCGTTGCATCACGCCGCCCATCACGTTATACACGCCCATCGAACCGTCCGGCAGGGCATGCCGTGGCGGTTTGTATGCTTTGAAAAACCCCAACACGGGTCGTCAATAAAGCACCCCTCCAAGCAGTCGCCCGCAAGGGCGGCAGGTTTACTGCGTGACCTCCGGCCCGATTAGGGCCAAGGGCACAAGGTGGCCCGGTCGTCAGGCCGACCCTGCGGAGGGCCAGTCGAATGCGCGAGCGTTCGACGGTGCGGCCCGTGAGCACAATAATGGAGAGCAAAATGCCCAAGCAGAAGACTAAAAGTGGCGCTAAAAAACGCTTCAAGATTACGGGTACGGGCAAGATCATCGCAGCCGCCGCTGGTAAGCGTCACGGCATGATCAAGCGTACAGCGAAGTTTGTGCGCAACGCGCGCGGCACCATGGTGCTGGCCGATGGCGACCAGAAACTCGTCAAAAAGTACATGCCCTATTTCCGCTGATCGGCTTGTTTCGACCAGCTTCCCCCTCTTGAACGCAATTTTTAGTGGAGCAATCCCATGGCACGCGTCAAACGCGGCGTAACGGCTCACGCCAAGCATAAAAAAGTCCTCAAAGCCGCTAAAGGCTATTATGGCCGCCGGAAAAATACCATCCGTGTCGCCAAGCAGGCCGTTGAAAAGGCCCTGCAATACCAGTTCCGCGACCGCAAGGCCCGCAAGCGCAACTTCCGCGCCCTGTGGGTTCAGCGCATCAACGCGGCTGTCCGCGAGCACGGGCTGACCTACTCGCGCTTCATCGACGGCTGCACGAAGGCTGGCATCGAGATCGACCGCAAGGTCCTCTCCGACCTCGCGATCCACGACGCTGTCGGCTTCAAAGCTATCTGCGATCAGGCCGCGAAGTTCATATCGGCTCCCGCCGCCAAGGCCGTGGCCTGATCTGACCCTCCTCTCCCGGCAACGGGAGAGGACTTCAAAAATTCGTCGGACCGCAACGCGGACCCTCCATTTGTCATCCTCGGGCTTGTCCCGAGGACCCATCGCTCCACGGGCGCCCTGGTCGAGAGTCGTCCGCTGATCGCGCAGCGCACTCGCGCAGCCACTCCACGAGGGACTTCTCATGTCAGCCAATTCGTCACTCGAAGCCCTCGAATCCGCCGTCCTGGCCAGCATAGCCGCTGCCGCTCACCTGTCGTCGCTTGATGCCGTCCGCGTCGCGACCATCGGCAAGAAGGGCTCCGTCTCCGAGTTGATGTCGAAGCTCGGCTCGCTGCCCGCCGACGAGCGCAAAGCCTTCGGCCAAACGGTCAATGCGCTCAAGACCCGCGTCAGCGACGCACTCGACGCCCGCAAGTCAGCCCTTGAAGGCGAGGCTCTCACCGCGCGCCTTGCCACCGAACGCTCCGATATCACGCTCCCGGTTCGTCCCGGCGCGGAAGGCCAGGGCCGCATCCACCCGGTCAGCCAAGTCCTCGACGAAGTCATCGAAATCTTTGCCAGCCTCGGGTTTGCAGTGGCTGAGGGTCCAGATATCGAGAGCGACGACAATAATTTCACCAAGCTGAACGTCCCTGCCGACCATCCCGCGCGCCAGGAGCACGACACGTTCTATTTCGGCACGAAACCGGACGGTTCGCGCCCATTGCTGCGCACGCACACCAGCCCGGTGCAGATCCGCACGATGCTGGCCTCGAAGCCGCCGATCCGCATCATTGCGCCGGGCCGCGTCTATCGCTGCGACAGCGACATGACGCACACGCCGATGTTCCACCAGATCGAAGGTCTCGTCATCGACGAGGTCACACACATGGGGCACCTCAAGTGGACGCTTGAGGCGTTCGCCAAGGCCTTCTTCGAGGTCGACGAAGTGAAGATGCGCTTTCGAGCGAGCCACTTCCCGTTCACCGAACCCAGCATGGAAGTGGACATCGGTGCCGAAGCGATCGGCAAACCCGGCCAGTGGCTCGAAATCCTCGGCTGCGGCATGGTCCACCCCAACGTTTTGCGCAACTGCGGCCTGGACCCGGAAAAGTACCAGGGCTTCGCGTTCGGCGTCGGCCTCGACCGCCTGACCATGCTGAAATACGGCATCCCCGACCTGCGCCAATTCTTCGCCGCCGACCAACGCTGGCTCAGCCACTACGGCTTCTCGCTGCTGGACACGCCGACGATCGGGGGCGGGATCAGCGGGTAAGCCCAAACTCGCGCATTCAGACTTTCGTTCTTCCGCATCGTACATCAGCTGATATATTCTGATCAGTGTGCGCAGGGGACGCCAAATGTCGCAAAATCAACAGATCGCATGGTTCGTCGTGCAGAACGGCCAGCAGCACGGTCCACTCACGGATCAAGACCTCCAAACGAGGCTGGCGCGTGGAATTCTAAAGCCTGCCGATGCCGTCTGGCGCGAGGGCATGCCGGATTGGCAACTCGTTCAAACCGTCTTCCCGCCAAGACCCGCATCGCCGCCCCCAGTCCCGCCAGGGTTGATGGCCAAGGCGGTGCCGCGCCCGTCTTCAAACGCTGTGCCCAAGTCCGCCCCACCGCGCAATGTCGATGGTTACGAAATCACCGAAAAAACCGGCACTGTGCAAGACATTCAAAACTTCACAAACATAAGCGTCAACGCGTATGGCGGCGGCATACAAAACGGCATTTATTCCGCTCCATCGACCACCGTGACAAGCAACACGTTGCAGCGCATTTTCGTAAAAAGCGATAGCGGCGGCGAATGGCAATTTGAAGCGGGCCAAGGATTTGCCCTACGCCGAGGCAATCGCGTTAAAGCGTGCTACGCATCCGCCAACAAAAAATCCGAGTTGGGATTCGCGCGCAACCTCGACTCCGGAGAGGCTTGGTACTACCCAATGAAGGCCATCCTTCCAGGCTATGCCTGGATGCTCTTGATCCTCGCCCCGCTCTATTTCGCGCTTCCCTACACGGGCATCCCTTATTTGTTGCACAGCCTGACGATTGAACTGATGGTCAAGCCGAACTCTGTTCCTGCTGTTTATTCGATGGCCGGCTTGTTGGCCGATTTGATCCTTTGGCTTCCCATTATCGGCATGTCATTTTTGATCGTGAAAATGCAGCGCACCGCAGTTCGCAAAAAACTTCATAAAGCCATGGCTCAATAACGCCCCGCTCCACCACGCCACCTTGACGCCGCTGCGCTTGCGCGGCATCCACGCGCAATGTTCATGCTGCCGCCTTTATCCTTGTCGATCGTGTTCGCGCTCGCCCTGTCGGTGGCGATGACGGTGGTTGGCGTCACGCTGTTGTTCACGCATGACCGCAAGCACGAAGAGCTCGACCAGTGGGTCGATTTCTCGTTTTCCCGTGACACGCTTCGACGGGCGCTCAATTACTATCGGCTGCTTGGCTACTCGATGGCGGCCGCTTACGTGTTGTTCGTCATCAGTTGCATTCATCTACAATGGGATGGCTACCAGATCTTTGCCGAGAACAACCAGCCGGGTGCCAAACCGGTGTGGGCCAACCCTGGGCTCGTGATGCTGTTTGCGCTCGACCTCGTTCTGCGTGGAGGGTTTTTCGACTTCATGCAGCATTTCGACTGGGGCGTCTCTCACGTGTGGATGAACCGCAAAGCGTGGGGCTTTGTGCTTTATTCGTTTGTTTTTCGCATGTTCTACGGACTGACGCTGTTGCGCATCCTGATCTCGTTTATCTGGATTTACGGCAAAATCCGCCATGTCAAAAAAGAGAGCAAACGGCTCGAATCGTGAGATCGCGTCGGACATCGCGACACTACGCGCGCCCTCATCGTGACCAAAATCGCGTAATCCGATCAGATGGATAAGCCTGCGGCTCACCCGCTTCTTGATGCCCCCAACGCGGCTGCGGACAACCGCCGGTTTGCGGTCGCAGCCCTGGCCGCGCTTTGCCTTCATCTTGGGGCCTTGGCGATCGGCCTTTATGTGCCGGTGCCCACGCAGATGGGCGAAGAGACGGGCAGCCCGGAAGGCCTGACCGTCGAGATCGTCGATCCAAGCGAATTACTTGGAGCTAATGCGCCCGCGCCCTCTATTTCGGCTGAACCGCCGCCAGCGCCTGCTGAACCTACAGCCCCTGCGGATGAGGCGACGCCTTCTGTGGCGGAGGCCAAACCTGTTGAGCCCCAGACCGCTGAACCAGCGACCGTTGAGCCGTCGGCTCCAGCCGTGCCAGCTTCGGAGGCCAACCCGACGCCTCCCGACCTGAAACCGGCCGCGATTGACGACGCGGCGGCGCCACCGTCGCCGCCCGCTCCGGCTGCGCCGCCAACGGCCAAACCACCGCCAAGCGCTGCCGCTAAGCTCGACACAAGAGATCCGAACCTGTTCAAAATTCAGCCGCGGACCTTGGAAAATCCGGCTGCAAAGCCAACAACGCCCAAGTCCGCAAAACCTGCCAAGGCAGACCGGCCGGAAAAATTCAGCCTCGCCGTCCCGACCCCGTCATTCTCGTCAAACGAGCAGATGCCGGGCCGCAGTGCTGGCGTCTCGCGACCCGAGGGCATCACGCGATCCGGCCTTAACGACGAGTTTGGTCGCGGCGTCATCCGCGCGTTACGTCAAACAATGCCGCCGCCCAACGGCCAGCGCATCGCGCGGGCAACGGTTGCGTTCGTGCTGACGCCCGATGGTAATCTGGCGGACGTTCAACTCGTCGCCAGTTCCGGCGATCCTATCCTGGATCGCAACATTGTGTTTGCGGTGAAGCAGTCGAATTTTCCGATCCCGGCCACAAATCTGACCGCCCTCGATCGGCAATTTCGCGTGACGTACATTTATCGATAAAGCGAGCCCCGGGCTTGGCACGCAGGCCCGGGGTGACGACCGTTCAGTCTATGGATTGGGCGGTGATTACTGCAGCGACTTTTCGATCTCTGCGCGATGCGTCTTCACGATTTCGATATTTTCTTTGTTCTGCAGCGTCGGGGTGGTCTTGATGGCTTCTTCCAGTTCCGAGACCAGCTGCTTCTTGTCGGCGTCCGGGATGGTGGCGTCCGCCTTGACGTCTTCAAGTTCTTTCTTCAGCGCTTCGATCGGGTCTGTGAAGTTACCCGTCTGCGGGTCGAGACCGGCCATCACGATCGAAATATTGGCTGCCACGTCATCGAGTTCGGCAAAGTTGGCAAAGCCGTTTTTCTTGGCGATGGTTTCGAGTTCAGCCTGTAGTGCATCGTCTGGCTTTTCGCCTGCGGCTTGAATTTTGGGCGCAATCGCCGCCAAGTCCTTCTGCGATGCCACAAAACCGGTGACCTGCTTTTCCGTGAGCTTGATCTGCTTGATATCCTGCGCGCTGGCTTCAAAGCCCACCGCCAGAACGCCCAATGCCATAACAGCCGTCGCTACCAGCGTCCGCGTCAACTTCAACATCTCTCGACTCCCCTGTTTTGCCGTTTGTCGCGCCGGTCAAAACCAGCCGAAACGCAACCTTCATCGCCAGAACTAACGTCAATAGTAAGACGGCTGCGAACCTTGCAGACGGTTTTCAACACAACGTAACGGTGACCGAATTCCTGCGGTCGAGCAGGCCTGCCCGTCAACACCGTTAATCGTGCTGCTACCGCGACCACGGTTGCCACTATTTCCGCCCTCAAGCAACGTTCAGATGGCCGAAAAGTTGCGGTAACCCTCTACCATTATGAGGTTTCATAATACCACATGAGCAACACCTTTGATTTCAATGGATTTTTTATTATCTGTTGACACGCAACTGACGCGCAGCTAGACACGCCGCTTCGATATTCGCCTCCACCGGGGCCAACTATCGTTTTTTGACCCTCCTCTGGAGCTATCCTCATGAAAACCTACTCCGCCAAAGCCGGCGAGGTGGACAAGAAGTGGATTGTGATTGACGCCGACGGCTTGGTCGTTGGACGTCTTGCAGCCCTCATTGCCATGCGCCTCAAGGGCAAACATCGTGCCCTCTATACACCCCACGTCGATTGTGGCGACAACATCGTCGTCATCAATGCCGAGAAGGTCGTGTTCACCGGCAAGAAGTATGAAGACAAACGCTACTACCGCCACACCGGCTATCCGGGCGGCATCAAGGAAACGACGCCACGCCGCCTCATCGAGGGTAAGTTCCCCGAGCGCGTGATCGAGAAGGCCGTCGAGCGGATGCTCGCGCGGGGTCCGTTGATGCGTAAGATCATGGGTAATCTCAAGGTCTATAAGGGTGCAACGCATCCCCATGTCGCGCAGAATCCAACGCCGCTCGATGTTGCCAAGCTGAACCGCAAGAACGTGAGGGTCTAAGTAACATGGCAACCGAAACCAAAACGCTCAGCGATCTCGCCGATCTCAAACCGTCGGCAGGTGCCATCGTCACCGCTTCGAACGGTCAGGCTGCTGTCATCCACGTCCAAAAGCTCGACAAGTTTGGCCGCGCCTACGCGACCGGCAAGCGAAAGAACGCCGTTGCCCGCGTCTGGATCAAGCCCGGCAAGGGCAAGATCACGGTCAACACCAAAGACTACAAGGTCTATTTCGCCCGTCCCGTGCTCCAGATGTTGCTCCAGCAGCCTCTGATCGCGGCGGCCCGCGCCGACCAGTACGACATCAACGTCACCGTCGCCGGTGGCGGTCTTTCGGGTCAAGCCGGTGCCGTCCGTCACGGTATCTCCAAGGCCCTGACCTATTACGAACCAGACCTTCGCAAGGCCCTGAAGCCCGGTGGGTTCCTCACGCGCGACAGCCGTATCGTTGAAGCCAAGAAGTATGGCCGTATGAAAGCCCGTCGTAGCTTCCAGTTCTCGAAGCGCTAATTGCGCCTTCACTTGCACCCATCTACAAACAGCCCGCCCTTACCGGTGGGCTGTTTTGGTTTTCCGGCTCCTTGGGTCCCAAAAAAGCAGGGGGTTTGGGGGATGCCAATCCCCAAATGGGCGTGGGCGATCGCCCACACGCGAAGCGCATTGACACCCCAACCCGTTGGCCATACCCCACCGCTGACAACCACAGCGGACGCAGCACGCCCATGACCATCCAACCGAAAATCTTCATCGACGGCGAAGCCGGCACCACGGGCCTGCAGATCCGCGAACGCCTCGCTGCCCTCCCCACCGTCGCGGTGATCAGCATCGACCCCGCCCTGCGCAAGGACACCGTTGCTCGCAAAGCGATGATGGCCCAAGCTGACCTCGTCGTCCTGTGTCTTCCCGACGACGCGGCCATCGACGCCGTCGCGTTGGCCGATAGCCTCGGCACCCAAAGCCCGCGCATCGTCGACGCCTCGACTGCCCATCGCATTGCGCCTGGCTGGACCTATGGCTTTGCAGAACTCGACGCCGCCCAGGCCAATGCCATCCGTGCCAGCCGCCGCGTCGGCAACCCTGGCTGTTACCCGACCGGCGCGATTGCCCTCTTGCGCCCGCTAACCGATCGCGGCCTGATTGCGCCCGATACGCCGATCACCGTCAATGCCGTCAGCGGCTACACGGGCGGCGGCAACGCCATGATCGCGGCTTACGAGGTGAGCAAAACCGCGCCAGCGTTCGAGTTGTACGGCCTCAACCTCTCGCACAAGCACGTGCCTGAGCTACAGACTTACGCCCGGTTGACCCGCCGCCCGATCTTCGTCCCCTCGGTTGGCAACTTCCCGCAAGGCATGCTGGTCTCGATCCCGCTGCACCTCGACATGCTGCCAGGCAGGCCAACAATCGCTGCACTCGAAGCCGCCCTCACGGCACACTACGCAGGTGCCGCCAACATCACCGTCGTGGCCAACGCCACCAAAGCCCTGTCCGGTCGCATCAGTGCTGAAACCTTGCGGGATAGCGACGCGCTGGAACTTTATGTGTTCGGCGATGACGCTCTGCGTCAAGCCGTCCTCGTGGCCCGCCTGGACAATCTGGGCAAGGGTGCAGCGGGGGCCGCCGTGCAGAACCTCCAACTGATGCTGGGGCTGGCCTGACACGTCGGGCTACCGCCCTTGATGAATCAGTCGGCTTCGCCGTCTGCCCATTAGAGGAAACGAGTTGCCCCAGATCCCCTCCCTTATTGTAACTTTTTGTCCCACAAGAGCGGGTTAAAGCTGCGATCACGAGCGCGCGCAAAGCAGTTCCCAAGCCTTGGCCTCCTCGGCATTTGCGGGTCGGCGTGCGGGGTCACAGCCAGGCACTGACAGGAGACCCTCGTTTTTAAGACCGGGCGAGAGCAGCCGGGCGGACGCCTTTGCGATTTCGGCGGGGAAAGTCTTTGCAGCCGTCTGCTGTTGATCTTGGGAGAACGGAGTGACAACCGGTTTGTAACGAGCTTGGACACCGCCTCTTGGTCCGACCTTGAGACCGGCGATCTCGAGATTGACCTGTCCGGCGACAACGGTCTCACCCGCAGCGACGGTGAAATGGCCAAAGCTGCTTTCCCAAGCAATCGCCTCGGTGAGGAGAACGCCGGTAAATCGGGAATCAGACGAGGCGGCAACAGCGGACGGAGCGCGGCACGCATACTGAACAACGTGGTAGGTACCAGGAGCGAGTTCCTTCGTGTGGACATCATAGCCCAGGCCCGGATCAAAGAACGACCCATGGTCGATGTTGGTCACGGTTCGCAAAACGCCAGCGGCGTCGGGTTGAGCCAACGTGACCGCTGACGCGCCGCACGGTTTACCGGCGACTGAGACTGCCATGAACACGCGGCCTCTCGTTTCTGAGGGCTGACCTTTTCCCGTCGAGACCGCGCCGTTCGAAAGCGATCCATCTGCGCCGCCAGCACAACCAGCGACCGAACCGGAAGCAAACGCCGACACAGCAAACATCAACCGCCGCAAGATCATTGTCCCCATGTCGCGTCGTCTCCCCAACAGACGCCGCACCGTAAACCAGCGTGGCGACCACCCGCAAGATCCGATAACGTCCTATCCCCTGCGCTTGACTCTTCCCCCGGCCATCGCCATGCCTGCCCCCTTATCCATTGGCCAGCGGCGAGCGAACGCATGAACGTCTTATTGATCGGCTCCGGTGGCCGCGAACATGCCCTCGCCTGGGCGCTGTCGTCGTCGCCGCTGTTGTCTACGCTCTACTGCTGCCCGGGGAATGCGGGCATTGCGCAGGTCGCGACGTGCCTGCCGCTTGACGCCGCCGACCATGCCGCCGTCCTTGCCTTTTGCCGCGACCACGACATCGCCTTCGTGGTCATTGGCCCCGAAGCGCCGCTCGTGGCTGGCCTCGCCGACACGCTCGCCTTCAACGGCATCCTCCATTTCGGCCCGTCGGCTGCGGCTGCCCAGCTCGAAGGCTCGAAGGGCTACACCAAAGACCTTTGCCGCGAATACAATATCCCGACCGCCGCTTACGGTCGCTTTTCCGATCAGGCCGCAGCGCTCGCCTACCTTGCCACCCAGCCGGTGCCCATCGTGGTCAAAGCCGATGGGCTTGCGGCCGGGAAAGGCGTTGTGGTCGCGGAGACGATGGAGGAGGCCCGCGCGCATGTCGAAGCCTGTTTTGCGGGCTCGCTCGGCACAGCGGGCGCGAGTGTCGTCATCGAGGACTGCCTGGTTGGCGAAGAGGCGAGTTTCTTTGCGCTTTGCGACGGCACTCATGCGATTGCGTTGGCAACCGCGCAAGACCACAAGCGCGTGGGCGACGGCGACACCGGCCCCAACACCGGCGGCATGGGGGCCTATTCGCCAGCGCCCGTCATGACGCCCGAGCTGGTTGAGCGGACGATGGCTGAGATCATCCGCCCGACGGTTGCTGCCATGACCGCGCGCGGCACGCCGTTCATGGGCGTTCTGTTTGCGGGCCTGATGATCACTGCGAAGGGTCCGCAACTCATCGAGTACAATGTCCGGTTCGGCGACCCCGAAACCCAGGTCCTGATGATGCGGCTGCGCTCCGACCTGCTGTCGGCCTTACTCGCCACCGCACATGGTCTGCTCGGTAACGACGGCCAGGGGCTGCTCTGGCACGACGACGCGGCCTTGACCGTTGTGTTGGCCGCAAACGGCTACCCCGGCACGCCCGTGACGGGCACCGAAATTCGTGGCCTCGATGCGGCTGCTGCCGTGCCGGGCGTACAGGTTTTCCATGCCGGCACCCGCGCCGATGGCGACCGCATTCTAGCCTCTGGTGGACGCGTTCTCAACGTCACGGCGCGCGGCGCGACCGTGGCTGAAGCCCAAGCCCGCGCCTACGACGCTGTTCGCCTGATCGAGTGGCCCGGCGGATTTTCTCGCACCGATATCGGGTGGAGGGCGGTGAAGCGGGAGGCGTAGTCCGCCTAGGTCATGAGGGCAAGGGGACCCGACTATTGGCGGTGGCTTGTTGCTTGTTTCCCAAGCACTAATCATACGCGGCGGCAGAGCTTAACGGAACCGAACACGATCCCTTGAAAGGTCCGCGAGTTCGCTCGACGATAACTCGGCTTTTGCTGCATTAAGCAGCGTCGGCCCAGTCACCGACGTGCGCCAGATGTCGCCCGAATCTGGCAACCACGGCGTACCAACCTCTTCGCCCGACCGACTATGTACTGTGTCCAGAATCGCTGCGTTGGTGAAGGGAAGCACCACAGGCTCACCATTGGCGACGTCACGAATTACCGGTTGCGAGCTTGAGCCATCCTCGGGCGTGACCGCGATTTTACTACCATCGGGCGAAAAACTTAGGCCCGAAGTGCCCACGCGCGGCACCTTGATCCGGCGCGATTGCCCACTTGCTACATCAAGAATAATAACGCCATCGCTGCTCGAAGTAAGGCCGATGCGCTTCCCGTCATCGCTAAAAAATGCGCCGTAAGCGCCCCATGACGCCTCCCGAACTTCGCGCGACCAAAGAGCTTTCTTGCTCGCTATGTCGAACGCATCGGCCCGAATTGACTTGAATTCGCCACCACTGGACGAACCTGTTGCGACGGCAGTTACAATGTATGTCTCGTCTGGGCTGATGGACGCGGCCATCGTACCAGAGCCGGTTTTAAAGGACGAAAAGAGACGCTTGCCTGATACGTCATAGACATGAACGCCCGATATCGTGCCGGAAATAAGAAGAAAGCGCCCGGTCGACGTGAACGCAACACGCGGCATTGTAATCAAGGGCAGCGACAAACCTGGGATTTTTGGCAAGTCGACAACTCGGGTTCCGGTCGCTGCATCCCAAACCACCGGTCGGCCTTCGACCGGATCGATATGCGCTATCAAACGGCTATCACCAGAAAACGCTGCCGGTAGCAGAGTTGAACTGTCCGTTCCAGATCGCGCCATTGGCAGCAATTCGGCGATGAATTCACCCGATACCACGTTCCACAGCTTTAATGCCTCCTTGCGACTGCCCGAGCCGAGTTCAGCGGAAACGGTCGCGACGCGCTTTCCGTCACGACTGTAAACGGGATGCACCGTACCGGTGACCGGCAACTGCAAGCTGCGGGAACGAAACGCTCGATAAAGCGCTTCGTGAGCCTCGGCGTAAGCTGCCATGTCTGCGTCCTGCAGTGGGTCGGGTAATGCGCGCAAAGCTTCAACAATTGCTCCTTTGCGATCTCCAAGCGCTAGCCGCTCGCGCGACAGCTTTGCTTTGAGTTGCGAGGCCCGCTTTGCCTCTGCGGGGTCCACCCCTCCGTTAAGGAAGACTTGGCTCGTTAGCGACGACCGGGTCCACGGCGTCTGCGCCCAATCCGTTGCCTCACCAACCGTTTTAGACACTTCGGCAAGTACGCGCGTAATCGACCAACCGGGCGTTGTTGCGTGGTTAAGAAATGCCCGTGTAAACGGGCTCAGATCACCCGTGCCGTCAGAAGCAACAGAATTGGGCGAAGTCGCAAAAGCGATGAAAAATTCGCCGCCATTCAGTGTGACTCCATCCGGCACCATCGGCACGGCGGACCCTGTTGCGCTATTCCTTGCTTTCAACGAGCGGGGTACAGCTTGTTCGGGTGCCAAACCTGCGGGGCCATTGTTCGCCATCGGATTGTTGCGGCAGGCATCGAGAAAAACCATGACCGTTTTGCTTGATGCCCGCAGGCGACCAATAAGTCCGTCGAGCGCGACAAGACCAGCCGACGACGCATCTAGCGATTTCAAGTCTGTCGCAACGAGATAGTTCGAAAACTCTCGCTGAAGCCCGTGCCCGGAATAGTAGACGATAGCGAGCCCGGCGGGACTGGCGGAAGCCTTGGCTGCGCACCCGGAAATAGTCTGCGCCGTGCCATCCCTGACAAGATGCACTTCGAACCCGACGGACTGAAGCAGCCTTGCGACCCCAGCTGCATCCTTTGCCGGGTTGGGCAAAACCCAGTCACGCATTTCGTAATTTGCATTGCCGATTACGAGCGCTACGCGGCGGGTGCGCTCCGTTGCCGGCAGTCGGTCGAGGAATGCTGCGTTCGGTGCCAGCACTTCGCATGTTCCAGGCTTGTCGAGACCATTGAGCCAAGCTGGATCGAATTGGGCGTTTGGAGCTTTGGCAGCTGATGGCGTAGAGACAAGCAAAAGAAGAAAGCACAGTAGCCAACCAGAAACTAATTTCGGCGATCTGGACTCCATAGCGAAGTGCCCCCCACAATGATGACGCTGCGATTACGCAAGGCTAAACTCGAAATGTGACAGCCACAACCAACTGCGTACCCCTCGCAATATCTCCCGCCTCGCGCTAGTCTGCGCCCATGTCCGACACCCATGCCCCTAAGACCCGCGCGACTAGCGTTTCCTCTACGCCGTCCATTGCCATTGCGCTTGGCGGGGGCGGGGCACGGGGGATTGCGCATATTCCGATGCTGGAAGTGCTCGACGAGCTTGGTTTGCGACCCAAGCTGATCGCGGGGACGTCGATTGGCGCGATCATCGGAGCCGCCTACGCGTCGGGCATCCCGGCTCGCCATATTGCGGCCCACACCGAGATGGTCTTGAAGCAACGCTTCGATCTGATCCGACAAATCTTTTCGGCGCGTGCGCTGCCGGTGCACCGGATCATGAGCCTGATCCAGCTCAAGTCCGCCGTGCTGCGCCCCGAGGTGCTGCTCGACCTCGTGATGCCGCCGCGCGTCGCGCGCGACTTTGCCGATCTGAAAATCCCGCTCAAAATCGTCACGACCGACATTCACACCTACCAGCCGGTGGTGTTTGAGACCGGCCCGCTTCAGCCAGCGGTCGCAGCCTCCATGGCGCTGCCTGCATTGTTTACGCCGATTGCGCACGACGGGCACCTGCTGTTGGACGGCGGGATGGTCAATCCGCTGCCGTTCGACCTGATCGAGGGGTTGGCCGATATCACGATCGCCATCGACGTCAGCGGCTGCGCGGCGATGCCCGACGAGTTGAAATTTCCTTCCGCACTTGAAGCGCTCGTGACGGCCAGCCAGGTGCTGCAGCACACCATCGTGCGCGAAAAGCTGAAGCACACACAGCCCGATATCTACGTCGATATGCCGGTGAGCCGGTTTGGTATCTTAGAGATCCACAAATTCCGTGAGATCATGCAGGCCGCCCTCCCCGCCAAGGAAACGTTCAAACGCCAGCTCGACCGCGTCATGAACGCCCACACGCTGCGCAACTGAGCAATGATTGTCATCCCGGCCAAAGCGCGAGCCGGGACCTAGTGTGGCGTCGCGCCTTAATTGACTGGTGGGTGCGGCAAGGTTGGTGTCAATTAAGGCGCGCTGAACGCCACACTAAGTCTTTGATTTCTCTAGTGGCCCTTATGTCGCGCCTAAATCGTCAGCGGTTCCGGCTAGCACAGCGATTTAGGCGCGACGGGCCACTAGGGCCACGCGTTCGGGGCCTTCGGCACTCATGTCTGGGTCCCGGCTCGGCGCTACGCCTGAAGAGGCTTCGCTTGGCCGGGATGACAATATTGCCACTTACCGCCGTTCGGCGAAGAAGGTTCGCAGCAGTTCGGCGGCGGCCAGTTCTCCTATGCCGTCGTAAATTTCGGGCGCGTGATGGCAGGTTGACTGGTTGAAGACCCGCGCACCGTGCGCCACGCCGCCGCTTTTAGGGTCGCTGGCCCCATAGTACAGCCGCCGGATGCGGGCAAACGAGATCGCGGCGGCACACATCGGGCATGGCTCCAGCGTGACGTAGAGATCAAACCCGCCCAGCCGCTCGCTGCCGAACTGCCGGCAGACCTCGCGAATGACCAGAATTTCGGCGTGCGCTGTGGGGTCTGAGAGTTCCCGCGTCCGGTTGCCGGCTTCAGCCAACACGCGGCCATTGCCATCGGTGAGCACGGCACCAACCGGCACTTCGCCGCGGGCGGCGGCGGCGGCGGCTTGCGCCAACGCCAAGTCCATGTGGCCGGGAGGCTTGACCAGTGTCATAAGGATGATTCCATAGTTCCTTGGGTCAATAGACCCCAAAATACTGAACAGAGTCCATGAGCAAACCAACAGGCGGCCCGCGCCCTCCCGGTAAAAAACCCGTTCGCACCGGCGGTAAGCCCGGCAAAACCGGGGCCTACAGCAAACGCCTCATTCAAAAGGCGACCGCTGGGGTGCGTCCGCCGCGCCCTGGCAAACGGGGTCCCGAGACCGGCGGGGGCGAACGGGCCGAGCGCGATGCCCGACCGGCCAGCGGCGCGCGCTTTAACGGCAGCAAGCGCAGCTTTGCGGGGCCTCGCGGCCCAGACGACCGCAAACGGCCCGATAGCGGCAAACGATTTGAAGGGAGCCAGCGCAGTTTTGCAGCGCGCGATGGTGAGGCTGCCAAGCCTGGCCGCACCAAGCGCGTCCGCCTTGACCGCAACGCGCCGCCCGAACGGCCAGCCGAAGACCGCGCACGCCCTTATCGCGAACGCAACGACCGGACGCGCCGCCCAGAGCGCATGCGCGATGTTCATCCCGCCCGTTCGGGGCGCGATGACAAGGCGGACCGCGTTGCTGGACCGTCGCACCCCAACGATGCACGCGGGTCCAACCGCGACCGAGCGCACGCGCGCGACATCTCGGACGCGCGTACCCGCGACCGGCAAGAGGCCCGCAGCGAGGATCGGGAGCGCGCCTCCCATCGCACCTATGGCGACACCCGTCGCCGCGAGGAGGAGCGCCGTGAACGCGCCGCTGGCCGTAAGCCTGCCGCGTCTCAACCGCGTGCACCGCTGCCAACCGAACGCACACCCGGCAGCGAACCCCGTCCCGAACGCGCACGATCCGAGGTCCGTCCACCACGTGACCGCGTGCCCGACACGGCTGCTAAGTCTGCCTTTCGCGTGAAGCCTGCACCGAGCCGTGCGCCAAGCCCCAACCGGGCCGCACCGGCTTCGGCTCGGGCTGCTGCATCTGCGGCCAGCGGCCCGTCAGAGCCCATGCGGATTGCCAAAGCGATGGCGCGTTCGGGCCTGTGTTCGCGCCGCGATGCCGAACGCTGGATCGCCGATGGGCGGGTTGCCATCAACGGGCGCATTTTGACGACGCCCGGCGTCGAAGTCGGCCCTACCGACAAAATCCTCGTGGACGGCCAGCCGTTACCTGCCGCCGAACCCGCCCAGATCTGGCGCTACTATAAACCGCGCGGGCTTGTCACGACTCACGCCGACCCCGAGGGCCGCCCAACCGTGTTCGACGCGCTCCCGCCCGATATGCCGCGCGTTGTCTCGATCGGTCGCCTCGATTTTAACACCGAAGGTTTGCTGCTGCTGACGAATGACGGCGAACTTGCCCGCCACCTTGAGCTTCCCGCCACCGGGTGGCTGCGCCGCTATCGTGTCCGCGCTTATGGCCGCGTCACGCAAGACGAACTCAATACGCTGAAGGACGGCATCACCATCGAAGGCGTCCGTTACGGCGGTATCGATGCGACGCTCGACAGCGTCCAGGCCGGGAATATGTGGCTGACCATAGGCCTGCGCGAAGGCAAGAACCGGGAAGTTCGCCGGATTCTTGGCTCTCTCGCGCTCGACGTAAATCGCCTGATCCGCATCTCCTATGGCCCGTTCCAATTGACGGACCTGACGCCCGGCATGGTGGAGCCGATCAAGCGCCGCATTCTCGCCGATCAACTCGGGCCAGATGCGGCCCAATTCGGCCTGACGGGTGCCATCGACGGCTACAAGGCCCGTCATGGAAAATCGCCACGCAAAGCCCAGGACGACGACGAATGACAACGGCTCTTCCCCCTCTCCCCGTCCTTCACGGGGAGAGGGTTGGGGTGAGGGGTGGCAATGAGTCCGGACCCCACCAGTCAATAGGCGCTCACGCGCATCGGCTATCGCCCAAACCCATTTGGGGGAAAGGCTTCCCCCAAACCCCCTTCTTTTTTGTGCCTAAGAATCGAGAGAGTTCGAGAGGGTGTCCCGCGCGAATGGGGCGCGCGGCGACAGCTCCTCGTCTGTATCGGGGTCTGCCATGCGTATAGTCGGCGGTTCCCTGCGCGGTCGCGCGCTTGCTGCTCCTAAAACGGACGCCACGCGACCGACGTCTGACCGCGTCCGCGAAGCGGTCTTCAATATCCTGGCGCATGGGGCCGCCAGCGTCGACTTCACCGGGGGCCGCGTCATCGATCTGTTCGCTGGTACCGGCGCGCTTGGTCTGGAAGCCATCTCGCGCGGTGCGTCGTTTGCCTTGTTCGTCGAAGACGACGTCAGCGCGCGCGCGACGATCCGCACCAACATCGAAAACTTCGGGCTGACCGGACAGACCAAGATCTTTCGTCGTGATGCGACAGACCTGCGGGATTCGGCCCAGCACGGCCAATTCGACGTCGCTTTCCTCGATCCACCCTACGACAAAGGCCTCGGACCCCGCGCGCTCTCGGCGCTTGCTGATGGCGGCTGGCTCAAACCCGGCGCTATCGTCGTGCTTGAAGACCGCCGCGATGCGCCAATCGCCCTCCCCGTTGGCTTTGTCCTCCTCGACCAGCGTACCTGGGGCGACACGCAGGTTGTGTTTGCACGGTACGACCGCAAATAAGCGAGGTTGGCTCGACAGATTCAAAATGCTGAATTCTGTTCAACGCGGCCAACGTTCATGTTAACTTTTCCCTGTCAGGGACCAAAAAACTCAGAACCATAAGAAACGCTCATCATGCGCCTGCAAACGGCTGCCTTCATCTGCGCCTCAGTTTTCACGTCGGCCATCGCCACTGCCAGCAGTTCGTTCGCCTTCTGCGGCACGATCGAAAAGACCGCCACCGCCCGCTCACAAGATGCAGCGACGAGCATCGCGAACAATGCTGGCCTGCGCGAAGTCCGGAAATTGGAGTCGAGCTACGGCCGCCACAAAGTGAGCTACAAGCCCGCGCGCCTCCACTGCTATGAAAGCGGCTGGAACAAAAAATCCGTCACCTGCAACATCAAGCAGAATTTCTGCGTCAAAAACTGAACGCCACTGCCCAAGTCGGGACCGGACGCCAATCAGTGCGCCCGGCCCTTTTCTTGGCGCGCCTCGCTTGTTTGCCGAATCACTCCGTCCAACCCGTTCCCCACACCTGCAGTTTATTTCAACCCGTCTGCGGCCTGCATTATCTTGCAATCCGCGATGAACACATGCGGCTGAACCCTCGGACGACGCGTGCAAATTTGCACTTCACGCGTGCCCTGTCGTTATACTTGCAAATATTTGTCCTCATCAGTCGAGCGGATGTAGAGACGCAGTGTAGTATAGGCGGCGCTGGCATAGACGCAGCCCCTATCCAGCAGACCCAAAGCTCCTAAAGCACCCCCAAATCTCCGATAGGAAACACCCATGGAAATCCAGGATCACCGGATGCAGTGTTTGCGTATGGCGTTTGAATTAGGCGGTAATCCAGATGCGGTTCTTGCCGCCGCCGAGCGTTTGCTTCAGTTTACGGCGGGCCCGCAACCAACCCAAGTTCCGCAAGACGCACCCGTTGCTGCTGTCACAGCGATCGCTGACGACCAGCCCGCACCTGAACTTGTCGCGGCGGAAACGGTCGCGGCTGCGATCGTGGCCGACCCGATTGCTGCTTGCGGTACTGCGATGCTGATGCCGGAAAGCGGCGACCTTGCCGATGCGACGCCGACCCCTGAACTGGTTTCGATGACCGAAGCAGCACCCGCGCCAGCCGAGATTGTCGAGACCGCCGAGACTGCGGCCGTGGTTGTGGATGCCGTCGCGGACGCTGCTGCAGAGCCGGTGGCCGACGCGGTTGAGGCCGTTCCGGCTGAAGCGGACGGTGACCCTGCTCTCGTTGACGCCGTCGGTGACGCCGCACCAGCCGAAGTCGCGACGGTTGAGGCTGATGGTTTCGAGCCCGCCGCTGACGCTGGCGACACCTTATCTGCCGCCGAAGACGGCCCTGCCGTCGACGCTATTGCCGAAGCAGTTGGCGAACCCCAGACCGACGAGCCTGCCACTTTCGAAACCGCCGCGTCCGAACCCGAAGCCGCAAACGCGGAGCCAACCGTCGACGCAGCCCCTGAACCGTCACCAGCCGAAGCTGCTGCCGAAGCAACCGAGGCCGAAGCCGTTCCTCTCGCTGTGATTGCTCACGTCGAAGAAACCGCTGCCAGCCACACCACCGCCCACTGAAAGGGCGCGGGTCCAGGGACTAAATCCCTGGTCGGGGAGGTTGAGGGGCGGAAGGCCCCTCAATTTCCTGCTTTAGACTTTTCCTACGCCTTGACCCCCGCCCCGATTGCAGGCGGCGCATCGGGATCAAGGGGCCAGCGGGGACGCACGAGGGCTTCCAGACCGTCGATCCAGCCGCGCGCGAACCGCTCTGCCCCTGTCCAGGCGACCATCGCGGCGTTATCGCCGCACAGGGCAACCGGGGCGACGTGAAAGCTCAGGCCCCGGGACGTTGCGAGCCCACTCAGGTCCGACCGTAAACGTGCGTTCGCGGCCACCCCTCCGGCAACAACGAACTGGGTCACCGCATTGGGGCCGCGTTGCGCCTCGACGATGTCGATGGCCCTAGATACCCGGTCGATCACGCTGTCGGACACGGCGGCCTCAAAGCCTGCGCACAAATCCGCGATGTCGCGATCCGACAGGGGCTGATGGGCTAACGCCTGACGACGGACTGCCGTTTTAAGTCCGGCGAACGAGAAGTGGAGTTCTGCGCGCCCCTTTAATGGACGCGGCAAATCAAACCGTTTGGCATCTCCGCTGCGCGCCAATCGTTCGACGACCGGCCCGCCGGGCTGGCCTAGCCCGAGCAACTTGGCGGTTTTGTCGAAGGCCTCGCCCAGCGCATCGTCGATCGTCGTGCCAAGGCGTTGGTAGCAGCCGACGTCTTCGACCAGCAGCGTCTGGGTATGGCCGCCCGACACCAGCAGCAGAAGATACGGCGGCTGCACGCCATCCGTCAGACCAACGGTGAGCGCGTGCGCCTCCAGATGATTGATCGCGAGAAACGGTTTGCCGTCCGCGAACGCCAGCGCCTTGCCCGTCACTACGCCGACGATCAGGCCGCCATTCAGCCCCGGTCCGGCGGTTGCGGCCACCGCGTCGATATCGGCCATGGTAGACCCAGCTTGCGACAGCGCCTGCGTGATCAGCGTGTCCAGGCATTCGACATGCGCGCGCGCCGCAATTTCGGGGACCACACCGCCGAAGGGCCGGTGCGCCTCCCACTGCGACCGGATCACGTTTGCTAAGATGCGCCCGCGCCCGTCTGCGTCGCGTTCGACGACCGCTGCCGCTGTCTCGTCGCAACTCGTCTCGATGCCCAAAACCCTGATGCAGCCTGAGCGATGTTCCAAAGTCCGTCCTTCACAATTTGATCACAGGAGGGCATAACGGCGCGGCGCGCGTGGACTTTCGTCCACACCCATTCGGGAGATTGTCGTCCCCCGAACCCCTCCTTTTTGGGACCAGGAAAGAGGGGCGTTCGAGGGACCTCCCTTCGAGCGGGTTGGAGTTTAAGGGCGGTCGCCCTCAACGCGACGCGCACTCTGCCGCGTTATCACCCGATCACAGACGAGCGCAAGTCATGACCCTACGTATCGGCACCCGCGGTTCGCCGCTCGCCCTGGCCCAAGCCTATGATGTCCGGACCCGCCTGATTGCGGCCCATCACCTTGAGGACGATGCTGTCACGATCCACGTGATCAAAACAAGCGGCGATATCATCCAGGATCGCCCGCTGTCTGAAGTCGGCGGAAAAGGCCTGTTTACCAAAGAAATCGAAGAAGCCCTGCTGGCCAATGACATCGATCTTGCGGTTCATTCCATGAAGGACGTGCCGACCGTCCTGCCGGAGGGGCTAACCATCAGCACGATCCTTCAGCGCGAAGACGTGCGCGACGCGTTCATTTCACTCAAATATGCCTCGCTGGAGGCCATGCCTCCCGGTGCCGTGGTCGGCACGTCGTCCCTGCGGCGTCAGGCCCAGGTCAAGCGCGCCCGCCCGGACCTTAAGGTCATCGACTTTCGCGGCAACGTGCAGACCCGCCTGCGCAAGATTGCCGATGGCGTTGCGGATGCGACGTTTCTCGCCGTGGCCGGCCTCAACCGGCTGGGGATGCCCGAACAGGCGACGGCTGCCATTTCCACTGGCACGATGCTTCCAGCCGTTGCCCAAGGCGCTGTAGGCATCGAAATTCGCCTGAGTGATGCAAAAACGCTGGCAGCCCTTGCGCCCTTGAACCATCCCGAGACTGCGATTTGCGTCACCGCCGAGCGGGCGTTCCTGGCCAAGCTTGAGGGCTCGTGCCGTACGCCGATTGCGGGACTGGCCGAACTGACTGCGACCGGGTTGAGTTTTCGCGGCCAAATTCTTACGGTCGACGGCAGCGGATGCTTTGACACCGCCCGCGCGGGGCCGACCGTTGACGCGGAACAGATTGGGATTGCGGCTGCGCAGGATTTACTCGACCGTGCCGGGCCTGAGTTCTTTGCGGCCCTGGGCCTAACGCACTAAAGTTGGCGTTCCCGTATGGCGGCGCGTCATGATCAGGGCATCGGGTGACGCGGCATCGGGGACAGTCCAACATCATGCACCTGCTCATCACCCGCCCCCAATCAGACGCGAATGACTGGCGGACCGCGTTTGAGGCGCGCGGCGCTAGGATAAGCGTCGATCCGTTGCTGACCATTGACTATGTCCCTCCGCTTGCTTTGCCAGCGGCGCAAGCTGTGATCGCCACCAGCCGCAATGCTTTGCGTGCACTGGCGCTGAGCCCCGCACTGGCCCAGGCAACCCGGCTGCCACTCTTTACTGTTGGTCCGGCGACGACGGCTCTTGCGCGCGATCTCGGCTTCACAACGATCCATGAGGGTCCAGCCTCGGCGCGCGATCTCGTGGCGGTCATCACCCGAAACGCCAGTCCCGCCTCCGGTCGTCTGCTCCATGTGAGTGGCGATAAAATCGCCTTCGACCTCGGCGTCGCTCTGGTCGCTTACGGCTTTGAGACGCACCGGCTGGTCGTCTATGGCTCGACGCCGGCAACGGCTTTTCGCGACACGACCCGCGACGGACTTTCGACAGGGGCGATCGATACGGTCATGCTCATGTCACCGTTGACGGCCAAGACATTCGTCAAATGCGCGCATGAATCTGGGTTATTTGAGCAATGTCAGCGACTTGTTTACGTCTGCCTGTCAAACAACGTAGCGAGTGCTCTGGTGCCGCTGGTGCCTACGAGGTTGCATATCGCCAGCGAACCCCATTCGCAGGCCGTGTTCACCTTAATCGAAACACTGCTAGCTTGATCGTACGGCTGTGTAATATGTCTGCTGGATCGAATTACAGGCGCTCGGACGCGCCCGGGCAGAGGTGCCGTGATCAGCTCAGCTCATCGGGTCATGCCGGTAAAGCGTACGGGAACCAACGCGTTAGTACAAAATTGCTGTTTGAACGACGCGCAGACTTGCTACTATGAAGACGGCACGATCCGTACCGGTTGTAGTGGCTGATCATTTCGCCGCGACCGATGAGGTCAAGTGCGTAACGAGGAGTAAAGGTGCCAATGACGGACAAGAAAGACGAGTCTTCCAAGGCCGCAGGCGAACCCTCCTCTCCCCTCAAGCCGTCCGACACGGGGCGTGCGGGCGACCCGAAGCGGCCCCACGCCACCATCGACCTCAAAGCGACCGAAATCAAACCTGCATCGGATGCCAAATCCGGCGACGTCAAGCCTTCTGACGTGAAGGCGGCTGGCACAAAAGCTGGCGAGACGAAATCAGCCGACGGCAAGCCAACTGATCCCAAGACGGCAAGCGCTGCTCTGGCTGGGAAGGCTGCCGACGAGTCCAAGCCATTCGATGCCCGCGTCAAGGCTGCCCAGAACGAGACGGCGCCTGCCCCGCGCGCGAAAGGCGCCAGCATCGGCTCGACCCTGACCCACCTTGTGGCCGGTCTGGTCGGGGGAGGTATGGCTTGGTATGGCGCGACCACGCTCGGCCCAGAATATGGCCTCGTGCCGTCTATTTCCGACCCCAAGACCATCGCGCTTGAAGCGAAATTGGCAACGCTTGAAAAATCGATCACTGGGACTGCTGCGACTGCCTCCGGCGATCTGGCTGCGAAAGTGGCAGCCCTCCAGGGCCAACTTGCCAAGCTCGATCCGTTGGCCAAGTCCGTTGCCGACCTGAACGCCAGCCAGACCCGTATCGTTGCTGACACCCAGGCGCTGGCCCAAAAGGCGACCGATCTTGCCGGTGATCAAGGACCTGCGACTCGCGTTGCCAAACTCGAACAGCAGTTGAAGCTCATGACCGAGGCCGCCGGCGAGGCGCAACCTGGAAAGTTGCCACAGATTGCCGCGCTTTCAGGCCGCCTCGTCGACCTCGAAGCAACACTGACCAATCAGCTTTCAGCGCTGCGCAAGACCGTCAGCCAGGAAGTCGAGCAGCGGTTGTCGCTGACGAACGAAACCAGCGAAGCTGCCAAATCCGGCACCAACCGCATCGACCGCGATATGGCTGCCGTCAAATCAGACGCTGCCGCCACGGCGCAAAAGATCGACAAACTCCGCTCCGACACCGACCGCCTGACCGCTGCGATCCAGGGCATTCGTGACGCCAACAACGAGATCAAAATCGCGCTCGACGGCGTCAAAAGCGACGTGGAGGCCAAGTTCAAAGCGACGGCCAAACCAGCCGATGTCGCGTCTGCCGTCGCCCCGGTTGCTGGCAAGCTGACCGCGCTCGAACAGAACGTGCAGTCTGTCGTCAAAAGCGAAGAAGATCGCAAGCTCAATGCCGAGCGCATCTTGCTGTCGCTAGAACTGAACAACCTGAAGCGCGTTATCGATCGCGGTCAGAAGTATGCAACCGAACTGACGACTGTCAAGAAAGCCGCTGGCCCCAAGGATGACCTCACCGTTCTTGAACGCTACAAGGACACCGGCATCTCGACGCTTGCCGACCTGTCGCGCGAATTCGGTCCGGTCGCCAATGCCATCCTCGATGGCCAGGCCGACACCGGCGACGGCTCGGTGATCGGTCGGATGCTGGCGAGCGCCCGATCGGTGGTGGCTATTCGCAAAATCAACTATGCCGCCACCGACAAAAGCGCTGAAGCCGTTGTCGGACGGATGGAGCAAGCGTTGCGCGATGGCAATATCGCGGGCGTTCTGGACGAAGCGAAGAACATTCCGGTCAAGCCCGGTGCCAGCCAAGACCGCGCGGTGCAGGATTGGCTCGTGAAGGTCGAAGCCCGTGGGGCCGTCGATCGCGCGATTTCTGCACTTGAAGCCTCGCTCAAGACCTCGTTGACCGGTGGCGCTGCTGCCGCGCCAAAGTAGCCGACGTTTGCCCGACCAGCTGTGTTTTGCACGTACCGTCCCAACGAAAGATGATCGCGTCATGATCCGTGTCATTGTGTTTCTTGCCGCTGTGTTGGCCGCGACGGTCGGGCTGTCGTGGCTGTCTGACAATCCAGGCACCGTCAGCATCTACTGGCCCGCGCTGAACCTGCAAGCCAATCCAACGATCTTCCAAGTGATCGTGGGGCTCGGACTTCTGGTCGCTGTTTCGCTCTTCATTTGGTCGCTGTTCCGCCAGCTTTGGAATAGCCCTGCAGCGGTCGGAACGATGATGAGCCGCCGCCGCCAGCAGCGGGGTTTGGATGCGTTGTCGTCGGGCATGATTGCGATCGGCGCTGGCGACCGTGAAACCGCGACCCGTTACGCCATTGCCGCGCGCAAGTCTTTGCCAAACGAACCGCTGACACACCTGCTGCGGGCGCAGGCTGCTCAGCTGAGCGGCGACAAGGTTACATCGCGCCGGATTTTCGAGGCGATGCTTGCGGCACCCGATACCGAGCAACTCGGCCTGCGCGGCCTGTTCGTTGAAGCCCAGCGCGAGAAGGAAACCGAGGCCGCCCAGCAGTTTGCAGCCCGCGCTCTGAAGCTCAATCCGAAGCTGGTTTGGGCGTCCGACGCGCTGTTCGACATTCAGTGCAAAGGCGGCGACTGGGACGGCGCGCTTGAAACGTTGGCCACGGCGCGGCGGAACAATCACGTCGATAAAGCGGTTGCCGACCGGCGTCGTGCAGTGCTGCTCACCGGCCTTGCCATGAACGCGGAAGACGCCGACCCCGCCAAAGCGCTTGCGCTGGCGACGGAAGCCCATGGCCTTGCCCCCGACCTCATCCCCGCTGCCAATCTGGCCGGCCGGATGCTGGCTGCACGCGGCAACACGCCTAAAGCTGCCAAAATCCTGCAAAAAACCTGGACCCGCAGCCCGCATCCGGATCTGGCCACCGCGTATGCGTTTGCCCGGATTGGCGACAGCCCGCGCGATCGCCTGGACCGTGTGAAGCAACTTGCCGCCATGAACCCCTATGATGCGGAAAGCGCCATCGCGGTTGCCAATTCCGCCATCGACGCCCGCGACTTCTCCGAGGCCCGCTCGGCCCTTCACCCGCTGCTCGATGGACGTCTCACCCAACGGGTTGCAACGCTGATGGCCCGCATTGAAAGCGAAGAACACGGCGACAAGGGCCGCGTCCGCGAATGGCTTGCACGCGCCGTCAACGCGCCGCGCGACCCGGTCTGGACCGCAGACGGCATTGTGGCCGAGTCGTGGGCGCCGATCTCGCCCGTGACTGGCCAGCTCGATGCCTTCCAATGGCGTGTGCCCGTCGAGAATGCCGCCAGCAGCGATACGGAGTTGCTTTCGCGCAGGGTTGAGGAACTGGTCGCATTGGGCGCGCCAGCCCCAATCGCCGAGTTTGTGCCTGAAGCTGTGCCGGTCGCCGCGTCAGCGAAACCGGTCGCAAACCCTGCTCCGGCAGCCAAGCCGGTCCCGGCCAAGACAGCTCCGGTTGCGTCGGCAAGCGTGATTGACGTGGAAGCGACGCCTGTGATCGACGAACCGGTTGCGACTGCTCCTGCGAAGACACCTTCGCCTGCTGCTGCTCCTGCTATCAACCCGACCACCGCCAAGCCCGTCGAACCTGCAACCAAGCCTGCGGCTGTTGTGATCCCGGCTAAACCTGCTGGCACGGTTGAACCCGCAAAGCTCGCGTCGTCGGCTGCAAAACCGGTCGACTTGGTAACCCAGTCGGCCCCAGCCGAGCCCAAGGTCGCGCCGACGGCCAAACCTCTGACGGCTACACCCGCAGGAAAACCGTCGCCTGCTGCCAAACCCGCCGATGGCAAAGAGCCACCGCGCATCTTCGTCGCGCCGCACGCACCCGACGACCCCGGCCCTGACCCGACCGAAGAACCCAACGGCAAAGGCGTCCGCCCGCCCTACCGCGCTGTCCCGTAACAACGAGCCAACGACGGGTGCAAGACAAGCTGCTTTGTCGCGCGCTGCATTCTCTTGCGGACAATTCCGCCCGTCCACTTGCCAACGGCACCGGATGGGGTTATGCGTCCCTCCCGTTCCGCTGTTGACTGCGGAGCCGCCGCAATAGCTCAGTCGGTAGAGCACGTCATTCGTAATGACGGGGTCGCAGGTTCGATTCCTGCTTGCGGCACCATCACATTAAAAAATTGTACGGGTTGGACTCGCGCTCGGGGAAACCAGGGTGCTATCGGGCTGCGCCTGTTTTTATCGGTGCCTTGAGGCTGGCTGCCAGCACGTCGGGCGTTGGCCAACAACCGGGCTTGCGGCCTGCATCGGCTTCGAAAATGCCGATCTGGCGGCGGGTGTTCGATCCGATCTTGCCGTCGATTTTATCCATCGGATAGCCCAGCGCTTTGAGGCGGGTCTGGATGTCGGCGACGAGTTTGGTTGCGGGCTGGGCGATATTGGCCCAAGGGGTATCGAAATTGCCGCCGCCTGCGATCCGGTCGGACAAGTTACCGACAAACAACGCGTAAAGATCGGACGTGTTGTAGCGGCGGATGACCTGGAAGTTTTCAAGCGCTAGGAAGGCTGGCCCGTGGGTGCCCGCTGGCATCATCAGGTAGGCTTGCGCATCCAGATCGGCGGCGCGGAACGATTTGCCAGCCGTGCGCTTGAATCCCATGGCGGTCCATTCGCTTAGCGTGCGACTGCCGGGGGGGCCTTCTAGAGCGCAGCTGGCGCTCGGGGGGACTATCACCTCGTAGCCCCATGGTTGACCCAATACCCAGCCTTTCTCCTTCAGCTGGCGGGCCGCAGAAGCCAGGGCGTCAGGGACCGAGTTCGCGAGATCGATCTTGCCGTCGCCATCGAAGTCGACGGCGTGTTTGAAGAATTCGGTCGGCATGAACTGCGTCAGGCCGACCGCACCGGCCCATGACGCCCTCATGTTCGCGCGCGGGATGCCAGCGGCCAGCATTTTGAGGCCTGCAATGAATTCGGCGCGGAACAGCTCGCGGCGCTTGCCGGTGTAGGCTTGGGTCGCCAGAACGCGGATGGCATCGTGGGGCAACTTGTAGGTGCCGAACGCGGTTTCGCGACCCCAGATGGCGAGCAGGCCGTGGCGGTCGACCCCAATCTCGCGCTCGATGCGCTCCAATGTCGTCTTGTGCTGGGCCAGAAGCGCACGGCCTTGTGCGGCGAGGTTGGCCAATGCCTCGGGGCGGATGTAGTTCTGGGCGGGCTGGGTGAATTCGGCTTGGCCACGCTCGGGGATCTGCTCGCGACCGGGGATGACGAGGTCGGGCAGCGACATGTCGGGCGTCAAACCTGCCGTCGCGTCGTCGAAGATTTTGCGCGGAACACCTGCGGTCTGGGCGTCGGGCCAGACGCCGTCGAGGAACGCGGCGAACGTTTCGGCGTGGGCGGCACCTGGGATCGCGAGCAGGCAGGCAAGGATTGCCGCACGGGCCAAGTTCGAGGTCTTAGGTGTCACGTGTGGGTCTCCGGTCGCTGCAAGCTCGCGCGAGGTGTAGCCGATTTGGGGCGCGAACGTCAGGCCGGACGGGGGCGGATTTGGGGCGTTTGACCGGCTGCGATGGGTTTAGGGGTTCCGGTGGGGGGCGGCACGTGGCAGGGTCGCGCGAACAATAAGGAGATGGCGTGACGTTTGCTGCTTTGGGGTGGAATGAGGCTTGGCAGGCGAAGTTTGCAGCCCTTGGCGCTGATGGCTTGGTGCCGGGGCGCGTGGTGGGCGAGCATCGCACGCATTTTCGTGTGGCGACGCCCAACGGTGAGGTCAGCGCCGAGATCACCGGGCGGCTGCGCAATGATGCGACGCTGCGGTCGGACTTGCCGGGCGTCGGCGATTTTATCGCCATGCGGCCATCGCTCGGCGATGGTCCCGGCAGCATCGAGGCCGTTCTGCCGCGCGTGGCGGCGTTGGTGCGCAAGGCTGCCGGGGAGAGCCGTCCACAGTTGATCGCGGCCAACGTGGACACGATCTTTATCGTCACCGGGTTGGATGGCGATTTCAATACGCAGCGGATCGAGCGGTATGTGGCTTTGGTGCAGAGCGGTGCCAGCTGCCCGGTGATCGTCGTCAACAAAGTTGACCTGTCGAAAGACGTGGCAGGCGCGATTGCTCAGATCGAAGCGGTGGCACCAGGGATTGCGATCCACGCGATCAGCGCGCGGGATGGGGCGAGCGTGGGTGTGCTGGAGGGGTATTTTACGGGTGGTCAAACCATTGCGTTGATCGGCTCATCGGGGGTCGGCAAATCGACTCTGACGAACGCGCTGCTGGGGCGGGAGGCGCAGGCGACGCAGGAGGTTCGTTCGCACGACAGCCGGGGGCGGCATACGACGACGCACCGGCAATTGTTTCAGCGCGCGGGCGGCGGGACGCTGATCGACACGCCGGGGATGCGCGGGCTGGAACTGTGGACCGACGAGCAGGTTGTCAAACCCGATTATGGGGACATCGAAGCGTTGGCGCTGGCCTGCAAGTTCCGCAATTGCGCCCACCGGACCGAGCCCGGCTGCGCGGTTCAGGCTGCTGTCGCGCGGGGGGAGTTGGAGGCGGAGCGGGTCGCGGCGTTTGGGCGGGGGTGAGGACGTCGGCTGCGCGGTCGCTTGGACTCGTTGCGGTCGCGGCTCGCGCCGCGAGCGAGGCCAGCCTCGCGCTCCGCTGGGAGGCGCAGCCTCCCAGACCCACCAGTTTTTTGGGGAGAAGGAAGGCGGCATCCGGCACGCTTGAACCGAGTATGCTAAATATGAACAGCCCCAACATTGGCCTATTAGGAACCCATCAATGTCAGAACTACGTGCTTTCGTCGGACATAGCTTTACCAAAGAGGACGAGCCGGTAGTTCATGAATTTCTGAAGTTTTTCAAAACGCTGAATGGTATTATTCCGTTCACTTGGGATCATGCACTCCCTGCCGAGTCAGAAGACCTTAAGACCAAGGTTCTGCAAAAGATCGACGGTAAAAATATTTTCATCGGCATCTGCACTCGCAAAGAGCAGGTTTCCACAGGAGTTCCATTGAAGACAATATTCGGCTTCCAAGTTGGTAAATCAAAAATCGAGTGGAAAACGTCAGACTGGATAATACAAGAAATCGGCCTCTCAATCGGTCGCGGACTACATCTCGTGTTGCTAGTAGAAGATGGGGTAAGACAACCAGGCGGGCTACAAGGGAACCTCAATTATATCCCGTTCTCGCGAGATAAGCCGCAAGAATGCTTCATTCCAATTTTGGAGATGTTGAAATCTCTCAGACTGCGAGACTCAACACCGATGGTATCTGCCTCCGATACAGCCAGAGACCAAGGCGATACTTCAAAATCGGAAACAGGGAAACGAAAGGATTGGTTAACGCCAAAACCTGACTGGCTTCAGAACGACTACGATTTTGCAATGCTTTTTGCCATCCTCGAGAAAAACGAGCCGAAGCAAGCGGAAATTGATCGAGCCTTTAAGGCCAGCAAGCTGGCTACCCATAACAAAGCCATTATAGGTTGGGATGCGGCGAGTGAATTTAAAAAAATCGCACATGGATCGGGAGGCAAATTAGACAGGCTAAAGTCTTTAGCAATTCTGCATCCAGATAACTATCTCGTCTTAATGAACCTCGGTAGAGCCTATGATCACTTCGAGAACTGGGCAGAAGCTGGGAAGGCCTATAAAATGGCGGCAGACTCAAGCGAACAACCGACGGACGCAATAGCCGGGCTTAGATTTGCTGCTCTCAGCTCCCACGAAAGCCACAAACACGCTGACGTGATCAAGCTAACCGAGGAAATAAGGCGAAGAGCAACTACTTCGGGCGATGAAGTTGCTGCACTTCATGCGCTCAAAAGCATCTGCGACAAGTCCATGAAGACCACTTTGGCAACATCTCTACAGGAGCGATTGCTCGAGCTTGAGCCCGGATCTGTTGAAGACAGGTTTGCTTTGGCATATAGCCATTCACAGGCGGACAACAACGATATTTCCATATACCACTACACGAGAATTCCGCACTCAGATAGAACTGGACTAGCTCATAACAATTTGGGCGTTGCCTATGCGCGATTTAAGCTGAGGTCACTAGCAGTTACGTCGCTAAAAGCAGCAAAAACCAAGCAAGAAACTTTAGGCATGAGTAATTTGGCCCTTAGATACCTTAATGCAGGCTTTCTAGCGGAAGCAAAAGCGGAATGCGACGAAGCCGTAAGAATTCCATATTACAACAACAATGTCAATTTAATCCTGTCGCAAATTGCGGACAAGCCGGACGACGAATCCAAGACAGAAGAAGAAATTCTCGCTCGAGGCAGAGCAAAAAGTGAGTTTTTGCGAAAGCTTGGCAGATCAGCCTGCGCAATTACTCCAACGAACGTCCGCACGGCATGGGTACATCACAAATATGGACCTCTTAAAATGTCTCTGAATGGAGAAAAGCTGGAGGCCGTAGGCTCCTTCAGAAGAACCAGCAATTCATTACCCAATGCGTTTTTTGGAAATCCGCCAACAGCCACCGCTAGCGAAAAATTAGTAGAGGTTAAAATTTCAGGATCTCTATTTGGACGAGCTTCGGAAGGCTCGCTGACCTTTGACGACGCAAGCCCCCCGGGGGCTGGCCTACTAATCATCCCGCAGACAATCCAAATTCTAATGTACTTGGGTGATGATGGGGCCTGTTGGTACGTGATGGAGCAACCAAATTCCGCAACCCCCACATATTACACGCTCACACCTTCTTAATATAGCATGGAATTGATGGTAAACTGTAGATATTTCAGTTGCTCCTAAAGAGGCCTCACCCCACCGCAACGCCGGTTTTTTCGGCGATCTCTTCCCTGGTGACGCCGGGGGCGAGTTCGACGAGTTTGAGGCCGTCGGGGCCGACGGTCATGACGCCGAGGTCGGTGATGATCATGGAGACGACGCCCACGCCCGTCAGGGGGAGCGTGCACTTGGGCAGGATTTTGATGTCGATGGTGCCGTCTTTTTTCTTGGCGGTGTGTTCCATCAAGACGATGACGCGCTCGACGCCTGCGACCAAGTCCATCGCGCCGCCCATGCCTTTGACCATCTTGCCGGGTATCATCCAGTTGGCGAGGTCGCCGTGTTCGGTGACCTGCATCGCGCCGAGGATCGCCAGATCGATATGGCCGCCGCGGATCATGCCGAAACTGTCGGCAGACGAAAAGAAGCTTGAACCGGGGAGGGTCGTAACCGTCTGCTTGCCCGCGTTGATGAGGTCGGCGTCGACCTCATTGTCTTTGGGGAAGGGGCCGATGCCCAGCAGGCCGTTTTCCGACTGGAGCATGACGGTCATGCCGTCGGGGATGTAGTTGGCGACCAGCGTCGGCATGCCGATGCCGAGGTTCACGTAGTAGCCGTCGCGCAGTTCCTTTGCGGCGCGTGCCGCCATTTCTTCACGGGTCCAGGCCATTTGAAATCGCTCTTCTTGGTTCGCGCTTTGACGGGACGGGTCAGGATTTGGTGATGGTGCGCTGTTCGATGCGCTTTTCGGGATGCGCGTTGAGAACGAGGCGCTTCACGAAGATCGACGGCGTGTGGATCTGGTCGGGGTCGAGTTCGCCGGTTTCGACGATTTCTTCGACTTCTGCGATGGTGATGCGGCCCGAGGTTGCGACCATCGGGTTGAAGTTGCGGGCGGTTTTGCGGTAGATCAGGTTGCCCTGTTTGTCGGCTTTCCAGGCTTTGACGAGGGCGACATCGGCGCGGATGCCGCGCTCTAAGATGTAGTGCTGGCCGTCGAAGTCCATCACCGGTTTGCCTTCGGCCACGAGGGTGCCGTAGCCGGTCTTGGTGTAGAAGCCGGGGATGCCGGCACCTCCCGCGCGCAGGCGCTCGGCCAGCGTGCCTTGCGGGGTGAACTCAAGTTCCAGTTCGCCAGCGAGATACTGGCGCTCGAACTCTTTGTTTTCGCCGACATAGGACGAGATCATTTTCTTGATCTGGCGGGTTGCCAGCAACATGCCGAGGCCAAAGCCGTCGACGCCTGCGTTGTTGGAGACCGCCGTCAGGTTCTGGACGCCGGTATCGCGCAGGGCTTCAATCAGGGCCTCGGGGATGCCACACAGGCCAAAGCCGCCGACGGCGATGGTCTGGCCGTCCTTGACGACGCCTTCGAGGGCAGATTTCGCGTCGGGGAATACTTTGTTCATGTGTCGCTTGCCATGACGGTTTTAAGTGACGGTTTTCGGTGGGCGGGCGTTCGCGGCGGTTTTGCGCCGCCGCAGTCTGTCATCAGAGTTATTGGGCTGTCCAGCCGCCATCAACGGAGATCGATGCGCCACGGATTTGATTGGCGGCGGGCGAGCATAGGAAGACGGCAATGCCGCCGATGTCTTCGGGCGTTGCAAAGGCCAGCGAAGGTTGCTTTTCGGACAGCAGTTTGTGCTGGGCTTTCTCGACGGTGATGTTTTCGCGGGCTGCGATGGCGTCGATTTGCTTTTGGACGAGGGGCGTTAAGACCCAGCCGGGGCAGATCGCGTTGCAGGTGATGCCCGTCGTTGCGGTTTCGAGTGCGATCGATTTCGAAAGGCCCATGATGCCATGTTTGGCGGCGACATAGGCCGACTTTTGTGCGGAGGCGACGAGGCCATGGGCAGATGCGATGTTGATGATGCGGCCCCAGTTGCGTGCGCGCATGCCCGGCATGGCGGCGCGGATGGCGTGGAAGGCCGACGACAGGTTGATGGCGATAATGGCGTCCCATTTGTCGACGGGGAACTCTTCGACCGGGGCGACATGCTGGATGCCAGCGTTGTTGACGAGAATGTCAACGCTGCCGAATTCGGCCTGCGTGGTGGCGATCAGGCTTGCGACGTCGGCACCTTTGGACATATCCGCGCCGTTGTAACCAACCTTGACGCCATGTTTGGCCGCCATGTCCGCGCGCAAGCGCTCGATTTCGGCTGCATCACCAAAGCCGTTCAGCATCACGGAGACGCCTTGGGCCGCCAACGCGTGTGCGATGCCGAGCCCGATGCCGCTGGTCGAACCGGTGACGACGGCTGTTTTGCCTAAAAGCATGTCTGGAAATCCTCGTCCGGTCTTGGTTTGCGTATGGTCGCTTGATGTAATTTCGCCGCTCTCGACGCAATGGCCTAGTATACCTTAGTTGCGCTGCGGCACGGCTTCGGCGCTGCGCCATAATTCACATAGCACGGCGTCTGTCCACAGCGACGGACGGGTTTTGCGGGACATTTCATTGATGGAATTCGGTTCGCTAGCGGGCGGCATTTGGGACGCGATCATCGTGGGGCAAGGCCTCGCGGGGACGACGCTCGCTTGGCAATTGATGGCTGCGGGGCAGCGCGTGCTGGTTATTGATGGCGATCCGCCTGTGACGTCGTCGCGGATCGCTGCTGGGCTCATCACGCCGATCACGGGGCCACGGATGGTGGTTACGGAAAACGTGCCCCGCGCACTGGCTGTCGCGCGCCCGTTTTATCGCGCGATCGAGGCGCGCACGGGTGGGTCGTTTTTTCATGAGCGCAGGGCCGTGCGGCTGTTTCAAAACGCGGGGGAGCAATCGACTTGGGCAAAGCGCGTCGACCGGCCGGAGTATCGGGATTTTCTGATACCCCATGATCGGTTACTCGCCGATGAGGGGGTGTGCGACACCCACGAGGGGGGATTTGTGTTTGCTGGAGCTCAGCTTGATGTAGCGGCATACCTTGATGCGTCGCGCGCGCGGTTTGCGTTCGAATGCTGCCAGGTCGATTGGTCGCGTGATGTGGTGCCCGGCGTTGACGACGTCGCTGTCTGCGGACATCGGGCGCGGCTGGTCATTGCCTGCGAAGGCTATGGGGGGACGCAGAACCGGTTTTTTTCCTGGGTGCCGTTCAATCCAGCCAAAGGCGACATTCTGACGGTACGGTTTGATCGGCCTGTCGCGCGCGATTGCATTCATCGCGGGATTTGGATTGCGCCAGCGCCTCAAGATGGGTTGCACAGCATCGGGTCGACCTATCACTGGGATGCGTTGGACACCGTGCCCAGCGCTGAGGGGCGGGCTGACATCGAGCGGCGGCTCGCGGCGTTCTGGCGGACGCCCTACACGGTGATTGATCATAAGGCGGCGGTGCGGCCGGTTATCTCGCGCAGTAAGCCGAAGATGGGGTGGCATCCGCAGTTGCCACGGCTGGCGTTTTTTAACGGCTTAGGCTCGAAAGGATCGCTGTTGGCCCCGTGGTTCGCGACGGCCTTTGTCCGCGCCATTGTCAAGGGTGAGCCGCTGCCCGATGGCTCGGATATTCGGGCATATTGGCCATGATGCGGGCGACGGAGTTGGCGCACGCGTTGGTGCAGCCAGCGCTCTATGACGGTGCCTGGGTGGTCGACGCGACGGTGGGTAACGGGCACGATACGGTCTGGCTGGCCGAAGCCGTTGGACCAGAGGGACGTGTGTTTGGGTTCGACATTCAAGCCGCCGCACTCCAGCGCGCGGGGGCAGCGGTTCACGGGATGGGACGCGTGTGTCTCGTCGAGGCCGGTCATGAGCGGATGGCGGAACTGCTACCGCCGGAGGCGCGCGGGCGGATCGCTGCTGTGATGTTCAATCTGGGGTATCTGCCAGGGGCGGATAAGAGTTTGACCACGCAGACGGAAACGACGGTTTTAGCACTTTCGCAGGCGATTGAAGTCGTGGCGGTCGGCGGCGTCGTCAGCGTCATCGTGTATCCAGGACACGACGGCGGCGCGGCGGAGGCCGATGCGGTGCGGGCGTGGGCGCGCGGGTTGCCGGCGGCCTATGCGGCCAGCGTCCATGCGCGGATTAACGCGCGGACGGTGGCGCCAGAGTTGATCCTGATCGAGCGGGTGCGATAACAGGATGCGCTGCGCGACGGGGCTATCGCCCCGGCCCCATTCGAGGGGGACACCCCCTCGAACTCTCCCCGTCTTTTGTACTTTTTGACGTTGACTGCCCCTCACCGTCATGGCCGCGAAGGTGCGCGGCCATGACGAGAGAAGGGAATTTACGAAGGTCGTTTGTCAGGTTTTTTATAGTGTTGGATGCCCCAGGCGAGGCAGCCGGCATTTCCGGCGGTGACCCAATGGTCGAGGCCGGTCAAAGCATTGGCGATGAAGGCTGGCGAGACTTTACCTGCCAGTGACGGCGCTTTGGCTTCGAGTTCCTGTTTGATGCGGGCGTAGTGCGCGATCAAATGGGGTGTCAGGTCAGTTGTTGCGTGAAGGGTAAGGCCCGCCTTGGCCGCAAGGGCTGCGTCTCCGGCGAACGACCCCATTGATTCCAAATGAATGCGGGCGAGGACAGGGGCCAACTGGGCTGGCGCGCAGCGACCGCTCTCCATCGGGTCGGTGTAGATGAACTGACCGCCGGGGCGCAGGACGCGATAGACTTCGCGAAAGACGCGGTCGCGGCGGCTTGAATGGAGCATCGCGTCGATCGACCAGACGATGTCGAAAGTCGCGTCCGCGAATGGCATGTCTTCAAACGAGCCGTCGACCACCTCCACGAGATGAGCCAGGCGGGCGTGTGCGGTCGCGACGCGATTGCGGGCGTTTTCGCGCTCGGACAGATTAAGGGCTGTGATCCGGCAGCCGAATTGACGGGCCAGATAGCGCGAGGAACCGCCATAGCCCGAGCCCATATCAAGGATGCGGGCGACGGGGTTGATCTCGCCAAGACGCTCTGCGATCAGTGTTGTGGTGCGGCGGCTCGCGATCGCAACAGCGTCTTGGACAACAGCGCTTTGGGTCAGCACGTCTTGCGGGTCGTCATAAAGACCAATGTGGATATCTTCGCCACCCCAGATGTGGAAATAGAAGTTATCGGCGTCTTCGCTATTGTAATAATCGCGCGCCAAATTGACGGCATCGGAATAGGCGCTGGTCATACTGAACTTCCGATGGCTTTTGGCTTTTGTGCGATGTGGACATAGAAGTCTGGCTCGTACTCACGCACGGTTTCCTGAAAATCGGCAAATGTTTCGATATTGGAAAACCCAGACTCCGCCATCAACTGAAACACATAAGCCCTTCTTAACGGGAACATTTCCAGGTGAAAGGTTGCGCCGTCTGAAAATTCATAACGGAAACGCGCCATCGTATCATCGACGTGAATCGGGCGGGCGCAGACGTTTTTACCGCAATAATAGAATTTCCGGCTTGGCTGGGCTCGTTTATCCAACAGAGCATCGTAATTGCGCTGATCGAGGATCAACGTACCGCCGGGATTCAGCAGGGCGTGGAAATGGGCCAGCGCTTGACGGCGATCTGTGTCGGCGAACAGGTGGGTGAACGAATTGCCAAGACAGATGATGGCGTCGAAAGACCCCGTGATGGCGTCACCGAGCCAGCGCCAATCGGCGTGGATGGTCTGCAGAGGTTGGCCGCGCCGATGGCCGTTGGCGACCGCCTTGTTCAGCATCATTTCGCTGCCGTCGACGCTCGTGACGTCGAACCCTGCCTGCTTCAACATCACAGAATGGAAGCCCGTACCGGTCGCAACATCCAGCACGGTTTTGGCGCCGCGCGCGGTCAGCACGTTGGCAAAGAAGCCGCCTTCGGACGCCGCACGGCGGTCCCAATCGATCAATTCATCCCATTTCTCGACGAACGAAAAAACGTATTCTTCCTTGTATCGATCGGTTTTGTTTAACGAAAACAATTGATCGGGAACAACTTGCGCCGTGTGTGCAGCCATGATCCACCACGAAAAAATCCACAGTGGGAAAAGCGACTTTTCCCACTGCAAATATCCAAAAAGCGTTCCCTCGACGTTGCGGTCATTGTGTCTGGCACGTCGCGATCGGTTCGGCAGGGAAACTACAGAACACAACTCCATGGGGCAAGTTGGTAAAGCCGCTATCTTGACGGACCCTGCGGACATGTGCTTTTGGAATTTTTTGTCGCAGCCGTTGTTGGGGCCAACGTTCAATCATGTCCCAGACAAGCTCAGCGTCTTGGATTGTGCGCGGCCCGGATCGGGACCATGCGCGCTTGCGGCTGGTATGCTTTCCCCACGGCGGGGGCGGGCCGCAAGCCTACCGAAGCTGGGCTGACGGTTTGCCCGACTGGATCGACGTGGTGTCGATCAGTCCGCCGGGACGAGGGGCGCGGTTGCGTGAGGCAGCCGTAACCGACATGGCGATGGCGATCGAGGCTATTCTCGCCGCGCTGACGCCACTGCTCGACCGGCCAGTTATTCTGTTTGGGCACAGTGCGGGCGCGCTGGTTGCGTTCGAAACCGCGCGGGCGATGGAACGCGCTGGATATGGTGCGCCGTTGCGGGTCATGGTGTCGGGGTTTTGTGCGCCCGAGATTGCAGCACAGGCACGCCCGCTGCACAATGCGAGCGACGATGAGCTGATTGCGGCTTTCGGCGAGCTTGGGTTGCTGCCGGTCGAAAGTTTGCAGAACGCCGAATTGCGGGGGCTGTTGCTACCGCCGATGCGCGACGATTTTGCGCTGTGCGAGCGCCATCGCATTGACGGTGGCGCGCGGGTGACGTGCCCGCTGACGGCGATGGGTGGGCGCGCTGATACGCTGGTGTCTGAGGCCGGACTGGCGGCGTGGCGGGGGCGGACGGACGCGACGTTTGCGCTGGCCATGTTTGAGGGCGGGCATTTTTATACACAGACCGCGCGGGATGGCGTGCTGGCGCTGATCGCCGAAACAGCTGCGGCGGATCTGGCGTCGCTGCCGCCATCGGTGGCGATCGGGGCTCTTGAAGATTATCCGCTCGACACATGTCTCCATGAGTTGTTCCGGCGGCAGGCGCGCGAGACGCCTGAGCGGACCGCACTGTTTGGCTGCGATGGCGCAGTCACATTTGGCCAGTTGGACGCCGACAGCGATCTGCTCGCGCGCGCGCTGGTCGCATCGGGCATCGTGGTCGATGAGATGACCGCAATCTTTCTGGAGACCAGCACGGATTTCGTGGTGGCTTATCTGGCGGCCTTGAAAGCGGGGGGCGCTTATCTGCCGATCCCGCTGGCGACGCCCGACCGGATGGTCGCTGAAATCTTGGACAGCGTGAAGCCAAAGGCGATTGTGACGCGGCGCGACCTGATGGCGCGGTTACCCGAGGCTTGGCGCGCGCCCGAAGTTTACGTGGTGATGGATGCCGGGTGGCAGGACCGTTTGAAGCGCGTCTGGCTGCCGCCGCTCGACAGCTCAGGCCTGCTGCCGGGGCCGCAGAGCCTCGCCTATTGCGTCATGACATCGGGGACGACCGGCAAGCCCAAAGGCATCGTGTGTCCGCATATCGGAGCGGTCAATTCCTACTGGTGGCGGTTTGTGCACCTGCCGTACGGGGCGGACGAACGGGAAGCCTGTAACGTGTTTTTCGTATGGGAGGTTTTGCGGCCGCTGCTGCAGGGTCGCCCCGCTTACGTGATCCCCGACGATGTGATCTTTGATCCGCGTCGGCTGATCGCGTTTTTGGACGAACACGCGATCACGCGCGTGCTGTTTACGCCGTCGCTGTTTGAGCAGGTGTTGGCGGCGCTGCCGGAGGCGGCGGGGGCGCTGCCGGCCTTGCGGATGGTGATCCTGAACGGCGAGGTGGTGTCGGTCGCGCTGCGGGATAAGGCGCGGGTCAAGCTGCCACATGTGGCGTTGGTGAACGATTACTCGATCTCGGAATGTCACGATGTGACAACGAGCGATATCAGCGCGGTGCGCCTTGCGGTCACGACGCGGTATGTGCCGGCAGGTCGCGTCATGGCGAACGTGCGTGTGTACGTGCTCGACGAGGCATTCGAGCCCGTGCCGTGGGGCGCTGCGGGCGAGATTTACGTCGCGGGGCCAAACCTAGCGCGCGGGTATCTCGGCTTGCCGGAGATGACGGCGGAGCGGTTCTTGTCTGATCCGATCCAGGGTGGCGATGCGCGAATGTTCCGTACCGGGGATGTGGGGCGGCTGCTCGGCGATGGGCAACTGGAGATCAAGGGACGCTCCGGGTTCATGATCAAGCTGCGCGGGTATTCAGTTGTGCTCAGCGCGGTGGAGGCGGCAATTGCCGGACATCCCAACGTGGCGGCTGCGGCGGTCGTGACGGTGGACGATGCGGCGACCGGGCAGCCGGATCATCTGGTTGGCTATGTGGCTGGGACCGAAGGGGTGCCGGACGAGGCGCTGCTGGCGTCGGTGCGCGCGCATCTGCGCGACGTGCTGCCAGGGTATGCAATCCCGGCAGTGCTGGTGCCGATGGCGGCCTTGCCGATTGCAGCAGCGACCGGGAAAATCGACCGTCGGGCTTTGCCGAAAGTTGCTGCGGCGACCGCAGAGCCGGTGGTTGCGCCGGTTATGGCTGGCGGGCGCGTGATGGCGCGGATGCGCGGGGTTTGGCGTGAGGTGCTGGGCTGCGCGCCCAAAGCGGGCGGGGACAATTTCTTCGATCTGGGCGGGCATTCCCTGCTGGCGATCGAGCTTGCTTTGAAGGCTGAGACGGCGTTCGGGGTGCGGCTGGACGTGATCGACGTGTTCGATCATCCCACGCTGGAGGCGTTCTCGCGGCATGTCGAGGCCGGGATGGCGGCGGTGGAGCCGGTGGGCTATCGCGAGCGGGCGCGGTCAACGGGCGGGGCCATCGACGTGGCTGTGATCGGGATGGCATGCCGGTTTCCAGGTGCCGACAGCCCGGAGGCACTGTGGCGTAATCTGGTGGAGGGCGTGTGCTCGATCCGCCGGTTCAGCGACGCGGAACTGGCAGCCTTCGGGGTGTCTGCGGCTTTGATTGGACATGCAGACTACGTCAAAGCCGGGGCGGTGCTGGACGATGTCGCTGCGTTCGATCCCGCGTTCTTTGGGCTCAGCGTGCGCGAGGCGACGTTGATGGACCCCCAGCAGCGGCTGTTCATTCAGTGTTGCTGGGAGGCGATGGAGCGGGCGGGACATGCGCCAGGGACGCGTGAGGCCCGCGTGGGGGTGTTTGCTGGGTGCTATCTGCCGAGCTATCTGGTGCATCACCTGGGCGCTGCCCAGCATCTCGACCCGGCGGACCCGACGTCGTTTCATCTAGCCGAGCTTGGCAACGACAAGGATTATCTGGCCTCGCGGACGGCGTATCTGCTTGATCTCGACGGACCGGCGATATCGGTGCAGACGTCGTGCTCGACGGGGCTGGTGGCCATTACACAGGCGGCGCAGGCGATCCAGGCCGGGCAGTGCGATATGGCGCTCGCGGGCGCGTCGAGCCTTACGTTTCCTCAGGGCGGCTATCTGCATGTACCGGGGCATATCGCGGCGCGCGACGGGGTCTGCCGGACGTTTGATGCCGCAGCAGATGGGACCATATTGGGCGATGGCGTGGGCGTCGTGGTGTTGCGGCGGCTCGACGATGCGCTGGCCGATGGCGATAACGTACTGGCGGTCCTCAAAGGTTATGCGGTCAACAACGACGGCGCGCGCAAGGCCGGCTATTCGGCGCCGAGCGTGCGGGGGCAGGCGGATGTCGTGAGCGCGGCGCTGGCGAATGCGGGCGTGGATGCGTCGAGCATAGGTTATGTCGAGGCGCACGGGACGGCGACGCCGATCGGCGACCCCATCGAGGTGCGGGCGCTGGCTCAGGCGTTCGCGCGCCACACCAACGCGCGCGGGTTTTGTGCGCTGGGGTCGATCAAGCCCAACATCGGTCATTCGAATATCGCGGCGGGGACAGCGGGGTTCATCAAGGCGGTGCTGGCGTTGCAGCATCGGCAGATCCCGCCGCAGATCCATTTTGCAACGGCGAATGCGGAGTTGCGATTGGCGGAGACGCCGTTCACGATTTCGACGGAGTTGCAAGCGTTTGGTGCGCGGGAGGGCGCGCGACGGCGGGCGGGGGTGTCGAGCTTTGGGATCGGGGGCACGAACGCTCATGTGATCCTGGAGGAGGGGCCTCAGTCGATACGTCGGGCTATCGCGCTGGTTCAAGAGACCGGCTCCGCCTTGGCCCGCTTGGGGGATTGGCATCCCCCAACCCCCCTGCCTTTTTGTGACTCTGAGGTGGCGGATGTGCTGCCGCTATCGGCACGGTCTGGCGACGCGCTGGAGGCGATGCGGTCTCGGCTGGCGGATCATGTGGAAGGGGGGGCACTTCCAATCGGCGAAGTCGCGGCGGCGTTGCAGCTTGGACGGCAAGGGATGGTGTTCCGATCGGCTGTGGTCGCGCGGGATGCCGGTTCGGCAGTGACGGCGTTGCGGGCGGCGCGGGTTGAGCGGACGGCTACTGCGGGTGACGGTGGGATCGTATTTGTGTTTCCGGGGCAGGGCGTGCAGCACGCGGCGATGGGGGCAGCACTTGCGCGGACATGTCCGGCATTCGCGCGTGCGTTTTCTCAGATCGCTGCATTGTTTGCGCCGCTGATTGAGCCGGATTTGCACGATCTGATGACGCCGCACGCTTATGCTTTGCTGGCGCGAGCGGATGGGTTGCAGCCAGCGCTATTTGCGGTCGAGTTGGCGCTGGCGCGGACGCTGATTGCGTGGGGCATCCGGCCCAGCGCGGTCGCCGGGCATAGCCTGGGGCAATATGTGGCGGCGGTGGTCGCGGGTGTGCTTGCGCTCGAGGATGCCGTGCGGCTGGTGGCGTCGCGCGCGCGGGCCACGCAGAACGCGGGCGAGGGCGCGATGATGCAGGTGGCGGCTAGTACGCGCGAGCTTGCGCCGTTGCTGGGCGAGCATCCGCGTGTTTGCATTGCTGCGGTGAATTCGGTGCGGGATGTGGTGGTCGCGGGGACGGTGGACGCGGTGGCAGCGTTCGAGGCCGCAGCGGTGGCGCGCGGGTTTGCTGGCCGACGGCTGGGGGTGAGCCGGGCGTTTCATTCGCCGATGATGGCGGGCGTTGCGGATGCGGTTGGGACGGCGGCTGCGAGGATGAGGCCCAATAGGCCGATGCTTGCGATGGCCTGCAACGTCACCGGGGGATGGCTTGAGGCTGGAGCGGCGGACGGGTCGTACTGGGCGCGGCACGTGCTGGAGCCGGTGCGGTTTGGGAATAACGCGATAGCTGTGCTGGCGCTGCGGCCGTCGCTGGTGATCGAGGTTGGGCCGGGGTCGACGCTGACGGGATTGATGGCGACGTGCGATGGGGCTGGCGCGACGAGGTTTGTTTCAGCGATGCGGCATCCGGCTGACCGGGGCCGGTCGGATTGGGACGCGCTGTGCTCAGCCGTTGCGCGGGCGTTCGAGGCGGGTGTCGACGTCGACTGGCGGGCGTTTCGCGAGGGGCGGGACATGCGCAAGGCCGTGCTGCCGACGTATCCGTTTGCCCAGACGCGCTGCTGGCCGGTGGCGGATGTTGCGCAGACCGGCGAGACGGCTGCCGTGCGGCGCGGCGCCGAGCGGCAACTTGCATGGGGCGAGCGGTTTTATGTGCCGTCGCTGAAGCGGACCGGGGGGCCGGTGGCTGGGGGGGCCGGACAGACGTGGCTGGTTCTAGCGGATGCGGGGCAGGCCCCCTTGGGGTGTGCGCTGAAAGATGAGCTGATCCGTCACGGTCACCAAGCGGACTGGGTTGTGGATCGCGATGGGGTTGCGGCGGCTTTGGCCCAGATCGGCGGTGCGGTCCACGTGCGCGTCGTGTGTGCTTGGCCGCTGGGAGCTGGAGGCGATGAACTTGGCGCGCTGATCAGGCTTGCGCAGTCGCTGATCGCGGCACGGCGGCGGATTGCGCTATTCGTGCTGGTGCCGCAAAGCCTGGACGGGGCGATGCTGCTCGGCCCTCTACTGTCGCTGACGCAGGAGGCACCGGCGATTGTGGCTCGTGTGGTCGAGACAGACGGGCTGGGGCTGACGGCTATTCTGGCGGAATGTAGTGGCGAGCGGCTTGAACCCTGGGTCGGGCTGCGCGGCGGCGGGCGGTGGGTCGAGCGGTTCGATGCACTGATGCTGGGGGAAGTTGAGCGGGTTGCAGGCGAGGTTCGGCTAGAGCGCGGGCCGCATATCATCACGGGCGGCATGGGGCGGATCGGGCATGCGCTGGCGCATTATCTCGCGGGACTGGGCGCGCATGTCGTGGTCGTGTCGCGGGTCGCGCGCGTATTGGCGGACGACGCGGGCGGGCGCATCACGGCTGTGCATGCCGACGTGTCCAAGCCGGGTGAGATCGCACGGGTGCTGAGCGACTGCGTTGCGCGGCATGGGCGGATCGGAGGTGTGTTTCATGCTGCAGGTTTGGCGCGAGTGTGCGAAATCCGCGACGTGACGGCGGATGGGTTAGTGGCGGAACTCGCGCCGAAGGTGGCTGGAACCCTGCAACTGGCAGAGGCCATCGCGGCGTTGCCGGATGACCGGCGGCCAGGATTTGTGATGCTGTTCTCGTCACTGGCGGCAACCCTGGGCGGATTAGGGCTCGGGCCATATGCAGCGGCGAACCGGTTCATGGATGCCTTTGTCGCCAGGCAGCCGGTGCGCGATGGCGTGCCGTGGGTGTCTGCTGCGTGGGACGATTGGGCGTTCGACTACGGCGAGGCGCAGATGGGGGCTTATGCACAGACACGGGCCGGGTTTGCGATTGCGCCGGACGAGGGGTTTGCAGCGATAGCCGCGATATTGGGCGAGGGTGGGCTGCATCACGTCTTGGTGTCGGCGACGGCACTGGAGCCGCGGATTGAGCGATGGAGGTTGCGAACCGGGACGCGCGACGCGGGAGCGGTTGGCGCGGCGGAGAGCGCTGCGATTGTGTCATCTGAATCTGGCATGAGCGCGCAAGAACAGCGGGTTCGCGCGGCTTATGTGCGGGTGCTCGGCGGATCGCCGGGTCTGGACGATGATTTCTTTGCGCTCGGTGGCGACAGCTTGATGGCGACGCAAATCGTGCTGGCGCTGGCGGGTGCCGATCTGCGGATTGCCGACGTGTTCGACTATCCAAGCATTCGGCGGCTGGCGGCTCACGTGCAAGCTACATCCAAAGACGGCCTACAGGTAACTGCATAATCCTGCTTCAAGGACGACAACGCATTTCAATGAGGATTGGGGAAACGACCATGACCACCGCAACGCCCGCTCACCGCACGTTTGATTTCGACAGCAAGATTCCGCCGTTGCCCGTGCCGACGCTCGAAGACACCGTTGCGCGGTACATCGAGTCAATCGAGCCGCTCGTCGATAGCGAGACGCTGGCGCGCAACAAGGCGCTGGCGGCTGACCTGCTGGCACCTGACGGCGTTGGTCGCCGCCTTCATGCGCTGTTGTTGGAGCGGGCGGCAAAGTCCGACAACTGGCTGTCGGGCTGGTGGGAATCGGCTGCCTACCTCACTTACCAAGAGCCGCTGATCGTCAATTCCAACATCGGGATTTCGACGGACGCGCGGGTGACCCATCCGGATCAGGCCATGCGCGCAGCGCAATTGACCAAGGGCGCGATCGACTTCTATTTCGGGATCGTCAACGAGACGATGCCGCCGGAAATTCTGAAGGATGGCTCCGCCTTCGATATGTCGCTGCTGAAGCGATTTTACGCGACCAACCGGTTTCCGGGGGCGACAACCGACCGCATCCACACGTACGGGTTCAACGAGAGTCGGCATATCCTGGTGATCCGTCGCGGGCATTATTTCGTGTTCGACGTGATCGGCGCGGATGGCACGGGGATGGGTGCGCCGGAGTTGATGGCGCAGTTCAAGCGGATTATCGCTCTGGCGGATGCAGCACCTGCAGTGCCGCCGGTGGGATTGCTCACGGCGGATCATCGCGCCGTGTGGCATGTCGAGCGCGACAAGCTGTCCAGCGATCCCGTTAACGGGGCGGCCCTCGACAAAATCGACCGCGCGCTGTTCCTCGTGTGTCTGGACGACGTCAGCCACGACAGCTTCGAGAAGCTGGCGAAGGCCGGGTTGTATGGCGGCGGGGTGCGCGGGTCGCGCTGGTATGACAAGAGCTTTGCGCTGGTGGTCGACAAGGACGGGCGCTTCACATTGCACGGCGAGCATTCGCCGGTGGATGCGGGGGCATGGATTCCGTTGATTGAGACCATTGGTGGCAAGGCGGCGGATGTTGCGCCAAGCGCTGTTGCGGCGAGCTTAGCCGCACCGGTGGAGTTGACCTGGAACCTCAAGCCCGAGACGCTGGCTGCCATCGAGCGGGCGGGCGCTGTGTGGGACAAACTGACAGGCGATCTCGATCAGCGGGTGCTGCATTACACGGGCTATGGCAAGGATACGATCAAGACCTTCAAGACCGGGCCTGATCCGCTGCTACAGGCCTCGTTCCAGCTGGCCTACATGCGTATGCACGGCAAGACGCCGAAGATCTATGAGGCGGCGTCAACGCGGGCCTATCGCGGCGGGCGGACGGAGACGATCCGGTCGGCGACGAACCAGTCGCGCGCGTTCTGCCAAGCGATGGATGACGCGAGCAAGAGCGATTCCGAGAAGATGGCGCTGCTGCGGGCGGCCTTTGCCGAGCACAACAAGCGGGCAAAAGATGCCTCCGCTGGGCAAGGCTGCGACCGGCATCTGCTTGGCCTTCGCCTGATCGCCCGGGAAAACGGGATTACCGACATCCCGAAGCTGTTTGCCGAAGAGATCTACACGCGCGGTTGGGAGCTTTCGACGGCGCAACTGCCGATGAAGGTCGGGTTCGTCAATCATTTCGGGCCGGTGACACCGGAAGGGTATGGCATCGCTTACATCATCAAGGACGACCACATCAACGTGCACGTGACGAGCTTCCACTCGCATCCCATGACGGACAGCGGAAAATATCTCGACGCGATCGCACATGCGCTCGACGATATCGGGGCGCTCTGCCAGCGCGAACTCGCGGCGGCTGCGGCGTGACGTGAGCGCTGCGCGTGTGGGCTACCGCGCTTGACCAAGCGATCGGCTCCGCCGGTGCCCGTTTGGGGGGGGAAGGTTCCCCCCCCCAAAAAAAAGCACCCACTTTTTTGGGACTTTGGAAACTCATGACCTTGTGTCCGGGGATGGCGGCTTTCGTCGATGACGTCGCCAAGATTTATGAGGGGCATTCGGCGTCGGATTCGATTGCTCAGCAGCGGGCGCAGTACGATGTCTACAGCGCGCATTTTGCGCAGGCGCGGCCTGACGGGATCGTCAGCGAGGACCGGACGGTTGACGTCCAGGAGCGTCAGGTCCCGGTGCGGATATACCGGAGCGCGACGGTGCGGGGATTGCGACCCGGCATTTTATTCATGCATGGCGGAGGGTGGGTGCTTGGGAGCATCGGGAGCCACGATTGCGTTGCGGCCCAGATTGCGGACGCGACCGGGGCGGTTGTGATCAGCGTCGAGTATCGGCTGGCACCAGAACATCCGTTCCCAGCGGCGTTTGAGGATTGCAACGGCATTATGCTGGCGCTGGCCCGAGACGGCGCTGCCTTTGGCGTCGATAGCGGGCACATCGTGGTGGCGGGCGATAGCGCGGGCGGGAATCTGGCGGCGGCTCTGGCGATTGCCGCGCGCGACGAAGCGGGCATTGCGCTGGCGGGTCAGGTGCTGATCTACCCCGTGCTTAGCGAGGCGTTCGACATGCCCTCGCATGGGACCAACGCGCATGCGCCGATGCTCAAGACGGCGGAAATGCGGATTTTCTGGCGGCACTATCTCGGCGGGGCGGAGATCGCGCGCGACGTTTACGCTGCCCCCCTACTGGCAGCTTCTGTTGCAGGTTTGCCGCCAGCATTCATCGCCACGGCGGGGTTCGACCCGGCACGCGACGATGGGGCAGCGTTTGCGCAGAGGTTGGCGCATGCCGGGGTGCCCGTCACCTACCGGTGCGATGACGATCTGGCGCATGGGTATCTGCGCGCGCGAGGGATGAGCCCCTCTGCGGCAGCAGCGTTTGCCGCGATCTGTGGCGCACTTGCGGAGATGACGTCTCAAGCCTGACGCAACCCGTTTGGGGCGACGACGGGGTTTGCACATCGAAACGTTGCGCACACTTCAGAAAACGCGGACAACTGGTGCGGCGCTTTCTCGATTTGCCGCAACCGCGAGGCAGATGCATGAAGCTGTTCGATGAGCCTAGAGATTTGGAGCCGCCGACGGCGCAAGCCGCACCGCCGTCGTGGAGTTCCATCATTGTATCGGCGCCGGCACGGTGGCGGCGCAAACCGTTGGCAGCCCGGCTCGCCGCAGCGCTGGTTGTCGTGGCGATCGCCTTCCTGTTCCGGCTTGCCATTCTGGGGGCCGATCAACCACGGCTGACCTATCTGACGTTTTATCCTGGTGTCGCAATCGCGGGTCTATTTGGCGGAGCCATCACTGGCACGATGACGGCTATCGTCAGTGCTTTAATCGCCTGCCTACTGATCGATCGTCCCAATGAGCTGATCGACTGGCTGGAGCTTGCCTTTTTCTTGGGGGGCGCGGCGATTATTGTTGCATCGGCCGAACTTCTAGGACGGGCAGACGCTGAGACCAAAGTTGCTCAGACGCTCGACACCATCACTAGCGCGGTGATGGCGGTGGATCGGAATTACATCGTGACGTTCGTTAACCGCGAGAGCGAACGGATTTCCGGGCGGCGGCGCGACGAACTTGTCGGGCGCTCGGTTTGGGATTGCATTCCCACCGCTCAGGGATCGGGATTTCAGCGGCGCTGCGAAAGTGTGATGGAAAATGGAGTTTCCATTAATTGCGAAGAATACAACGCGTCGATGAACCGCTGGTTCGACGTGAATATCTGCAGCGCAGAAAACGGTATCGCAGTGAACTTTCACGATATCACGGCGCGGAAACGCGCGATCGTGGCGTTGCGTGATAGCGAGGACCGGCTGCGCCTAGCCTTGGGGTCGGGCAAAATCGGCACGTGGCAGTGGCATGGACCAACCAACCAGACTTTTTGGGACGCGCGGGCGTGTGAAATCTACGGCCATCCGCCCAGTGAACCGGCGAACCGGGAGATCTTTCTCGATCGGCTGCATCCAGACGACCGGGCCAAGACCCAACAGGCGATCGAGGCGTCATTTGCCAACGGGGGCGAATACGACGTGGACTACCGGGTGATCGTCAACGGGCGCGTGCGGTGGGTTGCCAGTCGCGGCACCGTGAACGTCGACGCCGATGGCACTCCGCAGCGCTTTATCGGTGTCTGCTACGACATCACCGAAAGCAAGAGCCGGGAACGCAATCTCGTCTTTTTAGCCGATCTGCAAAAAGCGTTCAACGTGGCAACGACGGTCGATGAGACGTTGCAGGTGGCCAGCGCCATGATCGCTGAGCACTTGGACCTGACGCACTGTGCGTTTGCCAACATCGATCCAGGGCATGACACGTGCACGGTGCTGCATGATCATCACGCGCCCGCGACGCGGGATCTGCGCGGCGACTATCGCGTTGGCCATTTTCTAACCGATAACGAGCGAAAGCAGTTGAGCGCCGGGGTCGCGATCGTGATCAACGATACCGCTTGCGATCGGCGTCCAGCGGCGAACGTGGAGCGATTTACTGCGCTCGGGATCAGGTCGATGGCGGGTTCATCGTATCTTCCAAACGGGGACTGGAAATTCGCGCTGCTGGTTGCCCGGAGCACGCCAAGCAACTGGCCGCAGGCCGATGTTGAATTGCTGGACGAACTGGCCGCGCGGGTTTTCCTGCGAGTCGAGAAAGCTCGGTCGGAAGCGGCGCTGGTTGAGAGCCAGCAGCGGCTCGATCTCGCCTTGAGTGGGGCCGGGCTTGGCGTCTGGGATTGGAACGTTGCCACCAACGCGGTGCGGTTCGACGAACGATGGGGCGCGATGATTGGATTCGCCAGCGACGAGGTGGATGGCTGCTTTGCGTTCTGGCAAAGCCGTATCCACCCTGACGATCTGCCCCGTATCATGTCGATCGTGACGGCCCATTTGAATGGCAGCACGGAGAGTTTTGCTGCCGAGCATCGGCTGCGTCACAAGTCTGGCGACTGGGTCTGGATTCTGACCTGCGGACGGGTGTTTGAGCGCGGTTTGCGTGGGGAACCACTGCGGGCCGTCGGCGTCCATGTCGATATCAGCGCGCAGAAGCGCACGGAATCTGCTCTGCGCGAGCGCGAAGAACTGCTGCGAGCGGCGACCGATCATGCCAGCGTCGGCTTGGTCAGCCTCGATCTCGACCAGCGCTATACGTTTGCCAACCCGGCGTTTGCCAAAATTCTAGGACTGGGGGCGATCGATCTCATCGGCAAACGGCCCGCCGAGGTGATGCCACAAGTCTATCAGACCGAGATTTCGCCCAACCTGGAGCGGGCTTTTGCAGGCGAGCGCGTTAGTTTTGAAAGCAAGCGGCCCGGCCCTAACGGCCATACGGGCAAGCTCAATCATTTCTCCGTCGTCTACGAACCCGAACGCGATGCCCGCGGACGGGTGACGGGCGTCGTTGTCGTTATCTTCGACATCACCGAACGCAAACGGGCCGAAGAGAGGCAAGCCTTGCTGATCCGAGAACTCGATCACCGGGTCAAGAACGTGCTGGCACTCATGTCGGTCGTCATCGCCCGATCACGGGAAGGCGCGTTGTCGATTGATGGATTCTTCAACGCCATCGAGGGGCGCATTCACTCGATGGCGAAAACGCATTCACGGTTGTCGCGCAATCAGTGGGCAGGCGTCAGTCTGGCGGCCCTCGTTGGCGACGAACTCGAGCCCTATCGCACCTCGCACAACACGCTCGTGACGGGGGACGGGATCGAACTGGGCCCTGAAGCCACGCAGGTGGTCTCAATGGTGCTGCACGAATTAGCGACCAACGCTGCCAAGTACGGCGCGCTGGCGACACCTGACGGCCGGGTTGAGGTGTCGTGGGGAGAGCACGACCGCGATGGGGTACGCGCGCTCGTGCTGACGTGGCAGGAATTCGGGGTCGGGGGACTGTTGCCGCCATCTCGCGAGAGTTACGGCACGGAAGTCATCCGCCAATTGGTGCGCTATGAACTGGGTGGGAGCGTGCAACTGACGTTCGGCCACGATGGGATTTGGGCGGAGTTCGTCATTCCCAGCGCAAGGGCCATCGACCGACGCCGATAGTCCTTCGCGCCGCTATTGGCAGCACTCAGGCCGTTCTGGAGTTGGTCCGGTTGGCTACGACGCGGCGCAGTTCCGTCAACAATGATTCTGCGCGAATGGGCTTCGTCAGTACCGCTGCCGCCGTTTCCTGGACGCAGGGAAGCACCTCGTAGCCCGAGACGACGATCACTGGGACATCGCGTTCGTGGAGATAGGCAACAAGACCGTAGGCCATTTCGCCATGCAGGTTCATGTCGATCACGGCAACGTCGGGACACTGGGCGCGCAGGATTTTTTCGGCTTCCGCAATCGTTGCAGCGGGACCGGCGACAATCATGCCGATGTTTTCGAGGATGGTTTCAAGTGCGTGGGCCACATGCCAACTGTCTTCGACCAGAAGGATGCGAACGCCTTGCAGCGTCGTGATACCCGGCGCGGTGAAGTCCTGCTCGTTCAGGCGCATGTGGGCCGGCATCCTTTTCGGCGGCTGGTTCAACGTGTGCTGCGGGTCGGGGTGTATTTGTACCATGGCACAGTAACTCCTGTTCGATCGCGACATTCGTCCTTGTCATCGTCGTACTTTTTGCAGAGGCGGACCCGGCGGGGGGAGCGCCGGGTCCGCGGATTAGACCGGAAACCTTTGGGGAAAGGACGTCGGTCTAAACTTACTTGGGTCTAAACTCACTTGGGTCGTACTGCTTGCGACCGATCAGGCAAACAGCAGATCAGGGAAGGCTCCGTCATCAATGTCGCCCATGGAGTGGGGTACCTTCGCATCGCTCGAGGCAGCGCACAATCTGTCGTATACCAACTTGATGTCGTGGGTCCAGGTGTCGATGATCATCTCGGGTGTCCGGGCACCGCATTCGGCATTTGAGGTAAGCGCGACACCGCTGGCGGCGCATTGGCGGATGGGGGGGCGGTTCAGGTCGATTTCGCTGATGGTGACGTTTTTCAACACTGTCGCCTCCCTTACGCGTGATCTGGATGGGGATGGAACGTGATGGTTGGAGTGATGTCTGGCTGTTGGGCATCCGGCTCTTGAAGGCGGTCACGGGGCACGCGATGATCGGCAAGGATCAACATACGTTCTTCAGCACCCACGCGATCGAGGTGTTGCCGGACGGCGGCATTGGAGGCTGCGAGTGTTTCAAGGGTGCTGCAGTCGAGTGCGACTGCTGAGGCTGCCGTGATGGCATGGCAGTCTGCCTCTCGCCGTCCAGCGCTCGCCAGCATAACGAGATCACCGGGGCCGATGAAGCGTACCGATGGGCGTGTGCCATCGCGGCGGCGATGCACGAGCAATTCGCCCGACAACACGAGATAGTAACAGCTGGCTGGATCGCCATCGGCAAACAGCGGCAGATGGGGACCGATGGAAAGGCGCTGTGCGCCTGTGGAGGCCGCGAGACTTGCGATCGCTTTGGCAGCAGTGTCGGCTTCAACGGAAGACATCGGTTTGGCGTGGTGTGATTGGACCACCACGGTGAGGGATTGCTCGGGGGGCGTGGCTGGTTTGCGCGATGCTGGACCGTTGGCTGGTTGTAGGCTGCCAGAGAGCCTAACGGCTGCGGGCCTGGATGTTTCTGCTCTCAGAGGGACCGGTGTCATACGCATACAATCACGCCCTCCACTCCGCGTCAGAAAAAAACTAGGGTACGCTGCTGGTTTCACGACGGTGTTCAACGCCGGGGAAGCGACGCATGCTTGATATTGTATCAATGTAAGGGAGCCGCCACTTTCCCTCGCCCCAGCATCTTTGGCGCAGCATGCGGCTTATCGAAAGCTGGTCAGGCGATTGTGGACAAACGGACGTGGCCGAATGGGTGTATCATGCGTGTGGTGAGGGGAGACGACCGTGAAACACAACTCTGGCGACCGTGATCTTGACGCGGCCCGTCTTTGGGCCGGGCTATCTCACGATCTGCGCCAACCCATTCAATCGTCGCTGCTGCTGATGCACGTCGCAGCGCGGACCCAAGACCCGGATTTGTTGGGGCGCACGCTCGGCGTCATGGAGCACGCGCTGCTGCAGATGCAGGAGATGGTCGAGGCGATCGGTTTGCTTTCGCGGCTGATCGCTGGGACCGCGACACCACGCCAGCAGACACTGGTGTTCAGCGATCTCATTGCGGAGGTGGAGGCAGCGATTGCGGCGCCGTTGGTAGACCGCAAGGTGCAGCTTCTGGTGCGGGGGGGAGATGCGCTGATCGAAGGCGATCGAGGATTGCTTGCACTAGTGCTGCGCGGCTTCGTAACGATGGCGGTGCTGGCCAGTGCGAACGGCGAGATTAAAATCACGGGGCGGCGGACGGGGGGGCGGACGATCATCACCTGCGCCTACCACGGAGAGCCGATCAGCCAGGGGATGCGTCAAGCCTATTTTCGCGAGATGCCGCTAAGGGCCGGTGAGTTGCCAAGCGGCGGGATTGTGCCGGGCCTCGCGTTCATCGAACAGCTGGCCTCGGCGATGGGATGGGATGTTTCGACCAGCAGCGGCGCGAAGGGGACGCACTCGCTTATTCTGTCGCAGGACATCGGCATAATAGCGTCGCGCAAACGTTCTGACTCATAATGTCGACGGTTGCGCGACGGTATTGTCTTTTTTTTGCGCGTGGCCGCGTCGATCTGGAAGATCGCCTCCGGCTAGGCAACCCCACGAGCGGATACCAGCCGGCATAAGTCAGAACTTATGCCCGCTGGTATAAGGCCCAAGCCAACGGACGAGGCTTGATTAGCCAAACAGCGTTTTATAGATCGCTGCGGCCTGGGTCCGGTTATTGGCACCGATGACGCGGAAGGACGCTGCAATATGCATCTTCACGGTGCTTTCGGCGATGGTCAGTTTTTTGGCGATGGTCTTGTTGGAGTGGCCTTGCGCGATCAGGCCAAGCACCTGCTTCTGGCGTTCGGTCAAGCCGGAAACGGCGTCGCGCGGGCTTTGCGCGTCGTGTATCTTCATGGTGAGGTCGGCAATTGAAGGGGGTACGTAGATTTCGCCCGACATGATGCGTTTGATGCGTTCGACGAGCTTTGGCGTGCATTCGTTTTTGACAAGATAGCCGTGAACACCTGCAGTCAGCGCCGCTAAAATATCGTCACGGTCGGGCGAACCCGATAACACGATGATGCGCAGATCCGGGCGGCGATGGCGAATTTTCGAAAGGTCGTGCGGGTCATCCAGACCGGGGATGCGCAGATCAAAAATCGCGAGTGAGAGGTCTTGATCGGTCAGCGCGTCCAAGGCCGCCTGGAAGGTTCCCACGCTGACGACGCGCGATGCCCCCAGCGACGTGCGCAAAACCTCCGCCAAACCGAAGCGGAAGACTTCGTGGTCGTCGGCGATCAGGATCACGCCGAATTTGGGTGCGCTGTGTTTCGGCGTTCCTCGCATTGTCATTTTCTTCGTTTTTTCTACTCGCCAACCTGGTTCAATCGCGTAAAAAGTTATTTTCCCATCAAGGGTTTCGCAAGTCGTTGTGCCAATCCTTCGCGGTACGATTCAAGACATTCCGACCCTAGGCCTGCTGGGCAACTTCGACCGGCAATGCTCAGAGTGGAGACGCTCTTGGTGCAGCATATTTCAGCACGGTTTCGGTGCGGCTTTGATCTTGGTCAAAGGACGTTTGGTCAGTATTGCGATCGAAAGGGAACCGCAGTTTAGCTCGTGCGTTCCACAGTCTGGATACTGTTAAAAGGGCGGCGATGTGACAATCGCCTCCAGCTGCTTCAAGGAACATGAGATGTCTGATCTGATTGTGATCGTTTATCCGACCGAAGCCAACGCCGAAGACGTCCGCCAGCGTTTGTTCAAAATGCAGAAGGAGTATCTGCTGGAACTCGGCGATGCGGTGATTGCGACGAAGACGGAAAGCGGTCATGTCCGCCTCAACCAGCTCTTCAACACGACGGCGATGGGCGCGGTTTCCGGCGGGTTTTGGGGAACCTTGATTGGCGCGCTGTTCTTAATGCCAGCCGTCGGCGCGGCAGTCGGGGCAGCGTCTGGCGCGCTCGGCGGGGCGCTGGCAGACTTTGGGATCGACGATCCGATGATGAAGAATCTGGCGTCCAGCTTGCAGCCGGGGAATGCCGCGCTGTTTATTCTCGTGCAGAAGATGACTGCGGACAAAGTGATCGACAAGATCAAAGACGCGGGCGGCGTGGTGCTCAAGACTTCGCTCGACCGCAGTAAGGAGCAGGCTTTGCGCGATGCGCTGTCGGGGCACACCGGGGGGCCCCTGGGACACCGGCCGCATAGCTTGGTCGTTGCGGCAAGCGGGCTTTGGGATCGAGGTAGGCCCCCTGCTCTGCCTCATGCTACGCCACCTTCGTCGAAAGGCTGTTGAGTTCTCTTTGGGCTGATTGGAACAGTTCGTCGAGATCACGGACGGTCTTCGGGGGAAGCGCGTCTTGGGTGGCTTGGCCTTTCAATAAGCCTTCGCAGGCGGCCACGAGACGGATGCATCCCATATTCATCGAACAACTGCGGATGGTTTCGACGGCCGAGCGGATGTTAGCGAGGTCCGATCTCGCCTGCGCCATGGCGAGCGTGTCGAGTTCGTGGCGGACGTCGGTGCCAAACTGGGCGACGGCGTGCTGAAGGTTTTCCGCACCGATGTCGGTACTCAGCACCGCAATGCGGCTCTCGTCAATCGTGACGCCGGATTTGAATTGCCGGTTGGATATGGTTTTGCCAGAGTTTGCTGGCTGGCGCTTCTCGGAAAAATAGAGCGGTTGGAGCAAGTAGCGCTCGTTTTCCTCGCGCGGCTGGCACCAGCGGTTGATCATTTCGATCAAAATCCGCTTGTAGAGCGGTTTGCTCATGTAGTCGTCGATGCCGGCCGCCAAGCATTTGTCGCGGTCGCCGCGGACGGCGTTGGCGGTCAGGGCAATGATTGGTGTGCGATGGAGGCCGCGTTCGCGCTCCAATTCGCGGATCAGTGCAGTCGCACTGAAGCCATCGACGTTGGGCATCCATACGTCCATCAGGATGATGTCGGGTCGCTGGGACTTGAATATGTCAACGGCTTCCTGACCGTCGACGGCAAGAATGATATCTACGGCCTCTGTCTTGAGCATACTGCACAGGACTTGACGGTTCGTCTTGTTGTCCTCGGCAGCAAGAATGCGGACCAGCCGTCCCGATTTGAGCTGGACTGACGTACTTTTGGCCGCGTCCTGTGCAGGCGCACCTGGCGTAGCGGCGACCGCGGGGCTCTGCGCCAACGCCAGAGGCACGGTAATGGTGAAAACCGACCCTTCGCCCAACACCGACGCTACCGTTAATTCGCCGCCCATGAGGGCCGCGAGACGGCGCGAGATGGGCAGACCGAGCCCGGTACCAGCAACGGTCCGGTGGGCTGGCGCGTTGAGTTGCACGAACTCATCGAAGATGACCGCAAGCTGGTTTTGCGAGATCCCGGGGCCTTCGTCCTTGACGGCGATCGACATGAGGCCTGAGGCATTACCCGATACGACCACATTGATGCGCGGGCCGGTCGTGAATTTGACGGCGTTGCCGATAAGATTGGTGACGATCTGCCGGATGCGCCCCATGTCGGCATGGAAGAATCTGGGCAGTTGGCCCGGGTAGGTCAACGTGATTTGAATGCCGCGCTTGCTGGCGGGGGCTGACATCAGGGTCACGGTGTCGTCGAGCATGCGAAGCAGATTAAAGTCGACCGGACGTAAGTCGAGCTTGCCAGCCTCAATCCGCGAATAGTCGAGGATGTCGTTGATGATGGTCATCAACGCTTCGCCCGACGCTGCGATTGTTTCGATGCACTTGCGCTGCTCGCCAGCGATGCTGGATTCCAGCAAGACCTGCGACATGCCGATGATGCCGTGCATCGGGGTGCGAATCTCGTGGCTCATGCTAGCGAGGAATTCGCTCTTGGCGCGGTTCGCTTGCGTTGCGGTTTCGCGCGCAGCCTCCAATTGCAACTGCTTGTTGCGCCGCTCGGTGACGTCTTCGAACGTGGCGACCATCCCATTATCAGGCAACGTCACGGTCACGATCTTTAGGATGTCGCCCGATTGCGTCTGGTAGGTGCTGAACGCTGGCACGTTCGAGGACGACTCTGGTGTGAACGGCGGGGTTGCGGATGGATCTGTTGAGGGCTGCGACGATGCAATAATCTGCTTCAAGCTGCTGGCGAACGCACCAGATTGGGGCGGGATGTGGGGCGCCAGCATCTGCACGAGGGTGGTGTTGGAGACGACCAAACGGCCCTGAGGGTCGGTCATGGCGATGCCTTGCGACATGTTTTCCAACGTCAGTTTCAAGCGCTGTGACTGTTCGCGGATCTGACGCCTGGATCGTTGAAGACGGACTTCGTTCAGGGCCAAGCGTTGATGGTCGTGGGCTAAGCGCAGGCTCGTGAGGGCAATCACGAGGGACAGAAACGCTGTCGCCAAGATCAAAAATGTCGACATCGCTTCGGCTTCAAAGGCACCGGCAGGGCTCGCGATTGAGACGGCAACAATCAGGTCAAGTTGGTCCAGACGCCGCCACGACGTCGTCGCTATCGATGCGTCCCAAATCGGCCCAACGAGGCTGCCTTCGCTGGTCCGTGCAATTCCTGTCATGAGTGGCGATCCTGAAAGGTCGCGCGCGAACATGCTGGCGGATGCACCCGCACTTGCCCGCACGATGCCGTCGAGGCCGACAAGGGCAATGGCCCCGCCCGAATTCAGGGTCATGCTGGCGTAAAAGCGACTGAGATGGGCTGGATCGAGGGAGGCGACGGCAACGCCGACCACGCCGCCTGTTTTGTCAAGGATAGCACGAGAAAGCTGGATCGACCATTTTCCAGACAGTCGGCCAAGGACCGGCTTGCTGATAAATAAGCCTTCAGTTTTTTTGTCGAGGTGCACGCGAATGTGCTCGCGGTCGGCCAGATTGAGGGGCTTGTCCGACCAGTTGGGAATGGTCGATGCGGCGACGATACCCTTCTGATTGACGAGCGCCAACTGCACCGTGAGTTCTTTATCTATCGGTAGTTCATTCAAGATTTCTTGCCAATTGGCTGCAGGCAGGTCTTCTGCGGCCTGGCTTACGAACCACAGCTGCGTATCAATCTGCTTGATACTTCGCAGAACGCTTTCTTCAAAGACGCGTGCATAATTCGATGCATCCCGCAGTTTGAAATTTTCAATAGCTGCGAATTGATTTCTGATTTCAAGCCCCACTCCGGCCCAAATCATAAAGATCATGGACAGGCCGAAATAGACAACCGGCTCACGATAGCGACGAATTTTTCTAAACCGAATCATCGTTCCCCAGAGCCCTGCGGCTGATGTCTGCGCGCTGTTCGCGGCCCTGCGTTGGATAGAAAGATCGGAGCCGAATTGTCTTGCCGACGATCTCAGTGCAGTAGGCCTGAAAGGTATTCAAGCGACCTTAATTTCGGCGATTGCAGCCATTGAGGCGCGGCATAATTTCGACATGGTCGCCGCCAGATCGCCCGCTTCGTTGCTCGTTTCAGCTTCAAACATGCGTTCGGCCACGCGAGCCACTTCGAAGGCACCGAATTGAGATAGCAGACCAGCCAGGCGGTGGGCCGCCTGCTTTAGTGCTTCCGAGTCCTGGGCATCGGCCCCGGCCTCGAGGCTCAAGACCTGAGCCTCGACGTCCTGGGTCAAAGATTCGATGAGGGCGCAATAGTCATCGACTCCGATGGCATCCACAAGTTGGGCCACGAAATCTTGATCGACTAGTCCCATGTCTGGCTTGAGTTGCGGACCTGATTTCATGGAAAATCTCTTTATTTGATATGACCTGAGACGCTATTATTGTCCTTTACCGAGCGCCATGACGGCGACAGTTTTGAAGATGATACCGAAATCAGTCGTGACCCATTTGCGCCAGGTTCCCAGACGTGCCGCATAAGCGTGATCGTATAGAACTTTGTTGCGAACGTCTTCGATGCAGGTATCGTATTCCTGGTTGACTTGGGCAAGGCCGGTAATGCCCGGCTTAAGGCCATAGGTCCGCTCGGCATAAAATGGAATTGCGTCTTCGAGCTTATTGAAGAAGCCAGGGCGTTCGGGACGCGGGCCAATCACGCTCATCTCGCCCATCAGAACGTTGATGCATTGTGGCAGCTCGTCCAGACGGGTTTTACGCATGAAGCGGCCGCAACGCGTGATACGGGGGTCGTTTTTTGTCGCCCAAACGGCGCCGGATTTGGTTTCGGCATCGGTTCGCATGGTGCGGAACTTGATCAGATAGAAGAGGTGGGTTGTGGTGGGCGTGACGCGGCCAACGCGGAGTTGGCGGTAGAACAGGGGGCCGCGGCTTTCAAGTTTGATTGCGATGGCGATAGGAATGAACAAGATCAGCATCACAACGAGGGCACCGATGCCACAGACGATGTCAAGGATGCGCTTGCTGATCAAGACGAGCGGGGGAACATAGGTAGCGACATCGCGTGGGCCGTCGCTTTTGGTTGCGCGCACTGCCGGTTGGACGTCATCGGCGCGGCGCCAGGGTGTGCGGTCGAGGCCGAGGAGATAGCGCGAGGCACCCACGAAGGAGGCCGCATAACCCTCGATCAAGTAGTTAAGCCACATGGCTGGACGCGCCAGCGCGGGGATACGCTGGACGACTGAGGGCGCGGCTGCCAGGAGGATGAGCGCTTGGGCGACCAACAGTGCGGTCATGACCTCGCTGCCGAGACATGCTGCAAGGACGATTGCGATCTGCGCGGCAACCGCGACGAACGGCATCACCGCGCGCAGGGCTTTGCCGGACAGGAACACGAATGCAAGGCCGGGACGCATGGGATTGGCGAGCCCCATGAGCCAGACCGCCTGCTGCAGATTTCCGGCACCGATCCGGCTGCGGCGCTGCCATTCCTGACCGGGGCGGACGATTTCGGTTTCTGTCGCAGCGATGGTCGTGTCGTACACAGCGTTAAAGCCGCGCGCGACGATGCGCATGGGGATGATGACGTCGTCGTTGATCGTATCTGCCGGCAATTGCGACCACTCGGCGCGGCGGAACAGATAGAATGCGCCGTGTGCGCCGATCGGGGCACCCAGCGCTGCCTCGTCGGCTTTAATGCTGGTCTGGTAGGCCCAATAGGCGCGTTCGCCTTCGCTGCTGGCCTCGCCCAGACGATAGGATGGGCAGACCACGCCGACGCCAGGTGTTGCAAAGTGCTGGACTGAGCGGCGCAGAGCGTCGGGCTCAAGCATGGCGGACGCATCGGTCAGGGCCACCACATCGCAGTCAACCGAGGGGATGGTCTGATTGAGGACTGCGATTTTGCCGACGTTGACTGTCAGTTCTTCGACGCGAATCTTCAGGTTCATTGGCAGGTTGCGGATGGCAGCCAAGGCCAGTTGCACGGTTGCGTCCGTGCAGCCGTCACAGACGATCACAATCTCCAGCTTGTCGCGCGGATAGTCGAGGGCCGCGCAATTTTCGATGCGGCGGACAATCACTTGGGCTTCGTTGTGGGCCGGAATGATCATCGCGACGCGCGGCAGATCGGCTTGCGCAAAGCTCGTCGGCTGCATTGACGGCTGCCCGGCGCGAGCGCTGCGTGCCAGTTTGCGCAGGGCGAGGGGATAGGCCGCGTGGTGGTAGACGGCGGCAACGCCTGCCGCGGCGACGATCGATTCAAGCAGCATGGGGCAACTCCGAAACTTTGCGGTAGGAGGAAAGGGTTTGGGTCCAGGAAAAACGCGCGGCCACAAAATCGCGAGGCGCGCGCGGCGTTGAGTTGGCGAGAACCGCTGCGAGGGCGGCGGCGAGGGCAGATGGGTTCGCGGCAGGAACGATACGGCCGGTGATCGGGCACACGGCTTCGGCCAACGCGCCGACATCGGTTGCGACCACGGGTAGGCCTGCGGCTTGCGCTTCGATAATGCTGCGGGGGAAGCCTTCCGCGTGGCTTGGCAGGCAGAACACATCGAAGGCTGGGAGCACAGTTTCGACGGTGTCCAGGTGGCCGAGGAAATGGATTCGATCGGCAAGGTTCAACGCACCCGCAAGTGTTTGCAAAGCCTCGCGTTCAGGCCCTGATCCCGCAATCACGATGTGGCAGGTTCCGGGAAGGAGCGTTGCGGCGCGGATCAATATTTCGTGGCCTTTGACGGCGACGAGACGGCCTGCTGTTCCGACAATCTGCCAGGACGGGTCGAGATTGAAGGCGGCACGGCTGGCTGCTTTGTTGCCGGGCTTGAAACGTTCGAGGTCGATGCCATTGGGGATGACGGACACTGTTGGGGAGGGCAGCATAGCGCGCAGGACGCTGGCTGCGTGAGCGGAGACGGCGACGTGATGGGGGCGCACAATCCGCTCGATGGCGGAGGCGATGAAGCGGCGGCGCGGCTGGGCGTAGTGCCAGACGTCATGTTCGACGTGAATAATGCGTGCAACGTTGGCCAAACGCGCGGCGAGGCCGCCGTAAATCAAGGGACCAACGTGATGGAGGAAGACCGACTTGGCCTCGATCTGGCGCAGGCGGCGGGCCAGTTTGGCGACGATGACGGGCTTTAGACCCTCCTTTGCATCAAAGCCTTCGAGGCGGTTTTTAATCGGGGCGAGGGCTGGCCAATGGGCGACCAGCGAGGTGCTATTGCCTTCGAGGCTGAAGACCCAGGTGTTCTCATCGGGATCGCGCGCGAGATCGAGAACGAGCGTCTCAATTCCGCCGGGCGCCATCGCCTGGACAATATGAACACATGTCGCCGTTCGGTGAACCTGGGACATACTCAATGACTTACTCGTTTTGAACTGACCGCGCGAAACCGTCTTCGTCGCTGGCCCTTACTTTACTAAACAAGTCTAAATTCGATGTAAGTCCGCCCGATTGCTTTGTGTTCGAAATTGAATTCAAATGTCGGCAAATGCGCCATGAATTCCGGTCGGGTTTTGTCTAAATTACGGACGCGTTCCTCAACGCACATGCGCATCGGATTCAGTGATAGAATTGGATTTGGGGACCGGTTCTCGACCAGTCTGGTTTTCACCTGATCTCATCGGTGCCGAGGCCGAGCCAAGACCAACGTCTGGGGCTATTGAAGCGACAGTTGCGGCGATGGGAAGAGCGGCAGGCGGGTAATGACCGGGACGCCGGTGATCGCGGTAAAGTCACTCGCCGTTCGCACCGTCTGGTCGAGCATTTCAGCAACAACCGCAAGCGCTACGCCCAAGACCAGACCCGCAATGATGCCTGCAATCATGAAAATGACTGGAGGCGGTGTTGCGGGGATTGTCGGGTCCTGCGGGGCATCGATAATCTTGACGCGCTCGGAGTTCGAGAAGACGCCAAGAGCGAGACTTGTCGCGGCATTGTCATAACGTTTTTGGAACGCGTCGTAGAGTTCTCGGGCAGCCGCGACGTTTTTTTCCAGCCGCGCCTGTTCGCGTTCGATGGGCGCGTATTCAGTCATCGTTTTTTGGATTTGGGTGATGCCGGATTTGAACTGTTCGACCTCGTTTTGCACAGCCGCGCGCTTGGCCTGGGCGTCCTGGAGACGGAGCAATTGCGACACGAGTACGGGCGGCGGCGCGTTCTTGTCGGCAGCCTCGCGTTGACCCGCCGCAAGATTCCAGAGCCGCTCGATCTCGAACTGATCGATTGTCTTGACGCCTTCCATATAGACGCGACGCTCTTCCTGGAGGCGGAGAAGACGGCGCTCGGCGGCTTGGACTTGGGAATGGCCGTCGGTGTAGTGCGAGCGTAACGCGGTGAGTTCGGACGACGCCTGGATCATCGCTTCTTCGAGGCGGCCGATGATCGGATTGGTGCTTGAAAGCTGTCGGCGCATATCTTTCAGCGCAGCATCGGCCGCGCTCAACTCCATGACTTTTTCGTCCAGCTTTTGACGCATGGCGCCGAGTGCCTGAACGGTGGTCGCATAGACGGCTGGCAGTTTGTCGGCGTTTTCGGCCTTGAACTTGGAATGCGCGGTTTCGGCCAACTCCAAAGCGGTGCGGCGTGCCTCTTTTTGGGCCTTCAAAAAGTCTTCGGTCATGCCCAGCGTACTGCGCTCGGGCGAAAGCAGGCGATCGAGGAAGTGGACCGAAATCGCGGCCAGGACTTTGCCCAGACCCTGGGGCTGGCGGCCTTTCAATTTCAATTCGATCAGGTCGGCCCCGACCAGCGTCACGGTGATTTCCGAGGCGAGTTGCCGCATCATCAAAGCGGCCTTGGCCGAATCGGCGGTGATGCCTGGGCCGTGAATGTCTTTTAAGACATTGAGCAAGACGTGTTCGCTTTTGAGGAGCGCCTGCAAAGCCGAAAAGCGGTCCTTTACCTCCAAGTTCACGACATAGTCTTTAAGAAATGGATTATCCTTTGCTGTTTCCTGCAATAAGACGATCATTTTCGCTTCGTAGTTCTTGGGCGCGAGACGCGAACCGACGATGCTGAGCGGAATGAAGAGGATAAACGGCACACAGATCATGTACCGCCGCCGCCAAGCTGCGCTCAATAAGAGCCTGATAATATCAAGCAGGGATCGGGTCACGGGTACTCAATTGGTGCGCTTTGCGGGCCGGTTGAATTCAAGCCTGACGGTATCTTCCGGCAGGTCTGGATCGAATTCGACGGAGTCTACCAGCTTATTGGGTAGGATTCCGTTTACAACGCGCGCTCTTTTGTCTGCAATTGTTGCTTGTTCATAGAGGTTGCCGGTACCGCCGCGCGCTGCAGAGATGCGCAGGCGCACGTCGCCGGACAGCAGGCGTGCGCCGACCGCGTCCTTGATGGCAAATTTTTCACGGTCCGACAACGTCACGGAACCGGGTTGGAAATCAATGTAGAGTTCTTCGCGTCCGGCGCTTCCAGCCGTTGGCTTTGGCGTGCCGGCAGCAGACACAGCGAGGGTTGCTTCGAGGGGAGGGCGGACGGTTTGTGGGATCGAACCGGTTTCAAGCGGCACGGGCGACACGGCGATCGGCGGGCAGCCGGTGGATTTACCGGGGCTGGTTTTGCACGCCAAGTCTTCGGCCTGGGCGCGAAGTTTGGCTTCGGCAATGACCGAAGGCGGCAAGAGCACTGCTGTGTCCTGCTTGCTCAGCCCGCACGCGGTCAGGAACAGGGCCGTACACAGACACGCGACCTGCACGACCAGACGCTGGAGGCGCGGGAATCGCTGCGCGTTCGCAACCGTCATAATGTGCAGCTTTCCTCGAATAACTCACCCATCAGACCAATTGGATAAGTGATTCGCGGATGTGCCGCGCGGCGGACATGGGCTTTTGCCCAGGAGTTTCAGATCGCCTGCAGGGCTCGGGCGACATCGGCGGCGCGCGCTTCCCAGGTCTCAGACTGAACGCGAGCCCGGCGTTCCAAGGTGCGATCGGGCGCGGACAGGCTTGCTGTTAACGCGTCCGCAAAAGACTGCGGATCGCGGGCGACGCTGACCAGATCGCGGTAGGGCCTTATGGCTGGGAAACTTGTCGTCACGATCTGGGGACCCGCTGCCATATACTCGCGCAGTTTCAGTGGGTTGCACGCATGAATTTGGGGGCAGTCGCGGAACGGGAGCAAGGACGCGTTCCAATGCTGGGCGTATCCGGGAAGCTCATGATGGGGGCAGGGGCCGAGGAGGCTGACGTTTTGCTGCGCCCGCAGAACCGACACGTCGGTTTCAATCGCGCCGATGAAAACGAACTGCCAATGGGGGAGTTTTTGCGCACATTCGGCGAGCAGATCGACGTCGATCCAGTCGGCCAGGCTTCCGTAGAAGCCCGCGACCGGGCGGCCGGTGGGGAGGCCAGGTGCCCGCGGGGCTGGGGTGGAGAACAAGGCGATGTCGGCACCGTGGGGGACCAGACGGGTTTTATGTTTGGGGAACCGTTGCGCCAGCGTTTCGCTCGCCGCAAGAATGAGGTCGGCTTTGGCGACCAATTCGGCTTCCATGGCCAGGACGGGTGTATGATCGACGCCTGCGAGAGCGCCGAAGTCATCGCCGCAATAGTACACGACCGCGCGCTCTCCAAGATGGCCCACAGCTGGCAGGGCCGTTGGCAGCGAAGTCCACAGGATCGGTCGGGTGATGCCGCGTTCAGCCAGGCGATGGCCGATCTGTCGGGCTAGCATTAAGCGATTGGCGGCAAACGCAAGCGGATTGCCGGGCCAAGACACGGCCAGCGGCGACATGACGCTCAGACCGGCGGGAAGCAGCTGTTGCGCGGTTTCGGGCTTGGCATCGCTGCGCTGCGGGCGGGCGAAAAGTTTGGCTGCTGCGCGTTTTGCGTCGCGGATGGTGAGCCTGGGGCGGCGCATGCCGATTGAGTTGACCCACAGCACGGGATCGCTGGCTGCAATCCGGCGAATGAGGTGTTGCGTCGAACTTGGGTGACGGCCCCAGTCCTCGCCGAAGACAACCATGCCGGTACTCATATGCTGTCATCCTTTGAAAGTTCGCGAACGATTTTGGCTGGGACGCCGGCGGCCAGCACGCCGGGGGGCAGGTCGCGGGTGACGACGCTGCCGGCGGCGACAATGGTGCCGCGCCCGATTCGAACGCCGGCGGATACCGTGACGCCGGTGGCGAGCCAGACGTCGTCTTCGAGGATGATGTCTCCGATCTGGTCATCGGTGTCGGGGCGGCCAGCCGCGCGGGCGGCGGGATCGAGGGGATGGCCCGGGTAGCCGGCAAGGAACGCGCGGCCCGCGATGCGGACATTGTTGCCGATTTCAACACGGCGGCCGACGGCAATGGTGGTCTGCCAGCCGATGTCGACGTTGTTGCCGACGACGAGGCGGGGCGTTGGCGTGCTGGCGGCGCGGCCGGAGATGGTGGCCTGGCCGGAGATGCGGACGGCCTCGCCGAAATTCATGGCAATCGTGCCGAGCACCAGCGGCATACCGCTGTAGCAATATAAGCGTTTGGCTGGGCGTTCGAGGCGCGACTGGAACAGGGGCGTGTACCAAAAGATACGGGTTGTATTCGCCCAGAGGCTCGCGACACTGCGATGGAGCACGTAGAGCGCGCTGTGAACGCTGGGGATCACGGGCATCGAAGCATGACGAAACGCCATCGCGATTTTGTATGCGGTGTTGGCGGCGATGCCGTTGCGGGCTTTCACCCACTGCTGCAGAGATGCGGCGCTGCTCACGCGATCTATCCTCGATTGACGATGATGCCGCACGCTGCGAAGCGCGGCTGGTTGCGATATGATTATCAGGCGGCGCCCAACAGGCCGTTCACAGGCACCGACAGATTCTAATCAAAGGCGATCAATTGGCAGGTGCTGCCGTCGGCGCGGGTGACGGCACCTTGGGACAATGGAGGTCGACGTAGCGGGACGTCGCCGTCGTCAGCGCCAGCAAGATGTAGACTGGCCACGTAAAGCCCTGGGTCAGGAACGTTCCGCCTGCGATAAATCCTGCGATTCCCGCTATGAGGGCCAACGCCATGGCTTGAACGGCTGGGGGGGCGCGCGCCTCTGCCAGGCGGAACATGGAGACGGTGGCGGATCGCGCGATGGTGTAGATCATATAAACAAAGACGGCAAAACCGGGAAATCCGGTTTCTGCCAAAACGTTAAACCAAGTCGAATGGACGGCGTGGTTCTGGCCGTCCCAATGGCTGCTGTAGAGGTAATAATTCGGGACAAAATTATCGAGGCCGACTCCATTCAATGGCCGGGCGACCGCCATGTTCCAGGCAGCCCCCCAGGCATAAATGCGCCCCATCGCGCTTTCATCGATGCCCGACTCCGCCGCGCCGCCCGAGGATCGATTGCTGATACCCATCGCAGCGACAAGAATAAGCGCGGCGGCCCCGCCGACCGAGATCAACACGAGCTTTGATTTGACGATGCGCAGGCCGATCACGCCCATGATCGAGAGGATGCCGAGGATGCCGCCACGACTCTGCGTGCAGACAATCGCCCAGATCATCAATGCAGCGCCCACCGCGCCGAGGATCCGATTGACCCAACCCGAGTTGGGAGTGACGATGATCGATATGGCAAAACCCAATGGAAACAGCAGAATAAGGGACAGATCGTTGGGATCACCCAAGACCGATCCGGTGTCGCGGCTAATGGTGACGCGGGTTCCTTCGACGAGGCCGATGCCAGCGAGCTTGTTTTGGATGGCGACAACGGAAATCATCGAACTGCCGATGATCAGCGCGCGTGCGGCGAGGCCGAAATCGGCCGGCGTGCGCACCAGCCAAGCGATCGCCACGACCATCGTCGCGATTTTCCAATAGGTCGCGCTCCAATAGGCTAGTGCGGCTGGTCTGGAGACGGCAAACATGACGCCGATCGTGACGAGCGCGAAGAAGATGGCGAAGACTTTGAGTTCTTTAGACCAGAACGGTTTGATTTCTTTCGATAGGAAAATGTGCCAACCGATCACGACCAGGGTGGGAATGGCGACGAGGCTTGGAATTCGCAGCGGACCTAGGACCGGGAAAGCTTCGTGAATTCGAAAGAACGAGAAAACAATAAAGATCAGGCACAGAACAAAGGGATTGCGAAAAGCGACGATCACGGCCAAGGGCAAAGCGGCCAGCACGATGGGTGCGGCGGCGGCAAACGGCATCGGCAGCACAAACATGGGCAAGCCGACGATCAGGGTCGCCAGCGTTGCAATCGCGATTGCGCCGAGCTGACTTTGAGGGCGAAAAGCCTCAAGAGACGCCTGCATTGAGGTATCTCCGTAACGGCTGAGGCATGTAGTCTTGAGGTATCCGCAGCAGTCGCAACGCCACCATGACGGCCGCGATTCCCGTGACCGTCAGGCCGGTCCATAGGATGCGGGCACCCAGCGCTGAGGGATCGGGGGCGAACCAGACAGCGGCGGCGGCAAGGGCGAAAACGGTGGTTGATGCCACCACTGGATAGGGGATCGGAGCCAGAGCGTAGCCCGTCCACAGCGCGACGGTCAGGCGGACACTTTGGCCGACCGCTGTGGCGGCGATGACGCCGGGGATGCCATAGGTGGGCGCAAGAAGGGCGTAACCGGCTATGCCTGTCAGCGCGCCGACGACGTTGGCCTGGAGGACGCGGTAGCCTTTGTGGTGGGCGAACGCACCGGTGTTGCAGAGCGTGTTGAGTTCGTGGAGGACGCACAGGAAAATGACGAACGGCAGATAGGCGATCGCACCAGCGTAGGCTTTGGGTAACGCGAACTGGATAAAGATCGGGCCAGTCAATGCGACGCCGAGTGCGCTGATGATGAGTACGCTGTAGCCCAGGCCGAACGCCCAGGTGCTTTCCTCAATGCCACCGGGGCGGCTGAGGGCTGCGATACGGCGCGGGTTCCACCACAGAGCAAACGGCTGCAGCAGCATGGGGGCGGCAAGGGCAAGTTTGGTCGCGAGGCCGAGATAGCCGATGTCGGCATCCGGCACGTTGCCCGACAAGAACCAGCGATTGCAGCTTCCCAACGCGAACATTGCAAGGGAGGCAAACACCAGCGGGACGCCGTAGTTGCCGATCTGCTTGAGGGCACGCCAGGAAAATGCCAGGCCGGTCTGGGCGATCATGCCGCCCGCAACGATTCCTGTGAAGGCCAGAACGGCCGTGCCGTTCGCAATAAGGATCCCGTCCGAGCCCCAGCCTGCGGTCAGGGCGAGCCACATCAAGATGACCTGGAGGAGCGAGCGAGCACCCATGTAGAGTGCATAGGGTCCAGCGCGGCCTTGGATGCGCATCCAGACCATTGGCATGTCGACGAGGGCGCTGAGCGTTGCACCCAGCAGCGCCCAGCGCAGGGCTGAGATGCTGACGTTGATGTTGAGCGCCTGGGCAATGGCTGGAACTGCGAGTTGGACGGCGAGGCCGAAGACGGCTGCGATCAACAGGGCGCCGGTCAGCAGTTCGGCGGCGCAGCGTTTTTGGTCTTTGGTGCCAGACGCGGTCGCGGCAAAGCGCACGAGCGTATCGCCCATGCCAAAGCTCATGACGAGTCCGATGAACTCGATCAGACTGACGGCAACGTCCAGACGGCCGTAGTCGCGCGGGGTCAGATGCGCTGCCATCAGGGGGATCGTTATCAGCGCGAAGCCTTTTTCAAACAGCACGCTGATGATGTAGGCGACCGGCGGCGGCAAGCGGAAGTTTCGGGCCGCCATGAAGCACCCTCTTTTCTAGTTAAAACTTTGTTCAATGACACAATCACCCAAAATGCTTGGGTTTTTATTAAGCCTGACCAAACAAATTCCAATAAAGGATTTGTTCAGTTCAAGTAGCGGATTTGTAAAAGTGCTTCCCGTAGGCAAATCCGGCCAAATCGACCAACGATAGGACATCGGTAAATGATTGGTCGGGGGGATCGCGGCGCAAGCGTATGGTTCGCGCGAGGCTGCGGGCCAGCGACCGGGCGGCGCGACCGACCACATATCTCGGGACGCCTGCGAGGTAGGCGACATCGTGCTGCCTTTGGCTGCGGTCCATCAGGCCGAGGGAAACGCCGCGCCAGAAGCACCAGCGGCGGAAGTATTGCTTGGTCAGGCGTTCGGCTGGAATGTAGTGGTGGATCGCGAGGTTCGGCAGGTATCGGCCATGAGCGCCGAGCGCCAGAAGACGGTGGTACATGTCCTCGTCTTCGCCAGCCAGAAGCAGGCGCTCGGTGCGATTGAGGACGGTCGAGTAAGGGCCGGCTTTGGCGAGAATGTCGCGCGTGAATACGCAATTGCCGCCCATCAACATGCCTGAAAATGAACGGTCGAAGACGGCGGGTTCATTGGCGACTTCAACCCAGCCGATGACACCTTTATATGTCATTGGCAGCCAAGCGGGTTGCTCGGCTCCCCAATTGGGCAAATACGGTCCACCGATGAAATCAATTCCTGGCGCGAATGCATGGGCGCAATGGATGAGCCAATCGGTGGCGATTTCCTCGTCGTCGTCGATCATGCCGACGTGGGTGCCGGACGTTTGCGCAATCCCGGTATTGAGGGCGAATGATTTGCCTTGGCGGGGCTCAAAAATATATTTGAGGCGGCCATTAAATTGAGGCTGCAATTGCTCGACGATCTGTTTCGTCCGATCACGGGACTTGTTGTCGACGACGGTGACTGTGAGGTCGAGATCGGGCGGGCAGGTGGCCCGCAGGACACTTTCCAGTGCGCGTTGCAGGAGCACTTCACGGTTGCAGGTCGCGATGATGAGATCGAGCTTCATGGATTTTGTCCTCGCACAGGCAAATTCGGGTTCAGGCTCGTTGTTGGGTGGCCGTCGCTGGACCGCGCAGGCGGGTGCGGGCGGCGGCAGCCCCTTGAAGGATGGCGAGCGTGTTGCGGCGGCCGACAAACGGGCTGCACAGGTGGGCGATCGAGAGGAAATCACGGCGCTGGCCCGAAATGTCCTGATACCGCGCCATTGCCTGGGTGAATTCGGGCATATCCAATTTCAGGAATTCGAAGGCTGCGCCGCGAAAAATCCAAGCCAGGGCTTTTTTGCGGGCAGGCGGCAATTCGCCCTCGGCTTGCCAAATGCGTTGAATGTCGCAGCCGTTGCGAAACACGCATCGGACGTATTCCGGCTTATTGCTGCGCGATAGCGAACCCGGCGTGACACGATAAAAGGCCGATACGCCCTCGATGCGAACAAGGGTTTCGCCAGCGGTGATCGCGTCGAACAAAAAACGGGCGTCCTCGATCATGGGGAGGGTTTCGTTCCAGCGGCCTGCGGCCTCGACGGCGCGGCGCGTGTAGAGCAGGGCTGCGGGGGGAGCCCAGAACGTGGTTGCTACGGCGACGGCTGGGTCGGGATCAACGCTTGCGATGTCGCGGTCGATGGTCTGGCCCGCGACGCGGCTGCCTGAGCGGTCCATTTCAAAGTATTGGTAGCCAGAATAGGCGATGCCAGCGCCGGACATGGCGAGTGCGTGAATGCGGGTTTGGATGGCGTCTGGTGCCAGCAAATCATCGGCGTCGAGGTATTGGATGTAGGCCCCCCGGGCGAGCGCAGTCCCGGTGTTGCGGGCTTTACTGGCACCGCCGTTGGGGGCCGTAACGACGCGGATGGCGGGCTGGTAGCTTTTGAGGATCGACAAGGTTTCATCGGTCGAACCGTCGTCGACTGCGATGATTTCGATACCGGGCTGGGATTGCTGGAAGATGCAATCCAGCGTTTCGGCGATCGTTGCTGCACAGTTGAAGCAGGGGATCACAACGCTGACCACGATGGACGTATCGGTCTTGCTCTGCGCGCTTTCACGGCCCATGGCTCGCGGCTCCCTGACTAACGGTTGGAGACCGCAGGTTTACAGGGTGGGCGTAAATGGGTTCTCCCGGCAATCGATTTACATTTATGCAAATTCAAATCAGCCGTATCGCGCCAAATTTTGTTTCAAATTATAGACAATTTCAGACTCGAAAATGTTGTCAAACTGGCTGCATTCGCATTCGCATTCACACTAATCTTTGACGGATTGGTCTTAGGGTCGGCCGAATGTCCATTCGCACAGAGAGACAAACGATGAACCAGCCCGTATGCTCAATCGTCATTCCAACACGGGACTGCTTGCGGTACTTGCCCGCCACCCTTGCCAGCATCGACCTGCAAGGGCGGAGCGACCTGGAGGTCGTGCTGGTGGACGATGGATCGAGCGATGGGACCGCTGAGTGGGCACGCAACCGGCCCAATTCTGGCTTTGCGCTGCGGGTGCTGGAAACCGGCGGGATTGGCCCGTCGCTGGCACGCAATGCTGGAGTGGCTGCGGCCAGCGGCTGCCTGATTGCCTTTCTCGACGCCGACGATCTTTGGTGGGCTGACAAGCTCAACCGGCAGATTGCCTACCATCAGGCACATCCACAGACCGGGATGTCATTTACAGATTATATCCATCTGACGCCGGACGGGCGGACGCTGGGGACTTGCTTTGCCTATTGGCGCTGCGGGTGGACGACCGTCGCTGACGGGGCCTATTTCGACGTGCATGACGCGGAGGCCAAACTGCTGGCATGCAATGTCGTCGGGACGTCGACGGTGGTCGTCAATCGCGCGGTGTTTTTGCATGCGGGTGGATTCATGAGCGGGCTGCCGTCGGCGGAGGATTGGGATTTGTGGCTGCGGCTGGCGGCGCTGGCACCGGTCGCGTGCTCGGCCTCGGTCAGCATGTCGTACTTGATGCGGCCGGGCAGCGAGACGTCCAACCGGGCAAAACGCGTTGCGGCGCTGGCGACCATCATGGCGCGCTATGAGGGGCGACGCGAACCGGCTATCGTCAACGCATTGAGTCGGGCGCGTGCACGGGTGGACGTTGGTGTGGCAGAGATCGCGCGCGATGCAGGCAACCCGGCCGGTGCCGCCGCGGCACATATGAGGGCGATGATGGCCGACCCTGGATGGCGCACGGGCCGCGCACTCGCTGCCGACGTCTGGCAAGCGATACGGTGGCCATTGCGAGCCTCGGGACAGCCGCCGCAAACCTAACATGAAGCTCTTCGATCAGGTTCTTCCCGCAACTGTCGAGAATGTGTCGTGGTTGCGACGCGCGTTGACGCGCGAGTTTGTCAGCTTGCGAATCCACGCCGACCTGCTGAACGATGTGATACTGGCGGTGACGGAACTGGCCACCAATGCGGTGGTGCATGCGACGCGGCCGCCCGCGAACGTCGGCGTCCGGATCGATCTGATCGGGGCTTCGCTGCGCATTGAAATCAGTGACGACGGCGCGCCATTCGCCGACTTCGACAGCGCATGGGCAACGGCTGCGCGCAAGGATATCGTCGCGTCAGGGTTTAATGGGCTCGGCTTGGCGCTCGCCAATGCGTTGTTGCGCGATGTGCAGTATGCGCCGGGCGTCGATGGTGGATTTAACCGGTTTACCGGCTGGCGGCCATTGCAGCGATTGCGGCCCACGATCCTGATTGTCGACGACGATGCAACCCTGCTGCGGCTCTACACGTCGGTTCTGAAAGGGCGATACCGGATTTTATGTGCCACCTCGGTTGCGCTGGCGCTCGAACTTGCGCGGAGCGAGACGGTCGATTTAATCCTGTCGGACTATCACCTGGGTGACGAGGTCGGGACATCGCTTTTGAGCGCGCTCGAACGGGATGCCGAGCGGTTGCCCGTGCCGGTGATCATGCTGTCGGGCGACCGCAACGTGAAGAACCGGCAATCGGCCGACGGGTTTGGGATCGAGAGTTTTCTGTTCAAGCCAGTAACGCCTGCCGACCTGCGGGACGCTGTCGAGCGCGTCATGACGCGCTCGCGCAAGCGGCTCACGGGGATGTTTCGCTATTTCGGTGCGAACGTGGAGCGGCTGGCGTCAAAGCCCGATGATGGCGCGCTGGCGCGTGCGGGTATTGCGCACCGGTCGGCTGCCGCCAATGCGGGCGGGGGTGATTTTCTACTGCATCTTACGACCGACACCGGCAAGAACCGGTTTGTGCTCGTGGACATCATGGGGCATGGGCTCAAAGCCAAGGCGGGCGCGATCGCTTATGCGGCCATGTTGCGGGCGGTCCACGCGATGATGCCGTCGGACACGGATGCAGGCGCGTTCCTCGCCAAGGTATCCAACATCTCGCGGCGCGATGCGGCTCTGGCGGAGGTTATCGCCACGCTGGTGGTGGCGGATCAAAGCGGCGACGGCGGGTTTGAGATTTCGGCTGCCGCGCACCCAGCCCCGGTGGTTATCGGCGCGGAGGGTGCGCGCACGATTGATGCGTCCGGGCCGCTGATCGGGATCATTGAGGATGCCGATTACCCGGTGGCGCGGCTGCGACTTGGGGCGGGCGAGCGGCTGGTGCTGGTCACCGATGGAGTTGAGCCGAAGTTCCTGGCGGGCGGCGGGCAATTGCCGGATGGCCTGATTGCGGCCATTCAGGGGCAATGTGGGGGGGCGATCTCTGCGGCAGCCGATGCGGCGGAAGGGTGGGCGTTGAGCGTGCACGGGCCCTCGCCTTATGACGACTGGACGATCATGTTGATCGAGGGGCGGCCGACCGGCGCCTAGTGTGGCGTCGCGCCTTAATTGACTGGTGGGTGCGGCAAGGTTGGTGTCAATTAAGGCGCTCTAAACGCCACACTAAGTCTGTGATTTCTCTCGTGGTCCTTATGTCGCGCCTAAATCGTCAGCGGTTCCGGCCAGCACAGCGATTTAGGCGCGACGGGCCACTAGGGCATGTGCAGAGCGTCGCGCAAAAGGTCGCGCAAAACATCAGGCTGCATGTCAGGCGACCAGCGACACGCGGGGGCTCGGCTGGGTGGTGGCACGACCGGCTGCATGATAGGCGGCAAAGATTTTGGGCAATTGCTGGTGCTCGCTGTAGCCGTCGCGAACGCGTGTCCAGCAGGCGGTCCGCATGGCGTACTGTTGGAGTAGGGTGAGGTCGGCCCAGGAGGTGACGGCTGCGGCTGCGGCGTCGAGGTTATCGCCGTCAAACAGCCAGCCGGTTTCGCCGGGTGAGACGAGCGTTGGGAGGCCGCCGACAGCGGTGGCTGCAATCGGCACGCCGGACGACAAGGCTTCGAGTGCTGCCATCGGCAAGCCTTCGGCGCGCGACGGCATCATCAAAAGGCCAAGGGAGGACCAGACCGGGGCCAGATCAGTGACCAGGCCGTGGAAGGTGACGTCGTTGCCGTAGTCGCGTTCGAGGCTCGCGCGCATCGGGCCATCGCCCCAGACGTGGAATTGCGCTTGTTTCGAGCAGCGCCTGGCGATTTCGCAGAACCGGTCGGGGGCCTTTTCATGCGACAGGCGACCGACAAAGCCGACGCGGCGGGGGAGCGGCTGGGCACTCGGCGCGGGCGGCAGAAGCAGAAAATTTTCAATGAAGCGGGACTTGAAGGGAATGGTCTGTTGAATCGCTTGGCTGACGGCAATGCGTTGACCCAGGATCGAGGTCCATTCGTCGACGGTTTGGTAAAGGCTGACCGGAAACGGTGCGCGTTCGCCTGCGTGGAAGGAGGCGACGACCGGGGTTCGGCATCTCAGCGCTGCGAAACGGCCCAGGATATTGGCTTTGTAGCCATGGGTGTGGATCACGGCGGGGCGGACCTGATTTATGGCGCGGACGAGGCCGCCGAAGGTTCCATTCAACGTCGTGTAGGCGATGTTGGCCGCTGTGAGTTGCTGGAGCCACGGATTGTCCTGATGATCGGCCAGCAGGACAACCTGCGCACGTTCGCCCAATCGCGTGAACGCCTGAGCCAAAGTTGCGACGTGACGTTCGATGCCACCAACCGTGCGGCTATCAACCAGAAGCCAGATCATCGTGCAGATCCTAATGGGGACAGGTCTTAATTCAGGAACGAACTGGCCAATGCCTTGCGCTGCAGCCAGCGGGACAACGGCGGAACAAGTCGTTGAAGACGGCGGGCTTCGCGGGCAAGTTCGGCGCCAAGGGTGGGGTTTTGCATTTCGTTCAATACGACGCCAAGTACATTGACCTGGGCGTTGGCGAGGGCATCTTGACACTCGTTCAGCTCGGAGCGGGAGACCCTGCCGCTCATGCACAGAAGGATGGCAGCGTCGCAGGCGGCAGCTGCCGCCGCGCCATTAATGAAGGCGCACTCGGTGGTGGGGACGGGGCAGGTATCGACGACAATGGCGTCATAGCCCGCCAGATCGTCCGCGAACGAGCGGCGCAGATGGTCGGCGTTACTGAAAATAAAGCGGTCGTTTGCCGAAAAACGGGCGGTCAGCCGGTCGAAGCCCAAGGGGTCGTGGACCACGGATTGCCCTGCGTTCCCCTTGCAGGGCTGCCAGAGAGAAACAGGTGCTGCCTCCTCGGCCCGGCGCGTCATATCCACGAGCAGAGTACGGGTGCCATTCAGAGCCGTGACACGGGCCATCTGTTCGCATAGCGCGGTTACACCCGTGGTCGGCTTGGGGCTTGTGACCGCAACGATGCGTTTGCCGCGCTTGAACGTGGCAAAAACGATCCGTTCCACCATGGGGGTCCAGGAGGCGACCATGTGCTGTTGTAACCTTCGTACGCGGCCTTGTGGCCCTACAGTTATTTCGCCGTCTGAGACGTGGTTGTCGTCACCGTTGTGGAGGTCGACAGCCCGGTGTAAATGCTCGTGAACGACGACATAATGGACGCAATGTCTTTAACAAAATCTAAGGTTTGCTTGACTTCGTTCTGATTGAGGTCGGGTACATACACTGTGTCGCCGGAGCGCACGACCGGCAGCATGCGGGTATCTGCCGTTTTGGCAAACGACAGCAGATCGAACATGCGGGCTTGCTCGGTGCAGCAGCCCAGATTGACGACCAGGATGCGCGACTGCATCGCAGCCGTGGTGGGACCACCGGCTTCGGCGAGCAGATCGAGGATGGTCATCTCGTCGGAAAAGCGGTAGCGGCCGGGCTTGGCGACGGCACCCAGAACGCGAACGGTCGTTTCCTTGGGGTCGTCCAGCCATTCCCGGTTGCGATCCGGCACGAAGATGACGTCGCCAGCTTTGACGCGCGGCAGAAGATGATCGTCGCCGGTGACGAAAAAGCGCGCGAGGTTCACTTGGGACACGCGGGCCTCGCCCGTCCGACGATGGGAGACGCGGACGTTGCGTAGATCGGCCTTGTCGGTCGGGCCGTCGGCTGCAGTCAGAATGTCGAGAAAGCGCATCTGTGGGGTTATGGCGTAGCGGCCGGGCTTGGCCACCGCACCGATGATGTAGATCGACCGCTCGGGCGATTGGCGGGTCCACTGGGCTTTGTTGTCGGCGGGATCTTGGGGCAGTTCGGGGATCATGATGACGTTGCCGGGCACGATCTTGGGTACGCGGTCGAGCATGCCGCCCTTGGATATGAATTCTTCGAGGTTGAAGATGACCGGCTTTGCCCTGTCGCCTTCTTTGCGCAGGATCTGGACGTGGGCGATGTCGGCTTTATGGGTTGGGCCGCCCGCGTTGCCCAAAAGGTCGAAGAATGACATTTCGTTCGACCATTCGTACCGGCCCGGCTTGCCGACCGAGCCGATGATCTGGACGGCGCGCGATGGCGGGATTTTGAGCCACGTGGGTTCATTGGGGTTTTCAGTTTTTTCGGGGACGAAAATTGCATCGCCAGCGGCAATCGCGGGAAGCTGCGTGATGCGGCCCTCGGTGTAGGCGTTGAGGTCGAGCATGGTCACAGTGCCGTTGCCGCGCAAAATGCGGATCTGGCGGACCTCGGCGAAGCGGGAGGGACCACCGGCGTTTGCAAGAATATCGATGAACGTTGCGCCGGCTTTGCTGTCGTAGGCACCGGGTTTGGCGACTTCGCCCATGATATAAACGGTGTGCTTGCCGACGCGAATTTCCTCGGTTTGCTTGGGCACAAAGATGGTTGCCCCTGGTGCCAGCGGCGGCAAGAGTTTTTGATCTCCGCTGTCCAGATAGGCCTGGAGATTGAACACGACCGGGTCGCCGTTCGACAAGATCTTGATCGACTCAACGGTTGCATAGCGGGTCACGCCGCCCGCGCGCAGCAGCATGTCGACAATCGTTGCGGCTGGCTTGTAGGCGTAAACGGCTGGTGTGTTGACCTCGCCGAACACTTTGATGGCGTTGCGCTCTTCGCCTCCGTCGCCCGATTGGGCAAGGGTGCGTCCGTCGAATTCGATCTGGACGTTACCCGTCACGGCGGATGCTGGGACGAACAAATGATCGAGCGGTTGAAGCGATGGGATCAGGCTCGGATCGCCGACCGTCAGGTATTTCTTGTAGTCGAAGACAATTTCTTTGCCGCCCCGGATAATCTTGAACTTATCCAGCTGCGCGCCTTGGGACAGGCCACCGGCCGCCGTGATGGCTGCCTGGACGCCTGCGTCGCCGGGCAGGTTGTAGGTGCCGGGCGATTTGACGTAGCCGCCGACCTGAATGATGAGCCGGTGCTCCTTCACAACGACGCGCAGGCGGTCGAGGTCGCGGAATGCGTTGCCCAGTTTGCGGCGGACGAGGTCGTTCGCCTGCTGGGTCGACAGGCCGCTGATCGTGACTCCGCCGACTTCGGGGAGCAGAATCTGGCCCTGACTGTCGATCTGGAAGTCTTTGTTCAGGCTCGCTTCGCCGGGCAGAATGATCGAGACGATGTCGCCGCTGCGGAGTGTGACGGAGGCATCCCTGGATGCGGCGACCGGGTCGGGTTGAGCCGATCGCGCGGGGGTATGGCCATGCCCGAACAGGACTATGGTCAAGACCACCATCACGAACGCTCGCAGACCCCTGCGCATTATCATTTCCTTGGGGGCGTAAAGTTGGCCGTCCGCCTCTGCATGTCGGCCTCGACAAGGGCGGTGAGTTCGGCGGCAATGGCCAACGTGACGTCAGCGTCATTGGGCAGGCCGCCCTCATGCTCGCGCATGGCGCGGTTGATTAGGTTGCGGACTTCGATCATGCGCCCCGGGTAGAACCTGTCGGCACCACCGCGCGTGAGCGCGTTGTAACGCTCCTGGACCGTGCGGACCTGCCGCCACTCGATGGGGTGGCGCTCGGCAAGCCCTCCGGTCGCATAGTCCGGCCAAGGCGTGCAGCCCGCAAGCACCAATACGATTGCAAGCACACCTCCCGCGTTCGCAAGAGGACCGTGCCTTGACTGACGGGCTGCCGTCATCCGTTCCGTGCTCACTTGGTGACGAGATCGTTGAGTCTGAGGTAGGTTAGCAATTGCAACGGTTGGCCGCTGAGCTTTTCAAGTCGGAGCTTGTACTTGCTTTCGAGCAGACGCTTGTAGAGGAACACAATGGCTCCCACGCCCGAGCTATCTATGAAGTTCACGTCGCTCATGTCGACAACAACGTCATCGCCGCACTCAGCAAGTTCCTCGAACATCGGGCGTTGCGTCTTCATTGCAGCGGCATCCATGTCGCCGGAAATCTTGAAAACACGTGCCATTTGTCCCTCGCTTCGTCTTTGGTTCGGGCAGATTTCAGAACCTGCGAATCGTGCCAACTTCGTTCGTTCCGGCTTGGCAGCATTGACCGAGGAATACAACTTGCAGCGCGTATTCGCTCGCGCAAAACAGTGCAAAACACCGTTCTTGCTCCTCCGCCGTCCGCCCCACAAACAGGCGAGTCCTTGCTGGCTGATAGGGCGCGTTGTGGGCGCCGACGCTGGAGTGTGGCCCCGTCAGCGGGCTGTTGGCCACAGGCTAAAAGACTCGCGGTCACCGACGAGGTAGGAAAGACCGATCGAGGCACCCAGGATCATGAACACAATCGCAATCGGCGCTGTGACGGCCAACGTGCTGGCGGCAGACAATCCCTGGCCGACGGTGCATCCTTTCGTGAGCACGCCGCCCAGCCCCATCAAAACGGCACCGAGCAGATGGCGGCGCATTTCGCGCGGGTCGTCGAAGGCTTCCCAGCGGAGTTCGTCGCGGATCCCGGCCACAGCAAACGAACCCCAGACCACGCCAAGAACAGAGCCGACGGCGAACGTGGCTGAATACATCGTTTCGCCCATGGTCAGCAATACGACACGACTCAGCGGACCAACGAACGTCAAACTCTCGGGACGGTGGACTCCGAAGGGGTCAGTCAGGGCGCTCGTGACGATCCAGCCGCCCGTCACGGCCAGTCCAAGCAGGACGCCCGCGACGATCAACTGGGGCCGTTTGCGAAAGCGCGCCGAGCGGAAGATCAGCACGATTGCGACAGCGACGATGAGGACCGTCATGGCACTGTTTGCAGGCAGCCCCACGGCTTCGCGTGTGAATTCATGGACGGTCTCCCAGCCCAGCGCTTGGGTTGGCACGGTGACGAGGCGGGCTATCCACAATCGAAGCGGGGCGAGCAGACCACCGGTTGATGCAGCGGCTGCAATCCCTAAAACCACGGCTGTCACCAGCGCGCGCAGATCACCGGTCCCGGCGCGGATCAGGAGGCCAAAACCACAGGTGCCCACAAGCGACATGCCAAAGCCAAATAGCAATGCCCCGACGATCAAACCGACCAGCTCCACTTGGGGGTGTTGATAGGGATTTGCGGACACGTCGATCAGTTGCAGGCCGACGAGCGCTTGCGTTGCAAGCAGTGCGGTTGCGAGGCTGAGAAAAAAAGCTCGGCCGCGCCGGAAGTCGCCTGCCATGACGGCATCTTCGATCGCGCTGAACGTGCACAGCCGTCCATACTGGGCGGCAGCGCCTGCAAGGAGCCCGCAGAACATGCCACCCAGCAGCAAGACCCAAGCGTCATTCATAACTATTCTGCTGATTGCGTGATCGAAAGCAGATCACGGGCGCGGACATCCGATACCGCTGGACGGGAGGGCGGTGCACGCGGGACTACTTACAGAACATATCGTAGATGACGCGAATGAACTCGCGGTGCCGATCGTCGGCTAAGCTGTAGTAGATCATCTTGCCGTCGCGGCGGGTGGTGACGAGATCGTCAAGCCGCAGGCGCGCAAGTTGTTGGGACACGGTTGTCTGACGCAGCGACAGCAAGTCTTCGAGTTCGGTGACCGAGCGCTCACGTTCAGCCAACAGACACAACAGAACCAATCGATTTTCGTGAGCGATCGCCTTGAGGAAATCACTGGCATCACGCGCGTTTTTCATGATCCGCTTGAGTTCAGGCGACAATTCGCCGTCACCCTGCAGTTGCTGTTCGATCTCGTCGGTGAAAATTTTTGTCATTGGTTCATGGGCTTTGGCGTCGCTTCAGTGTTGGCAGGCGCAGCGTTCACGGCCGGCAGGCGTTTGAAAAGGTCATTCAGCAGGGGATAGAAAAAATCGCTGCCGGGATAGCCGACAATGCGACCCACTTCGCGACCGTTGTCGGCTAGTACAAACGTTGGCGTCAACCTGACGGGTGCGGAGAGCACTAAACCTTGCACCGGCGGTTCCGAGAGCATGCGCTGGCGCAGTGGCGCACGCAGACCTTCCGTCGTTTTTGCGTACCCCTGCCCGATCTCGACATGCCATTGGCGGCACCACATGCATCCCGGCTCTTCGTACATGATGAGTTCGGCGCACGTCGCGGGTACGGCCATGAGCGCAAACGCCACGGCTGCAAAAGATAACGCGAGATGGCCGCGCGTGCGCCGCGGCCATCTGTATGCTGTGGTGTCTACCTGCGCAATTTTCACTTATTGACCGGGCTATCTGGCGACATCAAGTAGGCCGTGACATCCTTGATCTGATCAATCGTCAAGAACTTGTGGTAGCCAAATCGTGGCATGTTCGAGCATGCCAAGACGCTCTGTGCATTGAAGATTTTCGCGTAAGCCGCTTTGTTTTCGGCAGCGTCGAAGTTCTTGAGTTTGCCGTATCCCTGCAAGCTCGGCCCCAGTGTGCCATAGCTCAATTCGGACTTGGCCATCTGGTGGCATGCGTAACAGTTGCCACCCTTGTAGGTGTCTGGCGCGTCGGTGAACTGACCGCCTGTTCCGGTCTGCGCTACCTTCTCACCTTTTTTCCAATCGCCCATCACGTTTCCGTCTTCAGGAAACACGATGGTTGCCAGTTCGCGCGCGACGATCTTTGCGCTGTCGGCATCCTTGGGGGTGTTGTGCGATTCCGAGCAGATCCGCTGTGTCTCGTCCTGCGTTACGCGGGCTTTCCATTCATCGGTTGCAGACTTGAACATAGCGCCGGTGATGGCTTCGACTTCGGCGGCAGATACCGTGACCTTGTCGGCCGCGAACGCGGGGCCTGTCGCGAGTGCGAGGAGGGCCGTGATTGCAATTTTCTTCAACATGATCGCTTTCCTCAGCGCTTGATCGACGGAACGGTGATTTTGCCACCATCGGCGTGCTTGGTGAGATACAGCGTCAATGCCGTAATGCCGTCCGAGCCGTAGTCAGGTGCGGGCATGCGCATCTGGCGATAGCAATCCCACAAACGATGCTGCATCGTCCGCATCTGGCTTTGCGACACGCGATAGGTTGGCCATGTTCCCATGGTGTCTTGCGCGTCCTTGCCCATTTTTGTCAGGTTCGGCAGCCCTTGCAGACGAATGCGTTTGCCGTCCTCGCCGTGGCACGTTGCGCAGCTGAAGTCCTCAACGGCTGAGCGGCGGAAGAACAAGGCTTCTCCAACAGCATACATCTGCTGCTCTTTGGGGTGGCTGACTTGGGCCGCGTAGGTCATGCCGCTCGACTTGTTGGCGATGTAGGCGACGAGGTCTTCCATGTCGGAGATCTTGCCTGGACCGCTGAAGCGGCGAGAGACGATTTCCTTGAGATCGGCCCCCTGGATTTTGTCCATGCACCACATCAGGCGCTGCTCTAGGTCCATGACCTTGTCGGCATCTTTGAAGTAGCGCGGCAACTTGGCGAACGCGCCTTCAAGTTTGCCTGCACCTTCGCCCAGATCGCAGGTTTCGAGCGATGCATTTTTCGTTCCGCGGGCCGTTTTCCAAAGCAACTCGCCGCGATCCACGTTCAAGAAGGCCGGGTTGGCCATCGGATCGTTGATCATCTCGCGATACTTTTCGATTTCCTTCTCACTCGCATCAGCTGGCTGCGCTGAAGCCCCTCCGCTTGTAAGGCCGAGCGAGAGCGCAAGTAACACCCCCGCGCTGATCGCCATCCTGATTTTGTGACCCGTATCCGCCATGTCCACTCCCTCGACGCGTTGCATTTATCGCGATAATCCGTACGTGTGTGCTCGATTAGACAGAAGTTTGCGCACCATATTGCCATTCCACTTTACATTTTGAAATCATGATGTGACAATAGCAAAGAACAGACACGGGCGCGAATTTCGCACCCTAGCCATCCAAATTCAAGGAAAGACGAGGGAGTTGAACGCATGACTAAGGTATTGCGAGGCCTCAAGAAGGCCATCACACGGCGCAGTGTTCTGGCGGGTCTGGCGACAGCTGGCGTTGCAGTCTGCGCTGCCCCGCTGGTCGCAGTCGCTGCGCCCGAGCAGGTCGCTGAAGAAGTCAAGAAGCTGACCGGCGGCAAAGCAATCGCCGAAGGCAAGATCAAGCTGGACCTTCCGTCGATTGCCGAGAACGGTCTTGTCGTGCCGCTCAACTTCGACGTCGAAAGCCCGATGACGGAAAAAGACTATGTGAAGACCGTCACGTTCTATTCGGAAGGCAATCCCAACCCGCTCGTTGCGGCGTTTCACTTCTCGCCGTTGATGCCGAAGGCTGCCGGTCAGATCCGCATCCGCCTGGCGCAGACGCAGAACATCGTTGCCATCGCCGAAATGGCGGACGGCAAATTTTATACCGCTAAGCGCGAAGTCAAAGTGACCATCGGCGGCTGCGGCGGCTAGCCGTTGTCTGCCTGCACGTACACCGGTCCTTAGTTCTAATTCGGAGAGCCCAGATGGCTGCCCCTACTCCCCGCGTCCGTATGCCTGCCACGGCGAAAGCCGGTGAAGTCGTCGAAGTCAAAACCTTGATCAGCCACGAAATGGAAAGTGGCAATCGCAAGGATAAAGACGGCAAAGTCATTCCCCGCAAGATCATCAACAAGTTCACGGCCAAGTTCAACGGCAAGGAACTGATGACGGTCGATTGGCACGCTGCCATTTCCGCCAACCCCTACCAGTCGTTCTTTGTGCGCGTTCCCGAGACCGGCACGTTCACGTTTGAATGGCTCGACGACGATGGCGCTGTCTACAAGGCCGAGCAAAAAGTCACCGTCGGTTGACGATCGCGCCGGGGCGCTTTTGAGCGCCTTGGTCGCCTTGTGTTGAAACACTATTGCTAAATCAACGCCGCAAGCGGGGTGTGTGGTCGCACGCCACGCAGCGAGCGCGGCTGGCCAAATTTGTATGAGGTTTTGATGTTCACGCGCCGCGAGTTCATGAAAGCAACGATGGCGGCGTCCGCGCTCATCGGCGGAACTGGCCGATCTTTGGCGCAGACGATTGCCACGGGCAAACTCACCCAAGACCAGTTGCTTTCATTCGAGCCGCTCGGCAACGTCACGCTGGTCCATGTCACCGACATCCACGGGCAGTTGATGCCCATCCACTTCCGCGAGCCGTCCGTCAACATCGGCGTCGGAGAGGCCAAGGGCCGCGTGCCCCATATTACGGGGGTAAACTTCCTCGAGAAGTTTGGAATCAAGCCGAAGTCTGCTGACGCGTATGCGTTGACCGACGTCGATTATGCCGAGCTTGCTAAAAACTACGGTCGGATGGGTGGGCTTGATCGGATCGGCACTATCGTCAAGACGATCCGAGCCGAGCGCGGCAACAAGATGCTGCTGTTGGATGGCGGCGACACCTGGACCAATAGCTGGACGTCGCACAAGACGAATGGCCAGGACATGGTCGATGTGATGAACCTGTTGAAGCCGGACGCTATGACCGGCCACTGGGAATTCACTCTCGGCGAGAAACGCGTCAAGGAATTGGTCGCCAGCCTCGCGTTCCCGTTCCTCGCGCAGAACATGCGCGACAGCGAATTTGAAGAGCCCGTGTTCGAGCCCTACAAAATGTTCGATCAGGGCGGCGTGAAAATTGCCGTTATCGGCCAAGCGTTTCCCTATACGCCGATCGCCAATCCGCGCTGGATGATCCCCAAATGGTCGTTTGGTATTCGCGAAGACGATATGAGAAAACAGGTCGAGGCGGTTCGCGCCGCCGGTGCCCAACTGGTCGTCGTACTTTCGCACAATGGCTATGACGTCGACTATAAAATGGCGTCGCGGGTCGAGGGCATCGATGTCATCCTCACCGGTCATACGCACGATGCGCCGCCCGAGGTCGTCAAGGTCGGCAAGTGCCTCATGGTTTCGTCTGGGTCACACGGCAAGTTCGTTTCGCGCCTTGACCTCGACGTGCAGGGTAAGGAAATCAAAGGGTTCCGATATCGCCTGATCCCGGTATTCTCGGATGCCATCAAAGGCGATGCCGAAATCGCGGCGCTGATTGCCAAGCATCGCGCGCCGTATGAGGCCGAGCTCAAGAAGACTTTCGGCACCACGAGTTCGCTGCTTTACCGGCGCGGGAATGTTGCAGGTACGCTCGACGACCTGTTCTGCGAGGCCATGTTGGCCGAGCGTGAAGCCGATATCTCGATGTCGCCCGGCATTCGATGGGGCACGACGATGCTGCCCGGCCAAGCGATCTCGTTTGAGGACATTACGAACGCTTGCGCGATGAGCTATCCGAACTGCTACCGGATGAAAATGACGGGTGAACGAATCAAAGAGGTTCTTGAGGACGTTGCCGATAACCTGTTCAACCCCGATCCGTATCTCCAGCAGGGCGGCGACATGGTGCGGACCGGCGGGCTCGGCTTCACCATTGATCCGGTCCAGCCGATCGGCAAGCGCATCTCGGCCATGACCATGCTGAAGGACGGTAAACCCGTCGATGCATCCAAGGAGTACGTTGTGGCCGGCTGGGCCAGCATCAACGAAGGCACCGAAGGGCCTCCGATCTGGGACGTCGTTTCCAGCTATATTACCAAGCAGAAGACCGTGGACTTCAAACCAAGCGGATCCGTCAAATTGGTTGGCTACTAGAGCCGCGAAATAAAAATTAAAAAACCAGGGAGGACGTTGTGACCGACAAAACAGTGCGCGACGGCGGGAGAGTTGTATCGTCTTCACGCCGCAGTTTCTTGACGGCTGGTGCGGCAGGTGTTGCCGCTGCCGGATTGGCCGCGACGGGTGCGCGGGCGGCGACGCCTGCTGCGGCTGCATCGTTGGCTGGTAACCCGGCCAACCTGCCGCCGAACGTCGCCGATTGGTCGAAGACGCTTGGTGATGGCGTCACGGACCATCCGTACGGCAAGCCGATCAAGTTCGAAAAGAACGTGGTCCGCCGGACGGTCGAATGGTTGACTGCGGACCGGCAGAGTTCGATCAACTTCACCCCGCTCCATGCGCTCGATGGCATCATTACGCCGAACGGCCTGTGCTTTGAGCGCCATCACGGCGGCGCGCCGGAAGTCGATCCGACCGATTATCGACTGATGATCCATGGGATGGTGGACAAGCCATTGGTCTTCACGCTCGATGACCTGATGCGTTTCCCGCGCTCGAATAAGGTGCACTTCCTCGAGTGCGCGGCCAACTCCGGGATGGAATGGCGCGGGGCACAGCTCAACGGCTGCCAGTTCACCCACGGCATGATCCACAACGTCATGTATACGGGCGTACCCCTCAAGTACCTGCTGGCCGAGGCAGGCGTGAAGCCTAAGGCTAAGTGGTTGCTGATGGAGGGCGGCGACGCTGCCGGAATGAACCGTTCGGTGCCGCTGGAAAAGGCCTTAGCCGACACGCTGATCGCGTTCAAAATGAACGGCGAGGCTCTGCGCAAGGAGCAGGGCTATCCCGTACGCGCCGTCATCCCGGGCTGGGAAGGCAACATGTGGGTCAAGTGGATCCGCCGCATCGAAGTTGGCGATATGCCTTGGCTCGCTCGTGAAGAGACGTCGAAATATACCGACCTCATGTCCGATGGACGGTCGCGCCGGTTCACCTTCATCATGGATGCCAAATCCATCATCACGAACCCGTCGCCAGAAAGCCCGCTGAAATACAAGGGCCGCAACGTTCTGACCGGCATGGCTTGGTCGGGGCGCGGCTCGGTCACTCGGGTCGATGTCACGCTCGATGGCGGCCGGAACTGGCAGGAAGCCCGCATTGATGGCCCCGTGCTCGATAAATCCATGACCCGCTTCTACGTCGATTTCGACTGGAACGGCAGCGAGATGATGATCCAGTCGCGGGCTCATGACTCGACTGGGTACGTGCAGCCGACGAAGGACGAGCTGCGCAAGGTGCGCGGGGTCAACTCCATCTATCACAACAACGGCATCCAAACCTGGTTGGTGCGCTCGAACGGCGAGGCTGAAAATGTTGAAATCGGCTAAGAACTTGGCGACGGCGATTGTGGTTGCGGTTTGCGTGCTTGGCACCTCGGGCGCGTCTGCCCAGACGATCGGGCTTGGCACGCCTGCAACGGCTGAACAGGTCGCTGGTTGGAGCATTGGCGTGCGGCCCGACGGACAGGGGTTGCGGCCAGGTAAAGGCACTGCGGAACAGGGCGAAGTCATCTTCCAGGAACGTTGCGCTGCCTGCCACGGCGAGTTCGGCGAGGGCCGGGACCGCTGGCCAGTTCTGGCTGGTGGACACGGCACCTTGACAGCGGATCGTCCCGAAAAGACGATCGGATCGTTCTGGCCGTCGGCCTCGACGCTGTTTGACTATATCAAACGTGCCATGCCTTACGGCAACGCGCAGTCGTTGACGGACGATGAACTTTACGCGGTCGTGGCCTACATCTTGAACCTGAATGAGGTGATCAAGGACCCGAAGTTCGAACTCAACGAAAAGACCTATGCGACGATCAAGATGCCGAATGCGGATGGGTTTTACGATGACGACCGCGACGTAACCGAAAAACACTTCTGGAACCGCAAGGTGTGCATGAGCAAATGCGGACCGGAAGTGAAGGTTACGAGCCGCGCGATGACACTTGATGTGACGCCGGACTCCAAGAAGGGTCCAAAGGTCGATTGAGCATTCTGACTGCAGAAATCCGATAGGTGGACGCTAAGATCCACCGCCGGAACCGACCGGGTCGAGCCGTGCGGATATAATGGGAGAGAGGACATGGCGCGTCAGGCGCATCGGTTAGCAGGGCTAGCGGCGATCATGCTTGCTTTACCGTTAAAGACCCCCGTCCAAGCGGCAGACGTTGCTTTTGGGGAATATCTCGCCAACGAGTGCGTGACCTGCCACCAGAAGACGGGCAACTACAGCGGTATTCCCTCCATTACAGGCTGGCCGCAGCAAACGTTCGTGCAGGCGCTCAACAGCTACCGTTGGCGCGAGCGACAGAACCCCATTATGCAGACGATCGCTGATCAGTTAAACGACGATGAAATGGCGGCGCTGGCGGCTTATTTCGAGCAGCTTGGCCCACCACAGATCGCCGTCGAAGAGCCTGCCACCCAGACTGCAAATCAACGCACCACACAATAAGAGACTACAAACGGGAAACACCAGGAGACTTTCAATGATCACGCGGCGCGTATTCGGCCAATGGGCCGGTAGTTCGGTTTTGACTGCGGCAGCGGTCGGGCTGTCGGCACCCGCACTTGCCCAAGGTAAGGCGAAGGTCGTCGTGATCGGCGGCGGAGCGGGCGGGGCGACGGCTGCCAAATACATCGCGAAGGATTCAGCTGGCGCTATCGAAGTCACGCTGGTCGAACCCGCCAAGCAGTTTGTGACGTGCTTCCATTCCAATCTGTATCTCGGCGGCGTTAAAAAGTTCGAAGAGATCACGCACACATACGACAAGCTCGCGTCCGCTTACGGCATCAAGCTCAACCATCAGACAGCCGCTAGCATCGATCGCGATAAGAAGCAGGTGAAGCTCGCTGACGGGTCCGTGCTGAGCTATGACCGGCTTGTCGTTTCGCCGGGCATCGACCTGAAATACGACAGCGTGCCCGGCTGGGGCAAAGACCACGAAGAGGTCATGCCACACGCTTGGAAAGCTGGTCCGCAGACCAAATTGCTGAAGGCCAAGCTCGACGCTGTCAAGGATGGTGGCGTGATCATCATGCTCGCCCCGCCCAATCCGTTCCGCTGCCCCCCTGGCCCCTATGAGCGGGTGTCGATGATGGCGCATGCGCTCAAGACGGCGGGCAAGACGAAGTGCAAGATCATCGTCCTCGACGCCAAGGACAAGTTCTCGAAGCAAGCGCTGTTCACGGAAGGCTGGGAAGCCCAGTACCCCGGAATGGTCGAATGGATGGCACCGTCTGTCCACGACGGTATCAAATCTGTCGATCCCAAGACGAACACGGTGGTCACCGGTTTTGAAACCTACAAGGATGCGGCTCTCGTCAACGTGATCCCGGCTCAATGGGCTGGTGCTATTGCACGCGACTCTGGCCTTGTGAACGAAACCGGATATTGCCCCATCGACCCGGCGAACATGCGGTCGGCGAAGGACGCCAATATTTACGTCATCGGCGACGCGTGCATTGCTGGCGATATGCCCAAATCGGCATTCTCAGCGAACAGCCAGGCGAAAATGGCGGCGATGATGGTGCGTGGTGAACTTGCCGGTGCCAAGACCTTCCCGGCCCGTTACGCCAACACCTGCTGGAGCCAGATCGACACCGACTACACGATCAAGGTCGGCGGGCGCTACGAAGCCAAGGATGGCAAAATTTCGGCGGTCGAGAACTTCATCTCGCAGACCGGCGAGGCGGCTGCGTTGCGCAAGCAAACGCAGGAAGAAAACATCGGCTGGTATGCCGGCATTACCGCCGACATCTTTGGTTGACGGACCATTCGTTTAAGAGGTGACGGTATGTCAATTCCTAGCCAATCCCGTCTGATGGGCTTTCATCCCTCACGGCGAGACCTGCTCAAACGCGGGTTGGCGCTGGCGGCCGTCACCTCCTGCCCGTTCGGTTTGCGGTCGGCACAGGCTGCAAGCCAAGAGGTGCACACGTTCAAATGCGGGGCGTGCGACGTCACGGTGCTGTCGGATGGCACCATGAGCATGCCGTTTTCATTCTCCATGCCGGGCCGCGACCCCAAAGAGATCGAGGCCCTGTTCCGATCGGCGGGACTTCCCACCGATGGCATCACGGCTCAGGTCAACGTCACGGTGGTCAAAACACCGGATGCATTGGTGCTGATCGACACCGGCGGCGGCAGCGATTTCGTGCCGTCGGTTGGGAAACTTGCCGACCGGCTCGATGCGGCGGGTTTTGCGCCCGAGGCCTTCACGCATGTCATTTTCACGCACGCCCACGCCGATCACCTTTGGGGCGTTATCGACCCACTCGATGGCGGCACGAAATTCACCAAAGCCCGTCACATCATGACGGCGACGGAGTTCGATTTCTGGAACAAGCCGGGCCGCGAGGCGGATGTGCCCGAGATGTTCAAGACGATGGCCATCGGGACGGGTCGCCGCCTGAAGGCGATCGGCGAGCGGGTCGAACTGCGCAAGGCCGGTGACGAAATCTTACCCGGCATCACACTGGCCGACAGTGCGGGTCATACACCGGGGCATGTCTGCGTGTTGGTGACGTCTGGGACCGACCGGCTTATGATCGCGGGAGACGCGCTCAATCATCCGCTCGTATCATTCATGAACCCAGGTTGGCGGTGGGGTTCGGATATGGACGCGGATGGTGGCGTTGCCACGCGCAAGCGATTGCTGGACCAGTTGGCGACCGACAAAAGTGCGCTCCTGGGCTATCATTTGCCTTGGCCAGGGTTGGGCCGTGTCGAGCGCGCCGGCGATGGTTACCGGTTTGTGCAAGGTTGATGGCTGGAGCCGCGCATGGATTTCACCGGGTTGATTGAACGTTTCGGGGACGGTGGTGCGTCGGCGATCATTGGTTTGCTGATCGGGATTTCATTCGGGATTTTTTCGCAAAAGAGCAAGTTCTGTCTGCGTGCCGCGGCGGTTGAGTTCGGGCGCGGCGTGTTTGGCACACGGCTTGCCGTCTGGCTGTTCGTGTTTTCTGGCGCCGTGGTTGGAACGCAACTGCTCATCATGCTCGGCGTGCTCAATGTCTCGGGCGCGCGGTTGTTGAACATGCGGGCAAGCCTGTCGGGAGCGATTATCGGCGGGGTGATGTTTGGCTGCGGCATGGTGCTGGCGCGGGGGTGTGCTGGTCGGCTGCTGGTGCTCGCCGGGCAGGGCAATTTACGGTCGCTGCTGACGGGACTGGTGTTTGCGATTACGGCACAGGCCTCGCTGGTGGGAATCCTTTCGCCACTGCGTGAGCGCATCGCGGGTTTGTGGACGTTCGAGGGTGCCAACCTTGATGCGCTGTCGCTGCTTGGTCTCCCACCGATCACCGGCCTGCTTGTTGCGCTCATCTGGCTGATGGCTGCGATTTATTTTGGTGCCAAGAGCGGCATTCCGCTTTGGGGCTGGGCCGGCGGACTGGGGGTTGGGCTCACCGTCATGTGCGGATGGCTGTTGACCTATTGGCTCGCACAGCAGGCGTTTGATCCCCAACCCGTGAAAAGCATGACATTCACGGGGCCGTCGGCGCGGTCACTCATGCTGTTTCTCAGCCCGCCGGGGCATCCGTTCGACTTCGACACAGGGCTGGTTCCCGGCGTGTTGGTGGGTTCATTTCTTGCCGCATTTGCAAGCCGGGAGTTGAAACTTGAAGGCTTCCAAGGCGGCCAGTCCATGCGGCGCTACATGCTTGGTGCGGTGCTGATGGGATTTGGCGGGATGTTGGCTGGCGGCTGCTCGGTGGCGTCTGTTTCCGGCAGCGCCGTCTTTTCGACGACCGCCTGGGTGACGCTGTTTGCGATCTGGGCCGGTGCCACGGCGATGGATTGGGCGGTGGATTACCAAGCGCAGGCATCGGTGGTCGATGTTACAGCAGACGCCTCGAAAGCTGCCGTTTGACGCGCTGATTTACGTGTCATTCCTTCGTTTACAAACAGGTGAGGCGGCAATGTCGCTGAAGAACGCTGTTCTTCTTGGCTAATTGAGTAGTTTCCTAAGCTCCCTGGGTCATCGCTCATTGTCTAGCGTGCACGGCGTCCGATGTCAGTCGGCCGATGAGCGCCGTGTGTTCGATGCTCGAAGGCCGCATAGTCTGCCAATCGGCATCGAACCGCTGCTTGATCGCGATCAACGCTGCCGACCGCATGTCGGTCAGAGTATGAGTTGCAGTTGACAATGCCACTTTGCCATTTGTCACCTGGACGATTTCAATAAAAGGGCAGGCCGCACATGAAGCCGATCAAGACATGGGTGCTGATTGCAGATGGTGCCCGTGCGCGGGTGTTGGAGAACGACGGTCCCGGGCGAGGATTAGTCGCGATCGAGCGGCTGGTTTTTACAGGCGACCATGCGGCGACGCACGATATCGTTGATGACCGGGAGGGGCGGACGCATGAGAGCCACGGGCCGGGGCGCTCGGCGATCGATGCGCGTACCGATCCGCATCGCGAACTCAAGCGCACCTTTGCGCACCATCTGGCAGACATGCTCGCCCGTGAACTTGACGGCGGTGCTTATAACCGGCTGGTGATCGTTGCAGCGCCGGTCACCTTGGGTGATTTGCGCAAACTGTTATCGCCCAGCGTTGCCGCCAAGGTGACCGGTGAGCTTCACAAGGATCTCACCAAGACACCGAATAGCGAGATCTCAAAGCATCTCGGCGACGTGCTTGTATGCTGAGTCCAATCGCAGCGGGAACCGGTTTGCGTTGCATCTTCTAAGCGGCAGACAATGGCTGGGGCCTGGGCCGCGAACTCATGTCTGGCCAGGCTCCTAGCCCATCACGTGATAGCCGGCATCGACGTAGGCGGTATTGCCGGTGACATTGCGGGAGAGATCGCTGACAAGGCCCACGGCGATGGCCCCGACATCTTCGATACTGACCAGGCGGTGTTGGGGGCGCGCATGCGTGCGGCTTCGATGAGCACGTCGAAGTGGTCGATGCCGGTGGCTGCACGGGTTTTCAGGGGTCCAGGCGAGATCGCGTTGACCCTGATGCCGCTCGTGCCCAATTCGCTTGCCAGATAGCGGACGGTGCCCTCCAGGGCGGACTTCACTGGGCCCATCACGTTATAGTGGTCGATGACTTTTTCAGCGCCGTAATAGCTGACCGTCAACAGGCAGCCGCCGTTTGACATCAGCGGCTCGGCCAGTTTCGCCATGCGCACGAACGAATGGACGGACACGTCCATGGCGCGGGCAAAGCCCGCCTTCGAACAATCGGTCACGCGGCCATCAAGATCTTCCATCGGGCAGAACGCTACGGAATGGAGGAGAAAATCGAGCCGACCCTACGTTGCCTTGATCTGGTCGAAAACGGCTTCGCGTTCGCCGGCGGCTTCAACATCCAGCGGCACGAAAAGCGTGGGTTCGAGATGTTTGGATGCTGCCTCAACGAACGGCTTGGACCGTTCGTTGGGGTAGGTGATGGCAAGTTGGGCTCCAGCATTGCGAAATGCATCGGCGCAACCGGCGGCAATAGACTGGCTGTTGGCAATGCCAACAACCAAGCCGACTTTTCCGGCCAGCAGGCCCGTGAGCGGGTGCATCGAATTACTCCTGGAAGACGTAGGTGCCAGGTGAATCGCCAAGCGGGGGAAGGCCTTTTGCAGCGTTTCCAAGTGTTGGGAGCGGACCAAGGCTGCTTGAGCGTTGCTTCAGCCAAGCGACCCATTCAGGCCACCACGATCCTTGCGTGCGGGGGGCGGACGCTGCCCAAGCATCTGGATCAATGTAGTGGCTATCGCTCGCTCTGGTGCAAACCTGATAGCTGCGGCCGACGTGGCCGATCTCAGAGACGATGCCCGCATTGTGGCCGCCGGTGGTGAGCAGGAAGGTCACTTCCGTATCGGTGAGCAGGTTTATTTTGTACACGGACCGCCAGGGGGCGACGTGATCGCGCTGCGTGCCGACTGCGAAAATGGGAGCATGGATGTCGGACAGCGCAACGGGTTTGCCGCCAGCCTGGAAGTGTCCTTGGGCCAGTTCGTTGTCGAGGAACAAGCGCCGCAGGTACTCAGAATGCATGCGGTAGGGCATCCGGGTTGCGTCGGCATTCCATGCCATCAGATCGGTCATCGGCGCGCGTTCGCCCAGCATGTATTCGTGCAGCATCCGCGACCAAACGAGGTCGTTGGAGCGCAGCAACTGGAAAGCGCCGGACATCTGCTTGGTGTCGAGAAAGCCCTTCGCCCACATCATATCGTCCAGGAAGGAGAGCTGGCTGTCGTTGATGAAGAGCATCAATTCGCCAGCTTCATTGAAGTCGGTTTGGGCCGCCAGCAGTGTGATCGAGCCAAGCCGTTCATCGCCATCGCGCGCCATGGCGGCAGCGGCCGCCGCCAGCAACGTGCCGCCGATGCAATAGCCAACGGCGTGGACCGGTTTATCGCGAACTATGGTTTCGACCGCGTCCAGGGCTGCCATGACGCCAAGCTGGCGATAGTCTTCCATGCCAAGGTCGCGATCTTGAGAGCCTGGATTTTTCCACGACACCATGAACACCGTGAAGCCTTGACCGGTCAGATAGGCCACCAGAGAGTTCTGCGGCGACAGATCGAGAATGTAGTATTTCATGATCCAGGCGGGGATGATCAAGATCGGCTCAGGGTGTACGGTTTCCGTCGCCGGCGCGTACTGGATCAATTCGATCAACTCATTGCGATAGACGACCTTGCCGGGCGTTGCTGCAACGTCCTGCCCGACCTTGAAGGCTTCCAGGCCGGGAGGCTTTTGGCCAGCGCTCGTCCATTCGAGATCCTGGGCAAAATTCTGTGCGCCGCGAACGAAATTCATGCCGCCTTGTTCGATGGTCTTTTGCTGCAGTTCCGGGTTGGTGGCCAGAAAGTTGGACGGCGCGACCATGTCAAGCATCTGACGGGCGGCGAACTCGACCACGTTCTCATGCTGCTTGGTGACGCCGCGCACATTCTTCGTTGCGTTGTGCCACCACTGCTGCTGGAGCAAGAACGACTGGTAATACAAATTATAGGGCCATTTTTGCCAGGCTTCTCCCGCGAAGCGTTTGTCCTGCGGCAGCGGCTCTATGCAGGGGTCTGAGGTTCCAGCAGTTGTCGCTGGATTTGAGAGCTGCGCTGCAAGCCGCATTGCCTTCCTCAAGCCTTTGTCGGCGAGGTGCATCCGCCTGCCGGGAGACATAGCAAGGTGCGTTGCCCAATCCATATAGGCAGCGGTCAGGGCGGCTGGCGAAAGGCCGCCGGTAAAGCGCGCCGCGGCTGCGTGCAGCGAGCGGTCCAAAACATCGCCGAAGACCTCTGAGTCAGATGGTGTTTCACAGGGGGTGGTGGCTGGGATGGATTTGGGCTGCGCGGGCTTGGCCTTCGCAGTTGGTGTGGCGACCGTGTGATCCCCGACGAGCGCCAGTGCAGTTGGCTTGGAAGTTGGTTTCAGCATTATGGTGCCTACCTCAGATCGCTGTTTTCAACATGCCATTGCGGCTGCTGTCCTATTCACACATCGGTCGCGGCTGTCTTTGCGCCAGGTCAGGTCGCGGCGCTGCCGGGGCTCGCCTCGCGGGTTTTCCAGGCGTCGTAGCCGCTCGCGCTGACGCCCAACGCGGCGCATGCCGTCTGAACCGGCATATCGGCATTCCTTGCATCGATCAGGGCAAACCTCATCGACTTGATTCCTTGGCGTCACAGCGAAGCTGTGCTCCGCACAGACGAACGCGGTCGCTTTGGACGCGGTCGCTTTTTTGATAAATTCCTCTCGGCGCGGAGGAGTTCATTCTCACGCCGCAAGCGAGCAAGCTCTTTGTGAACGTCGTCCTGCGGGCCAGCCAACAGATCAGCTTCCTTGATCTGCGACTTCTTTTGCGGGGTAAGTCCACCCCGTAATGGGGCCGATCTCCTTGAGCGCTTTCCAGCCCCAAGCCCCCCAGTTTGGGGCTGGATTTTTTTAAACCCGACAGCTGCCGTTATTGTGTTGCCCCAGCGCCTGGCCAGCTCTCAACTGCGCCGATGCTTTTGCGTCGCGCCGTGAACGCCTTGCGGGTATAGAGCCCGGAGACATTTTCATACCAAACGAGTGCAAGACACATGACAGCTGTGGTGGACAACCGCCTTGTATCGCAATCTGTTGACCGGAATGGTCTGAAGGTTGCGCGAGAATTGGCAGCGTTTATCGAGGATGACGTCTTGCCGGGGACGGGTGTCGACCCTGACCGGTACTGGGCCGGTTTTTCCGCGCTGGTGCACGACTTTGGCCCGCGGAATGCCGCACTCCTTGCGCGGCGCGAGGATTTGCAGGCCAAGATCAATGCTTGGCACATTGCCCGGCGCGGCCAGCCGCACGATCGCGACGGCTACAAGTCGTTTCTAGAAGAGATCGGGTATCTGGTACCAGAAGGCGGTGCGTTTACGATCGAGACCATGAACGTGGATGACGAGATCGCCCGCGTGCCGGGTCCTCAGCTCGTTGTGCCGGTCACCAATGCGCGCTTTGCCTTGAATGCTGCCAATGCGCGATGGGGCAGCCTCTACGATGTGTTGTATGGAACCGACGTTATGGGTCCGGTGCCTACCGGCGCCTATGACCGGGGCCGGGGTGCCCGTGTTGTCACGAAGACGCGCGTGTTCTTGGACGAAGCCTTCCCATTGGCCGGGGGAAGCCACGGCGATGCCCGGCGCTATCAGGTTCGTGGCGGTGCACTGCTGGTCGACGACATGCCGTTGATGCAGCCTGAAAAATTCATCGGCTATCGTGGCCATCCGCGGGCACCGGATGCCGTGCTGCTGTGCAACCATGGGCTCCATGTGGAACTCGTGTTCGACCGGGCGCATCTGATTGGAAGCCGCGATCAGGCGTCGCTGGCTGACGTGCGCCTGGAAAGCGCGGTGACGGTCATTATGGACTGCGAGGATTCGGTGGCGTGCGTCGATGCCGCCGACAAAGTGGTCGCCTATCGCAACTGGCTCGGCCTGATGCGCGGCAATCTTGACGACACATTCGAGAAAGGCGGCGAGACAATTGTCCGCAACCTGCATCCCGACCAGACCTATATCTCACCGGATGGCCATGGCGAGGTCACGGTCAAGGCCCGCGCTTTGATGCTGATCCGCAACGTTGGTCATCTGATGACCAACCCCGCAATCATCGATCGCGACGGTGGCGAGGTGTTCGAGGGTTTGATGGACGCGATGGTCACCACGGCGATCGCGCTTCACGATCTCAACAAGACGAGCGGGGCGCGCAATTCGACAACGGGTTCGATTTATGTCGTGAAGCCCAAAATGCACGGCCCAGATGAGGTCGCCTTCAGCGACGACATCTTCAGCCACGTCGAAACGGTGCTGGGTTTGCCGCGCTACACTGTGAAACTTGGGATCATGGACGAGGAGCGGCGTACGAGCGCCAACCTCAAGGAATGTATCCGCGCCGCCAAACATCGGGTGGCCTTCATCAACACGGGGTTCCTCGACAGAACCGGGGACGAAATCCACACCTCTATGGAGGCTGGGCCATTCAGCCGAAAAGACTTCATCAAACGCAAGGGCTGGATTACCGCGTACGAAAACCAGAATGTCGACATCGGCCTGGAATGCGGATTATCGGGCAAAGCGCAGATCGGCAAAGGCATGTGGGCAATGCCGGACCGCATGGCTGCCATGGTCGAGGCGAAAATCGAACACCCCAAAGCTGGCGCAAATTGCGCCTGGGTGCCGAGTCCAACTGCGGCCACGTTGCATGCGCTTCATTATCACCGGGTGGACGTTCTGGCCGTTCAAGCCTCCCTCGCAGAGGGGGGGCGCCGCGCCTATATCGATGCACTGCTGGATATTCCAGTTGCGAATTTCCGCAAATGGACCCCTGCGCAGGTGCGCCGCGAAGTGGAAAACAACGCGCAGGGTATTCTGGGGTATGTCGTTCGCTGGATCGACCAGGGGATTGGCTGTTCAAAGGTTCCCGATATCAACGACGTCGGGTTGATGGAAGACCGCGCGACCTGCCGCATCTCGGCCCAGCACATCGCGAACTGGATGCATCACGGCGTTGTCAGCAAAGCCGAGGTGGTCGACATCATGCAGCGGATGGCTGAGGTCGTCGATCGGCAGAACGCGCGCGATCCACATTACCGGCCGATGGCACCGGGCTTTCAGGGTATTGCGTTCCATGCCGCCTGCGATTTGGTCTTCAAAGGGGCGACAGAACCATCGGGCTATACGGAGCCAATCCTGCACGCCTATCGGCAGCGTTTGAAGTCTTTGTAAGACGCGCCGCGATCCCCGCACGCGAACGATACACCGTCTTCGAACTTTCGAAGACGGGCTCCAACTCCTATCAAGGCGATGTTTGCTACGCCATCGCATGTCGCAATGGCCGTGGCTTATGACTTCGCGCCGGGGACGACGCTGTTCCAAAGCGACTTGAACAGCGAGGTCCCTTTTTCGATGGTTGGCGTGAATGCACTCGTGTCCATCGTCGACAAGGTTTGTGCCAACCGTTCGACGCTCGGCATCATGCCAGAGGCCTGTTCACGAACGCTTTCGTAGGTCGCGTCGGCTGATCGGCGCAGGCGGTTGGCCGCGTCCATCATGGCCGCGTCAGCAGTGGCCCCGTCGCTGCCACCGGACCTTGGATCGCGCTGCTGCTGGCCGGGCTTGTAGCGCTTGCTTGGCCTTTGGCTGGATTGCTGCCCCGAAATGAGGCTGCCACATCGACGTCTGACCTTCCATTGCGTACGTTCCTGATGGCCGTACTTGTGCCAGCGGTGCTGACCCCGCCTTTACTGACCTTGATCGACACGCGCTTTTTGCCCGTCCTCGTGGCCGATTATCTGGCCGTCCATCTATTGGTGTACGGCCTGATTTTGCTTGGCGTTCTCGCCTGGAACGGCGTCAGAATTGGCCCCGTCGTGTGGGTGGCGGCTGTCGCACTCGCGGCTTATGGGATCTCTGTTTTCGGTGGTGCGCTGGATCGCTATGTGGCGTCGTTCCAACCTAACGCCGAACGTCTGTGGATCATCGCGGCGATTGCAATCGGGGCGGTGCCTTATACCGTCGCGCAAAAGTTTTGACTCATAGGGTCGCTGGCTGCGCGACGGTATTCTCTTTTGTTTGCGCGTGGCCGCCCCACCAACCCCACGCGCGGATACCAACGGGCATAAGTCAGAACTTATGCCCGTTGGTATTACATGCTGGCCGACAGCCTCGCGGTCGATGGCGGTCGGGCGGCGCTCTGGCGCGTTTTCGTTGCGCGGGGCGCATTCCTCGCCTCTTTGGCCGTCGCGGTCGCGTTCGACTTCAAACGATTGTTTTTCTTGCTGATCATCATAACCGTGATCGTCTTGTTTTTTGTGATTTTCGGGTTATTGGGCGGCTTTGTTGGCCGCCGGACGTGGTCGCCGGCAGCGGGCGGTCTGGGCCTTGGTCTTATTCTGGCGTGGTCGCTCGGCGTCAGTTTCCCGATGTTCCTGCCGGGCTGAGGCTCAAACGTGGTCAGAAAACAGCATGATCGCCGCGCTCAACCACGGCCTCGCCCTTGATCACGCGGGCGTAGAAATCAAACAACAGTTCAGAGCCTGTGGAGGGGGTCGCATCGGCATCGTAGCGACCGGTTGCGGGATCGAGCACAAGCATTGATTCCGTCGCATAGTAGCGGCCAATTCGGGCGAGTTCGGCCTTGTCGGCAAGCCTTGGTGCGACGCGGCCGGTGAGTGCCAGCGTCCAAATGATCGTGTCGAGCAGCGCAACGGGCACGTGTTTGAACTTCGGCTCGCGGCCCAGCAAGGCGAAAAGTTTTTCACCCTGCTGCTTGGGCGTGATGGCGGGACCGGGCCCGCCGATAGGGAGCACACGATTCGCGCGACTTTCATCATCGAGGCAGTCGGCCAAATATGCGCCGAGATCGGCGTCGCTGATCGGCTTACAGGATGTCAATGTTCCGTCGCCAAAGACGAGAAACGGCTTGCCCTTCTTCACCCGCTCGATCTGTCCGGACAGGGACTTGAAGAACGCGGTGGGGCGGACAATCGAATAGGTGATGCCGGACTCGATCAGTTTTTTCTCGAACGCGAGTTTGGCGTGCTGGAACGCCAGCAGCGGTTTTTGCACGCAGATGGCCGACAACACCACCATGTGGGTTATGCCAGCCTTTCGAGCCTGCGCCAGCGCGACGGTATTGGCTTGATCGTCAATGGCCCACGCCTCCTTGGGCGCGCCCGTCCGTGACGCGAGACAGGATATGACTGCGTCGAATTTTTCGCCGTAAAAGCCATCATTGGCGAGCGCGCTGGCATTCGTCACGTCGCAGAAGCGCAGGGTTGCGCCGGGAAACCGGCTCGTATGCGGTTTGGCCTCTGGTCTGCCTCCTGCTGCGTGATGAGGGCGCAGGATGCACACGACATCGTGGCCACGCTGGACGAGGGCTGCCACCGTGGCCTGGCCGATCGTACCGGAGGCACCCAGGACCATTACGCGCTGTGGCTTGCGCGATATCGCCGGTGGGGATGACACTAACTCGACCATCGTGACCTCAACTCGTGCGCAGTCTGCCATGGACCGCTCCGTCGAAGGTGCCGGCCCGTCAGACAGGTCATCCCAGGACTGGCCCGCCGTCAACGGCTTGCCGAGGCCCCAGCGCCGACGTGTTTGTGCGGCGTGCCATCGGCGTCACAAGCCTATTGTGCGCTTTTGTTATCCTCGACCGATCGAAACAATGCGCGCAGCTTGGGGGTATGACCGCCTGCCTGCTTGGATTGGCTGCGATGCTCGGGCATTGCCGGTTTGACGCTTGGCCCGGTATCACGAAACTGTGGGTGCGGTTGATCGCGATGCCGGCCTCACCTAAGTTGAGCGCATCGGAAGGGCGTCTGTATCAACACGCCCGCTCGGAGGCATCGACATGACGACCGGTCTATTCACACGCCGCAGTCTCTTGGTCGCCGGTGGTTCTCTGGTCGCGACTGGAATCATGGGCATTGCCGCACCGGTTCAGGCGCAGAGCCTGGCACCGACCCCCTCGATGCGAGGCGGCTCGAACAACTATCGCCAAGGCGCGCCGATCGTCGAACGGATCGGCGGCGGGGGCTTTTGGATGACCGGCACCGTGCGCCGTGCCGGTGATGGGGCTCCGCTTGCGGGGCAGCGTATTCAGATCTGGGCGCACACTACGGAGGGTTACGAAAGCGACGCGCGAAGTCATGGGGCAACGTTGACGGATGTCAACGGCGTGTTTCGCCTTGAGATGCCGCAAATCGTACCGGCCTTCGGGCAACCGCATGGCCATCTTGCCTATGATAGCGGTACCTTCGAGACCGTGTTTCTGCGCCCTGTCATGGCGTCTGCGAAGGCGACCACACTAGAGGCGCACTTTGTGCTGAAGCCAGTTTGACGGGGTTGCGCTCGAACGAGCTGAGACCGGCCTGGGCGATCCTGATCTGGGTGGCCGTCGCTGTCGGCGTGGTCGTGCCGTTGGCTGCTGCCGCTGCAAGCCCTCTGCTGGCATGGCGCGGGCCGGTTTACATCGCTGCTGGTTTTGCTGGTGTTTTTGCTTTGGGGTTGATGCTGGTGCAGCCTTTGTTGGCTGGGGGATATTTGCCGGGATTGCAGGCCTATCGCGGGCGGCGGGTCCATCGCTGGACTGGAGCACTGCTCGTCGCGGCGGTCGTGGTCCATGTCGGGGGACTTTGGATCACCAGTCCGCCAGACGTGATTGACGCCCTGCTGTTTGCCTCGCCGACGCCCTTCTCCGCCTGGGGCGTTGTTGCCATGTGGGCGATCTTTGCCGTTGGGCTGCTGGCGGCATTCCGGCGACGGCTTCGACTGAGCCAGCGGACATGGCGTATGGCTCATACGATGCTGGCGGTGGTGATCGTCGTTGGGACTGCGGTCCATGCCGTTCTGATCGAAGGGACGATGGAGACCGTTTCAAAGGCGGCCCTTTGCGGACTGGTGCTCGTGGCGACCGTGAAAGTTATCGCCGATCTCCGGGTGTGGGCAAAACGATCATCGACGCGCTGAGCCTGGCAGTGTCGGCATGACGATCAAAATATTGGCAGAGCGCGTATCATCACGCAAACGCGTTCGCTTGAATAATGCCAGTTCGAGAACGGGATAACGTCGCTGCTGACTTCGCAGCCTGGGGGGACCAATCAGTGAGCTGCCGTTCGCGGCATTTTTAGGTCGTGGCAGAACTCGTTAGAGCCCAAAAACGCTGTTTAACAACGTGTTGTCGGCGTCGCCTTTTGATTTTGGACGCGAGAGATCGGTGCGGTCTGGCGGGGCTTTTGACGCGTCACCTGACCCGCTCCGACCCCGGGCAACGAGCGCGTTGCCGCACGATGCAGAGATACGCCGTGCAACGTCTGCCAATGGCGCGGCTGGCGGTTCCCAGCTTTTGCAAGCCGCGCCGATGCGGCCGGGTGCCTGCGCGGCGTCGGGTAGGCAGTACAGCCCGGTGCCGTCGGCCTGCGACGCAAAGCGGATGCCCGTTGCGCCGGCTTTGACATCGTCAAGCTCGGCGGCGAGGTGGTTCATCACCTCGATGCGCAACCGCCCGGCATCGCCTTTCAGCGGGGTTGATCGCGCATGCATTTGCGTGAGTGGAACGGCTTCGATGGCGCCCGGCGTCAGTTTGCCGGCCGCATCGCGTGAGAAAAGGACCCGGATCGCGAGGCCATAGTCGCGGCAGATGCCGAGCTGCGCCATGTCCTGCATGCCCGGGTGCAGCAAATTGCCGAGGCCGTAGAGGACGAGTTTGCCGTCGACGCGTTGGACACCGGCTGCCACATGGGCGTGATGGCCAACGACGATGTCGATGCCGCCGGCCTTCGCCGCTTGGTCGCGCAGTTTGGCGATATCGCCGTAGCTTGCGCGCACCTGCAGTTCTGCGCCGTAGTGCACCGACAGAATGCGCAGATCACCTTCGGCATCAGCAAGGCGTGTCACGGTTTCGCTGAAATCCTCGGCGCGGTTGTAGTTGAGCATGCCAGCGCCCTGGCGGCTGCCGTTTGCTTCGCCCTCCGGCATGCCTCCTCCGCCGATGCCGATGGCCGAGATTCGCACGCGTGCGCCATTCACCGTAACGTCGGCGGGGCGGGACGCCTGCTCGCGACCAATTCCGATCCCAGGCCATGCGGCAAGACCGTGCGCTGCTGCCGCCTCGAGATGGCGCAGCGTTTCGCGTATACCCGCGTCGCCGTAGTCGATGGCATGGTTGTTGGCCGTCGAGACCACGTTGAGGCCCAGGCGAGCGAGGTGATTGATCGCTGCGGGGTGGCTCTTGAAGTTGAACGACTTTGGGTTGGCGCGCAGTTCGTTGCTGTCGGTGACGACAGTTTCGAGGTTGGCGAAATTGATGTCACCGTCGAACACGGGGGCGATGCCGTCCGTCAAGTCTTGCCAGGCCTCCTTGCGGCCGTGACGGAACGCGCCCGTGGGGTCGACGGGCTGGTTGCTGCCGCCGAAACCGAGATCGCCGCCGAGCACGACCACTACGACATCGCGATCACGGGAAGTCTGGCTCGCCTGCTTACCGGGGCGCTCGACAATTGAGCTGTTGACACTTGGTTCGTGTGTGTCTGTCACAGGCGCATTGGCCACGGCGATCAAGCCGACACTTCCACGCTCGGACGCGACGACAGGACTGACGCTCCTCACCATCAGCGCGACGCCAAACAACAGTAGCCATTTCGTACGCACAGTCCACTCCACGCCACACAGCATGTGAGCTTAGCAGGCTAACTAGGTAGCTGCCTATAGATTCCAGGCGTCTGTGTGACAAAGCGCAACAGCGTTTCTGGAGTGCCACACTGTCGGCCCGAGAGACTGAAAACTGAGCTGACCATGGCAGATCGATGGGCGACTGCCAAAACCGTTCGGCTCGTCTGGACGGCTAGGTTGTGACTCCAGCGGATCGGCCCTACCGTGGCGGATGGTGTGCCATCATCGCGGCACCAGCTTTCCGTCGCCTGTTCCAAAGCGGTCTTCTTCATGTTGGGCTATCTGACGATCATATTCTGTTGCCAACTGTTGGGCGAATTGCTCGTCGTTGGGGCTGGCCTTCCCATTCCTGGACCGGTGTGCGGGATGGCCATTCTGTTTGCCGGGTTGCTGATACGCGGGTCGATCCCTGATGACTTGGCCGCCGTCGGCACAGCACTGCTGGACAACCTCTCGCTCCTGTTCATACCGGCCGGTGTGGGCGTCATGCTTCACGCGTCGCTGCTGCAGCGCGACTGGCTCCCGATTTCAGTCTCGCTCATCGTGAGCACGGCACTGACGATCGCGGTGACGGCGCTCGTGATGTCTTGGTTACGGCCGCCTGAGCTTGCCTCCAAAGACCTTACGGGAGGCGGCTTTGAAGAACCTAAATGATATCTGGGTTTATTTAAGTGCGAGCCCGCTGCTACATTTGACCCTGACGCTGATCGCCTATCAAGCAGGCCTTGCCCTCTATCGGCGATCAAAGCTCAATCCGCTGCTCAATCCTGTCTTGATTTCAGTCGTGATCATTGTGGGTATTTTGGCGGCCACCGGCACAAGTTATGAGACCTATTTCGACGGGGCAAAGTTTGTCCATTTTCTTCTTGGACCCGCGACCGTCGCACTCGCCATTCCGCTTTACCGTCAATTCGACTTGGTCCGTCGTTCCGCACTCGCGATCTGTTGCAGCGTGATTGCTGGCTCACTGACGTCGATGCTTTCGGCGGTGGGGGTCGCCTGGTTGCTTGGCGGATCAATCGCCTCGCTCATATCGCTGGCGCCTAAATCGGTGACCACCCCGGTTGCCATGGGCATTTCGGCTCAGTTGGGTGGCCTGCCGTCGCTGACAGCGGCGCTGGTCATCCTGACCGGAATTCTCGGTGCCATGATCGGCACATTTGTTCTCAATGCCGTCGGCGTGAAGGATTGGGCGTCCCGGGGCGTTGCCATGGGCACCGCCAGTCACGGCATCGGCACGGCCAGAGCGTTACAGGTCAACTAGCTTGCGGGCGCATTTTCGGGCTTGGCTATGGGACTGAATGCTTTGGCAACGGCACTGCTGCTGCCATTGGTGTGGAAGATCTTGTTTTCCAATTGAGTGAGTGGGTACTTTAAAGGTTTGGACCCACCCACCTTTTGTCTATCGCGCCACAGACGTTTCTGGCTGAGACATGACTATCGGGCAATATGCGCCAGCCGTCCGATGGTGATGGGTGCCAAAGCTTCGGTGCGGGCTGTGACACGACCGATGACGGCTGCGTGCGTGTAGCCTGCCTCCTGTAGCGCTGCGATGCACGCCGGTGCACGTGCTGCCGGCAGCGCGGCCAGCAAGCCGCCGGCGGTTTGGGGATCAAACAGGGCTGGGTACAGCGGATCGCGGCTGGCCTCCTCGATATTGCTGATGGCCCGGCGCAGGCGTACGTTCTGCGGCTGGAGCGAGGAAAAAATCCCCAGCGCCATCGTCTCGCGCACGCCAGCCAGCAGCGGGACGGTTTCCAAGTCGAGCATCACGTCAACATCGGATGCCCGCACCATTTCAACAAGATGACCGAGCAGGCCAAAGCCTGTCACGTCCGTGGATGCGTGAACGTCATGGGCCTGCAAGATTGTAGCCCCATTGCGGTTTGAGGTTGTCATGTGGGTCAGTGCTGCAATCACCCAGCTCGCGCGCGCCTTGGATCGCATGTCGGCTGCCAATAGCGTCCCGGTCCCGATGGGTTTTGTGAGGACGAGCACGTCACCCGCCACGAGGCCACCCTTGCGGATGATGCGGTCGCGCCCGATCAAGCCATTGACGGTAAAGCCGAGCGCCAGTTCGGCGCCTTCGCTGGTGTGGCCGCCGACCAGAGCGCAGCGTGCATCGCGCAAGATTTCGTTGGCACCGGCCATCATGGCCGACAAGTCGGCCTCGACTTTGCTCTCCAGGCCATAGGGCACGGTGGCGATTGCCAATGCGGACTGCGGCTCACCGCCCATCGCGAATACGTCGCCCAGCGCGTGGTTGGCGGCGATCTTGCCGAAGATGTAGGGGTCGTCGACGATGGCGCGAAAGTAATCGACCGACTGCACAGACAGCCGCGCGCCGCCCGTGTCAACAATGGCCGCATCGTCGGGTGCATCCAGACCCACGATCACATCATCTCGTGCGAAGGGCTCCAGCGTGCCAAGCGCGCGCGACAGCACCGTTGCGCCGACTTTTGCGCCGCACCCCCCGCACCGCATGGCCATCGCCGAGATCTCCTTCAAGGCCGCCGTATCGGCAATGCCTGTCAGCGCGACGGGTGCGGGCGTTGGCATGTCCGGCAACGTGTTGAACTTGTCCATAAATGCGCGATCGATGCGGTCCTTCAGTTTCCAGACCCAATCACCTTCAAAGGTGAACCCGTTGCGTGTGCCGATGGCGTGCGGTTCGCCGGTCGAAATCAGATACAGGGCTTCGCCTTGCGGGCGGTGGGCACGCAACGGTTGGCCTGCAATCCGTCGCGTAATGTTGGCGGCCAGCGTTTTTGCACTGCGGACCGCGTACACGCCCGATTTGGGCACGTCGAACCCTTCGATGGTCGCCACATCGCCCACGGCGAACACGTCGTCATTGCGCAGCGTCTGCAGCGTGGGCCTTACGCGAATGAATCCGTCTTTATCCAGGTCGAGACCGGTTGCCGCCAGCCAAGACGCTGCTGCAGCACGCGTCGTCCAGAACACTTCGTCGAGCGTGACGGCAGTCCCATCGGCCAGCTCAACACATCCCACTTTGACGGCACTTACGCGTGCCCGGCTGATCACCGTTATACCGCGCGCTGTCAGCAGCGCCTCAAAGCGTCGGCGGACTTCGCGCGGGAACGTCGGCAACAGCCCGGATGGCGATGTGACCAGAGTGAACGATAGTGCTGACGCGTTAAGACCTGCTGCGGCGACATCGCGCTTCAGCCGGTGTTGCAGGGACAGCAAGAGTTCAACGCCGCCGGCCCCGCCCCCCACCACGCCGATGGCGGCCTTGCCACGCGCTGCAACCGTGCGGTCGCGGGCTGCTTCGAAGCGGGGCAAGAACCCATCGATGGGTTTGACGGGCAGGGCGTGTGCGCTCGCACCTGGCACATCGCCGGTTGCGGGGGTCGAGCCAATGTTGATTGATGCGATGTCATAGGGAACGGGCGGGCGATTTTTGCACAGCACCAGCTTGTTGGCGGTATCCAGTCCCGTCACTTCACTTTGATACAAACGCGCACCCGCAAATCGCGCCAAAGGTCCGGTATCAATGTGGGCTTGCTCAAAAGAGTAGTGGCCTGCAATGAGGCCCGGAAGCATGCCAGAGTAGGGCGTATCGACCTCACGGGTGATCAACGTGAACCGCACGCCGGGCAATGGGTTCATGCCGACCATCCGCAACACGCCGACATGGGCGTGTCCGGCCCCAACGAGCACCACGTCTTTGATGATCGGCTGTGCAATTGATTTCATTCCGTTTCATTATCCTATTGTCATGCCGCGCATCACACGCGCTGAACGTCTCACAGCACCAACATCACGGCGCGCGCGTCGGTGGCAGACCTGTCCCCAGGGCAGCCGCTGCCTCTTTGGGCGTTGCCTTTGCCTGATCCCGATCAACTCGCAAATTTGCCTCGCGCATGGCTTCGACCGTGATGGCGCCCACAAGGGGTGTCAGGGCTGACACCAGGTTGGCATCGTTGGCGCGCCGGGGGGATAATAAAACAATCGCATCATAGGAAGGGGCGGCACCTTTGGGATCGCTCAGTACCACCAGATTGTTGGCCGCGATGCGTCCATCGGAGGAAAACGCCGAAATGACATCGACGTCTTTCGTTTGCAGGGCGCGGTACATGAAGGTGGGGTTGAATGATCTCTCCCCTTTGAAGTTCAGCCCGTAGGCGCTCTTCAGTGCGGACCATTCAGGACGGCTCAGAAACTCCAAATCGGCTCCGAGCGTAAGTTGAGGGGCTTTGAGCGCCAGATCCGCCATGCTCGCGATGCCGCTCGCGTTGGCTGCTGGCGCATTCATTGCCAAAACGTAAGCATTTTCAAAGCCGAGGCTGCCTAGCATGGTGACCCCGTGTCGCTGCATCAGCGCGCGCTTGAGTTCGCTCAGAAGTTCCGCGCGTGGCAACACATCCGTGCGGCCCAGCACATTCGTCCACAGCGTGCCCGAGTAATCGACATAGACATCCAAGTCGCCCGCGGCGAGTGCTCGAAATGCGACCGCTGATCCCAGGCTGTCTTTGCGCACGACCCGCGACCCGGCCGCTTCCAGCCGCGCACCCATCAATTCCGCCAGAATAAACTGCTCGCTGAAATTCTTGGCACCAATCACGTAGGTTGGCGACTTCGACGTGCCACCTGCACTCAGCAGCGGGATCAGCGCCAATCCCGTGCCAACAACCAGACCCGCAAGGCCAAACATCCAGGTGCGTGTGCGGCCCCGAACGATCCCGGCCTCAATCAGCCCCAGCAACTGATCCGCCACAACGGCCAGCAGCGTTGCCGCGCCACACCCAAACACAACAAAGACCCAGTTTTCAGTCTGGAGGCCTGAAAAAATGTAATTGCCAAGGCTCGTCTGTCCCACGGACGTGGCGAGTGTGGCAGCACCGATGGTCCAGACGGTGGCCGTTCTGACGCCTGCCATGACGACGGGAGCTGCGAGCGGCACCTCGACTTGCAGCAACCGCTGACGGGGCGTCATGCCGACGCCATCGGCGGCTTCGATCACCTTGGGGTCAACGCCCATCAAGCCCGTGACGGCATTGCGCAAAATCGGCAAAATCGCATACAGCGTCAAAGCCAAAACGGATGGCAGGAAACCCAACGCTGGAACCGTGGTGCCGAACGTCGCCTGAGTGAGAGCGGAGAGGGCCAGCAAGAGCGGGTAGAACAGCGCGAGCAAAGCAAGGCTGGGTATCGTTTGAATCAGCCCGGCAATGCCGAGCACCACGACGCGCACTCGACCGTTGCGCGCGGCGATGACGGCCAGCGGCAAACTGATCAGCAACCCCAGCGCCAGAGCGGTCGCCGAAATGAGAACGTGGTTCGCCATGAAGCCGGGGAGTTCCCGCAGGGCTGCGGTCAATTGGCCGTTCATGAGGGTGCCGTCCTGACACCGGCTGCGATCATGTCTTGGATGTGTCGCGCATGGCGCAACGGTACGGCGATCAGGGCTGCCACATCCGGGTCCACCTGGGGTTGCAGCAGCTCTTGCGGCGTGACGTCGGCCAGCACGCGCCCTGCCCTCATGATGACAATCCGGTCGGCCAGCAGAATAGCTTCTTGAATGTCGTGGGTCACCATCACGGTCGTCAGCCCGAGTGCTGAATGCATGCCCTTGTAGGCGGTGCCCAAGATGTCGCGCGTCACCGGATCGAGCGCACCAAACGGCTCGTCCATCAAGACGATGTTGGGCCGTGCCGCCAAGGCGCGGGCCACCGCCACGCGCTGCTGTTGCCCACCCGACAATTGCGCTGGAAACCGCCCGGCCACATCTTGTGGGAGTTCGACCAACTCCAGAAGTTCACCGACGCGTGATGCGATTTTATCTGGTGGCCATCCCAATAGCCTTGGCGTCACGCCGATATTTTGCCCCACACTCATGTGCGGAAACAGTCCACCGCCCTGAAACACATAACCGATCTGGCGTCTCAGCGTTGGCGCGTCCAAGGCCCCCACGGCGACGCCGCCAATCCGCACCACGCCCCGATCGGGATCGATCAACCGATTGATGGTTTTCATCACCGTCGTCTTGCCAGAACCCGACGTGCCAACCAACGCGATGAATGCCCCCGCTGGCACCGCCAGGGAAACGGCATCAACGGCCATCGACGCGCCCCCGTGATAGGTTTTGCTGATGTCATCAAGTTGGATCAGGGCTGAAGCTCCAGACACGCGGACGGGTGAAAAAACGGCGTTGGCAACGCGGCTCCGGTATACTTCATACGGTTCCCAGTGCGCAGATGCACCATGGCATCGTGACATTGAACTAGATTGCGGCAACACCCGTTAACTGCAGTGGTCCGCATGCTGCGCCTCGCCATGACATACTTTTTTTGCGCCGATGACCGCAACCGTTCAGGGAATTGAGTTATGACCAAAATCTCACGCCGAACCGTCGTGGCAGCAGGACTTGCTGCCACCCTCTGGCATCCCTCCATTGCTGGCGCTGCCACCCCGACGCTGTACTTCTCGGCGATCCCCGATGAAGATGAGACCAAACTCACCGCGCGGTTCACTAAAGTTGCCGCTTATCTTTCTGAAAAGCTGGGGCTGCCGGTTCAGTACATCCCTTTGAAAAGCTATCCAGCGGCGGTGACAGCCTTTAAAAACGACCAGATCCAGCTTGGCTGGTTTGGTGGCCTGACTGGGGTTCAGGCCATGCGTGCGGTGCCGGGGTCGCTTGCGATCGCCCAGGGCCAGGAAGATAAAGAGTTCATCTCCTATTTCATCGCCAATACGTCGACGGGATTGGATGCAAGTGCCGATCTGCCGAAAGGCATTGCTGGCAAGACCTTTACGTTTGGTGCCAAAACCTCGACGTCGGGCCGGCTGATGCCGGAATTCTATTTGCGCAAGGCGTTTGCCAAGGGCCCCGAAGAGATTTTCTCTAAAGTGGGCTACTCTGGCGATCACACGAAGACCGTCGAGCTTGTTCAATCCGGGGCTTTCGATGTCGGTGCGGTGAACTACACGTCGTTCGACGACATGGTCAAAAACGGCAAGGCTGACCCGGCCAAAGTCAAGGTGATCTGGAAAACGCCGACGTATCCCGACTACAACTGGACCATTCGCGGCGACGTCGACGCGCGATTTGGCGCTGGTACGGTGGAAAAGGTTCGTGCGGCGATTTTGGGCATGACAGACGCCACGCTGCTTGCCGCGTTTCCGCGCAAATCGTTTATTCGAACGCAAAATTCTGATTTTGCACCGATTGAAGACACCGCTAAACAACTCGGCCTGCTCGATTGACCATGCTCGTTGCGCTTGTTGATGAGCGGATCAGCCACGGCAGTCGCGAGATTTTGTCGGGGCTGAACGTCTCAATACGGGCTGGCGAGCGCGTTGCTTTGCTGGGGCGAAGCGGAGCTGGTAAATCGACGCTGCTCAACGTGCTGTACGCACGACTGGCGGCGAGCCATCCCGTTGTTGCCCTGGTGCCGCAAGATGGCGCTCTGGTCGGCGCGCTGTCGGTTTATCACAACATCTACATGGGCCGCCTCGACCAGCATCACGCCCTGTATAATCTCGCCAACCTCATCAGGCCGCGCCGCCGCGATATCGAACTCGCGACGACTTGCGCCCGCACCGTTGGCCTGGAGGGAACACTATGGCAGTCGGTTGGAACGCTGTCTGGCGGCCAGCGGCAGCGCACGGCCGTTGCGCGCGCCCTGCATCGGGGTGGCCCTATCGTTTTGGCTGATGAACCCGTCTCAGCGGTCGATGTGACGCAAGGCGCGCAGATCCTTGCGGCACTGAGCGCACAGTTTGAGACCACGATCCTTGCCATGCACGATGTGGACCTGGCCGTTGCCTACTCCACCCGGCTGATCGGATTGCGCGCCGGCACCATCGTATTCGATGGTCCGACAGGCGACATCGAGCGGAGGCAGATTCTTGACCTCTACGCCCAGTGAGCCACTGAGCATGCCTGCCGCTGGCGTCATCGTCACGCCGGTGCGTATCGGTTTGGGCCTGATCGCTTGTGCGCTCCTCGTTTTGCCCTTTGCAGATTTGTCCATGCTTGGCCGCTCACCGTGGCCGATTGCCTGGGACATTCTCTCGGGCTTTTTGCGGCCCAATTTCTCGGCTGTTGAAAACTTGGGTTACGCGACCGCTCTTACGCTCGCGTTCGCCATGGGCGGGTTGGCTGTCGGCGTCATGGGCGGTGCCGTTTTGGCAGTGCTTTACACCTTTCGCGCCGTGCGCGTGCTTGCTGCTGTTCTCCGCTCAGTCCACGAGTTGATTTGGGCGCTTCTGCTCATGGCCGTGCTTGGGCCGACGGTGGCGACCGGCATCGCTGCCATCGCGCTCGCCTATTCGGGCATCTTTGCCAAGGTTTATGCTGAAATTCTGAGCGAGGCTGATCAACGCCCCGGGGACGTGCTGCCACGTGGGACCGGCATTGTCTCGCGCTTTGTCTATGGGCGCGTCGCGGTTGCCTTACCGGCTCTCGCGGCGTACACCAGTTACAGGCTCGAATGCGCGATCCGGTCGAGCGCCGTCCTGGGGTTCATCGGACTCCCCACGCTTGGCTTTCAACTCGACAGCTTTTTCAAGCAAGGCCAATACGGTGCAGTCGCTGCTGTTTTGATCATTTATTTCACGCTGATTGCGACCATACCGATTTGGTTGCGGCGTCCGCTGGTGCCGCTTTATCTCGTGCTCGCGATTGGTGTGTTGGTGGCGCATCCCGGCCCGCCCATTGCGGGCTCCAGTCTTTGGCATTTCGTGACCAACGATATTGTCCCGGCGCCATTGCGAAATGGGTCTTGGTCCGACTACCAAACCTGGAGGGCTGCCGCTGCTTGGTTTAGCGGGTTATTTTCCAGCCAGATTATTCCAGGGCTGATCGCGACACTCATTGTTGCACAGATCACGCTGGCGCTCGCCGGTATCATCGCCTTGCTGGCATTCCCAGCGGGTGTGGCGGCGCTGTCTGGAAAAATTGGATCTTTGGTGGGGGCGGCGGGCCTTGTTGTTGGCCGCTCGACGCCTGAATACATGCTGGCCTATCTGTTCTTGCAGATGTTTGGCCCCTCGATGCTGCCCGCGATCCTTGCGCTGAGTTTGCATAATGGGGCTATCATCGCTCACCTCACCGCGCGGCAGGCTGAGCAGATTTGCCAAACGTTGCGCCCGGATGCGCCCCGTGGGTTCAACCTTTACTTCTACGAACTTCTGCCGCGGCTGTTTGGGCCGTTCTTAGCCCTCAGCCTCTATCGCTGGGAGATCATATTGCGGGAAACGGCCATTCTTGGCATTCTGGGGATCACGACGCTTGGATTTTATATCGACAGTGCGATTGGTGAATTGCGTATCGACCGTGCCGTTATCCTGATTATTGCCACTGCACTCTTGACGATTGCCATCGATGCCATTTCGCGTGGCTTGCGCTCCAGCCTAAGACTATCGCCATCGGCCACCACGCGTTGCGATGGTTGATCTCGGGTTGTATCAGGCGCTAGCGCAGGTTCTAAAGCCTGCGAAAATATCGCGCCGGTCGGGTGGAAAGAAGTTGCGGTAAACCGGCGTTACCATCTGCGAACGCGTTGTCCAGCAACCGCCGCGCAGAACCTTGCGATCGCCGAACCAGGGTTGCGAATACTCTTTGTAGATGTCGGGCGTAAAGCCGGGATAAGGTTTGAAATCGCTCGCCGTCCATTCCCAGACATTGCCCATCATCTGACGGCAGCCAAACGCACTGTCGCCAGCTGGGAACGCGGCCACGTCGACTGGCCCGCCGAACGCGCTATCCAGATTTGCGGCTCGGTCGGCACTTGTCTCGCCTGCGCTCGATGTGTCCCACGGCTGCAATCGTTTTTGAGACTTCAGCAAACCCTCGGCGGTTGGTTCACCGACGGCTGCCACCTCCCATTCCAATTCGGTTGGCAGGCGACGGCCAGCAAAAGCGCAATAGGCACTCGCCTCGTGCCAATTTACAAAAATCACGGGATGATGGGGCTGGAGGTCGGTTAGCTTGTCATACCACCGGAACTGCCATGCGCCGGGCATGCCAACCCAATAGGCTGGCTGCAGCGCGCCGCTGGATTGCACCCAGGCCCAGCCCTCGGCGCTCCAAAATGCGCGATCACGATACCCGTCAGCTGCAACAAAAGCGGCGAACTCGCCGTTGGTGACGGGTGCTTTGGCGATTGCAAACGGCGCGACGGCTTGGGGATGTGCCCATTTCTCATTGTCGAATACAAATGCGGCGTCTGGCGATGCACCCAACTGAAACGTGCCGGCGGGAATGACGGCATCGCCAGGCCAGGGGCCACAACCGTCAACGCTGCGGCCGCCGATCGGGGAATTCACCACCTGCGGCAAGCCAAGTGTCTGGCGTGAATACGCAAACGCCTCTTCGTGCATGTTCTCATGAAACGTCACGAGGCGATACAAATAGCTGTCTGCTTCACTGGCGACAGGCGACGTCAATCGCGCCAAGAGCGCCCCGCGCACGTCGGCTCCGTATGCCTTGATCCAATCGAGCGCTGGCAGCGGCAGATCCCAACGGTCGTCATGGGCCACGTGCGCTGAATCATACAGGGCGTCAGCTTGCGCACGCAGCGGTTTGCTGCCATCGGTTTGGCGTAGAATAAAATGTTCCTGGAACCAGATCACGTGGCCGATTTCCCAAAGAATGGGATTGACGATGGCGAGCTTGGGGCCCACCAGCGCGTCACCGCTCAACCCATCGAGGAACGCCGTTGTCCGTGCGCGCGCGTCATCCAACATGGCCGTTATTTGTTGAGCATTCAGACGCTTGGACATTCCTGAACTTCCACCTGGCTTCATGTATTGGCATGCCCAATGAACATCATCATCCAAACTCCGGCCCCGGCCAACACCCGGTCCGGCAACCGGGTTACGGCCGAGCGTTGGCAGGCAATCTTGGAAAACCTTGGCCACCAGGTTGTCGTCACGTCAAGCTACTCAGGCGCTGATGCGGACGTTCTGATCGCCATCCATGCTTGGCGAAGCGCTGAAGCGATCGCGGCGTTTCGGCGTGCCTATCCGGGAAAGCCGATTATTGTTTGTCTGAGTGGTACCGACATTTACGCCTATCAGACCAGTCATCCGGCGGTGACACGCGCTTCGATGGAGGCCGCAACCGTTCTGGTCGGCCTGCACGACCTTGTTGGCAAAGCTATTCCCCGACGTTTCGCGGCAAAGCTGCACACGATCTACCAATCCGTGCCGACACGCCACCGTGCGAAGCCCCGCGCCGATGGCTTTGATGTCTGCGTTATCGGCCATCTGCGGACGGAAAAGAACCCGTTTGAGACTGCGCTGGCCGCAAGGCTACTCCCAGCCTCATCACGGTTGCACATCACCCATGTTGGGCGTGCCATGGATGAGAATTGGGCCAACGACGCGCAAGCCGAGATGGCCGTGAACCCGCGTTACCTTTGGCTTGGCGACGTTCCAAGAGAGCGGGTATTTCAGCTTCTCGCCACCAGTCACGTGATGGTATTGAGTTCTCGCATGGAAGGCGGTGCCAACGTCATCGGCGAAGCGCTCGCCGTCGGGGTGCCCGTCATCGCTTCCAACATCGAGGGCTCGGCTGGGCTGCTCGGCGCAGATTACCCAGGGCTTTACCCCGTCGGCAACCCGGCTGCCCTTTCGGCCCTGTTGTTGCGCGCTGAAACCGAACCCGCGTTCCTGGCGCAACTCGCGGCGCACTGTCGGATCCGCGCTGCGCAGTTTGCACCTGAACGTGAGCGTGCGGCTTGGCAGCAGTTGCTTGCCACTATCGCGCCGAGCGCAGCTTAACACTCGAACTCGTGGACGCTGAAATAGTGCCTTGAATCGGTCCAAAGCGCTCCGACGCGCCATCCAGCGCGACGTGCCAACGCTTGGAATTCGTCAACGTTGTATTTCTGGGAAACTTCGGTGTGAATGCGCTCGTCGGCTTTGAAGTGGATTGTTTGCTCGCTCACGCGAACGGATTGATCGACCGTGCTGACAAGGTACATATCGATCCGGCCCGTACTTTCATCATAGGTGGTGAGATGGCGGAACTTGTTCAGATCGAACGTGCCAGACAGTTCCCTATTGATGCGCGTCAAGAGATTGAGATTGAACGCTGCCGTCACACCGGCGGCATCGTCATAGGCACGTACCAAGATGTCAGGCGCTTTGCGCAAATCAGCCCCGACAATCAATCGGGATTTCGGCCCTAGTACGGTTTGGAAATGACCCAATAATTCAACCGCAGCTTCGTGACTGAAATTGCCAATCGTTGAGCCGGGAAAAAATCCGAGTTTCGGACGAGTGGCCACACTCGACGGCAGGTTCACGGGTGCGGTGAAATCAGTCAGAATCGGCTCGACATGCAGTGCTGGAAAGACGTCGGCAAGACGCAGCTTTGCTGCTGCCATGGCGGTCTCGCTCACGTCGATGGGGATATAGTGCGTAATGGTGGGGCAAGCTGCCAAAACAAGCTCGGTTTTGGTGCTTGAGCCGGAGCCGAATTCAACCAGGACGGTGGCCTCGACCGTGTGCGATGCGATGTCGCCTGCGTGGCGGGTGAGGATTTCGATTTCGCTGCGTGTGGGATAATATTCGTCCAGTGTCGTAATTCGCTCAAAGAGCGCGCTGCCGACCGCATCATAAAAGTATTTGCACGGTATCGATTTCTGATTGGCGGCCAAACCAGCGTGGATATCGGCTGCAAAGCTTGGGTTGAGCGTCGTCTGTGGTGACATGAACGGGACTTTCGTGGTCGAGAGTAACAGGCGTGACGCGCCATCGCGCCGACTAGACGTTATCGAAGTAACGCGGGTTGACGCCGTTTGGACGCTGAGGCTGCGTTGGGGGCATGCGCATTTTTGAAGCGCACGGACGCAGACCAGGACGCGTCGACAGGTCGTACTCGTCGGATCAGTGCGTGACAGCGCTGAGGCCGTAATAGGCTGGCACGAGCACGAGCGCCGACCAGATGATCGATGATACAGCACTCGCGGCGAGAAACAGCGGCAACGGCATTGACGTTGCTCCTGCTAACATCGGGACGATTGGCCGAAGCGGACCGGCGACCTTCGAGATGAGGACCGCCGCGATGCCCCAGCGCTTCAGGAATGCCCGTGCTCGGTCGAGGAGGCCTGGATGATCGCGCAAGCCCCAGAGCTTGCCGATATTGTCGCGCAGGCGATAGCCGATGGCGAAAGAGACGATGTCACCGGCAAGCGCACCTAAAGCTCCTGCCACCACCAGCGGCAAAAGTGCTCCGTGTGCTGCCCCCTCCAACGCGCCGATGGCGATGAAGATCACCGTCGAGGGAACGAAGACCGATGCAAAGATGATCGACTCGGCAAAGGCGCAGGAAAACAGTGCAACCTCAATGAAGGTCTCGCTCTCGCGGACAAAGCTTAAAAGGGCCACCCAGTACTTATCGAGGGCCGAACTTAGGATGAAATCCACGAAATGTTTCTCCGATGTGACGGCTTAGAGCACGTTCGCTGTTGATTGATTCAAACTTTTCTGGCGCACGTGCTCTAGGTTCTTGTTTGTAGTGACTGATTCACGTTCTCGACGTCCGCAAGTGCTTCCATCTCAAACGATCAGGCTCTAGATGAGCACGGCCCGCCAATCAGATCTCACTGGTGAGATCGTCGAACTGATTGGTCACGGCTGATTTGAAGAACTCGGCGAGCTTCAGGTAGGAGGCCTGTTGAGCGCTCGTCTTGCGCCAGACCAGGCCCACCGTGCGGTGAACAGCACGGCCCCGGATCGTCAGCAGCTTCAGGTTTGGGTCGCCGACAATTTCCCGGCGGGCATACAGACCCGGCAGAAACGTGATCCCTAGCCCCATCATGACCATTTCGCGCAGCGTATCGAGGCTGGTGCCTTCGAACTCGTAGCGCAGCGTCGCACCGAGTTCGAGGCATAGCGACTGCACCGCATCGTGGAGTTGATGCCCTTTGCCCAGCGCCAAGACATCCTGACCCGCGAGACTTGCGCGCTCGACGACATTGAGGCGGGCGAAGGGATGATCGGCGCCGACGGCCAGCATCAGCGGCTCGCGAAATAGAAACGTGCTTTCAAATTCGGCACCGTGTACCGGCAGCATCGTGATGATGACATCAAGCGCGCCATCCTCCAGCGCGCCGGGTAATGCGCTTGGCGGGCTCTCACGGATGTAGAGCTTAAGGTCGGGGTGTGCTTTGTGCAGCGCGGGCAGAACATGGGGCAGGAGATAGGGGCCTATGGTCGGCGGCAGACCAAGCCGGAGCAGGCCCGTGAGCTCGCGACCGCCACTATTGGCCAATGCCCGGATTTCGGCGACGTCGACCAGCACCCGGCGAGCAACCTCGACGATTTGAAGCCCGACAGGAGACATCACGACCCGGTTCCGGTTTCGCTCCACCAAAAGGACGCCGAGCTTTTGTTCTAGCGCCTTTAATTGCTCGCTTAGCGTCGGCTGGGTCGTGTTGCAGCGCTCAGCCGCGCGCCTGAAATGCAGCGTGTCGGCGACGGCCAGCAGGTATTCGAGCTGCCGAATATTGGGCATTGAAGCCATCACCTTCCCCTGCATTCTGTATCACGCTGATCGTCGCCCAGCTGTTTCGTAATCGGTGATATGGTTGCTGGCCATGTATCTTCCAGCCTGATCGTAAAATCCGATCAGCGGCAATGGCAAATCCGATTGGTCATTCACGAGGTCCGCTTCCATCTCTTTTACATGCAGCCAAGCCGGTGTGGTCCGATTGGCAAAAAGAGATGGAGAGACACGTGAGTGACAGATTAAGTCCCCAGGCGCGGATTAGCAGACTGGCAGAATCGTCGGCCAAATTACCCGTACGGAAGGTAGCCTCCTTCTACGGGTCGGCCAACGGGCACGCTCAGTCTATCGTCGTTCTGGCATCGGCCAACCGGGTCAAACCGGATGAGAAGACATCAACGAGCGGAGGGTCAAATGCTTGATTTTGGACGCTTCGGCGAAATGGTCAGCGGCCTTCTTGGTGGAGCGCTGCAAGGGTCGGCTGCGCAAGTCGACATTGCCAACATCCTTGATACCTTACAGCAAGCTGGGATTGACCCGGCGAGCCTCGCAGGGCTCGATCACACGCAGATCCTGGAACTCCTTCAGCAGCACGGCGTCGACGCTAGCCTGCTTGAGAACTTCGACGTGGCCACCCTCGTTCAAGGGTTAGGCCAGGGTGAGGGCCTGCAGGCGATCACCGATGTCGTCAGCCGGGTCACTCAGCGCTGAGATTGTTCGGGCCTTACGACTCGGGCAAGACTCGGGCCGTCGGAGCCTTAAGACGATGACAGGAGACACTTTCGATGGTCATGCCGCCTCATCTTGCCAAAGGCTATGAATTGTTCCGCCGTCGGCAGTTTCCCATGGAAGTGGAACGCTACCGGGCCCTCGCCTCCGGACAAAATCCGGAGACGATGGTCATTGCGTGCGCCGATAGCCGCGTGGACCCGGCGGCGATCTTTCAGGCCGCGCCCGGCGAGTTGTTTGTCGTGCGCAATGTGGCCGCGCTCGTACCGCCGTTCCAGGCGGACGGCAGCTATCACGGCACCAGTGCTGCCATCGAGTTCGCCGTCACTGGGCTCGGCGTGCGCTCCATCGTCGTGCTGGGACATGGTCAATGCGGTGGCGTGGCGGCTTCGCTACGGGCAGCAGGGGGTGGCCCGGCTGCGGGCGTGTTCATCGGGCCGTGGGTTGCTCTACTCGCCGACGCGCGCGACGAACTCATTGGGCAACGGCCCGACCTTTCGACGCCGGACCGTCAACATGCCATGGAATTGCTGGCTGTGAAGCAGTCGCTCATCAACCTCACCACGTTCCCATTCGTCGCCGAGGCCATCAAGGCTGGTACGCTGGAGTTGCACGGAGCATGGTTTTCGATTGGACAGGGCGAACTGAGATGGCTTGATCGCGGGTGGGGGACGTTTGACCTCGTGCCGTCGGGGGCGTAAGGCTTAGAGCCGCGGCGGACTTCGCTTCAGCAGGAGATCGGCGGATTCTTCACGGGTTCGATGGCCACATGGTCGCCAAGCCCAGTCACGCAGCTGAACTAGTTGGCGATGTGCGGCGTTCCTAATGGTAGCGTTGGTGGTTGGTCGAATTTTTTGACGGCTACAGCGCGGTCGCCATGACATCGCAGGAGCCAGCATTGACCCAATCTACCGGTACACTGACCGTCTTCTACGATGGCGCGTGTCCGCTATGTTCGGCTGAAATCAGCGTTTATCGCAAGAGTGCTGGCGCCGACGGTCTTTCGTTCGTGGATGTGTCAACCCCGAGCGGGAGTTGCCAGTTTCCAAGCGTTGATAAGGCGGCGGCCCTCGCTCGTTTCCATGTGCTTTCGGCGGATGGAACGCTGTCTTCGGGGGCTGAAGGGTTCGGCAGGCTTTGGCTTGCGCTTCCTGGATGGCGGTGGCTCGGTCGCATCGTGATGATGCCTGGCATTCTTCAAGCAACAGAAGCCGTGTATCGCGGGTTCCTGTTGGTGCGGCCGGCGCTTCAGCGGATGGCTCACGCCGGATCCGTGTCTGGATCAAAGTCATGACACGCATTTTGGTGATTGGCGCGAGCCGGGGTATCGGATTGGAAGTCTGCCGTGCTGCCGTCGGGAGAAGTCATTTCGTGCGGGCCATGTCGCGCAGTGGGGCTCTGCCGGTTGATCTGAAGGCGCGTTGTGAGGCTTTCCCCGGCGATGCGCTCAAACAAGCTGACGTTGCGCGGGCGCTGGAGGGGATCGACGTCGTGGTCCAGGCGTTAGGGGTGCCTCCCACGCTCGACTTCATATTCAAGCCGGTGACACTGTTTTCAGAAGCCACCCGCGTGCTTTTGCCTGCGATGACGAAAGCTGGCGTTCGCAAGCTCGTGGCCGTGACTGGATTTGGCGCGGGCGACAGCCGCGATGCGATCAACATCTTCCAGCGGATCCCGTTCGATGCGGTCTTCAAAAACGCTTACTCGGACAAGTCCATTCAGGAGAGCCTGATCGTTGGAAGCGATTTGGAGTGGTTAATCGTCCGTCCCGGTGTGCTCACAAACGGGTCGTCGAGCGGCAAATACAAGGTGCTAACCCGCCCCAGCGACTGGCGAAACGGCATTATTGCACGGGCGGACGTGGCGGACATGATCATCGGGCGGATTGAGGCCGATACTCTCAACCGGGAAAAACCCGTGGTGGTCCGCTTCCCGTTTTAGACAGCGCCCTGCTCCTTCGTGGTTGGGCGTTTTGCGGTCTATTCGCGAGGCGTTGCCAGGAGGTCGGACCGCGAGACGCGACGTAGCGAAACCTCTACGCGAGCCTCATCCCGACGAATATCTTCAATGGTTTGGAATGTATAATTGATGTGCTCGGACGCGGCCGTTTCTGCCGCCAACGGATCGCCACGCAAGATCGCATCGGCGATCGCCAGGTGCTGAGCCAAGAGTTGATCGCGCACGCCGAACCGGCTGTATAACTGGTTCCGATTATAGAGAACGTCGTTGCGAAGCAGTTCGCTGAAAACACGCATCACGTGCAGCAGAACGACATTGTGCGCCGCCTCGTAGACGAGCAGATGAAGGTCGGCATCGACCCCTGCCTCTTCGCTGGGATCGTCGACCTCATGTGCGATCCGCATCCGCCCACAGCAGACCCGGAAAGCTTCGCGGTCGGCGTCGGTTGCGCGTGATGCCGCCAGCGACGCGGCCTGTCCTTCGATGATCCGGCGATATTCGAAGTAGTCGGCCGTGACGCGCGGCTTATCTCCAAACAACTCAGCCAACGGCCTGGAAAGCGGCGCCATGAAGTGGGCCACAACCGTGCCAGCCTTGGTCGTTTCGAGGAGGCCTCTGGATTGAAGTTTTTCCAGCGCTTCACGCAGAGAGGGGCGCGAAACGTCCAGCTTGTCGGCCAAGTCCCGCTCAGATGCCAGTTTTTCACCCGGCCTCAGCACACCCTCAAGAATCAATTTTTCCAGGTGTTCTGCGACCGCATCGCCAATTTTGGTGGGACGAATCATTTGGCACTCCAATTTTGCCAACCATAACTTTGGATCAAGGCAACGTCCAGCGTTCAACTAATGGACTAGGAACTATACCGCTTGACTAAATTGGTAATATAATTATACCTAAGCGCACGGATGGTCGCTTTTAATACCAACTACTAGAGCGGTCCTAAGCCAATTCCAACGTCTCACCATTCAGGGACAGCTCCCCCGACGCACTGAGGCGATCCTGCTCGATCCCGTTGATCCGGCGCGGTTAATCAACGGCTGCCCGCGCCCGTTTCGAAGTTATGCCGTCCGCCAAGTTTCGAGCGCCTTCACACCCGTCTCGCGCGTCAGCGTACGAGAGGCGCTGCTCTGTCACGACGACTGGACCACCAGCGTCGCTGTCCACTGCAGGTCGATTCCGGCCCCGGTGTTAGTTGAACGTGTTTGAAAGGGGAGGGCTCATGACCTGGAGCCAAGTTTACGATCCACTAGGCAACTTCTGGCTATCGACCGCTGTCGCTGCAATTCCCATCGTGGTCTTGCTCGGTGCCATCGCTATTTTCGAGATGAAGGCGCACTGGGCGGCCATTCTTGGCCTCGTCACGGCGCTCGCCATCGCCATTTTTGGCTTCGGCATGCCGGCCCAGATGGCTGGAATGTCAGCTGCCTATGGTGCCGCATTCGGCCTGCTGCCCATCGGCTGGCTGGTGCTCAACATTATCTTTCTCTATCAGCTCACCTACGAGAAAGGCGAGTTCGAGGTGCTGCAACGCTCGATCAGCTCGATCAGCGACGATAAGCGGATGCAGTTGCTGTTCATTGCCTTCTCGCTTGGTGCATTCTTCGAGGGTGCTGCAGGCTTTGGAACGCCGGTTGCCGTTTGCGCTGCCATGCTGATCGGTCTTGGCTTCTCTCCGCTGGCAGCGTCCGGCTTGTCGCTGATCGCCAACACCGCTCCGGTGGCATTCGGCGCACTTGGCACACCCGTTATCGCGCTTGCCGCCGTGACGGGGCTCGACCTGCTTGAGCTCAGCGGCATGATCGGTCGACAGTTGCCGTTCTTCTCTGTCATCGTGCCGTTCTGGTTGATCTGGGCGTTCGTCGGCTTCCGCAAGATGATGGAAGTCTGGCCTGCAATCCTGGTCGCTGGCATCACGTTTGCTGTGCCCCAGTATCTGGTCTCCAACTTCCACGGCCCTTGGCTGGTCGATGTCGTTGCCGCCATCGCGTCGATGATCGGCCTTGCGATGTTCCTGCGTGTTTGGAGCCCCGCCAAGCCGATGACCGAAATGCCGGCAAACTTCGGCAGCCCTTTGGCGGACGCCGTCCAAGAGCACCAAGCCGACCAGAGCTCGCCCGCTGCCGTCAGACGCGCCTGGATGCCATGGCTCATCTTGTCGGTGTTCGTGTTTGCTTGGGGCACGCCACAGATCAAGGTCTGGCTCGATAGCCTTTGGGTCATGAAGTTTCCAGTTACCGGGTTGCACCAGCTCGTGGTGAAGGTCCCCCCGGTTGTCGCCAAGGCGTCGCCAGAAAGCGCAGTGTTCACGCTCAATCTGCTGTCGGCTGCGGGCACTGGCATCTTGCTGTCGGCCATCCTGTCGGGTCTGTTGCTGGGCTATAGCCTGAAGGGTTTAGCCAGCGTGTATGGTCGGACCATCTACATGGTGCGGTACTCGCTGCTCACCATTGCGTGCATGCTGGCGCTCGGGTTCGTCACCAAATACTCGGGCACCGACGCAACGCTGGGGTTGGCTTTCGCCCAGACGGGCTGGTTGTACCCGTTCTTCGGCGTGATGATCGGCTGGCTTGGCGTGGCGTTGACGGGTTCTGACACGTCGTCCAACGTGCTGTTTGGCGGTTTGCAGAAGATCACCGCCGAACAACTTGGTCTCAGCCCTGTTTTGATGGCTGCCGCCAACAGCTCGGGCGGCGTGATGGGCAAGATGATCGATGCGCAGAGCATCGTCGTCGCGTCGACCGCCACCAAGTGGTACGGCAAAGAGGGCGTTATCCTGCGCTTCGTGTTCTTCCACAGCCTCGCGTTGGCCATGCTCGTCGGCGTGCTGGTCATGTGCCAAGCCTATGTCCCGCCGTTCACATACTTGGTGCCCAAATAATTCTTCAACGCGGAAGGAGGGGGCAACCGATCGCCCCCTCCCATCTATCCCATCCAGACGGACGGGCAGTGATCTTGAGCCGTGATTCAGGCGCCAACGTACCTCTTAAACAAAATAGCAGGCACCAGACCTGCAACCGGAGGAACTCTCATGGAACGCATTGACTATGTCGCTTTGGCTCGCTCGCTCGAAGCCGTGATGCCGAAAGCGAGGATTGCAACCGATCCGCTTCGAACGCTTTCATACGGAACGGACGCCAGCTTTTATCGCCTCATACCCCGGATCGTTGCGACGGTGGAAAGCGAGACTGAAGTTCGCGGCGTCATGGCTGCGTGCGCTCGCGTCAATGCGCCAATGACGTTTCGTGCGGCCGGGACTTCGCTGTCGGGACAGGCCATCACCGATAGCGTTCTGATTGTGCTCGGCGACGGGTGGACCGGGTCGATCATATCCGATGACGGTCGGATCGCTGCGTTTCAGCCGGGACTCATCGGTGCCGAAGCCAACCGCCGTCTTGCACCTTACGGCCGTAAAATCGGTCCCGATCCCGCGTCGATCGGTGCTGCGATGATCGGGGGCATTGCGGCCAACAACGCTGCTGGGATGTGCTGCGGTACGGCCAACAACTCGTATCAGACGCTGGCATCCATGCGGCTGGTGCTGGCCGATGGAACGGTCGTGGATACGGGCGATCCGGCGAGCCGGGACGCCTTCTTGCAGAGCCACGCCGCGATGCTGCAAGCCCTGGTCGACATTGCGAATGAGGCGCGCTTTGACGCGGCTCTGGCGGCGCGCATCCGGCGCAAATTCGCGATCAAGAACACCACCGGCTATGCGCTCAACGCCCTGATCGATTTCAACGATTCCATCGACATTCTGCAACATTTGATGATCGGTTCGGAAGGTACGCTCGGCTTTATTTCGGAAATTACCTATCGCACGGTGCCCAATCATAAGCACCGGTCCTGCGCCCTGCTGTTCTTCGACACATTGGTCGGTGCGTGCCGCGCGGTGATGCGCCTGAAAACCGAACCGGTCGCAGCTGTTGAACTGATGGATCGGGCCGGTCTTGCGTCCGTGACCGGAAAGCCCGGCATGCCGGAGTTCCTGGCGTCTCTTGGTCCCGACGCTACGGCACTGCTGGTCGAAATCCAAGGCACCGGCGAGGCCGACGTCGCAGCAAAGGTCGACGTCGTCACGCGGGCCCTTGGCGAGACGCCGCCGGCCCGACCTATCGAATTCTCGACCGATCCCTACTTGATCGAAAAATACTGGAAGATCCGCAAAGGCTTGTTTCCCGCCGTCGGCGCTGTGCGCCCGATTGGCACCACGGTCATTATTGAGGATGTTGCGGTTCCCATCGAGCACCTTGCCTCAGCGACCGCCGACTTGCAGGCGGCGCTCGTCACGCACGGCTATCGCGAGGCGATCATTTTCGGTCATGCCCTCGATGGCAATCTGCATTTTGTGTTCGCTCAAGGGTTTGCCGACGACGACGCCGTTCGCCGCTATGGCGCGCTGATGGACGAGGTCGCGCAGATCATCGTCGGGCGCTACGACGGATCGCTCAAGGCCGAACACGGCACCGGCCGCAACATGGCCCCGTTCGTTGAAATGGAATGGGGACATCAGGCCACGCAACTGATGTGGCGCATCAAGCGCCTGCTCGACCCAAAAAGTTTGCTGAACCCTGGCGTCGTTCTCAACGACGATCCTCACGTTCATCTCAAGAACTTCAAGCCGATGGCGGCCACCGATCCCATCATCGACCGCTGCATCGAGTGTGGATTTTGCGAGCCGATGTGCCCCACGCGCGGCCTCACCGTGACACCACGTCAGCGCATTGCTGGCGCTCGCGAGGTCGCACGATTGATCGAGACCAAGGCCCCCTCCCAACAGCTCAATGATTTTCGGCAGTCATTCCTCAACGTCAGCGTAGATTCGTGCGCGGCCTGCGGCCTTTGCGAGGGCTCTTGTCCGGTCGGGATCAACACGGGACTGCTGACGAAGTCGATCCGGTCGCAAGAGAACAGTCCGTTCGGAAAGGCGGTCGCGTCGGTGACCGGCCATCATTATCAGGCGGCGACCAGTGCCGTCCGACTGGGACTGACCGCTGCGACGGCCTTTGACTTTATAACCGCTGGCTATGGTCTGGACGCCGTCGGTACGGGGTTGGCGACCGTTACGGGTGGCCGCAGCCCCGTCATTTCCCATCGCGCAACCCCACGCGCGGCGCAAACCATCGAACGCTTCGAAGCAGCCCCCGCTGCCGGGACGCGGGCCGTGGTGTTTTTTGCCAGCTGTGCCACCCGGATGTTCGGCGCGGCCCGGGACGATGCTCAAGGCGAAGATCTGTCCGTCACGCTGCTGCGCCTGATCGACAAAGCGGGGCTCGCTGTCATCACGCCGAAGGGCCATGGTGGGTTGTGCTGTGGCCAACCCTTCGACTCCAAGGGACTTACCACCGAGGCCGACCGCAAAGCCGATGAAGCCATAGAGGCGCTGATTGCGGCGAGCGACAACGGCCGATGGCCGGTGCTGGTCGACACCAGTCCCTGTTCTTTGCGTTTGAAAGAACGGGCAGCTGGGCGTTTGGCGCTGCTGGACATTGCCGAGTTCTTGCACGACCACGTCTTACCCAACGTCGCAATTCCAGCGCGCAGCGCTGAACCTGTTGCACTCCATCTCACCTGTTCAACCCGGCGGATGGGGCTTGACGCGAAGCTGACGGCGGTTGCGCGGGCCTGTGCGCAGAACGTGGTGATCCCGCCGGATATCGGTTGCTGCGGATTTGCTGGCGACAAAGGTTTCACACGGCCAGACATGAACGCGCACGCGCTCCGCACGCTCGCCCCCGCTGTCGCCGACTGCACCTCCGGCTATTCGACCAGCCGCACCTGTGAGATCGGCCTCTCGGTTCACGGTGGCATTCCCTATCGTTCGATCGCCCACCTGCTCGACGCGGTTTGCGTCGCGCCGACAGCCCAACTCCCCCCCGCCAGCGCTGACCAGCAGCGCCGCCACGTTCAGCATGAAGGAACCTGATATGTCTCAAGACGATCGAAACGATGCCGCCGCTGAAATGCAGGAGTGGTCGAACGCCATTTCGTCGGTCATTGCCTACGAGGGCACCCAGCGCGCCGACGACGTGCTGACCGCGGTGGTGGACACCGCCCGGCGCTCTGGCGCGAAGCTGCCTTTCGCGGCCAATACCGCCTACATGAATACGATCCCTCCCAAGGAGGAACCGCCCCACCCCGGTGATCGGACCATCGAGCAGCGCATTCGTGCGGCCATTCGATGGAATGCGGCGGCCATCGTGCTCAAGGCCAATAAGGACAGCTCCGAATTGGGCGGCCACATTGCATCGTTCCAATCCGCTGCGACCCTTTACGACACGGGGTTTCAGCACTTCTGGCACGGGGCGGACGATCCCGCTCACGGCGGCGATTTGATTTACGTGCAGGGACATTCCTCGCCGGGCATTTACGCCCGCGCGTTTCTTGAGGGGCGATTGAGCGAAGAGCAGCTGCTCAATTTCCGCCAGGAGACGGATGGCAAGGGCCTGTCGTCCTATCCTCATCCCTGGCTCATGCCGAACTTCTGGCAGTTCCCGACCGTCTCGATGGGGCTCGGGCCCCTGATGGCCATCTATCAGGCCCGCTTTTTGAAATACCTGCACTGCCGGGAGATCGCCAATACGGAGAGCCGCCGCGTTTGGGTGTTCTGCGGCGACGGCGAGATGGACGAGCCTGAAAGCCTCGGCGCGATCAGCCTTGCTGGCCGCGAAAAACTCGACAACCTCATCTTTGTCATCAACTGCAACCTGCAAAAGCTCGACGGCCCCGTGCGCGGGAACGGCAAGATCATCCAGGAGCTGGAAGGCGATTTCCGAGGTGCGGGGTGGAATGTCATCAAGGTCGTATGGGGTTCGGGCTGGGATGAATTGCTCTCGAAGGATTCGACGGGCCGCCTGCGCCAACTGATGGAGGAATGTCTGGATGGCGAATACCAAACGTTCAAAGCGCGCGACGGCGCCTACATTCGCGAGAAATTCTTTGGCCGTTATCCCGAGACGGCTGCCATGGTTGCGGACTGGACCGACGACAAGATCTGGAAGTTGACGCGCGGCGGTCATGACCCGCTCAAGGTTTTTGCGGCCTATAAGGCCGCCGTCGAGCACAAGGGCCGACCGACCGTCATCCTCGCCAAAACCGTCAAAGGCTATGGCATGGGCGAGGCCGGGGAGGGAATGATGATTGCCCACTCGGCCAAGAAGATGGCCGGGGAGTCGTTGAAAGGATTCCGAGACCGGTTCAATATTCCCATCTCCGACGACCAGCTGGAGACGTTGCCCTTCATCACGTTCGCAGACGGTTCCCCAGAGATGACCTATCTGCAAGAGCGGCGGACGGCGCTCGGCGGCTACCTGCCCAAGCGCCGCACCAAGACCGAAGTCGTGCTTGAGGTGCCGCCGCTTTCGGATTTCGAGGCGCAGCTCAAATCAACGGGTGACCGCGAAATTTCCACGACCATGGCGTTCGTGCAGTTGCTGACAAAGCTGATGCGCGACAAGAGCCTGGGCCGCCGGGTCGTGCCGATCGTGCCCGACGAGAGCCGCACGTTTGGCATGGAGGGGATGTTCCGCCAGTTCGGCATCTTCAGTCAGGTCGGTCAGTTGTACCGTCCCCAGGATGCCGATCAGCTCATGTACTACAAAGAAGACAAGCACGGGCAGGTGCTGGAGGAAGGCATCAACGAGGCAGGTGCCATGGCTGCCTGGATCGCGGCGGCCACGTCCTATTCGGCGTCGAATGAGCCGATGATCCCGTTCTACATTTACTATTCCATGTTCGGTTTCCAGCGCACCGGCGATCTTGCGTGGGCTGCAGGCGATATGCGCGCGCGCGGCTTCCTGATCGGGGGCACGTCGGGCCGCACGACCTTGAACGGCGAGGGCCTGCAGCACGAAGACGGCCACAGCCATCTCCTATCGGCCACCATCCCGAACTGCATTTCCTACGATCCGACCTATTCCTACGAGGTCGCCGTGATCGTGCGCGATGGTTTACGCCGGATGATCACGAACCAGGAAGACGTCTATTATTATCTGACGCTGCTGAACGAAAACTATGCGCATCCCGCCATGCCAGCAGGCGCGGAAGAGGGCATCGTCAAGGGCATGTACCTGCTCAAGGCCGCCGATCCTAAAGCCAAGGGCTTCCGCGTTCAGCTCCTGGGTTGTGGCGCCATCCTGCGCGAAGTTCTCGCGGGAGCCGAACTGCTGGCTCAGGATTTCGGCATCCATGCCGATGTCTGGAGCGTGACGAGTTTTACCGAACTCGCCCGCGAGGCGCAGGAGGTCGAGCGCTGGAACCTGCTCCATCCGATGGAGATGCCGCGCGTGCCTTTTGTGACGGCGCAGATCGCGAGCCGGGGGGAAGCGCCGGTGATTGCCTCGACCGACTATATGAAGCTGTTTGCCGAGCAAATCCGCTCCTACGTGGGCGGCTCTTATCGCGTGCTGGGCACGGATGGTTTTGGCCGCTCGGACTACCGGGTCAAACTTCGCTCCCATTTCGAGGTCGACCGCCACTTCGTCGTCGTGTCGGCGCTGAAGGCGCTGGCAGATGAAAACAAGCTGCCGTCCACCAAGATTGCCGAGGCCATCGCGAAGTACGGCATCAACTCGGAAAAGGCCAGTCCAGCCCGCGCTTGATCAACTCACCATCCCGCATTCCCACCCGCTTGAGGCCTGAAAAATATGGCCGCCCGGAGATCTTGAAAAATGACCACTGTCAATGTGCCCGATATCGGCGACTTCTCGAATGTTCCCGTGATCGAAATTCATGTGAAGCCGGGCGACACGATCAAAGCCGACGATCCGCTGGTTTCGCTGGAAAGCGATAAGGCCACCATGGAAGTGCCCGCGCCAATGGCGGGTGTCATTGCAGAAGTCCTGGTGAAGATTGGTGACAAGGTGAGCCAGGGTTCGGCACTTATCACCTTGCAAGGGGCGGGGTCTGCACCGGCGCCAAAAACAGAAAAGCCCGCCGAGGCAGCACCGGCCCCCAACCCGGTGGCGTCCGCGCCGTCACCGTCCCCGAGCCGCAGCAGCGCGCTGCCTGTCGTCGGCGTGGTGCCGCTGGTTGACTTCGACGGGGTTCATGCCAGCCCCTCGGTGCGCCGATTGGCGCGAGAACTGGACATTGATCTCAACCAGATCAAAGGTCGCGGCGAAAATGGCCGCATCACCAAAGACGACGTCAAAGCTCACCTTGGCCGTGCGAGCGGTCCAGCCGCTGGCGGGACTGGAATACCCGAAATTCCAGCGCAGGATTTTTCGAAATTCGGACCGGTCGAGACGAAGGCACTTTCACGTCTCAAGAAGCTGTCGGGCCCGCATCTGCACCGCGCGTGGCTCAATATTCCCCACGTCACGCATACCGACGATGCCGACATCACCGACCTTGAAAGCTATCGCAAGACGCTGGATAATGCTGCCAAAGACAAAGGCTTCCGCGTCACCATGATCGCGTTTCTCATGAAGGCGTCGGTTCTGGCGCTGAAGGAGTTCCCCGAATTCAATGCGTCGCTGTCTCCTGACAAGGGGTCGCTGATTTTGAAGCGCTACTATCACCTGGGCGTCGCCGTCGACACGCCCGACGGACTTGTCGTTCCCGTCATCAAGGACGTTGACCGCAAGGGGATATTAGAGCTTTCGCAGGAACTCGGCGCGGTGTCGAAAAAGATGCGCGATGGCAAGATCGCGCCGTCAGACATTCAGGGGGCTACGTTCTCGATTTCCTCGCTCGGCGGTATCGGCGGCACAAACTTCACGCCGATCGTGAATGCACCCGAGCTTGCCATTCTGGGGGTCGTTCGCTCCACCATCAAGCCGGTTTGGGACGGCAAGGCGTTTCAGCCGCGGCTGATGCTGCCGCTGTGCCTCTCGTATGACCATCGCGTGATCGACGGCGCTCTGGCTGCGCGATTCACACGTCGCTTGGCCGACGTTCTTGCCGACATGCGCCAGCTTGTTTTGTGACCTATTGGGACGGGAGACATCTTATGAGCACCACCGAAATTCGCGTTCCAGATATCGGCGACTTCAAGAACGTTCCGGTTATCGAAATCCATGTGAAGGCAGGCCAAGTCATCAAAGCCGACGACCCGCTCGTTTCGCTTGAAAGCGACAAGGCAACAATGGAAGTGCCCGCACCCAGCGCTGGCCGCGTTGTCGAGGTCAAGGTCCAGCTTGGAGACAAAGTGAGCGAGGGCACCGTCATCGTGCTGCTCGAAGCGGCGGGGGTTGGCGCGGGTGCTCCCTCGGCTCCGGCTGCTGCGGCATCGGCTGCACCGGCGGCGGCGACGCCCGCGCCGGCTGCTGCCAAGCATTCGGGGGGGGCGGACATCGAGTGCGAAGTCCTCGTTCTGGGGGCCGGCCCCGGTGGATATTCGGCAGCCTTCCGTGCTGCAGACCTTGATCGCAAGGTCGTCCTGGTCGAGCGCGGCCCCACGCTCGGCGGGGTGTGCCTGAACGTCGGCTGCATTCCCTCGAAGGCCCTGCTGCACGTTGCAGCCGTCATGGACGAAGCGGCCGCGTTGGGCGCGCACGGGATCACGTTCGAAAAGCCAAAAATCGCGCTCGACACCTTGCGCAATCACAAGGACAAGGTGGTCGGTAAGTTGACCGGCGGTCTTGCGGGCATGGCCAAAGCGCGGAAGGTCACCGTGGTGCACGGGACAGGCCGTTTCATCGATCCTCATCATCTGAGTGTCACGATGTCGGACGGATCGGGGACCAAGACCGTCAAATTCGAGTACGCGATTGTCGCGGCGGGTTCAGAACCCGTGAAATTGCCGTTCGTGCCTGAAGACCCGCGCATTGTCGATTCGACAGGCGCGTTGGAATTACGCCAGATCCCGGAAAAAATGCTGGTTATCGGCGGCGGGATTATCGGACTTGAAATGGCGACGGTTTATTCAACGCTCGGCTCACGGGTCGATGTGGTTGAAATGTTGGATCACCTGATGCCGGGTGCTGATCGCGATCTCGTCAAAGTGTGGGAAAAGAAGAACGCCCCGCGCTTTGATCGTGTCATGCTGAAGACGAAGACCGTGGCGGTGACCACTCAGCCGGACGGCGTCTACGTTACGTTCGAGGGGGAGGCTGCACCATCGGGTCCGCAGCGCTACGATATGGTGCTGGTCGCGGTCGGTCGTAGCCCGAACGGACGATTGATCGACGTCGATAAGGCTGGCGTGGCAACGTCTGATCGCGGTTTCGTCACGGTCGACCGGCAGATGCGCACGAATGTCGCGCACATCTTCGCGATCGGCGACATTGTCGGCCAGCCGATGCTGGCCCATAAAGCGGTTCATGAAGGGCATGTCGCCGCCGAAGCTGCCTCGGGGCAAAAAAGTGTGTTCGATGCCCGGCAGATTCCCTCGGTCGCCTATACCGATCCCGAAATCGCCTGGACAGGTCTGACCGAAACGGAGGCCAAGGCGAAAGGCATCAAGGTGGGCAAGGCCGTTTTCCCGTGGGCTGCCTCTGGTCGTGCCATCGCGAACGGTCGCGACGAAGGCATGACCAAACTGCTGTTCGACGAGGTGACGCACCGCATCGTCGGCGGCGGTATCGTGGGCACCCATGCTGGTGACCTGATCGGCGAGGTCTGCCTGGCCATCGAGATGGGCTGTGAACCCGGCGACATCGGGCATACCATCCATCCGCATCCAACCTTGTGCGAATCGATCGGTATGGCGGCTGAAGTTTTCAAAGGCACCTGCACGGATCTTCCGCCAGTCCGAAAAAAGTAGTGTCCCGATGGGGCACTTCTCATTCCGTCGCGGATACCAACCTTCATGGGTCAGTCCCCATGACGGTTGATATAATACCAGCCCGCAGAACTTTCGACTCTTGGTTTGAAGGGCTGCGGGCTGGTATTCTCTTCGCTTTGCGCGTGGCCGCCCCACCAACCCCACGCGCGGATACCAAACCGCATAAGTCAGTACTTATGCGGTTTGGTATAAGCCAGACCTAGGGTCTGTCTTTGAACCAATCAAAGTCGGACAGGCTTTAGGATTTTGTTTCGTCGCGCTTCTTTTTGGCAAGATCGGTTCCCATCCCCGTCTTCGCGGGGACATGCTTTTCGGGACGCACTCTAAAGCGCGTTGGTATAACTATCGCTTGCTGACGTGCTTTGGGCATAAAATGCGGGATCAGGAGACAAGCAGAACTTTGATGCCTCGATCACCGCCTGGGTGCGTGAGGAGACTTTCAGTTTAGACAGGATCTTGCTCACGTGAGCCTTGATGGTTGCTTCGCTGACTCGGAGTTCATGGGCGATTTGCTTGTTAAGCATGCCCTGACACAACATCTGAAGCACACGGAGTTCTTGCAGCGTGAGGCAACTCAGCCTGCAGATTGATTTGTCTGTTCCAGCTTTCAAAACCATTTCCGCCTGCAGAAACGATTCCGGCAAAGAAATCCCGCCTTGGAGAACATATTCGATCGATGAGAGGATCGACCGTTTTTCCTCCGCTTTGGAAACAAAGCCGGACGCACCACAGGCCATCGCATATTGGATCACTTTGTGATCATCGAAAGCCGAGATGATGATGATGGGTATTTTCGGACGTTGCCGCCGAAGTTCTATAATGCCACTGAACTCATGATTGTCGGGCCGCGAAAGGCCGACCAAGACGAGGTCAAAAGCACTACCTTTGTAGGTGTGTTTGGCTTCGGTGATGGAACCCGCATGTTCAAAATGGACGCCAGCTATCGTGTCCTGAATGGCGGACTGCAAAACGTCCGCAAACAACGGATGATTTTCGATTATAAGGAAATTTCTCGTCATCGACCGTCTCCTATTCAAAGCGACTGGCCTTCGCAGTCAAGAATAGGATTCGAAATGCTGCGCTGCAACATGACCATAGCGCGCTGCGACATTGTGCATGGTGCAAAGCAACATTTTGTTCAGATTTGCAGGTTAAAAGGCTGTCCGCCGCCGTCCGTGTTTAGCGTCGCGACCGAAGGTTCAGTGATCGGCGCGGGGTGCCCGTCGCGGCCATCGGCACCCACGCGAGCCATGATCCAACGTCATGCCGGCCCAGTCGAACGACGGCCGGTGTCAATGAACTGTCTTCCTCCGGTGAGGACCGCCTTGCGATGATGTCCGCGTTGGCGGACTCTGCGCGCTGATCCGAAGCAGCGAGGGGTGTGGATGTGTCCACAAAGTCGATTATGGACACAAGTCGGGAGCGGCG